>ERZ1673693.26-NODE-26-length-218182-cov-57.880327_pt1 | contig 218182 bp, 173 predicted proteins | sample MGYA00580223_ERZ1673693 | MGnify/ENA primary metagenome ERZ1673693 (study PRJEB41218, sample SAMN15661741) | gut metagenome | host: Homo sapiens | place: Canada: London | collected 2015-08-20/2019-03-30 | study: EMG produced TPA metagenomics assembly of...
GGTAGTAACCAACAGCCTGTTGCTATCGAGTTCACAAATGTTATAGACAATGTTACTGGAGAGTCCGTTATGGCTAGCATCGAGATTCTCAAAATTATCTGTTTCTGCATGATATAAGTCTAATCCGTTCTCGTTGGTACAGAACCAAAGCCGATGCTGGCTGTCTTCATAGATTGAGTTGACACTATTACTACTAAGGCTATGCTCAATGGCGTGGCTTACTTTGTAAGTAGACAGTTTATTGGTCGCTGGATTGTAGGAACATACTCCACTATTGTTTCTGATAATCCATAAAATGCCCCGACTATCCAGTACAAGTCCTTTGCTATAGCGCGTTTTTTCGTACATTTCATCGTTTTTGAAAAAACGTTCGCATTTTTCTGTGGTTGGATCGAAGAAAATGATTCCATTATCAGTGGCAACCAGAAGTTTGCCTTGATAAGGGAGTATAGATTCAACATTATTGGAAGGCAGGTTGTGGGTGTGTTTCAGATAACGTGTACCTTTATTTGTTCTGATGTCAAGTTTGTAAAGTCCTCCCATGTGTATACCCATCCACAATACTTCCTGTTGCGGATCGTAGTAGAGGGCTTTTATGTTGTTTTTTATAGTTCCGTTTTCAGGCTTTTCAAGTGTATACCATTTGTATGTTTGTGTCTGCTTGTTGTAGAAGTTCACTCCGCCTCCTTCTGTTCCTATCCAAAGGTTACCTCGATTGTCTTCGGTAATACGGCTAACTATACTAGAGCTTAACCCTTCTTCTTCAATAGGAGAGGGTTGATATTCGCGAAATACTTGTTGCTTGGGATTGAAGTAGTTCACACCTCCAAAATAGGTTCCTACCCAAATATTGCCTTGACGGTCGCAATACAAACTCCAGATAGATGAATAGGACAGACTTTTCGGAGTCTGTTGTTTCTCATAATGTCGGAACTGTTCGTTTACTGGGTTATATTTGTTCAAACCGTTAAAGGTGCCTATCCAGATATTTCCTTGCGGGTCTTCGCAAAAACGGTGAACGAAGTTGGAACTAATGCTGGCGGGATTATTGGGGTCGTGTACGAAATGGGTTATCTGTTTCCCTTGTATGCGGAATGCACCCTCACCTGAACGTGCTGCCACCCAATAACAGCCTTTACTGTCTTTGAAGATGTCACTAATGTGTCCGTTGGGTATGAGTGTTTGCAATTCTTTGGAGGGGGTAAGCAGATAAAGTCCGCGATTAGTTCCGATGAAGATGGAATCGTTGGATACAAGTAACCGACGTATGTTCCGTTGATTGTTTAACTTATATACGGGGCGAAGTTTGCTACCATTGTATTTGAATATTTCGTAAGAAGTAGCTATGTATAAGGAGTCGGTAAAGAATCCTGCAGCTACGTCTTGAGTTGTCAGATGGGTGAACTTATCTTCAGATATGTCATATTCTGAGGCTCCTCTATTTGTTAGGATATACAAGTGTCCTTTCCGGTCACCCAATATCTGATAAATGTCGTTGTACTGGATGCTGTTAGGATTGTCCTTCTCTTTTTGATAGATTTTGAAGTCTTTTCCATTATATAGGCTGAGTCCATTAGCTGTTGCGAACCACATAAAATCGCGTTCGTCCTGATAGATGGATACTACAGAATTGTGTGATAGCCCATTGTCGGTTGTCAGGTGGTGAAAAGGTATGCTTTGTGAAAAGCACTGAAAAAGGTATAGAAATAAAAGATAAAAGGTCAGCAGAAATTCTTTTTTCATTGTATTTCGGTTTTATAAGAAGCAAAGATAGTTTTTTTAATTAAAGAGGAGATGTTTTTTCTAGGTAAAAATGGTCTTCTTTTATACGTTTTGCCTGTCATTTTTGTACATTCTCCGATTTTATCAGATAACGTATGCTTTTTCCCTTATCATGAATATTAGGCTACGTTATATAATGTGTTTTTGGTTACATTTGTAATGTCTTTGTTGACCGTTTGAAAATATAAAGTTATGTGTCTATGAAAAAGTCAATAAAAATAGGATTATGTACAGGAATACTGTGTTGGATTATTCTAAGTTGTATCGCGGATAATCATCCTGTTGGATTTGTTGCAGAAAATGTGATATTTGCAACCGAACAGTATGCCATGCAACTAAATGAACTGACGGATAGAGGAGAGAATCACATTCCTCGTACGATAAAGTTTGACGGGACGATGGTGTATGCTTCAACTGCCGGATGGGATTGGACAGCAGGGTTTTATGCTGGTAGTCTGTGGTATCTTTATGGATTGACGGGTGACGAACATTGGAAAAGTCTGGCAGAGAGATACACTACGTTATTGGAAAAAGTGCAATATAACAAGTCGACTCACGATGTAGGGTTTATCATTGGTTGCAGTTATTTGAATGGTATCCGGTTAGGAGGGGAAGAACAATATAAATCGATTATTGTCTCAGCTGCACAGTCTTTGTCGACTCGTTTTCGTCCTGCAGCAGGAGTTATCCAGTCGTGGAATGTGCATTCGGGATGGCAAGCGAAAAGAGGGTGGAAATGTCCTGTTATCATTGATAATATGATGAATCTGGAATTGTTGTTCGAAGCTACTCGCATGTCTGGCGATTCGACATATTATCGTATAGCGGTATCTCATGCAGACAAAACGTTGCAAAATCATTTTCGCAGCGATGGAAGCTCATTTCATGTAGTCGATTACGATGGAGAGACAGGAGAAGTACGCAGCCGATGTACAGCTCAAGGATACTCTGACGAGTCGGCATGGGCTCGTGGACAGGCATGGGCCATATACGGCTATACAATGTGTTATCGTTATACACAGAATCTTGCTTATCTGAAACAAGCCGAGAAAGTGTGTGATTTCATTTTTACTCATTCCAATATGCCGGATGATCTGGTTCCTTATTGGGATTATGATGCAATAAACATCCCTCATGAACCACGTGATGTTTCTGCTGCGGCTATCACTGCTTCGGTTCTTTATGAGCTGAGTGGGTATACTCGTAAAGAGCAATATCGGAAAACGGCCGATTTGATACTGAAATCTTTATCATCTCCGGCATATCGCTCACCTTTGGGTATGAATGGAGGATTTTTACTGATGCATTCGGTAGGCAGTATTCCGCATGGAAGTGAAGTGGATGTTCCGTTGGTTTATGCAGATTATTATTTTCTGGAAGCCTTGAAGCGGAAACGGGATATGGAAAAATAATTCGGATCATTTAAAATCAAGATACTATGATAATACGTAGATTATGCTTATGTTTTTTGTTGTTATTCTCAGTCGCTCGTTATCTGTCGGCACAAGTGATGGAATTTGAGGATGGAATACCTGCTGGTTTCCGGTGTGACGGGAATGGCAATTTGGCGTTGACTTCTCTTTATTATAAAGAAGGAACAAAGTGCCTGGAGTGGAATTATAAACCCGGTTCGGCATTGTATATACCGTTAGAGTCTCCTTTGGAACTGACGTCAAAAGTAAAACAACGATATGGCATTACGTTGTGGATGTACAATGAAGTTCCTCAACAGGATTCTATCCGTTTCGAATTTCTTTCTTCGGATAATAAGATTGTTTATCAGTTCGGGTTCCGGCTGGCTTCCTCCGGCTGGCGTGCCTGCTGGATTGGTTTTCAGCATATGGCAGGCAGTCAAGAAGGAAAGGATATTGCAGGCTGCAGGTTAGTTGCTCCTCAGCGGAAAGGACGTGTCTTTTTAGACCGCCTTCTCTTCCCTGAAACTGAAACCAATGACCGGACTACTCCGGATATGCAGATGCCTTACAACAATTCTTTTGATTTTAGGGACTTATGGCATTGGTGTCGTGTCTGGCAATGGGAACAATATGAATATGATATTCCTTTATCTTCTGCATTGACTTTGCAGGAGCAAACAGAGCTTAAGACGATAGAATCCAGATTGACGGAAATGCTTTGTTCTTCAAAAGGCGATATGGATAAAGCTGTTTCTGACGCATATTCTGTATTTCGGCAGGTTGCTATCCGTCCTTCGGGTTCGGGGTTTGTGGGGGCTCCGCTTGTTGCACCCGACGAGTTGAATCGGGAAAAAGGTGAGATTTCGTGGAATGACTTGGAAACCATGTTGTCTGGCTTTGCTTATGATGCGTATTATAATGCTTCTTCTCAGGCTGCTGAGTATTATTTTCTGGTTTGGAAATATGCTATTGATCAGGGCTTTGCTTTTGGAAGCGGCATGGGGACTAACCATCATTATGGATATCAGGTTCGCGATATTTATAAAACAGCATGGCTGATGCGGGAGGCTATTTGGAAGAATCGGGACAGGGACCAGATTCTTTCAGCTTTAGTGTTTTGGTCTGCATTACAGGAAACGCGTAAGCCTTGCCAGTACGGACGGGATGAACTGCTGGACAGCTGGCATACCTTGCTGATGCCTAAAATCGTGTCGGCTTTGATGTTTGTAGATGAAAGAGAGCGGGTACGGGCATTGAAAGGACTCTCGCGTTGGCTGTCTACATCGTTGCAATATACGCCGGGAACCATAGGCGGTATCAAGGTAGATGGAACGACTTTTCATCATGGTGGTTTCTATCCGGCCTATACAACGGGGGTACTGGCGACGGTTGGACAGTTTGTTTCGCTCACCACTCATACGGACTACGAACTGACGGTTGATGCCCGGCAGGTTTTAAAATCGGCTTTTATTGCCATGCGTAATTATAGTAACAAGTATGAATGGGGGATAGGCCTCAGCGGGCGTCATCCTTTCGGTTTTTCAATGGGTGAGGAAGATGTTGCGGCTTTTGCTTATCTGGCTCTTTCAGGCGATTTGTCCGGCGAAGGCCGTGAGTTCGATCATCATTTGGCTGCCGACTATCTTCGGCTTTGTGAAAAAGATACGCCTGAAGCCCGTTATTTCAAAGAGCAGGGCATCAGACCGGCTAAAGCTCCTGAAGGCTTTTGGGTGTATAATTACGGTTCGGCCGGCATTTTCAGGCGTAAGGACTGGATGGTCACTTTGAAGGGATATAATACGGATGTATGGGGATCGGAAATATATAAGAACGATAACAGATACGGACGGTATCAGAGTTACGGATCGGTTCAGATTATGGGCCAACCTTCGCGGCGGTTGAGTGGATATGAGGAGAATGGCTGGGATTGGAATCGTTTACCGGGAACCACTACGATTCATTTGCCATTCGACTTGTTGGAAAATCCCTTGACGGGAACAATGATGGCGCATTCCAAAGAGAATTTTTCAGGAAGTTCTTCATTGGAAGGTACGAACGGCATGTTTGCCATGAAGCTGATGGAAAGGAACTATCGGAATTTTACACCCGATTTCGTAGCCCGTAAGTCAGTCTTTTGTTTTAACGACAGGTTGATATGCCTCGGAACAGGTATTCGTAACAGCAATGAGAATTATCCGACAGAAACGACACTGTTTCAAAGTGTATTCCGAAACGGTATGAGCATTCGGTTAGGAAATAATGAGATGACAGAAGTCGGGAGTTCATTGGAAATGATGGGGGATACCTTGAATCCGCTTTGTCTGCAGGATGCTTATGGAAACTATTATTTTGTGAAACATGGAAAAGTCAGAGCACAGATAGCCAGACAGGAGTCGCGCCATGAAAAAACGAAAGAAGTGACTCATGGAGAGTTTGCTTCGGCTTGGATTGATCATGGTAAATCTCCTCAGGGTGAAAGTTATGAGTATATGATTTGGATACAGCCGAATGAGCAGGATTTGAAGAATATATCTGCGCAGAATACTTATACCGTACTTTTGTGTAATGATACGGTTCATGCTGTGCGCGATGCGCAGACTGGAATTACCGCCTACGCAGCGTTCGATTCCGTCAGCTTGTCGGATGACGAGTTGCTTTTACGTCTACCGGCAGAGACGATGATAATGTATAGGCACGTAAATGAAGGTATCCGAATCAGTGTGTGTGATCCTAACCTGAATATAAGTGCTAAGACTTATACAACGAAGGAACCAAGCCGGGTAATAGTTAAACAGATTCTGTTGAAGGGTGTTTGGAACTTGAGTTGCAAGGACGAAAAACTCTCTGTGAAACATCAGGAAGGAAATACCCTACTTACTGTCTTTTGCCAACATGGCCAGCCCGTGGAATGTGAGCTGCATTTAATCTCTGATAACTCCATAAATTAGGATTCAGAATCGGGTTAACTGAGTTTTTGCACGCATTCTTTTATTCCGTTAGTTTCTCATAGGTATGAGAAGACCATTCTCATGCTTATGAGAAAACTATTCTCATAGTTATGAGAATGTTATTCTCATACTTGGAGAACCGAAACGGACCTTAATAAGGCGAGGAAAAGATTGTAAGCCAAAGCGAAATCCGAAAATCAGGTAACGTGTCTATGGGGTAAAATTGTACTTAAAAGGGTGCTTTTTGTACGTCTTTTACGTGATTGGGTATTTGTATGTTTTTTACCGTTTTTTAGAATATTTGTGGGAGGAGGGATCGGCAGGAATACTCTACATTTGTCGTACTCATCATTGCGAATAGAGTTTAAATTAACATTGTTACTAACTTAAATTTAATTGAGATGAAAAACTTCTTCACTCCAATGAAGATACCTCAAAAGCAGGTATGGCTGTTGACTGCCTCCTTACTGTTCGGGCAGACAGCTTTTTCTTCAGAGAATCTTGTGTCGGAAGGAACAGCAGTTGCTATCACGCAACAGAATCGCAAAACGGTGACAGGTACAGTGACGGATAATTTTGGTCCGGTAATTGGAGCCAGTGTGTTGGTGAAAGGCACCACAAATGGTGTGATTACGGATGTAGATGGTCACTTTACGTTAGAAGTTCCTGTTGGAGCTACTCTTGTGATTTCTTATGTGGGCTACGAAGACAAAACCATTGTTTACAAAGGTGAGGCTAAACTGGACATCAAACTGAATGAAGGTATCCAGGAACTCCAGGAAGTGCAGATCATTGCTTATGGTGCCCAAAAGAAAGTTACGGTTACTGGTGCTATGGCATCTGTTAATTCTAAAGAACTGTTGAAAACTCCTGTTTCCAGTCTTTCCAATGCCTTGACCGGTAAAATGCCTGGTCTTTCATCGATTCAGAGCACTGGTCAGCCGGGAGCTGATGATCCTACTATCTTTATACGTGGTGTAGGTTCTCTTTCTACCGATTTGTCTGCTCCGTTGGTATTGGTGGATGGTGTGGAACGTTCTTTTAACCAGATCGACCCCAATGAAGTAGAAGATATCACTATCTTGAAAGATGCATCGTCTACTGCAGTGTTTGGTGTACGTGGTGCGAATGGTGTAGTATTGGTGACTACAAAACGTGGAACAGAAGGTAAGCCGAGAATGAATTTTTCGACTTCCTTTGCAGTTCAGATGCCTACCCGTTTGCCTGAATTTGCAAACAGTTACGAGTATGCGACAACGTATGTCAATGCACAACGCCGTGACGGAGTAGCAGAAGATCAATTGGCATTTACTGATGAAGCTATTGAGGCTTATCGCACTCATAGCAATCCGTTGGCTTACCCCGATACTGATTGGACAGACTTGTTGATTAAAAAGGCTGCCTTGCAGACTCAGCATAACTTCTCTATTTCCGGTGGTTCGGAGAGAGTGCGTTATTTTGCATCTATCGGTGTATTTACTCAGGATGGTCTTTTCAAATCGTTTGAAGACGATTATGACGGTAATTTCAAATATACCCGTTATAACTATCGTATGAATTTGGATTTTGATTTGACCAAAACTACTTTGATGCGTATTAACTTGGGTGGCCGGGTGAACAATAAGAATCAACCTAATTATGATGGTAGTGATATCGGTTATCTGTTCCGTGATATTTATTGGGCACCGCCTATGTCGGGTGCTGGTGTAGTAGATGGAAAATGGTTATGGATTGATTCTAAGACTCATAATCTGCCGGGTACTCCACGCGATGCTTTGTATCCTTATTATGGTAAAGGATATAACACTCGTAATGGCAATACACTGAACTTTGACTTCCAGTTGGAACAGAAATTGGATTTCCTGACCAAAGGACTGAAAGCACATGTAAAAGCTTCCTATAATAATACGATGAATCTGACAAAAGTATTCACTTGTTCGTATCCGTATTATGAAGTGGTTGCCAATGAAGATGGAACCAATAATTTCCGCCGAGTGGGAGATAAATCTAATTTGAGCTATTCGGAAAGCCCAGGTAAGGCAAGGGACTGGTATCTGGAGTTCGCGCTGAATTATAAGCGTGATTTCGATAAGCATCATGTGTCCGCATTGGCTATGTATAATCAAAGTATGACTTACTATGTAAGCGGACCTTCGCAGTTTGCCTCTATTCCCCGAAGCTATATTGGTTTTGTAGGACGTGTTGCTTATGACTGGAACAACCGTTATATGGCAGATGTGAATATCGGTTATAATGGTTCGGAGAATTTTGCTCCAGGAAATCGTTTTGGCTTATTCCCTGCTTTTTCGCTTGGTTGGATTTTGACTGAGGAGAATTTCATGAAACCTTTGAAGCCGGTTCTTGACTATCTTAAGATACGTGCTTCTTACGGTATTGTAGGTAATGACCGTACCAGCGATAATTCCCGTTTCTTGTATTTGCCTGATTCATATTCAACCGGACAGGGCAGTTTCTACTTTGGAAATACTTCCCAGATCTTGTTGCAAGGAGCTAAGGAATCAAAATTAGGAAATCCTTATGTGACGTGGGAGACTGCAGCGAAACAGAATTATGGTATAGATGCCTACTTCTTTGGCAGTAAGCTGAAACTTAATTTTGATTACTTCATTGAACATCGTAAAGACATTCTGATTACCCGCCAGGTATTGCCTACTTATTTGGCAGTGACGTTGCCTACGGCCAATTTGGGTAAGGTAGATAACAAAGGTTTCGAAATTGCTTTGAATTGGAGAGACCAGATCAATGAATTTGGGTATAATATTGGTTTTAATGTGTCTTACGCAAAGAATAAGGTTGTATTTATGGACGAAGTGAACTATCCTTATGAATATATGCGTCAGACAGGACGTCCGGTAGGTCAGAATTTCGGTTATAAATATGATGGCTTCTTCTCAGAAGAAGATGTTGCTAATTACGAAAATCTAAAGGGTAAGGAAGGCGGAATTCCTGATCATGGTTCCGGTTACACTCCGTTGCCTGGTGATGTGAAATATAAAGATCTGAATGGTGATGGCAAAATTGACCAGAATGATAAAGCAGCCATCGGATATCCTATTTATCCGTTGTTGACTGGAGGTCTTAATCTGGGCTTCTCTTATAAAGGTTTTGATTTTAGCATGACGTGGGCTGGAGCAACAAAAACTTCACGTCTGTTGAAAGACGTGTATCGCGAACCGTTTGGTTCAACCAATTCACGCTCCTTGTTGAAATATCAGGTAACGGATGCCTGGACTCCGGAAAAAGGAAACTCGGCTAAGGCACCGGCTATCACGTTTGTAAATAAGACCAATAATTATTTGGATTCAGACTTGTGGTTGCGTGATGCTTCTTATATCCGTCTGAAGAACGTGGAAATTGGATATAACTTCTCGGAGAAAGTCCTGAAGAAATTACATGTAGGTAACTTACGTGTTTATGCTACAGGTTATAACTTGTTGACTTTTGATAAACTTAAGATTGTAGATCCGGAATCGGATGCAAATGGTAACATCATGTATCCGCTGGTAATGGTAGTGAATCTGGGTTTGAAAGTTGGTTTCTAAATACTAAAAACGAATAATCATGAAAAGGATAAGAAAACATATTCATCTATTGGTGTTGTCTTTATTGGTATCCTTGTCTTCATGCGAAGACTTCGCTTTGGGCGAGAAGTTTCTTCAGAAGGCACCAGGAGGAGACATCACGGCCGATACCATTTTCTCTACTGCAGAATATGCAAAGCAGGTATTATGGTATAGTTATTATACGATGCCTTACGGATTTCCGACCGGGTGGAATACAACGACAGCCATGTGGGTCGGTGTACTTGAAAATTTGACAGACCTTGGCCAGTCTTGTATTGGTTATGGTGGTCCGGAAGAACTTTATTATAGCGGTGTGTACAATGCGGCATCCGAGGATAAGACTGGTGCAGCGAAAGGTGCGACTAAATATAAGTTTCAGGGCCGCTATTCCTGGCAAGGTATTCGTAATGCGTGGATCTTGATAAAGAATGTAGATCGGGTTCCTGACATGTCGGAAAGTGAGAAACTGCGTCTGAAGGCTGAAGCCAAGATTATTATAGCTTTGCAGTATTCGGAAATGTTGCGTCATTTTGGTGCTTTGCCTATTGTCGATCATGCCATCGATGTCGAAGAAACCAATTTGCCGGCTCGTGCCACCCTACAGGAAACAGTTGATTTTATTGTAAAATTGTTGGATGAGGCTATTGCTTGTAAGGAATTGCCTTGGGCACTGACCGGTGATGACTTGAGCAACTGGAGTGGCCGTCTGACGCGTGCATCGGCTATGGGTTTGAAACTTCGCACGTTGTTGTTTGTTGCCAGTCCGTTATTTAATTCCGATTCTCCTTATTATCAGGGAGAAGCTTCTACGCAACTGATGACTTGGTTTGGCGGATATGACCAGAAACGCTGGGAAGCAGCCGCTGCAGCCGGTAAGGAGTTTTTTGATGCAATGGCTAGTGAAGGATTCTATCGTTTAGTCGATAAGAATACATCGGGTACGTACCGTCAGGCATTCCAGGATGCTTACTATACACGTGGTACTACCGAATCTCTGGTTTCGGTCCGCAGACATTATAAGACTAGCAATCTTTCTTTTTTATTACAGTCCATGCGTTGGGGTGGCTGGTGCCCGACCAAGGAAAGTTTTGATATGTTCCCTATGGCCGATGGTACTGATTTTGATTGGGATAACCCGGAACACCGTAAGAATCCTTTCATAAATCGTGATCCTCGTTTGAGTGAGACTATTCTGCTGGATGGTGATGACTTCCAGGGTACGAAAGCTGAAGTTTTCCAGAAGAAAGGCGATGATCCCAATAATTATCCTGCAGGCAAACATTGGAACAGTAGTGCTGCTTCTTTGGATAGTAAATCTTTGGCTACTGGTATAGCAGATCGCAAATTTGCTCTTGACCGTAAGAATGAGTATAAGGGACGTATTATTCAATGGCCATATTTGCGTCTGGCAGAGGTTTACTTGTCGTACGCCGAAGCTTTGAACGAATGCGGACGTACAAGTGAGGCTTATCAGTATGTCAATGCAGTACGAGCTCGTGTCGGACTGCCGGGACTGGTTCTGAAAGGTGAGCAAGACGAAAAGACAGAATTCCGTGAGGCTGTGCTTCGTGAACGCGCTTGTGAGTTTGCTTGGGAAGAAGTACGTTTCTTCGATCTGATTCGCTGGAAACGTGAAGCAGACTTTACAAAGCATTTGCATGGTATCAATGTTTATCGTAATAAGAATACTTTAGAATACGATTTCTCTTTCCCGCAATTGGCAGAACGAGCTTGGCAGAAACCCGGTGGTTTCTCTTCTAAATGGTATTTGAGTGCTTTCCCCAGTAAGGAGGTAAACAAGGGGTATGGCCTTGTGCAGAACCCTGGATGGGAATAACAAAAGATGATTCAATGAACACAGTAACAAGAATGTACTTATGAAAAGAAGTATGAAATTTATCGCTGCTTTTTTACTGTTGCCATGCGTAGCAACGGCACAAGTAACAGACAGCATTCAACAATATGGACGAGGTATTTCTTTCGATATGAAGGAATCGACTGTCGCAGGGGCAATGGCTACATCCGAACAGATTTCGCATAAGACCAGTATTGACCCGTCGAATTCATTGTATGGACTAATTCCTGGATTGCAAGTCCTTCAAAACGGAGGATATGCCTGGGACGATGGCGCTACCTTATATATACGTGGAGTAGGAACCAGCAACAGCAGTACGCCGTTGATTCTGGTAGATGGATTTGAGCGGGAAATATCTTCTTTGACCGTTCAAGAGATCGAATCGGTTACAGTTCTGAAAGATGCTGCATCGTTGGCACTTTACGGTATTCGTGGAGCCAATGGAGTAGTATATATTAAGACCAAACGTGGTGCGGTTCATGCTCCGGTAATTAATTTTGGATATGAGTTTAATTTCTCTACTCCTAATCGTTTGCCTGATTTTGTAGATGGATATACGTATGCGCAAGCGCTGAACGAAGGCATGAAAAATGATGGACTGTCTCCTCGTTACAGCCAGCGTGAACTGGACGCCTTCCGTGACCAGACGTATCCGGAATTCTATCCCAATGTGGATTGGTGGGATGAAGCATTGCGCGATCATGCTTATGGCAATAATGTGAATTTCTCGATTAGTGGAGGTGGTGAAAGGGTGCAGTATTATGCACAGTTGAATTACTTGAATAATTTGGGTATTTATCAGCCTACTGAGGAGAACGACGGATATTCTACACAGTTGAAATATTCTAAAATGAATATTCGTACCAATCTGGATATCAAGGTGAGCAATACGACGAAAGTGAAGTTGAACTTGCTGGGAGTTTTCTCTGAAAATAATCGCCCTCAAAGTGATATTTCCGATGTATTCGGAGCGTTGTATCAGGTTCCTTCTGGTGCTTTCCCCATTAAAACTTCGCATAATATATGGGGTGGAACAACTGTATACTCCAATAATCCGATTGCAAATATTGCAGGTTCCGGATATTTGCGTACACAAGGACGTACCTTGTATGCAGACATGAGTATCAATCAAGACTTGAATTCTCTTTTACCGGGTTTGACTGCTACCGTAAAAGTCGGTTATGACAGTTATGGCTTTTATCAGGAAGGAAACATCCGTACGTTTGCTTATCAGTCAGCAGTAAAAGGCTGGGACGGTGCAGACGATACTTACACAAAACTGCGTGAAGAGACTGACTATGAATTTAGCACAGCCTTAAAGACCATGGATAGCCATTTTAATTTCAGTGCTCAGACCAATTACGATCGTAGCTGGGGTGAACATAAATTGAATGCTGTTTTGCTTTACTCCATGGATAAGAAAATGGGGCGGAATCAAAATAACAAATATGCGTTTATGGATGTAGTAGCCCAAGGTCACTATACTTATAAGAAACGTTATATTCTGGATTTTGCCTTGTCTGGTTCTGCATCAAGTGTTTTGGAACCGGGTAATCGTTGGGGAATATTTCCTTCGATTGGAGCCGGCTGGATACTTTCAGAAGAAGATTGGTTGAAATCGGATAATCTGAATTTGTTGAAGCTAAGAGCGTCTTATGGTATAGCAGGACGTGCTGACTTTGATGCTAATCTGTATAAATATTATTTTGGCAGTGGAAACAGCTATTACTTTAAAGATACCCCAACCAGTCAGTCAGGTATGAAAGAATACCGCATTGCGGTGGACGGGCTGACTTATGAGAAGTCTCATAAGCTGAACGTAGGTGTTGATTTGATGGCATGGAATAAATTGTCTTTGACCGTTGACGGATATTACGACCATCGTACCGATATTTTAGTGGATGGTAGTGGAGCGATTTCATCGGTATTTGGTATGACTGTTCCTATGCGTAATGACGGTATTATCAACAGTTACGGAGTGGATGTAGCTGCTAACTGGACCGATCATATCGGAGATTTTACTTATCAAATCGGTGGACAGTTCTCATTTGCCCGTAATGAAATTATTGAGATGAATGAAGAATACCGTCCGTATGATTATTTAAAACGTACCGGTCATTCAGTTGGACAGATTTTCGGTTATGAAGTGGAAGGTATTTATCAAAGTCAGGAAGAAATCGATCAGCGTGATGTTAAGCAATATTTGTCAGATGTTCGTCCCGGTGATTTGAAATTTAAAGATCAGAATGGTGACAAGCGTATTGACCAATATGACCAAGTGGCTTTAGGATATAATGAAACTTGTCCGGAAATCTATTACGGATTTAATGTGGGTGCGGAGTATAAGGGATTAGGTTTTACTGCTTATTTCCAAGGAGCTGCCAATTATAGTAAAATATTGGATACGAAGAGTGTATATCGTCCGTTGGTATCGAACAATACCATATCTCAATATTATTGGGACAACCGCTGGAGCGAGAGCAATCCGAATGGAACATTGCCCCGTCTGACTACGCAAGGATCTGATAATAACTATAATACCAATTCTTTGTGGGTAGCCGATGCTTCGTTCTTGAAATTGAGAACGTTGGAAGTATATTATCAGTTGCCGGAAAAATGGCTGAAGAACATTGCTTTTGTAAAAGGTATAAAGATCTTTGGTCGTGGACACGATCTGTTCTGTGTGGATGGAATTGACATTGCCGATCCAGAGTCTATTGGTGTTGCTCATCCTACAATGAGACAATATGCGTTTGGTTTTAATTTGAAGTTTTAATAAAACGTGATTAAGATGAAGAATATTAAAATAAAAGGACTTGCATTGCTTCTGTCGTTGTTTACGCTTACTGGATGCGACTTTATGGATTGTGATGAGTCCGATAACTATACCAAAGAAGATGTTCTGGATAGTTATACTCGTGTAAAACAGTTGGTGACGAACATTTATGGATATTTGAAAGCCGATTTCTGTTCGATAGACGGAGCTATGCTCGATGCTGCGACAGATGATGCTATTCATATATACGATTCTTCCAACATCCAACGGTTTGTGAACGGCACTTGGTCTGCGAACAATACGGTTGATGATCAGTGGAGCAATTATTACACAGGCATTCGGGCTGCCAATTTGTATCTGGCAGAGACAGCTAATCTGACTTTCGATGACTGGAAATATTCCGATGAATATGAGAATATGATGAAGTGCTTTAACAATTACAAGTACGAAGTACGGTTTCTGCGTGCTTATTTCTACTTTGAGTTGATCAGACGCTATCATAATGTTCCTTTTGTTACAGAAGTATTGACACAGGAAGAAGCTAATCAGGTTACTCCCGCTACCTTTGAGACGATTGCACAGTTCATTGTGGACGAATGTTCTGATTTAGCTAACTATTTGCCGGTGGATTACAAGAGTTTTCCGGATGCAGAGACTGGTCGCGTTACCAAAGGTACGGCATTGGCTTTAAAAGCACGTATGTTGCTCTATATGGCAAGTCCGTTGTATAGCAGTGACAATGCGGAGAACTGGAAAAAAGCAGCCAAGGCTGCTTATGAAATCATTGGCTCTTCTTCCGAACTGGGCTATAAACTGGTGAATTATTCCGATTTGTTCAATGATACCAATAATAAAGTTGCCGAAGTTATTTTAGCTCGTGCCACTGGTGAGAACGGAGATTTTGAGAAGGCTAACTTCCCGATGGGAGTAGAAGGCGGTAGCACTTCCACTTGTCCTACTCAGAATTTGGTGGATGCTTATGAAATGACAGACGGTTCAGCTTTTGATTGGAACAATCCTGCCATGAAAGCCAACCCTTATGCGAACCGTGACCCTCGTATGGGAATGACTATCGTTTACAATAATATGAAGTGGCCGGTTAACAATGTAGAAATCTGGGAAGGAGGAGCTAACGGACTTCCGATTGAAAATGCTACAACAACAGGTTATTATTTGCAGAAGTACGTCAATAATTCCATCAGTTTTGAGTCTGGTAGCAAAGTGACTGCTAAAAACCATAACTGGATTCTGTTCCGTTATGCTGAAGTATTGCTGAACTATGCAGAAGCAATGGTGAATGCTTTCCATAATCCGGATTATAAGGATGGTGAACTTCCTTTGAGTGCGCGTGAAGCTGTCAATCAGGTGCGTGCCCGTGCAGATGTAAATATGCCCGAACTGCCGAGCGGAATGAGTGAAGCAGATTTCGTAAAGCGTCTGAAGAATGAACGTCGTGTAGAGTTGGCTTTCGAAGGTCATCGCTTTTGGGATGTTCGTCGTTGGAAGGATCTGGACGAGACAGCTGATATTTATGGCGTTAAAGTTGTGAAGAATGGTGATGATTTTGAATATACCAAATTCTTATTGGAATCACGTACCATAACAGACAATTTATATTTCTATCCGATTGCTAATACAGAACGGTTCAAGAATCCCAATTTGGGACAGAATCCGGGTTGGTAATAATCGTCTGGAGAGGTAATTAGATTGTTTAAAGTAGGTTACACAGATGGACATGAATTGAAAAATGGTGTGGAAGTCTGTGTAACCTTATTTTTTATCAAATTTGCAAATTTGTAGTGAGGATTGATACCATGAAAACTTTGAGATTTATTTTAGTTGTCTGCTTTAGTTTGTTTTCTGCCCTGATCCAGGCGCAAACATTGCGGACGGAAGTTTTTGATTTGCTGAATTTGGATTATCCCGGATTGGAGAAAGTGAAAGATGCTTGTGGAAGACAACAATGGAAAGAGGCCGCTGAGCTTTTGCTGGATTATTACAGAAACCGTTCCGGAATAGTTTATCCTGATTTGGACTTAGAACATATCAAAGCTTCGAAAAGAGACTGGCAATGGGCCGATGATGCATTGGAGCATACCTTTTTTGTACACGAAGGATATCAGCCTTCTTTCAATTATGGCAAAGATATAGATTGGCAGTATTGGCCGGTGAAAGATAATGAATTGCGCTGGCAATTGCATCGTCACAAGTGGTTTACACCTATGGGAAAGGTATATCGGGTATCTGGAGATGAGAAATATGCCCGTGAATGGGTGTTTCAATATATGGACTGGATTAAAAAGAATCCTTTAATTGAAATAAACGATGATGATTTTCAGCAAGTCATTGAAGGTAATCTGAAAGGAGATAAAGAGAATATGCGTTATGCCTGGCGACCGCTGGAAGTCAGTCACCGCATACAGGATCAGATACCTCAGTTTTTGCTTTTTAATTCGTCGAAGTTCTTTACTCCGGAGTTCCTGACAGAATTTCTGGTGAATTATCATCGTCATGCCGCTCATATATTGAAGCATTACACCAAACAAGGCAATCATTTATTGTTTGAAGCACAGCGTATGGTATATGCAGGTACCTTTTTCCCGGAGCTGAAAGATGCGGAGAAGTGGAGAAAGAGCGGTATTGAAGTACTGAACCGGGAAATAAAGAAACAGGTATATGCCGATGGAGGGCAGTTTGAACTGGATCCTCATTATCATCTGGCGGCCATTAATATCTTTTGCAAAGCACTTCGCATGGCCGATGTAAACGGATTCCGCCAGGAGTTTCCGGAAGAATATGCACAGACAATAAAAAATATGATTGAGTTCTATTCGAATATTTGTTTCCCTGATTATACAAACCCTTGTTTCAGTGATGCCAAGTTGGGGGAACGTTCTGGAGAAATCCGAAATTATAAAGAATGGCTTCAGCTATTTCCCGATTGCGAATGGATTCGTTTTTATGCAACCGAAGGGCGTGAAGGAACTCCTTTACCTTACTTGTCTCATGCGGCAAAGAAATCTGGCTTCTTTACGTTTAGAACAGGTTGGAAACAAGATGCTACGGTAATGGTTGTAAAAGCCGGACCCAAGGGAGAATGGCATTGTCAGCCCGATAATGGCACTTTCGAACTTTGGGTGAATGGTCGTAATCTTTTTCCGGATAGTGGTTCGTATATCTATGCCGGACATGGTGAAGTGATGAAGCTTCGAAACTGGTTCCGACGGACAGCTTCGCACAATACACTGACACTTGACGGCAAGAATCTGGAAACAACGCAGTCGGTTACAAAACTTTGGAAGCCGGAAGATGGTGTGCAGATACTAGTGACAGAGAATCCAAGTTATGTCGACCTGAAACATCGGCGGACGGTCTTTTTTGTCGATCAGAAGTTTTTTGTGATTGTAGATGAAGCGGTGGGTACAGCCACTGGCACAGTGAATCTGAACTATCATTTGGCTGAAGGAGAAGTTTCTATAAACAAGGCTGATTTTGCGATTACAACGTCTTACGAAGGGGATAGCAATGTAAAGTTACAGTGCTTTCCTGAGCAGAAAGCCGTGATGAACGAAGTGGAAGGATGGCGTTCTACTGCCTATCGGAAGCGGGTACCTCGTAAAGCTGTTACGCTGGATGTTGAAAAGAAAGGGAAAGATGCAGTGCGCTATATCTCTGTCATTTATCCGGTGAAGAATGCTGATAACGCCCCGAAACTACATGCTTCTTTTTCGAACAAACATTTTCAGGAGGATGGTGTAAAGGTTACAGTAATGATTGACGGGAAAAAGTTTAACTTAGCTGCCAATTTACAAAAGTGATGAAATAAAACTATGGATGTTTTTTAATAAATAGAAGAATATGGAGTTTTGTTTTGATAAAATAAAATGGGGACTTCCTTTTACATTTGCTGTTGGAGTATTTACGCAGGCATTCGGACAGGAACAACGACCAAACCTGGTGTACATATTTGCAGATCAATATCGGCTGAATGCATTGAGTTTATGGAGCAATCCGGCATATCGTAATGTTTTGAGTACCGTGGGTGATCCTGTCCATACGCCCAATTTGGACCGTTTGGCTAAACAGGGCGTTGTCTTTAGTCGTGCCTGTAGTACTTGCCCTTTAAGCAGTCCTCATCGTGCCATGTTAATGACAGGAATGTTCCCTGAGAAAAATGGGGTAGATACAAATTGTTTTAAAGGGAAAAAGCAAGGCATTCCAGACAGTATTGTTTGTTTTACGGACGTGCTGGCAGCATCGGGATATGAGACTGCTTACGTAGGCAAAACGCATTGGCACCGTACCGAACCTTTATTCGATAAAAAAGGAAATTATGTGGGTACTACAGAAGAGCCAGGAGGACATTATACTTATAATTATGATACTTACATTCCGGAAGGAAGAGGGCGTAAAAGTAATAAGTTCTGGTTCCAGCAGTTGAGGGATAATCATTTCAATGCAGTGGCCTATTCCAACCGTCCGGAATTGGTTGGCGGAAAAAAGGATGGAGAGGCTTATTTTTATCACCGTTTTACTTCGGAAGTTGAGGCTGATGTTGTAATTAAGTATTTAAAAAACCGTGAAGGGGAACGGGATTCGTCTAAACCTTTCAGCCTGTTTTGGAGTTTGAATCCTCCTCATACACCCTATTCCAGTGTAAACGATTGCCGGGAAGAGGTCTTTAATAAATATTATAAGGACTTAGGTTCTAAGGAATTGTTGCTTCGTCCCAATGTAGAGTATGGCGAAGGCAAACAAGCGAAAAATTTGGAGAGGTTATCACTGGAAGCCAAGGTTTATTTTTCATTGGTTAAATGTATCGATGATGAGATTGGCCGGGTTCTGAATGCTTTGGATGAGGAGGGACTGACCGATAATACATTGGTGATATTTGCTGCCGATCATGGAGAAATGATGGGAAGCCATGGCAGAATGGCCAAAGGTGTGATCTATGATGAGGCTTTGCTGGTTCCATTCATAATGCGTTATCCGGCGCAGCTGAAACCGCAAATAAATGATTTGATGATAGGAGCACAGGATATTATGCCAACTTTGTTGGGCATGCTGGGACTGGCTGACAGACTTCCTGATACGGTGAAAGGAAAAAATTACTCTCAGGGCATTCTTACCGGTGATTTTGGTAGCGTTCAGAAGCCTCAGTCTTCTTTCTACTTTATGCTGAAAGAGAAAGGAGTGCGTACCGACCGTTATTCTTATGTGGTACAAAAGGATGGCAATTATCTGTTGTTCGATAATATAAAAGATCCTTATCAGCAGACTTCGCTGACACTGGAAGAGATTCCTGAAAAACAGGCTGAGTTTTTAAAAACAGAATTGGGCAATTGGTTAAAAGTATCGGAAGATACATGGGCCAAGGAGAGAAAATTTGCTAATAGGATTAATTATTAATAGGATGGGACTATGAATTTGAGATCGATATTACGTGTTTTTGTTATTTCCTGCTGTTCACTTTCATTGCATGCACAGTCTGTTTGGGATAGAAATCATCTGACGGATGTCAAGCAGTCGGTGCAGGATGCTTATTATGCCGCTTCGCTGCAGGAACTGAAAACGCAAGCGGATAGATATTTAAAGATCGGAGCCGACACTGTGGATACACAACAATCGTTATCCGAAGTTGAATGTGAATCTTCATGTAAGCGGGTGGATATGATTTCCGATCGAATCACAACATTGGCTTTGGCATACTTTTTTAATGAGAAAGAAATTTATGCTCAAAAGGCTGTTGAGCTGATACGGACGAATTTCCTGGATAAGAATACCCGGATGACTCCGGACAATTTTGATGTACTCGAAACCTATCCGTTCATTGAAATGCTGGATGCTGTACAGTTGCTCGAAGCTTCCAGCCAGCTGACTTCCAAAGATGCTAAGCGGTTGAAAGCCTGGTTCGCTGATTTACTGGACGGTATGCAAGCCTCTTCACAAGAAGTGGATGCGAAGGTATGGGCCGGCCATCGGGGAACGGCTTACGATGCGCAAGTCATAGCTTATGCCTTATATATAGGTAAAAAGGAAGTGGCTGATAAAGTGATAGAATCAATTCCTGCCAAACGTATTTTCAAGCAGATAGAGCCGTCGGGGAAGCAGCCTTATGAACTGGACTGTAAACACTCTTTTGATGCTTCACAGCGTAATCTGCATTATTTGATTGATATCTGTCTGATGGCCAAGCATCGGGGATTGCAGATTGATAGCCTTGAGTCGTCGGACGGACGTAGCCTTTACGATGCGATGGATTATCTGGCACAATTTGCCGGAAAAGATGTAAGTGAATGGCCTTATCGGCAAGACGGTGGATGGGATTGTACGCAACAAAAGTTGTATCAGGACCTTTATCGGGCAGCCGTATATCTTGACACCAACCGTAGAGGGTACTTGAAGGTATATGACACACATCGGATAATTGACTGGAAAGACCGTTTTAATTTGTTGTATGCGGTTCCTTCGTCCGTGGATAATGCTTTTGCTTTTGCTTGCCGGCAGTTGGATTTTGCTATTGCTGCGACCAACAAAGCAAAGAAACAGAAAGATAATATCTGTAAAAGGAAAGTGATTCCGCGTAGTATTGCCAAGGATGGATCGTTGGCATTGGTATCGCCTTACGACTGGTGCTCAGGGTTCTTTCCGGGCAGTTTGTGGCATGTTTATGCTTATACGAACAACGATTATTGGCGTCAGCAGGCCATCAGTTTCACCTGGCCACTGGAAGAAGTGAAGCGTTATAAGAGTACGCACGATCTGGGCTTTATGGTGAATAACAGTTTTGGAAAGGCTTATCAGTGGACAGGAGAACGTTCTTATAAGGATGTGGTGATACAGGCTGCCAAGACTTTGGTTTCGCGTTACGATGATCGTGTGAAGTGTATACGTTCCTGGGACTTCAACCGGGATCGTTGGAAGTATCCAGTCATTATAGATAATATGATGAATCTGGAAATGCTGTTCAGCGCTACTCAGCTGACGGGTGATTCTCTTTACTGGAGAGTGGCCGTGAACCATGCCAATACAACGATGAAGAACCATTTCCGTAGCGATTATTCTTCCTATCATGTGGTGGATTATGATCCGGCTACAGGTGCAGCCCGTATGAAGTGCACCTATCAGGGCTATTCGGATGATTCGTTCTGGAGTCGTGGACAGGGTTGGGGACTGTATGGATATACTCTGTGCTACCGCTTTACGAAAGAGGCTGCTTATTTACGCCAGGCCGAGGCTATTGCCGATTTCATATTGTCTTGGTCCAATATGCCCGAAGACGGTGTGCCTTACTGGGATATGAAAGCTCCCGGCATTCCGGATGTTCCTCGTGATGCTTCGGCTGCTGCAATCATAGCTTCAGGCTTGTACGAACTTTCGGAGTATGCCGATATGGAGAAAGGCAAGAAGTATAAGGCTGCAGCCGATAAGATAATTGATAGTCTGAACCGATCTTATCAGTCGGAATACGGGGCAAACTATGGCTTCCTGCTTTTGCATTCCACCGGTTCTGCTCCTCACGAGAGCGAAGTGGATGTACCTCTTTCGTATGCCGATTACTATTATTTAGAGGCATTGTGGCGCAAGCGTAGTTTGGACAACTAAAGCTGGCTGCATGCCGTTTTCTTAAAAATCAAAACTTTGGTATTATGTTCTATCCTTCCTTCTTCTATCGTAAACCCTCCCGGGCAGTCTTGCTGGCTGCTTCGTGTCTGTCCGTATCTGCCTTGCAGGCTCAGGAAAAACAAAATGTGCTGTTCATCGTGGTAGATGATTTGCGTCCGGAGCTGGGATGCTATGGTAGCGATGTGGCCATTACACCTCATCTTGACAAGTTGGCAGAGCAGTCGGTAGTCTTCCAGAAGGCTTATTGCAACGTACCGGTGAGCGGAGCTTCCCGCTCCAGTTTGCTGACGGGAGTATATCCCGATATTGTCGAGGGTCGTTTTGTGGATGCTGAAACCCGTTCGGAGAAAGATCTTCCCGGCGTGGTCACTTTGCCGTTGGCGTTTAAAAATGCCGGGTATTATACGCTTTCTCTTGGCAAGGTGTTCCATCATTTCGATGATCGGACAGACAGCTGGAGCGAATCGCCTTGGATTGTGAGTCCGGCCAGTGGCGACTGGGCTTTGTACAACAAGTGGAATGTATGGAAGACGGAAATTCCCGAAGCCGAACTTCATCCGCAAAGTCATCGTGGTCCCTATTGCGAAGCGGCCGATGTGCCCGACAGTTGCTACGAAGACAATCAGATAGCCCGTAAAGCGGTAGCCGAGTTGAATCGTCTGAAAGAGATGGACCGTCCGTTTTTCCTGGCTGTCGGATTCCGTAAACCTCATTTGCCGTTCATCGCTCCAAAGAAATACTGGGATCTGTATCGGAGGGAGGACATTAAGATTGCCGATAACCGCTACCGTCCCGAGGGCTTGTCCGAGCAGGTGCAAGGTTCCAGGGAGATATTCCAGTATACACGGGTGACCGATACTTCGGCCGAGGACTTCCATCGCGAGGCCCGTCATGCCTATTATGCCTGTGTCAGTTTTGTCGATGCACAAATCGGACTGGTATTGGATGAACTGGAGCGGTTGGGACTGGCCGATAATACGGTTGTGGTGCTGTTGGGCGATCATGGCTGGCACTTGGGCGAACATGACTTTTGGGGCAAGCATACGTTGCTTCAGCAAGCTACTCATGCTCCGCTGATGGTTCGTTGTCCGGACGCAGCATCAGGACAGAGCCGTAGCATTGTGGAGTTTGTAGATATCTATCCTTCTTTATGCGAGGCTTGCGGCATCACGTTGCCCGAACATCTGCAGGGGCGCAGCTTTCTGCCGGTGCTGAAGAATCCTGAAGCAAAACATCGTGATTGTGCTTTTATTCAGTGGGGAAAGGGAGTGAATGTAGTAACGCCGGAATTCAGTTATGCCGAGTGGTACGACAAATCACAGAGCCGTGTAGTGGACGAGGTGCTGTTTGACCACAAGCTCGATCCGCAGGAAAACAGAAATGCAGTCGGAGAGAAGAAATACCAGAAGCTGATAAAACGTTTCAAGGATTTCATCGGTCGCAAAAGACAGGAAATACATTTGCGGTAAATAGGAATACTAACTTTAAATAGAGAACCATGAATCTGAAAAAAATCTTTTTGCTCGGTGGGCTTTTATTCAGCCTGTCGGGTATGTACGCTCAATCCATGGTGTGGATTAGCAGTACCGAAGGAAACGTCTGGAAGGAAGCGAAAGTGAAACTCCAGGCCAAGTGTGAGGAGGCTCCTTTGTTGAAAACGGATGGTACGGATTGCATACAGACCTTCCAGAAGTGGGGAACCTGTTTTAACGAATTGGGCTGGGATGCTTTGAACATGCTGCCGTTGGAAGGCCAGGAAGAAGTGTTGAATCGGATTTTTGCTCCCGATGGTGAGTTGAAGTTTACGATGGGGCGTATCCCCATGAATGCCAACGACTATGCACGCGACTGGTACAGTTGTGACGAAGTGCCGGGCGACTTTACGTTGAAATACTTCAACATCGACCGCGACCGTCAGACGCTTATCCCTTACGTGAAGCGTGCCTTGAAGGTAAATCCCGACCTGACGTTCTGGATATCTCCCTGGTCGCCTCCTTCTTGGATGAAGGTGAACCATTATTATTCCGTCAAGAGCAATGCCAAGGTCAACCGTCTGCCTGCCGAAGCCGAAATAGCCCTTTACGAAGGAGTGGAGAATGTAGACAAGCGTTTCTATCCCAAACAGGTTACCGAGAACGACTACTTTATCCAGGATCCGCGTTATTTGCAAACCTATGCCAATTACTTCTGCAAGTTCGTGTCGGCCTATCGTGAACTGGGGGTTCCTGTCAATCGGGTCATGTTCCAGAACGAGCCGTGGGCTTATTCCATTTATCCTGCTTGTGCCTGGACACCCGAAGGCATCATCCGTTTCAATGTAGAGTATCTGGCACCTACGCTGAAGAAACAGTTGCCCGATGTACAACTTTACCTAGGCACGCTGAATACGAATCGTATCGAGCTGGTCGAACGTGTCTTGTCCGATCCCCGTATGAAAGATGCTGTTGAGGGAATCGGTTTCCAGTGGTGGGGCGGACAGATTTTGCCCGAAATCCGTAAGAAGTATCCCGACTATAAATACATGCAGACCGAAAGTGAATGTGGTTCGGGTACGTTCGACTGGAAAGCTGCCGAGCACACTTTCCATCTGATAAATCACTATCTGGGGAATGGTTGCGAAGAATATACCATCTGGAATGCCATCCTGTGCGACGAAGGTACCAGTGCCTGGGGATGGAAACAGAATGCTTTGATTCGGGTGGATTCGAAGACAGGAGCCGCTACTTATACCCCCGAATACTATGCCGTGAAACACTTCAGTAACAAAGTTGTTGCAGGTACTAAGGTGTTGGCTTATAGAGAAAAAGGTGAGGATGGGCTGCCTGCCATGCTGTTGCTTACGCCGGATAACAAATATTTGGTTGTAGCTGCCAATTTCAACGATGATGCCCGTCAGCTGACAGTTCAGTTGGGTGGCAAGTACCTGACTGTAAGTCTGCAAGGCCATTCGTTTAATACGTTTTATGCCAAATGATGTCTGACTGAGGACATTGAAAATGAATAGAAGGGCCGGACGGGAAGAGTTTCCCAGTCCGGCTTTTTTTGTTTTGCAAGGCTTGCAAAACAAGTCCGTGAACCACACTTGCACGGCTCATGAGCGACACTTGTACGGCTCGCGAGCCACACTTGCAATACTCGTGAGAGTTACTTGCAATACTCGTGGACTTTATTGGCAATACTTATTACGCTGGTTAATTACCGATGTTACGCGGCTAAAGTAGGTAGTTAAGAATGGAAAGTGAATGATTAAAAATGAATAACGGGTGAAGGATGGATACGCGGACAACGCGGAGAAGACGGACTAACACGGATAAAAAAAGAAAAAGGGAAATTGGGTTCACGCTTTCAGTGCGGAATTTCTTGTTGATATTCAGCAGAATATGGTGAAAGATAAAGCTTCACCGACATTCGGTGAAACATAAATCGGGATGGCTGTATAACCCGTTAATTTTTTCCCAGTTAGAGAAAAATTTTTTGCTAACTGGGCAATAATTTTTTCCTAACTAGGAAAAAATTATTGCATGACTGGCATCAGCTGTCACACCTCTTTCTGAAAATCCGCTTCGCCTGTATTTAAAGATTAAAATCCGCGTTCGTCCGTCCTCTCCGCGTTGTCCGCGTATCCATCTTTCACCATAAACAGTTCATTCCCAAGACAATTACGATGAAACTTCATCCTGCAAACTGCTGAAAAACACTGTAGATGACACGGTTTATCACGGATTGGATGTCGGGTAAGATGTAGTTGTATGTGTGTTCAGGGTGTTTATGAATCAAGAAGGCTCAGGTGATGGCAGAGTGTAAATTACCTCTTGGTTGTTAAGTAGTTAAGAAGGAAGGCTGGGGATTGTATATCTTCCTTTTTAATATATTTTATCACAACTGAACGACTTTTTCTCAGTAATATTCAGTAATTTCGAACGATTTTTTTGAAATCTGGCTAAATAACTAATAAACTATAAGTATGGAGAACTTGAATATCGCACTTTTGCTAATGGTGGTAGGTATGGCAACTGTATTTGCTATCCTGCTGATTGTTATCTATTTAGGAAAAGGACTTATTGCGCTGGTGAATAAATACGCACCCGAAGAGTCTGTCCCTGCCAAGTCAGCTGGAGCCAATGCGCCTGCCCCGGTTCCTGCCAATATTATGGCCGCCATTGCTGCTGCGGTGTCGGTAGTGACACACGATAAAGGAAAAGTGACTAAAGTAGAGAAACTGTAATCGATAAGAAAAGAAGTAATATACAAATTCAATTAATAAGGTATGAAGAAAGAAATAAAGTTCAGCTTGGTATTCAGGGACATGTGGCAGAGTGCCGGTAAGTATGTGCCACGTGTAGACCAGCTGGTGAAAGTAGCTCCCGCTATCGTCGAAATGGGATGTTTTGCCCGTGTTGAAACCAACGGTGGCGGCTTCGAACAAGTAAATCTGCTGTTTGGCGAAAACCCCAATAAGGCCGTACGTGCCTGGACAAAGCCTTTTCATGAAGCAGGTATTCAAACCCATATGTTGGACCGTGCGTTGAACGGTTTGCGTATGAGCCCAGTTCCTGCTGATGTGCGAAAGCTGTTTTATAAGGTAAAGAAAGCGCAGGGAACGGACATTACCCGTACTTTTTGCGGTCTGAATGACATTCGCAACATAGCCCCTTCTATCAAATATGCTCACGAAGCAGGCATGATTTCGCAATGTTCGCTGTGTATCACTCATTCACCCATACATACGGTAGAATACTATACAGACATGGCTTTGCAGCTGATCAAGCTGGGAGCCGATGAAATCTGTATCAAGGATATGGCCGGTATCGGACGTCCTGTAACCTTGGGCAAGATTGTGGCCAACATCAAGGCTGCCCATCCGGATATTCCTATTCAGTACCATAGTCATGCGGGTCCCGGATTCAACATGGCCAGCATTCTGGCTGTCTGCGAAGCCGGATGCGACTATATCGATGTAGGTATGGAGCCTTTGTCGTGGGGTACAGGCCATGCTGATTTGCTCAGTGTGCAGGCCATGCTGAAGGATGCCGGATTCAAGGTGCCGGAAATCAACATGGAGGCTTATATGAAAGTACGTGCCCTGATTCAGGAATTCATGGACGATTTCCTGGGACTGTACATCTCGCCTCGCAACCGTCTGATGAATTCCCTGCTGATCGGTCCGGGACTGCCGGGCGGTATGATGGGAAGTCTGATGGCCGATCTGGAAACCAATCTGGAAAGTATCAACAAATACAAGGCCAAACGCAACCTGCCGTTTATGAAGCAGGACGAACTGCTCATCAAGCTGTTCAACGAAGTGGCTTATGTATGGCCCCGTGTAGGTTATCCTCCTTTGGTAACGCCTTTCAGCCAGTATGTTAAGAACCTGGCTATGATGAACGTTATTGCCATGGAGAAAGGTAAGGAACGTTGGGGCATGATAGCCGACGACATTTGGGATATGATTCTGGGTAAAGCCGGAAAATTGCCGGGTCAGTTGGCTCCGGAAATTGTGGAGAAGGCAGAACGCGAAGGACGCAAGTTCTTCACCGGTAATCCGCAAGACAATTATCCCGACTGCCTCGACAAGTATCGCAAGATGATGAAGGAAAACAAGTGGGAGACAGGCGAAGACGACGAAGAACTCTTCGAATATGCCATGCACCCTGCACAATACGAGGCTTATAAGAGTGGAAAGGCAAAAGAAGACTTCCTGGCTGATGTGGAAAAACGCCGTGCCGAACGCGACAAGTCTCCGCTGGACGATGCCAAACCGAAAACGCTTACCGTACAGGTAGACGGGCAGTCTTATCGTGTGACAGTGGCTTATGGCGATATCGATCTGCCTGCTTCGGCTACAGCCAAGGTTGAGGCTCCCGTAGGCGAAGGCAAAGACGTTCCTGCACCGCTTGAAGGAAAGTTCTTCCTGACCAAGAATACACAGGAAACTCCGATAAAGGTGGGCGATAAGGTGAAAAAAGGTGATCTTCTGGGTTACATCGAGGCTATGAAGACATACAATGCCATCCGTGCCGATTTTGACGGAACGGTTCTTGCCATCTGTGTCAATCCGGGAGATTCAGTTTCAGAAGATGATGTATTAATGAAGATTGGATAATGGAAGATATATTTGCAAAACTCTATGACATGACGGCATTCAGCAACATCATTGCCGATCCGTCGTTCCTTGTGATGTATGCCATTGCTTTCGTTCTCCTTTATCTGGGTATCAAGAAGCATTACGAACCGCTTTTGCTGATACCTATTGCCTTCGGCGTGCTTATCGCCAATTTTCCTGGAGGCGAAATGGGAGTTATCCAAGCCGACGAGAACGGCATGGTGATGGTGAACGGAGTGATGAAGAACATCTGGGAGATGCCGTTGCACGAAATTGCTCACGAGCTGGGACTGATGAACTTCATCTACTATATGTTGATAAAGACCGGTTTCCTGCCACCTGTCATCTTTATGGGTGTAGGTGCGTTGACCGACTTTGGTCCGATGCTTCGTAATTTGCGTCTTTCTATTTTCGGTGCGGCTGCCCAGCTGGGTATCTTTACCGTATTGCTTTGTGCCGTACTAATGGGCTTCACTCCGAAAGAAGCTGCAGCATTGGGTATTATCGGTGGTGCCGATGGTCCTACGGCTATTTTTACTACGATCAAGCTGGCTCCCCATTTGTTGGGCCCGATAGCTATTGCTGCTTATTCGTATATGGCATTGGTTCCGGTTATTATTCCGTTGGTAGTGAAGTTGCTTTGTACCAAGAAAGAACTGATGATCAACATGAAGGAGCAGGAGAAACTTTATCCTTCGAAGACGGAAATCAAGAACCTGCGTGTGCTGAAGATTATCTTCCCGATAGCGGTTACTACCGTTGTGGCCTTGTTCGTGCCTACTGCCGTACCTTTGATCGGTATGTTGATGTTCGGTAACCTGATTAAGGAAATCGGTTCGGATACGAGCCGTCTGTTCGATGCGGCTGCCAACAGCATTATGAATGCAGCTACCATTTTCCTGGGACTGAGTGTCGGTGCTACTATGACGAGCGAGGCATTCCTGAACTGGACGACAATCGGTATTGTTATTGGTGGTTTCCTTGCATTCGCCTTGTCTATTTCGGGCGGTATTCTGTTTGTAAAGATAGTCAATCTCTTCTCGAAAAAGAAGATCAATCCGCTTATCGGTGCTACCGGCTTGAGTGCAGTGCCTATGGCCAGCCGTGTGTGCAATGAGATTGCTACAAAATATGATCCGAAGAACCATGTGCTCAACTATTGTATGTCGAGCAACATTTCCGGTGTGATCGGTTCTGCCGTGGCTGCCGGTGTGCTTATTTCGTTCTTGGGATAATAATTAGTTGTGATGATAATGTGAAAAAGGATGCATCGGAGCGGTGCATCCTTTTTTTATTTAACAGGTGAGTGATATAAGTTTTAGTTTGCTGGTTGTTGTGGCAATGCTGCAGCTACGGATCAGCCGTTGCAGGCTATGCACAACGGTTGTTCTGGAGTCAGTTGGTAGTCAGCATCATATATCTTAACGTTTAAGGTTTCGCCGGCCAACAATGTAATCTGTATTTTTGTGCTTATTTCGATTTTTAGTTTCCTGCCTTGAAAATTAATTCGGAAAGCGTATTTCTCCCATTGCGAAGGCCGGACAGGCGATAAGCTTAACTCATTGGCTTGTGTTTGCAGATTGGCAAATCCTCGGACAATGGCCAGCCACGAACCAGGCATACTGGTGATATGCAATCCTTGATCGGCTTCATTGTTGTAGTCGTCCAGATCCATTCGGGTAGCATGTACAAACAGTTGATAAGCCTTTTCGGTTTCGCCGATGCGTGCAGCCAGTATGGCATGTATGTGGGGCGACAGCGACGACTCGTGAACAGTCATGGGCTCGTAAAAGTCGAAGTTGCGCCGGACAGTTTCGGTATCGAACAGGAAATAATAAAGGTAGAGGCCCAGCAGGACATCACTTTGCTTGATGTAGCAGGAGCGGAGAATGCGGTCCCAGGACCAATGCTGGTTGATGGGGCGTTCGGCTTGAGGGATGGCATCTGTTGTTTGCAGTACTTTATCCATAAAGCCGTCGTTCTGTACGAAAATTCCTTTCTCCGCATCTTGGGGCAGATACATATGTTCGATGATGTCGCGCCACAAAGGCGTTTCGCCTTCGTAGTCGAAATGTGTGGCTGCGCATATACGCTTGTATTCTTCGGGATATTGTTGTGCAGCCAGATCCAGATGTTTCAGTGTCATCTTCAGGCAACGTATACACGAAAAGTTTGTGTACCAGTTGTTGTCTACGTTGTTCTGATATTCATCGGGGCCGGTCACTCCCAGAATGACATATTGCTGCCTGGCCTGTGAGAAGGTAGTACGCTGGCTCCAGAAACGGGAGATGGCAATCATTACTTCCAGGCCGTATTGCAGTATGTAGTCTATCGATCCTGTGATGCTTGCATGTTGTATGATGGCATACACGATGATATTATTTCGGTGTATTTCCTCGAAAGTGATTTCCCATTCGCTGTGGCATTCTTCTCCGTTGTTGGTTACTTGCGGGAAGAGAGCGGCACCACCGTCAAATCCTAATTTCCGGGCATTTTCAATGGCTTTGGGAAGCTGGTTGTAGCGATACATCAGCAGATTTCTGACTATTTGCCTTGGAGTGGACAAAAGGAAGAAGGGAACACAGCACAGTTCGGTATTCCAATAAGTGTTGCCTCCGTATTTTTCTCCTGTAAACCCTTTGGGGGCAATGTTCAGTCTTGGGTCGTCTCCCCTATAAGTCTGGTAAAGTTGGAAAATATTGTAACGGATTCCTTGCTGTGCTTCCGGATCTCCTTCGATGACGACATCGGCTTCTTCCCAAATGTCGTGCCAGGCTTGTTTATGAGCTTGGGTTAAGGTTTCCCATCCTTTGTTTTTGGCCTCACGGGCTATGTGAATGGATTTTTCGACAAGTTCTTGTCTTTCATAATAAAGCGAAGAGGCTATCACAACATATTTCAGAAGGGTTATGGTGTCTCTGGGCTTCATGTCGATGCCAAGGCTGAAGCCGGTTTGCTTGCCTTTTTCGATACGTATGGGGTTGTGGCTTGCTTCTTTGTGGTTTTTATAGAATTGGTAAGTCATGGCATAGCACACTTGAGCATCTTCCCGTCGGGTCTGTGTCCATAAGTAGGCGCAGTCATGGGCAACTCCCGAATCAAGCAGGTTCCATATCCGTTCTTCGGTCTGTTCCGAGCGTTCGTTCAGGTTGGCTTCGAGCAGAGGAAGAAGTGACAATTTCCCGCTATAATTTAGGGAAGTAACATTGTAGCTGATCAGACACAGATCGGGGAAAGCCATGTTGGCCAGATGTTCTACATGCAGTTGCAGGCTGTTGCCGCGTGGCGAAGTCACTTTTACATCGCGGTAGGAGATGCCGTCGTACATGTCGAGCCGGCGGTTGAAGCTTTCCACATCCCATTGGGCAAGGTCCAATTCTTCGTCTATAAGTCTCAGGTGAATGCTGCTCCAGTTGGCCGCATTGGGTATGCGTGTGTAGTAATAGGGGAATCCGTTTTTCCACCATGCAACCCGTGTTTTGTCGAGGAAAGGAATGCCGGCTACGAACGAGCCCTGGTAGCTGTTGCTACTGTATGGCTCTTCGAAGTTACCACGTTGTCCGAACCTTCCGTTGCCCAAGCTGAATATGCTTTCAGACATGCGGAGGTTGTCGGCATGAAACTTGTCTTCTATTATGTTCCATTCATCGGTTTTCAGGTACTTTTTCATGGCATTCGTATTAGTGTTATGGGCGTAAAGATAAGAAATAAAATGAAAAGGCATCACTCTGTCGGGAAACAATGTGGAGCATTTCTCCTACATGGCCCGACAGAATGATGCCCGATTTGCCAACAGGCAATGTCGCGACGGTGTTTGTATTAACTGTCTTTACCTTCTTTGATGATATAAACGCAGGCAGCTCCGATAATCAGCATGACGCCTGCTGTCACCAACATATTGATTTCGGGAGGAAGACAACCTTCCGGAGTGAACAGTGACAGGATGGAACCACCCAGTGCGGCTGCTATAATCTGCGGAATGCAGATGGTGCCGTTGAACAGTCCCAGATAAGTACCCATGTGGCCACCACTTAAAGAGTTGGTCAGGATGGTGAAAGGAAGTGCAAGCATGGCTGCCCAGGCACATCCGATCAGGATGAACGAAATGAACAGTGCATACTGGTTGTGGATGAAGTAGGTGGAAATAAAACCGATTCCTCCCAGAATAAGGCTAAGAGAGTAGACCAGATGACGGTTTTTGAACATGGGGATGCAAATGGCCCACAGTACCGAACCGATAGCCTGTACGGCGAAAAGCACTCCGACCCAGTTGGCTGCTTCCTGATATTGCAGGCTGGTGGTGTCGAGCAAAACTTTTTTCGCACCGTTCACGACGGTTTCTACAGTAGGAGCGTCGAATACGTTGGCTGCGATACTGCCGTTGGTATAAGTCCACATGAACATGAAGGCAAACCAGCAGAAGAACTGTACCAGACCTACTGTCCAGAAAGCTTTGGGGGCTTTCACCAATAGTTTCAGCATGTTGGTTTTCTCTTTCTTTTCGTTTTCGCTGATACCATGATATTCGGCATATTCCTTAGGAGGCATCTCCTTTACTTTGACAGTGGTATAGATGACACAAAGAATGAGGATGACGGCTCCGATGTAGAATGAATAGATAACGGAGTCGGGAATCACTCCTTGTGCAGCCGTATTCTGGATTCCAATCCATGCAAAAATGAAGGGGAACAGATAGCCGACCAGACTGCCTGCATTGCATAGGAAACTCTGGATGGAGTAGGCCAGTCCTTTCTGTTTTTCGTTTACCATGTCGCCTACCATCATTTTGAAAGGTTGCATGGCCATATTGATGGATGTATCAAGAAACATAAGGGCAAAAAGTCCGAAGATCATGGCTGTGCTTACTTCCATGCCGAAACTACCGGCGTTGGGAAGCAGACACATCACCAGTACGGCAATAAGCGAGCCGATGAACAGGTAAGGAATGCGGCGCCCGAAGCGGGTCCAGGTGCGGTCGCTTGCAGCACCTACCAGTGGTTGCACAATGATACCGGCCAGCGGTGGCAGTATCCAGAAATAACTAAGAGAGTGAGGGTCGGCGCCCAGCGTGGCAAAGATGCGGCTGATGTTGGCGCTCTGAAGGGCGTAGGCTATCTGTACGCCAAAGAAGCCAAAGCTGATGTTCCACAGCTTCCAAAAACTCAAGTCTGGTTTTACTTTCATGATATTTGTAGTTAATTGTTTTTCAGTTGGTTGTTGCCCTGAATCAGAATCGGTTTAGAAATTATTTGGTTGTTCCTCTGATAATCAGGTTGGTCCTGACAATCTTGTTGCTGCGTTTTTCTTCTCCTTCCAGTTTGTTGGCCAGGATGCTGAAAGCACTTTTTCCGACTTCTTCACCATGTTGCTCTACGGTTGTCAGTTTGGGATCGGTGTTTTGGGCGATGGCTCCGTCGGTGAATCCGCAGATGGAAACTTCATCGGGGACTTTGATGCCTACCAGTTTGCAGGCATAAAGAATTCCGGCAGCCGTTTCGTCGTTGATGGCGAAAAAGCCGTCGGGACGCTCTTCCGATTCCAGTAGGTCGGGGGTGATGGCAATGGCGCGTTCGCGGGTGTCACACAGCTTTATCATACTGTCATCTACCGGAATGTGGTATTTCTTCATAGCATCCAGGTAGCCGTTCCGGCGGTTCTTGGTGATTTCCAGATGAGGTGCGGAACCGTAGAAAAAGATGCGTTTGCATCCGGTCTGTATCATGTACTCAACGGCGGCAAACGATCCGGCATAGTCGTCGACTACCACCCGTTCTGTATTCAGACCGGTACAGATACGGTCGTAAAAGACAATCGGAATATTATTGTCCAGCAGTTCCTGATAGTGCTCGTAATGCGAGGTGTTTTTAGCCAGTGAAGCAATGACACCGCAAACACGGGCTGCGAGAAAAGAGTGTATGATTTTTACTTCCTGTTCGTATGATTCGTTGCTTTGGGCCACAAGTACATTGTATCCTGCTTCCGAAGCGGCCTGCTCTATTCCACTCAGTACGCACGAAAAGAAATGGTGTACCATTTGCGGAACGATGACGCCTATCGTGTTGCTCCGTCCTGCCCGCAGATTCACGGCCTGTACATTGGGCTTATAGTTATGTTTGTTGGCATAGGCATGTACCAGATCGCGTGTTTCCTGGCTGATGTCCGGGTTGTCTTTCAACGCTCTGGAAACCGTCGACGGCGAAACTTTCAGTGCGCGTGCTATGTCTTTGATGGTGATTTGAGGTTTGTTCATAAGTATCGGTATTTTCTACCCAAAGGTAGGCAAAAAAAGTTGTCTGCCCAAATGAGTATCAAGGCATAATATTCTTGTTCCCATTGCAAATGTAAGCGATTTGCCTGAAAATGTTTTATGTCTTGACTGTTATCGGTTTATCCGTTTTTGCAAACGATTGCATAAGTGGGCTTCTTTGTAGCTCTTGCAAGGTGGTTGTGTTACTGCTGTTTTTTGTATTTTTGTCAAAGACCTTTATAGTTGTTGTAGAAGATTTGTTTATCTTTGAGGCGGTTCAGCTATTATCTAAAGAATAGTAAGTCGTGTACTCTTATTGTTGAATAGGTTGAGGTCATTGTAGCCTGTTTTAGGTGAATCGTTGATTATGTATATATGTTTTATTTATTAAATAGTAGACTATGAAACACTTTTACTTTATGAGTTGGGCGTTGGGAGCCTTGTTGTTATTGTCATCGTGCGGAGACGGAACCTCTAATAATAAAGAGTCGGAGGAAGATTCTACTGTCACAGAAAACCAGGATTTTGCTAAGGGGGCTGATATCAGCTGGGTGACTGAAATGGAAAGTCAAGGACATGTTTTTAAGAATCAGGCTGGAGAAGCACGTGAATGTACGGCTTTGATGAAAGAATATGGGCTTAATGCCATCCGCTTGCGTGTATGGGTTGATCCGAAAGAGCATGACAATTGGTGCAACACGGAAGATCTGGTTGTGAAGGCCAAAAGGGCTCAGAAACTGGATATGGATGTAATGGTCGATTTTCATTATAGCGGCTGGTGGGCCGATCCCGGTCAGCAGCATAAGCCGGCTGCCTGGAAAGGATTGGGAATAAACGAATTGAAGAAAGCGTTGGCGAACCATACGACCGAAGTATTGAATGCATTGAAGGCGGCCGGAGTTACTCCGAAGTGGGTACAGGTAGGAAACGAAATCCGTCCGGGTATGTTGTGGGACGAAGATGCTTCGCTGAGCGGAGCTTCGTATGACATCCGTGCTTGCGATGTGAAAGGATCGAATACGACTTCGACTGAGATAAAATATCGGGCTAACTGGGCCAATTTGGCCACTTTCATAAATACAGGTTATGATGCCGTAAAGTCGGTTTTCCCGCAAGCCATTGTCATTGTTCATCTGGACAATGGATATGATAATGGACTTTATACCTGGTTCTTCGACGAGCTGAAGAAGAACGGCGGAAAATGGGACATGATAGGTATGTCGATCTATCCTTATTGGACCATGCAGGAACATCCCGAATATACGGCAGAAAAAACGATTACGGATTGTATTGCCAATATTAAGAAGGTAAGTGCCCGTTACGGATGCGATGTGATGGTAGTAGAGACGGGTATGGAGTGTGCCGACGATCAGGGACGCCTGGCAAGCGATGTCGTATTGAAACAGGGTAAAGAGCAGCTGGCACGTCTCATAAAAGAATGCCGTGAAAATACAGGAAACAAGTGTAAAGGTGTATTCTATTGGGAACCAGAATGCAAACCGGGCCAATACCGCTTGGGAGCTTTTACCGAAGATGGCCGGCCGACTGTAATCATGGATGGGTTTAAAGAATAATAAAGAATAAATATGAACCGAAGATTATTGATGACTTTATGTTGCGTATTGCTGGCTTGGATGGCTGTTGCGCAACAGCGAACAGAAACCTTATTGGAAAAAGGGTGGAAATTTATGAAAGGTGATGTGGCTGATGCCATGAAGCCAGACTTTGACGACAAGCAGTGGGAAGCTGTGACCGTGCCTCACGACTGGGCCATCTATGGTCCTTTCGACCGTAGTCACGACTTGCAGGAGGTGGCTGTCACTCAGAATCTGGAGACAGCGGCTTCGGTAAAGACCGGACGTACGGGCGGTTTGCCGTATGTTGGGGTAGGGTGGTATCGGACTACGTTCGAGGCTCCGGCTGGTAAGCTGGTGTCGCTGGTATTCGATGGCGCCATGAGCGAGGCTCGTGTGTATGTCAACGGACAGGAAGTCTGTTTCTGGCCGTGCGGTTATAACTCGTTTCATTGCGACGTTACACCTTATTTAAATAAAGAGGGAGCAAAGAACCTACTGGCTGTCCGCCTTGAAAACCGTCCGCAGTCGTCTCGCTGGTATCCGGGAGCCGGAATCTACCGAAATGTACGTGTGGTGGCGACGGAGGCTGTGCATGTACCGGTATGGGGAACGCAACTGACAACACCGCACGTTTCTGCCGAGTACGCTTCAGTTTGTCTGAAGACAACTGTTGAGGGAGCCGGGACGAAGGATGTTCGTATCTTGACCCAGATTCTTTCTCCGGAAGGTGAAGTGGTGGCTTCGAAAGACAATACGATGAAAATTAACCACGGTCAGCCTTTCGAACAGAATTTCTTGGTCGATGCTCCCCGGTTGTGGAGCCCCGAAACACCTTATTTATATAAGGCTGTTTCAAAGATTTATGTAGATGGGCTGCAGACCGACGAGTATACTACCCGTTTCGGTATCCGCAGCATTGAGTTGGTGGCCGACAAAGGTTTCTTCCTGAACGGCCAGCATCGTAAGTTCCAGGGGGTATGCAATCATCACGACCTTGGCCCGTTGGGAGCCGCAATCAATGTAGCGGCTCTTCGCCGTCAGCTGACACTGTTGAAAGATATGGGATGTGATGCCATCCGTACGTCGCACAACATGCCTGCGCCGGAGTTGGTTGAACTTTGTGATGAAATGGGCTTTATGATGATGGTGGAACCTTTCGACGAGTGGGACATTGCCAAATGCGAAAACGGCTATCACCGCTTCTTTAAGGAGTGGGCCGAGAAAGATATGGTAAACATGCTTCGCCAGTATCGCAACCATCCCAGCGTGGTGATGTGGAGCATCGGAAACGAAGTGCCTACGCAATGCAGTCCTGAAGGTTACAAGGTAGCTTCGTTCTTGCAAGACATTTGTCATCGCGAGGATCCGACACGCCCTGTGACGTGTGGTATGGATCAGGTGTCGTGCGTGCTGGCCAATGGCTTCGCGGCCATGCTCGATGTGCCGGGACTGAATTATCGCACTCACCGCTATGTGGAGTCTTACGAGAAACTGCCACAGAATCTGGTACTGGGCTCTGAAACGGCATCGACTGTCAGCTCGCGCGGAGTCTATAAGTTTCCGGCTGAACTGAAAAAACAGGCCATGTACGACGATCATCAGTCGTCGGGTTACGACCTGGAAGCTTGTTCGTGGTCGAACGTGCCCGATGAGGATTTTGCTTTGGCTGACGATTACGACTGGACGCTGGGGCAGTTTGTATGGACGGGTTTCGACTACTTGGGCGAACCCTCGCCTTACGATACTGATGCTTGGCCCAGCCACAGCTCGGTATTTGGTATCATCGACCTGGCCAGTCTGCCTAAAGACCGTTACTACCTGTATCGCAGCATCTGGAACAAGCGGGACAATACGCTGCACGTGCTGCCTCATTGGACGTGGCCTGGGCGTGAAGGAGAGAATACACCGGTCTTTGTTTACACCAATTATCCCGAGGCTGAACTCTTTGTAAACGGTAAGAGCTATGGCAAGCAGCGAAAACTGACAGCCGATGAGGCTCGTGCCTTGCAGGGAAAGGATTCGTTGTGGTTGCAGCGCCGTTATCGGCTGATGTGGACCGACGTGCCTTACGAGCCGGGTGAATTGAAAGTGGTGGCTTACGATAACAGTGGCAAGAAGGTGGAAGAAAAGACTGTACGTACAGCGGGCAAACCTCATCACCTGGAAGTGGTGGCCGATCGTACGGCACTTTCGGCCGATGGCAAAGACCTGGCTTATATAACGGTTCGGGTGGTAGACAAGGATGGCAATCTTTGTCCGGCCGACGACCGTCTGGTTTCTTTCACAGTGGAAGGAGCGGGAAGTTTTCGTGCTGCCGCCAATGGCGATGCAACTTGCCTCGATCTTTTCCATCTGCCCCGTATGCATGCCTTCAGCGGTCAGCTGACAGCTATTGTACAAAGTGGAGCTGAGTCGGGCAATCTGGTGTTCGAAGCCAAAGCCAAAGGGGTGAAGGCAGGAAAGCTGACGCTGGAAGTGAAGTGAAACGCCGGAAGAAAGACCTATAATCGGTGAGGTTTCACCGTAAGTGGTTAAATACAAGTTGTTTACGGTGAAAGGACTATTCTGGAAAGACTGATCAGACACAGTCGTAATCCTGTTTTTTGAAATTGCGGTGAAACGTGGGTGAAACCTCATGTTTCACCGCAATTGTTTGTTAATCAGACTGTAGGGGACCGGTGAAAGCGTGAAAGCAATAAACTAGGTTTCAGAACTTTTGTGAGTATGTACGCATTCTGACTGTCTTGTCGGATGTCTGTTATGGCTGTTTTAAAGTACTACTTTGTATCTCTGAAGTGATACTTTACGAGTGTAAACATCTACATTGGTCGGAGGAAATAGGTATTAATGCAGGAAGGAATCGTAATCAATGTCAGGAGGTGTAACAATCGTTGTCAGGCGATGTAGCAAGCAATGCAGTTGAGCAACACAAGTGTGGCTCGCGAGCAATGCAAGTGTCTCTCGCGAGCAGTACAAGCATTGTTCGACTGTGTTGTAAAAGAGGTTGAAAAGCAGGTAACTTCATATGCAGTGAGAGGCATTGCACGTCTGGTGCAATCGTTTGCATGTTTCAATTTCGATATTTAACTCTTCCTGTATCTTTACATAATCCGATAAGCTATATATTTGCCTCTGTCATTTTGTGCCTTATAGTCAGGAGTGCTATGTAAACGGTGCATGACAGTTTTTAGTTGAAAGAATAGTAATAATTAATATTGTTAACTTTAATTTTTTTAGATGCATGAAGCAAGTTAATCTTAGAATCTATCAAATGATTCTTCCCTTATTGTTAGGGTTGTTCTTGTCTGTAGGCGTTTATGCACAGAATGTTACCGTGAAGGGGCATGTGAAAGATGCTCTGGGTGGTGTGATAGGCGCTAATGTTGTTGAAAAAGGAAATACGTCCAATGGTACGATTACCGATATGGATGGTAACTTTACATTGACCGTTCCTCAGGGAGCCACGTTGGTGGTGTCTTTCATTGGTTATACGACACAAGAAGTTGCTGCTGCTCCGTCGGTGGTTGTAACGTTGCAGGACGATGCCGAATTGTTGAGTGAAGTGGTTGTTGTGGGATACGGTCGTACAAAGAAAGATGACTTGACCGGATCAGTAACAGCCATTAAGCCCGATGAACTGAGCAAGGGTATTACGAATAATGCTCAGGATATGTTGGTCGGTAAAGTTCCGGGTGTAGATGTAATTACTTCGGGCGGTACTCCTGGTGCCGGTGCCCAGATTCGTGTACGTGGTGGTTCTTCATTGAATGCCTCCAACGACCCGTTGATTGTAATCGATGGTTTGACTATCGATAACAATACGCCGACCGGTATGAGTAACCCGTTGGCTATGATCAATCCGAATGATATTGAAAGTTTTACCGTATTGAAAGATGCTTCTGCAACAGCTATTTACGGTAGCCGTGCTTCGAATGGTGTCATCATCATTACCACGAAGAAAGGTAAGAGCGGTGCAGCTCCTTCTGTATCATACAACGGTGATATGACGGTTTCTATGATTCAGAAGAAATACGATGTGCTGGATGCCAATGAATTCCGTAATCTTGTCGGACAGTTGTGGGGTGACAAGGCTGGCGAAGTTGATATGGGAAATGCCAATACCGACTGGCAGGATGAAATCTTCCGCACAGCTATTTCGCATAGTCATAATGTATCGGTATCGGGTGGTGTGAAGAATATTCCTTACCGTTTGAGCTTGGGTTATAATTCTTCTGACGGTATCGTAGAAACTTCATGGATGCGTCGTGCCAACGTAGGTTTGAACTTGTCTCCCTCGTTCTTCGACAACCATCTGAATATGAAGATTTATGCGAAGTATATGTATGAAAAAGACCGCTATGCCGATGCGGGTGGTGCTATTGGTGCAGCTCTTAGCATGGATCCTACATTGCCGGTTTATTTTGATGAGGGCGACGAACGTGCTCCCTTCTTTGGTGGATACTATCAGTATTCTCAGGCTCCCAAGGATTTCAATCCGGAGTGGAAGTATACCAATAATTCCAATGCTCCGCAAAATCCGGTAGCTTTGCTGAATCTGAAGAATACAAAAGCTGCTACTAACGACTTTACCGGTAATTTTGAGGTAGATTATAAGATTCACGGTTTCGAAGATTTGGTTCTCCATGCCAGCTATGGTGGGCAGTACACTGAAAGCAAGCAGGACGATGTTACTTCGAAATATGCATATAGCCCGAACTATTATGGTTGGGTAGGTGTAACCCAGACTTATAAGTATAGTGTTACAGCCAACGCTTATGCTCAGTACATTAAAGAAATAGGCGATCACAACTTTGACATCATGCTCGGTGGTGAAGAGAGCCACTTCCATCGTAGCGGTTACAACTACGGTCAAGGTACCGATCCATATACTGGTGAGCCTCATGATGCGAAGCTGAGAGAAGAACAGGCTTGGGCTACTCATAACAGTCTGGTATCTTATTTCGGACGTTTGAACTATACGTTCCTTAACCGATACATGCTGACTGCTACGTTCCGTGCCGATGGTTCCTCACGTTTTTCCGAAGGCAACCGATGGGGGTACTTCCCTTCAGTAGCTTTGGCATGGAAGATCAACGAAGAAGCATTTATGAAAGACCTTACTTGGTGGAATGAATTCAAGCTGCGTTTAGGATGGGGTATGACTGGTCAGCAGGATATCAACTCCGATTTTGGTTACGAAACTCATTATACAACCAGTGATTCTTTTGCTCTCTATCCTTTTGGTGATATTTATTATAACACCATGCGTCCGTCGGCTTATAATCCTGATCTGAAATGGGAAACTACGACTACCTATAATGCCGGATTCGATTTGGCATTCTTGAACAATCGTATCACTGCCAATGTAGATGGTTATTACCGTAAAACAACCGATTTGTTGAACTCAATAACTATCCCTGTTGGAATGCAGTTCGGTTCTCAGTTGACTAAGAACATCGGTTCTTTGAAGAATTACGGTATTGAGTTTGCGATTAATGCTAAGCCGATTGTTACCAAAGATTTTACATGGGATGTAAGCTATAATATCTCATGGAACCACAATGAAATTACTGAATTGGTGGATGGTGACGAAGGATATTATACTTGGGCCGGAGATAAGATCAGCCGTGGTAATAATACAAAGATTCAGGCCAATACGGTAGGTGAGGCAACCAACTCATTCTTCGTTTACCAGCAGGTTTACGATGAAAACGGCAAACCTATTGAAGGTATGTATGTCGACCGTGACGGTAACGGCCGTATCGACGATGGTGACCGTTATTTCTATAAGAAACCGGCTGCTGATATCATCATGGGACTTACGACTAAGTTCCTGTATAAGAATTGGGATTTGAGCATGGCGTTCCGTGCTTCTATCGGTAACTATGTATACTATGACTTCCTGTCCAACCGTGCTATGGTCAGTCAAGCTGGTTTGTATACTAATAGTACACTTCATAATACAACTCCCGAAGCTGTGGAACTGGGCTTTACAGGTATCGGTGCTGGAAACACCAACTACCTGAGTGACTATTTTGTTCGGAATGCTTCTTTCTTGAAATGCTCGAACATTACGTTGGGATATTCGTTCCCGGCTTTGTTCAAGGTAGCAGGTCATGAAACATGCTCTGGACGTGCCTTCCTTACAGCACAAAATCCGTTTATCATCACTAAATACAAAGGTATTGACCCGGAAGTGTCAAGCGGTATCGACTCTAATCCTTATCCGCGTCCTTTCAGCATACAGTTGGGTTTAAGCCTTAATTTCTAATCTATTAAATTGTACAAACATATGAAACATATATTTCTGAAAACGGTTCTCGCAGCTCTTCTGATGGGCGGAGCAACCACATCGTGTGTCAATGATTTGAATATTTCATCCATTGATCCGCAATCCAGCTCTTCTTATGGTGATATGGAATTGTTGGCCAAGATTTATAGTACGCTTGGCTTGACCGGTCAGCGAGGTCCTGCCGGTAACGGTGATATCAGTAGCGATGAAGGCGAAAGCGGTTTTTACCGTACAACGTTTAACTTGCAGGAACTTTGCACCGACGAGTGTGCATGGGCTTGGCAGACCGATGCTGACATTCCTCAGATTACGAACATCGAATGGACGTCTTCTTCTCCACGTGTTCAATGGGCTTTCCAACGTCTGGCATTCGACGTAACATTATGTAACTTTTATCTGACGAATACAGAAGACAAGGCCGAAGACCCCCAATACAAACTGTATCGTGCGGAAGTACGTTTCCTCCGTGCACTCCATTTGTGGTATTTCTTGGATCTTTGGGGAAAAGCTCCTTTCAAGACAACTTACGATATTTACGAACTGCCTGTAGAAAAGGCTGGTAAGGATCTTTATGACTGGATTGATAAGGAATTGACAGAGATAGAGCCTCAAATGGCAGAAGTTGGCGAATTTAATAATACCGCTAATTTTGGACGTGCCGACCGTGGAGCTGCCTATATGCTTCATGCCCGTCTGGCTCTTAACTCAGAGGTATATACCAACGGTACAGTGAAAGATTATCAGAAAGCAATTGACTATTGCGATTTGCTGGAAGGAAAATATGAACTTTCGAAGGCTGATAAGAATGGCTATACAGGTTATGAACAGGTATTTATGGCCGATAATGACGAAAATCCGCAGGCTATGAAGGAAATTATTCTGCCTATCCGTCAGGATGGTGTAAAGACCAAGTGCTATAGCGGTGCTAATTATCTGGTAAGTTCAACTCGTATAACCGGTATGCCTTACATGGGTACAAATAATGGTTGGAGCTGTAACTTTGCTCGTGCGGCTTTGGTAAAGAAGTTTTTCTCTAATTTGGACGATTGTCCGTTAGCAACAGAAAAAGCTCCGGACAATGCTACAGAAGCGGATATTATTGCTTTGGACGAAGCTGCTGGAACTACAACTAAGGACGTACAGCGTAAGGCTAATGATGACCGTGCACTCTTTTACTCCGGTTGTGGCGGTGGATTGCGTAGCATTGAGTTTGAACAGATTGCAGGCTTTAACTCAGGTCTTTCTATCGTGAAATGGAGTAACATTCGTACAGACGGTGCTCCTACTTCACACGTTGAATTCCCTGACGTGGATATACCTTTGATTCGCTATGCAGAGATGTTCTTAACTCGTGCAGAAGCCAAATTCCGTCTGAGTGGTGATCCGCAACAGGCACGTGCCGATATCGAAGTATTACGTTCTCGTGCCGGTGCTTCTACACCTGCAACGATCACAGAACAGTTTATTATTGATGAGTGGTGCCGTGAATTCTATATGGAAGGTCGTCGTCGTAGCGATTTGAATCGTTTCGGATTGTTTACCGGTGACAAATATATTTGGGATTTCAAAGGTGGTGTAGCCGAAGGTAAGAGTGTGGCTGATTATTTTAAAGTATATCCGATTCCTGCTGATGACATCAGAGGTAATGAAAATCTGAATCAGAACGAGGGATATTAAACTGTTTTATTTGTAGAACTAATAAAAAGCATATTACGATTATGAAAAAAATATTATCAGGAATGTTGCTCGCCGTTCTGTGCATGATGCTGGTTACTTCGTGCGAAAAGGATATGGACAGCAATCCTACATTCCATGAAAACACTACAGGCTTTGTATTGAATATGCCTGCCAATGCTGCAAATAATGTATTGGATCTATTGGCGGCTGATAAAGTAATATTTACTACGAGTCAGCCTGATTATGGAGGCATACCTTTGGTTACTAATTATGATGTGGAAATTTCTTTCGGAGACTTTAGCGGTGAAAATCCTGTATATAAAGTTGTGACGAGTTCTACTTCTACAGTCATAGAAATTTCCGGTAGTCGGTTGAATGACGCTGTTGTTAATATGTTCCTGGAAGCTAATGAAGGAGTGGAATACCCTTCTGGCGAAGTGAAAGACCTTTATGTACGTTTGCATGCTAATGTAAACGGATTGGATAAAGGCGACTGCTATTCCAATGTTATTAAGCTTCAGGTAGTAGCTACTTATCAGGCACCGAGCATTTCATTGCCCGAAAAACTTTATGTAGCAGGTTCAAGCATCGGAGCACCATGGGGAACCTGGAAGGAGTTTACACCTGTTTACGGTTTGCCTGGTAACTACTTTGCCGTTGTTTATATACCTGATGGCGGTGAGTTCAAGTGGGGTACTTATCCGGAACAGTGGTTAGGTTATGCTGACATCAACTTGTACAATGATGTAGCCGGAGCCGGACTGTCTGATAATGGTGGCAACATTAAGGTAGCCAATGGAGGCTGGTATGTACTTTATTTCAAAGCTAAGATTGACGGTGAGTCCATCAATTATACATTGAATGTACATCCTGCTGCATTCTATATTATCGGTAATGCAACTTCCTCTTGGACCGATTCTGATCCTGCATTGAAATTTACGGCACCGGCCGATGATACCGAAGCTTGGGTTTCACCTGAATTTATTGGTGGAGGTGAGATGAGAGCTTATGTGAAGGTGGCAGAATTTGAGTGGTGGCGTACTGAGTTTACGTTGTTCGACGGTACGTTGTTCTGGCGTAATGACAATATTCCTAATAGCTGGGAAGAAACAATGGGTGCAGAATATAGTGTTAAGCCTGCAGCCGGTCAGAAGCTGTATCTTACTATCGGTACACCGGGTGTAGACGCTATAGAGAAAGGTGAGGTGAAATAACCAGAATGATAATCTTATTTTTAAAGGAAAAACATTATGAAGAAAAATCAGATATTTGCATGTGCGCTCTTTATGGGAATTGCCTTAGGAGCTTGTACGGAAGATTATACGGATTGGGCTAACCCCCAATCCAATTCTCCCGAAGATCCGGCTTCTAAATATGAAATCAGCTTTGCTGCCGGTGCTGATGCTACGGTTGATATGGATCAGTTTTATGAATCAGTAGCTGAGGAACTACAGGCAACTGATTCTGTCGTAATAGCATCTTTGTCTTCTACAAATCCCAATGTGGCTTCTATTAAACTGAATAGCATCAATATCAATGGACTGGCAATCAATGCTACTGTCAGGGATGGCAATGTGAAAGTCAATACGCTGGAATTGGATTCTGTAGTACGCGATGCGTTTTTCAGTCGTGCTCATGTGGAACGAGTATTTGATGTGAATATGAACGTGGCTGCCAAGCTGAAGAGTGGTGAGGCTGTCAACGTTTCCGGAACATCTCAGGCCAAACTGACTCCGATTTCAACTCCTGCTATTAGTGAAGGTGGTTATGTTTTGTTGGGTGACTTTACAGGATGGGATCCTGCTAATCCAATGGCTATGACACCAGTTGCCAATAAAGAAGGCGTATATCAGGTTACTGTAGAGACAACCAACGAAGCTTCCAGCTATTTCAAGTTCTATGCAGCTTATGATGTGAACGGTGGCTGGGATGCTGCCAATGCTGTACAAATGGGATGTCGCGTCAATGGTGATACAAAGACTGAAAACTTTGTGGTATGGACAGGTGATAAGTATAAAGTAGAAACTCCAGCTATTGCAGGAGCTGGTCATTTCATCATTACGCTTGATGTCGTTAACTATACTTATTCGGTAGCTCCGGCAACAGCTTATCTTTATATGGCTGGCGACGTTAATGGCTGGAGCCATGTCGATATGCTGGCAAGCCTGGAGTTCAACAACATTTATACAGGTTATATGTATCTCAATCAGAATGGATTTAAGTTCAGTTCCGAGCCGAATTGGGATGGTACGAATTACGGAGCCGATTTCAGCACGGCTCCTGATGCTGCCAATATCACGATCACTGAGCCCGAAGGTTTCTATCAGGTAGTGGTAGACCTGAATGAGAAGACATATACTTTGACTCCTATTGCAATAGGTATTATTGGTAGTGCCACTCCGAGCGGATGGGACAGCGATACAGATATGACTTATAGCGTTGAAAATCGTTGCTGGACGATTACGACCGATCTGACTGATGGAGAAATTAAATTCCGTGCAAATGATGATTGGACAATCAGCTGGGGAGGAACTCCAGAACAGCTGACTACCCAGAACGGAGGAAATATTGCAGTTACAGCAGGAAAATATACGATTAATCTTTATCCGCTATGTGAAGGTAAGGCGTACTGTGAAATTAATCCGGTTAATTGATAAAAGCGTTTTCCGTTTTTGAAATGGAAAACAAACGGTTAAAAATCCTTTTCCTTGCATGTGTAAATAGTGCGAGGAAGAGGATTTTTCTTGTTATATAGTTTGTGAGACGGTTCGTGCTATAAAATGGAATTTTTTGATAGCTATGATGCAAACGTTTTCGTATCCTCTTCCTTCTTTTTCTATACCTTTTTCAACCAATTCTCTTCGGGCTTGCTTACCTTTGGATGAAAATGCTAAAAGTTTGATATTATGAAAATTATGGAACGCTACACTTTTTTTACCTGGCGACATTGGATCGCCATTTGTATCGTGCTGGTATGTGCTTCCTGCTCCGACGATGATAAAGAGTTGCAGGAGTATCTGATGCCGGTATCTGGCAGTGAAACAATCTTTGAACAAGGTTTCAGCTTCGACGAGAATGCTTCTTCGCAAAGCGTCAGTTTTGAAACGGGACAGAGTTGGAAGGCTACGCTGACCGGAGTAACTGATGGCTGGTGCACCATCAATCCGGCTTCGGGCGGAGCCGGAACGAACACCATAACCGTGTCGGTCGGCAAGAACGAAACGCAGGCTGCCCGTGTGGCCAAACTACTGATTGCCGCAGGCTCGCAAAGCAGGGAAATTTCTATTTCGCAATCGGCTCCGGTGCTAGTGGTGCCCGAAGGCCTGAGCTACAGTCCTGAGTCACCCGATGCTGATCAGCCACTGACCATTACTTTCAAGGCTTCTTCGCGCTCGGCTCTCTACGGATATACAGGCGATGTGTACGTACATATTGGCGTGGTGAACGAAGGTGCCTGGCTTTTTGTTCCTGCCGAGTGGAACGAGAACATTGCCAAATGCAAAATGACTGTATCGGGCAGTAATGTCTGGAGCATTACGCTGAGCCCTACCGTACGCGAATGGTTTGGCAGCGGAACGACACCGGTCAATCAACTGGGAATCGTTGTCCGCAGTGCCGATGGCAGCAAGAAAGGCATCGAAGAGGATTCGTTCGTACAAGTCACCGATTCGAAGTACGAAGGTTTCGTGCCCGGTGAAATAAAAGAGGCCACTTTGCCTGCAGGAGCCGTAGAAGGTATCAATGTCGTGGATAACTCGACCGTGACGCTGGTGCTTTACGATCGTGACAAGAACGGCAATCATAAAGACTTTGCTCATGTGGTAGGTGACTTCAACAACTGGACATTGAGTAACGACGAGAAGTCGCAAATGTATCGGGATAATGCTGCCGGCTGCTGGTGGATTACATTGACTGACCTACAAGCCGACAAAGAATATGCTTTCCAGTATTACGTCGGAACAAAAGACGGTGAAACCATCCGTTTAGCAGATGCCTATACCGAGAAAATACTCGATCCGGATAACGATCCCTATATTCCCGCTTCTGTCTACGACGGAAATTTGACTTATCCGGAAGGTGGACGCGGCATTGTATCTACCTTTAAAATTAGCGGCGATACTTATACGTGGAAGGTGAACAATTTCCAGATAACAGAGCCTGGACAGCTGGTGATTTACGAAATGCACCTGCGCGACTTTACGACATCCGGTGATTTGAACGGAGCAATGGACAAAATCTCTTATCTGAAGCAGATCGGTGTCAATGCTATCGAACTGATGCCGGTGCAGGAATTTGACGGTAACGACAGCTGGGGTTACAATCCATGCTTCTATTTTGCTATGGACAAGGCGTATGGAACAAAGAACCGTTATAAACAGTTTATTGATGCCTGTCACGAGGCCGGTATGGCGGTCATCCTCGATGTTGTCTACAACCATGCTACAGGCAGTCATCCGTTTGCTAAACTGTATTGGGATAGCAGCAAAAACAAGACTGCGGCAAACAATCCGTACTTCAACGTCGATGCTCCTCATCCTTATAGCGTCTTCCACGATTTCAATCACGAAGAACCGTTGGTGCGCAAGTTTGTGAAACGCAATCTGCAATTCCTCCTCGAAGAATACAAGCTGGATGGTTTCCGCTTCGACCTGACCAAAGGTTTCACGCAGACAGCTTCGAACGAAAGTACAGCCTCTAATTACGATGCAAACCGTATAGCTATTCTGAAGGATTACAATGCTGCCATCAAGCAGGCAAAGAGCGATGCTTACGTCATTTTGGAACATTTTTGCGATGCCCGCGAAGAACAGGAATTGGCTGCCGACGGCATGCACCTGTGGCGTAACATGAATTACGCTTACTGCCAGACTGCAATGGGGTATAAAGAAGGCAGTGCCTTTAGCGGACTTTATGAGAAAACATACGGTTGGGTAGGTTTCATGGAAAGTCACGACGAAGAACGTATGGGCTACAAACAGAGCCAGTGGGGCGACGGTGTACTGGCTACAGACTTGGCCGCTCGTATGGACCAGTTGCAGTTGAATACGGCTTTCTTCCTCACTGTGCCCGGTCCGAAGATGATTTGGCAATTTGGAGAGTTGGGCTATGACTTCAGTATTAACAGCAATCAGGATGGAACAGCTGTTAGTGAAGAATACCGTACGCATCGCAAACCCATTCGTTGGGACTATCTGGACAATGCCGACCGGAAGGAACTGCACGATATCTATGCACGCCTGATGACGCTGCGCAATGGTAATCCTGAACTGTTTGACGAGGGAGCCTTATTTGAATGGAAGGTAGGAGAAGCTGACTGGAACGACGGACGTTCGCTATTGTTAGAGAGTGTGGCTGGTAAACAGATTGTAGTTGTGGGCAATTTTACCCAGGCTGCAATTAATGTAGATTTCCCAGCCGAAGCTGGCAGTTGGAACAATTACTTTACCAGCGAGAAGGAAACGGTAGGTAAAACAGTCAATGTACCGGCTCACGGTTATAAGGTATATACCAATTTTTGATAGATCTTTTTCATTCATAAATTTTATTCAGCACCCAGTTGAGCCACTTCCAGCGGAAGCGGAACCAACGGCGGGTGCTGATTTGTTTTCCGCCGAAACGTAGCACAAACTCCCGGTAGCCGTGTTTACGGAAGGGTAGGCCGACATCCATGAATTCCAGATGCCGGTAACCCCGTTGTTTGGCATCGTCCAGAGCTTTCCATACGGCCAGGATGCCGGGATATTGCAAGGCATGAGTCTTGCGCATGCCTCCCGAGAACCAGAGGTAGGCATTGTCGTCCGAGTAGATACAGGCACTTCCTCCAATGATTTTGTCTTTGTAGATGACGATAAATATCCGGCTATGCTGGTCGTCCAGCATTTTGTTTGCGAGGTGCTGAAAGAAACTCATGCTGGGGAAGTGACGGCGTATTTTGGAAGAATAGACCTTGTGTAGCATCAGGGCGAACTGTTTGATCTCTTCGGAAGTATGCGCTTCTCTTACGTAAGCTCCGTTCTTCAGTCCTTTCTTGACTTGTCGGATGCGCGAAGGGCTGAAACGCTCTTCTACGCGGTCGACACTGTGCAGTGAGTTACGCACACGCAGCCAGTTGACGGCAAAGTAATGGTTGGCACGGAAAGCTTTGTAACCGAATAATGCGTTTTCGAGGTTACGGAACTCTATCAGAAAGGAGTCGCGCAAGGCTTCATCGGTCAGGCGCTTCAGCATGTCGCTGAAGATAGCTTCTTTATCAGACTGGGGATCAAAGTATTCTCCGGTGCCATAGATCTCGCATCGTTTGATGATGGCAGGCGGAAAGAGACGGACACTTTTCCGCAGTGCTGCAAGCAGTTTGGCTACCGGACGGTTCTGTTCGCTGGCAACAATAAGGACAGGAGTATAGCCCGGCGTTGCTTCGTAGATGTGAAACAACTCCGTAGAGTGGAACGTATTGCTTCCGGGCAAGTCAGGAATCTGGTTCCCCCGATAATATGTTGTCAGTTTCAAAGGCATTGCTCGCAAATATAGAAAATAATCTTGTATCTTTGCACAAGTTTATTGCAAAAGAAAGAAGAAGTCCAAACGGTAGATTTGCCTGATTGCTTCTTCATTATTATCGTTTATTTATGGAAAGTTTCAGTGAATTGATAAAGAATCGCCGCAGTATGCGGAAGTTTACATCCGAGGAATTGACTCAGGACGAAGTCGTTACGTTGATGAAAGCTGCACTGATGGCACCCACCTCCAAGCGGAGCAATTCGTGGCAGTTTATCGTGGTAGATGATAAGGAGACATTGAAGGAACTGTCTCACTGTAAGGAGCAGGCTTCACAATTTATTGCCGATGCAGCTTTGGCAGTAGTAGTTACGGCCGATCCTTTGGCAAGCGATGTATGGATTGAAGATGCTTCAATCGCTTCCATCTACTTGCAGCTCCAAGCCGAAGATATGGGACTGGGAAGCTGCTGGGTACAGGTGCGCGAACGCTATACGGCAGCCGGAATGCCGTCGGATGAGTTTATCCACGGACTGCTGGATATCCCTTTGCAGCTGCAGGTGCTCAGTGTCATTGCTATCGGTCATAAGGGTATGGAGCGTAAGCCTTTTGCCGAAGAACATCTGCAATGGGAGAAAATACATCTGAATAAATACGGAGGACAATAACGGTGAGTGCAGCGAAGGCAAATAATAACCGGGACACATACAAGGCAACCGCAATCACGCTGATTGTGTTCGGGATTCTTTATTTGGCGGACAAGCTGATACATTTCCGTTCCTTAGGATTGCCGTGGGTGATGAACAAAGATAATTTCCTGCTTTACACAGCGGTGATATTTCTGTTGTTCAAGCACGACAAATCCGTTGGTCTGGTACTTATAGGCTTGTGGTTGATACTGAACTTCAACCTGATAACAGCCTTGTTGGGTACAATGTCCGCTTATCTGCTCCCGCTGGCGTTGCTGGTACTGGGAGCTATTCTCTATTGGTTGGCTACAAGATGAAAAAGAGTGTTGTATGGCAAGAAGAAGTATAGAAGATACGTCGATTGTGATGGTTGGAGCCGGCAATCTGGCAACCAATCTGGCTAAAGCCCTTTATCGGAAAGGATTTCGCATCGTTCAGGTATATAGCCGTACCCGTGAGTCGGCACAGGGACTGGCGCAGGTAGTGGAAGCTGAATATACAACCGACTTGACTGAGTTGGTGAAAGACGCCAAACTGTATATCGTTTCGTTGAAGGATGCGGTGCTGGTACAGTTGCTGCCCGATATTGTGGCAGGAAAAGAAAAAGCATTGTGGGTACATACGGCCGGCAGCATTCCGATGAGTATATGGGAAGGTCATGTAGAACGTTACGGAGTGTTCTATCCGATGCAAACGTTCAGCAAGCAGCGTGAAGTAAATTTCAGCCATATTCCCATTTTTGTGGAAGGCTCTTCGGCCGAAAACACTCAGTTCCTGAAAGAAGTGGCGGCCGCATTGTCGGTAAAGGTATTCGAGGCCTCGTCCGAACAACGTAAGAGCCTGCATCTGGCTGCGATATTTGCCTGTAACTTTACGAACCATATGTATGCCTTGGCCGACAAGCTGTTGAAGAAGTACGATCTGCCTTTTGATGTGATGTTGCCTCTGATTGACGAGACGGCACGCAAGGTACACGAACTGGAGCCGAAGGCTGCACAGACAGGACCGGCCATACGTTTTGACGAGAATGTCATTAACGGACATCTGCAGATGCTGGCCGATGAGCCCAGAGTACAGGAACTATATCGGCTGATAAGCGAAAGCATCCATCAAAGTTCAAAAGAATAAAACTGGTCATTGTGAGTACGATAAATTACGATCTGAAAAAAATTAAGGCACTTCTGTTCGATGTAGACGGAGTGCTGAGTGCCAATGTAATACCGATGAGTGTGGAAGGCGAACCGATGCGTACGGTTAACATCAAGGACGGATATTCCTTGCACCTGGCCGCCAAGCAGGGAGTGCTGCTGGGCATCATCACCGGTGGCAAGACGGAAGCTGTGCGCAAGCGTTTCCTTTCGTTGGGGCTGGCTGCCGAAAACATTTATCTGGGTTCGTCAGTAAAGATTCACGACTATTGCGATTTCCGCGACCGTCATGGACTGAAGGATGAGGAAATACTGTATGTAGGCGATGACATCCCCGACCTGGAAGTGATGCGTATGTGCGGACTTCCCTGTTGCCCTAAAGATGCTGTGCCCGAAGTAAAAGCCGTTTCGCGCTACATATCTTATGCAGATGGTGGCTATGGTTGCGGTCGCGACATTGTAGAACAGGTGCTGAAGGTACAGGGACTGTGGTTGGTAGACGAGAAAGCGTTCGGATGGTAAATGCGTTCTAACGCTTCTTGTGAGCTCTCAGGTTTCGTTCATTTCTTTAAATTTCATTATTCAATCTGCTTATGTTGGAGAATCTGAAAAAATACAAAGTGATACTGGCCAGCAATTCGCCCCGTCGTAAGGAGTTATTGTCGGGACTTGGTATCGATTACGAGGTTCGTACCTTGCCGGATGTAGACGAATCTTATCCGGAGTCGCTGCAAGGGGCAGACATTCCTCTGTACATTTCGAAAGAAAAAGCTGATGCCTACCGGGCACTGTTGCAGCCGGGCGAGCTGATGATAACAGCCGATACCATTGTCTGGCTGGACGGACGGGTACTGGGCAAACCCAAGGATCGGGAAGATGCGTTGCAGATGCTTCGGGATATGTCGGGACGTACACACGAAGTGTTTACAGGAGTCTGCATTACGACTACCGACTGGCAACGTAGCTTTGCTGCACAGACCGAGGTACGTTTTGCCCAACTTACGGAAGAAGAGATTACTTATTATGTCGACCGTTATCAGCCCATGGACAAAGCCGGTTCATATGGCGTACAGGAATGGATTGGCTTTATCGGAGTGGAAAATATTTCGGGCAGTTATTTCAATATTATGGGGCTTCCGGTGCAACGGCTGTATCGTGAACTGAAAGCAATTGTGTAAATAGTTGAAAGGCTGTATGTGAGCAAGCTGACAAGGATTCTGTAGTCTTGTCAGCTTGTTTTCGTTGACAGCCTGTCTAAAAAAACAGGATGTATGGATACTCGTTACGAAGAGCGGCTTGGCACCGATCCGATGCTTCCGCTGATATTCCGTATGGCTTTGCCTGCGGTTGCAGCCCAGTTGGTCAATTTGCTTTATACGTTGGTGGACCGTATGTATATCGGTCACATTCCAGGCATTGGTACCGATGCGCTGGCTGGAGTAGGAGTGACCAGTTCTATCATTATTCTGATTTCTTCTTTCTCTTCCATTGTAGGCGGAGGAGGGGCACCGCTGGCATCCATCGCTTTGGGACAGAATCATCGCGAACGCGCCGAGAAGATATTGGGTAACGGGTTTGTGCTGCTGATATTGTTTGCAGTCATCACCTCTTCCATTTCCTATATCTTTATGGAACCTATTCTGCTGGCTATCGGTGCTTCGGCCAATACGTTGCCCTATGCGGTCGATTACCTGTCGGTTTATCTGTTAGGGACGCTGTTTGTCGAGACGGTGGTAGGACTGAATCTGTTTATCAACTGTCAGGGAAGGCCGGGCGTAGCTATGTGCTCGGTTATCATTGGAGCGGTGCTTAACATAGTGCTGGATCCCTTGTTTATCTTTGTCTTCGATATGGGAGTGAAGGGGGCGGCACTGGCTACCATTCTGTCGCAGGCGTGCAGTGCGGTGTGGGTACTGCGTTTCCTGACTTCGCAGAAAGCTTCCTTACGGTTGGAACTCCGTTATATGAAGTTAGATCGCCGCATTGTAGGAGCTACTTTGGCACTGGGACTTTCTCCTTTCATTATGGCCAGTACGGAAAGTCTGGTAGGTTTTGTTCTGAATGGCAGTCTGGAGCATTATGGCGATATTTACGTCAGTGCGCTGGCGGTGATGCAGGCGGCTATGCTGTGTGTCAGTGTGCCATTGACAGGTTTTGCGCAAGGATTTGTGCCTGTTGCCAGTTACAATTACGGACATGGCGACCGCGAACGGGTGAAGGCCTGTTTCAAGGTAGCAGTGACAGTGATGTTCCTTTTCAACTTTGTACTGGTGTTGCTGATGATTCTTTTCCCTACAGTCATTTCAGCGGTCTTTACCAATGATGTTCGCCTGACTGAAACAGTATCACGTTCGATGCCGATATTCCTGGGTGGAATGACTATTTTCGGTTTGCAGCGTGCCTGTCAGAATATGTTTGTGGCCTTGGGGCAGGCGCGTATTTCTATCTTTATAGCTCTATTGCGTAAAGTGATACTGCTGGTACCCTTGGCCTTGTTGTTGCCGCGGTGGATGGGAGTAACGGGTGTTTTTGCAGCCGAAGGCATTTCCGATGCAGTAGCCGCCATTTGCTGTACGCTGATTTTTGCATTTTCTTTCCCTCGGATATTGGCGAAGATGAAATTATAGCCTGTTTTTTCCCCAGTTAGGAAAAAAATATTCCCCAGTTAGGAAAAAATTATTGCCTAACTGGGGAAAAATTATTGCCTAACTGGCCTGAAACGAACGCCTCCTTTCGCCTGTTGCCGACAGTAGGTTCGGATTAGATTAGATCCAGCACCAGCGGAATGTCTTCGGAAGCGATGCCCTGTTTCAGCAGGGTTTCTTTGTCTTTTAGGAACACTTCGAGGAAAGCCTCCTTACCACCAAGTTCCAGAATGGATTTCTCGTAGTATTCACATGTCTTTTCCAGGTTTCCCAAGCTCCAGGCTACGTGGCCGGCGTTCAGGTAATCGGTAGCAGTTGGTTTGGCAGCAATTACTTTCTCGTAATGCTTCATGGCCTGCTGGTATTTGCCACTGACGAACGAACACCAGCCGATGGCACGCCAGGCTTTCAGACTGTTGTTTTCCATGAAGTCCAGCTTGAAGAACTGTTGAAGGGCTTCGTCGTAACGTTCTTGTTCGGCCAGGCAACTGCCGATAGCAAAGATGATGTTTTTGTTTTCGGGTTGTATGCTTTCAGCCTTTTTGTAGTATTCAAGGGCCGAGGCATAATCGCCACACTGACGGTAGCAGACTGCCAGATGACGTATGGTCCATACGTGGTCCGGTTTCAGCACATCCGCTTTCCGATAGGCTTCAATAGCTTCTTTGTAGCGTTTTTCTTTCTGTAGGTTGTAGCCTGCTTTTTGGAAAAGGTCGGCATCTGCATGGTTGTTGTCAATCAGATCGAGATAGATCTGCAAAGCCTCTATGGGATGTTCCTGGGCAAAGTAGAAATCGGCTATGGCCTTTTGCAGTTCGGGCTTTCCCAATATCTCTTTCAGTGCCGGAATCTTGTGTAAAGCGATGTCCTCTTTAAGCGGGTCGCGGAACTCGCTTCTGCGCTGATTGAGTTTGAAGAAACGATAAATATCGTGTATATAAAGGTTACTGATGGTCTCCGGTTGCTCGCTCCGCTGGGAGTATTGGTTGATCTGGTCCTCCATAGCCTCGCTTATCCCCTGTACATTCATTTGCTGCAACATCTGCTGGCGCTGTTGAGAAGGGAGACTTCCCATCATGAGACAAAGCGAATATTTGTCGCTGTTGCAATAATTCCCTACCCGTAGGATGAAAGAAAGCGTGGAGCTCTCATTGTCCAGATTCAGACCATATATGTTGACGATGCTGGAGTGGCGCTTGTCGAAAGGAAGGAACCAATTGTAAGGTTTCTGAAAGAAAGGATAGCTTTTCAGATGGGCAAAGGTGCTCATGTTGATATCAGCTCCCGACATCTGGAGTTCGTTCATCTCGCGCATCTTATTCTCGAATTCGGGCTGGTTGATGACCTTTTCCCAATCCGGATTCCGGTCGTTGTCCTCGGACGAGTTTTCGAGGTCGAATTTCATGATGTTGCTGACTGCATTTGCGTTTTTTATCATTTCAGGAATGATTTCCTCCTGCATCTTCTTGTTTATCTTGTCAGTCTCCTTGCTGTACAGCAACTGCATGTAGACGCGGTTCAGCTGTTTGCCGAAGTTACCGTTTTCGTCGAGCAGGGATAGACGGGCTGTCAGATCGGGATAGAGGGAGATGCGGTCGGGATGACAGTGCAGAATGATGGCGATGCCGACCAATGCCCGTTGGTTGACTTGCGTATCAGCATGCGTGTAGGCATCCATCAGCCAAGATAGCTTACGTGCGTCGAAACATTCTATCAGGCTGAGAGTAACCATACTGGTAAACAGGCACAAGTCGATAGATGAGATCAGTTCCGATTTCAGATAGAGTTGGGCTTCTGCCGCCTCTGTAGTAGTCCAGGCACTGTTTCCCCATGTAGACAATGCAATGTCTTGCTGGGCCGTTTCGTGACGTTCGATGACCTTGTTGATGGTCTTCATGTCGCTGGGATTCAGCAGGCTGACAGCCATGTCGTCAGTGTAGGCTTCCAGTTCCTTCAGTATCTCGCCCGGACTTTGTACCGGTACGGGATATTTGCATCCTTTACGCAGCCAGATGTAATAGCGCGATGAAACGTTTTCCAGCAGACAGAGCTGTGTCTGGTCGGCAATTTCCCAGGTTTCGGCCAGCAGGCGTGTGTACAGTTTGTGCCTTTCGGGGTCCTCGGTACCCTGTTTCATGTATTGCAGCATGTACTGGTAGGAGGTCTGTGCCTGTTCCAGCCGGTTCTGAAGTTCCCAGTTGTTGGCATTCCACAGGAAAGCCTGCAGTTGCGACTGGGCTTCTTTCAGGCGTTTCTGTTTCAGCAGAAGGACGATATGATTGTATTGCTCTTGTATGGTTTTCTCGTTCATATATAGGGAATATTTTCTTGTATGATTATATATGTTGCAAATATACAAAAAGGATGCCAAAAAACACTTGCTTAGAATCTGACTTGTATCTGGGCTTGTATCAGGTTGGAACTTTCTCCCTTGTGACGGTCGCAGTACGTATATTGTGCTTGTACACGGCATTTGGGGTAGAACCAGTATTGCAGCCCTGCCACGTAGTTGGTTTGTTTGTCTGCCGCAGTCTTGTTTTTGTTGAGGTAGTCATACGAAGCGATGACGTCCAGTTTGGGCAATACGTGAACCGATGCTGTGCAATAATATCCTTCGCTTTTGACGTTTCCGTCTTTTCCTGCCAGATATTCGGTGCGGATGTCAACCGGAGTGGTGGTAATCGTGGCACCTGCCGACCAGCGGTTGCGTGTATAGTTTTCGCCTATACCGATTTCGGGATTGTAGGCAGAGGCGGCAACGGCGTGTCCTTTTCCTTTTATAAACGAACCTCCTGCCGACAGCCATTTCAGCGGATGGAAGATGAGGCGGCCTACGATGTCTTTCTGGTTGTTCAGGTCTTTTTTGTTGATGCCTTGTCCGTTCATTACAGCCAGGTTGTAGCTTATCAGTTTGTCGAAGAGATCACCGTATACCATCAGTCCCAGGTCGCGACCGCTGTTTGAACCATACAGAGGATCGCTGCCATCAATACCGGCCAGGTAGTTGACAGACTGTGCATAGCAGTTGATCAACTCTACATAGCAGGGGGAGATAGGATTCTCGAAAGTATACATGGTTTTGAACTGTCCGAGCCGGACTTTGATTTCGGGCAGAAACTTGTATTCAGTGTAAGCTTCGAGTATTTTTCCTGTATTGGCAAAACTGTACATGAAGTAGCATAACCATTTGTCGGTTATCTGGCCGCTTGCCATGAAGATGACGCGTTTGATGTCGAACGTGTTGCTCCCTCCATTCTGGTCGTCATAGGTGTAACCGACTTGCGCATATCCCTGCAGGGTAATGCGTTCTTTCAGAGTGTTTATTACTTCGTTTGCTGTTTTTGTATTTTCCTGTGCTTTGAGTGTGTATCCTCCGCATAACAGAAGGAGGCAGGAAAGCAGGATGTGTTTCATACGTAAAGATATAAATTAAAAAAGGCAACTCTTTTTTCAAAGAGCTGCCTTGGGGTATGAATAGATTGACTTTTATTCGTTGATAGCAGCAATACCCGGAAGAACTTTGCCTTCGATAGCTTCGAGCAATGCACCACCACCAGTAGAAACGTAAGATACGCCTTGAGCCAGACCGAACTTGTTAACACAAGCTACAGAGTCGCCGCCACCTACCAGTGAGAATGCGCCGTTCTTGGTTGCTTCTACGATAGCTTCACCTACAGAACGTGAACCGTGAGTGAAGTTTTCGAATTCGAATACACCTGTAGGACCGTTCCACAGGATAGTCTTGGAACCTTTGATTACTTCAGCGAATGCTTTTTCACTCTCAGGACCTATATCCAGACCTTCCCATCCGTCAGGAATTTCGTTTACTTTGCAGAACTTGGTGTTAGCATCGTTCGAGAAAGAGTCAGCAATCTTGGCATCTGTAGCCAATACCAGATTAACGCCTTTTTCTTTGGCTTTCTTCATCAGATCCAATGCCAGTTCCAGTTTGTCGTCTTCGCAGATAGATACACCGATCTTACCGCCCATAGCTTTGGTGAAAGTATATGTCATACCGCCGGTGATGATCAGGTTATCAACCTTGTTCAGCAGGTTTTCGATGATTTCGATCTTAGAAGAAACTTTCGAACCACCCATGATGGCTGTAAACGGACGGTGAATGTCGTTCAATACTTTATCAACGGCCTTCACTTCTTTTTCCATCAGGTAACCGAACATCTTATTGTCTTTATCGAAATATTTAGCAATCAGTGCCGTAGAAGCGTGTGCACGGTGGGCTGTACCGAATGCGTCGTTTACGTAGCAGTTGGCATAAGAAGCCAGTTTCTTTGTGAATTCTTTCTGGCTCTCTTTTACAGCTTTCTTGGCAGCAGCCTTTTCTTCGTCAGAAGCATCTTCGGCCAAACCACGCGGTTTGCCTTCTTCTTCGGCATAGAAACGGAGGTTTTCGAGCAACAGTACTTCACCCGGTTGCAGAGCGGCAGCCTTAACGGCAGCTTCTTCACCCATACAGTCGTTAGCAAATTGTACTTCAACACCCAACAGTTCAGACAAGTGTTTCAGGATGTGCTTCAAAGAGAACTTATCGGCTACGCCTTTCGGACGTCCCAGGTGAGAACCGATAATAATACTACCACCGTCGGCCAAAATTTTCTTCAGCGTAGGAAGAGCGGCACGCATACGAGTGTCATCTGTGATGTTGAAGTTTTCGTCCAGGGGTACATTGAAGTCCACGCGAACGAATGCCTTTTTTCCGGCAAAGTTAAATTGATCAATTGTCATAATCTCTATATTTATTTAAAAGTGTTACTTTCTTTTTTCCGGCAGAGATGCGTTACTGGCTGCACTTTGGCAGGCCTGTATTTGGTCTCTCTTTTCTTTTTGCCGCAAAGTTAGCATTTATTTTTTTTCTTTTGTACGAATAAATGTTATTTTATTTGTCTCTGTTTTCGCTCTCTTTGCTTACTTTATACTTTGAGCAATAATATTTGCACAGCAGTTGCAGCCCGCATTCCTCGCACCGGGGAGTACGCGCCTGGCAGATGTAACGCCCGTGCAGGATGAGCCAGTGGTGGGCAATGGGGATGTCTTCGGCAGGAATGTTCTGAGTCAGTTCCTTCTCGACACTGAAAGGGGTGGTGCAACGGTCGGGAACCAGACCGAGCCGGTGGCTGACACGGAACACGTGGGTGTCGACGGCCATGGCAGCTTTGTTGAATACGACCGATTGGATGACGTTGGCTGTCTTACGGCCCACTCCGGGCAGTTTGATGAGCTCGTCCAGTGTGTCGGGAACCTGACTGTTGAAGTCCTTGACCAGCATCTGGGCCATGCCTACCAGATGCTTGGCTTTGTTGTTGGGATAGGACACGCTGCGTATGTAGTCGAAGACAACTTCGGGCGTTGTTGCAGCCAGTGCTTCGGGGGTCGGGAAGTCGCGAAACAGCGGAGGTGTTATCAGGTTGACACGCTTGTCGGTGCACTGTGCCGAAAGTATGACGGCAATCAGCAGTTCGAAGGGATTGCTGTAGTGCAGTTCGGTTTCGGCTATCGGGCGGTTTTCGCGAAACCAGGCTAATATCTTTTCGTAACGTTCTTTTTTTCTCATATATATGGGATGGCTTTGGAGTGAAATATCTGTTGCTTTCTGCTTATCTTAATTTGTTCTTATGATAGTGCGGAGACACTTTCAGGTGGAAATAAAGAGTCGACACGATGGTGAGGCATGCGCCGAACAGATAAGCCTTGTCGAAGGTACTGATTTCGGCAATGTATCCTCCTGCCAGCATTCCGATGCCGATGCCTACATCCCACGAAGTCAGATAGGTGGAAGTGGCTGTTCCGCGTTGGCTGTTGGGAGCCAGATTGACGAAAAGCGTATTGTAGGCAGGAAACATGATGCCGAAGCCGATGCCCAGCATCAGGGCTATCAGAAAGAAGAGGACAGTGCATGCATCACTATTCCAGCGGATGATGTAGACACACGCCGCCAGCAGGAAAAAGCTGACAATGACGACATACAGTCCTGCGGCAATGACTTGTGTTATTTTTCCTCTGTCTACCAGCTTGCCCGAGAAGAGACGCGACACGGCCATACCAACGGCCATGAAGGTGAAGAAGAACCCGGTAGATGCCTGGATGTCGATCTGTTTGGCGTACATGGCTACGTAGTTGGTAGTCATACCGTAGGGGATGGACAGCAGCAACAGGCTGATGCCTGCCGGAAGACCTTTCAGCAGAATAAAGCGGTCGAGCGAGATGGGTTCGCGCTTGACGGGGGGCTTGTAGGGAGTCTTTACGGCCGAAGCACACAGCATACCGGTCAGGCAGGAGCCTAACGAACAGCAGAATATGATGGGGTAAGAGACACTGGCATCGTGTAGGAACAGTCCTGTCATGGGGCCGATGGACATGGCGATGTTGTTGGCCAGTCCGTAGTAACCCAGACCTTCACCGCGGCGCGAGGAGGGCATAATGTCGATGACGATGGTGTTGCCGCCTACGGTAACCATGCCGAACGATACGCCGTGGATAATACGGAAGAGGATGAACAGGGTAAGTGTACCTGCTACCAGATAACCTGCAAACATGGCAGTAAAGATGAAATAGGCCAGTAGATACAATGGCTTGCGGGCAAAAGTATCGAGCAGGTAGCCGGAGAAAGGACGAATGCACAAGGCCGCGATGGTGTAGCACGATAAGACAACACCAATGGTGGCTTTGTTGGCCTGAAATACTTCCGCCAGGTAGAAGGGAAGTACCGGCATCAGCAGCCAGAAGCCGAAAAACAACAGAAAGTTGGCCGCAAGGATAAAGCAATAACTGGGGGTAACGAGCCTGTCCTTCATGTGTGTGAAAAAAATGTTTTAGGCACGAATTATACGAATCTCACGGTTGCCATGTCGGAAGGGGAGGCAACACGGTGTTTTTCGTGTAATTAGTGCCTAATGAAAAATGAAAAAGAATGTGTTGAACGAGATTTCTCGGTTATTGTGCTGCCTCAAACTCTTTCAGGAAACGGACATCGTTTTCCGAGAAGAGGCGCAAATCGTTGACGCGGTACTTCAGGTTGGCGATACGTTCGATACCCATACCGAGGGCATAGCCGCTGTATACCTTGCTGTCAATTCCGTTCAGTTCCAGTACGTTGGGGTCTACCATTCCGCATCCCAGAATTTCTACCCAGCCCGTGTTCTTGCAGAACGGACAGCCTTTTCCACCACAAATGTTACAGCTGATGTCCATTTCGGCACTCGGTTCGGTGAAGGGGAAGTAGGACGGACGCAGACGAATCTTGGTGTCGCTACCGAACATTTCCTGAGCGAAGAGCAGCAACACCTGCTTCAGGTCGGTGAACGATACGTTCTTGTCTACGTACAGGGCTTCTACCTGATGGAAGAAAGCGTGTGCACGGTAGCTGATGGCTTCGTTGCGGTATACACGTCCCGGACAGATGACGCGGATGGGCGGTTGTGTCGTTTCCATCACGCGGCTTTGTACGCTCGACGTGTGCGTGCGCAGGATGACGTTGTGCGTAACATTTCCTTCGTTGTTTTCGATGAAGAATGTATCCTGCATATCGCGTGCCGGATGGTCTTCGGCAAAGTTCATGGACGAGAATACGTGCCAGTCGTCTTCTACCTCGGGACCGTCGGCGATGTTGAATCCCATGCGTGCGAAGATATCAATGATTTCGTTTTTTACAATGGAAAGCGGATGGCGTGTACCCAGCTTGATGGGGTAGGCCGAGCGTGTCAGGTCGAGGTTGTCGCAACCCGTATTCTGGCTTTCGAATTGTTCTTTCAGCGCAGCGATTTTTTCTTGGGCTTTGTTTTTCAGTTCGTTCAGTTTCATACCTACCTCTTTCTTCTGTTCGGCGGGTACGTTGCGGAAGTCTGCCATCAGTTCGTTGATGGCTCCCTTCTTGCTGAGGTATTTAATGCGGAGCGCTTCGAGTTCCTCAGCATTAGCGGCTTTCATTGCTTCTACTTCTTGCAGAAGCTGTTCGATTTTAGCTATCATAGTTATTATCTTATGTTATTCCTAAAGTAAAAAACGATGCAAAGATACAATTTTATTACGATATAGCTTGTCTTGGGGCCGTTAATTTTGTGCAAGTGGCAGAAGTTCGGTAGGCATGTAGGAAATCTTTTTGTTGTCTGCACCTGCGCAGTTCCTGTGGCTGATGGAAATAAAATACGTTTGGATGTATTTTGCCCTTCTGTCGGTTAATGCTGCAATTTGCTTTCAGAAAATATCTTTTTTGTAGATACTGGCTGACACGGCGTTTTTCTTAAAGTAGGCTGAAAAGTGAGAAATGGATTGAAAATGTTTATAAAATCGCATAAAGATACATTTGAAATTCATTTTTCCTTTCTTTTTATGCTTATCAACGCTTGTGGAGAGCTTTAACAATGCTTGTGCGGAGTGCGAGAAATGCTTGTACGGAACGCGAACAGTGCTTGCGATGCTCGGCCACATGATTTGTCCTTCCCGAACACAAGGCTTTTTCTGCCCGATAACTTAGTTTTAGCGATGTCTCAGGAGCTTTTTATTTTTATTTCATCTGTAAATATTTTGCTATTGCGTTATGGATCAGCAGAATGAATGCTTTGTTCTTGCGAAATTTCGTTCGCCTTGTCTGTCGGGCGGAAATATCCGATTCTCGTGGATTAAGAAATGCAAAGTGTCATTTTGAAAGTAGCCGGCAATGTGGGAAAGCTCAGAAAGAAGATAAAAAAGAAAAGAGGGTGTATCTTTCGGTACATCCTCTTTCGTGGAGCATAGCGGACTCGAACCGCTCACCTCGACACTGCCAGTGTCGCGCTCTAGCCAGATGAGCTAATACCCCAATTTAAGCCTCATTGAAACGTTTGCGGAACGTTTTCTTGTTTTGACGGCGCAAATATAATGCATAATTCTGAAATAATTGCTATGTTTGCGGAGAAAAATAAGAAAAAAGTTATGCTGGTCTATAATACAACCTATCATGTGGAAGACGGGCAGGAGAAATATTTCCTGATTTGGATGCAGGAATACTACTTGCCCGAAGTGGAGAAAACAGGGATATTGCGCTCACCGCGTATTACTCGCATCTTGAGCCATCGCGAAGAAGGCAACTGCTATTCTGTGCAGTTCGAGGTAGAAGATTCTGCCAGTCTGCACCGCTGGCACACCGAACAGGGCGTGAAACTGAATGAGGAGATGATGAAGCTGTTCAAAGACAAAGTAGTGGGCTTCCCTACACTGATGGAGGTAATCGTGTGATACAGCCGGTAAAGGAAAAAATCATTCTGGGCATCGACCCGGGAACTACCATCATGGGATATGGCGTTTTGCGGGTGGCGGGTGTCAAGCCCGAGATGATAGCGATGGGCATCATCGACCTGCGTAAGTTTGGCGACCACTACCTGAAATTGCGGCATATCCACGAACGGGTGTTGAGCATTATCGAGAGCTATCTGCCCGACGAAGTGGCCATCGAAGCACCTTTTTTCGGTAAGAACGTGCAGTCCATGCTGAAACTGGGACGGGCACAGGGGGTAGCCATGGCGGCAGCATTGAGTCGCGACATCCCGATTACGGAATATGCCCCGCTGAAGATAAAGATGGCTATCACGGGCAACGGGCAGGCTTCGAAAGAGCAGGTGGCCGATATGTTGCAGCGCATGTTGCACTTCAGCAAGGCCGATATGCCTACCTTTATGGATGCTACCGATGCTCTGGCAGCCGCCTATTGCCACTACTTGCAGATGGGGCGTCCGGCAGTGGAGAAAAGCTATCGTGGATGGAAAGACTTCATCGCCAAGAATCCCGACAAGGTAAAAGGATAGACAGGAACAAATGAACGAAATTATTGAAACAATAAAATAATAACAGTATGGTGAAGCTGAACGATTTGGTAATCATTGGAGTAGCGGCGGCCACAGTTGTCAGTTGTGCTCCGGCAAAGAATGAATACACTTCTTTTGAACTTTATCCGGTACGTTCCGGCAGTCTGACCGAGATGGAGTATGCGCCCGAAGCAACTCAGTTTACGCTGTGGGCACCCACAGCCGACGAAGTACGCCTGATGCTTTACGAGGCTGGCGAAGGTGGACATGCCTACGAGACCGTCAGCATGGAACGGGCCGAGGAAGGTACCTGGAAGACAAAAGTAGAAAAAGATCTGAAAGGGAAATTCTACACCTTCAACGTGAAGATAGACGGAAAGTGGCAAGGCGATACTCCCGGTATCAACGCCAAGGCAGTAGGAGTGAACGGCAAGCGTGCTGCCATCATCGACTTGCGCGAGACCGATCCCGAAGGATGGGCCGAGGACAAGCGTCCGCCGCTGGCAAGTCCTGCTGACATTATCATTTATGAAGTACATCACCGCGACTTCTCCGTACATCCTTCATCGGGCATCGAGCATAAGGGCAAGTTCCTGGCCATGACCGAGACCGGTACGAAGAACCCCGGCGGAATGGCTACCGGCATCGACCACTTGAAGGAGCTGGGCGTGACGCACGTGCATATCCTGCCTTCGTATGACTATGCTTCGGTCGATGAGACCCGTCTGGATGAAAACAAATACAACTGGGGCTACGACCCGTTGAACTACAATGTGCCCGAAGGCTCTTATTCCACCGATCCCTATCGTCCGGAAGTCCGTATCCGCGAGTTCAAGCAGATGGTGCAGGCTTTGCACAAGGCAGGCATCCGTGTTGTGCTCGATGTCGTTTATAACCATACGTTCAACACAGCCGAAAGCAATTTCGAACGTACCGTGCCCGGTTACTTCTATCGTCAGAAACCTGATGGTACATTGGCCGACGGTTCAGCTTGTGGCAACGAGACGGCAAGCAACCGCCCCATGATGCGCAAGTACATGATCGAGTCAGTGCTCTACTGGATCAACGAATATCACATCGACGGTTTCCGTTTCGATCTGATGGGCATCCACGACATCGAAACGATGAACGAAATACGTAAGGCCGCTTCGGCTGTCGATCCTACCATATTTATATATGGTGAAGGCTGGGCTGCTTCGGCACCGCAGATGCCCGAAGATTCGCTGGCCATGAAGGCTAATACTTACAAGATGCCTGGCATCGCCGCTTTCTCCGACGAGATGCGCGATGCTCTCCGAGGACCTTTCAACAACAACGAGCAAGGCGCATTTCTGGCCGGACTGCCGGGTGGAGAAGAAAGCATCAAGTTCGGCATTGCAGGTGCTGTCAAGCATCCGCAGATCAACAACGATTCGGTGAATTACAGCAAGGCTCCCTGGGCCGGACAGCCTACGCAGATGATCAGCTACGTGTCGTGTCACGACGATATGTGTCTGGTAGACCGCCTGAAGGCAAGTGTTCCGGGCATCACACCTGAAGAGCTGGTACGCCTGGACAAGCTGGCACAGACGGCCGTGTTTACTTCGCAAGGTGTTCCCTTCATCTATGCCGGAGAAGAGGTATTGCGCGACAAGAAAGGCGTGCACAACAGCTATCAGAGTCCGGACTCCATCAACGCCATCGACTGGGATCGCAAGACGCTCAATGCCGACGCATTTGCCTACTACAAGGGGCTGATACAGTTGCGCCGCAATCATCCAGCCTTCCGTCTGGGCGATGCCGAACTGGTAAGAAAGCATCTGGAGTTCTTGCCTGTCGAAGGTACGAACCTCGTGGCTTACCGCTTGAAGGATCATGCTGGAGGCGATACATGGAAAGACATCATCGTAGTGCTGAATGCCCGTCGTGAGGTTGCCTCGCTGTCGGTACCCGAAGGCAAGTATACGGTGGTCTGCCAGAACGGCCTGGTCAACGAGAAAGGACTGGCAACAATCTATGGCCCCTCGTTGAAGGTAGCGCCGCAGTCGGCCATGATCATATATCAGTAACTTATTTCTATAACATGCCACATTATACAATACATTTAGCGGGGGGCGTAGTACGCAACCCGCTTGTGCGTTTGGCTCGTCCCGTCTCACTCGACTTTATGGACGGGGAGCACATCGCCATCGTCGGTCCCAACGGAGCCGGCAAGAGTCTGTTGGTCGATATGCTGACCGGCAAATATCCTTTGCTCGAAGGTGAATTGTCTTACGACTTTTCTCCTTCGGCTTCGAAAGCGGTTTATGATAATATCAAATACATAGCCTTTCGCGACACGTACGGGTCGGCCGACGCCAACTATTACTACCAGCAACGCTGGAATGCACACGATCAGGACGATGCTCCCGTGGTGCGCGACTTGTTGGGGACGATCAAGGATGATGCCCTGAAGCAACAGCTATTCGACCTGTTCCGCATCGAACCGATGCTGGAAAAGAAAATCATCCTGCTTTCCAGCGGAGAGTTGCGCAAGTTCCAGCTGACCAAGACGCTGCTGACTTCGCCCCGCATCCTTATTATGGACAATCCTTTCATCGGCCTCGATGCGGCGACACGCAATCTGTTGTTTCAGCTGTTGGACGAACTGACGCGGCTTGCTTCGTTGCAGATTGTGCTGGTACTCTCGATGCTCGACGACATTCCCTCGTTTATCACCCATGTAGTGCCCGTCAGCAACCGGACGGTTGGTCCCAAGATGACGCGCGAGGAGTATCTGAAGGCCTTCCGCGAGCAGGACACAGCCCAGTCGTTCGACGAACTGCAACAACGCATCCTGAACTATCCCTACGAACACGCCAACTACGACTCCGCCGAGGTAGTCCGGCTGAACAAGGTAAGCATCCGTTATGGCGACCGTACCATCCTGAAGGACCTTGACTGGACCGTCATGCGTGGCCAGAAGTGGGCACTGAGTGGCGAGAATGGTGCGGGAAAGTCGACCCTGCTCAGTCTGGTGTGCGCCGATAATCCCCAGTCGTATGCCTGCGATATCAGCCTGTTCGGACGCAAGCGCGGTTCGGGCGAGAGCATCTGGGAGATAAAGAAACACATCGGTTACGTCAGCCCCGAGATGCACCGCGCTTATCTGAAGAACCTGCCTGCCATCGAGATTGTGGCTTCGGGTCTGCACGACAGCATCGGACTGTACAAGCGCCCCAAGGAGGAACAGATGTCGGTATGCGAGTGGTGGATGGACATATTTGGCATTGCCGCTCTGAAGGACCGTCCGTTCCTGCAGTTGTCCAGCGGCGAACAACGGCTGGCCTTGCTGGCACGGGCTTTTGTGAAGGACCCGGAATTGCTGATTCTTGACGAGCCGTTGCATGGACTGGATACCTACAACCGCCGGAGGGTGAAGAAGGTGATCGAAGCCTTCTGCCAGCGACGCGACAAGACGCTGATCATGGTTACTCACTACGAAAACGAGCTACCTGCCACGATAACCCATCGTCTGCATCTGGAACGCCATTAAGGCGGATGCCGACCCTCTTTGATGTCCCTGTATGCTGGTCTGTATTGCTCCAGATGCAGGGCATTTTTCGTTTTTCTTTCAGCATCATGACCGGAAATAGAAATAAAAAGCCTATTTTTGTCCGGAATATCAGATTCTTAGATAAAAAGTAGCTAGAAAAGACACCATGAAAGAAAGACTCATTGCATTCCTCAAGACATATCTTCTGTTCGTCTGTATCTTCGTTGTGCAGAAGCCGTTGTTCATGCTCTGCTATCATTCGCTGTATGCCGATGCCTCGTGGAAGGACTGGCTGCAGGTGATGTGGCACGGCCTTCCGCTCGACCTGTCGCTGGCAGGATACTTGACGCTGATTCCCGGGCTGCTGGCCATTGTGACCGTATGGACACTGTCGGGAGCTTTGCACCGCATCTGGAAGGGGTATTTCCTGTTCATATCCATATTGCTTTCCGTTATTTTCGTGGTCGACCTTGCTTTGTACGGCTACTGGGGCTTCCGTCTTGATGCTACTCCACTATTTTACTTCTTATCCTCGCCTAAGGAGGCGATGGCCAGTGTCAGTGTGTGGTTTGTGTTGGGCGGATTACTCGTCATGGCGGTGTATGCCATGTTGCTGTACTGGCTTTTCCGTGTGTTGCTGATAGGGAAGAAGTACCGCCAGATGAAGCTGCCTTACCATCGTCTGGGCATGTCGTTCCTGCTGCTTCTGCTGACGGGATTGCTGTTTATCCCTATCCGTGGAGGTTTTACGGTGTCGACGATGAACACCGGTAAGGTTTATTTCAGTACCAATATCCTGCTGAACCATGCTGCTACCAACCCGGCCTTCAGCCTGATGGAGTCATTATCCAAACAGAAAGACTTTGCCAGTCAGTATCGCTTTATGGAGCCGGACGAGGCCGACCGGCTGTTTGCCACCCTGATTGACCCGGCTGTCGAAGGAGCCGCACAGCCTGCCGATTCGCTGCGTGCCCTGGCCACCGATTCGCTGACAATGGCCGACCGCACCCTGTTCAATACACAGCGGCCCGACGTGTGCATCGTGATTCTGGAAGGCTTCTCTTCACGGCTGATGACTACACTGGGCGGCGCACCCGACATTGCGGTGCAGATGGACAGCCTGACCCGCGAAGGTGTGCTGTTCACCAACTTCTATGCCAACAGCTTTCGTACCGACCGCGGACTTGTATCAATACTGAGCGGCTATCCGGCACAGCCCACGACTAGCATCATGAAATATCCGCGTAAGACGCAGAACCTGCCTGCCATAGCCGGCAGCCTGAAGAAGGCAGGCTACAGTGCCAAGTACTACTATGGTGGCGATGCCGACTTCACCAACATGCGTTCGTACCTGATGTCGTCGGGCTTCGAAGACATTGTAGCCGACAAGGACTTCCCCGTTGCCGACCGTCTGAGCAAGTGGGGCGTGCACGACCATCTGGTGTTCCGCCGTCTGCTGGACGACCTGAAGGAAGAGGCTGCCACCCTTCCTGCTCCCGACGGACAGAAGCAGCCTGCCTACCGCGTCATTCAGACCTCCAGCAGTCACGAGCCCTTCGAAGTGCCCTACCGCCGTCTGGAGAACGACGCCATGAACTCGTTTGCCTACACCGACAGTTGCGTGGGCGACTTCATAAGGCAATACCGTGAGTTACCCCAGTGGAAAAACACCGTCGTACTGCTTGTCCCCGATCACCTGGGAGCTACGCCCGAACCTGTGAACAACTTCATGATAGAACGTTACCAGATACCGTTGCTGATGGTGGGCGGTGCCATCGAGAAACCGCGCCGCATCGATGTCTACGGTTCGCAGCAGGACATTGCTGCAACGCTGCTGGCACAACTGGGCTTGCCGCACGGCGAATTTGTGTTCAGCAAGGACCTGATGAACCCGGCATCGCCCCATTTCGCCTTCTTCACCGTGCCCGATGCCTTCGGTGTGGCTACAGCCGACAACCATTTGATATTCGACAACCAGTCGGGCAAGGTCGTTCTTGACGAAGGAGAGCACAAAGGCGCCAATCTGCGTGCAGGCGAGGCCTATCTGCAGAAGTTGTACGACGACCTGGCAACCCGATAAATCACTGAACAGATAACCCTAAACAACAGAACCCGAGAGATGATGTTAATTGACTTTTTGTCGGTCCTGTCCGATGCGGACACCGATTTGCTGCTGGCCATCAACGGATGGCGTGCGGAGTGGGCCGATTACTTTATGTATGCCTTCAGCGGCAAGTTGGTGTGGATTCCCATGTATGCCGCCATATTGTATGTGATATTCCGCAACCTGGGATGGAAGATGGCGCTGGGTTGCATCGTCACGGTAGCGTTGACTATCACCTTTGCCGACCAGGTATGCGCCACCCTGATTCGTCCGGTGGCCTGCCGTCTTCGCCCGGCCAATCTGGAGAACCCCATTTCGGACCTGGTGCAGATTGTGAACGGTTACCGGGGCGGTCGTTACGGTTTCCCCTCCTGCCACGCCGCCAACACGTTCGGACTGGCTTTCTTCGTCTTCTACATATTCCGTAACCGCCTGCTCACGGCGTTCATCATGTTTTGGGCGCTGCTGACCTGCTACTCGCGTTCGTACCTGGGCGTTCACTACCCCGGCGACCTGCTGGCAGGTGCTTTGGTAGGCTTTGCCGGAGCCAGTCTGTGCTACTGGCTGTTTGTCAAGCTCGGCAAGTATCGGCGGAAAGAGTTCCGCGAGACGTGGGTTCCGATAGCGGTAGGCGGCATCACGATAGGGTGCATACTGGTATATGCCTTGGTGAAGAGCTGCTGACCGGAACTTCCCGTATCAGAACTGGTAGCTGACTTTCGCCATCCCCTCCCGCGGGCGTATGTTCAGCCAGTACGTATAGCTTTGTGTAGCTGTGTAGTTTGTGTAGGCATACGTCCGTTTGTCGAAGAGGTTGCGGACGGATGCCTCGAACCTCCATCGCCCATGCCGGTAGGTCAGGGTAGCATCGGCCAGCAGGGTGGTCTGGTGGTTGCCGCCTCCAAGGTCGTTACGGTAGTGCTCGCCCGAAAGGCGCAGATAGACGTCTCCGACGCTCAGGGTCAGATGCAGGCGGTTGACCATATCGAGTAAGGGGCTGAGGCGGGTGTGGTCACCAATCTTGCTGCTGCCGTAGGCAAACGTGCCGTGATACTGCACTTCGAGCGCATCGACAGGGGCCCAGATTATTTTGGGTTCGGCTTTCAGGTAGTCGTAACGGTAGTTTTGCGGCAGGGCGTCGGTAGTGCCGGTGTTGCCGGTGCCGGTGGCGGCCGACAAGGTCAGCTGCTTGCCCGTACTGCGGTTCAGCGACAGTTCCAGTGAGGTTTTCAGGTTCCAGTCGTAGCATCCTTTGGACAGATGGGTGCTGGCGGACCATTGCTCGGTGTGGTTGGGCATCGCTTGCCGGAGGTAGAGCAAGGTGTCGGCCGCAATGTATTGGGCGGTCAGGGTACGGCTGTGGCGTTTCGCGTATTGCAGGGACAGGGTGACGAAGAACTCGTGTGCCGTATTCTTGTATTCTCCATACACTTGATAGTTCTGGCTGAGGCTGACCGGCAGTAGTCCGTTGGTGCAGTGCAGCGTGCGGTAATCGGTGCGGTACAGGTACGGGTACAGGTCGGACGTGCTGCCTGCCGAACGGTTGATGTAGGCCAGTGTCGAGAATTTCCAGTGATAGTCCGGCCGATAGCTGGCGTACAGGGTGGGCTGGAACACCAGGTGGGGCCGGCTCTGCGCGAAGTAGTGCTTCAGTCCGACGGGCAGCGAGAGGGAAACCCGCCACGGCTCGCGGTCGAGCAGGAAAGAGGTGAGCAGCCGGAATGCCAGCGAGCCGGTTGCGAATCCGTTGTCGCGTGTCCATTCCCCTTCTATGCCGGCCTGGTGCTGGCGGGTAAGGCCGTTCCGCTTGTGCAGGTAGCTGACCTGGTTGTCGGTACGGAACGCCTGCTGACGGTATTCGTCGGTTCCGGTCGGAAGTTGCAGGCGCGAGGGCATCCAGGCATAACGGGTGGTGGAAGTGACCTCCCACGTGTGCTGGTCGGCATTGCGAATCAGGCTGAAGAGGTTGGCAGCCTGCATCGAACCGGTGTTCAGGGTCTGTTGCAGTTCCGCCGAGCGACTCCGTCCGGCGTTGGCTTGCAGCGTGAGGCGGTTGCTCAGGTAGTGCCGATCGCTGTTGTCCTCGTAGCGGGCTTCGGCAAAGGCGTCGTGTTCCAGCAGGTTATACCGGAAGTCCTCGTCCAGCCGCACGGTGTCGTCCGGCTGGTAGTAGAGGCGGACATTGCCCTGTTGCTGCTCCAGCTGGTTTCGGGTGTATCCGGCTTGCAGGCGCAGCGAGCGGTTGTCGTCGTACTTGTACATGCGGTTGGCATTCAGTGTGTGTGTCTGGTTGAAGAGCAGGCGGTGTTCGTCCAGCGGCCCCTGTATGCCGGGCTGGGTCAGGAAGCCTGTCATCGGTGTGTCGGTATCCGCGTCGGCAGTCTGCACGTCCTGTTCACGGCTCAGGTCGGCGCCGTTGTTGTTCGTCTTGTAGTTGTAGATGTTCTGCCGCCCTTTGCCCAGCTGCAAGGCGTTGAGGCCGCCTTCCCACAACACGTCGGTGCCGCCTCCCAGACCTGCGGTGGCATTCCATATCCACTGGTCGCGCACCTTGGGATCGAGCTTCAGGTTCAGGGCCACTTCTTCGGAGTTGATTTTCCCTTTCAGTGCCTTCACCGACTGATAGTTCTCCATGATTTCGGCCGTCTTCACGGCCCGTGCGTCGAGGTTGTTGTTGATTTGGGCATATCGTCCGCCGGTGACGTCCATCCCCTCCACGTAGTAATGGTCGATGGGCTTGCCTTTGTACCTCACCTGGCCGCTTTCGTCCACGTCCACGCCGGGCAGACGTTTCAGCACGTCTTTGATGTGCACATCTTTCGAGGTGGCAAAGCGGGCCAGGTCGTAGCGCACCGTGTCCTTGCGCGTGCTGATGCGCCCCGGCCGTATCTGTACTTCCTTCAGGACGACGGCTTCGGGTGCGAGGGCGATGTCCAGACGGCCGGGGGCGGTAACGGTGCGTACTTCCGTGCGGTAGCCCAGCAGCGAAACCGACACTTGCCGGCTGCCCTCATATTTCCAGGGCAGGGCGAAGCGTCCGTCGACATCGGTCAGACGGTAGTCGGTCAGTATGTTGTCGCGCGTCACGCTCACCATGACGGCCTCCAGCGGCTGACGGGTTTCGGCGTCGGTGATGCGGCCCTCCAGCGTTTGTGCCCGTAGGGCGGTGCACAGGGTCAGCAGAAGCCCCAGGAAAAGTATCGGTAGTTTCTGGTTCATATTCGGGAATTTGATAAATATTTTTCGTTGCTGATGTGGGGAGGAAGTGGAGGCCTTTTACGGGCACTCCGGGAGGGTGTCGGCCTCGGTATACGACTGAGACCCCCTAAGTATACGACAGAGGGTACCTAAGTATACGACTGAGGGTGCCTCAGTATACGACTGTGATAGATGGAATGCAACTATCACGTAGTCAGCGCTTTATGATTTGCCTGTCTGCCTTCCTTACCCCCTTGCATCCACACTCTCCAGTTGCCCGTCTTTTGTCGGGATAATTCGCAGCCGGAGGTTGGCGATTGCCGGTGTGACAGGCGATGTTCGTATTACTCTCTTTCCAGCGGATTGTAGGGCAGGTTTTTGGGGTTGCTGGTAGGGTTGCCCTGTGAGTCCTTGATGGTAATCTTCACGTTGGGCATGCTGCCGGTGATGAATCCGACGGGGTCGGCATAGTAGCGTTCGTGTACCTTGTTGTAGGCCTTACGGTTCATCGGCTCGTAGTTTTTTCCGGCGTACAAGATGGGGCGATAGGCGCGGCACTGTTCGATGCCGGTGCACTCGAAGCGGTAGTGACCCTCGTCGTCCTCGGCCAGCAGTATCAGGCCCGGCAGTCCGCACAGTTTCCAGGGGCCTTCGCTCGAAGCGATGTCGGTGGTGTACCAGGCCGTCCAGTTGCGCCCCTTGAAGCGGCAGGTGGCCTTGCGACACCCGAAGGACAACACCCGCATCGTATCGGCCGACAGTTCCCACTGCGGACGCTCGTCGTCCTCTTCGCAACGCAGGCGGCTGATGCCTCCCGCCACTTCGTCGAGGGTCGTCACCTTTCCGTCGGGGAATCGCTTGAAGGTCTGTTCGCTCAGCCGGCTTTTTCCATACCGGCCCAGATGCTCGTTGATCACTTCTTGCGACGCATGGTTGGCCAGGTCGGCAGCCAGCACCGAGTCGCATACGTATTTGGTGTAGCTGTAGAACTTCGAGAGTTTCCGGCCAACTTCCAGCAGGGCTGTTTCGTTGGGTGCTTCGGTCTCGGTGGTATCGCTTCGGTCTTGCATGTCGTACTGCACGACATAGACAGCCTGGTCGATGGTGTCCTGCCGCAGGCTTTCGCCGGTCGAGATGCGGATGTTGAACTGGGCCGCCACCGGCTGTGCGATGAGGACCGAAAGGAGGGTCAGAAGGAAGAGGGTTGTTTTCATACTGTTTCTTGTTTTAAAAGTTCGTATCATGTTTTCTTTGAGCGGGCATGTGGCAGAAACGGTTCCTTTTTCCGCCTTGCCCGACGCAAAACTAGGAAGAAAAGCTGCCGGCACGGAGGAAAGTTATTACTGAAATATTATTCGCCCGAGAATACTTGCCTCGCGCGTACCGTTAATTGGAACGGATGCGTTACTTTTGCTTCCGGAACCCTAAACGAACCGAACAAGACGAAGAATGGAACAACGGATCAAGATTATATGGATGCTTTCGCTGGCAGCCATGCTGCTGATTATTGCGGGGCAGGGCTACTGGCTGTGGAACCAGTACCAGTATAAAAACGAAGAGTGTGCCGACGATATGTACCGCCGCGTCATGGATGCGGTAGCCGTAAATGACTCCATCCGCCGGACAATGCCCCGAAAGACGTTCGGAGCTTCGAGTGTGTCGCTCAACACCAGCATATTGCTGAGTTACCGGGACCAGAAAGACAGCCTGAACCCCGCCGGCAGGCAGGAGTACAGGCAGGTGGTCAAAGTGGGTACAGTGGATACCGACGAACTGCTGAAAGCCAGTATCTCGGACCTGATGCCCGACACGGTGCGACTGTCCCGCACGGGCAAAGACAGCATCGGTGTACGTACCGACAGGCTGAACATGCAGTTTGTCGACTCGTTGGTGTTGAGCAATGAAGACGGCTACTCCGGCGGAGTCGACATCGTCCGTGTGCTGGACCAGTACAAACTGCAGGTCGATGTGCCCTTCACGCTGCAACGCTTCGACTCCATCCTGCAGGTACGGCTCGACGGAATGCCCTTTACCACGCAGCTGACCCATGTGCGCGACACGCTGTACCGCTGCAAGGAGAAGGTGACCCACCTCGGCACGTCGTTGTTCCCCGTGCTACAGGTGGACTATCCCTACAACCCGATGAAGTTCGAACAGGTGCGTGTGCAGGTACAGATACAGCCTCACGCGCTGTTGCTCCGGATGGGGTGGCAACTGTTGGGCAGCCTGCTGATGATACTGTTGTTGGCCTTCTGTCTGCTTTTCCAGATTAAGACCATCCTGCGTCAGCGGCGCATCGACGAGATGAGGAAGAACTTCGTCAACACCATGATTCACGAACTGAAACGTCCCGTGCAGACGCTGAAGACGTGCGTGGCCTTTCTGAGTCATCGGGAGCTGTGTGCCGACCCGCAGGCGATGGAAGAAGTGATACACGACTCACGGGCAGGGCTGGACAACCTGTCCGCTTATTTGCAGAAGCTGCGCGACATGACCCGGGCCGACGACGGGCAGGCGCAACTGACCGTCACTACGTTCCGCTTGCGCGAAGCGGTGGATAACCTGGTACTCCTGCAACAGTCGGCAACGGACAAGCAGACCAGCTTCGAAGTCCGTATCGACCCTTCGCTGACGGTGCGGGCCGACCGGTTACACTTCTCGAACATCATCAGCAACCTGCTGGAGAATGCGGTGAAGTATTCGGGCGATGCGGTTCATATCGTTATCGAAGCAGCAGTGACCGATGCCCGGCTCACGTTGAGCGTAGCCGACAACGGCATCGGCATTCCCCTTGCCGAGCAGGCCCGTGTGTTCGACAAGTTTTATCGCAGTGCCAGCCTGCCCGACCCTGCCGTGCCCGGCATCGGCTTGGGACTGAGCTACGTAAAGCTGCTGACCGAGGCACACCGCGGCACCGTCACCCTACGGAGCCGCCCGGGGCAGGGGACAACGGTGACCGTCAGCATCCCGCAATGAACGATGAGTGAAAACAAGAATAACAGATTTTAAAAAGAAATCCTGCCGTTCTCCTCTTCCTCCTTTCGGGGAGAGGGCGCGGAGGTAAAGCCCTGTATGAAACGACTGAAGATTCTTTTTGCCGACGATGACTTGAAGTACTCCCTGCTGCTGAAACGCTTCCTCGAACAGGAGGGGTACGACGTCACCTATGTAGGCAACGGCAGTATGGCCGTAGAGCAGTTTCCCCTCGTCAGGCCCGACCTGGTGTTGCTCGACATCAACATGCCCGGTCTGAACGGTTTCGAAGTGGCAACCCGTATCCGCGAGGCGGACAGGCATGTCCTCATCTTCTTTCTGTCCGACCGCAGCGACAAGGCCGACCGTCTGCAAGGCTTCCGCCTTCGGGCGAATGACTACCTGGCCAAGCCCTTCTATCCGGAGGAACTGATAGCGCGCATACGCGAGCGCTTCTCCTCACAGTTGGACGAGATGGTCGAGGAGGAAGTGTACAGCTTTGGACGCTCGGTGTTCAACTACAGCACCAACGAAATCCGTACGGGCACCAACAAAGTGCTCATCACTTCGCGTCAGGCCGATATCCTGCGGATGCTGGCTCGCAATGCGAACACGACGGTGGCGCGCTCTGCCCTGCTCGAAGCCGTGTGGGGCAGCGACAGCTATGCCAACTCGCTGGCGCTGAACGTGCAGATCACTTACCTGCGGAGGGCATTAAAAAACGACCCAACCGTACGGATTGAGTCGTTGATGAAAAAAGGGTATGTGCTTACGGTCGGTTAGAGCATCGCCGGAGCGGTTTCGGTGATGTTCTCCCCTTCGAACGAATGTACCTGATTGCCGATGTGGCGGTAGTAAATACCTTCCCACTTGCCGGTAGCCTCTATCTCCTGACCGGTTGTCTTTCCCCGGAACAGGGCACGATAGGTGTAAGTCACCTGGTATTCCATGATTTCCGAAGTGATGTAGGCAATGAACGGCGTTTCCGATTCGATGTGCAGATTCTGCTGTTCGGAGTTGTATACGTAATACTCGGTAGAGAAGGGTACCGGTGTACTGTTCTTGGCGTGCATGTGAAAGTAAATTCCCATGGCAGGCTGTGTGGCGCTTTGGGGAACACAGACCGAGTCGGCTGTCGAGCCAATCAGGCGCTGGAACAGAACAGGGTCATCGGGGAGGAAGAGAGAACTCTGCCGATAACCTTCCATTGCGTTGAAGTCGATGGAATGTTTGCCTTCTGCCTCCTGTTGCGAAGTAGATTCGTGGGTGAACGATTGCTCTTTGCTGAACAGAACGTCGTCGGCCATGCGGCACCATTCTATATCGATTAGTTCGTATTCCTTGTCGAGCAGGGTGGCTGTCACGTCGTTGTCGTCGGTGCATGCACTGAACGAAAGAAACAAGCCGACGAGCAGGAATAGGCTATTGAATATGCGTTGCAGAACTTTCATAGTTATATGTTTAAAGGATTAGTCCTTACAAAGATAACAATTTTGCAGGACTTTGGTTGCCTCTGAAGGCAAAATTTGACTGACAGGCCACTTTTCCCGACCAAATGGGTAGGAAAGACAGCCGAATTCTGTATCCGGGCTTATTGTTGAACCAGTGCACCGATGGTCTTTCGGACCCTTTCGGCAGTGGTGACCGGTCGCGAATATTCGTCGATGCACACCGTTCCACCCATGGAGACGGCTTCGTTGCGGAACTGCATTCCGCTGCTCAGTTGCTCACGAGCCGAGAAATGGAATTCGCGGATACCCGTTTCGCTGGCTATGCGGGCAATGTTGTTTTCGTTGACACCGCAGCCGGCCAGCAGGATGATGCGTCCGTCGGCTTGTGCCTGCAGTTCTTTCAGCAGGGGAATACCCTGTTCGGCAGTGGGCTGTGCACCCGAAGTTAGAATGCGGTGGCAACCCAGTTGGATGAGGGTCTCCAGTGCCTGTTTGGGCTGGCGGCATACGTCGAAGGCACGGTGAAAGGTGACCGACATGCCTTGCGCGGCTTCAAGCAGTTGCTTCATCAGGGCGATGTCGATATCGCCTTCGGACGTCAGGCAGCCGAAGACTACTCCGTCGGCTCCCATCCGGCGGGCGTTTTCAATGTCCTTCAACATGATGCGTTGTTCAAGGGGAGTGTAGAGGAAATCACCTCCGCGTGGGCGGATAATGACGTGCAGGCGTGTATGTGTCAGCAGCTCGCGGGCCGTGGCTATGTCGCCGTATGAGGGAGTGGTCCCACCTTCGGGGATACCGGCGCACAGTTCTACACGGTCGGCTCCTCCTGCCTGTGCAGCGAGGCAACTTTCTACGGAATTGGCGCAGACTTCAAACTGATAATGGTTCATGGCTTTGCGGATTTAAAGTTGGTCCGGCCGTTGTAAGTTGTTCCTGCCGGCAACTGTGTTGATAGAAACGGGGCACGGATTACACTTCTTTCCACAGATTGTTGTTGGGACTTTCTGTGGCTTTTCGTGTAATCCGTGCCTTCAATGGTAGAGTTTTTATGTAGCTATGTTACTTGGCGTAGCTTACCGCACGTGTTTCACGGATAACGGTAATCTTCACCTGACCCGGATAAGTCATTTCATCCTGGATCTTCTTGGCGATTTCGCCCGACAAGCTTTCGGTTTGCTTGTCGTCTATCTTATCGGCACCGACAATGACGCGCAGTTCGCGGCCGGCCTGGATGGCGTATGTCTTCGTCACACCCGGATAGGACATGGCAAGCTGCTCAAGATCGTTCAGACGCTTGATGTAGGCTTCTACAATCTCGCGGCGTGCGCCTGGGCGTGCACCCGAGATGGCGTCGCACACCTGTACGATGGGAGCCAACAGACTGGTCATTTCCACTTCGTCGTGGTGAGCACCGATGGCGTTGCAGATATCGGGTTTTTCCTTGAACTTCTCGGCCAGCTTCATACCATAGAGTGCGTGCGGCAGTTCGGGCTCTTCGTCGGGTACTTTACCGATGTCGTGCAGCAGTCCGGCACGTTTGGCTTTCTTCGGGTTCAGTCCCAGTTCCGATGCCATGACGGCGCAAAGGTTGGCTGTTTCGCGGGCGTGTTGCAACAGGTTCTGTCCGTAGGATGAACGGTATTTCATCTTTCCGATAATGCGGATCAGTTCGGGGTGCAAGCCGTGGATACCCAAGTCGATGGTGGTACGCTTACCGGTTTCGATGATTTCTTCTTCAACCTGTTTGCGTACTTTGGCTACTACTTCTTCGATACGTGCAGGGTGGATACGGCCGTCGGTCACCAGTTGGTGCAGGGCCAGACGGGCAATCTCGCGGCGTACGGGGTCGAAGGCGGAGAGCACAATGGCTTCGGGGGTGTCGTCCACCACGATTTCCACACCTGTGGCAGCTTCCAGCGCGCGGATGTTACGGCCTTCGCGTCCGATGATGCGTCCTTTGATTTCATCCGATTCGATGTGGAATACGGTCACGGAATTCTCAATGGCTGTTTCGGTGGCAACCCGTTGGATGGACTGGATGACGATGCGTTTGGCTTCCTTGCTGGCAGTCAGTTTGGCGTCGTCCATAATGTCGTTGATGTAGGACTGTGCCTGCGTTTTGGCTTCTTCCTTCAGCGATTCTACCATGCGTTCTTTGGCTTCTTCGGCCGAAAGTCCGGAGATGGCTTCCAGTTTTTCTATTTCCTGGCGTTGCAGGTGGTCCAGTTCTTCTTTCTTTTTGTCTATTACTACGAGCTGTGCCTCCAGGTTTTCCTTGATGGCATCTGCTTCCTGTTTCTTGCGTTGCAGTTCTTCGTGGCGTTGATTCAACACCATTTCGCGTTGTTTCAGCTTGTTTTCGGCCTGTTGTATTTTCTGGTTGCGGATGGCTACCTCTTTTTCCAGGTCGGCTTTCTTGTTGAGGAATTTTTCCTTTACTTCGAGTAACTTATTCTTTTTAATCACTTCCGCCTCTGCTTCGGCATCCTTCAGAATGCTATCGTATTTGGACTTCAGCCCGTGCTTGAAGAACAGGTACGAGGCGAATCCTCCGATAAGAAAGCAGGCAATGGATACTACTATTGTAACTACTGTCATTTTAATTTGTTTTTTATAGATATAAATAAAAACGCACTGTATAAAAGCCTGTCTCTATCGGCAAGACGGACTTTTGCACAGTGCGTGGGTTTTCTACTTAATAAATAAGGTATACTTTGAAGGTGGCGGTTGTACGGATTACGGTTCTTTAAAGTAATCTTCCAGCACCTTTGTCAGTTCCTTTATCTTTGTTGTATAGGGCTCAGTGTCGTTGCGCTGTTTCTGTTGCAGGTTTTCCAGCGAGAACTGATAGGCCACCATGGCTATGATCCGTTCGGCGGAAACGCTCTGATAATGTTCGCGATACGCATTGAGCCTCAAATCGACCTGCTTGGCGGCTTCCCGCACCATCTGTTCGTCTTCGCGGTTGATGGTAAGCGGATAAGAAGCTCCTGCCATCTGCAGGTTTATTTTTATTTTATCGTTCATACATCTTCTTCTTTATTCATTCAACAAAGCGATGCATTTATCGACTTCACGCACTAATTTTGACAATCGCAGCTTCGTCTCTTTTACGTCGCTGCCGTTAAGGCTGATTGTCGTAGCTGATTTTAGGTCTGTGTAGTTCTGTTCCAGTTGCTTATATTCGGCCATCAGTGTCCGGCATTCTTCTTCTTTGGCATCGAGAAGTTGCTTTAGTTCGGCATTCTCGCGTTTTAATTCATCGTGCAGATAGATTAAATGACGCAGCCTGGCTTCAAAGGTACTTAATAGCTTCTTTTCTTCTTCTGTCATTACTACACCAAAATTGTACACAAAAATACGTTTTATTCGGATATTACAAAAACTTTTCAGAGAAAAACAAGTCTTTCGGGAGTTTTTTTTCTTCTTTTTGTTTCTGTGGGAGGATGTTTTTGCCTGAATGGGGCGATTATTCTGTCATTTTGCTGATGAGAGCCGTCGTTCTCGGAAGGCTTCGGCGGCGTGGGTCGGGCAGATGGCATCGGATGCTTGCGGGCTTGGTATACGGATGGATGTGGTTGGGCTTATTCGTGAAAGGTGGTTTGTATGGTTTGGAAAGGTTCTTCCATAGGGAGTCGCTTTCATCTCGCGTGCCGGGATGCATATTTCGGCTGGCGGGATGTATATCTCGGCACGCGGGATGTACATTTCGCGGGCTGAGATGTAACTTCTCCTATGCATGAGTGGCTTCGTGTTTAGGGGAAGGGGGGTGCCGGGCCTGACGTGTTTTTATGCGAAGCCTGGGGGGGGTGGGGTGATAGCGGGTAGGCGGTTGACAGGGTGTGCAGGGGGGAGGGGATGTGCACGGGGGCGTTGGTTGTACGAATCTGGAGGAAAAGTAGTTTAGAACGTATTTTTATTTATGATATAATTTGGTTTATAAAATAAACCTCTTATCTTTGCGATGTAGTTCGAACGACAACTGTGACTAATAGAATGAGGGGGAACCCTGTACATGTAAAACAAATGAAGGAGGACAAATGATGGAAGACCGAAAACTGAACGAAAGGGAGAGTCTGGAGCTGATAGCGCAGATGATCCGCAATACGCGCCGCAATCTGGATGCGGGCGGTGGAAATATGTTCCTGTTGTGGGGATATACCGGTGTGGTGGTTACGCTGGGTGTGTGGGCTGCCTTGTATTTCACGAACTGTACTGCCTGCCTGTGGGGCTTTTGGACGCTGCCGGTGGTGGGATGGTTGCTGTCGTGGTGGTTTGGCCGCCGGTGGCGGAAACAGCAGGGAGCGAAGGACTATACCGACCGTGTGGTGGGTCAGGTGTGGCAGATGATTGGCATTGCCTGTTGTGGTGTGGCTGTGTTTGCTACGTTGTATCAGGCTTACGGACTGATTCTGCCTTTGTGTGCCATGCTGGTTTCGCTGGGCAGTCTGCTTACGGGCATTATCATCCGTTATACCCTGTTTTCGGGATTGCCTTCGCTGGGCTTTGCCTGGAGTCTGGTGCTGGTGTTTCAGGTGGTTTCCGGCGGTGTATCTTCTGCAACGCTGCTTGTGTTTGCCGTCATTGTGCTGCTGTCGCTGGTTATCCCGGGGCATGTGTTGAACCGTCGGGCTCGCAGGGAGGTTATACCTAACGCATAAGAAAGGAACCGTTATGTTTAAAGAACTGAATCCTTTGCTGCATAGCGAGCTTCGGCTGGCCGTCATGTCGCTGCTGCTCAGTGTCGAGGAGGCTGACTTTGTCTACATCCGTCAGCAGACGGGAGCCACGGCAGGCAATCTGAGCGTGCAGATAGACAAACTGAACAAGGCTGGCTATGTGGAGGTGACAAAGACTTTCAAGGGCAAGATGCCTTGTACGGTCTGTAAGATTACCCCCTGTGGCGTCGATGCTTTCGAGGAGTATGTGGAGGCGCTGAAGACTTATATTAAAATGTAGAATGTACGCCACGGAGGATGCAGCGTATTGCAGGGCCATTGTCCGGAAGGATAAGGAAGACACTGTGAAACGCTGTCTCTTCGGTGGTGAATAAAAAAGAAACAAGATGAGAATACTGGTTACTTACGCCGTTCAAGGCGAATTTACGGAGTTGAAGTTTCCCGGCATCGTCGGGGGTGAGGAAGTGCAGGTGGGCTATTTGCGCACGGGCATCGGTAAGGTGAAGTCGGCTTTTTATCTGGCCGAAGCCATTGCGCACGGGCAGCCCGACCTGGTGGTAAATGTGGGTACGGCAGGTAGCGTCAGCCGTCAGGTAGGCGATGTGCTGGTGTGCCGCCACTTTGTCGACCGCGACATGCAGAAACTTTCAGATTTGGGTATGGAGTGGCAGATTGACTCTGCCGAACTGCTGGCGCAGAAAGGCTATTGCCTGCACTGGCCCGACAACGGTACGTGCAATACCGGCGACAGCTTCCTGACCGAGCTGACTGATGTGAAAGGCGACGTAGTAGACATGGAAGCCTTTGCCCAGGCGTGGGTGTGTCGTGCCAAGGGGGTGCCTTTCATAGCCGTGAAGTATGTGACGGACGTCATCGGGCAAAACTCGGTGAAGCATTGGGAAGACAAGCTGGCCGAAGCACGCCAAGGCTTGAGCGACTTCTTCGAAGGGCTGGTAACTACCGTGTGAGCCGTCAGGTCCGGTCTTAATAGAGGACGTAGAAGTCGGCCCAGACAGGCAGGTGGTCGCTGTAGCCTCCTTGGTACTTCATGCCGTAATAGGTGCGGAAGGGTTGCCTGTCGCCGTATTTCTTGTCCGGAGCCAGCAGAAAGTCGGGTGCAAAGACGTCTCCCCCGCGGGTGTGGCAGGGCGCGTCGGGGCGTAGCAGCGTGCCCGATACGATGATGTGGTCGAGCAGTCCCCATTCACCCCGATACTTGTAACTGCCGAAGTGCTTGCGGCGGGCTGCCTGGTGCGCCAGCAGATGATAGAGCCCGTAAGGATCGGGCTGTGCGGCGACGACGGACGAATCTGCATTTTCGTCGGTGTTTTCCGGCAGTAACTGTGCTCCGAGCACCTGGCGTATGGACTTATTGTGCGGATAGTCGTTGAAGTCGCCCATAATCAGTATTTGCGGACGTTGGCGGACGTGCAGCAGGCTGTCTGCTGCCTGCCTTACCAGTCGGGCGGCCCGTAGGCGATAAGGCTCTGTCTCCCTTGCGCCCTCCGAGCGGGAGGGGAAGTGACAGACGAATACATCGAGCGTATCCAGATTGAGCAACAGGCCGCTGACATGGAGGATGTCGCGGGTAGGGCGGCTGTCTTTGCCGGGTGGCGGGACGGGGATGCTTCGATGAGCAATAGGCTTGAACAGGTGCCGCTGATAGAGCAAAGCCACATCAATGCCCCGAAGGTCGGGCGAATGAGTCATCAGATAGCGGTAGCCGGCTTCGCGAAGGGCTGAGTAGCGAGTCAGGTCGCGAATGACCGTATCGTTTTCCACTTCGCATAAGGCTACCAGAGCAGGCGCTTCCCATTGGCCTACGGCGGTGATGACGCGGGCGATGTCGTTCAGTTTCTTCCGGTATTTCGTGTAGTTCCAGTGGCGGATGGCATCGGGCAGAAATTCCCGGTCTTCTTTCAGGGTGTCGTGTCGGCAGTCGAAGAGGTTCTCGACGTTGTACGACATGATGCGGAACCGGGCAGTGTCCTGGCGTGTTTGGCCGGATGCCGTCAGGGCAAGTAGCAGCATGCAAGCGCAAATTCCCCATCTTTTCAGCGGAGGAAAAACAGAAAGGACTGATCTTGAAGGCTCAAGGCACGTCCGCCGCGTGGCTGTGTCTTCCGGTGCAGGAAGAATGCAGAAACAGCGGTTCGGTGCGGGCAGTGTCTGGTCCGTCATGGTCAGTCCTTGTTTATGTATCAGCAGATCACTTCTTGACAGGTGCGTTCTTGAGGATGTCCAGCAGGTGATCCCAGAACTTCTGTACGGTAGGAATCAGCATCCGTTCGTCGGGCGAGTGTACTCCCTGCAAGGTAGGACCGAATGAAATCATGTCCAGTGTCGGGTACTTGTCAAGGAACAGACCGCATTCTAGTCCGGCATGGATGGCCTTTACCTTGGCATCTACACCGAACAGACGTTTGTACGAAGCGGTTGCAATCTCCAGAATTTCGGAGTGCGGATTGGGTTTCCAGCCCGGATAGCCTTCGCCTGAAGAAACTTCGGCACCGGCCATTTCGAATACGGTGCGTACCATTGTGTTCATATCGCGTTTGGACGAAGCGGTAGAACTGCGCTGGCTGGTTTCGATACGGATGATGTTTCCGGGTTTCATCTTCACCGAAGCCATATTGGTAGATGTTTCTACCAGTCCCGGAATGTCCTGACTCATGGCGTATACACCGTGAGGCACTGCATAGATGGCTTGGAGCAGGCGCTTGGTGGTGTCTTTGTCGATGGCCTTTGCGCGCGGTGCTTCCGACTCCATCAGCAGTTGCAGGTCGGGGTCTGTTACGTTGTATTCGGCTTGTACTTCCGCAGCAAAAATGTTCAAGTCGGCACGTACGGCATGCTTGTCGGCCTCGGGCAAGGCGATAACGGCATGTGCTTCGCGTGCAATGGCATTGCGCAGGTTTCCGCCGTCAATCTCGCACAGATACATGTCGTACTTCTTCAGTGTCTGGCTCAGGAAACGGTTCAGAATTTTGTTGGCATTGCCGCGTCCCAGGTGGATGTCGCCGCCCGAGTGTCCGCCTTTCAGTCCTTTCACCTGTACCTTGCAGCAGAAGTAACCGGCGGGTACGTCCACCTCCTGATATGCGAATTGCGCTACGGTGTCGATGCCTCCGGCACAGCCGATGAACAGTTCGCCTTCGTCTTCCGAGTCGAGGTTCAGCAGGATGTCACCGTTCATGAAGCCTTCTTTCAAGGCAAAAGCACCGGTCAGTCCGGTTTCTTCGTCGATGGTGAACAGACATTCCAGCGGGCCGTGTGCTATGGTGTCGTCGGCCAGAATAGCCAGTTCGGTCGCTACGCCAATACCGTTGTCGGCTCCCAGTGTGGTACCTTTGGCTTTCAGCCATTCTCCGTCGATTTCGGTTTCGATGGGGTCGTTCAGGAAGTTGTGCTGCACGTCGTTGTTTTTCTCGCACACCATGTCGACGTGCGATTGCAGTACGATGGTCTTACGGTTTTCCATTCCCGGCGTGGCAGGTTTCTTTATCAGTACGTTGCCAACTTCGTCGGTCAGTGTCTCCAGATTATGCTTTTTTCCGAATGCTTGCAGATAGGCTATAATCTTTTCTTCTTTCTTCGAGGGGCGTGGCACTTTACATATTTCTGCGAAATAATGGAACACGCCCTGCGGTTTTAAATCTTCATTTTTCATTCGATTATCTTCATTAGTTTAACCTCTCATTGCTAAATATGGTTAAAATGGTTGACTATTCTCTTCCCCTCTCTCTTTTTTTAATGTAAAAAGGGTACGTTAGTCCGTCCAAAGCCCTATATTTGCACCCACAAAAATAGTGAATATGCTCCATACCATATTAATAACATTGTTAATAGTTGCTATTTGCGTCGTATTGCTGGGCGTAAAAGTGTTTTTTGTGAAAGGCGGGCGTTTCCCGAATTCACATGTCAGCGGAAGCAAGGCAATGCGTGACAGGGGTATCGGATGTGTACAGTCGCAGGACAGGGAAGCGCAACGCAAGCGTCGCTTTTCCATCGACGAACTGGAACAGAAACTGAATGAGAGTCTGAACTAATTAATTCTAAAAACAATATTTATCAAGTTATGAAGAGATTGAACTATCTGATGAACGGTTTGGTAGCTCTTGCACTGATCGTTTTGTTTTCTCAATGTACCGGCAAAACAGAAACTCAAACAGCAGGTGCTCCTGCACAGGCTGCAGCCGGATTGTCGGGCATGAAGATTGCTTATGTGGAAATTGATACCCTTTTGGCTAAATACAACTTCTGCATCGATTTGAACGAAGCCATGGTGAAGAAGAGCGAGAATGTTCGTCTGACGCTGAACCAGAAAGCCAAGGAACTGGATAAGCAGAAACAGGAATTCCAGACTAAATATCAGAATAATGCCTATCTCTCACAGGAAAGAGCACAGCAGGAATACAACCGCATTGCTAAGTTGGAACAGGACCTGCAGGCTTTGAGCAATAAACTTCAGTCAGAGTTGATGAGCGAAAACGACAAGAACAGCCTTCAACTGCGCGATTCTATCAATGCATTCCTGAAGGAATACAATAAGACAAAAGGTTATAGCCTGATTATCAGCAATACCGGTTTCGACAACCTGCTTTATGCTGATAGCGTTTATAACATCACGAAGGAAATTCTGGATGGTTTGAATGCCAGATATTCTTCTCCGAAGAAATAATATTTAGCTGATAAGTTTTCCTCTCCCGTCAAAAGGAAAGGGCAAACAAAAGGATATAAAAAACAAAGATTGCAAGCTCTGTATCGTCAGGACTTGCAATCTTTTTTTGTGCTCCTATACATTATTATATATATGTATGTACAGTCGTCGAAGGCTTTTCTTCGCATAGGGCGGGGCTGGGAAATGCCTTCCGGCTACTGACTAATATCTATGATTGGGCTGGCTAATCTTTCTCTTCTTCCTCCTCGTGTTTGATGACCAGCAATTTGTCTACACGTCCACGGTCCATGTCTACTACTTCGAAGTCCAGATTCTGATAACTGAACAAGTCACCCGCCTTGGGTACTCGTCCGATAAGGAACATGGCCAGTCCGCTCAGTGTGGTAAAGTCTTCTTCACGCAGGTCATCGTAGTTCATGATGCCCATAGCCTCCATAAAGTCGTCCAGGTTCATCGAGGCCTCTACCAGCATGGAGCCATCCTGACGCACGGTGATGTCTTCTTCTTCCGTTTCGTTCTCTTCGAGGATGTCACCGAAAATACTTTCTGTCAGGTCGTGCAGGGTGATGATGCCTTCTGTATTTCCATACTCGTCTACCACAACGCCGAACTTGTTCTTGTTCTTTTTGAACAGTTCGAGCACCTTCTTTGCATACAGACTTTCGGGAATGAACAGAGGTGGACGTGCAATGCTGCGCAAGTCGAACGGCTGATTGCTGTTGCCCTGCATCAGGATGATGTCTTTCACTGATACCACTCCGATTACTTCATCCTTGCTTTTATCTACCAGCAGGTATTTACTGAAATGCTGTTCGCGGATGATGCGCAATACTTCTTCCTGTGTGTCCGAAGGGTGCAGCACAATGACGTCGCGCCGATGAGTCATCAGGTCATTAGCCCGTTTGTCCGAGAAGCGGAATACGTCTTTCAGCATTTCGGTTTCGTCTTTGTCGATGACACCCTGTTCCGAACTCTGGTGCAGAATCATTTTCAGTTCGTCCTGTGTCATCTGGCGTTCCTCGTTGTTTTCCATACCGATCATTTTATTCACCAGCTTGGTTGATGCGCTCAGCAGGCAGACGAAGGGATACGATATCTTGGTCAAAGCTATCATAAAAGGACTGAGCAAAGTTGCCCATTTCTCAGGATTGTTCAGAGCCACGGTTTTGGGAACCAGTTCGCCAATGATAAGCGACAGATAGGTAATGACGGCTACAATCGTGACCATGGCAAGCGTGTCGGCATAGGCTGCAAGGCCGGGAATAACGCTAAACAGCGGTCGTACATCGTCGGCAAGTGTGGCGCCACCGTATGCACCCGAAACAATTCCGATGAGTGTGATGCCTATTTGGATGGTCGAAAGAAATCTTTCCGGTTCTTCCAGTTGTTTCAGTACGCCTTTGGCTCTTTTGTTTCCTTTGCCTACCAGCGTTTCCAGACGGGCTTTACTGGAGGAAACCAAAGCTATTTCGTACATGGCAAATACGCCGTTAAGAACCAATAAGATAAGAATGATGACAAATTCCATATAATGTTTTGAGTGTTTATGCTGCAAACTTACTAATTTTGGCGCATAAAAATAATGAAATAGATGTAAAACGATGAAAAATGTAAGAAAGAGAACAAGTTTGTCCGCTGTTTTGCTACTGTTGCTGGCTGTTTCGGTGCAGGGTGCACGTGTCGATACAACGTGGGTGGACAGTCCTTCGATGAAGAAGAAGGTAGAGGTGATTTATGTAGTACCCGACAAAGCTTTGGGAGAGAATCCGCAGGCATGTCCGGTGGTTTATCTGCTGCACGGTTATGGCGGGAATGCCGGAACCTGGATTGGCATCAAGCCGGAGTTGGGGAAGATTGCTGATGAGAAGGGATTGATTTTTGCTTGTCCCGACGGTGAGAACAGTTGGTATTGGGATAGTCCGAAGCATGAAGATGTACGTTACGAGGCTTTTATCTCTTCGGAACTGATAAAGTACACGGATGCCCATTATGCTACGCGTGCCGACCGGAAAGGTCGTGCCATTACTGGCCTGAGCATGGGCGGACATGGAGCCATGTGGAATGCTTTGCGCCATAAAGACGTGTTTGGTGCAGCTGGCAGTACGAGTGGAGGAGTGGATATCCGTCCTTTCCCCAAGAACTGGGAAATGGCAGTACAGCTTGGCGACTATGAATCGAACAAAGCGTTGTGGGATGCACATACCGTTGTCAACCAGCTCGACAGCATAGCCAACGGCGATTTGGCACTGATCATTGATTGCGGTGAGAAAGATTTCTTCCTTGAAGTGAATAAAGACTTGCACAAGCGTTTGTTGGAACGTGGTATCGATCACGACTTCATTACCCGTCCTGGTGTTCACGACGGACGGTATTGGAACAATTCAATCGATTATCAGATACTTTTCTTCGAGAAATATTTCAAGCGCTAAGCTCTTCTCCCGTACCTTTCTGCCTGGTTATCGGACGATGATACCTCGTGGGAAGGTACGTTTCATTTTTACTTCTTTTACGTTGGCGGCATTTGTTGCGCGGGTTGTTTCTGAACCGTCCAGGCTGATGCTGCCGTCAATGATTCCCAGAGCGGCGCTTAACAGTGCTTCTTTCGGGTCGCCCAAAGGCAATACGGTAGCAGGGTCGCTTAGTGGGCTGACCGAATAGCTGGGAGTGAATCCGTTGGTATAATTGGCTGTACCTCGTGCATTGAATATCTCGCAGACGGCCAGTCGCAGTGCCCACATGAATTGCGTGTTCTCAAAGCGCTCGGTACCGATGTATTCGCCCTTCGTCGTCTCGCCTACTACAATAACTTTCATGTAGGGAGTCAGGCAGTTGATCAACATTTCAGCCGCTCCGGCCGTGGTACCGCTTGTCAGTATGTATACGGTAGACAGATTTAGATTGGAACCTCCTACCAGCAGCTGTGCGTCGAATATCAGGTCATGGTTCTTTCCGCTTTTCTTTTGGTTGTATTGCAATGTGGCCAGCGTACCGCCCAGTTTGTCGGATGGGGCAAGGATACAGGCCAGTCTTTGTACGTTTTCCATATCGCCTCCGGCATTGTATCGCAGGTCCAGCACGAAATCTTTTACATTGTTCGTTGCGCAAGTCTTCGAGAACTCCAGCAGTTGTGTATCGCTTTCGGTGTCGAAGCTGTTGTAGACCAGATAGCCGATGTTACTATTGTTGTGCTGTACGATGGTGCTGGCCGGTATGACGGCATCTGTTACCGGTCGTGTGGTCGGCAATACGCTTTCTCGGTCTTTCACAACTTCGGCAGTTTCGGTTTCCGTTCCGTCTTCTCCAGTCTCGGTGTGTACGGTATATTTCCCGATGACGATGTCTTTGCTCTCGCCTTCGGTCAGTATGGTTTCATTTTTCTTGGTGATATAGTCGTTGTTCACCATCATTATCCATTCGCCGCGTTTCAGGCCAGCTTCGGCTGCCGGCGATTCGGGAACAACGTAGGTCACCATGGCGTAGTAGGCCGTGTCGTTGTCCGGCACCTGGCTCAGCGAATAGTCAAACCCGTAACTGGGAGTGGAGGTAGTCAGTAGGGTGTCTACCGAAGAGATTCCGTTATCCTTCTCCGACTTTGCTGCGTCGAGGAAGGATTGCGGTTCAAGGAAATAGTTCAGGTCGTCGAACGAAGGAATTTCTTCATACCACAGGTAGTCTTCCCGCATGACGCTGTCTATCCACAGGTCACGTCCCGTCCACGGATAGTACTCTGGCCAGCGGTCTACGCCGCACGAGAAGAGGCTTGTCAGTGCAAGAAGTCCTCCTAACAAATAAAACAGTGTATTCCTTGTTCTTATCTGCATTTCCTTGTTCTTTTTATTTTCTGCCTGCAAATGTAGCGAATAGTTCGTTTATCTGCTTACAAACGTGATATAATAATTGATAACGTCCGATGTTTATGCATTGTCGTCTTCCTTCTTTTTATAAATTCTGTAACCGATGGCTGCTATGCATATACTCATAAGCGGACTGATGATATTGAAGAAGCAGTATGGCAGGTAGACCAGTGTGGGCACACTCAGAATGGTGGCCTGCGTCATGCCGCACGTGTTCCAAGGTATCAGTGGCGAAGTGACGGTGACAGCATCTTCGGTTGTGCGGCTCAGCAGGCGACTTTCGTATCCCCGCTTCTTGTAAATGTTGCCAAACATGTTGCCTGTCAGGATGATGCTGATGTACTGGTCGGCCGTAGCCAGATTCAAGAAGAGTCCGGAAGCAACGGTCGATGTCACCATACTGAAGGTATTCTTCATGAAGCGTACAAAGACCGACGTGATACTGCCCAGCATGCCGCTGGCCGTCATGGCACCGCCGAAACACATGGCGCAAAGGATGAGCCATACGGTGTTCATCATGCCTCCCATACCACGTGTGGCTACCAGTTCGGTCAGCATGGCGTTATCGGTTTGCAGACTGGTACTGCCGTAAAAGGTCATCATGCAACCTTTGAACAGGCTGCCGTTGCCGGCAATCTCTCTCAGCAGATCGGGCTGGAAGATGAGGGCAAACAGGCCTGCCAGTAGGGTTGATGCAAACAGGGTAATGATGGATGGTACCTTGCGGGCAATCAGGATGCCTGTCACTATCGGTACGATCAACAGCCAGGGGGTGATGTTGAACTTGCTGTCCAGTGCTGCCGAAATCTCACTGATCTGTTCCGTTCCGCCCGTATCGTGAGTCAGTCCCATGACGGTGAACAGTATCAGGCTGATGACCAGCGAAGGAATGGTAGTAATCATCATGTATTTGATGTGTCGGAACAGTGGTGTTTCGGTGACCGACGCCGCCAGAATGGTGGTTTCGGACAAAGGCGAAACTTTGTCGCCGAAGTAAGCGCCCGAGATAATGGCACCTGCTATCCAGCCTTCGTTGAATCCCTGTGCTTTGCCGATACCCAGCAGGGCTATGCCGATGGTGGCAATGGTAGTCCACGAGCTGCCTGTCATGACGGAGATGATGACACAAATCAGGCAAGTGGAGGCTAGAAAGAAGTCGGGATGCAGAATCTGCATGCCGTAATATATCAGGGCGGGCACTACGCCGCTAATCATCCAGGCACCACTTAGTGCACCTATTATCAGCAGGATGATGATGGCGGTAGCCACACCGCTGATGTTGTTGGTGATTGCTATTTCGTAGTCTCTCCACGGGATGCGGTAGAAAGCCACTCCGATGAATGCGCAGGCAGCCGTCGTGACGAGCAGGGATATCTGGCTTCCACCGCTCAGCGCATCGCTGCCGAAAGTATGAATGGTGGCGAACAGCATTCCCACCAGCAGCAGTATCGGCAGGAGGGAGACAAATGGGGAGGGTATTCTCTTTTCTCTATTCATGTGAAGTTTATGATTGCTAAGTTATTTCTTGGTACAAAGTGTCAGCAGGGCTGCCAGTAAGGTGAGTGTTACACTGGCCATGGCTACGCCTGCCCAGCCCCACATTTCCCAGCAGCTTCCGGCCAGGAAAGTGCCTAAGGAACCGCCAATGAAATAGGTGGTCATGAAAATCGTGTTCACGCGGTTGGAGGCTGAAGGACAAAGTTCGAAGATGCTGGCCTGGTTGCTCAGCTGTACGCATTGCATGCCGATGTCGATGAGGATGATACCGGCTACGATGCCCACATAGCTGTTGCCGCCATAATAGAGCAATGCCCATGCGCACAGGTTCAGTGTGAAGCCGATGTAATTGAATCGTCGGATGCCTACTTTCCTGATGCTTCCGCCGACGAATGAGGCTGTCAATGCGCCTGCAATGCCGCATAAGCCAAGTATACCTACAACGTCGCTTCCGGCATAGAAAGGAGCTCCGGCCATCTTGAACGCCAGGCACGACCACATGGCCAGAAACGATCCGAATACCAGACCTGAACGTACCGAGTAGATGCGCAGAGCCGGATAATCGCGTATCAGCTGGAACAGCGATTTCATCAGGTCGCTGTATTTGCCTTCGAAAGTCGGCCGGATGTCGGGCAAGACTTTCAGCACAACGACGGCGCATATCACCATCAGTCCTGCCGCAATCAGATACATTTCGCGCCAGCCCAGTACGTCGCCTACGTATCCGCTAATCACACGCGAGGCCAATATACCTGTCAGCAGTCCCGAAATGACCATACCTACGTTGCGGCCTTTATTCTCGGGACGCGAGAATTGGGAAGCTATCGGGACGAAAATTTGCGGTATCATCGAACCGATGCCCGTCAACAGAGAGGCAGCCCAAACGATGTAGATGTTGGGAGCCCATGCAATGGCCAGCAACGAGAATATCAATAACGTAAAGTTGGTCAGGATGATGTTCTTGCGATGATACAAGTCACCCAGTGGTACGATGAACAGCAATCCCAAAGCATAACCCACCTGAGTGATGACAGTTATCAGGTTGGCTTGAAACTCAGATACGTCCAGATCATGTCTGATCAGGTTTAGCAAGGGCTGGTTGTAATAAATGTTGGCTACCGATACTCCTGCTACGATGGCGAGCGTCCATAAAATGGAGGCGGGAAGTCCGCCGTTTTCTTTCAATTCTTGTTTCATGCCGCAAAGATACGGCTTTTCTTTGAATGCTCGGCTATTTTGTGTGGAAGCTTGCCAGATTCTCTGTTGTCTGTCGGGGAGTTGGCTGTGTAAAATTGCCTAGTTAGGAAAAAATATTTTTCTAACTGGAGAAAAATTTTTTCCTAACTAGGGAAAAATAAAGGGAGAATTCTTGTTTAACTAACGTGTTTCATTCATAACTTAATAAAGTGGTTACTTCATTTCTTAGTTTCGGCAGGTGATTGATTACCATGCTCCAAAGAATATCTGCCGATAAACTGTCATAGCCATGAATAATATAGTTTCTTGCATCCACAATTTTACGTGAATTGGTGATGGCGATATTTTTGTCCGTTTTTAATATTCTGTTCATTGCTTCGCCAATAATCTCTATATTTCGTTCAATAGCACGCCTAAGGCAAAGATTGCTGTAGAAGTCATCAAACAATTTGGGTTTGTCACCAAAGAAACTTTCTATTTCTTCGATGGCAGTCAGAATATCTTGCAGGTGTTTCTTTGTCAAATCATCCATAGATCAATGCTTTTGTTGCGTCCACATTTTTTTTCAGATATGGATTCTTTATAGTCTGTTCTTCCAACAAGTCCACTTTTCTGCCAAACAATTCTTCCAACGAATATTTGAAATCAAAGTAGTTGTCGAAATAATCATTTACCTCTACTTTGTTAAAAGAAACAACGAAGTCCACATCGCTATCATCATTGAAGCGATCAGTAAGTATAGAACCAAACACAAATAGTTTGCTTACCTTGTACTTTTTGCACAAAGCGAAAATCTTCTGTATGTTGTTTTCTATTAGTTTCATAAACAGACTTGCTTATGATACAAAGATAGTAAAGTTGCGCAATAATAGCGCTATCTGTGAGGACTTTTTTCTATTCCTTCCTAATTTACCTATGGAAGTACTGATAAAATAAAAATCCCCATAACTCATAAAGTTACAGGGATTTATTATTTTGATTAAGTATAGATTACTTATTCAGAGCCTGAGCAACGTCAACGGCGCAAGCTACTGTACAACCTACCATCGGGTTGTTACCGATACCCAGGAAGCCCATCATTTCTACGTGAGCAGGAACTGATGAAGAACCAGCGAACTGAGCATCAGAGTGCATACGGCCCATAGTATCGGTCATACCGTAAGAAGCAGGACCGGCAGCCATGTTATCCGGGTGCAAAGTACGTCCTGTACCACCACCAGAAGCTACTGAGAAGTACGGCTTACCGGCCAGTACACGTTCTTTCTTGTAAGTTCCGGCAACCGGGTGTTGGAAACGTGTCGGGTTAGTAGAGTTACCAGTGATAGAAACGTCTACGCCTTCCTTCCACATGATAGCTACACCTTCGCGAACGTCGTCGGCACCGTAGCATTTTACTTTGGCACGAGGACCGTCGCTGTAAGCGATTTCCTTCACAACTTTCAGTTCGCCAGTGTAGTAGTCGAACTGAGTCTGTACGTAAGTAAAGCCGTTGATACGAGAGATGATCATAGCAGCGTCCTTACCCAGACCGTTCAGGATACAACGCAGAGGCTCTTTACGAACCTTGTCAGCCTTAGCGGCAATTTTGATGGCACCTTCAGCAGCAGCGAATGACTCGTGACCAGCCAGGAAGGCGAAACATTTGGTTTCTTCGCTCAGCAGACGGGCAGCCAGGTTACCGTGGCCCAGACCTACTTTACGGTCGTCAGCTACAGAACCGGGGATGCAGAATGCCTGCAGACCGATACCGATAGCTTCAGCAGCTTCGGCAGCTGTTTTAACGCCTTTTTTCAGTGCGATGGCGCAACCTACTACGTAAGCCCATTTTGCATTTTCGAAGCAGATAGGCTGAGTTTCTTCGCAAGTCTTATAAGGATCGAGGCCGTAAGATTCGCAGATTTGGTTAGCTTCTTCGATATCCTTGATGCCGTTTTCGTTCAAAGCAGCAAGAATTTGCTTGATACGACGGTCTTGGCTTTCAAATTTCACTTCTCTAATCATATTTCCTTCCTCCTTATTCTTTACGTGGGTCAATGTATTTAACTGCACCGGCCTCTTTGCTGAAGCGTCCGTAAGTACCGGTTACTTTCTTCAGAGCTTCGTTGGCGTCTGTACCTTTCTTGATTTCGTCCATGAACTTGCCCAGGTGAACGAATTCATATCCGCAAACTTGGTCGTCTTTGTCCAGAGCGATAGTCTTGATGTAACCTTCGGCCATTTCCAGGTAACGTGTACCCTTAGCCAAAGTTCCGTACAGTGTACCTACCTGGCTACGCAGACCTTTACCGAGGTCTTCCAGACCGGCACCGATCATCAGACCGCCTTCTGAGAAAGCAGACTGTGTACGTCCGTATACGATTTGCAGGAAAAGTTCGCGCATGGCTGTGTTGATAGCATCGCAAACGAGGTCAGTATTCAGGGCTTCGAGGATGGTCTTGCCCGGAAGGATTTCAGATGCCATAGCGGCAGAGTGAGTCATACCGGAGCAGCCGATAGTCTCGACCAGAGCTTCCTGGATGACACCTTCCTTAACGTTGAGGGTTAATTTACAAGCACCTTGCTGAGGAGCACACCAGCCGATACCGTGTGTCAAACCAGAGATGTCAACAATTTCTTTAGCTTTTACCCATTTACCTTCTTCGGGAATAGGAGCCGGTCCGTGGTTAGGACCCTTCTTTACAACACACATGTGTTCCACTTCGTGTGAATAAGTCATAATTAGCTCTTTTTTAGATTAGTTATATAATAAAAAAGTAAATCCACTTTTTCGGAATCGGTCACAAAGTTACTGCTTTTCCCCGTTTCTGGCAAACCTGTGATTTGACTTTTTTATTAAAAATAAGTAACGGACTGCCTATTTCTGGCCGAATGCAAAGTAGAGATTGCAGTTGTCGGGCTTTTGCAAATAAATTGTTCGGATTGCTTCGTTTTTTACGGGGAAGTTTCGATATTTGCTTACTCAATTTCCTAATATGTAAAAGACTGTTCCATTTCGTTTGGGTGTCCTCTTACGGTTGTGCACGGGTTGGGGATATTTTTTCTGTAGATGGAAATAGGTTGGCAAAACTTGAGTTAAACTATAATATAATAAGGATGGAAAGAATTGAAGTGACCGATGCAGCTTTGCGTCAGGCTGCGGCCGAAGGAATGGATGCATTTATCCAAGTGTTTACCGATGCCTATCGCAAGGTGACCGGAGGTGAACTTACGGCTGAAACGATGCCTTTGCTTACCGGCGAACAACATACGTTGCTGGCCTATCAGATTTTCCGTGATGAGCTGATGGAGGGAGGTTTCTGTCAGCTGATACAGAACGGTTATGGCGGGTATATTTTTGTGAATCCTTTTGCCAAAGTGATGAGGCTTTGGGGGCTGGGTGACCTGAGCAAGATGGTGTATGCTGCGAAGAAAATCTACGATGCCCATCGCGAAGACCTGGAGCGCGAACGTACCGACGACGAATTTATGGCCATGTACGAGGATTATGAGGCTTTCGATGAATTGGAAGATGAGTTTTTGGAGCGTGAGGAGGAATTTACGGCTCAGGTGGCGGCTTATGTCGACGAGCATCTGGAGCTGTTTGCCACAATTGTATAGGTAGATTCCAAGGCTTCGATTGGTGATGTGAGAAACGGAAAAAGAACGGGAATGTGAACTCGGATTTCTGAATATTTGTTAATATGTGGCCGCTCCATGCAGTATTTTACTTAATCTTTCATTTAACCTTAAAAACAATGAAAAAATGAGGAGAGTCGTGTGTAACTCCATTCTTTTATCTAATTTTGCAAACCAAATTATTTATAAAAAGAAATGAAACAACTAAAATTTTTTGCGCTTGCCCTTACGCTGTTGATGGGCATTTCGTTGACTTCTTGTTTTAATGATGAGGATGATCCGATTGTTAAGATGTCATTGTTAGCCCGTTACGACGGTGGTTATTATGGTGCTTCGTTTACTACAGTAGATGGAGTTCGCTTGATACCGGCCGACCAGTCTGTGATGTTGACATTGACAGAAGGTTTGTATAGTATTTATTTCCAGTACAATCGCGATGAAGTACCCGAAGGTGCTAAAGAGATCACTATAACATTGTTGTCCGATCCGGCTCGTCTGGATAAACTTTATACGAGTCCGGAAATGGGTACAGGTGTATCGAATGCTCCATTGTATGCTTTTGAGTATTCTTACAATTCTGGTTATGGTGAGGCTGTGGTTTGCCCGATGCTTTATGATAAGACTACTATGGTTTATCCGGCAATGTTCTGGCGTGCTACAGTTGCTGATGAAGATGCTTATGAAGAAGAATTGGCTAAACATCAGTTTACAGTAACTTATGAGGTAAAACCTGCGGAACCTACAGTGCTTTATCTGTATGTCAATCACAATGTGACAGATGAGGCCGGTGAGGTCGTTAAGCGTACTGTGAACAACGTTGTGACTTACGAGCTGAATATTCAAGCAGGTGTCGCAGCCATTGAAAGCGCGGGCCAGAAAATGTCGAAGATCATTATGATAGGTAAATGCAATTCTTCTTCCGACAATATGGAAGGAGCGCAAGAAGCGAGATTCGAAATAGATTGTTCTAAATATAATTTTGACTAATTGAACTACAAAAGTTTATTTCATACCGCACTTTTACTGATTTCCTCCCCGGCCCGTGCCTGGGAGGAAATTCGTTTGGAAGAGGATAGACGAACGGTGTTTACCGCCTTTGTCTATCCTATGATTGGTTTATGCGGTCTCTCCGTCTTCATCGGTTCGTTGCTGCTGAAGGGGTGGAGTGGTCCGGAGAGTTTTCAGTATGCCATGACGCAATGTTGTGCTGTGGCTGTGTCGTTGTTTGGCGGCTATTTCCTGGCAGCTTATCTTATCAACGCTTTGCGTGTCCGCTTGTTTATGCAGGACGATGATATTAACCTGACGCGTCAGTTTGCTGGATACGCCATGGTTGTACCTTTCCTGCTTCAGATCATTATTGGTGTATTGCCCGACTTCAATATCATCGCTATGTTATTGCAGTTCTACATTGTGTATGTGGTGTGGGAAGGCAGTCGCAGCCTGATGGAAGTAGAAGAGAAAGATCGTCTGCGTTTCACGGTGATTTCGTCGATACTGCTGATTGTTTGTCCGGCAGTCATTCAGTTATTGTTCAACAAGCTGACATTGTTGCTGAACTGATCTGTTATTATTCATCATCTCTCATTATTCATTGTTGAAAATGAAACAAGCTCCTGTAAATATCAAGAACAAACGTGCTACGTTCGACTACGAGCTGATAGATACCTATACGGCAGGTATCGTGCTGACGGGCACTGAGATAAAGTCGATCCGGCTGGGAAAGGCCAGCTTGGTGGATACTTTCTGTTACTTCTCTAACGGCGAACTGTGGGTAAAGAACATGCATATAGCCGAGTATTTTTATGGCTCGTACAACAACCATTCGGCACGCAGGGAGCGGAAACTGTTGCTCAACCGTAAGGAATTGGACAAGTTGCAACGTGGTTCGAAGGATCCTGGTTTCACTATCATTCCTGTACGTATGTTTATCAACGAGAAAGGGTTGGCTAAAGTCGTGGTAGCTTTGGCTAAAGGTAAGAAACAGTACGACAAGCGTGAATCGCTCCGCGAAAAAGATGACAAGCGCGACATGGCGCGTATGTTTAAACGATAGAGTTCAGTTGGCGAGTGGAGAAGGCTACAGTTTACAAGGTCTCGTAGTTTCGTTAACTTGCCAACTTGTTAACTTGTCAACTCAAAAACTCAGAATTTTAAAAACTCAAGAACCATGACTTTACAAGAGTTGGTGAACAGGCGTATCCTGATTCTGGATGGCGCCATGGGCACCATGATACAACAATACAACTTAACAGAGGAAGATTTTCGGGGAGAACGTTTTGCAGACCTTCCTGGACTGCTGAAAGGCAACAACGACTTGTTGTGCCTGACGCGCCCCGACGTGATACAGGATATTCATCGTAAATATTTGGCAGCCGGTGCCGATATCATCGAAACCAATACTTTTAATTCTACCCGCATCAGTATGGCCGATTATCACACGCTGCATCTGGTTGACGAAATCAATCGTGCGGCGGTGAAACTGGCACGTACACTGGCTGATGAATTTACTGCACTGACTCCCGACAAGCCTCGTTTCGTAGCTGGGTCGGTAGGGCCTACCAACAAGACTTGCTCGATGAGTCCTGATGTGAACAATCCGGCTTTCCGTTCGCTGACGTTCGACGAGCTGGCTGAGGCATACACGGAGCAGATGACAGCTTTGTTAGAGAGCGGTGTGGATGCTTTGCTGATTGAGACCATTTTCGATACACTGAATGCTAAAGCTGCTCTTTTTGCAGCCCGGCAGTCGATGGAGGCAACCGGAATATTCGTGCCGCTGATGCTTTCCGTCACTGTTTCCGACACGGGCGGACGTACGCTGTCCGGTCAGACGCTGGATGCTTTTCTAGCTTCGGTGCAGCATGCCGATATATTCTCAGTAGGTTTGAACTGTTCGTTTGGAGCGCGTCAGCTGAAACCTTTTTTGGAGCAGCTTGCTGCACGTGCACCTTATTATATTAGTGCTTATCCCAATGCGGGACTGCCCAACAGCTTGGGTAAGTACGATCAGTCGCCCGATGACATGGCCCGTGAGATACAGGAATACATTGACGAAGGACTGGTGAATATTGTAGGCGGCTGTTGCGGTACGACTGATGCTTATATCGCCCGTTTTGCCGAACTGGCATCCGGCGCGCGGCCTCATGTGCCCGCTCGCCGTCCGCAGCATTTATGGCTCTCGGGCTTGGAATTGCTCGAAGTAAAGCCTGAAAATAATTTCGTCAATGTGGGCGAGCGTTGCAACGTGGCAGGCTCACGCAAGTTTCTGCGACTGATAAACGAAAAGAAATATGAGGAAGCCCTCAGCATAGCCCGTCGGCAGGTGGAAGATGGGGCACAGGTGATCGACATCAATATGGACGACGGTCTTCTTGATGCTGCACACGAAATGACGGTCTTTCTGAATCTGATTGCTTCCGAACCTGATATTGCCCGTGTGCCAGTAATGATAGATTCCTCGAAGTGGGAAGTGATTCTGGCTGGTTTAAAGTGCCTTCAAGGCAAATCGATTGTAAATTCCATTTCTTTAAAAGAGGGTGAGGAGAAGTTTCTGGAGCATGCCCGTATCATTCGTCGTTACGGAGCTGCTGTGGTAGTCATGGCTTTCGACGAGCAGGGGCAGGCTGATACGTTCGAACGGAAAACGGCTGTGTGTGAGCGGGCTTACCGTTTGCTGGTTGATAAAGCAGGGTTCGATCCGCACGACATTATTTTCGATCCCAATGTGTTGGCTGTGGCTACGGGAATGGAGGAACATAATAATTATGCGGTCGACTTTATCCGTGCAGCGGGATGGATACGAAAGAATTTACCTGGCGCCCACGTCAGTGGTGGAGTCAGCAATCTTTCTTTTTCGTTCCGGGGAAACAATTATATCCGCGAGGCGATGCATGCTGTGTTCCTGTATCATGCCATTCGCGAGGGGATGGATATGGGCATTGTCAATCCGGCTACTTCTGTGCTCTATACCGACATTCCGGCCGATATACTGGAGCGTATTGAGGACGTGGTGCTGAATCGTCGGCCTGATGCTGCCGAGCGGCTGATTGAGACGGCCGAACGTCTGAAGGCCGAGGCTGATGCAGCTAAAGCAGCTGCTGCAGATGGGGTTATGCAGGCTGTAACTCGTTCGCAGCAATCGTGGAGGGAAGGTACTACGGTAGAAGAGCGGTTGAAATATGCTCTGACTAAAGGAATAGGCGATTATCTGGAAGAAGACTTGGCAGAAGCCTTGCAGAAATATCCCAAGGCTGTAGATATTATTGAAGGTCCGCTGATGGCAGGTATGAATCATGTAGGCGATCTGTTTGGAGCTGGTAAGATGTTTCTGCCTCAGGTGGTGAAGACTGCTCGCACCATGAAGAAGGCTGTTGCTATTCTGCAACCTGTTATCGAGTCGGAGAAGCAGGCTGGAGCAGCTTCAGCAGGAAAAGTGCTGCTTGCTACGGTGAAAGGTGATGTGCACGACATCGGAAAGAATATCGTTTCGGTAGTTATGGCTTGTAACGGTTACGAGATTGTAGACCTTGGGGTTATGGTACCTGCCGAAGTCATTGTGCAACGTGCCGTTGAAGAGAAAGTGGACATGATTGGTCTGAGTGGTCTGATAACTCCTTCTTTGGAAGAGATGGCTCATGTAGCTGCTGAGTTGGAGAAGGCAGGTCTTGATATTCCACTGATGATTGGTGGTGCTACTACTTCGCAACTGCATACCGCTTTGAAGATTGCGCCGGTCTACCATGCTCCGGTGATCTATTTGAAAGATGCTTCTCAGAATGCAACAGTGGCTGCCCGTCTGATGAATGCAAATGCCAGGCGTGAGTTGCAGGCCGAGCTGGACGAAACTTACCGCCAGTTGCGTGAAAAAAGTGGAGAGCAGCAGGTGAAAACCGTTTCACTGGAAGAGGCGCGTGCCAACAGGCTGAAACTGTTTTAAGCTGCGATTCCGTTTTTTAATTGTGGCGCAATAACAAAATTAATTTGTATTTGAGGTTTTTCTTACCTTTTTTATGCCGAATGTTGTCTACTATCTATCAGAAAGTAGGCAACATTTGAGTTTTTTAAGGAAGTGTTTTTACTTTATTTTCTTTTTGTATTGTTCGTATCGTGAGGTCACTTCGCGAACAAAGTTATACGTTTCGATTCCTCGGAAATAGCCGTTTTTGCAGACAGGGTCGGTAAAGTATTCTTCGTCGCTTTTCAGTAAGATGTAGTTTTCTACATTGTTTTGCCAAATGTATTTGTTCTTTCCGTATTTTTCGGCCAAAGCCATCGCGTCGAGTACGTGTCCGATACCGGAGTTGTAAGCTGCGAGTACAAATTTGGTCTGTTCTTCTTCGGGAACAGCTGCAAAACTCTGGGCGGTGGACGCGATGTATTTTACTGCGGCTTTGATACTTTCTTCCGGATTTTGTTCTTTGCCCGGCGGGACTCCCATGGCGCGTGCTGTGGCAGGCATCAGCTGCATCAGGCCCTTGGCGCCTGCCCACGATACGGCAGTACTGTCGAAGTTGGACTCGGTGTAAGCAAGGGAAGCAAGCAGTCGCCAATCCCAGTTTATCTGGGGTGCATATTTTTTGAACAGATGATCGTAATGGGATATTTTCCCTTCACGTAACGACAGGATGGGAGAGTGGGGCACAGATTTGCTGTGCTCGAAATATCGCTTCATGCTGACCGTGTAGGCTGGTGATGTCATGTTCTCTTTGTGCCATCGGTTGGCGGCTTCGGCCAATTGCACAGAGCTTTTCCGTACAGCCCAAGAGGCACGCTGGTCAAAGCTAATAGAGAGTTGGATATTCAGATTGGGGTAATAGGTTCGGTTGAGGCGTGCTACGTCGTTGTCGGCAATCGTATAGGAGATTTTGCCTTGTGAAACCTGAGTGATAAGATCTTCCATTGTAATGCTGTCGCTGTTTACCTTGTGGATATGTATACCTCCGCCCAGTTCTTTATCCAAATTGACCAAACGCTCGTAATGTTTGCCGGGTTTGACGTATATGTCTTTACCTATCAGTTCCGTAACATCTTTCAACGGACGTTCTTTCCCGTTATTACGCTGAACAACGACCTGATGGGTGATGATTTCTTCACCGCAATAGGTCACACTGTCTTTCCATTCTTTGGTGATAGGCAGGTTGTAGGCTATCAGGTCGCCTTCGCCTGTCAGTAATTTGTGGATGAGGTCATGCACATTTCTGGCTACTTTCACTTTTAGTTTGACACCCAGACTTTTGGCAAACTGTTCGCCCAATTCATATTGGAAGCCCATTTCTTGTCCGCGGTAGTTGAAGTAAGAGGTCGAACTGTATAGTGTGAGTACTACCAGTTCGCCACTATCTTTAATCTGTTGTAGTTCGTCAAAGCCTGCTTCGGCTTCGGACGAACCTTGTTTTCCACGGCAACTTCCGAATAATATAAATATCAGGAGCGACAGGCACAAGCCGGCCGGAAATAGCAGGTGTCGTTTCCCCATCTTTTTTCTTGTTACAGATTAGTGATTCAAGTGTTTTTTGATGTACATCGTCAGAATGTCGATGGCTACCTGATTACTTCCCCCTTCAGGCACAATGAGGTCGGCATAGCGCTTGCAAGGTTCGATAAACTGTTGGTGCATAGGTTTCAGGACGCGTGTATAGCGTTCCATGACAGCTTCGGCTGTACGTTCTCTTTCTACGACATCGCGCTGGATGACACGGATGAGCCGTTCATCGGGGTCGGCATCAACGAAAATCTTTAAGTCCATCATATTGCGCAATTTCTTGTCGCATAGAGCCAGAATCCCTTCGATGATGATGACATGGCGTGGTTCAATGTGGATGGTTTCCGGTTGGCGTGTACAGGTCAGGTAAGAATAAGTGGGCTGTTCGATGCTTTTTCCTTCGCGCAGCAGGGCTACGTGCTTGGAAAGTAGTGCCCAATCGAAAGCGTCGGGATGGTCGAAGTTGATATTCTGTCGTTCTTCGACGGGTACATGACTACTGTCCTTATAATATGAGTCCTGAGGAAGTAGAACAACTTCGCCGGCTGGCAGACTCTCGATGATTTTACGTACGACGGTGGTCTTTCCTGACCCGGTTCCGCCTGCAATTCCTATTATTAACATCCGTTTACATGTATATTTGAAACAAAACAAGTATTTTTGCAGTTGCTGAAAACAACTGCTTCGGCTGACAAATATACGTAAAAACATTAAAATAACAAAGTTATGGTCAAGCACATAGTATTATTTAAGTTGAAAAAGGAGGCTCCGACTGCCGAAAAGTTAGAGGCAATGAACAATTTTAAAAAGGCTATCGAAGCACTTCCTGCCAAAATATCGGTGATTCGGAAGATTGAAGTTGGATTGAATATGAACCCTTCGGAAGAGTGGAACATAGCTTTGTACAGTGAGTTCGATACATTGGACGACGTGAAGTATTATGCTTCGCACCCCGATCATGTGGCTGCTGGCAAGCTGATTGCCCATGTCAAGGAAAGCCGTGCTTGTGTTGATTATGAAATTGGATAAACCCTTGTAATTATTGAAATAACTGATGAAGAAAAGTTTGTTTTCGGTTCTGTTGCTGCTTCTAGCCGTGATGACCCAGGCGCAGATTCAGGAACCGGTAAAGTTTAAGACTGAATTAAAGAATGTTTCGGCCGATGAGGTTGAGATTGTTTTTTCGGCCACTATCGACAACGGCTGGCATGTGTATTCTACCGAGTTAGGTGACGGTGGCCCCATTTCTGCCACATTCAACACCGAGAAACTATCCGGTGCATCATTGGTTGGTAAACTGAAACCTGTAGGTAAGGAAGTATCAGCTTATGACCAGATGTTCGAAATGAAAGTGCGTTATTTTGAGCATACAGCTCAGTTTGTGCAGAAATTGAAGCTGACCGGAGGTAACTATCAGATAGAAGGTTTCCTGGAGTATGGTGCTTGCAACGACGAGAATTGTCTTCCGCCTACGCAAGTGCCTTTTAATTTTTCTGGAAAGGCTGCCGGAAAAGCTTCCGTTGCCGAGAAAACGGATACAGCTGCAACGGAACAGGCACAGGCCACCGAGGAACTCGTAACGGAAGAAGCAGTTCCAGTTGATCCTGTTGAAAAGGTGACAGAGGGTACTGTAGATCTTTGGAAGCCGGTGATTGATGAGTTGAAGGCAATGGGCGAAACATCTTCTGCTCAGGAAGATATGTCGTGGGTATATATATTTATTACGGGTTTCGTAGGAGGATTGCTTGCTTTGTTCACTCCTTGTGTATGGCCTATCATTCCCATGACGGTAAGTTTCTTCCTGAAACGTAGCAAAGATAAGAAGAAGGGTATTCGTGATGCATGGACGTATGGTGCTTCCATCGTAGTGATCTATGTAGCGTTAGGACTGATCATTACCGGTATTTTCGGGGCCAATGCGTTGAATGCTCTTTCTACAAATGCAATATTCAACATATTCTTCTGTCTGATGCTGGTTGTGTTTGCTGCTTCTTTCTTTGGAGCGTTTGAAATTACGCTTCCTTCCAAGTGGAGCAATGCTGTCGACAGTAAAGCTGAAAAGACTACAGGATTGCTGAGTATTTTCCTGATGGCTTTCACCTTATCGCTGGTATCTTTCTCGTGTACGGGTCCTATCATCGGATTTTTGCTGGTACAGGTATCTACGACGGGCAGTGTGATAGCTCCTGCTATCGGTATGTTGGGCTTTGCCATTGCATTGGCATTGCCGTTTACGCTGTTTGCCCTGTTCCCGTCATGGCTGAAGTCGATGCCTAAATCGGGTGGCTGGATGAACGTCATTAAAGTGACGTTGGGTTTCCTAGAACTGGCTTTTGCGCTGAAATTCCTTTCTGTAGCCGATTTGGCATACGGATGGCGCATTTTGGATCGTGAAACTTTCCTGGCTTTGTGGATTGTTCTTTTTGCTTTATTGGGTTTCTATCTGTTGGGAAAGATCAAATTCCCGCACGATGACGACGATACCAAAGTCAGTGTGCCCCGTTTCTTTATGGCTCTGGCTTCACTGGCCTTTGCGGTTTATATGGTTCCCGGTTTGTGGGGTGCTCCGCTGAAGGCTGTCAGTGCCTTTGCACCGCCGATGAAGACTCAAGACTTTAATCTTTATAATAACGAAGTACATGCCCAGTTCATGGATTACGATTTGGGTATGGAATATGCACGTCGCCAGGGTAAACCTGTCATGCTTGACTTTACCGGTTATGGATGTGTCAACTGCCGTAAGATGGAGCTGGCTGTATGGACCGACCAGAAAGTCAGTGATATTATCCGTAACGACTATGTACTTATCACATTATATGTAGACGATAAGACTCCGCTTCCTCAGCCGCAAAAGATTGTCGAGAACGGTACGGAACGTACATTGCGTACGGTGGGTGATAAGTGGAGCTATCTGCAACGTGTGAAGTTCGGTGCCAATGCCCAGCCATTCTATGTGCTGATTGACAACGAAGGTAAGCCGTTGAACAAGTCGTACTCTTACGATGAGGATATACCTAAGTACGTAGAATTCCTGCAGACGGGATTGGAGAATTATAAAATAGTGAAACAATAAAAATAAAGAGAATTTATGGGAGGATTTTTTGGGACAGTTGCCAAGGCAAGTTGTGTGGCTGATTTGTTTTACGGAACCGATTACAATTCGCATCTTGGCACAAAGCGTGGCGGTATGGCTACGTTTGATTCGGAACAGAAAACATTTGCACGCTCTATTCACAATCTGGAGAGTACTTATTTCCGGACGAAGTTTGAAGACGAACTGGACAAGTTTAAAGGAAATTCAGGTATTGGAATTATTAGCGATACCGATCCGCAGCCCATCATATTGAATTCCCATTTGGGACGTTTTGCCATTGTTACGGTAGCTAAGATTGCCAATTTGGCCGAACTGGAAGCTGAACTGCTAAGCCATAATATGCATTTTGCCGAGTTGAGTTCGGGGCAGACCAATCAGACTGAACTTGTGGCTTTGCTGATCATTCAAGGCCGGAACTTTGTGGAAGGCATTGAGAATGTTTACAAGCGTATTAAAGGGTCATGCTCTATGCTGTTGCTTACCGAAGATGGCATTATTGCTGCCCGTGACAAATGGGGACGTACTCCTATCGTTATAGGACGAAAAGAAGGAGCTTATGCAGCGACCAGTGAGTCAAGCAGTTTCCCCAATCTGGATTATGAGATTGACCGTTATTTAGGACCGGGAGAGATTGTCCGTCTTCGTGCCGATGGTGTGGAACAGTTGCGTAAGCCTGAAGATAAAATGCAGATTTGTTCTTTCTTGTGGGTATATTACGGCTTCCCTACTTCCTGCTACGAAGGTATTAATGTAGAAGAAGCACGTTTTACCAGCGGATTGAAGATGGGACAGACCGATACATCCGAGGTGGATTGTGCCTGCGGTATTCCCGATTCGGGCGTAGGTATGGCTTTGGGATATGCCGAAGGTAAGGGAGTACCTTATCATCGTGCTATATCCAAGTATACACCGACGTGGCCGCGCAGCTTTACTCCCAGTAAGCAGGAAATGCGTAATCTGGTGGCTAAGATGAAACTGATACCCAACCGTGCCATGTTGCAGGGAAAACGTTTGTTGTTCTGTGACGATTCGATTGTTCGTGGTACCCAGTTGCGCGACAATGTAAAGATTCTGTATGATTGTGGTGCGAAAGAGGTACATATTCGTATTGCTTGTCCGCCGCTGATTTATGCTTGCCCGTTTGTCGGATTCACTGCTTCCAAGAGCCCGTTGGAATTGATTACACGTCGTATTATTAAGGAGTTGGAAGGCGATGAGAACAAGAACCTCGATAAGTACGCCACTACCGGTTCGCCTGAATACGAAAAGATGGTCGAGATTATCCGCGAACGTTTTGGGCTGACTTCATTGAAGTTCAATACGCTGGAAACACTGGTCGAATCTATTGGTTTGCCCAAATGCAAGCTGTGTACACACTGTTTTGATGGGAGCAGCTGTTTCTAAATGTAGCATTATTTATGGTTAAGTTCTTGAGTTTTTAAGTTGGCAAGTTAATAGTTATATTTCAACTCATAAACTCAAGAACTTACAAACTAATATTATCCGTTAATCATATGTCTTTAGTAGAGCGTTTTTTAAAGTATGTAAGTTTCGATACCCAGTCAAGTGAGGAGACGGGACTTACACCAAGTACTCCGGGGCAGATGACGTTTGCCGAGTATTTGAAGAGTGAACTGGAATCTTTAGGGTTGGAAGAAATCTCATTGGACGAGAACGGCTATCTGTTTGCTACGCTGCCGGCCAATGTCGACAAGGAATTGCCTGTGGTAGGCTTCATTGCCCACATGGACACCAGCCCCGACATGAGTGGAAAAGACGTGAAGCCGCGTACGGTGACCAATTATGACGGAACGGACATCGTGCTTTGTGCCGAAGAAAACATTGTGCTTTCTCCTTCGCGCTTTCCCGAACTGCTCGAACACAAGGGAGAAGACCTGATTGTGACCGATGGCAAAACGCTGCTGGGTGCCGATGATAAGGCTGGTATTGCCGAGATTGTTTCGGCTGTTGTCTATTTGCAGCAACATCCCGAAATCAAGCATGGTAAGATACGTATCGGGTTCAATCCTGACGAGGAGATCGGATTGGGAGCTCATAAGTTCGATGTAGAGAAGTTCGGTTGCGACTGGGCTTATACGATGGACGGAGGTGAAGTGGGCGAGCTGGAGTTCGAGAACTTCAACGCTGCTTCGGCCAAAATAGTCTTTAAAGGACGCAATGTACATCCGGGTTATGCCAAGAACAAGATGCTGAACTCACTTCATGTGGCCAACTGTTTCATTTCTTTGCTTCCCGAAAACGAAATGCCCGAACATACCGAGGGATATGAAGGATTCTACCATCTGATTGGTATGAACGGCGAAGTAGAGCAGACTACCGTGTCTTACATCATCCGCGACCACGACCGTGTCCGTTTCGAGCAGCGCAAGCAGCGCATGGAACGTCTGACTGCATTTATCAATGCCGAATACGGTGAGGGAACTGCAGCCTTGGAATTGCATGACCAATATTACAACATGCGCGAGAAGATTGAGCCTGTGATGCACGTCATCGATATTGCTTTCGAGGCAATGAAGGCTGCAGGGGTAGAACCTCACGTGAAAGCCATCCGTGGTGGTACGGACGGAGCACAGCTTTCGTTCAAGGGATTGCCTTGCCCGAATATCTTCGCCGGCGGACTGAACTTCCACGGACGTTTCGAGTTCGTTCCTATCCAAAGCATGGAGAAGGCAATGAATGTCATCGTGAAAATTGCGGAAATCGTGGCAAAATAAGAATCTGACACTAAACTTTTTAAGAATATCATGAAAACAACTCCATTTACCGAAAAACATATCTCGCTGGGTGCCAAGATGCACGAGTTTGCGGGATACAACATGCCGATAGAATATTCTGGCATTATCGACGAACATCTTACTGTATGCCAGGGTGTAGGCGTATTCGATGTTTCCCACATGGGAGAATTTTGGGTGAAAGGCCCTCAAGCACTTGCTTTCTTGCAGAAAATAACGTCGAACAACGTAGCTGCTTTGACTCCCGTTACGGCCGATGCCCCGGGTAAAGTGCAATACAGTTGCTTCCCCAATGAGGATGGTGGTATTGTCGACGACTTGCTTGTCTACCAGTACGAACCCGAGAAGTATCTGTTGGTAGTAAATGCTTCCAACATCGAAAAAGACTGGAACTGGTGTGTAAGCCATAATACCGAAGGAGCTGAGTTGGAGAACGCTTCCGACCGTATGGCTCAGTTGGCTGTACAGGGTCCGAAGGCCATTCTTGCTTTGCAGAAACTGACTTCGATCGACCTTTCGGCCATACCTTATTATCATTTCACTCACGGTGAGTTTGCCGGTGTGAAGGATGTCATCATTTCCAATACCGGTTATACGGGTGCAGGTGGTTTCGAGTTGTATTTCTATCCGGAGGATGCCATGAAGATCTGGGATGCAGTTTTCGAGGCAGGAGCCGAATTCGGAATCAAACCAATCGGTCTGGGTGCACGCGATACACTGCGTCTGGAAATGGGATTCTGTCTGTATGGCAATGATCTGGACGACACGACTTCGCCTATTGAGGCAGGTTTGGGTTGGATAACGAAGTTTGTCGACGGAAAGAACTTCATCAACCGTGCCATGCTGGAGCGCCAAAAGCAGGAAGGCACAGTGCGCAAGCTGGTAGGCTTCGAGATGGTAGACCGTGGTATTCCCCGTCATGGTTATGGCCTGTTCAGTGCCGAAGGCGAGGAAATCGGTACGGTTACTTCGGGCACTATGTCGCCAACCCGTAAGATCGGTATCGGTATGGGCTATGTGAAGCCGGAATACAGCAAGCCGGGTACGGAGATCTGTATCGACATGCGTGGCCGGAAGCTGAAGGCTGTAGTAGTACGTCCGCCTTTCCGTAAATAAGATTGTTTCTCTGAAGAACGACGGATAAAATAAGCATATCCTGTCGGGGCAGTAATCAGACTGTTCTCGGCAGGATATTTTCGCTTTTATAAGTAGTTGTAATACAGTATACTTTTATAGCCGTTGAGAGACACTTGTGTTGCTCGCGAGCGACACTTGCACGGCTCGTGAGCAACACTTGCATGGCTCGCGAGCAACACAAGTGCGGCTCACGCCCCATGCAAGTATGATTCGCCCGTCAGGTTTGTATGCAGATAGCGATGCACAAATCTACTATGAAATTTGGTTAAAAAACCTATAATTCTTATCTTTGCGCCCCTAATTCTAATTCATTCACTACATTCAATATTTATGGCTTTCACCAATAATGTTATGATTGTTCGCCACAAACTATTGGCGAAACTTGTTGATCTTTGGAATCAGAATCGTTTAATCGAGGAAATTGACCGTCTGCCTATCGAACTGAGTCCTCGTCGTGCGCGTCCGTTGGGACGTTGCTGTATCCACAAGGAACGTGCTGTGTACAAGTATAAGATGTTCCCCTTGCTGGGTTTTGACATGACAGACGAGAAAGACGAACTGACTCCGCTTTCCGAGTATGCCCGTCAGGCTTTGGAGAAGCGTCGTGAGTTGAAGGAGAATATTCTGTGTGTGATCGATGAGGCTTGTTCTTCGTGTGTGCAGGTGAACTACGAAGTGACCAACCTTTGCCGGGGATGCGTGGCCCGCAGTTGCTACATGAACTGTCCGAAGGATGCCATCCGTTTCAAGAAGAACGGCCAGGCTATGATCGACCACGATACGTGTATCAGTTGCGGTAAGTGTCACCAGAACTGTCCTTATCATGCTATTGTCTATATTCCTGTGCCATGCGAAGAAGCTTGTCCGGTAAAGGCTATCAGCAAGAACGAGGACAATGTAGAGCACATCGACGAATCGAAATGTATCTATTGCGGTAAATGTCTGAACGCATGTCCTTTTGGTGCCATATTCGAGGTTTCGCAGGTGTTCGACATTCTGCAAGCTATCCGTGAAGGCGAACAGGTTGTAGCCATTCCGGCTCCGTCTGTTTTGGGACAGTTCAATTCTACCATCGAGGAAGTGTACGGAGCATTACGCAAGGTAGGCTTTGCCGATGTGATTGAAGTTGCGCAGGGAGCCATGGATACTGTGAGTCACGAGGCTGCCGAGTTGAAAGAAAAATTGGAAGAAGGACAGGCGTTTATGACAACGTCCTGCTGTCCGTCATATATAGAAATGGTCGAAAAGCATGTGCCCGAGCTGAAGAAATATGTTTCTACTACCGGTTCGCCCATGTACTATGCTGCCCGTATCGCCAAGCAGCGTTATCCCGAGGCAAAAGTTGTGTTTATCGGCCCGTGTGTGGCTAAACGCAAGGAGGCACGTCGCGATGAGTGCGTAGACTACGTAATGACATTCGAGGAAATCGCTTCCGTATTCGAAGGATTCCACATTGACCTGAAGCAGACTCCGGCATACGCCGTAAGCTATACTTCTGTACGCGAGGCACACGGTTTTGCACAGGCAGGAGGTGTAGCAGGAGCTATTAAAGCTTATTTAGGCAAGGAGGCCGAAGGTATTCCTATGATACAGGTAGCCGACCTGAACAAGAAGAACATCGGATTGCTGCGTGCTGCTGCCAAGACAGGCAAGGTGCAGGGACGTTTCATCGAAGTGATGGCTTGCGAGGGTGGCTGTATTTCGGGTCCGAGTGCCCACAACGACTTTATGGCCGGACGCCGCCAGCTCAATCAGGAACTGCTGAAGCGTCGCGAGTCGTACGAAAACAGAGACGGAGAATGATACGATGACTTCACAGAATCGGCTGAAGGAATACGTAGAGCGTCTGGAGGGCGGTGAGGCACTGTCCTCCGAAGCTTTACGCAGTTTGTTGGTGATGCCGGACGGCGATGCTTCCACATATCTGCAGGAGTGTGCCCGTCGGGTAGCACAAAGCCGTTTCAGTACATCGGTTTACGTACGGGGACTGATTGAAGTCAGCAATTACTGTCGTAATAACTGCTATTATTGTGGCATCCGGAAAGGCAATCCTGAAGTGATGCGCTATCGGCTGGGGAAGGACGATATTTTAGAGTGTTGCCGTCATGGCTATTCGCTGGGATTTCGTACCTTTGTGTTGCAGGGTGGAGAAGACCCGCGGCAAACGGATGATTTCGTTGTGGATGTCGTTTCGCCTATCCGTGCCCTTTATTCCGACTGCGCCATCACGCTTTCGCTGGGTGAGAAGTCGCGCGAGGCATACGAGCGCTTCTTCCAGGCAGGTGCCAATCGCTATCTGCTCAGGCACGAGACGTATAATGCTGCCCATTACTGTCAGCTGCATCCCGCTGAAATGTCCCGCGACAACCGGTTGCGCTGTCTGCACGACCTGAAAGATATTGGCTATCAGACAGGAACAGGCATCATGGTAGGAAGTCCCGGGCAGACAGTTGATGACATTGTAGCCGATTTGCTTTTCATCCGCGAACTGGCTCCGCAGATGATTGGCATCGGGCCTTTCATTCCTCATCATGCTACACCTTTTGCCCTTGAGAAGGCTGGAAGTGTAGAACTGACGCTGCGCCTGTTGTCCATTTTGCGGTTGATGCATCCACGTGCACTGATTCCGGCTACTACCGCTCTGGCAACTTTGTCGCCCGAAGGACGGAATCGTGGCATATTGGCAGGTGCCAATGTCGTGATGCCCAATCTGTCTCCGCTGTCTGTGCGGCAAAAGTACGAACTTTACAACGACAAGGCTGCTTTGGGAGCCGAGTCGGCAGAAGGTTTGCAAGCTCTTCAGAAAGAATTGGATCGTATCGGTTACTGCATCGATTATGGAAGAGGAGACTATGTTTAATAAAGAATAAGATAAGAAAGGATCAAGATAATGGCTTATAATCCCCAATCGTCTATAGCGACAGAGTTTATCAATCACGAAGAAATACTTGATACACTGGAGTACGCCCGTCAGCATAAGGACGACCGTGTACTGATCAGTTCGCTGATAGAGAAGGCACGCGAGTGTCGCGGGCTTTCGCATCGCGAAGCAGCAGTGTTGCTCGAATGCGACCAGCCGGATCTGACGGAAGAACTTTTCCGTCTGGCCAAGGAAATCAAGCAGCGCTTCTACGGCAACCGTATTGTGATGTTTGCCCCGCTCTACCTTTCCAATTATTGTGTCAACAGCTGTGTTTATTGTCCTTATCATGTAAAGAACAAGACTATTGCCCGCAAGAAACTCACGCAGGAAGAAATACGCCGCGAAGTGATAGCCTTGCAAGACATGGGGCACAAGCGTCTGGCACTCGAAGCCGGCGAAGATCCTTTGCATAATCCGATAGAATATATCCTGGAGTCGATACAGACCATTTACAGTATTCATCACAAAAACGGAGCTATCCGCCGGGTGAATGTGAACATTGCTGCTACAACTGTCGAAAACTATCGCAAGCTGAAAGAGGCAGGCATCGGTACCTATATTCTTTTCCAGGAGACTTATCATAAGGAAAATTATGAGAAACTTCATCCGCGTGGACCGAAGAGCAATTATGCCTATCACACGGAAGCCATGGACCGTGCCATGCAGGCCGGTATCGATGATGTAGGCTTGGGAGTGCTTTTCGGACTGAATACATATCGTTACGATTTTGTAGGTTTGCTAATGCATGCCGAACACTTGGAAGCAGCGTTTGGCGTAGGTCCTCATACCATCAGCGTTCCCCGTATCTGCTCAGCCGACGACATTGATGCCAGCACCTTCGAGAATGCCATTTCCGACGAGACTTTCCAGAAGATTGTAGCTGTGATTCGCGTCAGTGTGCCTTATACAGGGATGATTATTTCGACACGAGAGTCGCAGAAGTCACGCGAGAAAGTGCTCGACATTGGTATTTCACAGATTAGCGGCGGTTCGCGTACCAGTGTGGGCGGTTATGCTGCGCCCGAATTGCCGGAAGAGAATTCCGCTCAGTTCGATGTAAGCGATACCCGGACGCTGGACGAAGTAGTCAACTGGTTGCTTCGTCTGGGCTACATTCCGAGCTTCTGTACAGCCTGTTACCGTGCCGGACGTACGGGTGACCGGTTCATGTCGTTGGTAAAAAGCGGTCAGATAGCCAATTGCTGTTTGCCTAATGCCTTGATTACCTTGCAGGAGTATCTGGAGGATTATGCGTCGGAAGAAACCCGTGAGTTGGGTAGGCAGATGATCAGGCAAGAGATGCAGCATGTTCCGAATGCAGTCATACGAACCCGAGCTTCCGAATATTTGGAACAGATCGTAAAAGGAGAGCGGGATTTCCGTTTCTGAAAGGTTGGATTTGAAAAAGTAGCTTGGTTATGAGACGATTGAAGTTGCTGGTTGTATTAGTCTGTTTAAGTTGGGTATGCTCTGCCTATTCCAACGAATCAGACCGCTTCTTCAACCGGTACAACTTTCATTTCATAACCGAACGTTTTGGACTTCCTTATAGTGTTGTGACAGACATTATTCAGGACTCTGACGGCTATATTTGGGCTGCTACTTACAACGGGCTTGCGCGTTATGATGGTTATCAGTTTCTGAATTATAATTCCCAGACACATCCTATTCGTTTGAAAAACGGATTTGTACATCACCTATGTGAAGACAAATTCAAGCGTTTGTGGGTTGCCACGGAAGGAGGTCTCGATTTGATAGATTTGAATACATACGCTTCCGTCCGGCTTCCTTTTCCTTCTGATACCATCCTTCATCGTTTGCAAAATAGCTTTATTCATACTATTTACAAAGACAAGAAAGATGATTTGTGGATAGCATGTAACAATGATTTGTGGCATCTTCGTCTGGATGCTAACGGGCAAGTGTGTGAATATCATGTACTGAGGTCAAAAGCCACTTCCCCAGTTCATGCTGTGGTGGATATGGGGGATTTTGTCTGTGCTGGCATTGACAATGAGATTTGTATAATAGAAAAGGCAGGTAACCATCTTTTAAAGGCAGTTCCTTTGTCCGATGAACTGGTACCTTTCAGTGAAGACTGGCGCATATCCTGTTTACTGATGGATGGGGACTTTCTTTGGATTGGCTCCAATCGCGGACTGTTCAAATACAATCATTCTACCAAAAGTCTGAAGAGATACCGTTATTCTACTCACCGTCCCGGTATGTTGAGTCAGGCTTATATCACGGATATCAAACTGACAGAATTGGGATATCTGATTGTTTCCACACTGAACGGATTGAATGTATACCATCGTGATACAGATACTTTCTCTTTCATTCGTCAAGGTAATACTCAAAATGGATCTGGCATTAACTGTAATGGCATCAATTGTATATTTACTTCTGGAGAAACCATTTGGTTAGGTACGGAGACTGGTGGCATTAACCTGCTTTCACCCAAACGATTGCAGACAGAAATGTGGGCATGCCCTTTATTGGGCAAGGAAGGTGAACATGCGGCGGCTAATGCTATAACCGAGGATGCTTCGGGTAATTTATGGATTGGTCTGGTAGAGAGAGGATTGGTAGAATGGAATCCGGTAACCAATTCGTATAAACGATATTTGTTCTCTCCGGGTGATATGACCTCGATCAGTAATAATACAATTAACGGTCTGTTTACAACCGCAGACAATCATTTGTGGATTTATACGTGGGGAGTTGGTATCAACGACCTCGATCTGAACAAACCGGATGAAAGGAAATTCAAGCGATATACCCGTGAGGAATTTTCTACGTTGAAAGGCGATTTTATCAGTAGTGCTTGCGAGGATACCATCAATCGGGGAATCTGGTTTGGTTCCACTCGTGGAGTATTGTTTTACGATCGTGAAACAAATTCTTTTAGTAGAGTGTTGTTGGATAGGGTTACAAACGAATTCGAATCAATTCACGCACTTCTGATAGACAAGAAAAAACGTTTGTGGGTTGGTTCTTCACAGGGAGTGTTTATTATAGATCTGTTTTCGTTTGCCAAATCGCGTAAACGCTTCGATTATACATACCTGCGTTATAAGCTGGATGATCCCGAATCGGGAAAGATTGAAAAGATAAACAGTATTCTGGAGGACCATGAAGGCAATATCTGGTTGGGAGGGAATGGTAGTGGACTTTATAAGTTGTCAGATGACAAAAATGGACGTTTCAGTTTTAAAAACTATACAACGCAGCACGGACTTCCCAACAATACAGTATTAGGAATGACTGAAGACGGACAAGGCAATTTATGGATTGTAACATATGAGGGCCTGACAAAAGTTAATCCATATTCGATGACTTTTATCAGCTATACACAGTCCGACGGTTTGCCAACTGCACAGTTCTATTGGAATGGTATCTATTATTCGTCGCGAAACGATTTGTTATATCTGGCAACAACCAGCGGACTGCTTATTATTCATTCCGAAAATGAACTGTTACCATCAGGCATTCCCGAAGTGCGTTTATCATCGCTGACTGTGGCCGGAAATGTGGTTTATCCGTTGGACGGCAATTATTTGGAAGAGCCTGTTACGAAAGCTTCTAAAATTACTTTGCACGAAAGTGAAAGTCGTTTTTCAATTGGATTGACAACATGCAATTATGGCAATAACCGGCGGATTCGTTTTGCTTATCGTTTGAAAGGCTATGAAAAAGAATGGAATGAAACATTGCCGGGAGATTGTATGGTCAGATATACAGCTTTGCCTGCCGGAAATTATATATTGCAGGTGCGTGCTACCGATGAGTACGGACATTGGTCTGAATATGTTCGGGAAGTGCAGGTGCGTATTATACCTTATTTTTATAAGACAGTATGGTTCTACCTTTCGATTCTGATTCTGGCAGTGTTGGGTGCCTGGTGGTTTTATCGACGTAAGACACGCCGTTTCCGCGAACAACGGATTGAACTGGAACAGAAGGTTGAGGAACGTACTCAGAAGTTGGCCGTTCAGAACAGACAGCTGGAGGAGATGGCACAACACGTGAAAGATGTAACAGAAGAGAAAATTGCCTTTTTTACCAATATTACCCATGAATTCCGTACTCCCGTTACGTTGATTCACGGACCGATTGAGCATGCGTTGAAAGAAGTGACCGACGAACATGTGAAGGCTGACTTGCAGATTGCTGAGCGCAATTCCAGTTATTTGCTTTCGTTGGTCAACGAACTGATGGACTTCAGGAAACTGGATATGGACAAAGTTACATTGGACAGGAAGCCTTGTCAGTTTGTTGCTCTTCTGTCCGAGTTATTATTGCCTTTTAAGGTATTTGCCAAAGAGCGGCAGATTGAGATCCGCTTTTTCTCACGAGTCAGTACTCCGTGGGTGTTACTTGATGCCGCTTACATGCGTAAAGCGTTGGTGAATCTCATTTCGAATGCCATTAAGTTTACGCCCGATCGGGGGCGCATTGACGTATTTGTTGCGTTTGTACGTGGAAAGGATGGTACCCCAATGCTTTATATTGATGTTTGCGATACGGGGCATGGTATTGTTGAAGAAGATATGGAAAAGATCTTCGACCGTTTCTTTCAGTCAAAGAAAAGTGTCAAGTATCCGGTGTACGGGCAAAGCGGTACGGGTATCGGATTGTTTTTGTGTCGGAAAATCGTAGAATTGCATGAAGGTACTATCCATGCACGCAATAATCATAGTAAGGGAGCTTCTTTCCGCATCTTGATGCCTTTTGTTCCAAGCGAAGAACTAGAATTGGTTGATGATAAAAAGGTATTGGAAGAAACAAAGATTCTGGATGGGGAAAACTTAACGGGAGGTCAGAAGAAAGCAACTATTCTGATTGTAGAAGATAACAAGGACATGCGTTCCTATATCCGTACGTTGCTCGAAAGAGAGTATTGCCTGCTCGAAGCAGAAAACGGGCAGGAAGCTCTTGAAACCATACAGCATCATAACGTCGATCTGATTGTCAGTGACCTGATGATGCCGGTGATGGATGGTTTGGAACTGTCGCGTCGTATAAAGGAAAATCTGGCAACTTCGCACATTCCCTTCCTGATGCTGACTGCCATTCGTTCGGAAGCTCAGGAAAAAGAAAGTTATAAGATTGGGGTAGACGAGTATTTATGCAAGCCTTTCGATGCCGATATGTTGTTACTGCGTATTCGCAATATCCTGAATTTGCGTCAAAAATATAAAAAGATGTTTTCGGCCAGCAGCAATGTGGACGACCTTCCCATGAAGGAAGAATCCCGGGATCAGGTCTTCATTGCGCGGGCATTGGAGCTGATGCAGAAAAACTATGGCGATTCGGAATATGTGCTCGACAACTTTGTACGTGACATGGGGTACAGCAAAACGATGGTCAACAAAAAAATGCAGGCACTGACGGGACAACCTATCGGTCAGTTTATGAAAGGTTACCGTCTGAACATAGCACAGAAAATGATTCAGGAAAGTACGGGCGATTTCAATGTTTCCGAAATTGCTTATGCTGTGGGCTTCAACGATCCCAAGTATTTTACGAAGTGTTTTAAGGAATTCTTTGGTTATTTGCCTAGTAGCTTACTGAAGAAATAGCCTTTGTCGGATTGAACTTTACTATATTCTGCCTAAACTTTTCTATTTTCCTCCATTCCATTGGCGAAAGTACTTATTTTTGCTGAAAAGAATATCAATCTTAAGTACTATCATGAAAATCAGAACAGTTTTCGTCCTTTTATTTTTATCAGTGTATACATTCTGTCTGGCTGGCAACCCCATTAGTGGTTTGTTGGAAAGAATAGATAAGGGTGCTTCACGCAAGTTTGCCATTGAGTTGAAAAAGGGAGAGAAAGATTTCTTCGAACTGGATCAACGGGGCAATAAAGTAGTGGTGCGTGGTAATAACTATGTGAATATAGCTACAGGTATCAACTGGTATCTGAAGTACTATGCAGGCATTCAGTTGTCATGGAATGGCATGACTGCCAAGCTGCCCGATGTACTGCCGCCTGTTGGACAGAAAGAACGCCACGAAACAGATTTGTCTCTTCGTTACGACTTTAATTATTGTACTTATTCCTATACAATGGCTTTCTGGGATTGGGAACGCTGGGAAAAGGAGATTGACTGGATGGCCTTGCATGGTATCAACATGCCTTTGGCTGCAGTAGGACAGGAATGTATCTGGTTTAATATGCTTCAGAAACTTGGTTACACGAAGGAAGAAGTGAACCGCTTCATCGCCGGACCTGCTTTTCTGGCCTGGTGGGCGATGAACAATCTCGAAGGCTGGGGTGGCCCGAATCCCGATTCCTGGTATGTGCAGCAGGAAGCTTTGCAGAAAAAAATATTGAAACGGATGCGCGAGTACGGCATTCGTCCTGTCTTTCCCGGTTATTCGGGCATGGTGCCACACGATGCCGATGTGAAGTTGGGACTGAATGTGACCAAATCTGATCTGTGGAACGGATTTACCCGTCCGGCTTTCCTGCAACCTACCGATGAACGGTTTGCCGAGATTGCCGATCTGTATTACAGCGAACAGGAACGTTTGTTCGGAAAAGCCGATTTCTACTCTATGGATCCTTTCCACGAAGCTGAGAATGCAGCTTCAGTCGATTTCGATGCGGCAGGAAAAGCCATTATGAATGCCATGAAGAAAGTCAACCCGAAGGCTGTATGGGTTGTACAGGGGTGGACCGAGAATCCGCGTCCGGAAATGATGAAAAATCTGAAGAATGGTGATCTGCTTATTCTGGACCTCTTCAGTGAGTGTCGTCCCATGTGGGGAATACCTTCTATCTGGAAGCGCGACAAGGGATACGAACAGCACGACTGGATCTTCTGCATGTTGCTGAATTTCGGTGGAAATGTAGGTTTGCACGGGCGTATGGATCAGTTACTCAATAATTTCTATCTGACTAAAAACAATCCGTTGGCAGCCCATCTGAAGGGTATCGGTCTGACAATGGAGGGAAGTGAGAACAATCCGATGATGTTCGAACTGATGTGCGAGTTACCCTGGCGTCCGGAGAAATTCACCAAAGAAGTATGGCTGAAGGACTATCTGTTTGCCCGTTACGGGGTATGCGACGAGAAGATCGAACAGGCATGGACCCTGCTGGCCAATACCATCTACAACTGTCCTTTCGGCAACAATCAGCAAGGCCCTCACGAATCCATTTTCTGCGGCCGTCCTTCGCTGAACAATTTCCAGGTGTCAAGCTGGTCCAAGATGGCCAATTATTACGACCCGACAGTGACGGAAGAGGCTGCTCGTCTGTTGTTGGAAGTAGCCGACCGTTATCGTGGTAACAACAATTTTGAGTACGATCTGGTAGATGTTGTTCGCCAGGCCATTGCCGATAAGGGACGTATCGTTTACAACCGTACGATAGCCGATTATAAGAGTTTCGATAAGAAAAGTTTTGCTGCAGATTCCCGCAAGTTCCTCGATATGCTCTTGTTGCAGGATCGTCTGTTGGGTACACGGAGCGAGTTCCGTGTCGGACGCTGGATAGAGCAGGCACGCAAATTGGGCAATACTCCCGAGGAGAAGAAACTTTATGAATGGAATGCTCGTGTGCAGATTACCACGTGGGGCAATCGTGTCTGTGCCGACGAAGGCGGTCTGCGCGACTATGCCCACAAAGAATGGAACGGCATTTTACGCGATTTCTATTATAAACGCTGGGAAGCCTATTGGAAAACCCTGCAGGACGAACTGGACGGAAAACCAGCCGTAACTCTCGACTTTTATGCTATGGAAGAGCCTTGGACGCTGGCTTCGAATCCATATACGTCAGCACCCGAAGGCGATTGCATTGATGTAGCTAAAGAAGTGTTTGCCAAAGTATTTAAATGATGGAAAAGAAAAGGCTCTTGTCGTTGGATGTATTGCGGGGACTGACGGTGTTCGGTATGATCGTAGTCAACAATGCCGGAGGCAGTCAGTCTTACGAATCGTTGCGCCATTCTGCATGGAATGGCCTGACTCCTTGCGACCTTGTATTTCCCTTCTTTCTGTTCATTATGGGGATATCCACATACATTGCGCTTCGCAAGTTCGATTTTCAGCCTTCAGCACCGGTCATCCGGAAGATACTGAAGCGTACCGTGCTCATTCTGCTTATCGGATGGGCCATCGGTTGGTTCGATTTTGTTTGTGAAGGCGATATCTTTCCCTTTGCCCATTTACGGTTGACTGGAGTGCTGCCTCGCATTGCTTTGTGCTATTGTGTAGCTTCACTTCTGGCATTGTATGTCAATCATAAACGTTTGGCATGGATTGCAGGCATATTGTTGGTGGGCTATGCTGTTTTGCTCTGTATGGGTAATGGATATGCGTGTGACGAGACCAATATTCTGTCTGTTGCCGATCGTGGTATTTTAGGGACAGATCACCTTTACCGGAAGAGCCCGATTGACCCTGAAGGGTTAGTCAGTACCTTGTCTGCCATTGCTCACACACTGATAGGCTTCTGCTGTGGAGCACTGATGCTGAAGAAAGGCATTTCATTGGAAACAAGAATCCTGAAGCTGGCGGTTACAGGCTTTCTGCTGATGGCTGTAGGCTTCTTGCTGACAGAAGCTTTCCCGCTGAACAAGCGTATCTGGTCGCCTACTTTTGTACTGGTCACTTGTGGACTTGCAGCCATGCTTCAGGCTACACTGACCTACTTCATTGATCTGAAAGGAAAGAAAGACTGGTGTCGCTTCTTCGAAGTATTCGGAGTCAATCCGTTGTTCCTGTATGTGCTGAGCGAAGTGGCAGCTATTGTGATAAGTGCTACGGAAAGCAAGCCTGTCGTTTACGGAGTCATTCACTCGTGCATTTCCGATCCTTATCTGGCTTCGGCATGTTATTCGTTGCTCTTCGCGCTGGTAATGGGAGGATGCGGATATTGGCTGTACAAAAAGAAAATATATATCAAGTTATAAGCAGATCGTAGAATATTCTCGATAGAAAGAATTGAAAAGAAAGAGCAAAGTGTTATGACAGGAATCCGTTTATATAGTGTCTTGTGTATTTTTTCCGTTGCAGGCTTTTGTGCAGCTTGTTCGGAGAAAAGTGCGGAGGAAAAACGTCTGCCATATGTTGATACGCGGATTGGTACGGCTCCCAGTGTGACGCATACGGCGGGACTGTTTGGAAAGAATACCGAGGAATACGGACAGACGTTGCCCGCAGTACTCGAACCCAACGGAATGAATTTCTGGACTCCGCAGACTCGCGACACCGAAGAGAAATGCATTGCTCCTTACTATTATGCCGACAGCCTTTTGCAGGGTTTCCGCAATTCGCATTGGATTGTTGGCGGGTGCACACAGGATTACGGTTCCATGACCCTGATGCCGCTTTTTAGCCGTTTGCGGTGCATGCCCGAAGCACGTGTAACCCGTTTCTCGCACCAGACCGAGCAGGCCACTCCTGCCTATTATGCCGTTTCCTTGCCCGATGAGGCTCTGACAGCAGAGATGACGGCACGTTCGCGCTCGTCCATTTTCCGTTTCACCTATCAGAAAAGCGGTAAAGCCTATTTGGTTGTCAATCCGAACAGCGATGAAGGACAGGGATTTATCTCGGTCGATACTGTGAACAACGTCATCAGCGGTTACAATCCCGTTCACCGCATCTATCAGGGCTGGGGAGAGCCTGCCGGATATAGCGGACATTTTGTGGTTCGTTTCCAGAAGAAGATAACAGGATTCGGCGTATTCCGAGGCGATTCCATATTCCCGGCTCGTGAGGCTATAGGCAATGCCTGTGGTATCGGTGCCTATGTCGAATTCGATGTGAACGAAGGCGAGAACCTGTTGGTTAAGGCTGCTTCCTCGTTTGTCAGTGCCGAAGGAGCCATGAACAATCTTGAAGCCGAGATTCCCCATTGGGATTTTGACCGTACACGTCGTGAACTGACAGATATCTGGGAACATCGGTTGGCACTTGTCGAAGTGCAGACCGACAACCGCGAAGCAAAAGAGAAATTCTACAGTGCCTTATACCGGGCTTCTTTCCTGCCGCGCACGTTCAACGATGCCGACGGCCGTTATCCTTCGTTTGCTACCGGTACTCCCGTACGTCAGCTTCCTGCCGGACGTACCTATTACGAGGACTACAGCATGTGGGATACGTATCGTGCCCTGCATCCGTTGGTCAATCTGCTGACTCCCGGACGGGCGGGCGATATGATGCAGTCGCTTGTCTGGAAGTACGAACAGGGTGGGTGGCTGCCTATATTTCCGTGCTGGAACAGTTACACGGCTGCCATGATTGGCGACCACTGCATTGCTACCTTGGCTGATGCTTATTGTAAGGGAATCCGTAATTTCGATATTGACAAGGCGTACGAGGCAATGCGCAAGAACGCTTTTCAATCACCCGCCGATGTACGCGAATACCGTGACGGAATGGGGCGCAGGGCTTTGAAGTCTTATCTGAAGTACGGATACATTCCGCTTGAAGACTCTGTTCCCGATGCGTTCCATACAAAGGAGCAGGTGTCACGTACACTGGAGTATGCTTACGACGACTTTGCTCTGGCACAGGTCTCTGTTGCTTTGGGCAAGACAGCCGATGCCGACAGCCTGCTGGCTCGTGCCCGCAATTATCGCAACGTCATCGATCCCCGTACCGGTTATGCACAAGGGCGTCGGGCCGACGGCAGTTTCCTTACGGACGATAATGCGTTCCGTTTTGCTTCCTTCATCACCGAAGGAGCCCCTTGTCATTACACTTGGTACGTGCCTTACGACCCTTACGGTCTGATGGAATGCATGGGAGGGCGTGACAAATTCATCGCTAAACTCGATTCCATGTTCAGCGAACAGCGCTATTGGCATGGCAACGAGCCTTGTCATCAGGTGGCCTTTCTGTTCAACTATGCCGGACAGCCGTGGAAGACCCAGCAGGCGGTTCGTCACATCATGCAGACCGAGTACCTGCAGGCACCCGGTGGGTTGTCGGGCAACGACGATGCCGGACAGATGTCAGCCTGGTACGTCTTTGCCGCTTTGGGTTTCTATCCTGTATGCCCCGGCACACCTTATTATATATTGAGTAGTCCTTCGTTCAGCGAAGCAGCGTTACATCTTGAGAACGGACGTACATTTACATTGAAGGCGCTTCATGCTTCCGAGAAGAACATCTATATACAAAGTGTCCGTCTGAACGGACGTCCTTATACGAAGAATTACCTTTCGCACGAGGATATTCTGCGGGGAGGAACGATGGAGTTTGTTATGGGCGATAAGCCCAACACTGTTTGGGGCAGTACTTCGGCCGACTGTCCGCCTTCTGTAATGTAATTGATTGAACGAATGTTTATGCTTATGATACATAGAAGATCTGTCAGCCTGTTCCTGTTATTGTTTGTTCCTCTGTTTCTGTATGCCAGAGGCGGACATGCTCCGGTGTACGATGTGACTGCGTTCGGTGCAGTTTCCGATACTACGCTGCTTTCTACCGAGGCCTTCCAGCGGGCAGTCGATGCCTGCGCTGCCGACGGTGGAGGAACGGTATGGGTGCCTGCCGGCAATTACCTGTGTACGACGGTCATACTGAAAAGCAATGTCAACCTGCATTTGGATGCCGGTGCCACCGTTTATGCCAGTCGGAAAGTGTCCGACTATGAAGGATTCCGACGTAAAGTAGGGGCGGCCGATACCGGCGAAAGTGAAGTCCTGTTGGGGGCTTTCGATGCCGAGAATATATCGGTGACGGGAACGGGAACCCTGCACTGCCGTGCCGAACGCATCGGTTATCGGCGCAAGCCACAGACTGCTGTTACCGATTCGGTTACCGGTCGGGAGATAGCCAATGCCGCCCGTTACGGAGCCGACTATCAGAGCAAGTTCCGTAAAGTGCCGCCTTGTCCGGGAGCCATCAGCTTTGTTGGTTGCACCGGTGTATCCATTCGCGACATCCGGGTGATCGAGTCTTCTTTCTGGTCCGTACATCTGCAATGGTGCGAATGGGTGACGGTCAATGGTGTTTACATCACTTCCAACCGTCATAACGGAGTCAATGCTGACGGACTCGACATCGACGGATGCAGTCATGTTATGGTGAGCAATTGCCGTATCGATACCGGCGATGACGCTCTTTGCCTGAAGACAACCCGACAGGGAGGTAAGACTTTGCCTTGCAGTCAGATTACCATAACCAACTGCGTGCTGACCTCTTCGTCGGCTGCGTTGAAGATCGGCACGGAGTCGCATGCCGATTTCGAGAATATTACTGTTTCCAACTGTGTCATTGACAAGGCAAACCGTGGATTGAATATGATTATCCGCGACGGTGGTAGTGCCCGCAACATCCTGTTTTCGAACATCGCCATCTCTACCTGCCGGAAAGAAACCTTCTGGTGGGGAAACGGAGACCCCGTCTGGTTTACCGTGCAGAAGCGGGGAGACGGTTCGTCGGGCACCATCGAGAATGTGACTCTGAGTCACATCATCGCTCACGGACAGAGTGGCATCCGTCTTGAAGGCTTCAGCCGTCGGATCAGAAACATTCGCCTGAACGACGTGCAGCTGTTTATGGAGCCGGAAGACGCGGTGGACAAGCGTTCGCGCAATGGGTTCCTGTTCGACGGAGTCGATAAGCTGTCGCTGGTCGATTGCGAAGTAAACTGGAACATGCAGCATCCCGAACCTACTTGGGAGAGTGCTTACCTGTTCCGTCATGTAGACGGACTGCAACTGGTACGGACTTACGGCGACTGTGCACCGGGCAGCCAGTATCCGGCTTTTCGATACGAGCAGGTAGATAATATCCGAACAACCGATTAAACTTTTAACGAGCTTACGATATATGAGAACGAAACATTTGATTCTTGTCCTGTTCAGTCTGTTTCTGCTGAATGCGTGCCAGCAACGGCAGAACGGAGTTTACAACGTGATGGACTATGGAGCGGCGGGAGACGGAAAGACCGACGACGCAACTGCCATACAGCAGGCTGTTGATGCCTGTAGTGCCGCCGGAGGCGGAACCGTATTGCTTCCTTCGGGGCATACCTTTCTGTGTGGTCCGCTGAAGTTGGCTTCGGATGTCAATTTTCATCTGGAGCCCAACTCGCGCCTGTTGGCCAATCCTGACGAAAGTGTTTACACCGAGAGCGCTTTTGGCGAGAACCGTGGTGAAGGCATGATGTGGATCAGCGGAAAAGATCTGAAAAACCTTTCCATTACGGGTACAGGTACCATCGACGGTAACGGGGTAGCCTTTATGGGGAAGGAACTGGAGGATTCGTATGAGCTGAAACCAGTAACGGACTTTGATCCGCGTCCGCATGTCCTGACCCTTATCAATGCCGAGAAGACAGTGATTAGAGATGTAACTATCTGCAACAGTGCCTACTGGACCATTCATCTGGTGGGTTGCTACGATGCGCTGATCGAAGGTATTTCCCTACTCAATAACCTGAAGATCCGCAATGGCGACGGCATCGACCTCGACCACTCGTGCAAGGTACGCATCGCCGACTGCTTTATCGAGTCGGGCGATGATTGCATCTGCTTGAAAAACAGACGTGAATTCGAAGAATACGGTTCGTGCGAAGACATTGTGGTGAGCAACTGTGTGATGACTTCCCGTTCGTGTGCCATCAAGATCGGGTCGGAGAATATGGATGTTATCAACAACGTGCTGTTCAACAATTGCATCATCCGGGGCAGCAACCGTGGAGTCGGTATTCAGAACCGTGACGAAGGCACGGTGACCAACGTTGTTTTCTCGAATATGCTTATCGACTGCCAGTTCTTTTCCGATGTGTGGTGGGGCAAGGCCGAGCCTATCTATGTGACTTCTTATCCGCGTGCCGTAGGCAATCACAAGGATGCCGGCTGGCGTTTTCCGAAGGGAGCTACCGAAGGACGTTGCGGAGAGGTGAGCCGTATTTACTTCACGAATATCAAGTGTACCAGCGAGAACGGCGTGTTTGTAGGCGGAGATGTACCGGGCAAGGTGAATCACATTTTCTTCAAGGACGTGGATGTGTTGCTATACAAGCGTACCGGCTATCCCGGAGGAATCTACGACAAGCGTCCCTGTCTGGGCGAAGGTTTTGTACATGATAGCACGTACGGTTTCTACATCGATACGGCTTCAGACATTTATATAGAAGATTCGCGCATCATGTGGGGTGATACCAAGCCCGACAAGGCTGCCGACGGTGTGATGCAGAAGAATGCTCACAATGTGGTGATTGAATGAACCGACCGGTTTCTGCATAAAGAGGGAAGGCGTGAAAAGATACATTGTATCCCGCTTTCTTCGGGTACGGATTACGCGGGAAGACACTGAGAAAGGCTATCCGCGAATTTCCGTGTAATCTCTGACTGAAAATAACAACTACTTTTGAATTTGAATGTCTATTGGTAAAAAACAGAATATGAAACGATTACTGATTACAATATACGCTTTTTGCAGTTTTCTGACGGTTTTTTCGCAAAACCGTCCTACACCCGAACAGTTGGGAAGTATCTATTATGCTTATCCGGCTCCGGCAGAGGCGTCTGTACCAGCTCCCGAAGGATATGAGCCGTTTTACATCAGTCATTACGGCCGTCATGGGTCTCGCTGGATGACGGACGATGTGCGTTATGTGGCGATGGTCAGTCTGTTCGATTCGCTTTACCATTGTAGTCAGCTGACGGCTTTGGGACAGGATGTCCGTCTGCGTCTGCATCGTGTGTGGGATGATGCTCGCGGACGCAGTGGTAACATCACGCCGTTGGGTGAACGGCAGCATCACGACATTGCCGTTCGCATGTACCGTAATTTTCCGCAAGTGTTTCGCGACAGTGCGGTGGTCGATGCGCGTTCTTCCACTTCGCTCCGTTGTGCAATGAGCATGAGTTATTTTACCGACGGACTGAAAGAACAGAACCCTGCCTTGCGTGTGTCGCGCCGCGCCTATGGCGAATATATGGATTACATCGCTTATACTTCGCCCGAAGGTGAGGCTTTCAGTTCCGAACAGGCTGCCTGGCGCAAGGATTTTCATGCTTTCGAAAGGCGTATGATACGTCCGGTCCGGTTGATGAAGTCACTGTTTCTGCATGCCGAAAACTTTTCGGAGAAACAGTCGGCCGATGTCATGACGTCGCTTTATTGGATTGCTGCCGACATGCAGAATGTGGATTTGTGCGGGCAAGTGTCGTTTTACGACCTCTTTCAGTACGACGAACTGCACGACTTCTGGCGGACGGTGAATGCCCGCATGTATGTGTGCAACGCCGCTGCTCCGCTCAACGGGGGAGTGATGCCGCGCTGTGCTTCCAATCTGTTGAACGATATTGTAGTGAAAGCTGACGCAGCCATCAGTGGCGGAAGTACGGATGCTGATTTACGCTTCGGACACGATACCCATCTCATCCGCTTGCTGGCCCTGATGCAGATGGAGGGCTGTGCAAATCAGGAAGCGGATATAGATAAGTTTCATCTGGCCTGGCAGGACTATAAGGTCTCGCCAATGGGAGCCAATTTGCAGCTTGTCTTCTATCGCGCCTCCGGAAAGGATGTACTGGTACGTTTTCTGCTGAACGAGCACGAAGCTAAACTTCCCATTCCGAGTGTAGAAGGTTCGTTCTATCGTTGGGAAGACGTGAAACGCTTCTGGCAGCAAGTGGCACCTGCACAGGGCGGGGACGTCAAATGACGATTTTGTCCAGTATGCCGTTCACCCAGGCGATGGTTACACCGTAGTTGGTCATCGGCACTCCTTGGCGACGGGCACTTTCGATGCGGCTCATGACGTGCTTGCGGTTGAACATGCACGCACCGCAATGAATAACGAGGTCGTAGCCCGTCAGGTCGTCGGGGAAGTCGGCTCCCGATACAATATCGATGCGTATACCTTCTCCCAGACGCTTGCGCAGCATACGGGGCAGTTTCACCCGGCCGATATCTTCCGAGAGCGGAGCATGAGTGCAGGCTTCAGCTATCAGGATGCGGGCATCCTTTCCCAAACGGGCGATGCTGGCCGCGCCTTGCAGATAGTAGTCGATGTCTCCCTTTTGCCGGGCAAACAGGACGGAGAACGATGTCAGCAGACTTTCGGCAGGCTTTTGCTCATATACGGTGCGGAACACCTGCGAGTCGGTGATGATCAGTTGCGGCGCGCGCGACAGGGCTTGCAGCGTGTCGGCCAGCTTGTCGGTGGTGCAGCTCATCACCATGCATTTCCGGTCGAGCAGTTCGCGCAGCGTCTGTACCTGGGGTAGAATCAGTCTGCCTTTGGGTGCCTGGATGTCTTGCGGCATCACTAACAGTACCAAGTCACCTTCTGATACCAGATGCGACACGATGGCGGGTTGTACCGTTTCCGATGCCATACGTATCAGGGCTTCGCGGATGCCTTCTACTCCTTCGCCTGTCCGGGCACTGGCCACGAGCGGACGCACACCGGCTTTCTTACTTATAGCATCGGCCACGGTTTCGGCGTGGGGTAGCAGATCGGCCTTGTTCAGCACCAGCAGGGTGGGGATTTGCTTCTCCTTCAGCAATTGTAGCCAGTGCAGTTCGTCTTTCACCTCTTCATCCCTGCACACCAACAGGGCTACGTCGGCTTTTTGCATGACTTTCAATGTCTTTTCTACACGCAGTGCACCCAACTCACCTTCATCGTCGAAGCCTGCCGTGTCGATGAATACGCACGGTCCCAGTCCGTGTACTTCCATGGCCTGATAGACAGGATCGGTGGTTGTGCCGGCAACGTCGGACACCAGTGCTGCCTGTTGGTGGGTCAGCGCATTCAGCAGCGAAGATTTTCCACTGTTTCGTTTGCCCAGCAGAACAATGTGCAGGCGGTTGGAGCGGGGAGTAGCTGTTAAACTCATAAAACGGTAGTTTAAAGGAGGAATATGGATTATAGAAAGTTAGCAGGTGAAAAGAAATAATTATATCTTTGTAAACAGGCATAAAAAAACGGATTCATCACCAGTAACTGAGAGCTGGGAGAGGAACGCCCGGGACTGCGATACAAAAGTATAAAAGATATGGAACATAACAAAGCATTCTTTGAAAAAGTTTTCTCGACTAAACTGCCTTTCATAATGAATCTATTTGTTGGAATTTGAATCGTGTGGAAGAGATTCATCGGGAGATGGTTGTCGTTATGGGATGGATGAACAAGGATGTCCCCGGTTGGTTACAACTTATTGACCGATTCGATACGGTGTGCGCCAGTATTCGGAAAAACATGGGCTGGCAATGATTGTTCGTGAGTAACACTTGTACGGCTCCTGAACAACACTTGTACGGCTCGCGAGCCGTGCTTGCGATACTCACGGGAGTTACTTGCATTATGCGGTGATGGGATTGGTTGTAAGATGCGGCGGCATTGCTTTTCAAACCTGCTGGCATTGCTTGTTACACTGGCTAACTATTGATGTTGTTTGTCTAAAGTAGGTAGTTACATTCGCCAAGTAGGACTTTGGAAATGAAAAATGAATAATTAAGAATGGATAAAGGGTGAAGGATGGATACGCGGAATACGCGGATGGGGCAGATTCACACGGATAAAAAGAATAAAGTGGAAAATAGCCTTCACGCTGTCACCGGAGGATTTTCGTACTGAAACACAGTAGGATATGGTGAAAGATAACGTTTCACGCCCGTTCAATGAGAATTGAATGAATAATAAAAATCCGCGTTCATCCGCTCATTCCGTGTATTCCGCGTATCCATTTGTTTCATTACAACATCTTTATTATCATTCGCTTACGGTGAAATTTTACCCGCAGAATCTTATAAATATCTATTTTTAGGTACGAACTATGCAGAAAGAGAAGTGCATTTAGAGTAGTGTTACTGCACTAACTGATGCTGTATGGTTGTTTAGTCTTTCCGTTTTTCAGCTGTTAGTTTTTTGTTTCTCTTTTACTTTTATGGCAATTAAAAAAACAAACAGAGAAGTCGTGGGCAGATACTGTGAGGTGTGTGAGGCTTTTATCAAAAACATTTTTCTCTACTAATTTTGGGTAGGAGTAAAATAGTAAACAAATGCACTGTGTTGATATTCAGTATGTTGTGGTGAAATATAACTGATGGAAAAGAATGATAGGTTTACTATTTTCCTCCTATTTTGCGTTATTTTCCCCCTGCTTGTATGCACGTTATCATATCTTTGCGACAACTGAAATCTAAGAATGAACTATGGAAACAGCAATGAATGTATTTCCTCCATTGATCTGTTGCCTATTGTTAAATGGCAATGTCGTCGGGAGCCTGTTTCTTTACACTTAGCAGTATTGTTGAAAGAGTGAAGAAATAGGCTTGTTGTTTTTGTAATCATCTGATTGCTAAATGGTTGTGTCTATTTTGAAATAATTATGAAATGTAGATGTAACATGTGATTTCTACTTTTGCAGCCGAAAAAGAGAGTGTGAACAATAATAAATGAGAATAAAAACTGTTTTTTTAACTAAAACTTTATTTTATGCTAAATGTACAATTGATAAGAACAAGAGCGTATGCACGAGGTTTTCTTCTTGTGTTATTTATGCTAAGTACAACCTTAGCTTTTGCTCAAAATCGAGTGACCGGTAAAGTAACCGATAAATCTGGTGAACCGCTTATCGGTGTAAACGTATTGGAAATAGGTACAACTAATGGTACTATTACCGATCCGGACGGAAAATTCTCGTTGAATGTAGAAAAAGGTAAAACTCTTAGTTTTTCTTTTATAGGTTATAAGAAGCAAGAAGTGAAAGTCACTCAGAATGTGTTGAATATTGTTCTTCAGGAAGATACTGAGTTGCTTGACGAAGTGGTTGTAATTGGTTACGGTAGTATTTCTCGCAAAGACGTTACAAGTTCTATTTCTACCGTAAAGGCTAAAGACCTTAATGTCGGTGCTTATACAGAACCGGGTCAGTTGTTGCAAGGTAAAGTTCCGGGCTTGGTTATCGTACAGAACTCTGACCCGAACGGTGGTGTAAACTCTATTACACTGCGTGGTGCTTCTACATTGAATGGTTCTACAGCACCGCTTTACGTAGTAGACGGTATTCCGGGTGTCAATCTGAACCTCATTTCTCCGAGCGATATCGAGTCTATCGATGTATTGCGTGATGCCAGTGCAACCGCCATCTACGGTTCGAAAGCAGCAAACGGTGTAATCATGGTTACTACCAAACGTGGTCAGGAAGGTCCGGCACGTGTGACTTACAGTGGTTATGTAGCATGGGATAAAATCCATAACGATTACGAAATGATGTCGGCCGATGAACTTCGTGCCTATGCCAAAGAAAATGGTTTAACGATTCCGAATGATAAAGGTGCAAATACTAACTGGGCAGATGAGGTACAGCGGACAGGTTTTACACACAATCATAACCTTTCTATCAGCGGAGGCAATAAGAGTACGAGCTATAATGCCAGTGTGAACTATATTGCTCAGGATGGTATCATCAAGGGGGTAGGAAACAATATCTTCACGGTTCGCAGCTATGTGGAAACTAAAACATTGAAAGATCGCTTGACGATTGCTGCCGGTTTGAACGGTAACATCCGTAACGAGTGGGGAGTATCTCGTGGTGATCAGGGTAGATCGGTTTACAATGCCATGTACTATTATTCTCCTTTGGTACCTGTTAAGAACGAAGATGGTACTTGGTATAAGGACATGGGTATTTCTCAGAACATCAACCCCTTGTCAATGATTTACGAAGATCAAAGCCGGGCTACATTCAAACGTATTCAGGCTACAGGTAAAGCCAGTTTGAAGATTATCGACGGTTTGTTGCTGAATGCCAACTTTTCGTATGAAAACCAGAACTACAGTTACAAGGACTATTCTTCTCACCAGTCACAGATTAATCAGCGTGGCGGAGAAACCAGCCGTAATACAACAGAAGACATCAAGAAATTGATGGAAATCTATGCCAACTACGATAAGACATTCAAGGACGCACATACGTTGAACCTGTTGGCTGGTTATTCTTGGGAAGAGCAGAATACAGGTGAAGGTTTCGGTGCCCGTGGCTACAACTTCTACGATGATACACTTTGGTGGAACAATATCGGTATGGCCAACTCTTGGGATGCCGATCCGGTTTGGGCCAATACACTTTCTACAGTTCGTATGATTTCTTTCTATGGACGTGTAAACTATTCTTATAAGAGTAAGTATGTAGTACAAGCTGCTGTTCGTCGCGATGGTTCATCTACATTCGGTAGCAACAACCGTTGGGCTACCTTCCCTTCATTCTCGGCCGCATGGCGTCTTTCTGACGAAGAATTTATCAAGAACCTTGGTATTTTTGATGATTTGAAACTGCATGCCGGATGGGGACAAAGTGGTAATGCAATGGGCTTTGATATTTATACATCCAGATTCTATTATCAGGGCGGAAGCCGCTTCACTTATACTGACCCGGCAACCGGACAGTTAAGCAGTTATAAGAGTTTGAATGCGGCACGTAACGTGAATCCAGACCTGAAGTGGGAAACTACTTCCATGTTCAATATCGGACTTGATTTTGCATTCTTCGGCGGCCGACTCAACGGTACCATTGAATATTATGACAAGAGTACAAAAGATATGATTTGGGATTATAAAGTATCAACAAGTTATTATCCTGTAAATTGGATTACTGCCAATGTTGGAAAGATGAGTAACCGCGGTATTGAGGTAACCATTAATGCGACGCCGGTTCAGACGCGAAACTTTACCTGGAATGCTTCTCTGAACTTCTCGCACAACCGCAACGAAGTGGTAAGTGTTTCTAATCAGGAATTCAATGCTGGTATAATAGATCGTTATTGGCCTTCATTACCAAATTCATCGACAGCTTCAATTCAACGAATTATCGAAGGTGAGCCTATCGGAACTTTCTATATGTATGAGTGGGCCGGTTACAATGACGAAGGAGTATCGGTATTCTATATACACGATCCGGAAACAGGAGAACGTACGGGAGAAGTGACTACCACTCCGGGTGAAGATGACCGTACTATTGTAGGGAATGCACAACCGTGGTTGACAATGGGCTGGAACAACACGCTTACATATAAGAATTGGGATCTTACCGCATTCTTTACCGGAGTGTTTGGCCAGAAAATTTTTAATGAAACAAAAGCTTTTTATAGTAATCAGCAAAGCATAGAGGAAGGTAAGAACGTGTTGAAATCTTTTGCTTCAGAACAGTTGCCGACAGATAAGTTCTCTGCAATGCCTTCTGACCGTTATCTGGAAAACGGTAGCTATTTCCGTTTGGCTAACCTGACATTGGGTTATACTTTCCGTAACTTCAACGGTTGGCTTCGTGACTTGCGTATTTATGCATCCTGTAACAATGTATTTACTTTGACAGGATATTCAGGCCGTGACCCGGAAATCAATCTTGGTGGTCTTGAACCCGGTGTTGATTCGCGTAATGACCATTATCCTCGTACGCGTCAATTCTTGCTCGGTGCAACTATTAACTTCTAACAATTTGATAAGATTATGAAAGCATCAATAAAATATTTACTATTATCAGGTATTCTTGCCGGTACCACTGCATGTACCGACCTTGACACTGAAATTAAAACTCAGTACACAACTTATCCGGATAATCCGATTGCATCAAGTGCCAAACTTGAAGGTTGCTATTACTATCTCCGTAACGAAGCCGGATTAGGCCGTAACTATTGGGAAGGCGTCATGCTCCAGGGAGACGAATTGATGGGAATCTGTTTTAATGGAGGTTATTACGATCAAGGTCGTTTATTTTTCCCGACAGTACATGACTTAAAACCGGATACTCCGGGTGTAGGTTTGATGAGCGATATGATGGGTGGAATTTCTTATTGTAATCAGGTAATAATGGAAATTACTGGTGGTGATGAAGAAGTAGGACAGGACATCATAGCGCCGGTACGTGCTATTAGAGCTTTCTATCATTTTATGATAATGGATCTTTATGGTGATGCCCCTATTTTAGCCAGAACTCCGGAGAGTGGAGAAGTGATTGACCGTAAACCACGGGCTGAAGTTGCACGCTGGATTGAGGAAGAACTGAAAACTGTGATTCCATTGCTTACTGAAAGAAATGATGCTGAGACGTATGGGCGTCCTAACAAATGGATGGCCGAAGCTTTGCTTGCCAAACTTTATCTGAACTGGGGAGTATATACTTGTGATGACGTGACTAAAGTAACTAACGAAACCTCAAACAATCATGAGAAGTTGAACGATCTGGTTGCAGTTTGTGATGAAATCATCGAGTCTGGTATATTTGAAGTTGGTAAAGGCTACCGTCAGAAGTTCTTCCCGAATAATGGTGTGCAGACTAAGGACTTTATTTACGCAATGGATTTTGACCCGATAGCCATACCTACCAAATATGTGGGTGGTCACCAATTGGATCGTTTTACTACATTCAAAAAAGCAAATAATTGTGATGTAGGTCCTTGGGGATTTACTCCCAGTAAGTCTGTAGCCGGTGCATTTATCTTAGTTCCGGAATGTGTTGCTCGTTTCAATTTGCCGGGTGATGAACGTAATCAAGTGATACTTGGCGGTCCTCAGTATGTGGCAGATTACAATAATAATTATGTATTTACGGATACTCCGCTGATGTATCAAGGCCAGCAGGTTGTTTATACGCAAGACTTCGAATGGCAGGATATCAATACGTTGGATGTAGGTGCTGATTCAGAAGCAGCTAATATTATGAAGGGATACCATTTAGGTAAATATCCTTCTATTCCTGAAGATTATACTGATCGTGATCGTTTTGGAGGCAATGATATTCCTATTTTCCGTTATGCAGATATTCTGTTGACGAAAGCTGAAGCAATTCTCCGTGGTGCAACTGCTACACGTGGTGATACGCCGGCTTCATTGATGAACGAAGTTCGTGACTGTTCGAATGCTCCTCACGTAGAAGGAACACCGACTTTGCAAGACTTGTTGGATGAGCGTGGTCGTGAATTCATTTGCGAGATGTGGAGACGTCAGGACTTGATACGTTTCGGTCAGTTTGAGAATGACTGGGGATGGAAGAATGTTGTTAACCCCAGTGCTAAGACTGATTTGTGGCGTCGCCTTCTGCCTATACCACTCGGTGTAATGGAAACCAACACCAACTGGTCACAGAACCCTGGATACTAATCACTCGTAATACATTTTAAGGTAAAATAGCCGATTGTTTTATTTAGTGTTTTAAAAGGGAAAGCCTTGTGTTGCATCTATAGTCGTGTACTTTGGGTGACAATGCAAGGCTTTTGTGTTTATACTTTTGAATGATTCTGAAAACGGAATGTTTTTCTGGCAGGATGGTGTCCGAAAAAATGTATAGTTAGGAAAAAAATATTCTCTAACTGGGAAATAATTTTTTCCTAACTGGGAAAAAATATCGGCATAATACCGCCTTGGAAATACATCCGTTGGAAATGATGTAAAATGTAAATAATAAGAATAGATAACTATGAATATGCAACGTTTATGGGGCAGTGTGCTGTTGGCTTTTCTGTTGACAAGCGGTACAACTGCCGTGGCTCGTGATATACAGGCAGAGCCGGAAAAACCTTTGACGGACTACGTCGATCCGCGTATCGGTTCCGAAGGACTGGGGCGTGTCTTTATCGGTCCGTCGTGTCCCTTTGGCATGGTGAAACCCTCGCCCGACTGTACGCCTTCTCCCAACAGTGGCTGGTTGCCGATGCCCGAACGGGTAGACGGTTTTGCCCAGGTGCACGTCAGCGGCACAGGGGGCGGACCGAAGTATGGCAATGTGCTGGTGACTCCTTTCTGTGGAGCATTGGACCGCACGCAACATCTTGATTACCGCGAGTACGAAAATATACGCTTGGGCTACTACGACACCCGTTTCAAGCAGAGCGGCATCCGTACGGAGATAACCACCGCCGAGCGAGCCTCGTTCTACCGCTTTACTTATCCCGAGGTGGCGGACAAGGCACTGGCCATCGACGCCGGTTTCTTCTTGGGCGAAAGTCCGGTGCCCGACGCACGCGAGGCTCAGCAGTTTGTGGGCTCGGAGATACAGATACTGTCCGACCGGGAAGTGTGCGGATATACCCGCATTCGTGGCGGATGGAACAACGGGCGTGCCTATACGGTTTACTTTTATGCCGAAACCGACCGCCCCTTCAGCGAATGGGCTACGTGGAAAGGCGACAGCATTACTACTGACCGCACGCAGTACGATTCGCATCAGAAGACGGGGGCTTTGCTTCGTTTCGAAGGCGATGCCACTACGCTACAGCTGAAGGTGGGCATCTCTTTCCTGAGCTGCCTGCGCGCCGAGGCCAACGCACACAGCGAGATTCCTCACTGGTCGTTCGACGAGGTGCACCGTCAACTCCTGGACAAGTGGGAAGCACTGCTCTCGAAAATCGAGATTGACGAGAAGGCTCCGGAAGCACACAAACGGATGTTCTATACCGGATTGTATCATACGATGCTGATGCCGGTGGACCGTACGGGCGAGAACCCGCTCTGGAGTGACCCCGAACCTTATTACGATGACTTTTATGCCATTTGGGATACGTACCGCACGTCGTCGCCCCTGATTACACTGATCGATCCGAAGCGTGAAGCCGACATTGTCCGTTCGCTGGTGAACATCTACAAGCGCGACGGCTACATGCCCGATGCCCGGAGCGGCAACTGCAACGGACGTACACAAGGTGGGTCGAATGCCGAAATCGTCGTTGCCGATGCGTTTGTAAAAGGACTGGAGGGCATCGACTACGAACTGGCTTTGCAAGCCATGCTGAAAGACGCTACCGTGGACCCGGGTGCCAACCACGAGGCCGAAGGACGTGGCGGCTTGCGCGAGTATCTGGAGCTGGGTTATGTTCCCTGGGGCATCGACCGTGCCGGAAACCGTACGGTGGAATACAGCTATTGCGACTATGCCATTGCCCTCGTGGCCAAGGGACTGGGAAAGGAGGAACTGTACCAGCACTATCTGAAGCAGAGCGGCAACTGGAAGAACCTGTGGCGCGACGACTACGAACACAGCGGGGCACGGGGCTTCATTATGCCGCGCGATGCCGATGGCCAATGGCTGGACAGTCTGCCCTACGGACACAGCCGCGTGATGCAACCCAAGTATGTCTACACGCCTATGACGTTTGAAGGACCGTGGTACACGCCCTGGTGGAGCATGTTCTTCTATGAGGCTTCTTCGTGGGAATATTCCCTGAGCATTCCGCACGACGTACCGGGACTGATTGAGAAATGTGGTGGTCCGCAGGCTTTCGAGCAACGACTGGACACTTTCTTTATCCGCAATTATTATAATGTGAACAACGAACCTTCGTTCCTTACTCCCTGTCTGTATCACTGGCTGGGCAAGCCTTGGCGCAGTAGCGACCGTATCCATACGATTCTGGCAGAAAGCTATAACGACGGTCCTGTAGGTCTGCCGGGCAACGACGATTCGGGGGCCATGTCTTCGTGGCTGGCTTTCCACATGATGGGGCTTTATCCCAACGCCGGTCAGGACTATTACCTGATAAACACACCGCTGCTTCGCACCACTACGCTGCATCTGGCAAACGGACGCGACTTCCGGATTGTGGCCGACGGTCTTTCGGAAAAGAACCGTTATGTACAGAGTGCTACCCTGAACGGAGAAGATTATCCCTGGTCGGCATTGCGCCACAAGGATCTGATGGCTGGCGGTACGCTGGTGTTGAAGATGGGAAAGAAGCCTTCGGAGTGGGGCAGGGAGATGTTTAAACCGAATCATTAATTCAAGTTCAGGCATATCCTTTTATGCAGAACTTAGATACACAAGAAACATGAAAACCAGATATTTGATTACTTTGCTCCTGTTGCTGGCTATGGGCACAGGAGCAGCGGCACAGAATGCCGTACCGGATACGCTGCTGTTCGTCTTCAAACTGCATGGGCAGACACGCAAATACCAGATGTGTTTTACCCAACGGAATGATTCCGTTGTGCTGGATTGGCGCATCCTGCGCAACCTTCGCTGGCAGAAGGGAACGTATACGATGACTCCGGCTTCGCTGGCAGGAGGTAATGTCCTCAGTTCGCTGATGCCCGAAGACGGCCGAAGAGTGGTGTTGCCGGGTAATGAAACGGCCTATCTGATTTCGGACAAGGCCTACCGTGAGCTGAAGGAAACGCGCCGTTTGGCTTATAACTGCACCGAATACGAACTGCTGGATGCGGACGAGCAGGCATGTGGCTATGCCCTGCTACATGTACGCGACCAAAAGGAAGGTGCGGAAGTGTGGATTCTGGACAATCCGGATTGGCCCCTAGTGTGGCGGATGCGAAACAATCCGTTGGAGATAAACTGGGAAGTACAGCTGTTGAAGTAGAGATTTCCTGAGTGGAAAAAAGAAAAGAGGATGCATTCCGATGCATCCTCTTTTTCTTTATACTAACAAGTGTGTAGTACAGAATTATTTCTTGTGGTTACCGTAACGGCTCATGAACTTATCTACACGACCGGCAGTGTCAACCAACTTGGACTTACCAGTATAGAACGGGTGAGAAGAACTGGAGATTTCCAGCTTTACCAACGGATAAGTTTCGCCTTCGAATTCGATAGTCTCTTTCGTGTTTATAGTAGAACGAGACAGGAACATGTCGCCATTTGACATATCTTTGAATACTACCGGACGGTAATTTTCAGGATGAATACCTTTTTTCATTTCGCTATTTGCTTTTTTAATTATTATTCGGTTACTATCTTGGTAATAAATAGTGTAATGGTCTATCTTTACTTTTCAGGCTGCAAAGATAGTGCTATTTATTGAAACAGAAAAAAAGTTCGGCTAAAAAATAGGTTTATCTCGTTTTATTTCTTTTTTTTGCATCTGAAACAGGAGTTGAAAGCGTATGGCCGGACCTCGTATCCATGGCTGAAGGAAGCAATTCTTTCGTTTGATACTCTCGTCTTGGGCTGGTAGCACTGCTCCTGAATTTCACTAACTTAAGTTGTTTTATTAATATGAAAAGACTGTTCTTTCTATGGATGTTCGCTTTCTGTCTGGTTGTGGCGGGAGCGCAGAACACGAAGCGCGATTTGTACAGCGTAGCGTTTTATAATCTTGAGAATCTGTTTGATACCATTCATGATGAAGGTAAGAACGATTACGATTTCTTGCCCGACGGCAGTTATAAGTGGAATTCGAAGAAGTACGAGGCTAAACTGGAGAACATGGCCAAGGTGCTGTCGTCGCTGTCGCGCGACGTGGTCGAAGAGGGGCCGGCCTTTATCGGAGTGGCCGAAGTAGAAAACAGCCGGGTGCTGACCGACCTGCTGAAACAGCCTTCCATGTCTCACTATAAGTTTATCCATTACGAAGGTCCCGACAAACGGGGCATCGACTGTGCGTTGCTTTACGATCCGCAACAGTTCGAGGTGAATACGTCGAAGCTGGTACTGTCCGAACCTTATCAGGGCGACACGGTGCATCTGACACGCGGCTTCCTGATTGTGGAGGGCAAGTTGGCCGGTGAGCGGGTGTGTGTCATCGTCAATCACTGGCCTTCGCGTGGAGCAAAGTCGCCGGTGCGGGTACACGCAGCACGCCAGGTGCGGGCGTTGGCCGACTCCTTGCAGCATGAATACCGGAAGCTGAAGCTGATTGTGATGGGCGACATGAACGACGACCCGATGGATGAAAGCATGCAGACGCTGGGCGCACGTAAATATAAGAAAGAGGTGAAGAAGGATGAATTCTATAATCCCTGGTGGGAGACGCTGGAGGACAAGGGAGTGGGAACACTGCTCTACCGTGGTAAGTGGAACCTGTTCGACCAGATTGTTCTGTCGAAACCGCTTCTGAAGAAGCGTCGCGGACTGCGTTTCGACCACAGCGAAGTGTTCCTGCGCGATTACCTGATACAGCAGGACGGCAAGTACAAAGGTTCGCCTTTGCGTACGCACGGCGGGCGCACGTGGCTGAACGGCTACAGCGACCATCTGCCTACCATTATTTATTTAAGAAAATGACAGAAAGTACTGTTGCGGCAACCGGCTGTTGACGGGGGCAAACTTTGCAACATGGACTTTACAATCTTTTGTTAAAACTCTTCAAACACTTGAAAAATGTTTGTTTTTCTTTTGTTTGAGGAGTTTTTTTATCGGGGCAGGTGTCCGCAATTTGAATGAGAATGTTTACTTTTGCACAGAATTTTAATTCACTAACAATAAACTTTTAAACAAAATGGTTAATTACAAAGATTTAGGCCTTGTAAACACAAGAGATATGTTTGCTCGTGCCATCAAAGGTGGATATGCTATCCCGGCTTTCAACTTCAACAATATGGAGCAATTGCAGGCTATCATCAAGGCTGCTGTTGAAACTAAGTCTCCGGTTATCCTGCAGGTTTCAAAAGGTGCACGCAACTATGCTAACCAGACATTGCTGCGCTACATGGCCGAAGGTGCTGTTGAATACGCTAAGGAACTGGGTTGCGCTCATCCTGAAATCGTGCTCCACCTGGACCACGGTGACAGCTTCGAACTCTGCAAGTCTTGCATCGACATGGGCTTCTCTTCTGTAATGATCGACGGTTCTCACCTGCCTTACGAGGAAAACGTAGCTTTGACTAAGAAGGTTGTTGACTACGCTCATCAGTTCGACGTAACTGTAGAAGGCGAGCTGGGTGTGTTGGCCGGTGTAGAAGATGAAGTTTCTGCTGAACACCACACTTATACTGACCCTGAAGAAGTAATCGACTTTGCTACTCGCACTGGCTGCGACAGCTTGGCTATCTCTATCGGTACTTCTCACGGTGCTTACAAGTTCAAACCCGAACAATGCCACGTTGATCCGGCTACTGGCCGTCTGGTTCCTCCTCCTTTGGCATTCGAAGTACTCGACGCTGTTATGGAGAAATTGCCGGGCTTCCCCATCGTTCTGCACGGATCTTCTTCAGTTCCTCAGGAAGAAGTGGATACTATCAACAAATATGGTGGTAAGCTGGAAGCTGCTATCGGTATTCCCGAAGACGAATTGCGTAAGGCTGCCAAGTCTGCAGTTTGCAAGATCAACATCGACTCAGACTCTCGTCTGGCTATGACTGCTGCTGTTCGCAAGGTATTCGCTGAGAAACCGGCTGAATTCGATCCTCGTAAGTATCTGGGTCCGGCTCGTGACAACATGGAGAAGATGTACAAGCACAAAATCATCAATGTGCTGGGTTCAGACGGCAAGTTGGCTGAATAATCTTTCTCAACCAGTTTTTAAAATAGAAAAGGAAGCTGCTTCCCCTTGTGGGAGCAGCTTTTTTTGTGTCTGTACCTGAGGCACCCGGCCGGACGAGAGGCGGTTATTCGTGTGAAGCCGGTTGGGGAAATCGGTGATAGAGGTCTTTGATCAGCTGACAGGCTTCTTGCAGACCGATGCTTCCGGTGTTGATCATCAGGTGATAATGGTGCGGGTCGGCCCATTTGTTGCCTGTGTAATATTCGTAATGGTGGATGCGGTTGCGGTTGATACGGCGTATTTCGGCTTCGGCTTTGTCACGGGGAATGTTGTACTGGCCGATGCAGCGGTCAAGGGCGCTTGGCTGGTCGCAATAGCAGAATACCTTCAGTACGTTCGGTTCGTCTTTCAGTACAAAGTCGGCACAGCGGCCTACAATGATACAGGGGCCTTTCGCGGCCAGTTCCTGTATGATTTTGCTTTCGGCTACGAACAGTACGTCTTCGGGCGAAAGGCTGGACTCCAACGGTTGCTCGCTGTTTTTGGAGAGGATGCACTTCAGCCAGAAGGAGGGAATGGACTGTTCGTTCTTGGCGATGTACTGCTCGTCCATGTTGCTGCGTTGGGCGGCGAGGTGGATGAACTCTTTGTCGTACAGGCGGATGTCTAACTCTTTGGCCAGCATTTCGCCCAACAGGTGTCCGCCACTGCCGAATTCGCGGGCAATGGTGATGATGGTGTGCCGGCCGGCCGGCTTGTCGGCGTGCTGTTCGGGGGCAGGGTTGCTGATCCACTTGTCCAGAAAGCGGTAGTAGGGGCTGACGAAGTGGACGATCGGGCCGACGGCCAGGGCAGCCACTACTGTACCTTCGCGTACGCCCTCGATGCCTGAAAGGAAGATGAGCGAGAGCAGGCAGGCGCTGACGAGCAGGGTGATGTCGAATCCCAGTTTGACAAAGCCGAAATTGCCGTGGAAGCGTTTGGTGATGACGTTTACCAGATATTCGCCTGCCATCATGGCTACGTTGACTTTGACTTCCAGCGCGATGCCCAGCGCCAGGATGACACAGCCTGCCAGCAGGGCAGCGACCTGACCGACGTAGGTAGAGGGTTGCAGCCAATAGAGTATGGACATGGAGAAGTCGATGAACAGTCCGAAGCAGCAGGCTATGGGAATCTGCAGTGCGTACATGCGCCACTCGTCTTTCAGTTCCTTGCGGGACATGAAGAAGGGTTCGAGCACGACAAACAGCAGGTTGAGCAGGATGGTCCAGATGCCCATACTGTAAGGGGTGAACATGCTCAGCACATAGGTGACACTGGTTATGGGCGAGGTGCCCAACATGGCTTTGGTGATGAAGGCAATGCCGAAAGCATTTATGAACAACGAAATGACGAACAGCAGAAAACGTCTGAACTTGTATGTTTGCATCATGTTTGGTGTTTTTTTGAATCACTAGCAAAGTTCATGTTTTTTTCCGTTCGTTGTAACGCAGGAAGTTAATTTTTTGTTGTCGGGACAGGCGGTTGCTCTGCTTGCGGAGAAGAGCACGCCTCGCTGCGCTGCCCGTTGGTCCGGAACTGCTGGGGCGACAGGCCGGCGTTGGCTTTGAAGAACTTGCCGAATGCCGACTGGTCGGAGAAGTGCAGGCGGTCGGCAATGGCCTGTATGCTGAGGTCGGTGTGCAGCAGCAGGCGGCAGGCTTCGGCATAGAGCAGACCGGTGATGAAGTAACCGGCTGTTTTCTGTGTAGTCTGGCGGATGACGCGCGACAGGTAGGTGGTCGAGACCGAAAGGCTGTTGGCGTAGAAGGCGATGCAGTGCTCTTCCTTGTAGTGGCGGGTCAGCAGGGTGATGAAACGCTGGAAGAGGACTTCGGCATGGGTAAGGGCGGCCGGACGGGTGGGCGTCTGTCCCTCGATGAGTTCGAGCACTTGCAGCAGGCAGGTGTGCAGCAGGTGGTGCAGGATGTCCTCCTGATAATTTCCCGGCCGGAGGATGTGTCGGCTGATTTCTTCCATGCTGCGGGCAAGGGCTTCGGCATCGGCATCGCTCAGGCGGAGAACGGGGAAATCGGTCTGGCAGAAGAAAAGCGAGTAGGTCTGATAGGCAGGTCGGGTAGATAGCAGGTGCTCAAACAGTTCCCGTTCGCATAGCAGGTGAAGGGCCGTGAAGTTGTCGCTCTGGCAGTTGAGCGAGACGAGCAGGCTGGGCCAGAACAGCAGCAGGTCGCCCGGGCATACCGTCCGTTCGCGGCAGTTGAGCGAGAAGACGGCAGTTCCCTTTTGAACCAGTACGAACGAGAAGATGTCGGCAAAGGCTGGCGGGATGGTGTCGATGTTGACCAGCCGGTTGTCCATGCGGAAACAGGCGATACGGTTTCTGTACACCTCCTTTACCTGATGATATTCCATCAGTTCGCTTAGTCTGATAATCTGCTCTTTCATCGGATTCCTTATACGGGTTCTGTCCGGTAAAGATACACTTTGTTTCGTATTTAACCAATTTCGGTTCCTGTTTTAACAGCATTTGCCGAGGAGGAATGCTGAAATTTGCACTCGGAAAACAAACGGATGTCCTATTGATAAGATGTAAAGAATATGAAGAAACAATGGATTTATACAGGAGTTCTGGCACTCCTGGCCGTCTGCACGCAGCGTGCGGCGGCACAACAGGAAGTCACCTTGCACGATGCCGGCGGCAAGGAGATAAAGGTACCCATGCGCAAGGCTTTGCCGGTCAGTGCAGACCGTGTGCGCTATCCGGGTTTCAGGCAGGAGACACTGGTGCTGAAGGCCGGCAGTGTGCGTCGCGAGGGAGCCAAACCGCTGACCTGCGACATTCTGCTGGAAAGAGATGTTCCCATCAAACTGCGCGACGGTGTCACCATCTATGCCGATGTGTTCCGTCCGACCGATGGCAAACCCTGTCCTGCCATCCTGGTGTGGAGCCCTTACGGCAAGGAGATTGGCGGGCAGATGCTGGACGACGTGCCGATGCGGGCCGGTGTGCCGGTAGAGGCCACTTCGGGCCTGGAGAAGTTTGAAGGACCCGATCCCGCCTATTGGGTAGACCACGGGTATGCCATCGTGAATGTGGACAAGCGTGGCGCCTATATGTCCGAGGGCAACCTGCTGTACTGGGGACACGAGGACGCGCTGGACGGTTGCGACGTCATCGAGTGGATTGCTTCGCGCGACTGGTGTACGGGCAAGGTTGGCATGTCGGGCAACTCGTGGCTGACCGTTTCGCAATGGTTCATCGCTGCCGAGCGGCCGGAACACTTGGCTGCCATCGCTCCCTGGGAAGGATTCTGCGACCACTATCGTGAGTCGGGTACAAGAGGCGGCATCCCGACACCGGAGTTTCCGGAGATGATAGCCGAAACTTTCTCGTCGGCTCACGGCATGCTGGAAGACCAGCCGCGCATGATTGTCGAAGAGCCGCTGATGTGCGACTACTGGCAGGATAAGGCGGCGCGTGTGGAGAACATCGAAATACCGGCCTACGTGGTGGCCAGCTACACCAACTCGGTGCATACGCACGGCACCTTTGCCGGATACCGCCGCATGGCGTCGAAGGAAAAGTGGCTGCGCGTGCACAACACGCAGGAGTGGTTCGACTACTATACGCCCGAAAACGTGGAAGACCTGCGCCGCTTCTTCGACCATTACCTGAAGGGCTTGGACAACGGTTGGGAGCAGACTCCGAAAGTGCGCCTGTCGGTGCTTAACCCCGGCGGTCACGACATTGTGGGCCGTGCGGAAGAAGAGTTTCCGCTGGCACGCACCGTTTACCGGAAGCTCTACCTGTCGGCTGCGGACAGTACACTGCTCACCGCCTTGCCCGAACAGGAAACCGTCAACACATACCAGTCGGTTGCCGACTGTCATCAGGTGACCTACCGTTACCGCATGGACAAGCCCACCGAGATTACCGGCTACATGAAGCTGCACCTGTGGGTGGCAGCCCCCGACAACGACGACATGGACCTGTCCGTCCGCGTGGAGAAACTGTCGAAAGACGGGCAGCCCATTCCCGACCGCACAGGCAACCGCATCGTCGCTACCGGACAGATGCGTGTGTCCATGCGTCAGCTGGATACGCTCCGCACAACCGAGGCCGAGCCTTACTATCCCTTCACCACCGTACGGAAGCTGAAGCCGGGCGAGATTGTCCCCGTGGAGATTGAAATCTGGCCGATGGGACTTTTCTTCGAGAAAGGCGAGATACTGCAACTGACGGTCGGCGCCTATCAGCCTGAAAAGGCCGCCATACCTTTCGGCTCGGCACAGATCACTGTGCCCAAGGAAGGCTTTACCTACATGCCCGGCCAGCAACCGGAGATGTTGACGCTGGGCGGCAATGCCGACGAGTGTGCCGACCCCGCCGAAGTGGTCACGTCGCCCGCTACGCACAACGTGGGAAGGCATTGCATCTACACCGGAGGTCGGTACGACAGCTATCTCTACATTCCCGAGATTCCGGCGAAGGAGTAAGGCCGACAGGGGAACCGGCCGTTTTGTCAAAATGACACTTTGATTTCCCGACCGCCTGAGAATCGTCTGTTTCGAGCCAAGGGAAAGGCCGGTGCCGAAAATCGAAGCGCACGGAACGCTTCTGCCTTACAGACAGCACGATAGCGAAATACTTACAAATGAAATAGAAGAAAAACGGAGCCTGTGAGCGCTCCGCAGAGCAGAAAAGGGGAGTTTCCGTGGCAAAGCTGAGGCTTTTGCGTCGGAAACTCCCCTTCTTTTGGCGGAAAACAAGCCTTTTTGGGACAGATAACAAGCCTTGTTGCGGACGGAAACAAGCAATCTTTGCGAGCAACACAAGCGTTGTTGCCGAGAAATGCAAGCGTTGTTCCCCTCGTCAAGGTGGTTTTTGGCTGTTTTTGTCCCTATTTCCGGCTGGCTGTGAAAAGCGGGTGTCAGCGAAAAGGCTTATTCTTGGTCATTTGGAAACAAATATTCGTATATGGGTAACTTTGTGGGCTGATACTTCCAACCGTAATCGTTGTGGTAAATCATCAGACGGCTCATGCCTCCGTCTACGGTGATGTTCTCGCCGTTGATGAACGAGTTGCGCTCGTCACACAGGAAAGCTACCACGCGGGCTATGTCCTCCGGTTCGCCTACACGGTTGGAGGGATGCTGGTCGATGTCGCCCTTGCTGTAGAAGGGAGTGTAGGTTTGGTTCGGGTCGCCGTGGTAGTTACCGGTGTCTATCCAGCCGGGAGCCACCGAGTTGACGCGCGCCACGCCTGACAGACTGACGGCCAGTGCGTGTGTCAGTGCCGTAATGCCGCCCTTGGCCGCCGTATAGCTCTCGGTGTTGGGTTGCGACTGGAAGGCACGGGTCGAAGAAATGTTTACGATGGACCCTATGCCGCAGAAGTGGTCTTTGAAGAGCTTGGCCAGCATGTAAGGAGCCGCCACGCCTACGCGCTGAATGTAGAGGAATTCGTCATAGTCGCAGTCGGTCAGGATGCCTCCGTTCGTCAGGCAGGCGTTGTTGATGAGGCAATGGATGCCTTGGGGTTGTTCGTCGAGTACCAGCTGGGCGAAGTCCTCCAGTGCCTGCCTGTCGGCTACGTCGCCTACAAAGCCAGTCACTTTATAACCCAGCTGGTGCATTCGTTCTACTTGGTTGAGGGTTACTTCGCGGTCGATGTCGATGAAGTAAACCTGGTCACCCTCTGCTGCAAAATGTTCTACAATGCAACGGCCGATGCCGCCGGCTCCGCCCGTTACGATAATGATTCTGTTCATGGTTGGTTGATGTATGTTATGAGTTTCTTAAAATCTTTTCCATTGGTTTGCCTTTGGCCAGTTCGTCCACCAGCTTGTCCAGGTAACGTATTTCCTGCATCAGCGGTTCCTGAATCTCTTCTACCCGGATGCCACAGATGCTTCCCGTAATCAGTTTGCGGGCAGGGTTGGGAGCCGGGGCGTTGCGGAAAAAGTCGCCGTAAGTAGTAGGCTGGCTCAGCAGTTCTGCCAGTTGCAGGGGGCTGTATCCGGTCAGCCAGCAGATAATCTCGTTTACTTCTTCGCGGGTGCGTCCTTTGCGTGTGGCTTTGTTCACCAGTAGCGGATAGACTTTGCCAAGAGGCATCTGGTATACCTTCTCGAATGTTGATTGTCCGGTCTGTTTCATTGTTTCTTTCGGTTAGGGATTCTTTGTGGGGTGGAGCGTGGTTAGCCTCCCGTTATCATTCCATTCTCCATAGAGCAAACCTTTTCGGGTGTTCTCTATGAATTTGTTTAAGCGACTTTCAAAAAGTTCTGGTTGGCGTCGTTTTATTTGAATGGTATCTATTCTTACGCGTTTATATAAATCCGGAAACTGACAGAAGTTGTGCCATACTATTGGGTCGGATTTTAACTTCTGCAAAATATCCTTGTCTATGCTAAAGCCTTGAGGCGACATGTCCGGCAGAACAGCTTTTCCTGCATCGGTCATCAGTCCAAGGCGTTCCATTCTGCGACATCTTTCTTTATTGAGCTCTGACCAATTGCTTCGGGGAGTTCTGGGACAAAGTCGTTGAGCCGTTATGTCGTCAGATATCTTTTTGGTTGTGCTGTCTATCCAACCAAAGCATAAAGCTTCTTCTACAGCATCAATATACCAGAAGGTTTCATCGTCTGTAGGTCTTCCGCGTTTCATCACCACCCAGCATTCTGCTTCCTTATTGTGGTTTTGTATGAGCCATTCGCGTAGTTCTGTTCTCGATTTTACTTGTAGCAGATTATGTATTTCCATGATCTTTAGCTTCAATTTGCATGACGCAATGTTGATTTCCTCGTAGAATAGATTCGCAAATTGTTACTCGAAACGTTTTGTCTTTCCATAACGATCGTAAGACGTAGAGGATGCTTTGTTTGGAACACTCGCACAGTAGAGGAGTGGAAACATCGCTTTTCACGCAATTATTGCCACATTCTGAAAAGAAGGCTTCTCTTTGTTCAGGTGATAGTCGGGCAATTCCTTTTTCAAATCCTTTGAACCAGTCTGATAGTTCCATAAGATGATATTTACTTAATATGTCGTGGATGAATTACTTCTTCCACCTGCAAATGTAAAAAATTTCTTGGGGCAGATGTCATTCGGTAGCTATAAAATTGCTGTCGCTTGTTTCGAGTTTCATTCTTAGGATAGGAAACGGATTGCCTTGTTCGTCGGTTTCGGTTCGTTCAAAGGTGTGGAAACCCAGATGTCGGTAGAAACCTTCGGCTTGGGGATTCTGCTCGTTCACGTCTACATAGCGTATGTGATAATGTTCGATAGCTGTGCGGACAAGCTGTTTACCTATTCCTTTCCCGAAACAGTTGGGAGAAACGAATAGCATTTCTATTTTTTCTCCTTCGATGCCCAGGAAAGCAACCGGTCGGCTGCCTTGATACGATACAATTAAGGAAGTAATGCCTCGGATGGCTTCATCTACAAACGGGGTGAGCTGCAGGATGTCTTTCTCGGTCAGGAAATGGTGACTTGCCCGTACCGATGCATCCCATAATCCGGTTAAAGTATGTATAAGGTCGTCGGTCCGTTCAGAAAGGGAAAGGTTGCGAAGTTCAATCAGGCTTTTTCGCAAGTAAATCATATCTTTCAGTACCTTTCCGTCTTCCACAATCGGATGGTCGTAATTGCGGGTGAAGAAGTCGGCGACGGTATGCGAATAAGTAAAGCCACAGCTTTCGTAAAAGCTGAGAGTTTGCCTGCTTTCGCCCGTACCGACGAGTAGCGTGTGGCACACGTCGGCATAGTATCGGCAAAGGTATTCCACCATTTGCCGACCATATCCTTTGCGCTGGCAGGCAGGTGCAACGGCCAGGTTCTTCAGTTCGCGGACTCTGTTTCCCTCGTCCGTCACAACGGCTACGGAGATGGGGATTGCTTCAGCGTCGGACATGACGAACAAATCTCCCCGCTCCAGGTAGCGGTCGATCATTGACTCCTGCTCGTCGGCAAGCAGCAGGAGGGAGAGAAAGCGTTTCTTGTCGGTGGTGATGAGTTGGATGTTCATGCAAACTCTTCTTTCAGCAGTTCAAAATAGTGAGCATCTACAAAGCGGCCGTTCTTGAAACAGGCATTGCGGAGAACACTTACTTTACGGAAACCGACTTTTTCGAGTACCCGCATGGAGGCGATGTTGCTTTCATACACGTTGGCAAAGATACGGACGACGTCTGTCGCAGCCAAATATTGTCGCAAGGCTTCGCGCAGGGCCTCGCTGGCAATGCCTTGGTTCCAGAAGGGCTCTGCCAGCCAATAACCGGTTTCGGCATTGAAGCGTTCCACATCTGTTCCCCGCATAAAGCTGATATTGCCGGCAGCTTCACTGTTTATTTCGATGCAGTATTCGCCGGGCTCTTGCCGGCTTGTTGCATAGTCGATAAAAGAGTGGGCATCTGCTTCCGTATAAGGGAAGGGGAGGCGGTCGCGGCAGTTATCCCAAATCTTCTTGTTGTTCAGGTATTTTGCCAATGAGGGCACGTCGGACGATTCCCATGGCCGCAGACGGAATCGGGGCGTGACACAGCTTGATTGTTGTGCAATCTGTTGCTTATTCTCCGTTTGAGTAGCCAGAGAGGAAGGCAGGACTTTCCTCATTACATAGTTGGTCAATTGCAGGCGGTTGGCCTGTGCGCGTTGTTCACGTTCGACGGCATAGCCCCGATGTTCGAAGAAGGGACGGGCGGTGATACTTACTTCGGAAGTTATTTCGCGTATGCCGTGCTCCGTGGCGTAGACTTCTATCTGTTGCAACAGGGCGGTAGCAATACCTTCTCCCTGATGGTCCTTGTGGACGAACATGGAGTGCAGGTAGCCATCGTTGCGGATGGAAGTAAAGCCAACGATGCGCCCTTCGGCATCGCAGGCAGCGATGAAGTGCAGACTGGCAAGCAATTTCTCCCAGCGACCGGGCCGGTCGCCGCATGATGCCCAGTCGGCTACTTCCTCAGTGGTATAGTCGCGGGCATTGACCGTCAGTACGGTGTTGTAGAAGAGGCTTTTTAGCTCGGGGATGTCGGCCGTGGTGACGGGACGAAAGGTGATGGCGGGAGAGACCGCCTGGTTGCGATGCGAGGTTTTCATAAGTGGGTGCGTTGATAAGTTACATACCATAATATATTCTTCTTCCGTCTCCTTCACTGCTTCAAAGCCGAGCTTTGTGTAGAGGCGGACGGCAGGATTAGCCTTCTGTACCGAGAGCGACACTTGCTGATAGCTTTTGCCGTGCAGCAGGTCGAGCATTCCTTTCATCAGGCGGGTACCGATGCCATGCCCCCGAAAGTCTTTGTAGAGGGAGATGGCGAGCGAGGGAGTATGCTCGTCCACGTGCCCGTAGTCGTTCATCTGTCGAACCCAGACGGCACCGACAACTTTACCCGAAGCTTCGGCCACCAGGCAGTAGTCGTCGGGTTGGGTGCCGAAGTCCCGGATATAGACTTGCAGCTCGGGCAGCTGGATGACACTGTGAGGCGGAGGAGGGGTGCCTTCGGGCAGGTAGATGGCTTCGTAAAGGAAGTGCTCAGCAAGTGGGTTTCTTCCGGAAGCAGGGGACGGATGGTGCAAGGCTGGTTCTTCATCTTTAGTCTGTTGAAATGGCGGATAAAGATAAGTAACTTTTCTTTTATACCTTCCAGAAAGGTGATTTCTTTATTTCTTCGCCGCTTCCTGCAAGCGTTCCAGCATCCTGTTCAGGTGGGCATTGTTCTCCTCGTCCGTCAGGGTAGGGTCTTTCATGAAGCGGTGGCAAGGCAGTTCGGGGCAGCCACCGCAGTTCTTTTCCCTTTTCTCGCGGCAGCATTGGTAGATGGGGCAGACATCGTGGTCCGTATACCGGAGCCAGAATACCTTGCCGCGAATCTTCCGGCATCCGCTGCATGCAGTAGGGAAGTTGCCGCATTCGGTACATACGGCTCCGCAGGGCGAGGGTTCGACAAATTCATCTTTCCACAACCACCATTTGCATTTGTCGGGGTCGGGATTTTCGGCATTGACAAAGTATTCTACGGCGCGGTACAGATAGAGCTGGCAGCGGTCTATCAGGCAACCGCGCAGCCGGCATTCTTCGGCATAAAGCTCTTCTGCCCGCTTGCCGCGCAGCGAGGCGATGGTGGTGTAGCCCATGGCAATCAGGTCCTGCTCGGTCTGCGTACCTACGTTGGGGATTTGGCGGAGTTCGGTCATAATAAGGGATGATTAGAAGTTTCGGATGGGAGATTTATGTTATTGAGGGTATTCCATTCTTCTTTTGTCATCCGCATGAAATGTTCGGTGCGGACATCGCCCAACGGTGATATTTTTCCAGTTTCGGTGTGGTGAAAAGTAAATCCACATTTTTGCATGACGCGGCACGACTTTATATTACCGTCATAATAGCCACACCAGACAGTCTGTATGTTAAGTTCTTCAAAACAACGGTGTAGTAAACTACGTACAGCTTCAGGTATCAGCCCCTGTCCCCAATAAGGTACCCCTATCCAGTATCCGATTTCGGCATCGCCTTGTTCCATTGTGGCGCTGTGCATACCGTCACTGAACATGATGCCAACACTGCCTACAGGCTCACCAGTGGCCTTTAACACAACAGCGTAAGTTTCGGGAGCAGAGAAGATGGTACGGATGATTTCAAGACTGTTTTCTATTGATGTATGCGGTGGCCATCCGGCAATCGGACCTATATCCGGGTGGCAGGCATATCGGTACAGTGAAGGGGCATCATCTTCGTTCCACGGGCGGAGGACGAGGCGTGAAGTTTCAAGTGTATTTGTTTTCATGGGTAATGAAAATAACTAAAATGTAATATTTATGTAGTTTATTGTACTCTTATTTCTGCCGGTGGCAGATGGTTCCCGTAGCCTGATAGGTAGGCATCACCAGCACTTCGGCTATCTGCATGTGCTCAGGGGCCGAGGCGGCATAGTAGACTACGTCGGCAATGTCGTCGCCCGTCAGCGGACGGATGCCGTCGTACACGTTGTCGGCTTTCTGCTTGTCGCCGCGGAAGCGGATTACGGAGAAATTGGTTTCCACCATGCCGGGCTTGATGTTTGTCACCCGCAGGGGCGTGTCCACCAGGTCGATGCGCAGTCCGTCGGACAGGGCTTTGACGGCAGCCTTCGTGGCGCAATAGACGCTGCCTCCGGCATAGGCTGCATCGCCTGCAATGGAGCCGATGTTGATAATGTGTCCGCGTCCGCGCTCCACCATGCCAGGCACTATCATGCGCGTCATGGCCAGCAGGGCTTTGATGTTGGTGTCGATGACTACGTCCCATTCGTCCAGCGAACCTTCGTGTTCCTTGTCCATGCCGATGACCAGTCCGGCGTTGTTCACCAGCACGTCGATGTCCTTCCAGCGGCCTTCGAGGGAGTCTACAGCTTGGCGCATGGCCTGGCGGTCGCGCACGTCGAAGGGCAGTGTGAGCACTTCCACGCCTTGTGCCGTGAGTTCCTGTTTCAGGGCCTCCAGCTTTTCGGTGTTCCTTCCGTTCAGTATCAGGTTGCTTCCCATAGCCGCAAACTTGCGGGCACATCCTTCACCGATTCCACTGGTGGCACCGGTAATGAAAATCAGTTTTCCTTTCATAATGCTATGTTTAATTAGTGTATTACTCTTGATTGTTACGTCTGAATGCTTCCAGTATTTCCCCAGCACGCGGCAGGTCCGACTCGCGGATCATGATTTGCACTTGCTGGGCCGCTGCGATGATAGGGGCATAACCACTACGCACACTGTTGGTCAGGAAGCAGTCGATGCCTTCGTCCTTCAGGATGCTTTCCAGCAGTTGGCATTCCCAAAGCTCGCCGCGGTATAGTTCTACAATTCGGTCTTGTCTCATACGCTGTTGGCCTTAGAAACGTTCATCGTCGCGCCGTTCGTTGGCGGGTTCTTCAGTCTTTTCTTTCTTCAGTTTGGCACCGCAGTATTTGTAATACTGGGCTTCGAAGTCGTGACCCTCGCGGTTGCACCGCGGACATCGGCGCTTCTCCAGCTTTTTGTGCTCGCTGACCATCGTGGCCGATACGATGCCTGTAGGTACGGCAATGATGGTGTAGCCGATGAGCATGATGACGGCCGAAAGGAAACGTCCTACTGGAGTAACCGGGGTGATGTCGCCATAGCCTACTGTCGTCATGGTGACAATAGCCCAATAGATGCTGTTGGGGATGTTGTTGAAGCCGGAGCCGTCTTCCGAACCCTCGATCATGTACATTACCGTGCCCATCGAAGTGACCAATATCAGTACGAAAAAGAAGAATATCATAATCTTCGGGGCACTGATCCACAGCGACCGCAGCAGCAAGTTGCCCTCGTTGATGAAGGTAAAGAGCTTGAAGATGCGGAAGACACGGATGAGACGGAAAGCCCGGATGACCAGCAGATAGTGCGACCCGTGCAGGAAGAAACTCAGGTAGACCGGCAGCGTGGCCAGCAGATCGACGATGCCGAAGAAGCTGAAGACATACTTCCGTGGCTGCTTCAGGCAGTAGATACGCGCCAGGTATTCGATGGTGAAGAATACGGTCAGCAGATACTCCAGCACCCTCAGTACGAGGTAAGCGGAGTGGGGGAAGATGTGCATGCTTTCGAGTATCACCAGCAATACACTGAGCAGAATGCTGCCTATCAGGACAATGTCGAACATCTTGCCCTTAGGCGTGTCCGACTCGAATACGATGGAGTAGATTTTCTGCTTCAGTTCGTCGTTGTGCAGGAAGTGTTGCCAACGTTGGTGTAGTTTTGATAGATAGTTCATGATTCACTGTGGCTTACGGTTGCATCAGTCCGGCAATTCCGGTCAGGTGTACCTTATTGTGCGTGCTAAGATATTGACAATCCGGCTTAATTCAAAAGAATCATGCAGATTTCTTATCTCCTCCTTTAGGGGCATTTCCTGCGATGCCGGATGATGAGGCCGATGACAGGTACCGTTTTCGCAGTAGCAAAGCAGGATGTGGAGGGCAATGTCCGGCAGTCTGAAATAGGTTTAAATATGCACTTCCCGGCATACATCTGTATGGAGGAAAGTGTATCTTTGCAGTGTGAGTTAAACAAAACTGTGCATTATGGAAGAACATGCCCATCACCATCATCATCACCACCATCACGAGCCACATGCTGTGACCGACTCGCTTTACAAAATTTTTATCGTCTGCATAGCGCTGAATCTGCTGTTTGTCTTTATCGAGGCTTTTGTAGGCTTTTTCTTTAACTCGTTGGGATTGCTTTCGGATGCCGGACACAATCTGAGCGATGTGTTCAGCCTGATGCTGGCTCTTGTTGCGTTCCGCCTGGCCCGCCGTCCGGCCAATGCCCACTTTACTTATGGTTATAAGAAGGCCACCATACTCATCTCGCTGCTGAATGCTGTCATCCTGCTGGTGGCAGTGGGAGCCATCATCATCGAAAGCATCTACCGCTTTCGGAATGCCGCCGAAGTGTCGGGCGAAGCCATCGGCTGGACTGCCGGCGCAGGTATCGTAGTCAACGGTCTGACCACCTGGCTGCTGATGAAGGACCGCAAGACCGACCTCAATGTCAACGGAGCCTTCCTTCACATGCTTATGGATACGCTGGTGTCGGTCGGAGTCGTTGTTTCGGGTGTCATCATCAGTTTCACCGGTTGGGTGTGGATTGATTCGGCGGTCAGCCTGGCGATTGCAGCTATTATTCTGATATCGACTTACCGCTTACTTAAGGAGAGTCTGTTTCTTTCGCTCGATGCGGTGCCTGTAGGAATCGATATCGAGAAGCTGAAAAAAGAGATTGGCGGGACGCAGGGTGTGGAAAGCTGGCATCATCTGCACGTGTGGGCCATCAGTACGACAGAAAATGCGGCCACACTGCACATTGTGATGAACGACCTTTCGGCCATGGAGTGCATCAAGAACAACTTGAAGGAAACCTTCCGGAAGAACGGCATATCGCACTGCACGATAGAGTGTGAGACGGCGGGAGGCGTCTGCCACGAGATGGACTGCTGTTGCTGACGGGCGGTATGAGCATAAAAAAAGGCACTGTGCTACGTTCTGGCACAGTGCCTTTTTTCGGTTTGTTATCTCTTACAGTTCGATGACCAGCGATTCGCGGGCTGCCATCTTCAGGTCTTCGGTGAAGCTGATGGTACGTCCCGTCAGAATGTCCTTACCCTGTTTGGTGTCTTTCAGGATTTCCTTGTAGAACTTCAGTGGCAGGGTTGTTTCGCTGTCCGTTCCGTTCAGCATCACGAATACGGTCTTTCCTTCGTATTGGCGGGCGTATGCATAGACGCCGTTCTGCACCATGAACTGTGTCATGCTGCCTTTGGCAATCACGTCGTTGCCCTTGCGCCAGTTCAGGATGGTCTTATAGAAGTTGTAGCATTCGTTCTGCAATTCGGTGCGTCCTTCTGCCGTAAAGGCATTCTGCTTGTCGCCTGCCCATCCGCCGGGGAAGTCGCAACGCACGTATCCGTCGCTCTTGGTCTTTACACCGTTCATCATGATTTCCGTGCCGTAGTACAGCTGCGGGATGCGGCGTGTGGTGAGCAGCAGCGTAGTGGCCTGCTTCAGCATGGCCAGGTTCTGTCCTTCGCCCAGGAAGCGGTCGGTGTCGTGGTTTTCGATGAAAGCCAATACACTGGCAGGGTTGGGGTAGAGGAAGTCGTATACAAAATTACCATATATGCGGTCCAGACCTTTGAACCAGGTTTCGGTCTGCTCGTTCTTGGCAATGTTGATCTTGTCGTAGAAGCTGAAGTCCATCACCGTCTTCAGGTTGCTGTTCTTCGGAGCAGACAGCTTGGAGTCTTTCTGCCACCAGGCGGTATAGGCAGGTTCGGTGACCCACGTTTCGCCCACCGTGTTGTAGTTGGGGTACTCTTCGTTCAGTTCCTTCATCCACTGGCTCATGCCGTCGTAGTCGGCGTAAGGATAGGTGTCCATGCGGATGCCGTCGATGTTGGCATATTCAATCCACCAGAAACTGTTCTGGATGAGGTATCTCAGTACGTGTGGGTTCTTCTGGTTCAGATCGGGCATGGTCGGAACGAACCATCCATCGTTCATTTGGTCGAAGTCGTACTTCGAAGTATAAGGATCGACGTGCGATGTGAGCTTGAAGGAAGTCTGTACAAAGTTGTTCTGGTAGTCGTGATTGTTGAACCAGTCCTTCGACGGCATATCCTTGATCCACACATGGTCTACACCGCAGTGGTTGAAGATCATGTCCATCACCACTTTGATGTCGCGCTGGTGGGCTTTCTCTATCAGCTGGCGGTATTCTTCGTTGGTACCGAAGCGCGGATCTACCTTATAGTAATCGGTAGTGGCATAGCCGTGGTAGCTGCCACCCTGCATGTTGTTCTCCAATACGGGGGTAAACCACAGAGCGGTTACACCCAGGTCGGTGAAGTAGTCCAGATGCTGTTCGATGCCGGCCAGGTCGCCTCCGTGACGGGCATTCGGGTCGTTGCGGTCTACTTTGGCGTCGAGCATGCCTTCTACCTGGTCGTTGTCCGGATTGCCGTTGGCAAAGCGGTCGGGCATCAACAGGTAAAGGGCGTCCGAGGCGTCGAAACCTTTATGTTCGCATCCTTTCATGGCGCGTGCCTTCAGTTCGTATTCCTGTACGGTTTTCTTCTTGCCTTGTACAAAGGTCAGGGGAATCTTGCCGGGCTGTACGTCCTTGTCCAGTTTCAGATAGACCAGCAGGTAGTTATCGCTCTCCAGCTTGACGATGCTGCTTAGCGATACGCCCGGATAATCTACGGTGACGCGGGAGTCGCCGATGCCTTCGCCATAGACCATCAGCTGCAGTTCGGGGTTCTGCATGCCTGCATACCAGAAGGGGGGATCAATCTTGTCGATGTTGGGTGAAGCGTATGTACCAAGCGAGAGCAGTACGCCTCCTAGAAGCGAGAATACTTTCTTTTTCATGATAGTAATTTTACGGTTGATTTTTTGTGCGGCTAATATAAGACAATTGGCGGAGAAACATTTAGGTTCTCCGCCAATTCTGTCCTGATTTATTATGCAAACGTTTGCTTTTCGGTGGGTTTGTCACTTTCCTTTCTGGCTGCCCTGGAAGAAATTCTCTACTTTCTTCCTTTTCCGCAAGTCATTCAGCCATGCTTCGGCAGCATTGTAGCGATTGTCCTCGTTGATGACGATGTCGCCGTCCTCGGTCATTTCCTGCGGCTTGTTCTTACTGTCTTGGGGGCGTGTCTTGAGGTATGCTTCCAGATACTTTTCGGTTTCGTCCATATCCTTCAGATGGTAGTACGATGCGAATGCTGCCTTGTAGAGCAGGTTGTGGGCTTGTGGTGCGTATTTGTATTGCTGCATCAATGCCTTGATCTGCTTGCGTGTTTCGCTGGCTTCCCGACAGCAGTCGGCCAGGCCGTCATAAAGTCTTGCCACGACACTGTCTTTGGGAAATGCCAGGCTGATGGCGTCTTCCAGATATTCCACCCCTTTCTCCTTCCATAGCGTTTTGGAACAGGCTTTCCCCAGGTAGTAGAGCAGGTCAACGTGTTCGGGAGCCAGTTTGCGGGCTGCTTGTAGCAGGTCGTGAGCTTCGTAGGGCTGGTTCAGGGCATAGTGGCTGATGCCTGCGTAATAGCAGTTGTAGAAGGAGCTGTCTCCCTGAGCTAGCAACGGGAGGTAGCGTTCCAAAGCCTTGGCATATTCTTTGTTCAGGCAGTATGCCTGGGCTTCCAGACGGTTGATGGTGACATTGGTCGTGTCTGTTTTCCGGTAGTCTTCGCAGGTTTCGATGGCATAGTCGTAGTAATTGTTCTGTATGTACAGGCTTGCCAGCTTCGAGGCGGCGAGGTAGTCTTCGGGATAGCGGTCATTTATCTCCATATAGGCACCTATCAGGATGTTAGGGTCGGTGTAGAGTCCTTCCAGGCTTTGTGCCTTCAGGTGGAGTATGGTGGCAGAACTGTCCTGCTCGGCCAGTGAGGTGCTTTCGCCTAAGGCTTCCTGATACTTCTGCAGGTTCAGCAGCTGGCCAATGTACTGAATATGGGCATATTTATGGTCGGGCTTCAGATCGAGTACGCGGCGGTAGCATTGCAGGGCGGGCTGGAACTTGCCCAGTGTCTTGTAACATTCGCCAGCCTCGATGTAAGCCCGTGGGTTGAGTGAGTCCTGCACGGTGAGCAGTCGGAATACGTCCAGTGCTTCGGCGTTTCTTCCGAGGCCTTTCAGTGCCCTTCCTTTCTGATAAAGCAGGGGAACGGTGAGCGAATCTTCGTGCGCAATGAGGGTCAGTGCATTTTCATAATCGTAGTTGGCCATCGCTTCCTGGATGGACTGTACTTGTTGTGCTTTCAGGAATGGAGTGAAAGCGGATAGAAGCAGGTAAATAAGGACCTTTTTCATGTGATGAATTAAAATGATTGATCGTAAAACTGCTGCAATATAATAAATATAAATCGATTACGATATTATCGTAGTATACGCTTTGTATATTTTAACTATTGTTTGTACGTGTATGCCTCAGTTGCGAACAGGGTGGGAAGGGAAGTGTGCTGTTTCGTAGTCAGTTGGGGGAGAATAATTGCCTAACTGGGAAAAAAATTTTCTCTAACTGGGCAGGAATTTTTCCCTAACTGGGAAAAAAAGACAGTGTTTTTAGGAGGTTGCTGACGGAACGGCTATGGAAGGGGAAAACATTTGTTCGGCAGTGGGGTAACGGTAAAAAAGAAGACGCCCTTCCGCAAGTTAGCGGAAAGGCGTCTGTAGTGTGTGCAACACTTATGTTCCGATCCGGAAAAGATTTCCGGATAATCTCTACCGATTAGATAAGGAATCCCAGCAACACACCGGCTGCTACGGCCGAACCGATTACACCGGCTACGTTCGGACCCATGGCGTGCATCAGCAGGTAGTTGGTCGGGTCGTATTCCAGACCGACATTCTGCGAGATACGTGCCGACATCGGAACGGCAGATACACCGGCATTACCGATAAGCGGATTGATCTTGTTATCCTTTCTCAGGAACAGGTTGAAGAACTTGACGAACAACACACCTGAAGCGCTGGCGATGATGAATGCACAGAATCCCAGGAAGAAGATGAAGATAGTGTTCAGTGTCAGGAACTCGGAAGCCTGAGTAGAAGCACCTACCGTTACACCCAGCAGGATAGTGATAGCATCCGTCAACGGACCGCTGGCTGTTTCGGCCAGACGACGTGTAACCCCACTTTCCTTCAGCAGGTTACCGAAAAACAGCATACCCAGCAGAGGCAGACCAGACGGTACCAGGAAGCAGGTAAGCAACAGACCGATGATGGGGAACATGATCTTTTCGGTATGAGATACGGCACGAGCCGGTTTCATACGGATCAGTTTTTCCTTTTTGGTAGTCAGCAAACGCATGATAGGCGGCTGTATGATAGGTACGAGCGCCATGTACGAGTAGGCTGATACGGCAATAGCACCCATCAGGTTGGGAGCCAGCTTGGAAGAAAGGAAGATAGCCGTCGGACCGTCGGCGCCACCGATGATGGCGATACCGGCAGCCTGGTTAGGCTCGAATCCCAATGCAAGGGCAATCATATAGGCACCAAAGATACCGAACTGGGCGGCAGCACCTACCAGCATCAGTTTCGGGTTGGATATCAGTGCAGAGAAGTCGGTCATGGCACCAATGCCGAGGAATACCAACGGCGGATACCAGCCAGTCTTTACACCCTGATACAAGATGTTAAGCACAGAGCCTTCTTCGTAGATACCTACTTCGAGGCCGGCGTCAATCTTGAACGGGATATTACCGATCAGAATACCGAATCCGATAGGAATCAGCAGCATCGGCTCAAAATTCTTCTTGATAGCCAGGAACAAGAAGAACAAACCTACCAAGATCATGATGAGGTGTCCGGAAGTTGCATTCGCAAATCCCGTATACCCCCAGAAGTCGACCAGGTTATCGCCAATAAATGATAAAAAGCTTACTTCTTCCATAAACTTATTCGATTATAATTAAATCCGTTCCTTCGAGAACAGAATCACCTTTGTTAACTTTGATTGCAGTAACTTTTCCGTCTCTGTCGGCATTGATGTTGTTTTCCATCTTCATGGCTTCCAGGATAACGATTACCTGTCCTTTCTTCACCATGTCGCCTTCTTTCACTTTGATGTCGAGGATAACACCTGGCAGCGGAGACTTCACGCCGCTGTTCTTGGCAGGAGCGGCCGGACGTGAAACGACAGGTGCTCCGGTAGCGGTCTTAGGTGCAGCAGCCGGGCGAACAATAGGTTTGGGAGCAACTTTCAGGGGCTTGTCCAACTCTACGTTGTAGGGAGTACCGTTGACCTCTACACGTGCAATGTTGTCTTCTACATCATTAACAGTAACGTTATAGAGGTTACCATTGATTTTATACTTATATTGTTTCATTTTTCTTTAGTTTTTATGGTAAGTATTGATTTACTTATGCGGCGTTTGACGCAATGTATAGATCTTCGAATTCCAAGGAGAATAGTTGCGTTTTACCTTATTAATAGTAAGGATGGTGTCTTCGATGTCATGTACATTGTCCTGATACTCGTGCAATGCCATGGCGATGGCAGCAAATATTTCTCCTGATTCAGTTCCGATGGCTTTTTCCTTGGCTTCCTGTTTGTCGGTAATGCCGTGTGCACGCATGGCATTGCGCTTGATGAAGCCTGCACCAATGTTGCCCACAATCTTGAAGGCAATATACAGCAGGATTAAACCAGAGAACACAACAAGCATAGCCATGATTGCCATACCTACTCCCACAGGGTCTTTCATCTTGAAGCCATCGATTTTCTCGTTGGAGTCAAGCGTCTTGTTGTTGGTACTGGGTGTCACGTAGTGGCCGTTGATGCCCATGACTGTCCATCCGCTCTCCTTTACTCCATCTACTACCAGACCGTAGGAGCAGTCTACCGGGATATTGGCGGGGATAGTGATTGAGTCGAGCAAAGTAGTTCCGTTGGCATCGTACAGGGCGATCCAGTTCGGACCAACAGAATCGAGCTTGAAGTTCAGGTGGAAGTTGCCACGCTTGGGTTCGTTGTCTGCCCAGAAGAGCAGGTGCTGACGGGGAGGAATCTTGGTCAATACGTCTCCCTTGGGTATCGGATACATCATGGCAGCACGTTCGGGTGCCGACAGGCTTTTATCCAATACTCTCTTATCGTTGGTCAGATAGCAGTTGCGGATATCAACTGTGGCGAACGAGGTGTTAAAGATCTCGATCCATGCGTTATGCTTGCCATAATCGTCCTGGAAGTTGTCTTTGTTGTTCACCAATACTTCGTTGATGCAGAGGCTACTGGCACTTTGTGCAAAAGCACCGCCGCAAACTGTCATGAACGCTGCGATAAGTATTCCTATTTTCTTTTTGTTCATAATCGGAAGATTTTGTTAAAGTGGAATATTACCGTGCTTCTTGGCAGGGTTAGTCAGTTTCTTTGTTTGCAGCTGTTGCAAAGCGCGAATAACGCGGAAACGAGTGTTGCGCGGTTCGATAACATCGTCGATGTAACCATATTTGGCTGCATTGTACGGGTTGGCGAACAGCTTGGTATATTCGGCTTCTTTTTCTGCAAGGAATTGAGCAGGATTTTCGTGCTCCTTGGCTTCCTTGGCATACAATACGGCAACGGCACCTGCGCCACCCATAACGGCGATTTCGGCAGTAGGCCATGCGTAGTTGATATCGCCACGCAGCTGCTTACAGCTCATCACGATGTGAGAACCACCGTAAGACTTACGCAATGTTACGGTAACTTTGGGCACTGTAGCTTCGCCGTAGGCATACAGCAACTTGGCTCCGTGCAGGATGACAGCGTTGTATTCCTGTCCTGTACCCGGCAAGAATCCCGGTACGTCGACCAGTGTTACCAAAGGAATGTTGAAGGCATCGCAGAAGCGTACGAAACGTGCGCCTTTACGTGAAGCGTTGCAGTCGAGCACACCTGCCAGATATTTGGGCTGGTTGGCAACGATACCTACCGACTGTCCGTTCATGCGGGCGAAACCGATGATCAGGTTCTTGGCGTAATCCTTCTGTACTTCGAGGAATTCGCCGTTGTCGATGATGGCACCGATTACTTCGTACATATCGTACGGTTTGTTCGGGTTGTCGGGGATGATTTCGTTCAGTGAGTCTTCCAGACGATCGATGGGGTCGGTGCAGGCTACGATAGGTGCTTCTTCCAGGTTGTTCTGGGGGATGTAGCTCAACAGCTTGCGGATGATGGCCAGACCTTCTTCACCGGTTGCTGCAGTGAAGTGAGTAACACCTGACTTGGAAGCGTGTACGCTGGCACCGCCGAGGTCTTCCTGAGTTACGTCTTCGCCTGTCACCGTCTTGACTACGGCAGGACCTGTCAGGAACATGTAAGAAGTACCTTCAGTCATCAGAGTAAAGTCGGTCAGGGCAGGTGAGTAAACGGCACCACCGGCGCAGGGGCCAAAGATACCGGAGATCTGCGGGATGACACCCGAAGCCATAATGTTGCGTTGGAAGATTTCGGCATATCCGGCCAAGGCGTTGATACCTTCCTGGATACGTGCACCACCCGAGTCGTTGATTCCGATAACAGGAGCGCCCATCTTCATGGCCATATCCATTACCTTACAGATTTTCTGTGCCATTGTTTCAGACAATGAACCGCCGAATACAGTGAAGTCCTGTGCGAATACGTATACCAAACGTCCTTCGATGGTTCCGCAACCGGTTACGACACCGTCGCCCAAGAAGTGTTTTTTGTCCTGTCCGAAGTTGGTACATCTGTGCTTTACGAACATATCCATTTCTTCGAAACTGCCTTCGTCAAGCAGTTGGGCTATACGCTCGCGGGCTGTATATTTGCCTTTGGCATGTTGTTTCTCAATAGCCTTTTCGCCACCACCTAAACGAGCCTGAGCACGAAGTTCAATAAGCTCTTTAATCTTTTCAAGCTGGTTACTCATTTTGATAAATTTTAGAATTTAAATATTTTTCTGATTTTCTGATTCAGAGTTGGGAATTTCGATGTTTACAGGAAAAGTTGGACTGGATGCTTTTTTCTGATTCCAAAGACCGGAAGGTGGAAAAGGCTAGTTGTTTTTTTAGATTTCCTATCGTCCGGATATTCCCTTTGGAATCAGAAAAGACATCCGTCCTTGTTTATTCAGGCTTTTCGCACAATTCAGTCAGTACACCCAGTGTTGATTTCGGGTGGAGGAAAGCGATGTTCAGGCCTTCTGCACCTTTGCGCGGAGCTTTGTCGATCAGACGGATTCCGGCAGCTTCAGCCGAAGCCAATGCGTTGGCTACGCCGTCTTCGATGGCGAATGCCAAGTGGTGCATACCACCGTTGCCATTGTTCTTCTCGATGAATTTGGCGATGGTGCTTTCGGGGCTTGTCGGTTCGAGCAATTCTATTTTTACGTCACCCACTTTCAGAAAAGCAGTTCTAACTTTTTGGTCTTCTACTGTTTCGATGTTGTAACACTTCAGACCTAATACATTTTCGTAGTACGGAAGGGCTTCTTCGATGCTTTTTACGGCGATGCCCAGATGTTCAATGTGTGAAATCTTCATAACTATTTTTATTAATGTTGGTATAAAACTCCTCGTAAGGGGATAAAACAGTACAAAGTAAGGCAATTCTTGTTGAATAAAGAAATATTTCGCCAATTAATTCGTGGCAGGGGGAGTGTTAATTTTCTATTTACTTATAGGTATAATACAATATTATAGGGCGCAATTCTTCTGCAAGGTTGTTGTTGCTGTCGGTTTTGCTGTCGGAAAGTAAATAACCGGCATCGGCATATTCCTTCAGCATTGAGACGCCCGGAGGATTCAGATAATAATAATCGCCGTTGAAGTTAGTCGTTGCATAGCGTAAGGGAAGGTAAACGACGTTTTCTTTCTTGAATAACAGATCATCTGTCAGCATGTCGGTTTTCAGTATGTTTGGGCTGTCTTTCATTTTCACGACGGTGGCTGGCGTGTTTTCTTGCAGATAACTGAAAGACACAAGATGACTGTTGACTATGCAATTGTAGATGTAATGAATTCTATTGGAAAGGTTTGATTGTTCTTCGTCCTTGCCGGCAGATTGGGGGAGGCTGGTTTTATCGCTAAAGTTTTTGCTGTTTACTGTCAGAAACGGGTTGATTTTCCCTTTTTTCAGTTCAAAAATAATATTGCAAAGTGGGGGTATGAAGTAAAACCCGCCATGTGAAGCATGGAAAAAGGGTGAGGATGTTTGCTGATATTTGCTTGTCAGGTTGTTTGTTTCCTGCTGCAACAGGTATGTATCAGCTTCTTTGGCTGTCCGGCCCAACCGACGGAGCAAGTGTTTTCCACCATGCAAGGGAAGTAAATCGGTGTAGAGAAAGCCTTCGGCATAGGCTATGTACTGGCTTCGATAATGTGTGTCGTCCAGTTTTCTGGACTCAATAAAATGTCCGGTAAGCAGGTCGTACGTATGAATGGCTTGAGCTTCGGTATCTATCGCATAGATACAGTTGTCTTCAGAGGCTATCGTGAAATCGGAAATTTTCTTGTATTTTTCAAAGTCTGTGTCGGTTGCGCCTATCGTGTGCAGGTATTTGCCGGTGTTGGTGAAGGCATGCAGGTGGTTGTCCGTATCCAGAATGTATAGGTTCCCTTCGTTTTCCAGCATTTTCTTGATGGAGGAAATAGGTGGATAACTGTCGAGGAAAACTAATTTTACGTTTTTGTAGATAGAAGACTTGTAGGCAATCGGTGTCGTTTCAAGTGCATCCAGGTCGCAAGTATAAGAGGAGGGACGATTGATGCAGCTTTGCAGGTACATTGTAGCCAACAGATAGGCGGATAGGCATAGCAGTTTCCATAGGTTGTGGTAAGTGGGGAGTATAGTCTTGTGTTTTTTCATATAACGTACTGTTTTATTCAGGTTGGCGGCATTCATTATTAACGCTCTCAATCAATTAAGGATTTACCTTCTTGAAATGTTTATGGGACTTAAAAATAAGACTTTTTTTGTTTTGTAGATGTATTTTGGCTGAATTTAACAATATGTATAGATGAATGGTGGTTTTATACATCCAGGCGAACTGCTGAAAGAAGAGGCTGAAGAACACAAACTCTTACGCGATACAGGCAGGAAGTACGTTGCTATGCGGTAGGCATGAGTGATACTTGTATGGCTTTCGAGCGACACTTGCACGGCTCGTGAGCGACACTTGTATGGCTTGCGAGCAACACTTGTATGGCTTGCGAGCAACACTTGCAATACTCGTAGGCTTTACAGGCAATACTCGTGGGCTTTGCAGACAATACTCGTGGACTTTGCAGGCAAAACCTGACGGGATTGCTTGTGAAACTCGGCGACATTACTTGTCACATTCGGCAGCATTGTTTGTTAGGTTGGCTAACTACCTATGTTGTCTGGCTAAAGTAGGTAGTTACGAGCGTCAAGTGCCACTTTGAAAATGAAAAATGAATGATTAAAAATGAATAACGCGGGTGAAGGATAGATATGCGAACAACGCAGAATGGGTGGATTTACACAGATAAATAAGGGAAAAGGGAAAATTGGGTTCACGCTTTCACCAGAATGAATCTACGCTGATAATCAGAAGAATATGGTGAAAGATAAGTTTCACGCTCATTCAATGAAAACACCGCTGTTTATCCGTCTTATTTTGATTATCTTTCACTGCAAATATTTTATCCTCAAAAGGTTAGGGTGAAACTTTGACTTGCAAGCAGGTGAAATGGAACACATTTACGCAGATTGCTACAGATTAACCATTTGTTGGTGGGGTATGTATGAATCTGGAAATACTGTGTAGCTCATACCTGAAATAAAAATACGGCGGTTGCATTTGGCTTTGACATACGTTTTTTTATACTTTTGCATGCCCAATCAGGATATCGATTATGCAACAAAAGACTATAAGTAATTTCTTCCGGCCCATAAATACAACTGCTCAAGTTCCAGACAGTGATTATGCGAAAACTGATGTATGTATTGCTATGGCCAATGCTCTGGCACGCAATACAAATCACAGTCTGTATATCATCGACTATAACCGCAAAAACTTCCTTTACGTATCGTCCAACCCGCTATTTCTTTGCGGTCGCTCACCGGAAGAAGTGCAACAGAAAGGGTATGCCTTCTATTTCGAGGTGGTTCCACCTGACGAGATAAACCGTCTGATGGAAATCAACGAAGCCGGATTCCGGTTCTACTATGACCAGCCAGTAGAAAAAAGACTAGACTTGTCCATCGAGTATAACTTTCATATCCGTACATCAGAAAAGCATTCGCACCTTATTCACCACAAACTGACACCTGCCTTGCTGAGTGAAAAGGGGGATATATGGCTGGCTCTATGTACAGTTTCACTGTCACCGGAGAAAACTATCGGAGATGTAGTTATTTCAGACCATACATGTTCTGACCGGTATATCTATTCATTCGAGGGCAGAAGATGGAGAAAACAGCCGGAACTGACTCTTTCAGACCGTGAAAAAGAGATTCTCCAGCTCTCCGTCAAAGGAATGTCGAACACGGAGATTGGAGAAACTCTCTTTATTGATGCCAATACCGTCAAGTTTCACAAGAAGAAACTATTCGAGAAGCTACACGCAGAAAACATCACTGAGGCCGTGGGCATCGCAGCCAATCTGAGGCTGATTTAGAAACACGATGTAGAACTTCGGTAAAGTAGCCATAGGAGGATGGGTAGTGATGTATTCTTCCATCTTTTTCTTTGCGCACAAAATGACTGTTTCATCGTGACATTTATTCATTCTTTCTTTATCAATAAAGGCAATATGCCAGAAGACCAGATAACCGACCACATACCTTTCGATGGTAGCCTCTATCGGTTCGTCCGGGCGCTTCATGGATTGAAGGGAGTTGCGGACATCCTTGTCGATGATGCCTACAACCGCCCATGAGAGATTTATATAAGAAATTGATGCTGTCATAAGTTACATACGGCTTTTCTGCCTGTCTCCGGCTCCGGTTCCCTTATATTTGCTTTTCGTTGTGTTGAACTTGTATCGTACTGTCATGCCGAAACTGCGGCGCGATTCCGGCTGAAGTGTTGTAATTCGGTTACCGCTGTACATCAGTATGTCCGAAGATGCGGTATTGAAGATGTCGACAGCTTGCAGTTGTACGGTCAGTTTTCCGCCCAAAAATCCTTTATACAAGGAAAGATTTACCGAACTCCCGGGTTCAATGATGCGGCAGCTGCTGTCTTCACCTCGTGTGGAAGTCTCCATATCTATGTTCAGCTGGAAATCTTTGGGGAAGCTGAATGTATTGTTCCACTGGAAGAAGCAGATAGGATTATTAAGATTTTTGGGACCATCCGGTGTGTCCATCACAAACCATTGCTGGCTGTACATGGCTGTGAACTGTGGCGACCATATACCTATCGTCGGCGATGCAGATAAAGTGGCATTCAGTTTGTCCACCTTAGGAACATTGGTATGTGTGAACAGAGATATGGAAGGATCCTCAGCCGAATATGATTGGCTTATCTGTATCTGCATGTCCTTGATGCAACTGTAATTCATATTGAAATATAGCCATTTCCAGGATGTGTTAAACGACAGCGTATTCTGTATCGAAGAACGCAGAAGCGGATTCCCGCTCTCGTATGTATATTTGTTGCCATAGGTTACTGCACTTGACAACTTGTAGTAGCTTGGCCGTTCTATGTTGCCTGAATAGCTTACCATCAGCTGGACCTTGCCTATGGGATAGGATACGGATACAGAAGGAAAAACATTGTCGTATTTACGGCTTTGCTCATCCATTCTTTCCCCGAATTCATAGTAATCAGAATTCAGATGCTCATACCTTATACCCGCCTGAGCTTGCAACTGGCCGAAACTGCGTGCGTACATGGCAAATGCGGATACGGCATTTTCCCTGATTTTGTTGTCATTGTCAGGTATAATATTCTCATCGTTTACGTATTGGTTGATACGGCTGCTGTAGGTATATTCACCGCCTATGGAGAAACTACCTTCCCATAACGAGTGTTCCATTATAAGTTTGGCTGCATAAAGTTCATTCCTGTTTTTACCAAGTGTATGGATAGTGCTGCTTACTTCCTTATTGTCCGATTGCTTGACATATTCTTCAGCTACGATAGGATTATTACTATCCGACCACATTCCATCCATATTCAAATCCGCATTCCAATCATTGAAATTGCCATTATAATAAGCATTTACGGTATGTCTGTTGTTTGTGGTTATTGAATTGGTGTTACTTTTACTTTCTTCCTCTAATAGATTATCCACATGAATGGAAGAGTTCATATACGCTCGCATCTCAATCTGAGGATCTCTGCTAAAATTATACCTTACACCCATCACATGATTTTCGTTGAACTGATAATTCAATGAAAGCATGGCAGCAATTTCCTGAGTGTGAAACGGACTTTTCATATCTGAATTTTGTGTCCAGACTTTATCAAGGTATGTTTTCTGTGTCAGTATCTTGTTCTCTTCAAACTTGTTATCCCTGCCGAATAACATTCCTCCGAGGTCGAATCCTCCCTTACGGTAATTAAAATTAAACTGGTCGAGCAAAGCAAGGTCATATTGGTACCCTAAGTATGCACGGTTGTTGAAACCAAATCCCTCTCCTTGTGGCTTTCGGGTTATGATACGTACCACAGCTTTCACCGAAGCATCATATCGGGCACCGGGATTACGAAGGACTTCTACACTTTTTATATCCTCGGACGACAGTTGGTCAAGTTCCGAACTGTTTCTCATTTTTCTTCCGTTGATGTAGATTTCCGTCACTCCGCTTCCGAATACATTCACTGATCCGTCATCGGCAGACAACCCTGGAATTTTATTGAGTAGGTCATTTCCTGTTCCAGCTTTTTCAAGTACACTTCCTGCGACAGTTGTTACCATTGCATTACCTTTTACGCGTGTTTTAGGTAAGTCTGCTTTTACAACAACTTCTCCTAATTTTTGTGTATCCGAAACGAGTTGCACGATATCAACATTGGCAGAAGCTATTGGTTTATACACCGTTTTATATCCGATGGAAGATATTTTCACTATCAGGTTTTCCGATGTTGTCTCCAGAGTGAAAGAACCGTCCTCACCGCTGATGGTTCCATTTACAAACGCCGAATCGGGCAATGACAGCAGCACCACATTGGCGTAAGGCAAAGGCTGGCTGTTCTCGTCAATCACTTTTCCGCTTACGGTCTGTGCGAATAAACTTACAGGTAGTATGATGCCTATAAGTGCCAATAATAATACTTTGATAAATCTCATTGTACGATAGTTCTTTAGTTTTCTGCTGCAAAGTTCCGTACTTCCCGAGACTTCTCCACTACCCTGTAGGGTAGTTCTAACGACAGAAACTAAAAAACGATGAGGCGCAATGCATCTAAGGGAACGAAGTGAAGGATCTGTTATCACATAGCTTTCGAAAGAGATCCTTCACTGCGTTCAGGATGACAGAATGACAATTACGTTATGCTCTAAGGCAAATAGTGTACTTTTTAAAGTGGACTCAAATCGTTATCTGACATACTTTAGAGGGGCGGGTGGGTAATTTATGCGTTAAAGACTGCAGCGGAAAGTCCAACGTGAAGGGAACACCTTAAAAGAAAAAACAATATATATCATATATATCGTATATATTTCATATATTTGCATAAAAGACGGAACAATGGAAGCAACAGTAACATACAAGAAAAAGATTATCGACCTGAAAGAGGACACTTTCAAGGCTCTTTCGGTCATGGCAGCACGCCAGGGCACGAATCTGAAGAAGCTGATAGAAAACCTGCTCGACAAGGCAGCCGAAGAGTACGATGACAGCGAAGCCTACCGCTATATGACCGAGAATTACCCGGACGGAAAGGTCAAGCTGGATAAGAACGAGCGTAAGGAATTTATGGACTGGCTTGGAGTGGTTGAGAAATGAGGGTTGAGTTTTCAAAGGAGTTTGAAAAGGCAGTCCGCAAACTCTCCGGCAAAATGCTGGATTCTTGTACTCAATAGAGGGGCAGATTAGTTCCACAAGAAGAAACTCTTCGAGAAGCTACACGCAGAAAACATCACTGAGGCCGTAGGCATCGCAGCCAATCTGAGGCTGATTTAGGAAGACGATGTAGAACTTCGGCAAAGTAGCAACAGGAGGATGTGAGGTGACGTATTCCTCCAGTTTCTTCCGTCCAAGTTCGATTACCTTCTCATCGTCACATTTGTTCATCTTTTCTTTATCAATATAGGCTATATGCCAGAAGACCAGATAACCGATGACGTACCTTTCAATGGTAGCTTCTATCGGTTCGTCCGAACGCTTCATGGATTGAAGGGAGTTGTGGACATCCTTGTCGATGATGCCCACAACTGCCCATGAGAGATTTATATAAGATATTGATGTTGTCATAAGTTACATGTGGCTCTTTGGTCTATATCTGATTTTCCAAAAGACTATTAAAAAATTCAATAAATTTGTCACGGTTCTTACAACTGAATACATAAGCCTTTCTGTTTGTACGAATAAGTATCAATTCATTGAGGTTAGTTGCATACATAGTGTAATGCCCTAATTTCTTATTCCTGAATTTGCCTAAATATCCGCATAATCCACCACTTCCGAGTAAACGAATAGAATATGCTGTTTCCGAGTTTGGTATTGCTTTCAATTCTATAATATCTTTGAAAGGAATATGAATTGAGCCAATTAGTCTATGTAAAGCTATTTTGTTACTTTCAATGGTCAGTCGTAGCGGCATCAGTAGTAATACTCCAATAATAGTGGCCAAGCAAATAATAATTAGCGTGTATTTAAGCCAAATCAATTCATTTGTCCAAACAAAATATACGGATATGACCAAAATAATAACTGTAATGGCTGTCAGAAATGTAACTCCTATACTCCAGAGACATGGGAAAGTTGTAATACTCTTTGTTCTCATAATGTTATGTTTTAGTAATTAATATTTTAGTGAAGACAAAGTATACCTATAAGTACAAAATAGGCATACTTAAATTATGATGTTTTCTTTAGTTTTTTTCTGCAAAGTTCCTTACTTTGCGAGACTTTTCCACTACCCAATAGGGTAGTTTTAACTATACAAAATAAGCTGTGATTCTATTACGCATAAGAAATATTTTACATAACATAAAATAGGCTCATATAAGTTACATACGGTTTATTGCATCCTGTCCTGCTCCTGTACCTTTATATTTGCTTTTGGCTGCATTAAACTTGTAGCGTACAGTAAGACTGAATGATCGTGTATCACTCCAAGACAAGTCCTTCATCTGCGAACTCTCCATATAAAGAAGTGCTTCCTGCTTACAACCTAACAACAAGTCATTTGCACGCGCTTCAATACTGAGCGCATCGTTCAAGAAGGATTTACGCAAGCCTATATTGAGTGTATATTGTGGACGTTTAAGAGTGATATTCTGGACCTGACCACAACTTTGATAACTGAAGTCGGCTGTCAGCAAGAATCCGGCAGGGAGAGTAAAAGCATTGTTTAATGAACCTATAAAGAGCGGATTGTTATAAGTCCTTCTCTGACCGGCGGCATCCAACGAAAACCATTGCTTCATCATGACCGCACTAGCGTTAAGGTTCCATATACCAATAGTAGGCGATGCTGCCAGCATTACTGTCAGACTCGGTAAACGGTCGTGATTAATATAGTTAATCAAAGTAGTAGCCGACTGACCTTCGACCTGTGTTCCCCAATAAAGGATATAGTCCCGAACCATTTTGTAGCTTACCATTGCCTGAAAGAATCGCCAGACACCAACAGCGGTTACATCGTGCGTAACACTTGGTTTCAGGAGCGGATTCCCCGTTTGCCATGTAAACCTATTGGCATAAGTGATATTGTTTCTTAACTGGCTGTAATTAGGACGTTGCGTTTGTGCCGCATAGCTGACTTGAAATTGCACTTTTCCCAATTGCCCGTTCACAGAAGCATTTGGGAAGATATTATCATATATACGACTTTGTCCGGGTACAAATGTACCATTTTCAAAATAATCAAAATCCACATGCTCATATCGCAAGCCGATGTTTGCCTGACCGAATGGTAATGGATGGCTGTACTGTGCATAGGCGGCAAGATTCTGTTCGCGGATGCGGCTATAGGTCGTAGGTACATATCCTTCCTGATTTACATAATCATCATGCCGGTCGGTATAGGTATATTCTCCTCCTACAGAGATACTTCCTCTCCACAACGGATGAGTGTATGAAGCTTTGGTAGCGACAAGCTGATTATCCACCCTATTATCAGAAGTGACAGTACGGTCTTCATGGTCTTGACTATCCTCTGCATTAAGGGAATATTGTGTATAGGCATTACGGTAATAGTCGGCATCCCAAGTCAGTTCTCCTTTGCCTATTTGTCCGGCATAGTAAATGTTAAGCTGATGTTCCGGTTGTGATTTTGCATTAGCTACAGTGGTACTGTGCAAAATATCATAAGGCAATCCATCTGCCTGAATCTCGCTATCGAAGGTCGTAAGCATATCTGTATGCAAGGCTTTGCTCAAATCATAGCGTACACCTATGGAATGATGATCGTTAAAATCATAATTGAATCCGATTCGTCCGTCTATACTGCGAGAATTGGTATTAGAGTGCTGATAATTCTTTTGTGTCCATATAGTATCGGTAAAGGCCGTTTGTTCCAGAATGTCATTTTGTAAGGAGGTCGTCTTATCAAAACGGATCATGCCGAAAACATCAAGTCCATTATGCCGATAGTTTACATCAGCTTGCTCTACAAAGTCGGAATTTTGAGACTGATCATAGGAACTGCGCAGACTCACTCCAAAGCCATCTCCTTGTCGTTTGACAGTACGGATACGAACAACTGCCCCTACAGTTGCATCATAACGGGCACCGGGATTGCGAACAACTTCTACGCTTTTAATTTCCTCCGATGTCAGTTGGTCTAGTTCTGCAAAATCACGCAATTTTCTACCATTGATATAAATAAGTGGTGAACCTTTACCCAACACCTCAAATCCATCAGTTTTTTTTTGCAAACCGGGTATATGCGCCAATACATCTTCAGCTGTTCCGGCTTTCGAGAGAACTGTGCCCTGCACATTGGTTTCCAAAGCATCGTTCTTTATGCGTGTCACAGGAATATTACCTTTTACCACCACTTCACCGAGCATCTGTGCATCCGATACGAGCTGCACGATACCGATATGGGCAGGAGTAGTTGGTTTATATACGGTCTTATATCCGATGGAGGATATTTTCACTATTTGGTTTTCCGATGTTGCCTCCAAAGTGAAAGAACCGTCTTCACCACTGATGGTTCCATTTACAAACGCCGAATCGGGTAATGACAGCAACACCACATTGGCGTATGGCAATGGATTACTGTTCTCATCAATCAGTTTTCCGCTTACGGTCTGTGCGGACAAACTTACAGGTAATATGATACCTATAAGTCCGAATAAGAATACTTTAATTAATTTCATTGTATGATAGTTTTTAGTTTTCTGCTGCAAAGTTCCATACTTCGTGAGACTTTTCCACTACCCAGTAGGGTAGTTCTAAAAATAGGAAACTTGCATTGCGGGCATTACGAGTGTGAAATAAGAGTGCTTGCGAACTATACAAGCCTCCCTTTATGAATTATGTAATCCTTCTTTCATTGACAGCTGTTGTTAGAGGAAAAATATGTTTTTCCTGTTTTTGCCTTTTCTGGCGAGAAAAGGGTCATTAAACATTAGACAAAAAGATATGAGTTTTCGTTTCTTTGTTGTAACTTTGCACTAATAATGACAAAAAGGATAATATTATGTCGCATTTAGCTCCTCTGATTGCCGATTTGGCACTTATATTGATTTCTGCAAGTTTGATGACACTGCTTTTCAAGAAGCTGAAACAGCCTCTTGTGTTAGGATATGTGGTAGCCGGTTTTCTGGCAAGCCCTCATCTGTCTTTTACCCCTTCGGTGATGGACACGGCTAACATACAGACTTGGGCCGATATAGGTGTCATCTTCTTGCTGTTTGCATTGGGATTAGAGTTCAGTTTCAAGAAGATTGTAAAGGTAGGAGGTCCGGCTATTATTGCGGCCTGTACCATTATTTTCTGTATGATATTGGTCGGTGTAGCAGTGGGAACGTCATTCGGATGGAAGCGGATGGACTGTATCTTTCTGGGAGGAATGATAGCCATGTCGTCTACTACCATTATCTATAAGGCTTTCGATGATTTGGGCATACTGAAAAAGCAGTTTACAGGACTGGTGTTAAGTGTGCTTATTTTGGAAGATATTCTGGCCATTGTCCTGATGGTGATGCTGTCTACCATGGCAGTCAGCAACAATTTCGAAGGGACGGAAATGCTGGAAAGCGTTGCCAAACTGCTCTTCTTCCTGATACTCTGGTTTGTGGTAGGTATCTATCTGATTCCTGAACTGCTGAAGCGCTGCCGCAAGCTGATGAGCGATGAGACGATGCTCATCGTTTCGTTAGGACTGTGTTTCGGTATGGTGGTGATAGCTGCCCATACGGGTTTTTCTGCGGCCTTTGGAGCTTTCATTATGGGTTCTATTCTGGCAGAGACATTAGAGGCAGAGCACATCGAGCAGCTGGTAAAACCGGTAAAGGACTTGTTCGGAGCTATCTTTTTCGTGTCGGTAGGTATGATGGTCGATCCGGGTATGATTGTTGAATATGCTATTCCCATTCTGGTCATTACATTGGCGGTGATTGTCGGACAGTCTTTGTTTGGCACATTGGGCGTTCTGCTGTCGGGACAACCGTTGAAGACAGCCATGCAGTGCGGATTCAGTTTGACACAGATTGGTGAGTTTGCTTTTATTATTGCCTCGTTGGGTGTTTCTCTGAATGTGACCAGTCATTTCCTCTATCCTATTGTGGTGGCTGTATCGGTGATTACGACTTTCCTTACTCCTTATATGATACGTCTGGCCGAACCTGCTTCCAATTTTGTGGATGCTCACATGCCGAAAAGGTGGAAAGGCTTTCTCGACCGCTATACATCGGGCTCGCGTGCGGTCAATCATGATAGCTTATGGAAGCGCTTGATCGTATCGCTTGTGCGTATTACGGTCGTTTACTCCATTGTGTGTGTAGCGATAGTAGCGGTTTCATTCCGTTTTCTGGTACCTCTTTGCAAGGAAGGATTACCGGGCGTTTGGGGAGCGCTGGTTGCAGCGTTTGTAACGATTCTGTTCTTGGCTCCTTTTCTGCGGGCTATCATGATCAAGAAAAACCATTCCATGGAATTTGTTACACTGTGGAATGACAACCGTGGAAACCGTGCGCCGCTGGTAGCTACCATTGTGTTGCGCATATTGCTGGCCGTATCTTTTGTGATGTTCGTCATTGCAGGACTGTTCAAGATGTCGGTCGGACTGGTGTTTGGTGTTGCATTGTTGCTGGTGATTGTGATGATTCTGTCTCGTCAGCTGAAAAGACAGTCCATACTGATAGAACGTAAGTTCTTCCAAAACCTGCGTTCGCGTGACATTCGGGCGGAATATATGGGCGAGAAGAAGCCTGAATATGCGGGTCGTCTGCTTTCGCGCGACTTGCATCTGGCCGATTATGTGGTGCCGGGCGAGTCGGGATGGGTTGGCAAAACGCTTGCCGAACTGAATTTCGGTAAAGAATATGGTGTGCATGTTGTCTCCATTTTGCGTGGAAAGAAACGTATCAATATTCCCGGTGCTATGGACCGCTTGTTTCCACAAGATAAATTGCAGGTGATAGCTACGGATGAAGAACTGAACCGTTTTGGCGAAGAGATGGCAAAAGTCTCAGAATTGGATACTGACGTGGTGGAAAAAAGCGAAACGATTCTTCGTCAGTTCCGCATCGATGCTGGTTCTCCCTTCTTGGGCAAGACACTGAAAGAAGCCGGCATTCGTGAGAAGTATCATTGCTTGATAGCCGGTGTAGAGCGTGGTAGTGACGAACTTCACGCTCCCGATCCGCATGAACCTTTTGCTGAAGGCGATGTTGTGTGGATTGTGGGAGAAAAAGCAGATGTGTATAAGCTGGTTGGGGAGAAGAATGAAGATGAGGAAATGGAGTAGGGAAGTCTGTTTATAACTTCCCTAATATCTTGTCCATTACCCAGTTGGTAAGAGTAGCGCTTTCGCCATCGCATGTACATACTGATTTGCCCAGCAAGTGGTCTACTACTGCCTGAATGAGCGGCTGCTGTACGTATATGGGATTCTCGACAATGATTTCCTCACGTCCTCTTTCGGTGTGAAGCGCTATTGGGTCGTAGGTGAAAACCGAGAAACAGATCATGCCCTTGTCTCCGATAATTTCGATACGGTCTTCACGTGCCGAGTCGTGTGCAACGAAGCACCAAGAACCACTGCCTACCAGGCCGCTGTCGAACTGGAAGCAAGCGCTCAGTGTGTCCTCGGCAGGGTAGAGTCCGCCCCGGTTGCTTTTGTAACCGCTTGCTTGTAGTATGCAGCCGAATATTTCCTGTAATAAGTCAATCTGATGAGGAGCCAAATCGTAGAAGTAGCCTCCGCCTGCAATATCGGGCTGTACGCGCCAAGGTAATTTCTGCTTGTTGTAGTCCAGACAGCGTGGGGGCTGCGCGAAACGAATTTGGATGTTGATGACATTTCCGATAGCACCTTCTTCGACCAGCGATTTTACTTTCTGAAAATAGGGAAGGTAACGCCGATAATAGGCAACGAAGCAAGGAACTCCCGTCTCGTGCGAAACGCGGTTGATGCGGCAGCACTCCTCGTAAGTGACAGCCATCGGCTTTTCAATGTAAACAGGCTTTCCCGCTTTCATTGACATGACGGCGTATGTAGCGTGCGAGGAAGGAGGAGTGGCTATGTAGATAGCGTTTATTTCGTCGTCGTCAATCAGTTCTTGTGCATCATCGTACCATTTGGGGATTCCTCTTTCCTGTGCATACGCTTTGGCTTTGGCACCGTCGCGGCTCATAACGGCTACAACTTCGGAATTTTCTATTTTCTGAAAGGCCGGACCACTTTTGTATTTGGTTACTTCGCCACAGCCTATGAATCCCCATTTAATTATTTTTTCCTTCATATCATTATGCATTGACGTTAAAATCCGGTTTTACTTATCTGTAGTTTTGTAAAGTTTGCTTGTATGATGGATGGAAGAGGTTTGTTTTCAGTCTTCGTCTTCAAAGTCGAAGTCGAAATCAAAGTCGTCCATAAATTCGGGTGCAGTAAATTCTTCGAGTTCGCGTCTGTCCTTTTTGGTAGGACGACCTGTTCCTTTAGCTCGATTCACGAATCCGCTGACACGGCTCATTTCCAGCAATTCATATTGGTCGGGAGTCGTAACGTTTTCCATCATTTCTGGAACGACTTTGGCTCCGACCCGTTTCTCGATGGTCTGCAATACTTTAAAAGAATAGGTGATAGGCGGTTTTCGTACCTGTATGACGTCGCCTGGTTTTACCATACGTGCTGCTTTTGCCTGTGCTCCGTTAATGCTGACGCGTCCTTTCTTGCAGGCTTCGGCGGCGATGGTACGCGTCTTAAAGATGCGTACTGCCCACATCCATTTATCTATTCTGGCTTCGCTCATTTATTTCTTATTATATTGATTCATTGTAATGTCGATTCCTGCCAGGCAGAAACTTTTTACGATTTCTCCGGCAGTTTCCAGCCGTTCGGGCATGGTCTTCCAGTCTTCGTCGGTGAAGTGGCCTAACACGTAGTCTATTTGTCCTCCGCGTGGAAAGTCGTTTCCGATGCCAAATCTCAGTCGGGCGTAATTTTGTGTACCCAAAGTAGCGGCTATGTGTTTCAGGCCGTTGTGTCCGGCATCACTACCTTTTCCTTTCAGTCGCAAAGTGCCGAATGGAAGGGCAAGGTCGTCTACCACGATCAATACATTTTCGAGAGGAATGTTTTCTTTCTGCATCCAGTAACGGACTGCGTTTCCACTAAGATTCATGTATGTGGAGGGTTTCAGCAGCAGTAACTGGCGGCCCTTAACCGACAGCGTGGTGATGAATCCGTAACGGCGGTCTTCGAACGTAGTTCCTGCGGCTTTGGCCAGTGCGTCTACTACCATGAATCCTATGTTATGGCGGGTTTCATGGTATTCAGGGCCGATGTTTCCTAATCCTACAATCAGATATTTCATGAGTGTCTGTCTAGATAACTTGTTTTAAATGCGCAAGTATGCGGCATTATTCATAAAAAAGCGACGCGGATTATCACAACTACTCGCGGATTGTATAAGTGAATCTGCGAGTGGTTGCGTAATCCGCGTCAAAGGATATTTTAAATAAAGGAGATGCTGATTAGTTGGCTGCAGCTGCGGCACCTCTTGCGGCACGAGTCAGCTTCACAGCACATACAACTGCTTCTTTAGCATTCAGCAGTTCCAGACCTTCGAAATTCAACTCACCCACTTTGATAGTCTTACCAAGACCCAGGTGAGAAACGTTTACGATCAGTCTTTCAGGGATTACATTATATAAAGCTTTCACTTTCAGCTTGCGGATTTGCAATGCCAACTTACCACCGGCTTTCACACCTTCAGCCAGACCTTCCAACTGTACGGGAACTTCCATTACGATAGGTTTAGCTTCGTCGATTTGATAGAAGTCAACGTGCAGAATAGTATCTTTTACAGGGTGGAACTGGATGTCCTTCATGATAGCATTTACTTTTTTGCCATCGATGATCAGGTCAACCACGTAGATGTGCGGAGTATATACCAAGTTGCGCAAGCCTTCTGCGGGTACAGTGAAGTGGATGTTTTCGCCACCGCCGTATAATACGCAAGGTACACCGTTGTTTTTACGAATAGCTTTTAAAGCTCTGGCTTGTTCCGAAGAACGTTCTGCAATAGTTCTTGCAGTTCCTTTAATTTCGATTGATTTCATCTTTTAAAAGTTTTTGTGTTACTCTAAATTAAGTTTGTTTGTTGCTTAATTCACCATCACACGATATGGTCTATCCATACGATGCTGCAAAAAAGCGGTGCAAAATTACATTTTCTTTTTGAATTACACAAAAATACTTTTTAAAAATCAATGTCTATTTTGATTTCTCCTTCCAATGTCGATGAATCAGGCTTGGCTGTTTGCTTAGTTTCTGCGCTGTTTGCTTCCGAGGAACTGTTTTCTGGAGTTGTATCAGAAAAAGTGCTTTCGCCTTGTTCCTGTTGGATGAACTGGATAGCCTGCTGCAAGCCGGCCATGAATTTTTCGAAGTCTTCTTTATAAAGGAATATTTTATGCTTTTCGAAACTTACTTGTGAATCGTCGCCTTCGCCGGTTACAATTTTCTTGCTTTCGGTGATGGCTAAAAACATTTCGTCTTTTCTGTTCTTTTTTACGTCCAGATAGTAAATGCGCTTTCCTGCTTTGATGGACTGGGAGAATACAATCTCTTTGTCGCTCATATCAACACCGTTTTTTTTCTTTAACTCTTCCATATTGCCTAAATTCTTGTTGTAATCGGCTTCAAAATTGATGATTTTTTTTAAACTGTCAAAAGAAAAATGCCGGATAATGACTTTCCGCATAAAAAAATGTGATTTGTTTGTGCTCAACTCACTAAAAATGTCTACTTTTGCACTGTTAAAACAATAGTATTTATTTAGCATTATGATTAACAGAGTTCTTATTCGTCTTAAGATTATACAGATTGTATATGCTTATTATCAGAACGGCAGTAAAAATTTAGACTCAGCGGAGAAAGAATTGTTCTTTAGCCTTTCTAAGGCGTACGACCTTTACAATTACCTGCTGATGCTGATGGTTGCTTTGACGAACTATGCGCGTAAGCGTATTGACACTGCAAAGGCCAAATTGGCTCCTACTCCTGAAGAATTGTATCCGAACATGAAATTTGTGGAAAACAAGTTTGTTGCCCAGTTGGAGGGAAACAAACAGCTGATGGATTATGCCGCCAATCAGAAACGCAGTTGGAGCAATGATGAAGATTTCGTGAAGGGGCTTTATGAGAAGATTCAGGCTTCGGATATATATAAGGAATATATGGCTTCGTCAGAATCTTCGTACGAAGCTGACCGCGAATTGTGGCGGAAACTTTATAAAACCTTTATTTTCCACAACGAGGATCTGGACAGTCTGCTTGAAGACCAAAGTCTGTATTGGAATGATGACAAGGATATTGTTGACACCTTTGTACTGAAAACCATCAAACGCTTTGACGAAAAGAATGGAGCCAATCAGGAGCTGCTTCCCGAGTTTAAGGATGATGAGGATCGCGAGTTTGCCCGCCGGTTGTTCCGCCGTGCTATTCTGAACAGCGACTACTATCGTCATCTGATCAGCGAGAATACGCGCAACTGGGATTTGGAGCGTGTAGCTTTCATGGACGTCATCATTATGCAGTGTGCGTTGGCCGAGATCTTGAGTTTCCCCAATATCCCAATCAGCGTTTCCCTGAACGAATATGTCGACATCGCAAAAGTATATAGCACATTGAAGAGCGGCAGTTTTGTCAATGGTACTTTAGACGGAATTGTTAAGGTATTAAAAAAAGAAGGGAAGTTAACGAAAAACTGATACCTTTGTTGCTCACATTTAAAAAACTAAAACTGAATATTTATGAATTTGATGACTGTATTCTTCCTGCAAGCTACTCCCGCAGGTCCTGCGGGTGGCGGTAGCATGATGTGGATTATGCTGATAGCCATGTTTGTGATCATGTATTTCTTTATGATTCGTCCGCAGAACAAGAAGCAAAAAGAAATTGCCAATTTCCGTAAATCGCTTCAGGTTAATCAGAAAGTGATTACTGCCGGAGGTATTCATGGTGTGGTCAAAGAAATCAATGATAATGACGTGATTCTTGAGATTGCTTCTAATGTAAAGATCCGTATTGATAAGAATTCTATTTTTGCCGCTGCTGCCGATGCTAATGGTAGCCAGGCTGCAAAATAAAGGAAGGAATATGAGCCTATGCTCGATCGTAGTAATATAAAGAGCAAATACTCTAAGATTGCTGCACAAGTGAAGAACTTTCTGCTCAGTGCCAAGAGCAGAGAGTTCTTCATTTTTTTGTTTTTCTTTTTTATAGCCAGTGGTTTCTGGTTGTTGCAGACGTTGAACAACGACTATGAAACGGAGTTCTCCGTCCCTGTGCGGTTGAAAGGGGTACCTGATAATGTTGTTATCACTTCGGAACCGGCTACAGAGCTGCATATCAAAGTGAAGGACAAAGGCACTGTATTGTTGAACTATATGTTAGGGAAGAGTTTCTATCCTCTTGCTATTAATTTCGATGAATACAAGACGAGTGACAACAGCAATCATGTGCGTATCGTTTCGTCTGAATTCGAGAAAAAAATTCTTAGTCAGCTAAATGTGTCAACACGTTTGCTCGCTATGAAGCCGGACACGTTAGAGTATTATTATTCTACTGGTGATTCGAAACTGGTACCAGTGAAGTTGTTGGGTGAGGTGAATGCCGGCAGGCAATATTATTTGTCGGATACTGTTTTTACGCCTGATTCGGTATTGGTGTATGCTTCGAAAGAGGCTTTAGACACTATAACTGCGGCCTATACGAAATGGGTCAGACAGGATGAGATTACTGATACGTTGAAGCAACAGGTTGGTCTGATGGCACGCAAAGGAATAAAATATGTTCCATCTTCGGTTGAGATGATGTTACCTGTTGATATTTATACGGAGAAAACGGTAGAAGTACCTTTACGGGGTGTTAACTTCCCGGCCGACAAGGTGCTGCGGGCTTTTCCTTCGAAGGTTCAAGTCACTTTTCAGGTAGGACTAAGCCGCTTCAGGAAGATTACAGCTGATGATTTTCATATTCGTGTATCGTATGAAGAACTGCTGCTGTTGGGTTCGGACAAGTATAAAGTGAAGTTGGGACATGTGCCGGAAGGAGTCACGCAAGTACGTATCCATCCGGAGCAGGTAGACTTTTTGATAGAGCAAATACCATCGGATTATGGCAATTAAGATAGGAATAACGGGAGGAATAGGCAGTGGAAAAAGTGTTGTGTCCCGTTTACTCGAAGTGATGGGAGTGCCTGTTTATATCTCTGATGTTGAAACAAAGAAACTGATGCTGACGGACGAGGAAATACGTCGGAAGCTGGTAGATTTGCTGGGCGACGAAGTGTATGCAGGTGGTGTTTTGAACAAGCCGATGCTGGCTTCGTATCTTTTTGCTTCGGAGCAACATGCACGTGAGGTCAATGTAATTGTCCATCCGCAGGTGAAGAAGGATTTCCGCCGATGGGTGCAGGAACACGAAAAGTTTCCTTTGGTAGGCATCGAATCGGCCATTCTGATAGAGGCTGGTTTTACAGCCGAAGTGGACAAAGTACTGATGGTATATGCGCCTCGTGAGGTACGTATAGCGCGTGCGATAAAACGTGACAGTTCGTCGCGCGAATTGATTGAACAACGCATCCGTAGTCAGATGGATGACGAGGTGAAACGCCGTCAGGCCGATTTTGTGATAGTGAACGACGGTGAGAAAGCTTTGATACCACAAGTCCGGGAATTGCTTGCATCGTTGTAGAAAAAGAAGATATGCCTTGCTTCCTGTCTTGGGCCAAAGGACGGGTGTAAGCAAAAATAAGTAACCTTATTTTGTATTCTCTTTAGCTTGCATTATCTTTGCCATCCGATTGAAATTACTATTAACTAAATAAAATAAGAATAGAGTTATGTTGAAGACTATTTTGTCTATCTCTGGAAAACCAGGATTGTATAAACTTGTTTCTCAAGGAAAGAATATGCTGATTGTAGAATCGATTGTGGATAAAAAACGCTTCCCGGCTTACGGTAACGAAAAGATTATTTCGTTGGGTGATATTGCCATGTATACGGATGCAGAAGATATTCCATTGAGAGATGTACTGGTTTCTATGAAGAAGAAAGAGAATGGTGCTGCTGTAGTTATGGATCTGAAGAAGGCTACATCAGAGGAACTTCGTACTTATCTGGCAGAAGTATTGCCAAACTTCGACCGCGACCGTGTACATTCTTCCGATATTAAAAAGCTGATTTCCTGGTACAATCTGCTGGTAGCAGCCGGTTTGACAGATTTCGAAGAGGTTGCAGAAGAGCAGGAAGAAGCCGCTGAAGAAAAATAAAAAGGCACTACTTTGGGATTAGATACAAAAATGAGTGTATCAGAAAGTGGAACGTTCAGTTCGTGAGTTTCTGATACACTCATTTTTTTTGTTATCAATAGTGTTTATTTCCTTAATATTCCACCTTATCTTCTTTTTTCATCCACATATCGAAGGCTTTGATGGCTTCTTCGGGCAATACTATTTCAGATGGCAATTTGCGTCGGTCTTTGGGTAATTCCAGTTCATCGTAGATGAAGGAGTCGTCGAAACCGATATTCTTGGCATCTGTCTTGTTGTTTCCGTAATACATTTTATCCAAATGTGCCCAGTAGATGGCACCCAGGCACATGGGGCAGGGTTCGCAGGAGGTATAGATTTCGTATCCGCTCAGGTCGAATGTTCCGAGTTTCTCACAAGCGGCACGTATGGCGCTTACCTCGGCGTGGGCTGTAGGGTCGCAGTTGGAAGTCACACGATTGACTCCAGTAGCTACAATCTGTCCGTCTTTGGCGATGACTGCGCCAAAAGGACCTCCACCATTTTCTACGTTTTCAACAGATAGCTCTATGGCTTTTCTCATTAATTCTTCTTTCGTCATAGTTTTTGGCTTTTCGTTACACGAGGTAAAGATAATACTTATGTGCCATATTTTTCCCAGTTAGGAAAATATTTCTCTCTAACTGGGAAAAAATTTTTTCCTAACTGGACAAAAAAATGGGCTTCTGTATCAGCATAAAAAAAAGCAGGTCTGCACAAATAAGTTGTGAAGATCTGCTTTTTATGTGAGGACTTAGCCGACTGCATGTTCAGCTAAGTCTTTTTTTGTATGCTTTAGTTCCGGAACAGAAGACCGTCGCCTGTGGCGTTTACGTCTACTATGATAGGACGGCTGCGGTCTACTTCTTGTGCCAGCAACTTCTTAGACAAGTCGTTGAGCAGGTAGTGCTGGATAGCACGTTTTACAGGACGGGCACCAAATTCAGGATCATATCCGGCATTTGCCAGGAAGTTGATGGCGGTGTCGGTGAGCTGTAATTCCACTCCGTTGCCTTCGAGCATTCTACGAACACTGTTGATCTGCAGTGTTACGATTTGCTTGATCTGAGGCTCGGTCAGCGGCAGGAACATGATGGTTTCGTCTATACGGTTAAGGAATTCCGGCCGTATCGATTTCTTCAGCATGTTCGTCACTTCGCGCTTGGTTTCTTCTACAATCTGTTCCTTGTTGCTACCATTCAGCTTTTCCATCTGGCTTTGAATGTACGAACTTCCCATGTTGGACGTCATGATGATGATGGTGTTCTTGAAGTTCACCGTACGTCCTTTGTTATCGGTCAGACGTCCGTCGTCGAGTACTTGCAGCAAGATGTTGAATACATCCGGATGTGCTTTCTCGATTTCATCGAACAATACTACCGAATAAGGTTTACGCCTTACGGCTTCAGTCAGCTGACCACCTTCATCGTATCCGACGTATCCGGGAGGCGCTCCGACCAGACGGGAGACGCTGTGTTTCTCCTGATACTCGCTCATGTCGATACGGGTCATCATCGTTTCGTCGTCGAACAGAAATTCTGCCAGTGCCTTTGCCAATTCGGTTTTACCTACACCAGTCGTACCCAAGAAGAGGAACGAACCAATAGGCCGTTTGGGATCTTGCAACCCGGCACGACTACGGCGAACAGCGTCGGCAACGGCTTCGATGGCTTCATCCTGACCGATGACACGCTTGTGGAGTTCTTCTTCCAGATGGAGGAGTTTTTCCTTTTCGCTTTGCAGCATCTTGCTGACAGGTATTCCTGTCCAGCGCGATACAACGTCGGCTATGTCTTCGGCATCTACCTCTTCTTTGATCATGGCCTTATCGCCTTGCATGGCATGCAGTTTCTGCTGGGTCTCTTCTATTTCCTTGTTCAATGCCTGAAGCTTGCCGTAACGGATTTCGGCTACTTTGCCGTAATCGCCCTCGCGTTCAGCTTTTTCGGCTTCGAATTTCAGGTTTTCGATTTCGACCTTGTTCTGCTGAATCTTGTTTACCAGCGTCTTTTCGCTTTGCCATTTGGCTTTGTACGAGCTTTCCTGTTCTTTGAGTTCGGCCAGTTCCTTACCGATTTGTTCCAGTTTGGCTTTGTCGTCCTCGCGCTTGATGGCTTCGCGCTCGATTTCCAATTGCTTTATTTTACGCGAAATTTCGTCCAGCTCTTCAGGTACGGAGTCTACTTCCATACGCAATTTGGCTGCTGCTTCATCCATCAGGTCGATGGCCTTATCGGGCAGGAAACGGTCGGTAATGTATCGGTTACTCAACTCGACTGCGGCAATGATAGCATCGTCTTTGATACGTACGTGGTGATGGTTTTCGTAACGTTCTTTCAGTCCACGCAGAATAGAGATGGTGCTCAGCGTATCCGGTTCGTTGACCATGACAGTTTGGAATCGACGTTCCAGCGCCTTGTCCTTCTCGAAATATTTCTGATATTCGTCGAGGGTTGTAGCACCGATGCTTCGCAATTCGCCACGAGCCAGTGCAGGCTTCAGTATGTTGGCAGCATCCATAGCCCCTTCGCCTTTGCCAGCACCTACCAGTGTGTGGATTTCGTCGATGAAAAGGATGATGTTACCTTCCGACTTTTTCACTTCGTTGATAACGGCTTTTAAACGTTCCTCAAACTCACCTTTGTATTTGGCACCGGCTACCAAGGCACCCATATCCAGCGAATATACCTGCTTGTTCTTCAGGTTTTCGGGCACGTCGCCACGCAGGATACGGTGGGCAAGTCCTTCCACGATAGCAGTCTTACCGGTACCCGGTTCACCTATCAGGATAGGGTTGTTTTTGGTACGTCGGCTCAGAATCTGCAGTACACGACGAATTTCTTCGTCACGCCCGATGACAGGGTCGAGCTTTCCGCTTCGTGCAGCCTCATTCAGGTTGATGGCGTATTTCTCCAACGATTGATAAGTGTCTTCGCTTGATTGTGAAGTGACCTTTGAACCTTGTCGCAATTCGTTGATGGCGGTACGCAGTTCTTTTTCAGTCATACCGGCGTCCTTCAGGATGCTGGAGGCTGTACTCTTCACTGTAAGCAAAGCCAACAGGATGGGTTCAAGCGAAACAAATTCGTCATTCATTTCCTTGGAGTAGTCCATAGCCTTTTGCAATACTTCGTTGGCTTCACGGCTCAGATAAGGTTCGCCACCCGATACTTTAGGCAATGACTCTATCTGTTTGTCGAGCACGATTGCCAGCTGTTGTGCGTTCATGCCCAACTTCTGGAAGATGAAGTTGGTAACGTTTTCGCCTGCCTTCATCACTCCCTGCAGCAGGTGTACCGGTTCGATGGCCTGTTGCCCCCGGCGTTGTACCAGGTTTACGGCCTCTTGCACGGCTTCTTGCGCTTTGATGGTAAAGTTGTTAAAGTTCATATTTTAATCTCCTTTCTTTTTTTTCATCAGTTGTTTTACACCCCATATGAGGCAAAAGTTTTGCCAATGTCTTGTTTCGGACAAAATGTCATGATTTATTATTAAACCAAATGTCAACTTGGCATAATTGCTGCATTGTCGTCGTGTTTTGCTTGATATAGAGCAATTCTGTTGTTAGGCGAGGTATTGAAGCTGAGCGTGCAAATGGCGAGCTGGCATCGGATATTCGGCAGGAAGAATGCTGTATGAGTCAAGTATATTATTTATATTTGTAGCATATTTTAGGTATTGATGTAAACATACGAAATGATGGAAAACAATAATAAGGTGAAATTTGCAGAGAATGTGATTCTGCTGGATGCAGCCTTCTTGAACGAGGTAGTGGCAGGAATCAGAACGTGGATGGAGGGAGAATTGGATAGGACATTGCCACTTCTCGATTTGCCCGGTTGGCTGAATCTGCTTGCACTGGATGCTGGGATTCGTGCAGAGGGAAATGATATTCAGGTGATTCTGGTGTATGATGAACCGAATAAGAATCTGAAATGTTGTGAACCTTCCGGCTTGTCTGCTTTGGAGGGAATGGCTTGTCGGATTCCTTTGGGTGAACTGTCGTTTTCGTGTGTCAATCCGGAAGGTATTACGGACTGTGGAAGCTTGTTTGTTGACCTGATGTCGTTGGCTCTTGATTCAGCCGAGGTGAAACGCCTGGTCTTAGTGCCTTATTTGCGTGCTTATGGTGGCCGGGTGGATGAACTGCTTCATAAATATTTCAATGAGAAAGATGAAGAGGCTTGCTCTAAACCGATACTTTTCACTATGGAGCAACCTGCCAGTCCTGTGAATTATAAGTGGGATTTTGTTTCTTTCTCTTTGGCAGGAGCGTTGGGAATCAAACCGGAGGAACTGTGAAATGAGTGATTTCCGGTTAAAGGTCTTCCAGTCGGTGGCTAATAATCTTAGCTTTACCAAGGCTTCTCAGGAACTGTTTATCAGTCAGCCTGCCATTACCAAGCATATTCAGGAGCTTGAGACGGCTTATCAGACACGTCTGTTCGACCGTCAGGGCAGTAAGATTTCGCTGACTCAGTCGGGACGGTTGCTGTTGAAGCATTGCGAACGGATTCTGGATGAATACAAACGTCTGGAATATGAAATGCATTTATTGCATAATGAGTATCGGGGAGAGCTTCGTCTGGGTGCCAGCAGTACCATTGCACAGTATGTACTTCCACCGTTACTGGCCAGTTTTATTGCCAAGTTTCCTCACATCAGTCTTTCGCTTCTGAGTGGTAATTCGCGTGAGGTGGAAACGGCATTGCAGGAGCATCGTATCGATTTGGGATTAGTGGAAGGCGTATTTCGTTTGCCTAACCTGAAATATACCTCTTTTCTGGAAGACGAACTTGTGGCAGTAGTTCATACCCGTAGCCGTTTGTCGTTGCCCGATGAAATAACTCCCAAGGATTTGATAAACATTCCGTTGGTGCTTCGTGAACGGGGATCGGGAACACTGGACGTCATAGAAAGGGCTTTGCTGCAGCATGACATCAAGCTTTCATCCTTGCAAGTGCTGATGTATCTGGGCAGTACGGAAAGCATTAAGCTTTTTCTTGAAAATTCCGATTGTATGGGAATTGTTTCTGTCCGTTCCATAAGCAAAGAGCTGGCAGCCGGCATATTTCGTGTGATAGAGATTAAAGATATGCCAATGATGCGTGCACTCAACTTTGTGGGGCTGCAGGGGCAAGAAGGGGGGCTGGCACAAGTGTTCATGCAGTTTGCCGAACACTTCTGACCTTTTAGCTATATGCCCTGAAGACCGGTTTGCTCATTTGTATTTCCGACTCAAAGCCGAACCAGTGTCCGTGTTCCAGTGTCTCGTCGACAGGAAGGAAGCAGAGCCGTAGGGTGGGCTTGTATTGTCCATAGATTACTTTCCAGTCCGTGGGGGGTATTTGTCTTTTGGTACGAACTCTTTCTGCAGGAAGTTTTTTCAGCGACATGCCAGCTTCAATCCATGCAATGCTGGCATCCGTCAGATATTGCGGGTAGTTGAGCTTGCAATATTCGTAGAGTATCAGGCCTCTCTTTTCTAAACTCATAGGCTGGTCGATGAAATTGTTCTCTGTGAGGTACGTCAGGAAGTTGTTCAGAAAATACCGGTTAGTCAGGATAAAGGTTCTGGTTAGTGCTTGCCAGGCAGGCACATTGTAGAAACCGTCCAGCAACCGGGAGAGGCGGCGTGCTGTTTGCAATTCGTTGCAGCTTATTTCATTGGTTTGTAGCACTTCGTAGGGAGGGTATGGAGAGTAGCATATCCCCAGTTCGGAAGCGCGTCTTCTCATCTCTGTTCCTGGCAGCAACTTTAGTGACTCCAGCTGAATTTCTCCGGCCTGATATTCTGCCAGCGTACGGATATCTTCGAATATTTCAGTCAGATGATACAGTGGTAGGCCGGCAATGAGGTCGGCATGGGTTTCCATGTTGGGTAATGAACATAGAAATTTCAATCCTTCAAGGGCATCTTCCAGTTTACCCATTCTTCTGCTGCGTTCCAGGACGGGGGCATGCAGGCTTTGGATGCCGGCTTCAAGATGCAGCAGCCCTTGGGGAAGCTGCTTAAGTTCTTCTTTCAGTTCCTCGGAAAGCAGGGCAGGGTGTATTTCGAGATGAAAACGAATGTCGGGGGAGAATTCCAGGAAGAGTTGTAGCAGTTCTTTGGCCCGGCGTGTATTGTAGTTGAAGGTGCGGTCGAGAACACGGACATTACGGATGCCATGTTGATGAATGAGTCGCAAGCGCTCTCTGATTTGTTCGATAGGGAGCGTGCGCACAGGCTTTTCTCCACCGCTGACGCAAAAGGCACAGGTATTAAAACATCCGCGGGTCGTTTCGAGCTGCACAAACGGTTTGTCCCAGTTGAAGAAATAACTTTCTTCAGGAGGCACAAGTGCCTGGAAGTTTTGTACACGGGCTATTCCGTTGTCTTTGTATTGTTGTTGCGGATCAATGTAGCAAAGACCGGGAATGTGTGCCCACTGTTCTGGCTGGTTCCAGCACGACAGCCATTGTGGAAAAGCTTCTTCGCCTTCTCCCCTAAAAACGCAATTGACAAATGGATGATTACGGAGGTAAGCTTCGTTGTCGCCCAGAAATTCCGGACCACCCAATATCAGGCAGCTTTGCGGGAGAAGTGCTTTCAGGCGGGTGCAGATGTGCAAAAGTTGCTCATGATTGAAAAGCCACGCAGTTGCGGCTAAAATATCTGGATGGTGGCGATAGATGCTGTCGACAATCATGCCGATATTCTCGTTGATGGTAGCCGATACTTTTATCCATTTGATGTCCTGATTGGAGGCAATTTGTGCGTGGAGCGCCGGGAGTGCCAACGAAGAATGGGCATACGAGCTGTTTAAGTCTATCCAGAGTATTTTCATATCCATTGCAGTATTAGTCGGCGTCGGACCGACAGTGGGTGACTATAGCATAAAAAAAGAGGAAAATCATTGCTGAATTTCCTCTTTAGCGGGGTGGCAGATGGGACTCGAACCCACGACATTCAGAACCACAATCTGACGCTCTAACCAACTGAACTACAGCCACCATGTTAGTGCATTTCTTAAATGCGGTGCAAAGATATGGATTATCTTTGAATCTGCAAAGAAATGGATGAAAAAAATTAGTGTTTTACTATTATTTTTTGTTTTCACCGATTCCGATGTTGTGTTTCTGAAGCAAGCTGCGGGTGTTATCTACAAAGATTTTCAGTCGTTTACGTGCTTCTTCTGGCAATAAGTCTGCCGAAAGCCCTACAGGATGTAGAACAAAGTTTTTTGTGTGGCTGTATCTGGGCGGAATGGTCCATACCAGATTATAGCTACATTTCTTCACTTTACAGTAGGGGTAGGGAGTTAGCTGCGATGGGTGCGGCTTCCTGGAAGAGAGTTCAAATGAAGACGGAGGTATCGGGTGGCAGCGCAAAGGGTATTTTTCCAGTTCTAATGTGAAAATGAGTCCTCCGTCGGTGTTGGGGGCACTCATATTTGAGATAAAATTTCCCAGTGAATATGCGATGACGTGTTGCTGCGTTCCGTTAGTACGTAGTTCCATAGGCTGTACGACGTGCGGATGCGAGCCAATGATGTGAGTTACTCCTTGCTGTAGCAACCAGTCGGCGAGGGAGCGTTGCTCGTTGTTGGGAAGACGTTGATATTCCTCGCCCCAGTGCATGCAGGCGATGATGGCGTCCGGACGATATGTTTTTGCACGCCGGATATCGTTCTGCATGACGGTTTTGTCGATGCGGTTGACGATGTTGGGTGTCGTGGTCGGAATACCGTTTGTTCCGTAGGTATAATTAAGCAGGGCGATGCGGAATCCTTTTTTCTCGATAATCAGGGGATAGCTTGACCGGCGATCTGCACTGTCGCGGTAAGTTCCGGCATGCGGGATGTTCAGAGAGTCGAGCATGAGCAGTGTACGTTCCAGTCCTTGCTTTCTGCGGTCCAGACAATGATTGTTCGCTGTCAGCAATATGTCGAATCCTGCGTCTTTGATGGCTTTTAAATATTCATCGGGGGCACTGAATGCCGGATAGCCTTTATAGGGCCGTCCGCCTAACGTGACTTCCAGGTTACCGATGGCTATGTCGGCTTGGGCTATCTGTTCTTTGACCAGTGAGAAGCAGGGGGAATAGTCATACGTGCCTTGCGGAGTACGGGCGGCATCGATCTGTGCCTGATGTTGCATCAGGTCACCAACAAACAACAGCGTAATCCTTTCCTGTGCGGAAAGAATTACGCTGTATAATATTGCAACTACTGCAAGCAAGGTTTTCATAACCTTGTTCTTATTGATAAATAGCTTTTTTACCGGCCAGCAGTGTATTCTTCATCAGTGAGACGATTGTCATCGGGCCTACACCACCGGGAACAGGAGTGATGAATGAACATTTGGGAGCTACTTCATCGAACTTGACATCGCCTGTCAGTTTGAAGCCGGATTTTCTACTGGCATCGGGTACGCGTGTTGTACCTACATCGATGATGACAGCTCCTTCCTTTACCATTTCGGCTTTCACGAAGTTGGGTTGTCCCATGGCAGCAATAATGATGTCTGCTTCCTGGCATTCTTTCACCAGATCCTTGCTGCGGCTATGACAAACGGTAACTGTTGCATCGCCCGGATATGCCTTTTGCATCATAAGCGAAGCCATCGGTTTTCCTACAATGTTGCTGCGGCCCAGGATAACACATTTCTTACCGGAGGTTTCGATATTGTATCTTTTCAGCAGTTCGAGAATGCCGTTGGGGGTAGCCGATACGTAGCAAGGTAATCCGATGGACATACGTCCCACATTGATGGGGTGGAAGCCGTCTACATCCTTACGGTAGTCGATGGTTTCGATTACTTTCTGCTCGGAGATGTGTTTGGGCAACGGGAGCTGTACGATGAATCCGTCTACATCGTCATCTTCGTTCAGTTCGCGTACCTTGGCCAGTAACTCTTCTTCGGTCACATCGGCTTCGTAGCGGATCAACGTCGATTTGAATCCACATACTTCGCATGCTTTTACTTTGTTGGCAACGTAGGTTTCGCTACCTCCGTCGTGTCCGACAAGGATGGCTGCCAAATGAGGACGCTTGCCTCCGCGAGCCACAATTTCCGCCACTTCGGCGGCAATCTCTTGTTTTACCTGTTCTGAAATTGCTTTTCCGTCGATTAATGTCATAGTGTTTTTTATTTTATTATTGTCTGATTTTGCCTATGCAGCTAAGTTTTCCGCTCAAAGGTAACGCTAAATCTTCAGATGCCATAATAAAAGAGGGAGAAAATCATTGAATTTCCTCCCTCTTCCGAATTTCTATGGAATGATTCCTGTATTTTATTTCTTCAGTTTCGGCATCATCATTTTACCCATCTTACTGCCGGTCACCATCTTCATCATCTTACGGGTCTGATCGAACTGCTTCAGCAGACGATTTACTTCCTGGATGTTGGTACCGCTACCTTTGGCAATGCGCTGGCGGCGTGAACCGTTCAGGATTTCGGGGTTGGTACGTTCCTTCGGAGTCATGGAGTTGATGATGGCTTCGATGCTCTTGAAGGCGTTATCGTCGATGTCGATGTCCTTGATGGCTTTGCCTACACCCGGGATCATGGAAGCCAAGTCCTTCAGATTACCCATCTTCTTGATTTGCTGAATCTGACTCATGAAATCGTTGAAGTCGAACTGGTTTTTCTGAATCTTCTTTTGCAGGCGTTTGGCTTCTTCTTCATCGTACTGTTCCTGTGCACGTTCTACCAGTGAAACGATATCACCCATGCCGAGGATACGGTCGGCCATACGGGCGGGGTGGAACTGGTCGATAGCTTCGAGCTTCTCGCCCGTACCGATGAATTTGATAGGCTTGTTGACTACCGAACGGATAGACAGTGCGGCACCACCGCGTGTGTCACCATCGAGTTTCGTCAGAACAACACCGTTGAAGTCGAGGCGTTCGTTGAATTCCTTGGCGGTATTGACAGCATCCTGACCGGTCATGGCATCAACCACGAAGAGGATTTCGTTGGGGTTAATGGCTTTCTTGATGGCTGCAATCTCGTTCATCATCTCTTCGTCGATAGCCAGACGACCGGCAGTATCGACAATGACGAGGTCGTAACCTTTAGCCTTAGCCTCCTGAATGGCGTTTTGTGCGATGGCTACCGGATTCTTGCTGTCGGGTTCCGAGTACATAGGTACACCAATCTGCTCGGCCAGTACGCGCAACTGCTCGATAGCTGCCGGACGGTATACGTCGCAGGCTACCAACAGCGGCTTGCGGTTTTTCTTGCTTTTCAGCATACGTGCCAGTTTGCCGGAGAAGGTAGTCTTACCGGAACCTTGCAGACCGGACATCAGGATGACAGCGGGCTTTCCGTCGAGGTTGATTTCAGACGTCTCGCCACCCATCAGACGGGTCAGCTCGTCATGCACGATCTTTACCATCAACTGGCTGGGCTTTACGGCTGTCAGTACGTTTTGCCCCAAAGCTTTCTCTTTGACTGTATCTGTGAAACTTTTGGCTACTTTGTAGTTGACGTCGGCATCGAGCAAGGCCTTACGGACGTCTTTCAGCGTTTCGGCTACGTTGATTTCGGTGATTTTGCCTTCACCTTTCAGAATCTTGAATGATCTTTCGAGTCTTTCACTTAGATTATCGAACATAATATCAGTGTAATTTCAGATTATACGTATTCGTTAATATTTCGACGATAGGCTGTCTTTGTATCAGCTGTTCATACTCATCAGGAACTCGTCGTTGTCTTTGGTTTTCTCCAGACGGTCTTTTACGAAGTCCATGGCTTCTATCGGAGTCATGTCGGCCAAGTACTTGCGTAGAATCCACATGCGGTCGAGTGTCTGCTTGTCCTGAAGCAGGTCGTCGCGACGAGTGCTCGAAGCAACGATGTTGACAGCAGGGAAGATACGCTTGTTGGACAGGTTGCGATCGAGTTGCAACTCCATGTTACCTGTACCTTTGAATTCTTCAAAGATTACCTCGTCCATCTTCGATCCCGTGTCGATAAGTGCTGTGGCCAGGATAGTAAGCGAACCACCGCCTTCGATGTTACGTGCGGCACCGAAGAAGCGTTTAGGCTTGTGCAATGCATTGGCGTCGACACCTCCCGAAAGCACTTTACCAGAAGCCGGTGATACGGTGTTGTAGGCGCGGGCCAGTCGGGTGATAGAATCGAGGAAGATGACAACATCGTGTCCGCATTCTACCAGTCGTTTGGCTTTCTCCAATACGATGCCGGCAATCTTGACGTGGCGTTCGGCCGGTTCGTCGAAGGTAGAAGCGATGACCTCGGCATTGACCGTACGTGCCATGTCGGTTACTTCTTCCGGGCGCTCGTCGATGAGCAGCATGATCATGTATACTTCCGGATGGTTGGCGGCGATGGCGTTGGCAATGTCTTTCATCAGGATGGTCTTACCCGTCTTGGGCTGTGCTACGATAAGAGCACGCTGTCCCTTTCCGATGGGAGCAAAGAGGTCGACTACACGGGCTGATAAAGAGTCGGAGTAACCGCCTTTGCACAACTTGAACTTTTCATCGGGGAAGAGTGGGGTAAGGTGTTCGAACGGCACACGGTCGCGTATGAATGCCGGGTCGCGTCCGTTGATCTTAGAGACCTTAACCAGCGGGAAATATTTTTCACCTTCCTTGGGAGGACGGATAACACCGTCGACCACATCACCAGTCTTCAGACCGAAGAGCTTGATTTGGGATTGTGATACGTAGATGTCGTCGGGCGAGGACAGGTAGTTGTAATCGGACGAGCGCAGGAATCCGTATCCGTCTTGCATAATTTCCAGTACGCCGGTACCGGTCAGGATGTCGTCGAATTCGTATGCTTTCTCGCGTTCGGGCTGTTTGCGTTCCTGTGCAGCAGCGTTTTCGTTTGTATTTTGCTGTTGTGCAGGACGTTGTTGTGCCTGGCGCTGATTGTTATTATTATTGTTGTTGTTATTATTGTTGTTGCGGTTGTTGTCGCGCTGACGGATGCGGGGACGCTGTTGCTGAGGCTGAGGCGTCTGCACCGGTTCGGCAGCAGGTACAGGAGGTTCGGCTTTGGTAGCCTCGAACTTTCCGATCAACTCGGACGGGAGCTCGAATTTATCTGTAGGAAGGTCTTCTATGGGGATAAAGTCGTCGTTGGCTTCGGCTATGATGGGGCTTTCGTCCTGTACGGCATTTTTTTCTTTGATGCTTTCTGCTTCAGGTTGCTGCGTTTCAGGCTTCATTTCCGGTTCGTCAGCCGGTGCGACTGTTGTCTCTTTGTCGGCAGTGGTTTCCGATTTGGCTTTGCGTGGCCGTCCGCGTCGTTTGGCAGCGGTGGATGTTTCTGCGTTTTCGGTGCTTGCTGCCGGGTCGGTTGTTTCTTCGTCAGCTTTCGGGGCTGTTGTGGTGGTGGCAACTTGGATGCTTACTTCGCTTGGGGCTTTTTCAGCTTTGTTGGCCTTTTTAGTGTTTTCTTTATTGGCTGTTTCTTCGTTTTTATTGGTTGCGGGCGCTTTCTCGCTATTTTCCTTCTTGTTGGAGCGTGGGCGTTTTTGTTTTTCTACTTTACGCTCTTCTTTCAGCTTGTCTGCTGCTACTTTTTTGGTAGCACCGGCAATGGCTTGCTCATCAAGTATTTTGTAAACCAGATCTTCTTTCTTGAGCGAATCTGTTTTTTTAATACCTAATTCTTTGGCAATAGCTTGTAGTTCCGACAGACTTTTGTCGTTTAATTGAATAATGTTATACATATAGTATATGTGTGATTGGTTAAAATTCTAGTTTTGAAAGATTACAGTCGCCAAGCTGCTCTGTTTGTTGGGGCAACGTCGGCAATGTACCTTATATTTTTATGATTTAATTGGGATATGTTATATTGAATCGGAAATCAGACAGGCATTTCCTGCCGCAACAGGATATTTCCGCATCTTTCAACGGCACAAAGATAATAATTATTTTTGGTTTTGTAAGCGGATTGTGTTTTTTTAATTTTAAAACTTTACCTTTGCCTTACTGTTTTTCAACCTATAAATTATTTTGCAAATGGATATAAAGGACGTTTATCAGATAACTTTTTCGCCTACAGGTACATCCAGACGGGTGGCCGAAGCGATTGTCAGTGGAACGGGTATCGAGCGTGTGACTGTGACAGACGTGACGCTGGAGACGGAGAAATCGTTGACGGTTCCGCGTCAGGCGCTTGCTGTGTTTGCGGTGCCGGTGTACGGAGGCCATGTGGCTCCGCTGGCACTGGAGCGTATGAAGGACATACGTTCGGACGAAGGGGCTCCGGCAGTGGTTGTGGTTGTGTACGGAAACCGTGCATACGAAAAGGCTTTGCAAGAACTTGACGCTTTTGTGTCGGCACGCGGATTCAAGGTGATTGCGGGCGGCACGTTTATTGGTGAACATTCGTACAGCAATGAGCAATACCCCATTGCGGCGGGGCGTCCGGACGCGGCTGATGTAGAGTATGCCGAACAGTTCGGCATGAAGTTGCAGACGAAGATTGCTTCGGCGGCCGATATGGAACATCTGTATCCGGTGGACGTGACGAAGATTTTGCGGCCGCGCCAGCCGTTCTTCCCCCTGTTGCGCTTTGTGCGTAAGGTTGTGAAGCTGCGCAAGAGTGGGATGCCTATGCCGCGTACGCCCGAGGTGGATGCGGAGCGTTGCAACCACTGTGGCTACTGCGCGAAGCATTGTCCCGCCGGTGCCATAGCGAAGGGTGACGAGTGCCATACGCTGGCCGATAAGTGCATCCGCTGTTGTGCCTGCGTGAAAGGATGTCCGCAAAAGGCCCGCAGTTACGATACGCCGTTTGCCGAGATGCTTTCCACCTGTTTCCAGCGCGAAAAGGAAAACCGGATTATCTTGTAAGCAGTTTTACGATCAGTATTTTCCGGGTATGTTCGTCTACCCGGTAGCGGTTGTCTGTCCGTTCGCCTACCAGCCAGATGATGTCGTTGCCACAGCACAGCACCCACTGCTGTTCTTTCTGCACGAGGGAGAACTTGCGGTCGGTCAGATAATCGCTTACTTTCTTTTTTCCTTTCATGCCGAAGGGGACAAACGTGTCTCCCTGCTTCCATAGGCGCAGGTCAAGCGGATGTTGTATCTTCCCGGCATCGAAGCAAGCAGTATTCTTGTCGCGGGGGATGGGGAAACCGGGGTAGTAATCCTGTTCTTCGGTCTGCAGCTGGGGTGGACGGGCCGTGTGTTGCCGGTTCTCGATGAGCAGGTATTCGCGGTCCTTCACGACTTTCCATTCGGGAGCGATGAATACTTTTCCCGACTGTCCTGTGAGCGAAGCAAAGACGTCGTCTATTTGTGCATGGTTAAAGCCCAGCGGAGCCAGCAGCTCGAACAGCAGTGTGGCGGGCGAAGGTTCCTGTAGCAGCAGAGGGATGCTGATTCGGCTACCGTCGTATACGCGCTGCCGTCCTTCGTCTATACCTTTCTTATATATATAATAGGTGTCGTCCAGGTGGCGGGCGGTTTGCAGGATACTTTCTTTCACCGAGGGATTGATTTGCTGTAACAGTGGCAGGATGTTCAGGCGTATTTTGTTGCGCGTATATTCGTCGTGCAGGTTGGTGCTGTCGGTGACGTAGTCCTGGCCGATGCCGTGCAGGTAGTCGGTGATGTCCGTCCGCGACAGGCAAAGCAGGGGGCGTACGATGCGGCCGTTCCGGGCGCGTATGCCTCGCAGTCCGTTGATGCCGGTGCCACGTATCAGGTTCAGCAGAAAGGTTTCTACGCTGTCGTCGCCATGATGGGCCACGGCGATGAGGTCGGCTCCGCAGGCATGGCGCGTCTGTTCGAACCATTCGTAGCGCAGTTCGCGGGCAGCCATTTCGATGGAGATATGCCGCTGGGCGGCAACCTGCGTGGTGTCGAAGTGGGTGACGTGCAGCGGCACTTGCAGCCGGAGGCACAACTGGCGTACAAAGTTCTCGTCGCGGTCCGATTCGGCTCCGCGCAGGTGGAAGTTGCAGTGTGCGGCCTCGCACGAATAGCCCAGTTGCAGCAGCACTCTCAGCAGCGCCACGGAGTCGGCACCGCCACTCAAGGCTACAAGCAGCTTCTCGTGCGGGGCGAAAAGCTGTTCCTTCTCGATGTATTGCTTTACTTTTCCTGTTATCATGCAGCAAATATACGATAGAATTTCGCTTTTCGTATCGCTCTGTTAGTTTATATTTATTACTTTCGTGACGATTGGTGTGCAAAATGCTGTGTATCAGTCGTGTATCTGGTCTCTGCTAATCCTTCAGCACTGGTCTGTCACAGTCGTATACTTAGGGTGCCTCGGTCGTATACTTAGGCTATCTCTGTCGTATACTTAGGGTATCTCAGTCGTATACTTAGGTATACTCGGCATACAAAGGTACTTTTCTTCATATTGCTTGTAAAGATATATGTTTGCCGGATGCGCCTGTCACGATGGTAACCGCTGGCCGAAAAGTGATGGTTATTTAAAAACATTCTAAATTATTTGTAGGCTACCGCTGAATGAACTATCTTTGTGGGCGGAAAATGTGGTATAATTAAGACGAAATATAGAAGTTATGCGTTTATCCGAACTGAAGACCGGTGAGAAAGGTGTGATAGTGAAAGTGTTAGGCCACGGTGGTTTCCGCAAGCGGATTGTGGAAATGGGCTTCATCAAAGGCAAGACCGTGGAGGTAGTTCTGAATGCTCCGCTGAGAGACCCTATCAAATACCGGGTGCTGGGATACGAAATCTCATTGCGCCGGCAGGAAGCCGAAATGATTGAGGTAGTCAGCGAACAGGAAGCCAGGGAACAGTCCGTCGGGCTGGACTATCATAAGGGCGTCAGCGAAGACATCCACCTGAGCGACGAAGAGATGAAGCGCATCGCGCTGGGTAAACGCCGCACCATCAACGTGGCCCTGGTCGGCAATCCGAACTGCGGCAAGACGTCCTTGTTCAACATCGCATCCGGTTCGCACGAACATGTGGGCAACTATAGCGGCGTTACGGTCGATGCCAAGGAAGGCTATTTCGACTTCCAGGGTTACCACTTCCGCATCGTCGACCTGCCGGGCACGTACTCCCTCTCGGCTTACTCTCCCGAAGAGATATACGTACGCCGCCACATCATCGACGAAACGCCCGACATCATCATCAACGTGGTCGATGCTTCGAATCTGGAGCGTAACCTCTATCTTACCACCCAGTTGATAGACATGAACGTGCGCATGGTCATTGCGCTCAACATGTTCGACGAGCTGGAAGCCAGCGGAAATACCCTCGACTACCTGAAACTGAGCGAACTGATCGGTGTGCCGATGGTGCCCACCGTATGCCGTACCAGCAAGGGGGTCGACACCTTGTTCCATGTCATCATCGGCATGTACGAAGGAGGAGACTTTCTGGGCAAAGACGGAAAAATACGGCCCGACATCCTGAACGACCTGCGCAACTGGCACAAGGAATACGTGCCCGACCATGACTATGGCAGCCACAAGGAAGAACACGAACATCCCAACGGCTTCTTCCGCCACATCCACATCAACCACGGTCCCGAACTGGAGCGCAGCATCGACGAGGTGAAGCGCATCATCAGCGTCAACGAAAATATCCGCCACAAGTATTCGACCCGTTTTCTGGCCATCAAGCTGCTGGAGAACGACAAGGAACTGGAGAAGATGGTGGCCGACCTGCCCAACGGACAGGACATACTGAATGTGCGCGACAAAGAAGAGCAACGCCTGCGCAACTCCATCGGTGAAGACAGTGAGCAGGCTATCACGGATGCGAAGTACGGATTCATATCGGGTGCCCTGAAGGAGACGTACGTCGATAACCACATGGACCGCGAACGCACCACCCGCGTTATCGACTCCATCGTCACCCACCGCATCTGGGGATATCCTATTTTCTTCCTGTTCCTTTACATCATGTTTCAGGCAACGTTCGTACTGGGTGAATATCCGATGCAAGGCATCGAATGGCTGGTCGACGCGTTAGGTGGTCTGATACGCAACAACATGGCCGAAGGACCACTGAAGGACATGCTGGTCGACGGAATAATAGGCGGTGTGGGCGGTGTGATCGTCTTCCTGCCCAACATCCTGATACTGTATTTTTTCATTTCGCTGATGGAAGACTCGGGCTACATGGCGCGTGCGGCATTCATCATGGACAAGATCATGCACAAGATGGGGTTGCACGGGAAGTCGTTCATACCGCTCATCATGGGCTTTGGCTGTAACGTGCCGGCCATCATGGCATCGCGCACCATCGAGAACCGCAAGAGCCGCCTTATCACCATGCTCATCACTCCGCTGATGTCGTGCAGTGCCCGTCTGCCCATCTATCTGGTACTGGTAGGAGCCTTCTTCCCCCACAACGCCAGTCTGGTCATGCTGGCCATCTATGCCATCGGCATCCTGCTGGCCGTGCTGATGGCGCGCCTCTTCAGCCGTTTCCTGGTCAAGGGCGACGATACTCCGTTCGTCATGGAGCTGCCTCCTTACCGCCTTCCTACTTCGAAGTCCATCTTCCGCCATACGTGGGAGAAAGGTGCCCAGTATCTGCGTAAGATGGGAGGCATCATCATGGTAGCGTCGATTGTCATCTGGGCATTGGGGTATTATCCCAGCCACGATTCGTACAGCACGGTAGCCGAACAGCAGGAAAACTCGTACATCGGCATGATAGGAAAAGCAATAGAACCGGTCATCGAGCCGCTGGGATTCGACTGGAAGTTGGGAGTAGGTATACTTTCCGGCGTAGGAGCGAAGGAACTGGTCGTAAGTACCTTGGGTATACTCTACACGGACGATGCCGAGGCCGACGCCGCCAGTCTGGGCGAACGCATACCGATCACCCCGCTGGTAGCCTTCTGTTATATGGTCTTCGTCCTGATATACTTCCCTTGTATAGCCACACTGGCGGCCATTAAGGGAGAGTCGGGAAGCTGGAAGTGGGGACTGTTTACGGCAGTATACACCACAGTGCTTGCCTGGATTGTAGCCTTTGTTGTTCATCAGGTGGGAGGACTGTTGCTATGAGCCATTGGCAAGAATGGGTAGTAGCACTGCTACTTTTGTGCTGTCTGTACTGGATAGCCCGACGGATTCGTATGTTTTTTCGCCGGATGAATGAAAAAAACAATCCGTGTGCAAACTGTGTAACGGGCTGTGACATAAAGAGATTATACGATGAGAAGCGTTCGGCTTGCGGTAAAAACCAAAAAATATCGAAGAAAAAATGCTGCGGATAGTTGGTAATTAGAAAAAATGCATTACCTTTGCAACCGCAATCGAGAAACAAGAGAGTTTCGCCGAAACAAAACGGTACCTTGGATGAGTGGCTTAGTCAGCGGTCTGCAAAACCGTGTACGGCAGTTCGAATCTGCCAGGTACCTCAGAACAGAAGCACATAAGGCGATGTGTTTCTGTTTTTTTATGTCTTTTCTCTTCCCTGTTAGTTGTGCGAAATATTCCTATTTACTATATTTGTAGGCATGAAAACAAGAGTAAATATTCTGATAGCGTCTTTATTGCTCGTGTGCAGCGCATTGATGGCACAGGAGAAGGTGGTAGCCGACAGTACGGGCTACATTGTCAAGGTAGGGGATATGGCCCCGGATTTCAGCATGCAGTTGACCGACGGGAAAGCAGTAACCCTGTCCGAACTTCGTGGCAAGGTGGTCATGTTGCAGTTTACGGCAAGCTGGTGCGGAGTATGCCGCAAGGAGATGCCTTTTATCGAAAAGGATATCTGGCAGAAACACCGGGCAGATGATGATTTTGCCCTGTTCGGCATCGACCGTGACGAACCGCTGGAGAAAGTGAAGGCTTTTGCCAAGTCTACGAGAGTAACCTATCCGTTGGGCTTGGATCCGGGTGCGGATATCTTTGCTCGCTACGCCCTGCGCCAGTCGGGCATCACCCGCAATGTGCTGATCGACAAGACGGGTCGTATTGTGATGTTGACCCGCTTGTACAATCCGGAAGAGTTTGCAGCCTTGGTACGTAAAATCGACGAGATGCTGTCCGAATAAACCTGCCGTCCCGCACGGGTCAGACTTGGCTGAGGCGGACCAGGTATTCGTAATGTTTTCCTTCTTCTATCAGCTCGGCCTTGAATCCGTTTTCCGCGGCATAGTAGGAGAGGGTTTGGAAGTCGATGTACAGCCAGTCGAAAACGTCTCCTTTTACATTTTTGTACTGCATCTGAAAGTCTACTTCACCGTAGTAGCTGTCGGCCAGGTCGATAAGGAAACTGCCGTCTTCTTCTTCGAACAGGTATTTCAGGTCGCTCGAATCCATGTAGATACATCCGCCGGGTGCAAGCAGTTGCTTCATCTTACGGAAGAATAGCGGCATGTTTTCCAGTTTGCCCACAATGCCCGATCCGTTCATCAACATCAGGACGGTATCGTATGCCCCACAGAACTGTTCGCTGAAGAGGTTGGTCAGTGTGGCATGGCATACGCCTCTTTGCTTCATTACTTCGACGGACAGGGGAGAGATGTCGATGGCGTGCACGTCTTTTCCTGCCTTTTGCAGGGCAAGGCTGTGGCAACCGCTTCCGGCGCCTACGTCCAGTATCCGTCCTGTGGACAGCTTCAGGGCCGTCTGTTCCAGGTGGGGCATGGAGGCCTCGCTGCGAAACAATTCTTTCACGGGGATTTCGTCTTCATCGAATTGCGATGAAAACACACGCAGGCGGGCGGCTTTGCCCGAGCGGGCGTAGTCGGCTATCGCTGCCCCCATCGGGTCTTTCTCGGGTGATAGTAAGCAGGTGTTCAGCATGGAGTTATTTGCTTTTATGTCTGTTGGCACGTTTGCGACGGATTTCTGCCTTCATCTTGGCAGCTCCGGAACCGTGCAGGCCTGTGATGTAGGTTTTCTTTTTGGCTTTGGTTTTGATTTTGTTCTCTTCTTTGGGCTTGTCTTTCTTGCCTTTGAAAATGATGCCGCCCATCATGGCTTCTTCGATACTCATATACGAAATGTTATTATTGTTTCTGGCTGCAAATATACGTATTTGCAGGATTGGTTTTTGCATGATGAAACAAAAAAGCTTCGACAGGCAAGGGTAGTTGAAACGATTCTTGCCTGTCGAAGCCTTATCTGTCAGCATCTGACTGCTGTTGGAGGAATGGTTGCGTCGCGGCAAAGCGCAGCTATGCCGCATGGACGCTGTAGCGGTACGGACCGGTTATTTGACCGATGCTTTTACAATTTCGCCGATAAATGTGCGAGGCTGTCCTTCGAGGGGTTCCTGTGAGGGAAGTTTCTTGCACTCCAGTATGACGCAGGGTTCGTTCTGCCCGTTGGGATAGAAACGTACGGTGTAGTTTTCGGCTTTCTCCAGTTGCTCGTAAGGCTGGTCGGGTGATAGCATGGTGAATACAACAGGTTTTCCGGACATCTTGCCCAATGAGCCTCCTGCGTTGGCGGTCATGGTAGTCATGTTGAAACTGTCGGTACCGATAGCAATCACCAGTTTGCCAGCTCCCATTTGGATGAGGTCAGTTGGCAGCTGACTGGGTGTTACGTCTTTATACGAACTGGCTGAGGTTGCCGGTGTTGCCGCAACAGCAGTTGCATTACTGCTTTTGACGGTAACTTCCTGTTTGGGGGTGATAACGGTATTGCCGGTCGTATTTGCATTTCCTTCAGTATTTCCGTTGCTTTTTGCATTACTTTGCGCTGTAGTAGCACTCAGTGCATTGGCTGCTTCTCCGAAAAGGGTGTCGGTGAAGTCAACAGTTTTTCTACGCCATTTGGCCAGTCCGCGTACCAGTTTGGTCTTCGATTTGTTCAGGGCGTATTTGTCGGAAATCCATTCTTCCGCATCATATTTTTCTTTGTCTTCACCTTCACGGTACTCGAACCGGATTCTTTCTATACGAAGGGTGCATTCTTCGGGCTGGCACAAGGCTGTGAGTGTATATATTATTTTGGTGCGGTCCAGTGATAGGGCGCTCGACTTGAAGACAATCCATTCTTCTCCTAGCCCGACAATCTGTCCTTCTTCTTTTTTAGTATACACTACACGGCTGTTATTCTCGTTCTTTTTCAGGCGGGCATCCATCCATTGCAGGATACGGTCGAAAACAGCATCCTGCGACATGCCGGGGATGCTGAATGTTTTGCTGAACACTACTTTTCCATTCTCTTCGGGAACGGCACCTGTCAGGTAACGGCTGTCGTCTTTCTTTTGTGCCTGCAATGCTATTGGCAGACAGAGGCAGGCTACGATAAATAAAATTCTTGTTAGTTTTTTCATAAGTGTTATATGTTTTTTGTTTTAAAATTCATGATAGTTCGAAACTTTCTCCTCGGTGCGTGATGCCGAGAAACCTGCATCCTTGGGCTTCGGCAAAAGGTTGGAAGGCGTTGCCGCCTCTGTAGTCTTCGCCGAAATGCATGGGAGCAAAAGCCGCGGTCTTTATCCGCTCAATGAACTGTCTGGCTCCACGCATATAGTCGGTACCGATGCGGCTGTCTACGGGAAACATGGCGATGTCTATGGCAGATGTTCTTTGCTGTAGGTATTTTATTTCGGCGAGGAAGTCGCCATCAGCTTTTCGTATGTCTTGTGGGGTAGATTCATCACCCCGGTGCCAGTTATTCAGGTCGCCGGCATGGAAAATACGTCTGTCTTGCAAGTCTATCAGAAAGGAAACGCCCGAATCGGTTGATCCACAGGCTTCGATACGGATATGATCGTCTTCGTAAATACTGCCTTTGAGGAGATAAGTTGCTTCGTCGGCCGTAGCACGTTTGTGCTTCAGTATATCCTTTGAGAATATGTATCGGATGTCTGGACGCTGTTCCTTCCAGGACAATATGTCACGGTTGAAATGGTCTGGATGAAAATGGGAAGCCAACACATACATTCTCCCTGTTTTATGAAGCAGGTAGTCATGTACAATCCCCTTTTCGAAGTTGTCTTCAGATGAGTCTTGGTAATAGTCTATAATGACTGTGACATCGTCTGCTTCGATGGCGAATCCACTATGATAGATATAATCAAGTTTCATGGATAAATGAATTTAGCAGCAATATTACGAAAAACGTCGGATAACTTTGAAGATTGTGTTGTTATTTTATGTCAAATAGGATCCGACTATGCGGCAATCAGGTTAACAATGCTGGGATCGGGATGAATTTTTTTCTTCGTTTCGTTTCATAAGAAACAATTGTTTTTTGCAAATATATGCTCTTCTGATATGTGTTTCCTTGTATATTTTTGCACACTGTGTTTGTTGGTGTGCATTTTTGTTATACCTTTGCGGCATGAAATGATTAAAAATAATTTAGATGGTGAAAAAAATCTTGATTGGCATTGCGATGCTGATCGTTTCTAATTCAACTTTCGCGGGAGATTATCTGACTAATACGAATCAGAATGCCGCGTTTCTTCGTATGATAGCCCGTGGTGCTTCGATCGATGTTGATGGTGTGTATAGCAATCCAGCCGGACTGGCTTTTCTGCCTGAAGATGGTTTTCGGGTATCGCTTACCATACAAAGTGCGTATCAGACGCGTGACATTATGGCTGTCAGCCCATTTTGGACAATGGATGGAAATAATACGTCGCGTTATTATGAGGGAAAAGCTTCGGCTCCGGTCATCCCTTCTATACATGCTGTTTATAAGAAAGGCGATTGGGCCTTTTCAGGAGGTTTTGCCATTGTTGGTGGTGGTGGAAAGGCGTCTTTCGATCATGGATTGCCGATGTTTGATGCCGCAGCCATCGGAATGGTGACAAAAGAAACACAGGCCTTACAGCAGAACTTTGGATATCGGATGAGTCCGGACAAATATTTTATTAATTCGGCTATGGAAGGCCGCCAGTATATTTATGGCGCCCAGTTAGGACTTAGTTATAAGGTAAACGAACATATATCGGTCTTTGCAGGTGCTCGTATGAATTATTTCTCAGGTGGTTATAGTGGTTTCCTGAAAGTTGGTCTGAACGATGGGGTAGCCGAAGAAGTTGGAGCTGCTATAGTGAGCAAGCTGATGGGGGCTGGCCTTACGTTGGAGCAGGCAATGGCACAGGCTGCTGAGATTTCGGCTCCAATGATGGAGAAACTTTCGGAGTCGGGTATAGAGCTCGATTGTGATCAGTCAGGTTGGGGGTTGACACCGATTGTCGGAGTTGACGTTAAATACGGGAAGTTGAATGTAGCTGCCAAATATGAGTTTAAGGCTAATATGAATATAGAGAATAAGACCAATCGTCTGGAATATCCTTCTGCTGCGGAATCTTATATGGCACCTTTTAAGGATGGAGTAAACACACCGAGTGATGTACCGTCCATGTTGTCGGTAGCAGCCGGATACGAGATTCTGCCTTCTTTACGTGCTTCGCTCGAATATCATTTCTTCGATGATAAACATGCCGGTATGGCTGGAGGCAAGGAGAAGACATTGAAGCATGGAACTCATGAGTATTTGGCAGGAATAGAATGGGATGCAACCAAGTATCTGACACTTAGTGGTGGATATCAGAATACGAATTATGGGTTGAGTGATGATTTTCAGTCGGATACCAGTTTTTCTTGTGATTCTTACTCAATAGGCTTTGGAGGGCGTATCTATCTGAGCCAGGCATTGAGTCTGGATGTAGCTTATTTCTGGACAACTTATAGTGACTATACGAAGGAAGCTCCTCGCAGAAGTTCGTTAGAGGCATTGGGGCTGCCCGTAGATGGAGATAAGGATGTATATAGCCGTACGAATAAGGTGTTTGGAGTAAGTCTGAACTATTGCTTCTGATAGCATATTCCTTTTCTTTGTTATATAATGTGCATTTGAGCATTTTGTAGTGCTGATCCCGAAGACAGTTTTATGTCGGTTGGAACGTATTGGCACTGCAAAGTGCTCAAAGTGTATATTGTATGGATTAACAGTTCGTCTCTTGGTAATCCCAAAAATAACTTCTACCTTTGCAGGCCGAAAACAAATAAGTATGATGCCGTGAATAGCGGTCGTGTATTCTAGGACAACCACGTAAAAAACAGGAGTTATGAAGCAAAAAGTATCTGTTCCTTTTATGCTGCTTGGCATTCTTTTCAATGTCTGCCTTATTGCAGCCAATCTTCTTGAAACTAAAGTCATTCAGGTGTGTGGCATTACGGTGACAGCCGGATTGCTTGTGTTTCCCGTTTCTTATATTATTAACGACTGCATCGCTGAGGTGTGGGGATTCCGTAAGGCGCGATTGATCATCTGGAGTGGTTTTGCCATGAATTTTTTTGTAGTGATGTTGGGCTTGGCTGCTGTTGCTTTGCCGGCGGCACCTTTTTGGGAAGGTGAGGAGCATTTTAATTTCGTTTTTGGCATGGCGCCACGTATCGTTGTAGCCAGTCTGGCTGCATTTTTGGTCGGTTCTTTTCTTAATGCTTATGTGATGAGTAAAATGAAACTGGCCAGTGGAGGGCGTCATTTTTCGTTACGGGCCATCTTGTCCACTGTGGTAGGTGAGACGGCCGATTCATTGATTTTCTTTCCCGTAGCTTTCGGTGGTATCATTGCGTGGCAGGAATTGTTGCTGATGATGTGTATACAGATTATTCTGAAGTCGATGTATGAAGTGGTAATATTGCCAGTTACTATTCGTGTTGTCGGGCTCATAAAGAGGATCGATGGAAGTGATGTGTACGATGAGGGGATTTCGTATAAAGTCTGGAAGATCTCAGATATTTGACTATTCTTAAAAAGAGAGGATAATCTTTTTCAAAACAAAGTTGTTTAAAGCTTTGGTACACAAAGTCCTCTTGTCTGTATTGTTATAAAAGATTTCTAATATTTATTACTAAAAAGATGAATAAAGAAAGTGCATTGGTCGTGTTCAGTGGTGGGCAGGACTCAACTACTTGTCTGTTCTGGGCAAAACGTGAATTTAAGAAAGTGTATGCGCTAAGTTTCCTGTACGGACAGAAGCACCAGAAAGAAGTGGAGCTGGCGCGTGAAATAGCTCGTAAGGCTGAGGTAGAATTTGATGTAATGGATGTATCGTTTATCGGTCGGTTGGGGCATAATTCACTGACTGATCCTTCCATGACGATGGATAGTGAAAAACCGGCCGATACTTTCCCGAATACTTTTGTACCAGGACGTAATTTGTTTTTCTTAAGCATTGCAGCTGTTTATGCTCGTGAACGTGGCATTAATCATCTTGTAACAGGTGTATCGCAAACTGATTTCAGTGGTTATCCTGATTGTCGCGACGCTTTCATTAAATCGTTGAATGTGACGTTGAATCTGGCAATGGATGAGCAGTTTGTCATTCATACGCCTTTGATGTGGATTGATAAGGCAGAAACATGGGCTTTGGCCGATGAGTTAGGGGTACTCGACTTGATTCGTCACGATACTCTTACGTGTTACAATGGTATTCCTGGAGACGGATGTGGTCATTGTCCGGCTTGTAAATTACGTCGTGAGGGACTGGAGAAATACTTGAATTCCCGTAAATAAGCCATTATCTTTTATCACTGTTTTATAGTTTATCATATTATTATAAAAATCTGTTGTTATGACCGAATTGAAAGACCAATTGTCTCTTTTGGGACGGAAGACTGAATATAAGCAGGATTATGCTCCTGAAGTGCTGGAGGCTTTTGACAATAAACATCCAGATAATGATTACTGGGTTCGCTTCAATTGCCCGGAGTTTACCAGCTTATGTCCTATTACGGGACAACCCGATTTTGCAGAAATACGTATTTCTTATATTCCCGATATAAAAATGGTAGAAAGCAAAAGTCTGAAACTTTATCTTTTCAGCTTTCGGAATCATGGTGCTTTTCACGAAGATTGTGTGAATATCATTATGAAGGATTTGATACGTTTGATGGATCCTAAGTATATTGAAGTAACGGGTTTCTTCACTCCTCGTGGAGGAATATCTATTTATCCGTATGCCAATTACGGGCGTCCCGGCACAAAATATGAGCATTTGGCCGAGCAGCGTTTGGCAAGTAGAGAATAATTTGCCATACGCATTTTTCGGGTATCAATTATATTTCTTCTAGGGCGTAATATTGATAATCGTGAAGAATTGTTTGCAGAAATTTTTCTGCGTTGTTTTCATGGGGAGTTGCTGATAGCAACTCCTTTACTTTTATTGCCAGCTGTTCCATCCGTTGTGCTCTGTTTTTCTGGTTCGACTGCAATGTACGGCTGATGACATTGATCTGTTCTAACGAAAGGTTGGCAGCTTGAGGATATGTAGGGCGATAGCCTTGACGCAGGTAATCAAACTCGTCAAGGCTTACATGAATTTTACGATAGTTTTTTTCTCTTATGACCATAGTACCTGCAGCAAGATCGCCTATGCGCTGTTTGTTATGCGTCAGTAGTATGGACAAAAGTCCGAATCCTCCGGTCAGGAACGCATCTATAGGAAACAGTAGCCAGCGTAACAGGTACGAACTGATACTGGGCGTTGATCCATCCGATTTGACCACACGTATGTTCATTAACCGCTTGCCAGGACTTTGCCCCTGATTGAATACTTCCCAAAGAAAAGCATAGCACAATACAGGTAAGTAAATTGTAATAGTGAGGACGATATACGAGATTTCGTCGGTAGGGTGAACTTTGAGATACAGTTTACTGACACCTAACAGATAAACACCGATGATGATGTAGTCGATAATCAGCGCTACCAATCGTTCGCCAATGCTGGCTGGCGTTTGACTGATTCGGACGAATTGTCCGGTAATAATAGTAGATTCTGCCATTTTCGATAAAACATTTTAGGTATCTCGTTGCAAATATATCATTATTCTCTTATTTTTGTTACCGATTTGAGTTAAAACACACAGCAGAAGTCCTTGGTTAATCATGAAAGAAGTAACGTTCATTCGTCAGAACATCGAAAGGTGGAAGCAAGCCGAAAAGGTGGTAGAACAGGCGGATCGTGTGTCGCCTGACCAGCTTGCTGACGTATATGTTGGACTGACGGCAGATCTGGCTTTCTCTCAGACTCATTTCCCTACTTCAAGAATTACAATTTATCTGAATAATTTGTCCTCGGCTTTGCATAACCGAATCTATCGGAACAAACGTGAAAAATGGTCGCGTCTGTTTACGTTCTGGACTCGTGAAATACCTTGTGTGATGTATGATTCACGTCGGGAGTTATGGCTTTCTTTATTGATCTTTATGGTCAGTGTAGGCGTTGGTGTGCTTTCGGCAGCGAACGATCCGGATTTTGTTCGGCTTATTTTAGGAAATGCTTATGTGGATATGACGCTCAGTAACATCGCAGAAGGTAATCCTATGGGAGTATATGGCAGTGCGTCAGAGGTACCAATGTTCCTGGGGATTACGTTGAACAATGTGATGGTTGCTTTCAATTGTTTTGCTATGGGATTGTTGAGCAGCTTCGGCACGGCATATATGCTTTTCAATAATGGCGTAATGTTGGGCGCTTTCCAGACTTTCTTTTATCAGCATGGATTATTATGGGAGTCTGCGTTGGCAGTCTGGTTGCACGGGACACTGGAAATATGGGCTATTATTGTTGCCGGTGCTGCCGGATTGACTTTGGGAAAAGGATGGTTGTTTCCCGGAACTTATTCACGTACTGAATCTTTTCGTCGAGGAGCACGGCGAGGAGTAAAGATTGTAGTCGGTACTGTTCCAGTTTTTGTGATGGCTGGTTTTATTGAGGGATTTATAACGCGTCATACTAATCTGCCTGATGCTTTGCGGCTGGGTATTATAGTACTGTCGCTGATATTTATACTTTATTATTATATTTATTTACCGAACAGAAGACGATATGGAAACACAGAAACCTAAAATCGCAATGTATGTCCAGCGTACGTTTGGCGATAAACTGAATGCAACATTTGATTTTATCAAAGAGAATTGGAAAGTGCTGTTAAAGTATGTCACATACTTGCTGTTGCCTGTCAGTCTGATACAGGCTTTAAGCATGAATGGACTGATGGGGATGATGCTTGGAACAGCTGATCCGGCTGTGGTTGAAGCAATGTTTACCGATTCGGGGCAAGTGGTCACATTTGTTTCTTATTATGGATTGCTTTTATTGATCAGCTTAATCGGTACCAATCTGTTGGGGGCTTTGGTATATACCTTGATGAGGCTTTATAATGAACGTGAACAGCGTTTGTCAGGAATCGAATTTGGAGAATTAAGACCATTGCTTTATCGTAATTTCAAGCGATTGTTTTCGCTTACTCTGTTTGCGATATTTATGATGGTTCTGATAGGACTTGTGATTGGCGTACTGGCTTCCTTGGTATCGTCCTTTTCGGTTTTGTTTGTTTTTCTGCTGCTGTTGGTAGGTTTGTTGCTATTAGCACCATTGTTGTTGTGGGGAAGTATTTATTTGTTTGAAGATATATCTCTGATGAAAGCATTTAGCAAAGCTTTTCGTCTGGGCTTTGCCACATGGGGTGGCGTTGTGTTGATGGCTATTGTGATGGGCTTTTTAGCAAGTATATTGCAGGGAGTAACGACAATGCCTTGGTACATATCTATATTGGTAAAGACATTTTTTATAGCAAGCGATGCGGGTAGTGGAATAGGTACTTCTGCCGGCTATAACTTTATGCTTTATCTGTTTGGTGTTCTTCAGGCTTTCGGTGCTTATCTTGCTATGATATTCTATTTGGTAGGCCTTGCTTATCAATATGGTCATGCTGCAGAAAAAATGGATAGTGTAAGAATAGAGGAGGACATTAATCATTTTGACCAACTTTAATTTGCCTTGAAGCATAGATGAATACTTCGGCTACCGATACTTTGGCTTATAATATTGATTTGGTGAAGACCTGGCAGGCAGATCCTTCATATTATTATAATCGGGAGTTGCTTACTCCTGATATAAATATTATGGAATGGCTGAGTCGTCAGATAGGGAAGTTATTGCAAGAGCTTTTCGGTAGTCGGGTAATGAGTGAATATGGCGAAGTCATTTTGATTGTACTGGTTGTTTTATTATTGCTTTTTTTAGTTTGGTTTATATATAAAAAACGTCCTTCATTATTTCTTCGTTCATATTCTCAGACAGACATTTCGTATGAGGTTTCGGAAGATACAATATATGGCATTGATTTTGAAAAGGCTATATCGCATGCGGTAACTTCAGAAAATTATCGGGAAGCCGTACGTTTGCTTTATTTACAGACGTTGAAGTTGCTGAATGATGAGGAGCGCATTGTTTGGCAGCCTTACAAAACTCCTACGCAATATATATACGAGGTGCGTATGGGAGCTTTCAGTCGTTTGACCGATCATTTTTTGCGTGTACGTTATGGCAATTTTGAAGCAACCGAAATGCTTTTCCGCTCTATGTGTGCTTTACAGGGTGAGGTGAAGAAAGGGGGTGATACATGAAAGGCAGGCACTGGTTTGTTGTAGGAATTGTTGCTTTTCTGTTGTTGATGTTCGCTATAGAGTGTCGTTTGCCTAAACGTTTTGTCTGGCGTCCGACTTTTGGCCATTATGATGAGCAGCCTTTTGGGTGTGCACTTTTCGATAGCTTAGTGTCTGTTTCGGCTTCTGAAACGTATACTTTGTCCCGTAAGACGTTTTATCAGTTGGCTTTTGAAGATACATTAAAACGTAGAGGCTTTTTGGCTATTTCTGAGCACCTTGCATTGTCCGATGTTGATGTGGAAGCTTTACTTTCTATGGCAAGTCGTGGAGATAAAGTTCTGTTGGTGAGTAATTTGTTTCCGGCTCGTCTGGAAGACACGTTGAGGGTGCATGGGAATTATTCTTATTTCTATTTTAATGCATTGAAAAAACAAGCAGTCTCTTTGTTTGCTCGCGACAGTCTTATCTGGATAGCATCGCCAGGCGACTCTTTGGCATATTATTTCTATCCTCAATTGTGTGCATCGACTTTGTCTGCCGATTCAGCAGATGCAGACGTACTTGCAATAAAACATGAAGTGGTAGGTAAAAATGTGGATGGTTTGATGACTGATACCTTGCAGTATAGCCCTGTTGCATTATCTGTTCCTGTGGGGAAAGGAGAAATTATTTTAGTTTCCACTCCTTTGCTTTTTACCAATTATGGTGTGGTAGATGGAAATAATGCAGCTTATATTTTCCGAATTCTTTCGCAGATGAAAGGTTTGCCATTGGTTCGGACCGAAGCTTATGTGGATGAAACTTCACAAGTACAACAATCGCCGTTCAGATATCTTTTAGCTCATCGCCCTTTGCGCTGGGCATTGTATCTGACGTTGACAGGAGTTGTACTTTTTATGTTTTTTACGGCTCGTCGTCGGCTGCGTGCTATTCCGGTTGTACGGCCTCCATTGAACAAGTCATTGGAGTTCGTTAAGTTAATAGGAACTCTGTATTTTCAGAAGAAAGACCATGCAGATTTGGTGCGTAAAAAATATATTTATTTTGCTGAAATGCTGCGCCGTTCGTTGCAGGTCGATTTGGAAGTAGTGGAAGAAGACATCCGATCTTTCGATCGAATAGCAAAGCGGACGGGTATAGATAAGGAATCAATAGCTACCCTTGTCCGTACAGTACGTAGTGTAGTGTATGGCAAGAATGCAAAGGTGAGTGAGCAGCAAATGAAACGATTGATTGATAACATGAATGATATAACCAGAAATTTGTTATGAGTGAAAATAGGCTTGACCTTACATTCTTTTTTGCAAAAATCGCAGAATTGAAAAAGCAGATAGCTTCTGTGCTGGTGGGGCAGGAGCAGATTGTCGATCTTGTCCTGACTGCTATTTTAGGTAATGGACATGTGTTGATAGAAGGGGTACCGGGAGTGGCGAAGACTTTATTGGCTCGTTTGATCTCTAAGTTGATTGATGCAGACTTTAGCCGTATTCAGTTTACTCCCGATTTAATGCCAAGCGATGTATTGGGAACCACTGTATTCAATATGCAGACAGGAGGTTTTGATTTTCATCGTGGACCTGCGTTTGCCGATATTGTGCTTGTTGATGAAATCAATCGTGCTCCAGCCAAAACGCAGGCTGCTTTATTCGAGGTAATGGAAGAACGGCAGGCCAGTATTGATGGTGTTACTTATCCTATGGGAGAATTGTATACTATTCTCGCAACTCAAAATCCAGTTGAGCAAGAAGGTACTTATAAGCTTCCGGAGGCACAACTCGATCGTTTCCTTATGAAAATAACGATGGGATATCCGTCTGCTGAAGAAGAACTCGAAGTGCTTGAACGTCATCAGGCTAATGCTTCATTAGTGAAGTTGGATGAGGTGGTGCCAGTACTATCTAAAAGTGAACTATTGGAGTTAAGGAGTTTGCTTGGACAAGTGTTTGTCGACCGTACTTTGTTGCAGTATATTGTACAGATAGTTCAACGAACTCGAACAGCCAAAACCATTTATCTTGGTGCATCGCCGCGTGCATCGGTTTGCATGCTTCAGGCATCCAAAGCGTATGCTTTGTTGCAGGGACGCGATTTTGTAACTCCGGAAGATATTAAGTTTGTGGCACCTTCTGTTCTTCAGCATCGCTTGATTCTGACAGCTGAAGCAGAAATGGAGGGCTATACGCCTTTGAAAATAACCCAAAGACTGATTGATCAGATAGAAGTACCTCAGTAATTTTTTGTTTATAATTTTATAGTTTCAGATTTTGTTTTTAACTTCTCGTTTTTATATAGTTTTGGTATTAATCGTCTTGTTGTTGGGCGGTGGATATGTTTTTGCACCATTGTTTGTAATTGGGCAGTGGGCATTGTTATTATTTGCAATAATCTTGCTCGTTGACGGGTGGATGCTTTATCACGTTCGTGGTATAAAGGCTTTTAGGAAGTGCCCTGTCCGTTTCTCCAATGGTGACGACAATGCTATCTCTATTCGTGTTGAAAATTCTTATTCTTATACGGTATCAGTAGAAGTTATTGACGAAATACCTTTTGCCTTTCAGAAACGTGATGTAAACTTTCATTTGTACCTTCAGCCTCATGAGGGTAAGAATATTGATTATAGTTTGCATCCTGTCTGTCGGGGTGTTTATGATTTCGGTTTCATTCGTGTTTTTGCTTCAAGCCCGATTGGTATTTTGGCGCGACGTTATACTTGCGGCTCCTCTTGTCAGGTAGAGGTGTATCCTTCTTTTCTGATGCTACATCATTATGAGTTGCTTGCAATTGATAATCGGCTGACTGATCAAGGCATCAAGCGTATACGTAGGGTAGGGCATCATACTGAATTTGATCAGATTAAGGATTATGTAAGAGGTGATGAATTTCGTATGATTAATTGGAAAGCTACTGCAAGGCGCAATCGCTTGATGGTGAATGTGTATCAGGATGAACGTGCTCAGTCTGTCTATGCTATTATCGATAAAGGACGAATGATGCAGCAGGCTTTTCGGGGAATGACACTTCTGGATTATGCCATCAATGCAGCTTTAGTACTTGCATATATTGCTATGCGTAAGGAGGATATGTCAGGCATTGCCACATTCAATGAACGTTTCGATACTTTTATCCCAGCTTCTAAACGACAGGGACAAATGCAGGTCCTGTTAGAAGCCCTGTATAATCAGCAGACAGATTTTGGTGAAAGTGATTTTTCCTCTTTATGCGTTCATCTTGATAAGCATCTTTACAGGCGTAGCTTGTTGGTGCTGTATACAAACTTCTCAGGGTTAGATAGTTTGCAACGTCAATTGCCTTATCTGCAGCAGCTTAGTCATCGGCATCGTTTGTTGGTCGTGTTTTTTGAAGATGTAGAGTTGAATGAATATATAGCAAGTTCTTCACATTCGACAGAAGATTATTACCGGCATGTGATAGCAGAAAAATTTGCTTTTGAGAAGCGGTTAATCGTATCTTCATTAAAACAGCATGGTATATTTTCATTGTTGACTACTCCAGAGAACCTTTCAGTGGATGTGATTAATAAGTATCTGGAGATAAAAACGAACTTGTTTTAGGACTATTCTCATATACCTTTTATTTTTCTTTTTTCCCTTCTTTGCCCTTTCCTTTGCGCTTTTTCGTCCCTATCTTTCCCCCTCTTTCTCTTTTTATCCCCTTTTCTGCTTCTTTTTCCTTCTCGCGCGCACATGTGGATATATAATGTGTCCCCTTTCTCTTTCCCTACGATACCTTCTATAAAAACATGTTCTACAACATATCTATAAATCAG
>ERZ1673693.41-NODE-41-length-179059-cov-51.057837_pt1 | contig 179059 bp, 161 predicted proteins | sample MGYA00580223_ERZ1673693 | MGnify/ENA primary metagenome ERZ1673693 (study PRJEB41218, sample SAMN15661741) | gut metagenome | host: Homo sapiens | place: Canada: London | collected 2015-08-20/2019-03-30 | study: EMG produced TPA metagenomics assembly of...
ATATTGTGCAATAATTGCATTTTTCTTGTGTTTTGTTTTTATATTCTATATATCAAGCCGTTCCTGAGTCAGTTCGTAGACGTTTTTATTGTTTTTCATGGAGTCTTTCTTTAATCTTTCCTCATCCGGACGTAGCGTGTCCATTTTTTCTCGACGACGAATGCTTGTCCCTCGAACACATCGGCATCGTCCAGCAACGCTACCGCATACAGGGGCAGGCTGCCGGCCGTGTCTTCCGCAATCTGCTTTAGCAGGGCTTCCAGCACGGGTGCCGCCTTGCCTTCGATGTAGTAGTTGTTGATGACGTAGCCGTTTTTTTTCTGCTCCAGTGGCACGAAGCCCACCACGCGTTTTTCCTCCCGGGCTATGTACCATGTGTAGCTTTCCGATGTACGGAAGGGGTAGTTGTTGTTCTGCTTCAGCACCTCCGGGTTCATCACCAAGGGGCCTACCAGTGGATAGAGCCTTTCGTCCGTTCCGTCCAGTTTTGTAATTTCCATCATATTCTGTTTGCGCTTATTGGGTTTTAAAAGTAAGGCTTTTCGGGGTTGTGTCGCTATTTTCTTAGGCAAAATTAACAATGATGGCAGGCGCACACCGTATATCTTGAAAAATATCTGCAGAAAGACTTGGAATATCCGGACGGAAACCGTATATTGGAATCCGAAAGCATGAGGCCCTGCAGGCTACACGCGGGGTGGTTGAGATACTGACGTGTGACATGCAAAAATACCCCACGAGTGGGGTATACAAGCACCCCACTCGTGGGGTATGACAGGAGGGCACTCGTGGGGTATGGAGGTACCCCACTCGTGGGGTGCAACCGGCTTCTCCGGCGGATGTCGCATGTAGGGCTTAATGCTTGATAATTAATATTTTAAAAGAAAGGAGAAATTATGGAATTTGAGATTAAATCGAGAGTAATGAACATCGGCAACCGCAAGGGGCAGACCGTGTATTATGCTGTGCCAAAGACGCAGGACAAGATGACTACCGATATGCTTGTAGAGCGCATCGTGCGCGAGACATCCCTTTCGGCGGGAGACGTGAAGAGTGCCCTTATCAGTTTGAGCAACATCGTCAACGATGCTTTGAAGATGGGTATGAGTGTAGACCTGGCCGAACTGGGCAACTTGCGCGCCGTGGTTTCGTCGAAGATGATGGATTCGCCCGAGGAGGTGACCGTGGCCGGTGCGTTGAAAGAACCGAAAATCGTTTTCACTCCGAAGCAGAACATGCGTGCCGCCGTCAAGGCCATGACGCGCAGCATCGACCGTCCGAACACGAAGGGCGGCAGTGGCGGAGGCTCCGAGCCTGGAGGCGGCTCGACCGAACCCGGAGGCGAAGATCCGCTGGGCTGAGTACAGCAAAGAGGCTGTGCCGGTGGACGGAACCAATTCCGAACCCTGGCACAGCCTCTTTTCTTTACTGCGCAACGATGGCCCTCTGCGCTGCCTACTTCCCTTCGTTGCGCCTCATTTGCAGGGGCGACATGCCCGTTTGCTTCCTGAAAAACGTGCCGAAATACGACGGATTGGGGAAGTTCAGCTCCTCGGAGATTTCGAGAACGGTCTTCTGCGTGTTTTTCAGCTGCATGATGGCCTCGCGCACGATGGCCTTGAACACAAGCTCCTGAACGGTATATCCGCTGATGGCCTTGGACAGGTTGGACAGATATTTGGGCGACAAGCACAGTTTATCGGCATAGAATTCGACACCGCGCTCCTTACGATAGTGTTGCTCGATAAGATCGACAAGGTGGATGAAGGTCTCGTTCTTGTGACTCAGATTACTGCTTCGATTGACAAGTTTGCGGCTGTAGATGCTGCACAGACGGTATGTAAGGCCGATGAGCAGCAGCTTCTGCTCGAACGAGTTGAACAGTTCCTGTCCGTGCTTCAGTGTGTCGTCCAGCAGGGCGATATACTGAAGCAACTCATCTTCCTCGCCCGTGTGCCACACGTGGCACGTCTCGGCCGATAGCTCGGTATAGGGGTACATCGATAAGGCCAGGTTGCCCATGATGTCGCGTATGGGCTCTACATGGAAGGCAAATACGTGCACGGCCAGCTGCGGTGAGCAGTTGGTCACTTCGATGGTGGCGTTCTCGGGCGCAAACAATGTTTCGCCCTCATGGGCAGAACCTTCGCGCCCGTTCAGGCGGAAGTCGAAGCTGCCCCGGCGGCACAGCATCAGGCACAGGCCATATATGCGGTAGGGCCGGCGTAGGATGGGAGGGAAAGCAGTAATCGTGCCTTCGGAACTACAGATTAGATGTTTGGCGCTGAGCGCCTGTTCAAGCCTTTGTAGGCGGTCTTCTTCGTTCATGGAGCGGATGGTTTGAGGGTTCATCTGTCGTTACGGGTGGCTAAGTTACGGAAAATTATTGGATGTATTAAAAAACGCGTTGCAGTTTTATGAATTTTACTTTCCTGCAACGCGTTCGGCTATTAGGCGACATTCGTGCCAGGCAGCTTTCGCTTGTGGTAGGGCAGAAACACTACGAAGAGAGCACATCCCAGGCAGGCGTAGAAGGTCCATCCGGACATCTCTTTGACGGTGACCAGCGTGGCCTGCACTTGCACCTTGCCCTTTGCTGACAGGGCAGCCATCTGCTCGGCCTCCTGCGGGCTTTTGCCTTGGTACATCATGCCTCGTATCGTGCCTGTATAACTGGCAGCTGCCTCAGGAGAGACCAGGTCGGTGTCGTGAGACAGACGGGTAATGTAGTGTTGCTGGCGGTGCTGCATCACGTTACTGTAGAGAGCGGCACCGATACTGGGTGCCAATACCATGCGTACGGTGAGCATGGTGCATATCCACGAGGAGAGGTATTTGTAAGGCATGCGTTGTGTGGCATACGTGGGAATCAGCGAGTAGAGCAGCATCATGCCTGTGGAACGGATGATGATGGGATACTTCATGCGCTCGTACAGTCCCGCACTCTGTACCTCGAAGTACATGAACATGGCTGAAAGTCCGATGAAAAGGAAACCCGCCGCAAAGAGGTATTTGAAGTGAACCTTCTTGGCACTGAGCCAAATTACGGCAATACCGCCGATGAGGTAGCCCAACATGGACCAGTTGCCCAACGTGGCGTTCTGAAAGTTGTCCAACTTCATGCCGATGCTCGTAAATACGTTGACAAACATGGAGCTGGAGTTCAGTACCATCAGCAGGAAGTAGAAAAGGAACCCCATGCGGATTGTGCGCAGCTTGAACACGTCAAGCTGATAATAAGGGTTGTGTTGGGCAGATTCAAGGTAGAGGAAGAGTCCGATACTGATGAGGCCCCCCACCGTTGCCCAACGGATAGTGGAGTCGTCGTACCAGTCAAGTACCTTGCCGTAAGTCAGTACATAGGTGATGCAGGCCAGTGCAATGCAGAATATCGAAACGTCGCCAAACTGTTTGAAGTTGATGGGAAAGCGTTTGCCCACATATGTGCGGTAGGGCATGGTGACAAACGTGACTAAGATGCAGAGCAACAGTAGCCCCATCATGAAATAGTGGATGTATTGCCATTCGTATTCGTAGGCAAGCCATGCTGTGAGTGAGGTCCCCAGCTGTCCTAACACCATAAAGAACAGGTAGATTCCAGGTTGCGCGATGGAACGATCCACGTCCAGTTTGTCCCATCCTTCGGCGTTGTCGGGCTCGTTGCCGGGAGTAATCTTGTCGTATGCCTCGATGTTTCCAGCATACTTGATGAGTGTGAAGAGATTGACCATCATCAGTACCATTCGCAGGAAGCCCATGAAGATAGAGCATAGGGCAAGCAGAAACACACTGTCTGTCTTGGCACAGATGTAGCTGAAGATGTACATCAGCGAGAATCCGGTAATGCACATCATCTTCTGCCGGCGAATCACCACCAGTCTGTATAGGAAGGGACAGAAAGCAGCCATGCCAATGGAGGTGGCAAAACTGGCAAACTGGAAGTGTTCGGAGATGATGCCGAGTCCACTTATCATCTCGGCACTTGCCACCGAGTAGGTTCCGCCTATGGTAAGTATTGGCAGGAAAAAGACGAACAAAATGAGGATGCCAACAGGTTTGGGCACCCAATTGTAGAAAGGGTAGTTACGGGGATAAGAAGCCATAAGGATAATGAAGGATTAAGAATGAAGAATTATTTCATTGTTTTTACTATCACCATCATACCGGCTGCCAGCCGTTGGTTGTCTTCGCGGCTCAGGTTGTCGAAATCGATGCGGACGGGGATACGCTGCTGTATTTTTACGAAGTTACCGGCCGAGTTGTCTGTAGGTACAAGCGAGTACTTGGAACCGGTGGCACCTGAGATGGCCGTAATGTGCCCGGTAAACTCTTTGTCGCTGATGGCGTCTACGCTGATACGTACCTTTTGTCCTAATGTAAGGTTTTCCACTTGCGTTTCCTTGTAGTTGGCTATGACCCATTTCTGAGTGTCGGGCAGGATGTAGGTGATGGTCTGTCCGGCACCAATGAATTGGCCTTCTTCCAGTGCACGTCGTCCTAATTTGCCGTCGCAGGGGGCGGTTACTACACAGTAGGATAGGTTGAGGCGTGCCATTTCGAGGGCAGCCTGTGCCCGCTGGATGGAGGCTTCAATGTTCTGCTTTCGGTTTGTCACTTCGTTTACGCCCGAACGGGCAGCTTTTTGCTGTCGTTTTACGGCTTCGAGCTTCTTGCGTGTAGCTTCGTATTCGGTCTCAATCTGCTCCAGTTGGATGGGGGTTGCCGCATTGCGCTTCAATAGGTTGGTGTAGCGCTGACGGTCTTTCTCCAGCTTTGCCAGCCGTATCTCTATTTCGGCGATGGATGCTTCGAATACCGATGCATTGTTCTGGGTAGTCTGCAGGGTTGCATTGATGACATCGGCACCTGCCAGGGCATCCTTCAGTGCAGCTTCGGCTTCCATCACGCGGATGCGGTATTCACGGTCGTCGAGCACTAGCAGGGTGTCACCCTTGTGTATGTTCTGGTGTTCGGTGAAGTAGATTTTCTGGATGTAGCCCGAAGCGCGCAGGTTGACGGGCGATATATATTGCTCTATCTGAGCGTCATTGCTGGTCTCTGTGTTCTTGTAATCCAAGAAAAGGATGGCTGCCTGTACTACTCCCCAGACTAAGATGGCGATGCCCAGCAGGCTGGCTATACGTTGGTGACGGCGCATTTTGCGCAGTTTCTTGGCTTGTTCTTGTAAAGTGTTATTCGTTTCCATATTGCTTATGTGAGTTTGAATGTTATTTTAAAGTTTTTGATAGGTTATCTTGGCTTCGGCAAGGAAGGACTGTTGCGGTTGAAGCAGGGATGAGGTTACTGTCCGAAATGGGAGGATTGTTCGCTCGTACCCTGGTTCCCCCGGCCTTTTGTCCTCTGCTATTTCAGCAGGGTATCTGTCTTTCCTGTCAGTTTCAGCAGGGTCAGGTTGGTGACGCGGTAGTTGTAGTGGGCGCTGATGTAGTTGTTTTGTGCCTCGCTCATACGCATTTCGTCCTGCAGGACTTCGGTCATCGAGGCGATGCCTTCACGGTAACGGTCGGTAGTTACTTCATAAACGTCCTCGGCCAGGCGGTAGTTGTCCTTCTGTTTGTAGAAGTTGCGTCGGTTGTTCATCAGGTCATTTGTCGCATTCAGGTACTGTGTTTCCAGATTCTTTTGCATGTTTTCCTGATTCAGCCTGATGTTTTCGATGTCAATTTTAGCCTTCCTCAGTTTGGCCCGTTTATCCATTCCGTCAAAGATTGGTATACGCAGTGTCAGTCCGATGCCGTTGGAGTCGTACCAGTGGTTAGAGGGGCCGGCGTGGAACCAGTTCTTCGCCTTGTCCGTGTAAGCTGTATACATCCAATTGGCCGTCAGGCTGAGCGAGGGCAAGTAGCCTTGGCCGATCATCTGTTTCTGCTGTTCGGCCAGTTCGCCTTGCTTCCGTAGCAGTTGCAACTCATACTGATTGGTGTCCAGTCCGGTCAGGCTGGCAGTCTGGATGTCCTCGGTGTCTACGGGACTTAGGGCGATATCGGCATCGGCAGGATAGTCCATGACGTACTTCAGCAGGTTGAGCTGTTGGGTCAACATGGCCCGTGCGTTGTCGTACTGCACTTGCATGTTCTCCAGATTGATGTTGACGCGTTTCAGATCCACCTCCATTGCCATGCCGTTGTCATAGAAGGCTTGGGTGATGTCACGCAGTTCGCGCAGCCGATCGATATTTTCTTTGACGATGTTGATTTGTTCGGTAGTGCTCTGTCCCAGGTAGTACATTTTGGCAATCTGTAGGATAAGGTCCTCACGGGCCTTCTCGTAATTGATGCGGTTTATGTTATCCAGCGTCCGTGCAATGTCTACTGCCGTGTAAGCTGTCTGGTTGTAGAGTGGCATCTGTAGCTGCAGACCTGCGCTGGCGTTGTATTGCAACGTCTTTGTCACGTTGTACAGGTTGCCGTAGGCCGACCCGTCTGTCACCGATACGGGCGGATTGAAGTTGTCGTTGAAGGTGGCTACGGCATTGATTTGCGGCAACAGTTTAGCGCGATTCTCGCTGATGCTGTGCTTGCCTTTGCGCACTTCGTTCTGCTTTCCCTGTAGGCCGAGGTTATTTTCGATGCCTATTCTTAGGCACTGGCTTAGGGATAGTACCTCTTGTGCTCCTGCACTGCCTATAAGCAGGCAGGCAAATGTAAATGTGAACAATTTCTTTATCATAGCTTTCTTTTGTTATTTGCTGCAAAAATAGATGGTTATAATGGGAATGTAACGTTTATATTTCTTCGGCGAATGTTCATATTTTCGTTTTGTTCATATTTTCCCTGAAATAATGTCTCTTTTTTCCTTCCGGGGCTAAATATTTTGTTTTATATATTATATTTAAGTAGATAATTGAGGTGGAAGCTGTTCGGTTTCGATTATCCAAAAGTGTACACAGTGTTCGGAATCGGACACTCCGTATTTTGTGATTTATCTTGTAAATCATATACTTATGTTTTTGGCACGTATTTCGCAGGAGAAAAGTGAACTGCTCATTGAATTGTCCGTTTGCGTCCATTGGAAGGGAATCTGATGGAGGAGTAGAAGAAAGGAAAATAAGAACAATATAATATAAAGGTATGGATAGAGAAATTCCGAAAGAAGTGCGCCGCAAAGAGCGCAACAAGAAGTGGATACGTTACGGCATCGCAGGAGTGTCGGGCGTGGTAGTCATCAGTGTACTCATCTCGCTGATGCGGACGGGAGTGAAGGAGAAGGATCTTGTCTTTTCGCAAGTGGACCGGGGAACCATCGAAGTCAGCGTCAGCGCCTCGGGCAAGGTGGTGCCGGCGTTCGAGGAAATCATCAACTCGCCCATCAATACCCGCATCCTCGAAGTCTATAAGAAAGGGGGCGACAGTGTGGACGTGGGCACGCCCATCCTGAAGCTGGACTTGCAGAGTGCCGAGACCGAATACAAGAAGCAGCTGGACGAGGAGCAGATGCGCACCTACAAGCTGCAGCAGTTGCAGGTGAACAACGAGACCAAACTGAAAGACCTGGCCATGCAGATCAAGGTGTCCGAGATGAAGCTGAACCGTATGAAGGTGGAGTTGCGCAACGAGCAGTATCTCGACAGTCTCGGTTCGGGTACCACCGACAAGGTGCGTCAGGCCGAACTGAGTGTCAACGTGGCCCAGTTGGAACTGGAACAGCTGCGCCAGCAGTACGAAAACGAACAGGAGGTGCTGGCAGCCGAATACAAGGTGCAGGAACTGGACTTGAGCATCTTCCGCAAGAGTCTGGCCGAAACCAAGCGTACGCTGGACGACGCGCAGGTACGTTCGCCCCGCAAGGCCATCCTTACCTATATCAATAACCAGATTGGTGCGCAGGTGGGCGAGGGCACACAGATAGCCGTCATCAGCGACCTGAGCCACTTCAAGGTAGAGGGCGAGATAGCCGATACTTATGGCGACCGTGTGGCAGCCGGCGGACGGGCCATCGTGAAGATAGGCAGCGAGAAGCTGGAAGGGCAGGTGAGCAGCGTTACCCCGCTTTCGAAGAACGGTGTCATCTCTTTCACCGTGCAGCTGGAGGACGACAGCAACCGCCGCCTGCGTTCGGGCCTGAAGACGGACGTCTACGTGATGAACGCCGTGAAGGAAGACGTGATGCGCGTGGCCAACGCCTCGTACTATGTGGGCCGTGGCGAGTACGAACTCTTTGTGCGTGACGGCGAAGGTCAGCTTGTGAAGCGCAAGGTGCAGCTGGGCGACTCCAACTTCGAGTATGTCGAAGTGGTTTCGGGGCTCCAGCCGGGCGACCAGGTGGTGGTGAGCGACATGAGCCAGTATAAGAACAAGAACAAACTGAAATTGAAGAAATAAGAAACGATCACCACAGAGGACACAGAGTTTCACAGAGAATATAATCTGTGATGAATTAAATAAAAACTCTGTGAAACTCTGTGTCCTCTGTGGTGAAACAAACAAGTAATAGCTATGCTGAAAAACTACTTCAAACAAGCCTGGACCCTGATGCGGCAGAACCGCCTCTTCACGGGTATCTACGTGGTGGGCACGGGTCTGTCCATTGCGCTGGTGATGACGCTGTTCATCATCTTCTACGTCAAGTTCGGCCCTGTCTATCCCGAGTATAACCGCGATCGCACGCTGGTGCTGAAGCCGATAAAGCGCTACCCGAAGGGCAAGCCCGAGAACTGGACCATCAACGGCGGCGTGGCCTATTATGTAGTGGACCAGATGCTTCCGGGGCTGCCCCATGTGGAGCAGGTGGCAGGCAGTATGATTGATTTCTGGGGAAATTATCAGGTGTCTGTCGCAGACGTAAAGCCCTTCAAGGTTACTCCCCGTTTTGCCAACGGCGCTTTCTGGAAAGTCTTTTCCTTTCGCTTTGTCGACGGCCAGCCATTCACGCAGGAAGATGTGGAAGCAAAGGCGCAGGTGGCTGTCATCGGTGAGTCGATGGCCAAGCGGTTGTTTGCCGCCGTCGAGGGAGTGACGGGCAGGCACTTCGCCTTCAACGGGCGCGACTACCGCGTGTGTGGCGTGGTGCGGGATGTTTCCAATGCCACACCCGAAACGGCAGGCGACCTGTGGCTGCCCTTGCTCAATGCGCAGTATATCTCCAAGGAGCTGGACAGGCAGGGATTGCTGGGCAATGTGTTTGTGTCGCTGGTGGTGGACGATGCGGAGAACTTCGAAACCGTGCGCAGCGAGGTGCAGGATGTGTTCCGGCGCTATACCCAGCAAGACAAGGATTATGAATACGACCTGATGGGGCAGCCCGATCCATACTGGCTCAGCACTTTCCGCCAGGATGTGGAGAAGGCACCCGACACGATGGAACTGGCCAAGGATTTCCTCTACATCCTGCTGGCCCTGCTCTTCATCCCTGCCTTGAACCTGAGCGGCATGATTTCCTCGCGTATGGACAGCCGCATTGCCGAGCTGGGCATCCGTAAGGCCTACGGGGCTACACGCCGTCGGCTGCTGGAGCAGGTGCTCTGCGAGAACCTGTTGCTCACACTGCTGGGCGGTCTGGCAGGCCTGTTGTTTTCTTATCTGATTGTGTTGACGGCCAGCGACTGGATTCTGACGCTGTTCGACAAGAACATCTACAACACTTCGCTCTCCACGTCGCTCACGCCCGAGATGCTGTTCAATCCCGCCGTGTTCGGCTGCGCGCTGGCCGTGTGTGTGGTGCTCAATGTGGTGTCGGCCCTTGTGCCTGCGCTTGGGGCGATGCGGCATCCGATCATGGAATCGTTGAATACGAAAAGATAGGAGGCCTCACCCCTAACCCCTCTCCCAAGGAGAGGGGGATTAAGAATGATAGGAATAATAGAAATATATATGTAATGTAATAAATAACCGGTCACATCCTTCCTCCCCTCTCCTTAGGAGAGGGGTTGGGGGTGAGGCCATAACCTGCCATATCCTTCCTCCCCTCTCCTTAGGAGAGGGGTTGGGGGTGAGGCCATAACCTGCCATATCCTTCCTCCCCTCTCCTTGGGAGAGGGGTTGGGGGTGAGGCCTTAGAAAAATATTATGCTTCAAACCATTTTACACCAACTATGGAACCAGCGTCGTCAGAACGCCTGGATATTCCTGGAACTGCTGGTCGTCAGTTTCTTCCTGTGGACCGTTATCGACCCTATCTATGTATTGACTGCCAACCGTGCCATCGACCGAGGGTATAACCCCGAAAGGCTTTACGTGGTGAACATCGGCATGTACGACGAGACGAACGGCAACTTCGACCCCGACATGGCTTCCGACTCGATGAATCTGGTGGCCTACACACGCCTTGCCCGCATCGTACGCGAGCAGCCCGAGGTGGACAGCTGGTCTATCTCCGGCAATCAAAGTTTCCCTTGTAGCAACTCGTGGAGCGGTACGCAAATCTATGCCGATACCGCCTCTTTGCACAAAAGGGAAGGTTTCGTACATGCCCAGACTTATAGTTTTGTGGCAACCGATGGCAGCAATATGCTTCATACCTATGGCATGAAGGATGCCCGTACGGGTGGTGACATCCAGGTGCCTGAACAGGTGGAAGACAAGGCATTCATCTCCGAACGGCTGGCTCAGCGCCTGTTCGGTACGGCCGATGCCGTGGGAAAGAAAGTCTACCAGGGAGAGGATGCTTTGGAGGTAGCGGGTGTATTCCGCGACTTCAAGCACCGCGACTACGAGCAACCTTATCCGCTCATTGTCACCATGTACAGCGAAATGTATGGAAGTCCGTATATGCCGTGGTGGTACAATTTTGTTATCCGTCTGAAGCCGGGTGTGGACGTATCGGCCTTCAAACAGCGTTTCCAGCAGGAAGTGGCACCGCAACTCTCCGTCGGCAACTTCTATTTCGACAGCCTGAAGGAATTTTCGGAGCTGAGCGAGGCCTATGCCATGAAAAGTGGTGTCACCAACAAGCTCCGCCTGCAATACGCCCTGACGGGTTTCGCCCTGCTCTGCATCTTCCTGGGCATGGTGGGCACCTTCTGGATACGCAGCAACGCCCGTCGCGGCGAGATTGGGGTGATGCGCAGCATGGGCGCTTCGCAGGGGTGCATCGTGCGGCAGTTCCTCATCGAAGCCTGGCTGTTGCTGACGATAGCCTTCGTGCTGGTCATCCCCTTCCTGTTCTATCATGCACATGCCAACGGCCTGTACGCGGTAGAGATGAATGACAAGTTCGTGCCCAATCCCGCCTACGGGCAAAACCGTTTCGGCTTCCACTTCACCGTGGTGTTGGCTCTTAGTTACGTTGTTCTGATGTTGATAGCGCTGGTCGGAACGTATATTCCTGTACGCCGTGCGGCCCGTACGCTGCCGGTGGAGGCGTTGAGGGAGGAATAAGGCCTCACCCCTAACCCCTCTCCCAAGGAGAGGGAAATTAAGAATGATAGAAATAATAGAAAGATATATAATGTAATAAATAACCGGTCACATCTTTCCTCCCCTCTCCTTGGGAGAGGGGCCGGGGGTGAGGCTTCTGATTATCATGCTAAAGACCTATCTTAAACAAGCCCTTGCGTTGTTCAGGCAGAACCGCCTGTTCAGTACGCTCTACATTGCCGGCACAGGGCTGGCTATCGCCATGACGGTGATTGTGGCGGTGGTTTACTATGTGAAGCTGGCACCTGTCTATCCGGAGGTGAACCGCGGAGATACGTATTACCTGTCGGGGACATCTTTCGAGCGGAACAAGGATGGCCGTTTCCAGTCGTGGAGTTATGCTTATTCGTATAGGGCGTTGCAGGAATGGTTTTATCCGTTGAAGAACGCCCGTGAGGTGAGTGCTTCCACGTTCGGAGCGGTGAAATATATCCAGCCTTCCGACCGTAGCGGTGATTTCGCCGTACAGATTGTAGAAACCGATCCGGCTTATTTCCGTATCTATGCTTTCCGTTTTTTTGAGGGACAGCCTTTTACGCAGGCCGATCTGGAGAGTGGCATCCGCAAGGCGGTGATTACCGACAAGCTGGCCCGTCGTCTGTTCGGCGAGGAGAAGGGAGCCATAGGTCGTCAGTTTTTGCTGGATTACGAGACTTATCAGGTTTGCGGAGTGGTCCGTGGGGCCAGTTATCTGACCAACCGTTCGTATGCAGATCTGTACGTGCCTTACAGCACGATGGAAGGGTATCGCGATGCCGCCTATCCGGAAGTTCCTTATTGTGGTCCTTTTCAGGTGACGGTATGGGTGGAAGACGGTAAGCAAGGTAAAGCCCTGTGTGATGAAATCCATGAAATTGTACGGAAACAGAATCTGTTGCACGAGGCCGACGGTCTGAAGATGAGCATCGATGATGATCCGGTTTCCCATCTGCACGCGTCTCTGATGATGTCGGTCGGTGGAGGAGGGGGCGACTGGTGGAGGGCTGTCCGTTACCTGTTGTTCATATTGCTGGCTTTGTTGCTGGTGCCTGCCTTGAACTTGAGCGGACTGATAGCCAGCCGCATGGAGAGCCGCTTGCCAGAGATGGGCATCCGCAAGGCTTTTGGAGGCGGACGGAGCAAGTTACTTTCGCAAGTATTGTGGGAAAATCTTCTGTTGACCTTGGCCGGTGGGGCATTGGGGCTGGTAGCAGCCTGGATTGCTTTATACGGCTGTCGGGAATGGGTGTTTCGTGTGTTCGACCGTTATGCGTGGTTGGTGCCCGAAGGAACCGATGTCTATGTTTCGGGCGAAATGCTGTTTGCGCCTTCCGTTTTCCTGATAACCCTGGCGTTTTGTCTGGTGCTGAACACGCTTTCGGCTCTTGTGCCGGCGTGGCTGTCTTTGCGCAATCCAATTGTATATTCACTATATGAGAAAAGATAACTATTAATAAGTTGACAAGGTTGGCCCTCGTGGTCTGTAGTCTTGTTCCCTTGTCAACTGTATAAAACAAAACAACATGCTAAGACTCATTTTTAAAACCTTATGGTCCCGTCGGCGCCGCAATGCCTGGTTGTTGGCCGAACTGATTGTTGTGTGCATTGTGTCGTGGGCGATATTCGACCCGGTGGTGGTCGTGACGCACGACCGGATGATTCCGTTGGGCTATGATGCCGACCGTCTCTGTCTGGTATCGCTGAATATGTACCGTCCCAATGCGCCCGATTACGATGAACAGGCCACTGACTCGGCTTCGCTGATGCAGGCCTACGACAACCTTGTACAGCGGGTACGCAACTATCCCGAAGTGGAACATGCCACTCCTCTTTTAGGCTGGCTGTATCCCAACTCGCAAGGGCAGGGAGCCATGACCCGGATACCTGTAGGCGACAGCATTGCCTACCGCATGCGCTATGTCGAGTTTCTGCCCCATACGCAGTTTTTCGAAACGTACGGATTTCGCCCGGCCAAGGGACTGACGCCTGCAGAGCTTTCCGATTATCCTTATAAGAACGGTGATCTGATTCTTTCGGAGAATACGTTAGAGGGATTCTTTCATACGGACAACCCTCAGGGATGTCGTTTCTGGCAACTCCATGGACAGGACACGCTTTATACGGATGTTGTAGGTGCTACAGCCACTTTCCGCATGTATAGCGACTGGCAACCCATACCTGTGGCTTTTGTCCCGATGCGGACGGTCGATCTGAATTATTTCCCCAACGATGTCAAAATATTGGTCCGGCTGGAAGAGGGTGTCGGTATGGAGCGGTTTCTGCACCGGTTTCATCCGTGGATGATACGCGAACTGCGTGCGGGTAATCTGTATGCACAGAAGGTGGAACCTTATCGGCAGTTGATAGCCCGACGCGAGTATGCGGGAACGACGACGCTTTATCAGCGCAACGTGGCGATGGCGGTGTTCTTCCTCGTCAATCTATGCTTGGGGGTGGCCGGTACATTTTGGGTACAGACCCGTACCCGTCGTGAAGAGGTGGGCGTTATGCTGTCCTACGGCGCTACGCCGCGAAGCATTGTCCGTTTTCTGTTGGGCGAAGGGGTGGTGCTTACCACTGTTTCTACTCTGGTAGGATGTATCCTTTATTTGCAATATGCAATCAGTGAAGGATTGGCCAAGGGGCAGACCGGCATGGAAACCACCGGTTCTTACTGGGTACAGAACTTTGGTCAGCATTTCTGTATCGTGTCGCTCATTGTCTATTTAGTACTGCTGATTGTGGTGCTGATGGGCATTTATATCCCGGCTCGCCGTATAAGTACCATTCCGCCAACGGAGGCGTTGAGGGAGGAATAAGGCCTCACCCCTAACCCCTCTCCCAAGGAGAGGGAAATTAAGAATGATAGAAATAATAGAAAGATATATAATGTAATAAATAACCGGTCACATCTTTCCTCCCCTCTCCTTGGGAGAGGGGCCGGGGGTGAGGCTTCTGATTATCATGCTAAAGACCTATCTTAAACAAGCCCTTGCGTTGTTCAGGCAGAACCGCCTGTTCAGTACGCTCTACATTGCCGGCACGGGGCTGGCTATCGCCATGACGGTTGTGATGGCGGTGGTTTACTATGTGAAGCTGGCACCTGTGTATCCCGAGGTAAACCGGGAAAATACGTTGTATCTGACTCATGCCAGTTTTCGTTCGGAGGAATATACCGTTCAGGCTGGACTGTCGTTTCAGGCTGTGCAGGAGTGGATGTATCCGTTAAAGAACGTAGAGGCAGTTTCTGCCATTGTGGACTATGGCATGGATGAATCCTTTTACATACAGCCAACCGATTTGAGCGGTGACTTTAAAGTGGCTTTAAAGCTTACAGATCCAGCCTTTTTCCGCATCTACTCATTCCGCTTTTTGGAAGGAAATCCTTTCACCGATTCCGATTTGGCAAGTGGCATCCATACGGCTGTGATCTCTGATGACCTAGCGCGTCGTCTGTTCGGTACGACCCAAAATGTTGTCGGACGTTCGTTTTCGTTGGATTATGTCAACTATCGTGTGTGCGGCGTTGTACGCGGTGCCAGCTATCTCACCTCGAAGTCGTATGCTCAGGTCTATTTGCCTTATTCGGTTTTCGGAAATTATAAGAAACCGTTTTCAGACAAGTTCCCGTATAGTGGCATTTATTCCGTCACTTTTCTTGTGAAGGACAAGGCACAGGCTGATGCTTTGCGGGCAGAAATCAAAGACCTGACGAGGCGGGTGAACCTGCAGTACAAGGAACAGTGGCAGTTGGAGTTGTGGAAGCAGCCAACTTCGCACTGGCTCAGCGTTTTCCAAAGTCATCCATCGGATGCAGGCTTCAATCCTTGGAAGACGGCGGGTTATCTGATCGTCGTGGTACTGGTGTTGCTATTGGTGCCTGCCCTCAACCTGAGCGGACTTATTGCCAGTCGTATGGAGAGCCGCCTGGCCGAGATGGGAGTACGTAAGTCGTTTGGTGCAGGACGCAACATACTGCTTTCGCAGGTGATGTGGGAAAACTTCTTCCTGACACTGGCCGGTGGTTTGCTGGGATTGGTATTGGCGTGGATCGTTGTCTATGTAGGACGTGAGTGGATTTTCACGCTGCTCGACCAGTGGTCCGAAGCTGTGCCGCAGGGTGTCGATGCCTACGTGTCGGGCGAGATGCTTTTCGCGCCTGCCGTCTTTGCCATCGCTTTCCTGCTCTGCCTGGCACTGAACCTGCTGTCGGCCCTTCTGCCGGCATGGATGTCGCTTCGCAAACCGATTGTGTATTCGCTGTATGAGAAAAGATAATTATTAATAAGTTGACGAGTTGACAAGTAAACGAGTTGACAAGGCAGGTCCTCGTGGCCTGAAGCCTCGTCTCCTTGTCAACTGCATAAAACAAGAAATTTATGTTCAGACTTATCCTCAAAACCCTATGGACCCGTCGCCGCCGTAACGGCTGGCTGCTGGCCGAACTGATACTGGTCGCTGTCCTTTCGTGGATTATCTTCGACCCTGTTATTGTGGTGACTTACGACCGTCACCTTCCGCTTGGCTACGATGCCGACCGCCTCTGCATGGTGTCCGTCGGTATGTTGCGACCTCAGGCGCCGGGCTATGACGAACAGGCTACCGACTCTGCTTCGTTGATGCAGGCCTATCTGAATATCGTGGAACGTGCCCGCCAGCATCCCGATGTAGAGCAGGCCGCGCCCGTACTTTCTTTCGCATATCCCGGTTCGTCGGGGAGCAGCAGTTCCGGACTGACAGCCGCAGGCGACACGTTACGGCTCGACCTTATGTATATTGAGTTTCTGCCCCATACCCATTTCTTTGAAACATACGGCTTCCGGCCCGGGCAGGGCAGCATGACGCCCGAACAGCTTTCTGATTATGCCTATAATGAGGCCAATGTCGTTCTGACCGAAGATGCACTGGAAGGCTTGTTTCATACCCGCGTCTTTAACCGTCAGCGTTGCTGGGAGGCCGATGAAGAAGATACCCTCTATATTCCGATTGTGGGTACGGTGGGCGCTTTCAAGTATGTAAGCAACTGGCGACCCATACCAGTAGGCTTTGTCCCGGTGTTACATCCCGATATTCTGTCCTGTCTGGACGATATGCACGTGGTCATCCGTCTGAAGGAAGGGGTCAGCATGGACCGTTTTCTGCATGATTTCAAGCCTTGGATGGTTCGTCAGATGCGGGCAGGTAACCTCTATGCACGCGATTTGCAATCGTACGACGCCATCAACAAAGCCCGTGAGTTTGACTCTACCACTTCGCTTTATCGCCGCAACCTGAGTATGGCTTTGTTTTTCCTCATCAACCTCTGCCTGGGTGTCATCGGTACCTTCTGGCTGCAGACCCGTACGCGGCGCGAGGAGGTGGGCATTATGCTGTCCTACGGTGCAACGCCACGTCGCATCCGGCTTCAGCTGCTGGGCGAAGGGATGGTGCTCACGACGGTAGCTACCCTGATAGGCTGCTTCCTTTATCTGCAATACGGGCTCAGTGAGGGGTTGAATAAGGGAAATGCCTGGATGCAGGCCACTACGCCCTGTTGGGTAGACCACTTCGGGCAGCATTTTGCTATCGTGTCGCTCATCATCTACCTCATTCTGCTGGTTGTGGTATTGGTAGGCATCTATATTCCTGCCCGACGTATCAGTACCATTCCGCCGACGGAGGCGCTGAGGGATGAATAAAGTTGTCCTTATCTGTACGGATGTTCGCTGAAATCGAACAGAGTGTTCATTATCGGACACAGAACGGTTTTGGTAAAGTGCAGATAATCAGATAAAAGCCTTTTTGGCACGACTTTTGAATTAAGTTCACCACAGAGGATACAGAGTTTCACAGAGGAGAAAAATGTAACTTTGTTCTCTCTGTGGGGAATGAGACACCACAGATTACTCCGTGTCCTCTGTAGTGCAAAATAAAGAATACAATAACTATAAACAACATACAATTATGAACATGATTAAATTGACCGGTATCAACAAGATCTACCGTACAGACGAGATTGAAACTCAAGCATTGGAGAACGTGAACCTCGAAGTAGAGCAAGGCGAATTCCTGAGTATTATGGGACCTTCCGGATGTGGAAAGTCTACTTTGCTTAACATCATGGGCTTGCTTGACACTCCTACCAGCGGTACCATCGAAATAGCCGGTACACGTGTTGAAGGAATGAAGGACAAAGAACTGGCTGCTTTCCGCAACAAGAATCTGGGCTTTGTGTTCCAGTCGTTCCATCTGATCAATTCGCTGAATGTGATAGACAATGTAGAATTGCCGTTACTATATCGCAAGGTCTCTGCCAAGGAACGTCGTCGCCTGGCCGAAGAAGTTTTGGAAAAGGTAGGACTTAGCCACCGTATGCGCCACATGCCTACACAGCTTTCCGGCGGTCAGTGCCAGCGTGTAGCCATAGCGCGTGCTATCATCGGAAATCCCGAGATTATCCTCGCCGACGAGCCTACCGGTAATTTGGACTCCAAGATGGGTGCCGAGGTTATGGATTTGCTGCACCAGCTGAACAAGGAAGACGGACGTACCATCGTAATGGTAACACACAACGAAAGCCAGGCCAAACAGACTACCCGTACCATCCGCTTCTTCGACGGACGTCAGATAGGATAAATTTAAATTATCAATCGGAACAGTGAAATGAAAACAAACATTATAGGGGTAATAATCGCACTGCTGCTGGCTTTTGCCGGAGCAATAGGTGCATTGGCACAAGATGAACGGGTGAGCGAAGTGCGCAAGGTGGACGATTTTTCTTCCATCAGGATAAAGGCGGTAGCCAATGTCGAGTTCACGCAGGGCGATAAATATGCTCTTCGTCTGGAAGGGAAGGAACGGTGGGTGAAGCTCACCACGACCGAAGTGAAGGACGGTTGCCTGGTCATCGATTTTAAAAGAGGTGAACAGAAGTCCATCAAAAAAATGGATGGTTTGAAACTGTACATCACAGCTCCTACTTTGGAATCGGCAGAAGTGACCGGCGTGGGTAGCCTGGAGTGTAAGGAACCCTTGAAACTGGACGACTTCACGTTGCGTATCAGCGGTGTAGGGTCTGCCGAAGTGGATGATCTGACTTGCCGTCGTTTCAACGTCAGTCTGAGCGGGGTGGGCGATGCCGAGGTGAACGTCGATTGCGACTACTTGAAAGCCCGCATGAGTGGCATCGGCAGTCTGGAGTTGAGAGGCAATGCCGATGAGGCCGACATATCGCGCAGCGGTATAGGCAGTGTGAATACGAAACGATTAAAAATTAAGAATTAAGAATTAAGAATGAAGAATTTATGGTGAATGAGAACGTATTGTTTACTCCAATTCATCATTCTTCATTCATCATTCTTCATTAATAACAGATTCTTCATTAAAAAGATGATCAAACAATATTTTCAACAAGCCTGGGCACAGCTCCGCCAGCAGCCGCTCATCAGCGGGGTGACGGTAGCGGGTACTGCCCTTTCCATCTTCCTCATCATGCTGGTGGTGATGATGCAGCAGGTGCAGGTCGAGCCTTTTGCGCCCGAAAGCAATCGCGACCGCTTTCTGCACGTGAAGTGGGGCAGCATCACCAACGATGCATGGGGCGACAGCAACAGCAATGGCCCGTGGAGCGCAACTACGCTGAAAGAAATCTACGGCAAGCTGACGACGCCCGAGGCTGTCACCATTTATGTGGCCTATTCTTTGCCACAGCCGGTCAACTTGCCTGGCCAGCCAGCTACGGCGGTGGATGTGCGCGAGACGGACAGCCAGTTCTGGACGGTGTTCGACTTCGCCTTTACCGACGGAAAGCCCTTCGACCAGGCCACGTTCGATGCCGGCTGGCCGGTGGCTGTCATTACCGAAAGTGTGGCGCGCCTGCTGTTCGGCACGACAAAAGCCGTGGGAAAAGAATTTCTGCTGGCCCATGCGCCTTATCGGGTGTGCGGCGTGGTGAAGGACGTATCGACGCTGGCCGAAACGGCCTACGCGCAGGTGTGGATTCCCTATACCTCGACCGATCAGGTGAACAATACGTGGGAGAACGGCGTGATGGGCGACATGAGCTGCACCATCCTGGCGCGCGACCGCAGCGATTTCCCCGCCATCCGCGAGGAGGCTGCCCGGCGGTTGGACGAATTCAATAAGGTGATAGGCGAGAACGGTTATAAAATTATCAACCGCAACCGTCCTTACGATCAGGAAAAGAACGCTTTGGCAGGCGGTGCCAATGTGGAGCCGGATGTGACGGCTGCCCGTCGGTCGCGTTTCATCATCTTCCTCATCCTGCTCATCGTGCCTGCCATCAACCTGAGCAGCATGACGCAGAGCCGCCTGCGCCGCCGGGTAGCGGAAATCGGGGTGCGTCGTGCCTTCGGCTGTACACGCATGGAACTGCTGGGACAGATATTAAGCGAAAACTTCATCGTCACCCTGTTGGCAGGTGTGTTGGGGCTGATAATCAGCTTCCTCTTTGCCTTTTTGTTCGGTGATACCCTCTTTGCGCAGGACTGGACAACTTCGCTCAATCCGCCTGTAGTCGATGCTTCCATCCTGATACATGCCTCTACCTTCGGCTGGGCGTTGCTCTTCTGCTTCGTGCTCAACCTGCTCAGTACCGGCATTCCTGCCTGGAGGGCGTCGAGGATGAATATTGTGGAGGCGATAAATGGGAAGGCACATTAAGAGCCTCACCCCTAACCCCTCTCCCAAGGAGAGGAGAATTGAGAATGAAAGATTGATATAATGATAACCTAATTAATAACTGCCATATTCTTTGCCCGCTTCTCTTAGGCTGTGAGACTTCTTCCTCCCCTCTCCTTGGGAGAGGGGTTGGGGGTGAGGCTTTTCCTTGGGAGAGGGGGCGGGGGTGAGGCTTTACATTATGAACAAGAAACTATTTACCCAAATACGAAACGAATGGCGCAGCAACCTGTGGCTGGCGCTGGAGTTGCTGGTGGTGAGTGTGGTGATGTGGTACATTATCGATATGCTCTACTGCCGCGTGGCTACCTATATGGAGCCGCGTGGCTTCGACACGGAGCATTGCTACCTGATAGATATGGGCGTGCTCACCGACAAGAGTCCCGACTATACACCCTATAGCGATACCCACAAGCAGAGCGACGAAGTGCGCGAGCTGGTGGAACGTTTGCGCCGCCGCCCCGAGGTGGAAGCTGTCAGCTTGTCGCAAAATTCCTATCCTTATAATGGTAGTAACGGCTCAGCGGAAGTGGACTACGACACGCTTCATGCGCCCCGCTGGACCATCCGTCGCATTGTGACGCCCGACTTCGTACGCGTGTTTCGTTACCAGGGAACGCGCGGTGAGACGCCCGAACAGCTGGCTGAAATATTGGAGCGCGGCGACTTCCTGGCTTCGGACAACCTGTATCGCAAGTACAGCATCCCGATGACGTCGCTGGTTGGCAAGAAGGAATTCTATCTGTTCGGAGATACGGCCCAGATGTACTGTTTGGGCGCCGCCTTGCAGAATGTGCGCTACGACGACTTCAGTCAGGCACGTTCCAGCTATTCCATGGCGTTCAACATGAATTTGCTGTCGGATGATTGGATTCATGCTGACAATGAACTCTGTGTCCGCGTCCGTGCCGACCGTGACCAGAACTTTATGGAGAACCTGAAAGCCGACAGCGAGAAGCAGTTCCGCATAGGCAATCTCTACATCAGTGACATCAGGAGTTTCAAGGACATCCGTCGCAGCTTCCAGCAAGGCGAGACCAGCGAGATGCGCAACTTGGTTGTGGGCATGGGTTTCCTGCTGCTGAATATCTTCTTGGGACTGCTCGGTACGTTCTGGTTCCGTACGCAGCAACGCCGGGGCGAGATTGCCCTGCACAAGGCGATGGGTGCCACGGACGGTGCGGTGTTCGGCCGCCTGATGAGTGAAGGTATTTTCCTGTTGCTGATCGTTACCGTGCTTGCCGTCATTATTGACATCGTACTGGCTCACTTCGAACTGAACAGCTGGCGCAACGGCACTACACTGGAGTGGCCACGCCTGGCTTTCTGTGTTGCCTCTACCTTTATTCTTATTGCCGCTATGATCGGTGTCGGCATTGGCATTCCGGCCCGACGCGCCATGAAGGTGCAGCCGGCGGAAGCGTTGCACGATGAGTAAGGAGCCTCACCCCCGGCCCCTCTCCCAGAGAGAGGAGAGGAAAGGAGGGGATTGGGCTTCCGAGACTTGAGCAGTTTGCTCTAGTTTAATACGGATAAACTTGCAGTTTAATGCGGTTAAACTCACAGTTTAATATGGATAAATAAAAATAAACTGGCATGTTTCTATCTGTCAGCAGGTTAGAAATAAGCGTGACTGACAATTCATGCCCGTAAGACTTGAACTGTTCGTTTGCGAACCCTAAATGAAATTGTTATTATAAAGAAATGACTGAAATGAAAAAAACTTCCCATACCTTCCACTTTCCCCTCTCCTTGGGAGAGGGGTCGGGGGTAAGGCTCTATTTCCAGCAGGCTCTTTACCACCTGCGCTAGAACCCTGTCATCAGCTGGATATCCGTGCTGGGTACGGCGTTGTCCATCTGTATGATTATGGTCATCGTCATTACCTTGCGGGTACGTATAGCCGACTGCGAGCCGGAGGTGAACCGTAGCCGTTCGCTCTACGTGCCCAACATGTCCTACCGAGCCAAGGGCGATACAAGCGGCAGTTCGGCCAATTCGAGCATGTCGGTGCAGACGGGGCGCGAATGTTTCAAAGCGCTGACTACGGCCGAGGCTGTCACGCTGGTATCGAATCCCGGCAAGGTACGTGTCTTGCTGCCTGCCGGTGCCAAGATGACGGCCGACATGGTGCAGACCGATGAGGCCTTCTGGCAGGTGTTTCGCTTCCGCTTTCTCGACGGAAAGCCTTTTACGGCAGCCGATCTGAGCAGCGGCCTGCCCCGTGCTGTCATTGCAGCCTCGGTGGCCCGTCGCCTGTTCGGGCGGACGGACGTCAGCGGGCAGCACATAGAGCTGAACCACGTGGACTTCCAGGTGTGCGGCGTGGTGGCCGACGTTTCCATGTTGGCTACGGATGCCTACGCTCAGGTATGGATACCCTATACGGCGGGCGACGCGGAGGCCAACTCGTGGGGCTACAATCTGATGGGGCCGATGCGTGCCGTTATCCTGGCTCGCAGCCGGGCAGACTTTCCTGCCATTCGCGAGGAGTGCGAACACCTGCGGCAGAAGTATAACGATGCGCAGGAGGGAGTGGAGGTGTTCTACCGCGGACAACCCGACACGCAGTTCACCCACCTCTACCGCACGTGGAGCCAGGAACCCGACGTGCAGGGCGTGGTGTTGCGCTACGTCGCGGTGATGCTCATTCTGCTCATCGTGCCTGCCATCAACCTGAGCAGCATGACCCTGTCACGGATGCGGAAACGAATGGCGGAAATCGGGGTACGCAAAGCCTTCGGTGCTACGGCCAACGAACTGATGCGCCAGGTCTTTCTGGAGAATCTGCTGCTGACCTGTCTGGCAGGCCTGTTGGGACTGCTGCTGAGCTATGCCGCCACCTTCGTGCTGAACGGCTTCCTCTTCGGCAACTCTGCCAACGCCTATCTGTCGGGCGAGACCAGTCTGACGGCGGGCGAATTGCTCAGTCCGTGGATCTTCCTGGCTGCCTTTGGCTTCTGTCTGCTGATGAACCTGCTCAGCGCAGGCATTCCTGCCTGGCGGGCGTCGAGGATGAATATTGTGGAGGCGATAAATGGGAAGGCTCATTAAAAGCCTCACCCCTAACCCCTCTCCCAAGGAGAGGGGAAATGAGAATGATAGGTAGTATTATAGTATAATAAATTAACCGCCATATCCTTCCTCCCCTCTCCTTGGGAGAGGGGTCGGGGGTGAGGCTTTACATTATGAACAAGAAACTATTTACTCAAATACGGAACGAATGGCGCAGCAACTTCTTCCTTGCGCTGGAGCTGCTGGTAGTCTTCGTGGTGCTGTGGTACATCGTGGACTGGTGCTGTACGACGGCACGTGTCTACTTTGCACCGATGGGCTTCGATACGGAGCATTGCTATAACCTGACGATGAACCGGCTGACTCCCAACTCCGCCCTCTATGAAGAAGGCCATACGGCGGAGGACGATATGGATGCCCTGCTGGAGATAGCCGAACGCTTGCGCCACCGTCCCGGCGTGGAGGCGGTAGCCATTTCGCAGAACAGCGTTCCTTATAATAACGGAAGTAACGGCATTGAAACGTTTGTAGACACGGTGTCTGTTTATGCCATGCTCCGTCTGGTGCAGCCCGACTTTATGCGCCTGTTCCGCATTCGTGGGGTAGCTGTGCAGGATGCCGGAGGAAAGACGGTGCAGACTGCAAGTCCTGACTCGCTGGCCGCCGTGCTGGGTCCGGGAACGATGATCCTGTCGCGCAACGTGACAGCAAAGTATGAGGAACTGAACATGCCCGATGCCACACCGTTGCTGGGTCGTCAACTACCTTTGTGGGAGCAGGACAGTGACTCCCGTCTGCGCGTAGTTGGCATTGCCGAGCCCATGCGCTGGAATCACTTCACGACAGCCGACCAGTGGGGAGGCCCCTTCCTGGCGACGGACTTCCCGCGCGAGGCGATGGTGCAATACGAAAATCCCGCGTACTTGCAACTGAGTTTGCGCGTCACCCCCGAGGCCGACCATGGCTTTGTGGACAAGTTGATGGCCGATGCCGATCGTCTCTATCGTGTAGGGAATGTTTATATTCTGGATGTTCAGCCCTTCACGCAGTTGCGCTATATCAGCGAACTGGAGGATGTGAACGAAGTGCGCACGCAGCTCTGCATCCTGGGCTTCCTGTTGCTTAATATTTTCTTGGGCGTTATCGGTACTTTCTGGTTCCGTACGCAACACCGTCGTCAGGAGGTAGCCCTCCGCATGGCGATGGGCAGCACACGGCGGGGCATCTTCCTTCGCCTGATTACCGAAGGTCTGTTGCTGTTGACGCTGGCTGCTGTGCCTGCCACGGTTATTGCCTTGAACATTGGCGTGGCCGAATTGGTGGACGTCAGCCGGTTGCCTTTCGACACTCTGCGCTTCGTGCTCGCCCTTGTGCTCTCGTGGCTGCTGATGGCACTGATGATTGTGGTGGGTGTGTGGTATCCGGCCCGTCGGGCGATGAAGGTGCAGCCGGCGGAGGCGCTGCACGATGAGTAAGGGGCCTCACCCCCGGCCCCTCTCCCGAGGAGAGGGGAGATGAAAACGATTGTATGTGCAATGATAGACAGTTTGGCGGGTAACCGTTTTTCAATTAACCATTAACCATTTATCATTAACCATTTTATAATGAAACATGCTTTGTTACACAATTTACGCTCTCTTCTCAACCAGCTGAAGCAGCACCGTTTTTATACGGCGGTGTGTGTGGTGGGAACGGCGGTTACCATTGCCTTTGTGATGGTGGTGGTGATGGTCTACGATTTTCGTACGGCCGATGTCGCGCCGGAGACCCGACGCAGCCGTGTGCTCTACAACTACGGCACCCAGTGCATGCGCCCCGACGGCACAAATGTGTGGGGCTACCGGGCCTTGGGGCCTACGGCTTTCCATGCCTTCTTCGACAGCCTGCCGGGCGTGGACGAACTGACCTGGCACAGCGGACTGAATAAGGCGGTGTGTTCCTTGCCCGCTTCGTCCGACCGCCATTCCGTATTGCTTCGTGCCGTGGCTGCCAACTGGTTCGACTTTTTCCGTTACGACTTTGTAGCCGGACGTCCTTTTACCAAGGCCGAATATGATGCCGGACGCGCAGCCTTCGAGAAAGCCGATGACGAGTGGCGGCTTGTCCGCAACCGTGAAGACGACGTAGTGCGCCGTTTCGTCGTCATCAGCGAGCGGCTGGCAGGACAGCTGTTTGGCGGAGCTGCCGGGGCAGTGGGCAAGCAACTGTTGCTGGACTTTCAGGAGGCGCGCGTGGTGGGCGTGGTGCGCGATGTCAGCTCCATCTTCCAGACCGCCTATGCCGACGTGTGGGAACCTTTCACCCTGATGAATGAGGAGCACCTCGATCCGAACCTCGCTACTGCCGGTTTGCTGGGCTTCCGCTATGCCGTCCTTCATCTGTCGCCCGGTACATCGCCTGACGCAGTACGCACCGAAGTGAACCGACGGATGGAGCAGCTCAACAAGCAAGGGCTGGAGTATATCCTGAAGGATCCGCGGCTCTATACACATACGGACTACACCTTCTTCCGCGACAGTAGCATCAGTGCCAGTCTGGTCTATGTGCTGTTGCTGCTGATTCTGTTAGTGGTGCCTGCCGTGGGCATATCGGGGCTGGTGCATGCTCAGATGCAGAGTCGCCTGGGCGAGATAGCCATCCGCAAGGCCTATGGAGCCTCTAATGCCAACATCATCGGTCACTTGTTTGCCGAGAGTCTGTGTACTACCTTGATAGGCGGTGTGCTGGGCTATGCCTTGTCGTGCGTGCTGGTGGTGGCGGGCGGTACGTGGCTGTTCGGTACGGGCGGTGTAGAGTTGGAAGGTATCCTGTTGGGCAGCGACCTGCTGCTGCGACCTTCGTTGTTCGTGGCAGTGCTGGCGGCGTGCCTGGTGTTCAACGCGCTCTCTACGTTGCTGCCGGCCTGGATGGCGGTACACCGCAACATTTCATACACATTAACGGGAGGAGAATAAGATTATGTGGAGACAAATATACAGACAGATGTGGAACCAACGGCGTGCCAACGCATGGCTGTGGGTGGAGTTGTGTATCGTAACCGTACTGCTGTGGTATGGCATCGATTTAGTGTATAATTACGAAGGGGCCTCCTGGCAGCCCAAGGGTTACGACACGTCGTGTGTGTTCGACCTGACCGTGGAGGCCAAACCACTGGAAGTCATCAGCGATGCCGATAACCAGCGGGCGGGGAAAGATTTCGCTTACCTGTACAACCTGATTAAAGACTATCCCGGCGTAGAGGAAGTCTGTGCCTATCACGGCAGCATTCCCTATACGGGCGATGCAATGTTCGAGGGATATGCCTCTCATACCGATTCGGCACATGTGGTGTCGTGTTTCATCCGTTATGTTACGCCTTCTTATTTCAAGGTGTTCCGCCTGAAGCCCATTGCCGGGCAACTGGATGAAGCGCACTGGTCGCCGGCCGAATATCCCATGCCCGCCCTGATGAGTGTAGACCTGGCAGATTCCCTGTTCCATCAGCCCAACGTGGCCGACGCTGTAGGCAAGACCTGTTTCAATCCCTACTGGCTGAAGCGGGACAATCCGGTGACCAATTATCGGGTGGCTGCTGTCCTGCCCCGGCACAAGCTGGGCGATTACGAGCGCTACGAACCGTTTATCTATCTGCCTGCCCAGCAGGCTTTCTGGTGGCAGCACGTGGCGATACGCGTTGCTCCCGATCAGGTAGCCGGTTTTGCCGAGCGTTTCCGCAAGGATATGCAGCCGGTGTTCGACCGGGGCATCTTCTACCTGAACACCATCCGGTCGTACGACGACATGAAAGAAGCCTACGACATACAGCAGGGCACGGTGAACTACCTGAATACAGTCTATGCCGTGGCGGCCTTTTTCCTGTTCAATATCTTCCTGTGCGTGTTTGCCACTTTCTGGTATCGCACCCGCAAGCGCCGTTGCGAAGTGGCTCTGCGTATGGCTATGGGCAGCAGCCGTCGCACGGTGATGGGACATTTCCTGCTGGAAGGTCTTGCACTTCTGTTGCTGGCAGCCGTTCCGGCCTTGCTCATCGCTTTCAACATCCAGCTGGCCGACCTCACGGTACACACGCTGATCGATGTTTCGGCTGCCCGTTTTGTGGGATGTTTCTGTGCGGCGTTGCTGCTGATGGCACTGATCATTCTTGCCGGTATCTGGTATCCCGCCCGTCAGGCGATGAAAGTGCAGCCCGCCGAAGCGTTGCACGACGAGTAGTCCACGCAGATAAAGAGGGCGTTATTTTTTCCCAGTTAGGAAAAAAATATTCCCCAGTTAGCAAAAAATTTTTTCCTAACTGGGGAATTTTTCTTTCTTACTTTCAGGTGTTATATCTCATTCCGTTCGTTTGCAGGCATTCACCTGGAAGAATTCGTTGAATATGGTTTCGTAGTTGCCATGCAGCAGGATGTGATGATTTCCCAACGGGTTCTTCAGGAAATAATCGGCCGGTGAGTTCAGGCGGACACGTACCTGCGTGCGGCACATGTTGATGTAGTTGGTGTTCTCCGTCAGGGTGCCGGTAGTCAGGTAGTATTCGTCCAGGCATTCGCCTCCGCATTTGACGATGGTCACGTCGCCGGTAGGCAGCAAGCCCTGAATGCCGATGCTCAGTTCGGTCTCGAAGTGACTGCGAAGGATGAACTTCTCGGTCTGTTTCAGTCCTACTGTGCAGTGGGCCAATACTATTTCGTTGGTACGTGCGTTGATCATGGAAGGGTTGGCCATGAATGCCGACTTACCTGTGAGAGTCTTTACCACCAGCATGGTGAAAACCGACTGCAGGTCGCCTTCGCATCCGGCAATGATACCTTCGTCGTTCAGCAGCGAGAGGGCCAGACAGCCTGTAGCCCCTGTCAGCTCTATCAGCTTGAAACAGCTCAATGTCAGGGCCGAGAGTTTTTCTTCTTCTACGATGCGCTTGACGGCCTGGTATATCTTCATGGCTTTCAGCATGTCGTCGGCCGATGCTTCACGGCAGGCCAGTGCCTGTCCGGCCAGCTGGGCAGCGGCTTCGCCCACTTCGTCGTCAGTAAGTGCATTGAAATATTCAACGACCCGTTCCAGCGGGATGTCTACGTATTCGATGCCCCAGCGGCGTTTGGCCAGCAGATAATCCACATTGCTGGAGATGAGCCAGCTTGAAGGCGTACCGATAACACCGATGCGCGATCCGGAGATTTGATGCTGCGCCTTGAAGTTATTGTACATGACAAATATGCGTCTGACGATTTCCGTCAGTTCGCCATGCAGAATTTCGCTTTTCATGCCTCGCGTACGGAGCCAGGATGATATCTCAAGAGCTGCAGCCAGCGAGTTCTGCATTCCGTCAGCTAAAAATACGGCCGGGCGGGGCAACGATTCAGAATGCTGGATAACCATCCGTTCTACTCCGCCGGTAGCGATAAACAACAGGCAGAAATCGTCGGGAGATATTTTGTCTATATCTTGACAATCGATGAATTTGAGGGTGAAATATTTTTCCAACTCGGTCAGTACCGTTTCGTGAGAACTGCGGATGGAAGCTTGCTTGTGCAGTGGAGATGCAAATGTAATCAGATTGAGGACCATGATATTATTTTTGGTTTTAGCTATTAACGGTTTAGTAACTCAAAGGTAAGGCTTTCTTTTTATTTGGCATAACGTTTTTAATATAGATAAGGTTTTTAAAGTTTTTATGTCTGCTGTTTCCGTTGATTCCAAATAAATCGCTACTTTTGTGGCTTTAAACAAAAAGAATGCAAATTGTTGAATAATAGAAGAAGATTTTAAAGTTCGAATCATGCCTAAAATATCTATTCGTGGAACAGAGATGCCCGCTTCGCCTATCCGCAAGCTGGCTCCTCTGGCAGATGCAGCCAAACAAAGAGGAATACACGTCTTTCATCTGAACATCGGACAGCCCGACCTGCCCACGCCGCAGGTGGCGATCGATGCGATACGCAATATTGACCGGACTGTCTTGGAGTATAGCCCGAGCCAGGGATACCGCAGTTACCGCGAAAAGCTGGTGGGCTATTACGAAAAGTACAATATACACCTGACTGCCGACGACATTATCATTACGTCCGGCGGTTCCGAGGCGGTGCTTTTCTCGTTTATGGCCTGCCTGAACCCGGGAGACGAAATCATCGTTCCCGAGCCGGCGTATGCCAACTACATGGCATTTGCCATTTCGGCGGGTGCCAAGATACGCACCATTGCAACGACCATTGAAGAGGGATTCTCGTTGCCGAAGGTGGAGAAATTCGAAGAACTGATCAACGAGCGTACCCGTGCCATCCTGATCTGCAACCCGAACAATCCGACCGGCTACTTGTATACCCGTCGCGAGATGAACCAGATACGCGACCTGGTGAAGAAGTACGACTTGTTCCTCTTCTCCGATGAGGTGTATCGTGAGTTTATCTATACCGGTTCGCCTTACATCTCGGCTTGCCATCTGGAAGGTATCGAGCAGAATGTGGTGTTGATTGATTCTGTTTCCAAGCGTTATTCGGAGTGCGGTATCCGTATCGGTGCTCTGATTACGAAGAACAAGGAGATACGCGATGCTGTGATGAAGTTCTGTCAGGCACGTCTCAGTCCTCCGTTGATTGGGCAGATTGCTGCCGAGGCTTCGCTCGATGCCGGCGAGGATTACTTGCGCGATACGTACGACGAATATGTAGAACGCCGTAAATGCCTGATCGATGGTCTGAACCGTATTCCCGGTGTTTATTCGCCCATTCCGATGGGTGCCTTCTATACGGTAGCCAAACTTCCGGTCGACGATTCCGACAAGTTCTGTGCCTGGTGTTTGTCTGAGTTCGAATACGAAGGGCAGACAGTGTTTATGGCTCCGGCTTCGGGTTTCTATACCACTCCGGGAGCCGGGCGCAATGAAGTGCGTATTGCCTATGTATTGAAGAAAGAAGACCTGACTCGTGCCCTTTTTGTGCTGCAGAAAGCGCTTGAGGCCTATCCGGGGAGAGTAGACTGATGAGTCTTTCCTTGTTTCTAGCCAGACGTATTTATCGGGGGGACGATGCCGGCCGGCAAGTCTCCCGTCCGGCGGTGCTGATTGCCATGACAGGCATTGCCATCGGGCTGGCGGTGATGATTATTACCGTGTCGGTGATAGTGGGCTTCAAAAGTGAGGTACGCGAAAAGATAATTGGTTTCGGTTCGCACATACAAGTCACCAATCTGGAACAGGCCCGCTCTTACGAGACTTTTCCGGTAGTGGCCGACGACAGTCTGCTGGCCATACTTTCCGACTATCCCGAGGTGAGCCATGTGCAGCGCTACTCCACCAAGATGGGCATGGTGAAGACAGCCGAGGCTTTTCAGGGTATGCTGCTGAAGGGCATCGGACCGGAGTATGACCTGTCCTTCTTCCGGCATCATCTGTTGGAAGGGGAGTTTCCGCAGTTCAGCGATTCGGCTTCGTCCAACAGGGTTGTTATTTCGAAATCGCTGGCCGACAAGCTGAAGTTGAAGCTGGGCGACAAGATTGATACGTATTACATACAAGACGATATCCGTGCCCGTCGGTTGAAAATTGTGGGTATTTACCAGACCAATCTGGCCGAGTATGACAATCTGTTTATGCTGACCGACTTGTGCCTTGTGAACCGTTTGAACAAATGGGAGTCTGACCAGGCGAGCGGCATTGAACTATCTTTGCGCGATTACAATCGTCTGGAAGAGATGACCTACGAGATTGGGGACGACCTGAATGGAGTAATCGACCGTTTCGGACAGGAATACTGTGTGCGCAACATCGAACAGCTCAATCCTTCCATCTTTGCCTGGCTCGGCATTCTGGACGTCAACATCTGGGTGATTCTGGTGCTGATGATCGGTGTGGCCGGCTTTACCATGATTTCGGGCCTTCTGATTATCATTATCGAGCGCACTTCGATGATCGGTGTGCTGAAGTCTTTAGGAGCCAACAATGATACCATACGCCGGTTGTTCCTGTGGTTTGCCGTCTTTCTTATCGGGAAAGGCATGCTGTGGGGTAATGCTATCGGGCTGGTTTTCTACTTCGTACAGCGTCATTTCGGATTGTTCAAGCTCGATCCTGAAACCTATTATATGGACACCGTCCCTGTATCCTTCAACATTTGGCTGTTTCTGCTGCTGAATGTGGGAACGTTATTGGCTTCGGTGCTGATGCTGCTGGGACCCTCGTATCTTATTACGCGTATCCATCCGGCCAATTCCATGCGTTACGAATAGGAAGTTCTATTGTACCCGCTTGCATTTTCCGCTGAACCGACGGATTTCCAGTTTAATGATTTCGGTGCGATGAAAAGATTTCTCTGCATATTTCAGCCCAACGGTCGTATCGTTGGGCGAATATTTTTGCAGCAACAGCTGTAAGGCATGTTTCCGCTCTTCAGCCTCCAGTCCGATACGAGCCTGACAATCCAGCACAATACTTTCATAGCCGGTGGTGAATTTGTTGGAAACAACATGCGTAGCTCCAACTACGCAGAATGAAACCTCCGGATGAGCAGCGATGCAGCGTAGCTTTCGGCCTTGCGGAGCACAGTGCAGGTAGATGGCATCTTTGCCGTCCCATACATAATTGATGGGGATTCCGTATGCGGCTTTCCCCGCTTCATCGGTCATGGACAGCACTCCGTATTCTCCTTCTTTCAGCAAGGCGTATGCACGTTCGTTGTCCAAAAGGCGGTCTTGTCTTCTTACAGCTTCGTTTGTATATTCCATCATTCATTCTTTTTTAGGAAGAGTTTGTTAGGGCGTACTTAGGGAGCAACAGGAAAGGATATAATCACTTCCGCAGGAATTCCCGCTTGTCGCGGAAAAGGTAAAACAGCTTCCAGCACAAGGATTGGAGTGGCTGGAGGATGTCAAACAGCGGGAGTGTCAGCTGATAGCGATATTGCTCGTTCAGCGACTTGGCCGTGGAGTTTATTACCAGTGCCTGGATGATGAAGCGAAGCAGGAAAAGCAGCACACCGATTCCGGCAACCAGCCAGTGGAAATGAAGAATGCCCCACACAGTCATAGCGATCCATGCCGCATAGAACAACAGACGACTGAGGGTTTCGAAACCTGCCAGCCAGCGTTGCAGGCCTTTATATTGGCGGGCTGTCGAAGCATACCCTATTTTTTCCTCACGCCAGTCTTTGCTTCTGTAGACGGGTTGCATCCGTACCGCAGCCTCTGGGGCCGTTTCTACCCGTGTATTGTCACCGTTGGCTACCTGATTGACGAAGAGGTCGTCGTCGCCGCGTCGCAGATTCAGATGGGCAGAAAATCCTTTTTGGTCGTAGAAGAGCTGTTTTCTGTAAGCCAGGTTTCGCCCGATGCCCATATACGGATGTCCGCCCAGGGCAAATCCCAGATAGCGCATGGCGGTGAACAGACTGTCGAAAGCTGTGCAGCGGTGAAGCCAGCTTTTTCCGCGTTCGTATCCGCTGTAGCCCAGTACGACTCCGGTATGCGGTGTAAAGTTGCGTGCCATCAGGCGTAACCATTGATTGCTTTGAGGCTGGCAGTTGGCTTCGGTCAGCACCAGCCAGTCGTGACGCGAGGCACGGATGCCAAGGGTGACGGCCAGCTTCTTGCGGCTGATGTAGCGCGACGAGTCGGGCACAAAGCTGTGGTATAGGTTACGGTACTGCTCTTCGAGTTGCAGCAGATAGTCTTCGCTTTCGTTCTTCTCGCCGTCGTTGATGACGATCACCTCAAAATCCGGATAGTCCTGTGCCAGTATGGCGGGCAGGTTGCGGCGCAGATTCTCCACTTCGTCGTGTGCACAGATGATGACCGACAGAGGAGGAAGCTCCTGAGTAAAGTGAAGTTCGTTACGTTGCTCCTTGCGGTTGCGCCGCCCGATACGGCTGTAGAGGACAAGGTAGTAGATGATCTGAACGGCTAACAGAATGCCGGCTGCCATGAGCAGATATTGTTCGGTAGAATTGATGGCAAATGTTTCCATTGAGTTTGCGATAGTTGAATAATGTAACGTGCAAAAGTACAAATTTTCGTCCACACCTTGTACTGCCTGTCCTCTCTTTTTCTTACTTCGCCGTCAGTACGGGCACCGTCAGGAAACGGCAAGCAGGGAAGTGACGGGTCAGGTAGCGTTGCAGGTACTGCTGGGTATCTTCCTGAATGGTGGTGTCCTCGATGGTCGGGTACAGGTTGTAGAGTACGGTATGCAGTTCGATGCCCCGTCGGGCTACGGTTTCCAGACTCAGCAGGGTGTGGTTGATGCTGCCCAGCTTGCCCGAGGTGACAAACACCAGCGGATAACCTTTCTCGGCAATGTAGTCGATGGTCAGATACTCGTCTTTCAGCGGAACCATCAGGCCACCGGCTCCTTCCACCAGGACGGTCTCGTAGCGGCGGGCCAGTTCCAGCGTGGCTTGTTCTATCTTGGCAAAGTCAATAGGACGCCGGTCGATGCGTGAGGCCAGGTCGGGCGATGCCGGATAGGAGAAGATTTCGGGCATGGTCAGTCCTTCCTTGTCTTCGGGCAGGTAGCCGGTACCCATCAGACGGCGGTGCAGGTCGATGTCCTCGCTGTGGCCTACGTTGCCTGTCTGGATAAATTTCTGGGTAATGACCCGTTTGCCTTCCTTGATAAGCTGCTCCGCATACCAGGCGGTGCAGTATGATTTTCCGGCATCCGTATCGATGCCGCTGACGAAATAGATGTTGTTCGTATTCATAATTGAATGTTTTTAAGTACTAAGTTACTCAAGTTTCGCAAGTTTATTAATAGGTTGTAGTTAAGGAGTTAAGTAGTTAAGCCAATACCTTTGTGAAAAGGATACCGGCCATATACTTAATCTATCGGCTTTAACTCCTGGCCCACCTTGGTGGGCCGATAACTCCTTTTAACTCCTTTAACTCCTGTTCTTTATTGCTTGTATCGGCAAATCACATAAATCGGCTGGTACGTCAGGCTGACTCCTTCGGCCGAACTGAAGCGGTTACGGTATTCGTCGCAGAACGTTTGCAGGCGTCCGCGGCTCCAGGTGTGCTTCTCGGTTCCCGTGACGCCGGTCATGCGCAGGTGGTGCAGTACGTCGATGGGCGTGGGGAAGTGCAGCACAGCTTCCTCTTCTTCGAGGTACAGCACTTCGTAACCTGCGGCTTCCAGTTCCTTTTTCAGCTGTTCGGGGGGCGTGTATTCCAGTCCGTTGCCGGTCAGTGTGCGTATCTCGTGCAGGTTGCGCAGCCCGAACGTGCTGAATGCCAATACGCCGCCGGGACGAAGCAGGGCGGTGCTGTGGCCGAAGAAATCGGCTGGCGCGACGAACCATTGCAGGGTGGAGCACGAGGTCAGTAGGTCCAGACGGTCGGGCAGGGGACAGGTTTCAGCATCGCCTGCTTCGAAGCTTACACCGCTGTTGGCGGTCAGTTCCGTCAGACAGAAGCGCATCTCCGGACAAAGGTCGTTCAGATGCAGCAACGACGGATGCCAGGTATCGAATAGTAGTTGCGAGTAAAGTCCCGTACCGCAGCCGAACTCGGCAATGCGGTCGAAGCCGGCATCGGGCACGTTGCGTTGCAGCAGGCGAATCATCTTCTCGGCTACCTGTTGCTGTACGCGTGCTTCGCGGCTGTAAGTGGCACGGGCACGGGCAAATCGTTCGGCGATCAGTTGTTTGTCCATCGGTCTTGCAAGTAATGTTTAAAGAGTGATTCCTGATAATGTGCATCCTCGGTTTGCATTGCCGCAGTGCCCAGTTCGTTCCAGGCATTCAGCTGGTTGGCAGGCGGGATGATACGGTCGTTGCTTCCTACGATGGCTTCGGTCCACTTCAGCGTGGGCTGTGGCTGTCCGGCATATTGTCGGGCGATGCAGTCCAGCTCGTCGCGTACCTCTTCCAAAGGCCGGCGGGGAGTACGGCTCAGGAAGTCGCGGAAAGCAGCACTGTCGGCACACATGCGTCGCAAAAACTTGTGGAGCGAAGCCCCCGTCAGGCCTTCCAGTGTTCCCTGGAAGATGACAGGCGGAATGCCTCGCCGTTCGTCGATGGGGAAAGGGGTTCCGTTGATGGCCGTACTGCTGCCAATGTTCAGGCCGAGGGTGGGGACAACGTGCGATGCTGCCCATACGCCCATCGACCAGCCTACGACGTGTATCTCGGCGTAGCCTTGGAGCAACGATGCGTCGAAGTCCAGTGTCCGGTAGTCGTAGCACAGCATGAAGTCCATGCCCTGCGGACGGTAGTGGCTGAACGGTGTCTCGTCTGCCGCCCATCCGGCAAAGAACAGCTGCAGCTTCGGATGGTTTTCGTGGATGATATATACTTGTTTCATTTCTTGGTTGAACTTGTAGGTTGATGATTTGAATCAGGTTGCAGTGACAGTCACTGCCCGATTTATTAGGGGTTATCCGCCATAAACTGACAATTTATCGCCTTTAAACTCACAGTTTACCGGCTTTAAACTGACAGTTTATTGTCTTTAAACTGATAATTTATCGCCGTTAAACTGGAATAATCTCCGTAGCTTCAGAGAGGAATCCGGTCGATTTCCTCTTCCGTCAGTGCAGCCGTCAGCGAGAAGCGGATGCGCGAAGTTCCTTCGGGCACCGTAGGCGGGCGGACAGGCAGTGCGTAGAAGCCGTGGCGTTGCAGGTTCTCGGCTCGTATCACGGTGTCGGCACTGGACCCTACAATCATGGGAACAATCTGGCTGACGCTGGGCGTGGTGTATCCCTGTTCTGCCAACCGGCTGCGCAACCGTTCGCCCAGGTGCTGTACATGTTTCCGCCGTTCGCTCATGCCTGCCAGCCGCCGGACGATAAACAGTGTCCAGGCTATGCAGACCGGAGGCAGGGCAGTTGTGAAGATGAAAGGACGCATGCGGTTTACCAGGTATTCGCGTACCGTACGACTGCACACTACGTATGCCCCGGCCGATGCAGCTGCCTTGCCAAAAGTGCCTACCAGGAAGTCGATATCACTGATGCAGCCTTCTTCTTCGGCACATCCCAGGCCGGTAGGGCCGAAGACACCGAAGCCGTGCGCTTCGTCCACGTACAGCAATACGTTGTCGCGACTCTGCTTCAGTCGTACCAGTTCGCGCAGGTCGGTGCGGTCGCCGTCCATGCTGAATACGCTTTCGGTGACGATGATGATGCGCCGGTATTCATCGCCATGCTGGCTTATGAGGCGCTCCAATTGGTTCAGGTCGTTGTGGCGGTAGCGGATGCTGCGGGCGGGTGCCGCCAGGCGGATGCCGTCTATCAGGCTGGCATGCACCAACTTGTCGGCCAGAATCAGGGTCTGACCGTCGGCCACGGCAGGCAGGATGCCCGTATTGGCATGGTAGCCGCAATTGAAAACCAGTGCGGCCTCGGTGCCGAACAGTCGGGCCAGTTCGTCCTCCAGTTCGTCGTATATGTGGAAATTTCCCGTCAGCAGGCGCGACGATGACGATGTCGGCAGAAACGTTTCCGGCGTCAGTGTCTCCAGAAACTCTTTCCGCAACTCGATGTCGGCCGCCAGTCCCAGGTAGTCGTTCGACGACAGGTTCAGCATCCGCTGCCCATTGGTGCAGATGTAGCGTCCGTCATGTTCCAGGGCAGGCAGTCGCCGCAGGTTTCCTTTGGCTTGCAAGGCATCGAGCTCTTGTTTCAGTTCTTGAGTAAAATTCATATATTTCTTTTGTTTTTCCTTATTTCATTTCCGATACGATCTTCAGCAATCCTCCTGTCAGTCGGCTCAGCTGTTCCGGTTCGATGACGAAGGGCGGCATCAGGTAAACCAAACGTCCGAAGGGGCGCACCCAGATGCCTTCTTCCACAAAGCGGCGCTGCATCCAGGCCATGTCCACGGGTTCCCGGGTTTCTATCACTCCGATAGCACCCAGCACCCGAACGTCGGCCACCTGTGGCAGTGCACGGGCAGGCTCCAGTTCCCGGCGTAGCTGTGCTTCAATGCGTCGTACCCGTCCCTGCCAGTCGTACTCGGGCGAGGTAAGCAGACGCACCGAGGCGCAAGCGCATGCACAGGCCAGCGGGTTGCCCATGAAGGTAGGCCCGTGCATGAAACAGCCAGGTTCGTGGTTCGAGATGGTGTCTGCCACTTCGTTCGATGCCAGCACCGCCGACAGTGTCATATATCCTCCCGTCAGTGCTTTGCCGATGCACATGATGTCCGGTTCCACTCCGGCGTGTTCCCAGGCAAAGAGCTTGCCCGTCCGTCCGAAACCGGTTGCTATTTCGTCGAAGATGAGCAACAGACCGTGTTCACGGCACAGGCGTTCTGCCTCGCGCAGGTATTGCGGATGATAGAACCACATGCCGCCGGCTCCCTGCACCACGGGCTCCAGAATCAGGGCTGCCAGTTCGTTGTGATGTTGTTCGATGACCTCCTTCAGCGGTACGATGTCTTCCGGATTCCATTCGCCGTCGAAGCGCGAACGGGGTTGCGGCACAAAGTATCTTACAGGCAGTGCACTGCCGAAGAGCGAATGCATGCCGGTCACGGGGTCGCATACCGACATGGCGTTCCACGTATCGCCGTGATAGCCCGAACGGATGGTGACGAAGTTGTTCTTTTGCTCCTTCCCTTTACCGAACCAGTACTGCACAGCCATCTTTAGTGCAACCTCTACAGCTACCGAACCTGAGTCTGCGTAGAATATCTTCTGCATCGATGGCGGTACCAGTGGCAACAGCAGACGAGCCAGTTCGATGGCCGGTTCGTGTGTCAGTCCGCCGAACATCACGTGCGACATTTTCTTCAGCTGTTCCTCTACGGCACGGTTCAGTACCGGATTGTTGTAGCCATGTACCTGGCACCACCACGACGACATGCCCTCTACCAGCGTCTCGCCCGTCTCCAGTGTGATGGTAGCGCCCTGCGCACTCTTCACCTTATAGACCGGCAGCGGATGGCTGGTCGATGTGTAGGGATGCCACAGGTGTTCGCGGTCGAACTGCGAGTCGCACAGCCGATACCCCGCTTCCCGAATCAGTTCTTTGTCTTCGGTTACCTTCGATCCGAGGGTCGTGAGCAGGTCGCCCACGATAGCCGAGTTTATTCCGATATACAATGCTTTCTTCACTGCCTCGCGGCTCAGTTGGGAGCGTCCGCCGGCAAAGCGCAAGTAGGCTGTCGGATTGATGAAACGGAACAGGGCAATGGTAGTCAGTATCTCTTCTTCGGACAGGGGTGCCTGGTGTTCCAGCGGTGTTCCGGGGATGGGACTGAGCAGATTGATGGGGATCGACTGTACACCGAGCCGTTGCAAGGTGAAAGCCAGTTCGATGCGTTGCTCCATCGTCTCGCCCATGCCGATGATGCCTCCGCTGCACACGTCCATGCCAATGCGGCGTGCAGCCTGTAGCGTCTTGATTTTCTCTTCCTGCGTATGGGTCGAGCAGAGGGTGGGGAAGTAGCTGGGAGCCGTCTCCAGGTTACAGTGATAGCGCGTCACGCCCGCTTCGTACAGGGCCCGCAGTTCGTCTTCATCAGCCAGTCCCAGTGAGGCACAAAGCTGGATGGACGAGTGGCGGCGCAGGTAGCGCACCGTGTCGCAAAGCTGTTCAATCTGTTTTTTCGAGGGTTTTCGTCCGCTGGTCACCAGCGAGAAGCGGTTGACGTCCTGCTCTTCGTTGGCACGGGCGTGCCGCAGGCATTCTTCAGCGGGCAGCAGGTCGTAGATGTCGGCCTGAGTGTGGTAGTGGGAAGATTGTGCACACCATTTGCAGTTTTCCGGGCATCGGCCCGACTTGGCATTTACGATGGAGCACATGTCAAATTCGCTTGGAGCGCATGCCACGGTGATTTCGTGGGCAGCGCGATACAGCGCCTCACGGTCGGCCAGTCCGGCCAGCCACGACGCTTCTTCGGGCGACAGGGCCATGCCTGCCAGTACCCGTTGTTTCAGTAAGTCAAGGGTCATAATAGATGATGATATAGATGTGTGAAGAAGATTGCCTGCCGCCTTCACCTGTTTGCGCAGCGAGCTGTCGGCCGCCTCTTTTCGCAGGCAACCTATGGTGACAGTCCGTCCTACACTGGCAAAAGCCGCATAACTTTTGCGGCTCCAGCGCCTGAAGCGTATGGCGTTCTGATGTATTCTTTTCTTCTTCACGATAGTTTTCTTTATCTGTTCAGGTGGAGCAAAGATAGTGCAAAGTTGTCGAAATGCAAAGCAAATGCCAGATTCTTCCTGTGCTTTACTCCCAACCTGTTTTGATGCGATAAATCGAGGTGTATTTTTTCGCTCACTATCTTTCATTGAAAAAACTATCAGCATCTAACTTCCTTTAACTTTTTATTGCCTCGTTATTCTATCATTTATCGTTCTTTTGTGACATTTGGTCACATTCTTATCGGTTGGCAAATCTTTGAAAAACAAAAAAAGGAAAATAGATGTTGCTTCCTGCTATGGAATCTAGGCTCTTTTATGTGGCTATGAGATTTATATTGAAGTTATAAAAGTCAAGGATAATTATACGCATATTCATCTATAAAATCATAGTTATATGGCAACAGTTAAAGTTAAGTTTCGTGCATCTTCCGTCAAGACGAGGGAAGGCACATTGTTTTTTCAGGTGATCCACAACAGGGTGGCACGGCAGGTAACTACCGACCATAAACTTTTTCCGTCTGAATGGGACAGATTTCATTCCAGGATTTTACTTTCGGAATGTATGGATGACCAACGTCGTGAGTACCTGCTTTCTTTGAACGAACAGGTTAGTCGTGAACTAGCCTTTCTCAAGTCTATCATATTCCGGATGGAGGGTAGTGGGACTCCGTTTACTTCCGATGAGATTGTCAAAGCCTATCAGCAGGCGTTCGACGGAAACGGATTCTTCTCTTTCATCCGTCAGCAGATGGAGCATCTGGAGAAAATCGGGCGTCGTTCAGCTCTCGAAAAGCTTAGATCCGCCTTCAACAGTTTCCTTTTGTTCTATGGCAAAGATGATATGCCTTTCACTGATGTCGATACGGTCCTCATGGAGGAGTATGAAAGCTTTTTACACGAAAAGGGTCTATGCATGAATACGATTTCCTTCTATATGCGTATTCTCCGTTCTGTGTATAATACAGCCGTGGCTCGCGGTCTTACGATACAGCAATATCCGTTTAAGTCCGTATATACAGGCATTGACCAGACTGTAAAAAGAGCCATATCACTGAAAACAGTCCGGCGGATACGTGGTCTGAATCTGACTTCATCCCCTGTCATGGAATGGGCGCGCGATCTGTTCATGTTCTCCTTTTACACCCGTGGCATGTCCTTTGTCGATATGGCTTATTTAAAGAAAACAGATCTGCAAAATGGTGTCCTGATATACCGTCGGCAAAAGACCAATCAGCAGCTTACCATTAAGTGGGAGAAACCTATGCAGGATATTGTCAATAAATACGCTAGTCCCGAAAGTCCCTATTTGTTACCTATTATAAGAGATACGCATACCGACGCCCGGCTTCAGTACAAGAATGCTATTCATCTGGTCAACAACAAGCTGAAACTGATTGGTAAGGAGATAGGGTTAGGCATTCCATTGACTACTTATGTGGCCCGTCATGGTTGGGCGAGTATAGCTAAACATAAAAATATACCTATTGGAATTATCAGTGAAGCTCTCGGTCACGATTCCGAGAAAACAACCCGTATCTATCTTGATTCGTTGGATACTTCAGCTGTTGATAAAGCCAATAGCCAGATTTTAAATTCACTTTAATATCTCCTGATACGGATTTCTCTATAAAGGAAACACAATAAAATGCGAAATATTGACAAATACTATAAAATAACAGTAGTATATGTGAATGCTGATGTATGAATATGCATATTTGAAGATGTAAAAATTGTATTATGATATTCTGACACTAAAACAGTAAAATAAGTAGTGTCTAATGCGCTTTGGAGTGGTTTATCTCTCTGTAAGAGATGTATTAAGACGGTGCAAATATAGCGAAAAAAAGATTTATGGCAAAAAAATGGTAAATAAAAAGATATTGATTTGCTATTTTCTTTTGGAGGAAGAATGTTGATTAAAAGGATTAACTCAACATTTGTTGAGTTAATCGGAAGTTGGTTGAACTTATTTATGCTCGTGTTTCAAGAAGTTATAAATATAGTAAACGGTTAACATATCTCTTACAGAGAGATGAAACAATAGTAAAACAAGTAGACTTATTTTGTTGAGGATTATAAGAGGGTACTATTGATAAGAGATGAATAAAAGGGATTTTATCCCGGAACTTTTTTATAGACACATTGTAACTGCTTGAAATATAATGATATATATATATCAGCAGGATTAGAAGTATTACCTTTTATCAAATTGTGTATTCAGAAAAAATATCTTTTAAAACAGCTTTTCACCAAGCCGATGACGGGCTGTTACAGGAGCCGGATGCTCCTAAACATTGGTATGTAATGCGCGATCTGAAACGATTCAATGCCAAACTGCCAGCTTATAAACAATTGCAGACCGAGGATGTAGAAGTTTTTACGCCTATGCGTTGGAAACTGACTGTAAAACTGGGCAAACGGATACGTGAAAAAGTCCCTTTCATTCAGGATTTGCTGTTCGTGCACGATACTCGAAAACATCTTGATGCTTTCGTTGAAAAAATACCGACTTTGCAATACCGCTATCAGAAAGGTGCGGGATATTGTGAGCCGATGATTGTTCCCGATTCCGATATGGATCGTTTTATCTATGCTGTAAATGGCATGGATCTTCCCCGTTATTACCTTCCGGAAGAGTTGACTCCTTCTATGTTCGGTCGTAAGATCCGCATTATCGGAGGCTACCTGGACGGTTACGAGGGGTATCTGCTCACCACCCGCGGGTCGCGTGTCAAGCGTCTGCTGGTCGATTTACCTAATTGGATTACGGCTGCTGTCGAGGTTAATCCGGAGTTTATACAGTTATTGTAATATTTACTTAAGTTTAACTTCGTTGATTTTCAATTCGCAAGTGCTCAACTTATTAGTTGACAAGGCTTCAATGAACAAGTCTATTAGGCTGGAACGCCCTGCAACTGCAACTTGAGCTTGCGATTTGAAAATCGACGAAGTCAAAGTTGAGATATTTTATATGAGCGAAATATTGTCCGATAAAACTTACCCTTCTGCACGGTTGGCCGAGAAAGAGCGGGAGTTGTTTGAGCAAATACATCAGACGATTGTCGAACAACAGTTATTTTTAGATCCCGGTTTTTCTCGAACCAAATTCATAAAGATTGGGTTAGTCAATAAGAATAAGGTTGCTCGTATGCTCCAGCAGTATGCTGGTACCAATCTGAACGGATATATCAACGGCATGAGGCTGGAATATGCAGCCCGGCTGTTACGCGAACATCCTGCCGATCCTATCAAGGCCATTGCAGCCAACAGTGGGTTCAACAGTGTACGTACTTTCTATCGTCTTTTTTCTGAAAAGTACGGGATGAGTCCTGTCGAATACAAAGAGAAGTTATGAAATTACAGATTGCCGACTGGTTCATGCAAGTCGATTGTGACGATGCCGTAACCGGACAACTGCCCAACTTGTGTCCGTTCCTAGTATCGGACCCTCTTTCTTCCGATACCGATTTTCTGTTCCGTTTACAGATGGGCGTTTCTCTGTCTCCCGAAAAGACAGTACCCGTATTGGTCAACGAGTTGGAAGGCCGTACCCTGCGTCTGTGGCTGATGCCCGATCATTGCAGTATCTCTCTGACATTGGCTGATTCCCGGAAGACCTACTGGTTGCGTGCCAGCCGTGACTGGAAGCAGATTGTTTCCGATTGGAAGCCCGATTATCCCGGTTCTTATTCCGTCCTGAACGATTTCCTGATGATTGCTTTCATCTACAGTTCAGCATTCCGCGATACGGTTCTTCTCCATGCTTCGTGTGTGGCGGTCGGATCAGAAGGCTGTGCTTTCATAGGGCCTTCCGGAGTGGGTAAAAGTACACATTCCCGTCTGTGGTTGGAACATATCCCCGATAGTCGCCTGCTCAACGACGATCAGCCCGTACTGCGTCGGATGCCTGATGGCAGCATGCGTATATACGGTTCGCCCTGGAGTGGCAAAACGCTTTGTTACCGCAACGAGGGAGTCCGTCTCTGCGCGTTGTTTTTCATGGAGCAGGCAGCAGAAAATCGTGCCATTCGTCTGGACGGTATTCATACGTTCTGCCGTTTACTCGAAGCCGCATCGGCCATCGGGCGCGACTCCAGAACCTTTTCGCCGGTCAGTGAAACGTTGGCTTGGGTAGCCGGAACGATACCAGCTTACCTCTTGAAAAATCTTCCTGAGAAGTCGGCAGCACTTCTCAGTGCGAAGGTGGTTTTTGAATTAAAAAATTAAAAGTTTAGGGTTTATGGTTTAGGGTTTATGGTTAATGATTAATAAATTCTTCATTCTTCATTCCTCATTCTTCATTTATTTTGTTCTTCATTTTTTTGTCTTTATGATCATTGCAGTCGATTTCGACGGAACCATCGTCGCACACCGCTATCCGGCCATCGGTCCGGAAATACCGTTTGCTGTCGACACCTTGAAACTTCTGGCCCGCGAGCGTCATAAACTGATTTTATGGACCGTTCGCGAAGGCGATTTGCTCAACGAGGCTGTCGAATTCTGTCGCAGTCGTGGTTTGGAGTTTTATGCAGTCAATAGCAATTACCCGGAAGAAAAGCCATCGCATAACGGTTATTCCCGCAAGCTGAAGGCCGACCTTTTCATCGACGACCGCAATCTGGGAGGTTTGCCCGATTGGGGACTTATTTACCGTATGATTCAGGAAGGGTTATCTTTCGAAGACATATATAGCCATCATCTTTCACAGCCTCCGATGCCGGCAAAACCGCTGGGCTTTTGGGAAAGGCTGAGGAAAATTAAAAATTAAAAGCGTTGAGAATTAAAAATTAATAGTGTTGAGGGTTTATGGTTTAGGGTTTAACGTAGTCTATGTATTGGCTTTAACTCCTTAACTCCTTAACTTCTTAACTTCTTAACTACCAGTTCGATATTAAATCTGAAACTTAAATATCTTATAAAACATTTTTCATTCTTACCATGTTTTCATTCAGACGTTATCTGTTAGTATTGTTGCTTCCGTTGCTTTTGGCCGGATGCGCTTCTTATAAAAAATCGGTGTATCTTCGTCACGACCAGGTGCTCACTGATATTGAGCAGCAAGGTAAGCTTTACGAATACCGCATCATGCCCAAAGACGAACTGATTATCGTCGTCAGTACGTCCGATCCCGCTTCCTCTGTGCCCTTCCTTCGTAAGCTGGGGCAGAATAAGGAAATGAGCCAGAACTCACAAAGCACAGGCAATGCCAAACTGCTGAATTATCTGGTCGACAACCAGGGCTGCATCGACTATCCCGTTTTGGGCAAGCTTCCCGTTTCCGGTCTTTCCTGCCGTCAGTGCGAAGACCTTATCCGTCAGAAGCTGGAGGCCTACCTTAACGAAGTCCCCAATGTCACAGTCCGCATCGACAATTTCAAAGTCAGTGTTTTGGGCGAAGTCAACAAGCCGGGAACGTTTACTGTCACCGACGAACGCATCAACATCTTTCAGGCCCTGGCCCAGGCAGGCGATATGACCCTCTTTGCCGATCGCGACGATGTTCAGCTCCTGCGCGAAGACTCCATCGGTCGTCGTCAGGTCATTCATCTCGACCTTACCGAAGCCGGCATCGCCCTTGCTCCGGAGTATTATTTGCAGCAGAACGACATAGTCTACGTCAAGCCCACCAAGGCCAAGGTACGTTCCAATACATTCAGCAACAATGCTTCCATCTGGATCAGTCTGCTGAGCCTGGCCTCTACTCTTGCTTCACTGGTCATTATTGCACTGCAATAAACTAAGGAGTTAAAAGTTAGGTAGTTAAAGAGTTAAGAAGTTGGAGTTATGGAGTTAAGAAGTTAAGGAGTTAAGGAGTTAAAGCCAATAGATAGACTACTCTAAACCATAACCCCTAAACTCTAAACCCTAATCCCTCAACCCTAAACGTTATTAATTTTTCACTATTAATTTTTAATTTCCCATTAACCATTATCTATGAGCGATTCCACCTACAACGATATTTTCAACGACGGCGGCAAGCCCGTCGATTACAAAGCACTTATTTTCGAATATCTGCTCCATTGGCCCATTATTCTGGCCTGTCTGGTACTGGCTTTGGGCGGTGCATACGTTTATTTGCGCTATCAGCCGCCTGTCTACAGCATCAGTTCCACCATCCTCATTAAGCAGGGCGACAAAACCAAGTCCTCTTCTATCGGTCAGCTGGCTGCCATGCAGGATTTGGGAACCGTGTCCATGGCTAACAATTTCGACAACGAAGTCGAGATTCTGCAGTCCTATTCCCTCATCCGGAAGGTTGTCGACCGCCTCGGCCTGTACGTCGAATATGCAGCCGAACGGAAAGGCGGTTACGACATTTCCCTTTATAAGAACGTGCCCGTCCATGTCTGGATGTCGGCCGATGATGCCGACCGTCTTCCTTCCGCCTTGCAGGTACAGATTAACGGCACCGCCGGCGCTTCCCACGAAGCCGTCGTCAGCTATCAGCTTGATGGCGACAAGCATACACTCAGCAAGACTTTCAAGCAACTTCCGGCTGTCTTCATTACTCCCGTCGGTACACTCAGCCTGACAGCCGATAGTGCGGCCGTTGCAGGTTCTCCTTATTCGCTTCGGGCCACTGTTACGGCTCCCTCTGTGGTAGCAGCCCAATATAAATCCCGTCTCAGTGCCACCCCTACCAGCGAATATACGTCCATTGTACGTCTTACTGTCAACGATACCAATATCCCCCGGGGCGAAGATTTCTTGAATACGCTTGTCACCATTTACAACGACGAAGCCAACGACGACAAGAATCAGGTAGCCATGCATACCGCCCAGTTCATCGACGAACGTATCGCCGTCATCAACGACGAACTGGGAGTCACCGAGACCGAGCTGGCCGATTACAAGCAGCGGGCCGGCATCACCGATCTCAGTACCGATGCCCAGCAGGCCTTGAAAGGCAACTCCGAGTACGAGCAGAAACGTGCCGACAACACCAATCAGCTTCGCCTTGTCGGCGACCTGCGCCGCTATCTGGAAGATCCTGCCAATCGCGACGAAGTCATCCCCGCCAATGTCGGCCTTGCCGACGACGGCCTTTCCAATATTGTCAACCAGTACAACGAGATGATGATCGAGCGCAAGCGTCTGCTGCGCACTTCCAAGCCCACCAGCCCGGCAGTCATCAGTCTCGACGAAGCCATTGCCGCCACCCGTACTACCGTTCTTACCACGGTAGCCAATGTCGAACGTACTCTTCAGATCACCCGCAACAACCTCGATCTGGAGGCAGGCAAATACCGTACCCGTATCAGCAATGCCCCTCGTCAGGAGCAGGAGTTGCGCAACATCAGCCGTCAGCAGGAAATCAAGGCCGACCTCTACCTCATGCTCCTTCAGAAGCGTGAGGAGAATGCCATTACTCTGGCCGCCAAGGCCAACAACGGCCGTACGGTCGAGACACCCCGTGTATCAGGTCTGGTCGCTCCCAATGGCCGCAACCTCTATATGATTGCTTTTGTGCTCGGGTTGGGTATCCCTGTCGGAGGTATCTGGCTGTCGCGTCAGTTGCGGTTCCGCATCGAAGGACGTACCGATGTCGAACGCATCACCGATGTGACTGTGGTAGGCGACATTCCCCAAGTGAAAGACGCGGATAAAAAAGGACCGATTGTCATCAGCGAAAACCGCAACGAAATCATGGAAGAAGTCTTCCGCAGCTTGCGTACCAATCTCCAATACATGCTACAGGAAGGACAGAAAGTTATCCTTTTCACCTCTACCAGTTCCGGCGAAGGTAAATCATTTACTGCTACCAACCTGGCAGCCAGCTTTGCCTTTATGGACAAGAAAACTGTCATCGTAGGCCTCGACATCCGCAAGCCCACCTTAGGTCATATCTTTTCGATGGACAAGCACTTGCCCGGCATTACCCAGTATCTCGCCGCTCCCTCCGAGCACGATTTGCTGTCAATTTGCTGTCCCAGCAATGTGTCTCCCAATTTGTATGTCCTGCCCAGTGGTGCTTTGCCGCCCAACCCTACCGAACTGGTGGCCCGTCCGTCTTTGGAGACAGCCATTGGCATCCTTCGCCAACATTTCGATTATGTCATTCTCGACACTGCCCCCATTGGTATGGTCACCGACACCCAGCTCGTAGCCCGCACTGCCGATCTTTGTGTATACGTCTGTCGGGCAGATTATACCCGTAAAAGCGAGTTTGCTCTCATCAACGACATCCGTCACGATAAGAATATTTCCAATCTCTGTATACTTATTAATGGCATTAATATGGATAAACGCAAGAATGGATATTATTATGGGTACGGGAAGTATGGGAAATACGGAAAGTATGGGTATGGGCGGAAATACAAATATGGATACGGAAAGTGACTAAAGTTACGCCAATAGGTACTGATTACATTGAACATAACAAAATTCTTGTCAGTCTAGTCTTTTATATCATATTTAGCAATGACAAACTCATTCGAAAATAATAAGCGTATCGCAAAAAACGCCATATTATTATACTTCAGGATGTTTTTGACGTTAGTTGTAAGTTTTTACACGAGTCGAGTAGTCTTAGAAATATTAGGTGTAGAAGATTTTGGAATCTATAATGCAGTAGGGGGAATTGTTGCCGTGTTAGGATTCATAAATTCAGCAATGACAATAAGTACCCAAAGATATTTAACATTCGAATTAGGCCAAAGCGATGTAGAAGCTTTGCGTCAAACATTTTCGTCAAGCTTGATTATACATGGATTGCTCAGTATATTTATTCTTTTTCTTGGCGAAACAGCTGGCCTATGGTTTTTGTATGAGAAAATGATTATACCAGCAGAACGTATAGAGGCAGCATTGTGGGTATATCAATTCTCCATTTTTACCACTTTGGTATCTATTATGAGTGCCCCATATAATGCGGCAATCGTAGCTCATGAACGGATGTCAGCATTTGCCTACATTTCAGTTTTAGAAGTTTTGTTGAAGCTAGCAATTGTCTTTCTTTTACAATTGGGAGATTTTGATAGGCTCAAATTATATGCTATTCTTATGTTTGGTGTTCAATTCGGCATTCGGATAATTTACAGTCATTATTGTAGTCGCCATTTTCAAGAAACTAAATTTTACTTTTTATTGGACAAAAAGAAAATACGAAATATGTTAAATTTTACTGGTTGGAGCTTATGGGGGAGTAGTGCTGCCATATTTTTTACGCAAGGCCTCAATATATTGTTAAATATCTTTTTTGGGCCAAGTGTAAATGCCGCTCGTGGTATTGCAGTACAAGTTCAGTCAGCCGTTCTTAATTTTTCCTCAAATTTTCAGACAGCTCTTAATCCTCAAATAACCAAATCTTATGCAGTTGGGGATCTTAATTATATGCATAGTCTAATCTATCGTAGCTCCAAATTTTCTTTCTTCCTACTTTTCTTTTTGTCTTTACCTATTTTTATTGAGACTGAGAAAATTCTTTCCATTTGGTTAACGACAGTGCCAGAATATACTGTGATTTTTGTACGGCTAATTCTTTGTATAACTATTATAGATGCTATAGCCAATCCCCTAATGACTTCAGCCTCTGCAACTGGTAAAATTCGTTTTTACCAATCTTTAGTAGGAGGAATTTTAGTATCCATTCTCCCTATTTCTTATATAGTTCTAAAATTAGGTGGAAATCCATATTCTGTTTTTATAGTTCACTTATGTATTTGTATCATAGCTTTTATAACGCGATTATATATTATCTGTCCTATGATTCAATTACAATTAAGTAAATATATGAAGCAGGTGATCTTTAGATGCTTAAGCGTATTTATATTGTCTATCATTTTCCCATTACTTATAAGAAATATTTTGAACGATGGTTTAGTGCGACTTTTTACAGTATGTATAACGAGTACGATTAGTATCGGTTTATGTGCATATTATATCGGATTAAATGTAAATGAACGACATTTTTTAATTGGACAAATTTTAAAAATACTTTACCGCGTAAGATTAATAGCACAGTTGAAAAAACGAATTGATTAAACAGTTACAAATACAATATATTAATTCTTGCCGTATGATTATAGTTTATATTATTGTTTTTTTATGTGTATTTACTTTGTCACTATTTATATTCATAGATATATTGCCTTATATTAGAAGGAAATGTTTACATGAATCTTTTTTAGCAGATAATCTAAAATATGAAGATTATTTAGCAATAGTGCAAAAGGCATCTTGGCACATGTGTAATACAAATAAAACAGAAATGATATTAAATGATGAAAGAGACTTTATTTCGCAATTTGCTTTATTATTGAATCGATTAAAAAAAGAATCTGTTCATAAAGAATGGATATACAATTTTCCAAAAGCATTTCTTTTAATAGGATTGTCTGATTTATGTCTAAGCAGAATTGATTTATTAGAAAGGTTAGAAATAATTTCCGAAACCTATTTAGAGCAATATGAAAATAAAATCTTAAAATTCGATTGTATCATGAGAGTACCTTTCGCTCTTTTCTTCCTTAATATGTATACACTTACAAAAGATAAAAAGTATTTGATTCCGGCTAAGGAAGCTTATTTGAATTTGCTGAAGTGGAAAGGAAATGATAATATAATCTATTATTTTAGAAACCATCCTCACCAAAATCTACATTATGTAGATGGATTAGGAATGTATATACCATTCCTTGTGAAATATAGCACAATTATGAATGAGCAATTTGCAATGAGACTTGCTTCAGCTAATATGGATTATTATATGATGTATGGAGTAGATTCAAACTACCTTCCATTTCATAATATAAATAATGGGATAAAGTTAGGCCCCAATAATTGGGGTAGAGGAATTGGTTGGTTTATATTAGGATTATTGCCTTTAATAGATTTTGATGACAAATACAGACATTATGGAGAAAAATTATATCATACATTAAAAATATTAGAATATAAACCTTTTTTATGGACACAGTTTCCAGGTGCATCACATCGGATTGATAGTTCAGCAACCTTACCAATATTATTACTCTATCTCAAATTAAATTCAAAATTATCGCATTCTGAAAATACGATTATTTTAAAGAACTTAATATCTTTAACCCTAATTAATGGGAAAATAGGTTATACTTCTGGAGACACTCGTGATATAAATACTTATTCAAAAGTATTTTCTACCAGTGAATTTAGCCAAGGGCTTTTATTAACAATTTTAGGCAAATTGAAATGAAAAGCATAGGACTCATTACATATTGGAATTCTGAAGAGAACTACGGTCAGATTCTTCAAATATTTGCATTACAATATTACTTAAAACAAAAAAAATGTTGTCCCTTTTTGATTAAGTACAGTTTTATTCCTACAAATACCTGTTCGGAATCTTTTTTAAAGAGACTAATAAAATTATTATCCTCTTATTCCAAATTGAGAGATTCTATTAAGAGACGTTTGTTTGGGGTAAAAAAGAAAGAACAAATCTCTATTACCGACAGGCATTTCAAAGAATTCAAGGATAAATATATTGAAAGTTCGTCAAGAATATATTCATATCAGGATCTTTTAAACAATCCACCTAAAGCAGATGGCTATATTGCAGGAAGCGATCAAATATGGAACTTTCCTGACCCGGTATTTCTATTAAATTGGGTAGATGATAAGATTTCACGTTTTTCCTATGCTGCCAGTTTCGGTTCACCTTCGGTGTCTGCCTATTTATTAAAAGAATATAAAAAGTCCTTATCTAAATTTAAACTTATCAGTGTAAGGGAAAAAAGCGGTGTTAAAATCTGTTCGAAAATGGGTATTAAGGCAGAACATGTATTGGATCCAACTTTATTACTATTAAAAAACGATTATCTGAACTTATTTAATATTCATAACAACTCGTACAAGAAATCGTATATATTCCTTTATTTATTAGGAAATAAATGTACCATCGATTTGGACTATTTAAAGCGATATGCAGATGACAATGATTTGGATGTTGTATTTGTTCCGAGTCAAAACTTCAAAGCAGAATCTTTTATACCGACTTATCCTACTATAGAAGAATGGCTATCGCTTATCGCTAATGCTGAATTGGTTATTACCAATTCATTTCATGGTACCGTGTTTTCTATCCTATTTGAGAGGCTGTTTTATACAGTCCTTCTAAAAGGAAGAGACAATAAAATGAATGAGCGAATTATATCATTATTCGCTGATTTAAATTTATCGCGCTCGTATAATAATCACATTGATTTGACAGAGAAAATAGATTATACAGGAGTTCATAATCTGTTGAATGAAAAAAGGCATAACAGCTTTAATTATCTCGATAAAGTTATTAGTCAGCTATGAAAATCTTAATCGACGGAAGGAGCATTACTCCGCAAATCAGTGGTATCAGCAGATATGTATATCATCTGATTGAGGGCTATGTGGATGCTTATGGGTACGATTCCGTTACAATTGTTCTGAATAAACCCATAATCAACTTTCCGTATCAATATATAATCTGTTCTTATAACCGGCATTCCTTACTTGGAAGTCTGCGCTTTTCTTTTTTTCTGAACAAACTTGAATATGATGTCTTTCATTCTGGCGACATGACAGGAACGATATGGCATAAAAAAGGAAAAAAACATATCATAACTGTTCACGATTTGATGTTTTTAAGTGTATCGGAATTTTATAAATCAAATTCATATAAAAACAAGATACGCAGGCTAAAGAATTATTGGATGTTTTATTGGATTCTGCGTAATGCAGACCTGAGAATCTCAATTTCTGCAACGACAAAATCAGACCTCAAAAAATATTATTCATTCGATTCAATCGTTTTGCGTGAAGGCGTAAATGAGATAAAAAAAGCAAAGACCAAGATGCCGGATTATCAAGGTTTGAAAAAAAACTCTTACTTCTTATATGTAGGATTGGGGGCTCCTCATAAAAACATACAATTTATGGTAGATGCCTTTTTGAAAGCCCAAACCGATAAGCAGTTGGTTATTTGTGGAAAAGAGCATAAACAAATCACAAACAATAGAGTCATTTATACGGGGTGGATTGAAGATGAAGAACTGGATTTTCTCTATCAGAATTGTGCCGCTTTTATATTTCCTTCTCTATACGAAGGCTTTGGCCTTCCGATTTTAGAAGCGTTGTCTTACCACTGCAAAGTGTTTTCATCTAATGCCGGTTCTTTGAGTGAATTTTCTTCTAAATATGTTTGGTTTTTCAATCCCTACCAACAAAATGAATTGATTCATTTGATTGAGACATGTGACCATTTGAAAATTGATACCAAAGGTATTGATGAATATTTAACTTATTTTGATTGGAAAAAAATCTGGAAGGAATTTCATCAAACTTACAATTTAAACTGAACTATAATATACTCAAGTTTTGGTTTTACCGAAACTTGCAAGAGTTAGAGAAGTTAGAAGGAGTTATTGCCCGTCAGGGAGGGCTTAGAAGTTAAAAGCAAATAGATTCTGTTACCGTAGATTTTCTCTTTATGGGCTGCTTTAACTTCTTACGAAGCGCAGCGAAGTATAACTTCTATTGCTTTTTAACTTCCAGTGAAATATTAAACCCGAAACTTAAGGACGTTATGAACCCTCAGTTGAAAGATAAAGTAATTTTCATTTTGGCATTGTTTTTTATGGGAGTCAGAGTGAATTTAGTGGGATCTATTTCTATTACCGAACTATATGTCATAACGCAAATCCCCTATTTACTCAAGTGGGGGATACGACTTAAATATCCCGAGCTTCATAAAATAAGCATTCTTTTTTTATTAGTATTTTTAGGACAATGCCTTTCAGAACTTTTCCTGCAAAATTCCCTCATCAATGCAGCAAAAGGGTTAGCTATTACATTTGTAGCTTTTTTCTTGATGTTGTTTTTCTTTAATAAATTATTAAAATATCCATCTTTAATAAAATGGATACCTTTGGTTGCATGCATTCGATTGCTGATTTTAGGAGATCAATTCGGATTTGCTGAGGTGAATGAAACATCATATTTTAAATTTTATTTGGCTCCTATTATTGTAAATATGGTTTGTTTCATTAGCTTATATAGATGTGATGTATCAAAGAGATATGCCGTTCCTCTATTCTTAGGAACGGGACTATTTATAATTATTGGCGGAGCCAGAAGTTTAGGATTCAGCATGCTATTTTCCGCCTTTCTACTTTATCTTATTCAGTATATTCATGTTATTTCCTTAAAAAAGATGCTACCAGGAATCATCGTTTTAGCAATAGTATTTCAACTATTTTATTCAAATGTTTATATCCCTAAATTAGTTTCCGGAGAGTGGGGGTCTAATCAGAATAGAGAACAATTAGCTAAAATTAACAATTCGACGAATCCATTGATGATGTTATTTGCGGCAAGATCAGATTTTTATGTTTCTTGGCTGGCTTTCATGGACAAGCCATTATTCGGCCATGGAAGTTGGGCAAAAGATAAAGACTTAAAATATTATAAAATACAGTCTAAATTGTTTAGTGATGAGAAACTAAGAGACTTACCGGATAGTAAACTTGTACCCAATCATTCTGTTGTCGTAGGAATGGGGACAAAAAATGGAATAATTCCATTTGTCTTTTTTTTTATTATCTTTATAAGCATATATTATATGGGATTTAAGAGTTTCTATTCTAATGCAATTGTTAATCCATACTTAGTCTTCACAATTATAAGTTCTTCACAGCATTTACTATTTGGACCGCCTGCAATACTTAAAAATTCTGGTTCAATATCATTTGCTGTAATACTTACAATCTACTATATTAAATTCTATTATAATGAGCAAAATGGAGAAACAGAAATGCTATAAATATAAATTAGTCATAGTTTCTGTTACGTATAAATCAAATATCACAGAGCTGAAAGAATTTATTAATTCTTTTTTTAGGTTCAATGACTTAGGTAATGAAGCAAAACTTATCATTGTGGATAATTCTCCAGTTGACTATAGAGATGTAGAATTGTTGATTAACCAATGTGAGAATGTTTCTTATATACCCTCTCCAGAGAATCCAGGATTTGGGGCGGCTAATAATAGAGGATTCGATTTATACGAAAGCGAATACGTCCTATTTATTAACAACGATGTTGAGTTTACAGAACCTCTATTCCAAAAACTAATAAAAATACATGAATCGGACGAACGAATTGGATGTATTGGAATTCATCAAACAGGAGGGGCGCCTTCTTTCTTTAAAAAATTTACCGCACCTAAAAACATAAAAAACGATTTTTTTCAAGATAAATATCATTTCATCTCTGGTGCTTTTATGTTTTTCAAAAGTTCTGTTTTTGAGAAATGTGGGAAATTTGATCCTTATATGTTTATGTACCTCGAAGAATTCGATATAGCAACAAGATTAAATACAATAGGTTATACGACATGTTATGTGCCAGATTTAAATTTTTTTCATAAAACCTTTAAAAGACGACAATCTTTTAATGAATTTGGTTGGAAATATGGTGCAGATTCACATTTTTACATTTGTAAAAAACATGAAATAGATCCTCATACAGGATTTTATAGTATTAATTTAAGATTGAGGAAGTTGCAAATATATTATTTGATTCAATTTAGAATTACAGAAGCTATAAAAATTCAAAGGATTTTATGTTATAGGTACAAATTAATGCATGAATATGAAAAACAATAAGATTTGTTTGATTCTCCCATATTTTGGGAAATTTAACAACTATTTTGACTTATGGCTTAATTCGTGTAAGTACAATGAAAGGATAGATTGGCACATTTACACAGACGATCATACAGCTTTTAACTATCCAAAGAATGTGATCGTGCATTATTGTCTCTTTTCTGATTTACGAAAGAGAATACAGTCACTTTTTGGTTCTGACATAATATTGGCGCAGCCTTATGATTTATGCAAATATAAAGTCGCTTATCATAAAATCTTTCCTGAGGTTGTCCGGCGATATGATTATTGGGGATTTTGCGATTGTGACTTAATCTGGGGGGATATATGTTCAGCCATAATCCCAGCTTTAGAAAAAGAGTTCGACAAAATCTCTTGGAGAGGACATTTTACATTATTTAAGAACTCAAATGAGATTAATGAGTTATTCCAATATAAAATTCCCGGAAATAAGACCTTCGAAGATTGTATTTTAAGAAAAAATGAAATTAATTTATTTGATGAAGTAGGTATTAACCGAGTCTTTGATTATTTAAACAAACCGATTTATAAAGGTTTATTGTTTGCCGATTTGAAAGTAAAGCCATTTAATTTTATTTGTAGTCATTTCTCTGAGTCTCAAGAATTCAAAAATAAAAATCAAATATTTGAATGGAATAATGGAAAACTATATAGGCTATATGTTTATGATGATAAGATATATAAAGAGGAGTTCGTCTATGTTCATTTTTTAAGGAGAGGAATGGCTAATTTAATCAAGAAGGATTATAACCATTTCCTTATTATACCAAATAAGTTTATTGATTATGAAAAGGTAGGTACTGAGGAAATCAAAAAATATTCCACTCCTCAATTTTATTGGGATTATTATAAAAAAAGATTGAAATTACCTTATATGTGGAACGTTTTAAAATATAGGATTAGAGGCAAAAAATACCAGACATATATCCATATATAATAAAATAAATTCTTCTTATCTAAAATGTATGAATTACTGTTTTATTTAGAAATGAAGTATTTGGTATATTGTGAGATAAACTAACTTGTAGATATTAAATTTAGCACAAGTTATTGTTAAAGTTATGGATAATAAAAAGACAAACAAAAAAACGATTGCTATTTTACAACCAGAAGTTCCTCATTATAGAGAAGAGTTTTTCTTTTTACTGAATCATTCTATTAACTCTGATATTTATGTATTTAATTGTCCGGAGCTAAGTAGTAAACAAGGATTTAAATTGGGGAATAATCCACTAATCTATTTGCAGAATAAAAAAATAAAAGGCTTTTTGCTTTATTCACCTTTACCTTTCTTATCCAAGAAATATAATACGGTTGTATTGATGCTTCATTTTGCACACATTACAACTTGGTTTCTTCTTTTGACTAAATTTATTCATCGGAAAAAAATAGTTTTATGGGGACAAGGTATTTCCGTGAAACGTTATTTGCAAGAAGAAAAGAAACCGGACTGGAAACTTCGATTACAGATAGCACTCTCTGATGGAGTGTGGCTTTACATGGAGAAGGAGAGAGAGATGTGGCAAAAGGTCTTCCCAAGAAAAAAGATCGTAGCATTAAATAATACGTTGACTGGGATAGGGGAAATGCTCTCTTATGAAAGTCCTTTATCGAAAGAAGCGTTAAAAGTCAAATATCAGATTAAAGAAAGAATTATATTGATTTTTTGTGCCCGTTTTGAATCTAATTATCGTAGGACAGATTTATTGTTGGAAACGATAAGAAGGCTTGATAAACAGAAGTTTGGATTTGTCATTATTGGTGCTGGGAAAAATAAACCTGATTTTGGTCTGTTTACTAATGTACATGATTTCGGAGCCGTTTATGATACTGACATAAAAAGAGAGTTGTTTTCTATCGCTGATATTTATTATCAACTGGGATGGGTTGGGTTGTCAATTGTTGAAGCAATGGCTTATGGTAAACCAATATTTACTTTTAAAAGGTCTGAGTGTACCAAGCAATGTGTCGAGTATAGTTATATACAACCATCGTATAACGGAATGATTTTTGATCAGGTGGAAGAATGCATTAAAACAATAGAACAAATTTCTATACAGGAACTTGTTCGAATGGGACAGAATGCCAAATCAACAGTAATGGAACTGACTCCTGTCAATATGGTAAAAAATGCGATTTCAATATTATAGTTCTATGCGCATCCTCCATTATATCCCCAGCATCGACCGAAGTTCAGGTGGTGTCGGTGCATACTTACAATTAATGGCTCATGATTTGGGGCGGTTGGTAGAACTGCATATTGTAAGCCATCGCTCCGATCATGAATTGTCAATTGAGAATTGTACTATTCATTACATAGATGGTAAACGAACTCATTTGTTAAAAGCCAAAGTTGAATTCCTGAACCTTTTGGACGAATTACATCCGGATGTAGTTCATGTGAATAGTTGCTGGGAATTGCTTTCTTCGTACACTGTTTTTTGGGCTAAAAAGAAACGCTATCCGGTATTGATAACTACTCATGGTATGTTGGAACCGTGGGTGATTCGGAAAAATTATTGGATAAAAAAACTACCAGCTCTGTTGTTGTACCAAAAAAAAGCACTGAAAATGGCTGATGGCCTTGTGGCAACAGCAGAAAGTGAACGGAAGAATTTACTGGTTGCTAACTATAATCCCAATGTGGGGTTGGTTCCTAACGGGGTGATTATGGATGATATATCGCTAAAAGATAGTTGGGAACCTAATAAAGTGATCCTCTTTTTGGCATTGCTCAGACCTAATAAAGGGGCTGATTTATTGATTAAAGCTGTGAAGAAGTTGGAGAATGAACTGACCGGTTATCGGGTAATTATTGCTGGAACAGGTGAAGAAGGTTATGTAAATTCATTGAAGGAGCTGGTGCATGACTTAAAATTGGAGAATGTGATTTCTTTTCCCGGTGGTATTTATGGGAAGGATAAATGGCAACTTTATCAGCAAGCCGATGTTTTTGTATTGCCTACATTAAACGAGAATTTTGGAATCGTTATTGCAGAATCGTTAGCGAGTGGTACACCAGTCATTACAACAAAAGGAGCACCATGGCCGGAATTGGAAGAATGGAATTGTGGATGGTGGGTGGAGCGCGATGTGACAAGTTTTGTAAAAGCATTGGATGAATTTCTTAAATTGCCTGTTGAGGTAAGGGAACAGATGGGACGTAACGGCCGCCGTTTAGTGGAAACACAGTATTCTTCTAAAAAGGTGGCAGAGGAAATGGTGAGGATGTATGAGGGCCTCACCCCCGGCCCCTCTCCAAAAGAGAGGGGAGTGCCATGCGGGGGGATGATGGTTTAAAGTAATTATTCTCTGTGTACCTCTGTGCCCTCCGTGGTGAAACGCCCGCAGACACCGTCGTTTTTAATTATTCATTATTCATTTTTCATTCTCCAAGTATCCGAACACCGCCCTCGTATCCAGGCAGGGACAGGCTTTGGGAGTGACGCCGGGCAGGTCTCTGTGGCCCACCAGACGGGCGTGGGGAAAGAGCTTCCGTAGTTTCAGGAAAAGGAGAATCAGCTGTTCGGTCTGTTCGGGGGTACGCGTGTCGGCGGGGTGTCCGTCTGCATCCAGACCGCCTTCGTAACAGACACCGATGGAGCAGCGATTGAAAGGACGGCAATGGGCTCCGACTTCCAACAGGCGGCGGTGCTGGCTGATGCTGCCGTCCCGACGGATGTAGAAATGATAACCGATGGTGCGAAAGCCACGGGCTTTGTGATCGCGCAAAAGCTGTTCTACCGGATACTCGCGGTTGCAACGGGTAGCGGAACAGTGCAGAATGATGTAGCGTACGGAGTCGATGGAGTCCATCAGCAGACCACTCTCTACCTGGGTCAGAAGGCTGCGTTCGTCCGGTATTTCTTCACCGGCAATGGATAGGGGGAAGGTTTCTTGGATCATAATGGCAAAAATTTAAGGCCTCACCCCTGGCCCCTCTCCCAAGGAGAGGGGAAAAGGAGATGGGGGTAAAATGATAGTTGGGGGATGATAAACGGTAAAAGGTTAATGGTTAATGATTTTTTTAGCTCTTTTCCCCTCTCCTTGGGAGAGGGGTGGGGGTGAGGCTAAAGCAGGGCTGCACAACTGGAAACGCCGAGGGCTGTGAGGGCGGCAACAATGGCTTGGACAATGGCGTGAAGGATGGTTACCCAGGTAGATTTTTTCTTGGTTTCGGACATGGTGAGAATTAAAAATTAAAAGTTAAAAATTAATAGTTGGGGGATTAGGGGTGAGGGTTTATGGTTAGGGGTTCTTATTAAACTCTTTCTACTTTCATCTCCCCTCCTTGCTCCCCTCTCTTTGGGAGAGGGGTTGGGGGTGAGGCTTCTCTTAGCCTAACGGATCTTCGGCTCCACCGCCACCGTCGGAACCGGTGCCTGTGTCATCGGGATCTTCGTCTACTGTACCACCATCGGCCGAGTTGACTTGCTTGATGACGTTACCGTCCTTGTCGTAACAGGTGATGTTGATGGAAGTGTCCTTCAGTTCCTGCTTGATTGCACTACTGGGGGTGAAGATGACACGGCGGGAGGTGATGAGCGAGGTGCTGACCTCTTCTACTTTTTCCACGGAGTTGGCACGGACGCCGAAACGCATGGTGCCCAGACCAGGGATGGGAACGGAATGGCCTTCGGTGGCCCAACTCTTGATGACGTCGCCAATGGCTTCCCACGTGGCATTGATGGTGCCTTTGGAAATGCCGGACCGCAGGGCGGCCTCACTGATGACTTTGTCTTCTTTCAGCGTATTGTAAATGTCCGCTAACATGATAAACCGATACTGTCCTGCAGAAGGACCTACTGCCAGTTTCATCTGGCGTGCTTTGACTTTGATACCCATGAGGAGAATTAAAAATTAAAAGTTAAAAATTAATAGTTGAGGGTTTATGGTTTATGGTTTAGGGTTTAGAGTTTAGGGTTTAGAGTAGTCTATGTATTGGCTTAACTCCTTAACTTATCAACTCGTCACCTTGTCAACTCGTCAACTCGTCAACTTGTCAACTTGTCCCTTGTAACTTGTCGCAAAGATACGGCAGGGGAAAAGGGGAGTTATGGGTTTCTGAAGGTTTCTGAAGGTTACGGCTCTCCCAGGTGATGAATGATCAGTGATACTTGGCGGGCGGTGAGCAACTTCTGCGAGCGGTGATAGTCGGTTTGTGACAGATCTTTCATGAGTGGAGGACAATTGTGAATCCAGCGCATCAGCCGGTTGGTACCGATGCTGGTGGGAGACTCAGGAAAATAAAGACGGGCCAGTTCGCCTTTTTTCATGGTGACGGGGCGGAAGAAAGAGGACATGTGGTAAGTTAAAAATTAATAGTGAAAAATTAATAGTGAGAAATTAAAAGTTGAGGGTTTATGGTTGAGCGTTGAGGGTTTATTGTTGAGGGTTTAGCGTTTAGAGCTGAGCGTTTAGTGTAGTCTATGTATTGGCTTAACTCCTTAACTCATCAACTCCTTAACTCCCTGTCTTGGGTTGGCTGCTGATTTTTTCCCAGTTAGGAAAAAATTATTCCCTAACTAGGCCGTATTTTTTTCCTAACTAGGAAAAAAACGGGGGCTTGGGAGGGGTGGAATCAGCTGTTCGAGGGGGCAGAAACTTGCAAACTTGCAAAACTTGCAGCCGCCTCACCCACACACGTGCGCATGCGCGTAGCAAACTCGTATTCGCCACGCTGAGTTTTCTGCAATATGCCTTTTTCGGTCATCCGTTTCAGCTTCGAGTCGATGGTATTACGGGCTATTCCATACCGTTGCCCTTCTTCAAGAACACTCTGGCGACTGAACCGATGGGGCAGACGATCGAAAAAGGCATCCACGGACAAAGTGCTTTGGCGCACAGTCTCGGTGGCAGGCAGCAGCGAGAGGACGTAGCAAGCGTGTTGGTACAAAGGCTCGGCGAGGGAAAGAACTGCTTGAAAATCCGTTTCGGTGACACTCAGGCAAAACAGAGGAATCACTCCGTCGCGTATGTTTTCGGACGGTATGCGCGGGTCGGGCGAAAGGCCGGGACAAGCGATGAGCTGGCGGGTGAGGTCGTTGTAGACCGTTTCCTTTCTGCTATCGCCGGAGGGAAGCAGCGCAGCAAGCGACCGGAGCAGGGCTATGACACTCAGCATACGGCAAAGGTTGATGGCGATACGGGTGACGGTGCTCTTCATGGGATCACCATGAATGGCTCCGGCACGGACGAAAAGACGGGCCAGATGCTGGTTGAACGTCTGTTTCTGCTCGGGAGACAACTCCAGACGGATGTTGCTTATGTTGGCAGCCAGACTGTCGAGCAACTGTTTCCAGTCTTCTCCCCACTGCGTGAAGATCCGGTCGTAATCGGCATCGGAAAGGTTGAACTGGTCGGCCCATTCATCGATGGGAGGCATGCAATAAAATACCTGGCGGGAGAACAGACCGTTCTCGGCCGAAGGGATAAGCGGACGCACCTGTGCCGGGGTACCGCTAAGCAAAACACTGAGGTAAGACTGCTTGCACTCACGGTACTCGTGGTTGGTACGGCGGTTATAGGCCAGACGCTCGTGGTCGAAACTTTTGCGAAGCGTGTCGCTCCAATGTCCGTATTCGCTGCCAATGGCGGTACTGACGGTGTCGGCTTCGGCCTCGCAGATCAGTCCTGCCCCGTCGGCATCCATCAGGTTTTCGAGCATACCGGTACCGGAGTTGTCACCGGTGATAAGAAACATTTTCATGCGAGGCTGTTCAGGTTCGGGCTGGTTTGTTTTCTCTTTGCCCATTGCATCCCGGCGCATTTTTTCCTGACGGTAGTCTTGCAACTTCCGGTTGTAGGCATCGAGCAGGGAATCGTGAATAGGTTCGGCCAGCCGGCGTACCCAGGTCAGGGCTCCTTTTCCCGAAGCCGGGGGAGCCACCACAAAAGTCTGGAGGCAAGGATATTTCTTCTTACGTCCATACGTAAAACTGATCAGCTTGTTGAGGGTGGCTCCGATGACGGTGATGGCTCCCAACAGCAAAATATCGCGTTGGGCGGGTGAATCGCCACAATCTATGATCTGTTGCAGGAAAGGAGGCCAGTTGTAATCGGAAAAACAGGGAAGGGGTGGCACCTGCGTTTCGTCGTCTGTCGCTTGCGTTTCGTCACTTGCGTTTTGGGGCTCGCAGCCTGTTGTTTTTCGCTCTTCGCGCGTGCGCGTGTGTGGGTGAGGGGGCTGCAAGTTTTGCAAGTTTGCAAGTTTTCGGTCCAGTCGGATGCCTGTCCGTTCGGCCAGGTGAAACACGGTGCCGAGTGAATTGGCGCCGCTACCTTGCTGCAAGGCGTGGTCGTAAAGTTTGTCTGCTTCCTCCGACTTGTATTTCTCGGAGATGCGGCATAGGCGGTGAAAAGAGGAACGTCCTTCTTCGCCACAACTGTTGGCAATGGCAAATGCCATCGGCATGTATTCCTGGTAGGTAGGTGCTACGTTGGCACCGGATTTTTCAACAGCGTCTACCAAACGCTGTAATGATTCGATGTTGTCCATATTGTTTTAAGTTTTTGGGTTTTTGAGTTTTTGAGTTTTTGAGTTTTTTGGGGTGGGGAATTAAGCTTCATTCTTCATTCTCAATTCTCAATTATCAATTCTCCATTATCTATTCTCCATTCTCAGTTTTGCCCCCGCATCGTGCGCCAGGAAACAGGCTCTTGACATGTCGGAGTTGGCGGTGTCTACTTTCAGACCGTGTTTCCATTCGAGGTAGTCCCAGGCGGTATGCAAGGCTTTGTCGAACGATTCTTTGATGCTTTCGTTCGGACATAACCGATAAGGGACGAACAGTTTGACTCCTTTGGCACCGGGACTGATAAAGGCAAGGTCGGGATGAAGCACGTCATCGGCAAACAACCGGTTGCGTCATTCCTCCGCCTCGGCGGCGGTGTCCAGATGGTCGATGTCGATGACGAACAGTCCGGAAGGAAGTGTCAGACAAAGTTCTTTGCAGTAAGGAAAGATGCCGGCAGGTGTGACATAGGGCAGTAATTGCTGCTTCTTTTTCCGGAAGAGTTGTCCGTCGGCCAGTGTGGCGCGTACCTCGTTTGTCAGTTGCTCCAGTTGTTTGTCGGACGTGAGATAAGTGTGAAGTCCGGTCAGGTTGCATACCCCCGCCGGCACTTTGTTGGTGACGGGGGCATGGAAAAAACTCATAATGCTTTCTTTCATGGTATATGCGTTTTAGTGAGAATTGGGCGCGAATATATGTCAATTTAGGAGAGTGAAAATGCTCATTGAGAACCGTTGAGATTTTATTGAATGTCTGTTGAGACTTATTGAGTGTATATCTTGAATTGAGAATGTTCCTTTGTACTGGCATATCGGACGAATCGAATCGAAACAGAACTATTTTGTATGTGTTCTCAGTGTATTGAAACAAGATTTTGTTTGAGGTGTATCAAAATAAAGAGTGAATAACATTTTGCTATTATTTTGTTGGCTATTGAATGTAGTAATTCAAATATTAGACTGTTTAAATTTGGAGTATTTTAGATTTAAATGACAAAATAAAAGTTTTGTTTGTTCCCTTATATATCACAGAACAAAATTTTGTATGCAAAAAAATAAATAAACCTTTTACATCACAAGAAATGGATGATAAAACAAGAATCGTTATTAATATCAACGGAGGAACGAATACGATAGTGCCTTCAGTGACTTCTATTGTGCAAAATTTTTATGGAGAACAGCAGGCCGATTCTATTGTCCAGAAAAAAGAGATTGTCAATACAAAGGAGACAATGACCCGGCAGGAGCAGGAGCTGTATCGGTATGTGCATGATGTGGAGAAGTTACACTTCTATGTGAAGCAGATTGGCAATTGCAACTCGGCACATGAATTGGCCGATGTGGTAAAGCTGATGCTCGAAGATGGACAGGTGCGCAAGGAAATTGTGGTAAAAGCTGCCTTCATTCAGCGGCTTCTTCCTTTTGCTACCAACCTGACATCAGGGGGGAAAGTGGATAATGTGCGGTTGCAGATCAATAATATGCTGGCGGCGAGGAGGAAGAAGGAGAAGATGGAGATGATGGTGAAGAAAGGGGGGCAATGAAGATGGAAAATGAAGTTAATTTTATATCGCCATATTCAACGGGGAATCGGATAAAACGGATGGTATGGACAATTTGTTGGAATGTGTTTGCACGTCCTTTTCCCAAAAGTACCTTAATGCCATGGAAGCGTTTTTTACTTCGTTTATTTGGTGCAAAGATTGCTAAAACGGCTAATGTCTATGCTTCTGCTACCATATTCATGCCATGGAATTTGGAAATGAAAGATTATGCTTGTATTGCTTCCGGGGTTGATTGTTATAATGCAGCTCCGATTACCATAGGCTTTAATGCTACAGTCTCTCAAAGGTGTTATCTGTGTACGGCTTCCCATAATATATCTTCATTACGTCACGAACAAACAGAGAAACCTATCCTTATCGAGGATAAAGCATGGGTAGCCGCAGAAGCTTTTGTCGGTCCTGGAGTGACTATTGGTGAAGGTGCTGTTGTCGGAGCAAGAGCAGCTGTGTTCAAAGATGTAGAAGCGTGGACTGTGGTAGGAGGTAATCCGGCGAAATATATTAAGGATAGAAAAATTACTAAATAGTAGAGTTGCATGTGTAAGATTTCTGCTTTTATCATTACCTATAATGAAGAAATTCATATTGAGCGAGCAATAAAAAATGCACAAAAGTATGCTGAAGAAATATTTGTTTTGGATTCATTCAGTACAGATCGAACTGTAGAAATAGCTAAGCGTTTGGGGGCTAAGGTATATCGACATGAATTTTTGTATCACGCAGATCAATTAAATTGGGGATTGCAAAATTTGCCTTTTCAAACTGAATGGATATGGAGACAGGATGCAGATGAGTATTTGACTGATGAATTAATTGCAGAATTGAAGGAAGTGATGATGCATGTTCCTGATGATGTCAGTGCATTTACAGCTCCGTGTTTAAGAAAATTTTTAGGTAAGTATATTAAACATGGGATTATTCCGCTCGTTTTATTACGTTTATTCAGAAATGGACATGCAAGATGGGAAAATAAAAAAATGGATGAACATATTTACGTTTTAGATGGGCGTATTGAGAATTTGAAGAATCCATTTTTTGATGACAATCTGAATGGCTTAACCTGGTGGACAACTAAGCATAACGGTTATGCTACACGGGAAGCTATTGATTTACTTATGACAGAATATGGGCTGTATGAGAATGATGTTGTGAATTCCGGTGCCCATTCTGCGGCTATTCGGAAGAAAAAACTAAAATACATCAAATTACCTTTGTTCTGGCGGGCATTCGCCTTTTTCTTTCTTCGCTATTTTATCCGATTGGGTTTTCTGGACGGTAAAGAGGGGTTCTTGTGGCATTTTTTGCAAGGGTGGTGGTATCGGACATTGGCCGATGCAAAAGTGTATGAAATCAAGAAACGCTTCGGCCACGACGCTGAAAAAATCAAGGCGTATTTGAAGGAGAATTATTTGAATTTATGAAAGTTTCTATTATCACTTCCTGTTTCAATCGGGAAGCGACCATCGCACATGCCATAGAAAGCGTGCTGGCACAGGATTATCCGGACATTGAATACATTGTGGTGGATGGGGCTAGCTGCGACCGCTCGTTACAGGTAATTGAACGGTACAGCGATCGCATTGCCCGGATTATCTCGGAGCCTGACAGCGGGATGTACGAGGGTATCAATAAAGGAATACGGGTGGCGACGGGCGATATCGTGGGGCTGCTGCATTCGGATGATTTCCTTTATGCTATGGACATCATCAGCCGGATTGTAAAACGGTTTGAGGAAACCGATGCGGACTTTGTATATGGAAACGGCCTGTTTGTTGATGCAAACGACACGAACAGGGTGGTGCGCAACTGGATAGGGGGAAGCTACAGCAAATGGAAAGTAAGGCACGGGTGGTTGCCGCTGCATCCTACCTGCTACATCCGCAAGGCTTGTATGGACCGGTTGGGGCTGTATGACGAAAGTTACCGGATTGCAGCGGATTCGGATCTGCTGTTCCGCTACCTGTACGAAGCGGACCTGAAAGTGGAATACCTGAACGAATATATTGTAAGGATGCGGATGGGAGGACTAAGCACGGACAGCAAGCGGAGGAAACAGATGTGGGAGGAGGATGTGCGGATGTACCGGAGTCATGGAATGCCTGCTGTATGGACCAAACTGCAAAAGATGGCATGGAAGGTGCCGCAGTTTGTGAATCTGGGGTCTCTGTGATGAGAAAACACAGATTAACACAGATTTACGCAGAATAAATAAGTCTACCTTAAAAAGTACACTTTTTGTCTTAGCGTATAACATAGTTATCATTCTGTCATCCTGAACGCAGTAAAGGATCTTCTTCGAAAGCTACGTGATAACAGATCCTTCACTTTGTTCAGGATGACAGAGCAAAGTAATAGTAACTATAAAGAGACTCATAGGAAACAGACTTTTTAAAGTGGACTCATTATCTTAAGTATCGGCTTAACTCCTTAACTTCTTAACTCCTTAATTACCAGAAAAATATTAAATCCGAAACTTAAGTATGGAAACTCTTTTCTTTTATTTCCTGCGTAGAGGATTGTGGGAAACGGAAGAAGAATATAAGGGTAGTAAGGCTATCGGGCCGGAGGATTGGGAAAGGCTGTTTGCGATGGCACACGAGCAGGCAGTGACCGGATGGCTGATAGACGGCGTGGGCCGGACGGCCATGCGCCCAGCTAGAAATGTGTGGGAACAGTGGCTGTTTCATCTGCTTTATCTGGAACAGATGAACAGGCTTGCAGAGCGTTGTGGACAGCAGTGGCTGGAAAAACTGGAGAAAGCCGGCATGCCTGCTTTTGTGTTCAAGGGGACATCGGTGGCTTTGTGGTATCAGCAGCCGTTGCATCGCAGTCCGGGGGATGTGGATGTGGTATTGAAGGAGGGCTGGAGTCGGCTGAAACCTATGTTGACGGAAGCCGGTATTGCATTTCGGGATGAAAACGGAGACATCGTGGTGCAGGAGAATGAACGGGTACCGGTAGAACTGCATGCCCGGTGGGAGTATGTATACAACCCGGTGGTGAATGCCCGCCTGCAACGCTTGTGCGAAGAAGCAGACGAAACGGATCGGGAACTGTATCTGGTCTGCCTGATGCTGCACATACGCAGGCATTTTCTGACGTACGGCATCGGGCTGAAACAGGTATGCGATGTGGCGGTGATGTTGCGGCATGCCGAACTGGACGGGAAGAAAGTAGCGATTTTGCTGAAACGGCTGCATGTGGAAAGATTCGGCCGGATTCTGTTTGGATTTATCGAGAACTATATAGGAGGAACAGAGGCTTATCCCTTGAAACCGGTCAAACGGGGAAAAGGAGCTGAGCTGTTTAGGAACGTCGTGCTGAGAGATGGCTATCGCCTGAAAATGGAACGGGAGGAGAAAGCTCGGAATATGCGTTTCAGGATAGGCCGCATTGTGGGAAATACCTGGTTCTGGGTACGGCGCGGGTGGACGCTGCTGGGTATTATGCCCGGTGAAGTGATGAGCTTTCTGGCGTACAAGGCGGGAAAGCGGATTTTTAGGCACGGATGACACGGATTTCCACAGATTAGATTTTCAATTCGCAAGCTCAAGTTGCAGTTGACGAGTTGACAAGGTGTTTGTAGCAATCCGTTTCAAGCGACACTTTATCAAACAGGGCGTTCCAGCCTAGTAGCCTTGTTAACTAATGAGTTGAGCATTAGCGAATTGAGAATCAACGAAGTTAAACTTAAATTTAATCAATTAATATGTATGTAGAACGTATGGGAAAAACGGTAGACTATTTTTCTTGTGGATCACCATTGGACTGTCTCGGAAACCGGTTGCTGAAACGGGCGTTCGATTTTGTCTGTTCGCTGGTGTTCCTTTGTACTTTGTTTCCGGTGTTGGTCATAATTGTTGCCATTATGACGGAGTCGACGATGCCCGGAAGGCTCTTCTTTGTACAGAAACGGACGGGATGGAGAGGAAGGACATTCCGATGTATAAAGTTTCGTACGATGAGGGCCAGTGCCGATGCAGACACCCGGCAGGCTACCCGGACGGATGCGCGGATTACGAAATGGGGACACATTATGCGGAAAACCAATCTGGACGAGATGCCGCAATTCCTGAATGTGCTGATGGGAGACATGAGCATTGTAGGACCGCGGCCACACATGGTGAAGCATACGGAGGAATATTCGAGGCAGATAGATGAATACATGGTGCGGCACTGCATAAAACCGGGCATTACGGGCTGGAGCCAGGTAAACGGTTTCCGGGGAGAAACACCCAGGCTGGCCGATATGAAAAACCGGGTGAAGTATGACATCTGGTATATCAAGAACTGGAGATTTACGCTGGATTTGTACATTATTTGGAAAACAGTAGAGAGTTGCTTCTTTACGGATGCGAAGGCGTATTGATTGGGTTAGTTGGTTAGTTGGTGAGTTGATGAGTTGGAGAGTTAGTGAGTTGAAAGGGGAGATGTTTTACCACAGATTTCTCAGATTATTCCGGATTGAATTATTGTACTAATCTGTAGATGAGGATGTGCTGAAACTTAGTTATGTTATCTGGCTCCCCTCCTTCTGGAAGGTTATTCTCCCCCGATAACGGGAGAGTTAAGAGGGGGTGGGTGCCCAACGGGCGGGGTGGTAGGTTTTACGGAACTTTGTATAGCAACATTTTAGCTTTCGCCTACCACCTCCCCCTTCGGGTACTCCTCCTTCCAGAAGGAGGAGAGTCTCAGATACTTACCCTCCCTACGCGGCATCTTGAATTTAATCTGTGTTGTAATCCGTGGTGAACATTGGAATATAACCTTTGTGGAACTCTGTGTCCTCTGTGGTGAAAAAAACACTTTTAATTGAAAATATTTTTTTGAACATTAATTATAAACAGAAATGAGAAAATTTGTATGGAGTATGCTGGTGTTGCTGTCCGTAGGATGGGGTAGTGCATCGGCGCAAGAGATCGTCAGCAGTGACACGACGGTATGTGAAGTCAATCAGACTCCGCAACCGACGGATGATCACTATCGGGTTGTAACAAACCGATTTTGGGACAACTGGTTTATTATGGGAGCCGTGGGTGGACACATGTTTGCCGGAGATGGATGTCAAGGGGTGAGCAAAATGGGTGAGCACTATTCGCCTGACTTCTATATGGGCTTGGGTAAGTGGTTTACGCCCGGTATCGGTGCCAGGGTGCAATTTGGAGTAGGACGTTCACAGGGGCACAGTGATTTTGAAAGTGTATTTGCCTATGGTGAGCCGTTTGAAGAAAACGGGATGCTGCATTGGCGTGCCAGAACAGACTGGTGGGACATCAGCGCACAGGCGATGTTCAACTTGTCAAGATTGATTTATGGATATGAAGGAAAGAATTCCGAACGGTTGAAGAACCAATTCATTTTTACGGTAGGTATCGGAGGTGTGCATCATTTTAATACACCTGCACGACGCAATGAATGGTCCGGACACTTTGAGTTGCAATACAGCCGTTTCTTCAGTAAGAAAAAAGACTGGTCACTGGACTTCAAACTGCATAGCATTCTTTATCAGACTAACTTTGACGGAAAAATCGGAGGACAGTATACTCCGTGGGATGCGAATCACGGAGTGGCAGTGGGCTTTACTTATTACTTCAAAAAACGCCATTGGGACAGATGTATACCGTGCGAGAACCCTGTATACATCAACAACGTGATAGCCGCACCGGCCACCATTGTCAACGAGTGTCCGGAATACGGAGTACTGGAATTCTATGTGTTCTTCCCGAACAACTATTCAGGACGTAACGATGCGCCGACCATGGTGGATGCGCCGGTGAACGCCATCGATTACCTGGCTTCGGGTATCTTTACCCAGACCAAGTTTGACAATACGGATGCAGTGGCTCAGCGTCTGGCATCGGGAGCCAGTCTGTCGGGACTGAAGACTTCGGACATACCGACCCAGAAAGCAGGGGAAGCACCGGAGATTGCAGGGGTGACGCGCGGATATGAAATGTCGCTGTCGCCGATTTCACTGAGTATGGACGCTGAAAGCATGAACCGTTTTAAGGAACAGACCGGTTACTACTATGCACCGATGTACTGTCAGGGAAATATATGGCACTATCGTGTTGATACGGAAACTGCTACCCAGAAACTGCTTAGCGGAGATAACTATAAAGAGGGACAGTCGTTCGGGCTGAACGCACATAGCGGACTGGGCATTGTAGAACAGAACATGCGTCCCGGAGCCGACTCGAAGCTGGTCAGCTTTGCGGATATATATGCGGCTGTAGAGAATAACAAAGGAAATGTGGCACTGGCCAGTGACTCGGCTACGGTGGGCAGACTGAACGAGATTTTTGAAAAGGGACGTCTGCTGTATGTGGTGGCTGAAGGTCTGGCAACCAGCCAGGACAACTACATTGGCGAAAATGCTGAGGAGATTGGTCTGGAACGTAATAAGAAACTGGCTTACAACCGTGCCTTTACGGTAGTGAACTGGTTGAAGACAAATCCGAAATTCAAGAATATGCCTGGAAATGCCTTCCTGGTAAATGCGCTGGTGAACCCGGTTGTGGAACTGAACGATGAAAGTGTTCAGGGATTGAACGCCAAGGTAAAGCGTAGTGTAAAGGTAAGGATATTCTATGCAATTGACTAACGGATTATAAAAAAGTCACCGTGAGGTGATTCGGGAGCCTGCTTTGAGCTTAGCGAAGCCGGGGCAGGCGTTACTTATCTATCGAGATAAGTGATTGTTTGTTTTGTTTGTCAAGCCATGTCGCTTTTTAGCGGCATGGCTTGTTTTCGTTTTGCAAAAAGAGGATGAAAAAGTTTTTTGATAATGAAATTTTGATGGCAGAGATTGCCGGATGGTTGCGGGAAGGAAAAACGGTGACCATACCGGTGAAAGGGAACAGTATGAAACCGTTTTTGACAGACGGACGGGACAAGGTTACGCTGTGTGGCTGTCGGGCTGAAGAACTGTCGCGGGGAGACGTGGTGCTTGCTGGTGTGAACGACGGCGGAAGTACCGTGCTTCACCGGGTTGTAGAACGGCGGGGAACCCGTTTGCTGTTGCAGGGAGATGCCAATGAGACAACGGAAGAGACCGGACTGCAGGAGGTGTTGGGAAAGGCGGTTGCCATGGAACGCAAAGGGCGGACGTATGAAGTGGATGGAAAGGTTTGGCGCTGGTATTCGGCCGTCTGGATGAAGGTGTTGGCTGGCAGGCGTTACCGGCAGAAGGTTCACGGTATGTTGGCTTATTTGAGGCAGGCACTGGGCGGGCATGGCAGGAGTGTAGGGCTGAGCTGCCTGACAGGGGTGCTGTCGGTGGGGCTTTCGCTATTGTTCATCTATTTTTCCAAACAGGCTATTGACGCGGCTACAGAGGGGAGGGCAGAGGAACTTCCGCTTTGGGCTGGTGTGTTGGTCGTGAACATGCTGCTGCAACTGGCGTGCAATGCATGGGACAACTGGGTGGCTGTGCGGGCACAGGTCGGGACGGGAAACGGATTGAGATACCGGATTTTCGGTCACCTGTTGCGGAGTCGCTGGAAGGAACTGGAACGTTTCCATACCGGAGACGTGATGAACAGGGTAGCAGGAGATACGGCAACTCTGACCAGTCTGCTGACGATGACTTTGCCGGCCTTTGTGATTCTGGGCATACAGCTGCTGGCGGCTTTTGCTTTCTTTTACTGGCTGGATGCGCGGCTGGTTTGGCTGGTGGTAGGGATTCTGCCTTTTTTCCTGCTGGGAAGCCGGCTGTACATGAAGCGTATGTATGGCTATGCAAGCCGGATCAGGAGGACGGATAGCCGGATACAGGCGGTGATTCAGGAAAGTCTGCAGCAGCGGAATGTGGTACGGGCTCTGGAAATAGGCAGGAAACGGCTTCATAGACTGGAGGGGGAACAGGAGAGTTTGCGGATGCGCCTGCTGAAGCGTACCCGTTTCTCGATATGGACTCGTGCCTGTGTATCGGGGGCTTTCTCGGGCGGCTATCTGGTGGCATTCTGTTGGGGAGTATGGGGGCTGAGTGACGGCAGCATCACATTCGGTACGATGGCGGCTTTTCTGCAACTGGTGGGGAAGATACAGCAGCCTGTATGGGACATGGCTCGGCTGATTCCTTCGCTGGTGGAGGGGATGGCATCGGTTCGCCGGTTGAGGGAGCTGGAGAGTTTGCCGGAAGAGGAAGCGGGAAGTTCTTTGCGGCTGGCAGAGACGCCGGATGTGGACGTGGAAGGGATAGACTTTGCGTATGCTCCGGGGGACCGACCGGTGTTCCACAACTTTTCGTGCCGTTTCCCGGCCGGGAGCCGTACGGCGGTGATGGGCGAGACCGGAACAGGCAAGACAACATTGGTGCGACTGTTGCTGGCGTTCGACAAACCGCAGGCGGGAGTTATCCGGCTGAGGACGGGAAAGAAGACGGTGGAGGTGTCGGCGCGTACGCGGTGTAATTTTACGTATGTGCCTCAAGGGAACACGTTGTTCAGCGGGACGATCCGTGAGAACTTGCGTATGGGAAATCCGGAAGCGACGGGGGAAGAAATGTGCCGGGCTTTGCGGACGGCTGTTGCGGATTTTGTGTTTGCGTTGCCCAACGGTTTGGATTCGTTTATCGGGGAACAGGGCAGCGGACTGAGTGAAGGGCAGGCGCAGCGAATTGCCATTGCCCGCGCTTTGTTGCGTAACAGTCCGATATTGTTGCTGGACGAAGCGACATCGGCGCTGGATGAGGAGACGGAACGGATATTGATGGAGAACCTGGAGCGGGATTATACGGACCGGACCTTTATTTTTGTAACGCATCATGCGGCAGTGGCGGAGCGGTGCGGACAGGTGGTGAAAATGAAGAATGAGGAATGAGGAATGAAGAGTATACTTCTTTGTAAAAAATCAAAAGAGGTTTTGAGCGAGGCTAATGGGGAAATTTCACCACAGAGGACACGGGGTTGCACAGAGATTATATTTTTTTGTTTGCTTATTTGGAAACAAATAGCTACCTTTGCATTTGAAGTTAAATATGATGGAAGTAAAAAATGTAAAAGTCATATTGAGTGAAGAAGCTGAAAATTTTGTGAGGCTTCAACCTGTTAAAGCGCAGCAGAAAATTACTTATAACATTCGTAAACTGGAAAGTGGAGTAATGGATAATAATCTATTTAAGAAACTGGATAATTCCGAAATCTGGGAGTTGCGCACATTGTTTAGTGGTATATGCTACAGGTTGTTCGCTTTTTGGGATACAGAAACAGAAACACTTGTTGTTGCCACACACGGAATCATAAAGAAAACGCAGAAAACCCCGCAAAAAGAAATACAACGGGCAGAAGAAATAAGAAAAGAATATTTTAACGATAAAAATAATGTATTATGACAAAAATGAAGTTTGCCCCTGCGGACAATCTGGTGGATGAAGTATGGGGGAAAGTAGGGACTCCCGAAAGAGATGTGATGGAAACGCAGCTCAAAGACGAGGTAGATGCTTACTTCGTAGGGGAAGCTATTAAGAACGCACGCCTGAAACAAAACCTCACACAAGAGGAACTTGGTGAACGTATAGGTGTGAAGCGTTCCCAGATAAGCAAACTGGAAAGCGGAAAATGCTCAATCACTCTTTCCACTATGGGAAAGGTATTCCGTGCTTTGGGAATAGCTACCGCCACATTGGACTTAGGCGTGGAAGGGAAAGTCGCTTTGTGGTAGAAATGAAAAATATAATTGCACTTATTCGCTGATCACCACTACTCCTTGCTCCGCTAACTGCCGGATGAGTGCTTCAGTGTCGGCCAGTGCTTCGGGATAGGTGACGTTGTACTCCTCGGTGAGGCATTGGGCGAGGGCTTCGGTGGTGGCAATGCCTTCCTGCAATTTCCGGATGAGGAAGACGGCTGTTTCGTTGATCATCAGCATGTGGGAAAGGTTGATCTGTTCGCCGCATCCGATGAGGATGTGTTCGCCGGCAATGGTACGGATGAGGTAGTCGGGGTGGATGGTTGCTTTCATAAAAGAATGTGGGTTTTGAAAGAAAGAGAGTGTGTCAGAACTCGTAGAATCCACTGATTACTTTTTAACAGATGATTGCTTGAGATGAAAATGTCTGCATCTGTGTAATCGTGGTGAGTTGTGACACACTCTATTATGAAGAATTAGTAAACGTCGTAAATTACTTTGGCACCCGGGATGGTGACTTCGCGGACAGTAGTACCAGAGAGGCTGCGAGTGGTTGAGGTACTACCGGATACAGCATCTTCTGCAGCTTGTTGAGCTTCATCGCCGCCTGCGGCATCCCATGCTTTTTTAAACTCATTGATGTCTATCACAACGCCCAAAGTATAGGTGTGAGAATTTAAAGGAGTAGTGGCAGAACCTGCTCCTAAAGTAGTCTGCAATGCTCCGATATCGCTTGTTAACCATTCCGTGGTAGGCGTTGTACCTTCTTCTCCCAACCAATGCTTTATCAGTATATAGATGTACACATTCCCACCATTTACAGGACTGAATATCAAATTCTCTATCTGCGAAAGGTAGCCAAATCCCTGATAACGTGAACTTATACTTCCGTATGTACTTTGACTGAAAGGTAGGAATTCCTGTCCGACTATATCTCCATTTTCAAATTTATCAACTGGGCCGCTTGAATAATAACCGTTGGGAAATTCATTACTAGCTGTACCAGTCTCAATATTGTAATGGTCGGGAAAACAAGCACCACCCAAGTAAATCTTGATGTACCAATCTTTAAAGTCATCTTCCATGACATTCTTAAAATCTTCCTCACTCATGGTATATAAAGGGAATCCATAGTCAGTATTAAGTTTCGTTTTGTCGTATAGTAACCCTACCGCACCAAAGCCCGCGCAAGCTCGTGTCAGAAATAAATCACCGTTGGTTCTTAAGTCGTCTAAATCTAAATCTATGTAATTTTCTTCGTTGCCACTACGGTATATCTCCTGATTGATGTTTTTGTCGCGGTAGTAGAAATAATATGTTTCATTCATGGGGTCGTTAGCCCATGAACCTTCGGCAATCAGATTATCAGGTAATGCCCATTCATCACTCTTCCAAGATGAGAAGTAGCATTTTTCACCTTTATTGAGGGTGAGTTTTTTTGTACCGTATACCTCACCGTTACCGTCCAGGGGGATGATGGTAGCCGATTGGTCTTCGTGAACCTCTATACGGTAGCGGAATCCTTTGCAGGGACTACCCTCAGTATTTTCGCAGTTGTCGTGGACGGGGATATACAGACTTTCATTTTGACTTATCTTATGGAGATAAATGTAGTCGTAGTCGTAATTTTCGTCAAATAAATAATCATTAGTAATGCCACGTGTTCTTGCTTCGTTTGTGGAGTTCAGGTCTTTGCCAACATAATATATCCCTGGTTCCACCCAACGAATCTCTTCATCTTTGTCCGTACAGGAAAGGGCGATTGCGCACAATCCTGCCATTAACGCCATATAGGTAATAAACTTTTTCATCTTCATAATAATATATTTATCTGGATCCTCCCCATTGAGAATTAGGCCCTACTCGGTTCCACGAATTATCAGTTGTATTTCTAATTTCGACTGAATTAGTTAATTTTCCATGCGTCACATTGAGGCACTTTGTATAACTTGTTGTCGTTACCGTCTGGCAAACAGCCTCACTGAACTCCCATTCCACCAGCTTTATACTTGGTTTAGTGTATTCTTTCTTTTTCATATCCATTTTATTCTCTTTTTAAACTCAAATATTCGATGCAAAAGTAAGGATTCATAATGAAAATCAGAAAGTTGGAGGAGAAGAATGAGTGCCAAATGGTCATGTTGATGTGTCAGAAAGTCAAAGGAGGGGCACCACGGAGGACACGGAGTAGCACAGTTGAAAGAAAGAGGCATTTGTGACACTTGTGTGATACAACAAAGAGGTAGGGGTGAAAGCTTATTTCGACCTTTTTGACTAAAAGATTTTGGTAGATTAGGATAGATGATGTACCTTTGTATACAAAGGTTATTCTAAAGTAGTATTCCAATAAATTATATCACAGGAAATATGACTATGCTATATCCGGTTGGTATTCAGAGCTTCAAAGAAATTCGCGAAGGCGGATATTTATATGTGGACAAGACTGCATTGATGTATCATCTTGTGTCCACAGGAAAATACTATTTTCTTAGCCGTCCTCGCAGGTTTGGCAAAAGTCTGTTGACTTCCACGCTGGAGGCATATTTTAAAGGTGAGAAAGAGCTTTTTAGAGGACTTGCCATTGAATCTTTTGAAAAGGACTGGACGGAATATCCTGTACTGCATATCGATTTCAGCGGAGTTGCCTACAAGGCTGAATCTGATCTTCAGAAGATGTTGAATCAGGTTCTGACCGAATGGGAAGACAAATACGGAATAACCGCTCAGTCCGATCTTCTGGGACTCAGATTCAGACAGATTATTGATGCAGCATACGAAGTAACCGGACATAAAGTGGTAGTCCTTATTGACGAGTATGGCAAGCCGATTGAAGACAACCTTACGAATGAAGAATTAAGAGAAACATACAGAGCTGTACTTCAGGGATTTTACAGTACCCTGAAAGTCAAGGATGAAAAGATTAAGTTCGCTTTTCTGACGGGCGTGTCTAAAATAGGTAAAGTCAGTGTGTTCAGCGGAATGAACAACTTGAAAGACATATCTATGGTATTTCAGTATGCAGAACTTTGTGGTATTTCTGAAACTGAACTACAGAAATTCTTCGATGAAAGTATTGCGATAATGGCTGCTGAGCATAAAATTTCAAAGGAAACATGTTACCGGAAACTTAAAGAACAGTACGACGGGTATCGTTTCCACCCAGACAGTGAGGGGGTATATAATCCATTTAGTCTTTTAAACTCTCTGCAAGACAGGGAATATGGAAACTATTGGTTTGAGACTGGTACGCCCTCTTTGCTTGTCGATGTGTTGCGAAAGACAACGTTTGACATTACGACTCTTGATAATCAGGAAGTGATTGCATCGTCTCTCAATGGGGCTGATTCTATCGTTGATAATCCGGTTCCACTTTTGTTTCAGACGGGTTACCTGACAATTAAAAGTTACGATCCGGACAGTAGACTATACACGCTTGGATATCCAAACGGAGAGGTAAAAGAAGGGTTCCTTAATTCGCTGATTACTTATTATCTGCGTTCATCGAATCCCGAAGAAAGTAAACGCGACCAATCCGCGCAAATTGTACAAAATAGGAATTAACTTCTCTACCGCTACCCGTTGCATTGAAGACTGGAAAATCGTGGGATAAAAGGGACATGCCGCATGGTGCTCCCCTCTCTTTGGGAGAGGGGGTGGGGGTGAGGCCCCCTACCTCTTCTTCCCATACAGCTTATCGATCAGGTCCGTACGGCCGATGCGGCGAAGCTCGTTGAGGATGTTTTTGCGTTCTTCGGGTTTGTACCAGAAGAAGAATAGGCGCTGGGCCAGTTTCTCGCGTTGGGTACGGGCACTGAACACGGGTTCGAGGGTGTAAGGATGGTAGCCCGTATACCATGTTTCGGTGGAGACCGTCATGGGGGTGGGCGTGAAGTCCTGCACCTGCTCCAGTTGGAAGTTCAGACGACGGGTGATGACGGCAAGCTCGGCCATATCTTCTTCCTTGCAGCCGGGATGGCTGGAGATGAAGTAGGGAATGAGCTGCTGGCGCAATCCTTCCTGACGGTTGATGGCATCGAACTGCTTCTTGAAGGTTTCGAACTGGTTGAACGACGGTTTCCGCATGATGCGGAGCACACGGTCGGACGTATGTTCGGGTGCTACTTTCAGTCGGCCGCTGACATGACGGGCAATAAGCTCGTGGGTATACTGACGGGTGCTGCGGTTGATTTCCGGGTCTTTGCTTTCGTGCAACAGCAGGTCGTAGCGTACGCCACTGCCGATGAACGACTTCTTGATGCCCGGCAGGGCGTCGACAGCATGATAAATGTCGAGCAGCGGGCGGTGGTCGGTGTTCAGATTGGGGCACACCTGCGGATGGATGCACGACGGACGCTTGCACTTGTGGCAGAGCTCGGGATTGTTGCCATGCATGCGGTACATGTTGGCACTGGGTCCACCCAGGTCGCTGAGGTAACCTTTGAAGTCGGGCAGCTGCATGATGGCCTTGACTTCGCGCAGGATGCTTTCCTTGGAGCGGCTGACGATGAACTTGCCCTGATGGGCAGAGATGGTGCAGAAAGCGCAGCCTCCGAAACAGCCCCGATGGATGTTGACCGAAAACTTGATCATGTCGTAGGCGGGGATGCGTTTTCCCTTGTACTTGGGATGCGGCAGCCGGGTATAGGGCAGATCGAACGAGTGGTCGAGTTCGGCTTCGGTAAGCGGCGGATAGGGCGGATTGACGACGACCGTCTGACGGCCTACTACCTGCAGGATGCGCGAAGCGGCGTACTTGTTGCTCTCTTCCTCGATGTGCCGGAAGTTGGCCGCCTGTTTCTTCTTGTCTTTCAGGCATTCTTCGTGAGAGAAGAGAAGGATGTCGTCTTCGTGCGAAACAGGATGGGCATCGAGGTAAGCCATCTGGGGAATGTCGGCAATACATTGCCGGAAGTGCGGACCGACGGTACATGGTTCGGTACCGGCAGCGGACAGCCGGCGGACAAGCTCGACAACAGGCTTTTCGCCCATGCCGTAGATGAGGGCATCGGCACCGCTGTCTACCAGAATGCTGGGCAGCACCTTGTCCTGCCAGTAGTCGTAGTGCGTGAGCCGGCGCATACTGGCTTCGATGCCTCCGAGTACGACGGGAACATCGGGATAGAGGCGCTTCAGTATTTGGCTATAGACGATAGACGGATATTCGGGCCGCATGTCCGGACGGGCATCGGGAGTATAGGCATCGTCGCTGCGCAGACGCTTGTTGGCCGTATATTTGTTGACCATGGAGTCCATGCAGCCGGCACTGATGCCGAAAAACAGGCGGGGGCGTCCCAGCTTCTTGAAATCGCGCAGGTCGTCGCGCCAGTTGGGTTGGGGTACAATGGCTACCCGCAGGCCTTCGGCTTCGAGGATACGGCCAATGACAGCCGCACCGAACGAGGGGTGGTCTACGTAAGCATCGCCGCTGAAAAGGATGACATCCAATTCGTCCCATCCACGGAGTTCCACTTCTTTTTTGGTAGTGGGCAACCAGTCTGTAAGCCGGTATTCTTTCATGGGCGGGGAGAGGGGATGAATTGTAAAGTCAGCTGTTCGCCGTTGTAGATTTCGCGGAAGCCGATCTGCTGCTCTGAAAGATATTCCTTCAGGTCGTTGAATGCCAGGGAATCATCCATGATGATTTCCAACTGCTCGCCTTCGGCTGCTTCGCATATCGCTTTCATGGCGGGGATGAGTGGACTGTAATGCCGTTGTCCGCAGGTATTGACTGTTTTCATTCTTCTTCGTCTTCTTCTGAGGGCGTCTGGTTGGGAAGCCATTGGAGGTACAACTTGATGAGTTGCTGCAGGCCAAATGCCTTCATATTGTTGTGGTAGATGACGTCGATGCACAGGTCGAGCAGGTCCTTGCAGTTCTCTTCCTGAGAAGCAATCAGGGAACGGATGTTCAGTTTCAGTTTGTCGAGAACGGTTTCGTCGACAATGCCGTTGCTGTCAATCAGATGGCGGAAAAGACCGTATCTTTCGATTGTAGAGAGATTCTCGTCGGAAACCTCGATGCTGCGTGTCCCGCTGGGGTTGGCTTGTATGGTGTACATGGCTTTTGAGTTTTTAAGTTTTAAGTTTTTGAGTTCTTAAGTTTTTGAGTTTCTGAGTTCTTGAGTTTTTGGGTTTTGAGTTTGTAAGTGATCGTTTTACTTTAACTTAAAAATTCATCAACTCATCAACTTAAAAACTCAAAAACTTAAAAGCTCATTAACTCTTTCCGTATTTCGTTTGTGGCAAAGATAGAAGTTTTTTTTGATTATTCAAAAAACTTCAGTATGGATGCCATGATGCCTGCCCTGTCTGATTCGGAACGGATAGACTCGAAGGGGAATCCCATGACGAACGTCCGGTAATCGTTTCCTTTGTAGGCAATGGCCGAGGCGGTACGGCTGTCGGTGTAGACCATAGCGGCAAAGGCGGATGCAGTGGGTTGGAGGCAGTCGGCCGAAGCGATGGGGCAGGTCGAACTGTTGGGGGCACTGGGAATGCTCAGGTTGCGGCCCAGGCCCTGAACGGAAATCGGATTGCCGCCGGGTTTGAACTGTCCGGCATATCTGTATTTCAATACATCCTGTGTGAATGTGCGTTCGCCTTGCGAGCTGTTCATGTCGCTGGCAACGTATGCACCGCTGACCAGCAGACGGCCGCCTGACTGGCAGTAGGAAGTGAGAGCCCGCTGCATGGGGGAGGAGAAAGTCTTATAATAGACATTGCGGGCAGGATTGCTGTCGCGGTCGTCTTTCTCCATGCCCAGGATATAGTCGACGATGGGATAATCTTCGAGGCTGACGTGTCCTTCTTCGACGGCTTCGTCGCTGCACGATACGAAGCTGTATCTGCCTGCGGCCTGTATGGCCTTGCCGTGGATGAAGGGATAGTCGAAACGGTTGCCTGCTATTTTTATTCCTTCCAGTTCGTCGCCGCTTTCGCCCAGGGTGGTGCCGGCATTCTTACGGTTGAAGTCCTGCTGGTAGCCGCAGAGGGAAATGTCGTAAAGGTAAGGTACGCCGATATCCTGTGTCAGGTCGAACCCTGCCTGCACATCGTTGCTGAGGACGGCAGGACCACTGATGCGGTCGAATCCGTTGACGATGAGCACCTGTTTTTCTTCGTGGCGGGCTTTGTAGACCGACAGAATCTCGGACGGAAAACTTTCACCGCCCCGGTTGACGGCAGTCACTTTGAAAGAATAGATGATGCCCGGTTCTATCTTCATGGTATAGGAGGGACTGCTGACGCGTACACCGTTGTCGAAACCGCCTCGTCCGATGCGTGTGTAGACAATGTATTCGTGTGGGGTGGCTGTCGGTTCGGCAGGGTCTTCGACCGGTTTCCAGGAAAGTTCGACTGTGTTCTTTTTACGACCGAACTGAGCGGCAAAGCGGTTGACCGGTAGGGGCTGTACGACATAGGGGCGGTCGTGCTGGGTGCACAGATATTTCAAAATGGCTTTGTAGAGCGAGCGTCCGACGGTGAATTTGAAATGCGGGTCGTGTCCCAGCCGCATGTCGGCAAAGTTCTGGTGGGACAACAATTCGACAATGGTAGAGGGGACGACGGGGAGGCGGGTTTCGCTGTAGTTGCGGTTCCACATGCTGCGGCGTGTCCAGTCGACGTTGAACGTAGAGCGGAGGTCGCGCTGGAGTTGGGAGAGCAGCAGGTCGGAGAGGTCGCGGGAAGCATAGCGGTCGGTACCGGCACCCAGTGGCTCGTCGACGGTACGGGCGGTATAGATGCCCAGGGTACCGATGATACAGTCCTCCTTGCTGACTCCGGCGTCGCTGTGAAGTGCCATGCTCATTTCGAACGGGATGCCCTTGCCCGGCTCATTGGGGTTGAAGACGGAGCCACCGGACAGGTAGTTGATGGTGCGCGAACGGGCGTTGATGTCGTCGGCATAGTCGTTATCGGCTTCGGGACGGCCGTAGACCTGTGCAGGCATGCCGGCCCATTGGGCAGCGTAACGGGCTCCTTCGAGGTAGCGGGGAAGTCCGCTGGTCTGTCCACCCCGGGCTATGTTCCCCATTCCTCCTCCGAAGCGGACTGCATCGGCACAGACCACCCCGTTTTCCTGACTTTCGTTGCTCAGCACAACCATGCCGTAATCGTTGACTCCCTTATCGAACGAGAACGTGCCCAGATAAACCCAGGTACCGCCACCGATTTGCTGGTTGACTTTGAACTCGGTGACTCCACCGTTGTGAAAGACCAGGTATTTGGCATCGCTGACGCTTTCGGGCAAGGTCTGGTAGGATACGTATACGGCATATTCGCCGGTTTCGGGGATGTCGGGAATCCATTCGGCGAAGGCTTTTTCTTTTTTCTTTTCGGTGCGGGCAAAGCGGGCAGTGCCGTCGGTAAAGGGATTCTCTCCATCCCGGTAGACGGTTTTCCGCCAGGCGAATCCTGGCAGGGAGGCATCAGTCCAGCGGGCTTTCCGGCTTTTCTCTTCGAAATAGATGGAACGCGTCTTTACGGGAGCACCGTCGTTGTCGACGATGACTTCGTGGGACTGTGTGTCGCGCTCGCGTGGCGTATAGACACAGGCTCCGGCGTTTTCGAGCATGGGGATGAGGTAGGGCAATACAAAGGACTGGGTGAACTGATCTTCGGTGGTGCAGAACAACCGGGGACGTTGCCAGCCCCATTGGTTCTTGCTGTTGATGTAGTACTGACCGTGACTTTGCCAGATGGCGATATGACGTCCGGCAAGGCCGCGGGTGATGTCGTAAGGACGGGAAAGGCTACTGACCCACGGAGCAGTCTTGGATTCGAGGTTATGAAACAGGCGTTTCTTGTCTTTTTTCCCTTTGCGGTAGAAGTTGGGAATAAGGTCTTCGATGCTTCGGCCTTCGGCATACAGAGTAATGTCGAAATAGTTCACCGGTCCGGGCAGAAGCTGGCGAATGCTGCGATAGATTCCGTCGGCGATTTCGGGGCGGAAAGGCTGGTTGGCAAAGCGGTCGCCGGCATAAATATGTATCTCTTTCCGGGAATAGTCGATGCGGAAACTGTCTAGGCGGCATGTGCCGAGACGGGTAGCCGAGCAGGTGTAGTTGTGGAAAAAATTCTGTAGCCGCTCTTCGACATTGCGTTCAATGTCTTGTGCGTGCAAACTGGCGGCTGCCAGACAAAGAAGAAAAGAAAACGCGAATTTCTTCATCGGGAAAATTCTTGTAATAAAGTGACAGGAAAGGAGGATGTGTCAAAATGGGGAAGTATATTCATTATGTTAATGTCATCCTGAACGAAGTGAAGGATCTTGATACATGAATAACTGTTTTCGAGATTCTTCGCTTTGCTCAGAATGACAAAATAACAAAAGGTCAGCCACTTTGGGCTTTGGTACACTCTCCTTTATAGAGGAATGTATTCGACGAAAGCTTCCATGGCTTCGTAGCTGGCCAGACCCAGTTTGTTGTACAGGTTGGCTGTGGCGCGGTTGCGGTCTTCGCTGCGTTGCCAGAACAGACGTTCGTCGTTGCCCAGGAACGGGGCGCTTTCCATCTGCGACTGATGCTTGAGGATAGAGTTACGTTTAGCACGCAGTTCTTCCGGACTGATGGGTACTGCCATTTCGATGTTCTCGATTTCCCACTCGGCCCATGCTCCGCGGTACATCCAGATGCGGCAATCCTTCAGCCATTCGGCATCTTCTTCCTTTTCGAGATCGATAGCGGCAAATACGGCATCGGTGCAGACACGGTGTGTGCCGTGCGGGTCGGCCAGGTCACCGGCTACGAATATCTGGTGAGGCTTCACTTCGCGCAACAGGTTACGTACGATTTCCACATCGGCTTCGCTGATAGGGTTCTTCTGGATTTTGCCGGTTTCGTAGAAAGGCAGATCAAGGAAGTGGCAATGGTCGAGGGGAATGTTGTTGTACGTGCAGGCTGTACGTGCTTCGCCCCGACGGATCAGTCCCTTGATGGTCAGGATGTCGCGCGTGTCCATGTCGCCGTCTTGCTTTTCGCGCAGGTATTTGCGGATTTCAGCGTATTTTTCGTTGATTACCTGGTCCTCGCTGTTATTGAAAAGCTGGTTGAAACCGTTGATGAAATGCAGGAAACGGATCACTTCCTCATCGCCTACGGCAATGTTGCCGGAAGTTTCGTAAGCTACATGTACATCGTGCTTCTGTTCTACCAGACGGCGGATGGTGCCTCCCATAGAAATGACATCGTCATCGGGATGGGGAGAGAAGACAATGACCCGCTTGGGATACGGATTGGCACGCTCGGGACGGTACGTATCGTCGGCGTTGGGCTTACCACCCGGCCATCCGGTGATGGTGTGTTGCAGGTCGTTGAATATCTTGATGTTGACATTGTAGGCAGAACCGTAGAGTGCCAGCAATTCGCTCAAACCGTTCTCGTTATAGTCTTTGTTGGTCAGTTTCAGGATAGGTTTGCCGGTAAGCTGACACAGCCAGACAATGGCACTCCGGATGAGCTTGTCGTTCCACTCGCATGAAGTGACCAGCCACGGGCGTTGGATACGGGTCAGGTTGGCAGCTGCTGACAGGTCGATGGCGATGTGCGCATTGTTGTGGGTCTGCAGGTAAGATGCCGGAATTGTATCGGTGATGTTGCCTTCGACACACTCTTTGATCATTTGCGCCTTTTCTTCACCCCAGGCCATCAGGTATACTTTCTTTGCAGCGAGAATGGTGGATACGCCCATGGTGATGGAGCTGATGGGAGTATTTTCGATGTTGCCGAACATCTTGGAAGCTTCGTTGCGTGAAGCGTTGTCCAGCAAAATCAGACGGGTGGTGGAATTCAGTCGCGATCCGGGCTCGTTGAAGCCAATGTTACCAACACGTCCGATGCCCAGCACTGCAACGTCGATGCCTCCAAAGCTTTCGATGCGCTGTTCGTACAGGCGGCAATATTCGAAAATGGTATCTTTGGCGATGCTGCCACTGGGGCTGAAAATATTCTGCGGGTCAATGTCTACGTGGTTGAGCAACATTTCCTTTAAAGAATTGAGGTTGCTGCTTACCGCATTTTCTGACAATGGGTAGTATTCGTAAAGATTGAACACAATGACGTTGCGGAAGCTCAGTCCTTCTTCACGATGCATACGGATGAGGGCTGAATATACGTTACGCGGAGAATTGCCACCGGCTAAGGCCAGCACACAGAAGCGGCCGGCTTTCTGCTTGTCACGGATGATCTGCGCAATGTCGAGAGCAACCTGGTTGGCACCTTCTTCGGGTGATTCATAAATGTCTGTCGGTATCTTTTCCAGCCGGGTAAGGACTGAACGTTCGAAAGCATTCTCAGGTCTGTAGTACCTGGGGGATACTCTGTTGAGAGTGATTTGAGAACTTAGATTGGTTTTCATAAACTTGTGATATTATAAATGGTTATAATCGTTTTTGAGTCTTTAAGCTGATGAGTCGCAGATTGGGTATGCTCTTGTAGAAACTTAAATCTGAAAAACAAACAAACTTGCCAACTCAAAAACAGATAAACTTGCAAACTTAAAAATATCTTTATGAGAGTGTATTGGTTTCGGGGATCAACCGGCCCATAGCCCATACTGCTCTGATCTTGAGATCGTCGTCCATGACGATGATATCGGCATCTTTTCCTTTCTGGAGTGAACCTTTGCGGTCGTAGACTCCCATGATACGCGCCGGTGTTTCCGAAGCCATACGTACAGCATCGGCCAAAGGTATGTCGGCCTTTTGCACCATTGTACGTATCAGACGGTCCATTGTGGCAATACTGCCGGCCAGTGCGGAACGGTCGGCCAGCTTGCATACACCGTCTTCGATGATGACGCGAGGGTCGAATGCTTCCTGGCTGTCGCTGGCTGCGCAAGCCAATGCATCGGTGATGAGACAGGTGCGTTCCACACCTTTTATCTTGTAGACAAGGCGCAGGATCGTGGGAGGCACATGTATGCCGTCGGCAACTACTTCTACTGTCATGTCGTCCAACAGGTAGATACTTTCTACTGTACCTTCGTACTTGTATTCACGACGCTTGTGGAATCCGGGCATGGCATTGTAGAAATGAGTGGCATGCGTATATCCGGCTTCGTAGGCTGTGCGGATGTCTTCGAATTCAGCCTGTGTATGGGCGACTGATGCCAGTATGCCTTTGGCTGAAATATATTTGCCAAACTGCATGGCGCCCGGTAACTCGGGAGCTGCATCCCATCGCTTGATACAATTCCATTTTTCTACAATGGGAATATATTCATTGGGGTCGGGGTTTTTGATGTTTTCGGGCATCTGACCACCGGCCATTGCCATATTCAGATAATGGCCTTCGAGATGCAGACCCAATATGGGGCTGTCTTTTTCCTGCATCAGTTTCGTACATGTTTCAGCAGCCTGTTCGATCATAGGCACTGTGGATGAAGACAAGGTGGGGAAGATACTGGTTGTGCCGTAACGCATGTGCGTGTCTACAGCTGTGCGGAATGCATCTTCCGTACATTCCATAAAGTCGCGTCCTCCTCCGCCATGGGCATGGATTTCTACACCACCAGGCAGTACATACATGCCTTTGACATCGATCAGTTGGGCGCCGATTACGGCGAGGTCGCAATTGGTTACTTCCAATATTTTATTGTCCCTTATCAATACGGAACCGTCTTTAAGCCATCCTTGAGGAGTAAGGATGCGTGCGTTGATTAATTGAGTCAACATAGGATTTAGTTGGTTAGTTTATTAAGATTAAGTATTTTCTTGCTTGTGTGATAAAAACACACTTCAAAATACAAATGTAGGGACTTTTTGCCTATGTTGCACTCATTTATTGCAGGTATTTTCTTTAAAAAGTCAAAATAAAGCTGTCAAAAGATATAGGACGCATTGGAAAATGATAGAAATATGTGCCTTTGAACGCTTTCAAATTAGGTTTGGCTAAAAAAAACTGGGATTGCTGTAGTTTAAATTTCTTTAAAAAGAAGGCTCTATGCAGATATTTCTTTATGTTTGGGGTGTTATATACTTAAGTCTTGGATTTATTAAAATTAGCAGGGTGCAAAGGGCCTATGATTAAGCATTAAAAGCGGGAAATGAGATGTTGCTATGCTGTTGCTCTTGACTTTGGCAAAGTGAGTGTCTCTATAACGATTTAACTTTGGGAAGAATATCAAACAACGTAACTTAAATATTTAACCGTTTATGAAAAACTGGAGAATTGAAGCGATTATTATCGCCATCGGTATCATTATGCTGGGTGTGATGATACGAAACGGTATCAACGATTTTAGAGAAAAAGATCGGGTGGTAACAGTGAAAGGATTGGCTGAAATGGAAGTTCCGGCTGATAAAGTTGTATGGCCCCTGATGTATAAGGACATCGGGAATGATCCGGCTGTGCTGTATGCTAATCTGGAACAGAAAAACAAGGCAATTGTGCAGTTCCTGAAATCGAACGGAATCGGTGATGATGAAATCAGCATTGCACCGCCCGAAGTAATAGATATGCAGGCCGAACGGTATGCCGACCGTAATGTGAACTATCGTTATAATGCCACTTCGGTGATAACCGTGACATCAAAAAATGTGGATAAAGTGCGTAAATTGATGGCAGAGCAGGCCGAACTGATGAAACAGGGAATCACGATAACGGGAGGGGATTACCGGTATAATGTAGTGTATGAGTTTACGGGACTGAATGAGGTAAAGCCTCAGATGATAGAAGAGGCAACCAAGAATGCACGGGCCGCGGCTGAAAAATTTGCCAAAGACTCGGACAGCAAGCTGGGTAAGATACGGAATGCGTCGCAGGGGCAGTTTACGATTACCGATCGTGACGCCAATACACCTTATATTAAAAGTATACGTGTGGTGACTACCGTGAATTATTATCTGAGAAAATAGAAAAACGGTCGGCATCTTGCCATACGGGAAACTTCTTCCGGAAGTTTTGCAGTTGACTGAAAGAGAGTGTTGCGGTCGCAATGCTCTCTTTGTCGTTAGGGACGGATGCCAGCACTTCTCCCTTGGGCGAGTACAAGATGCTTCCTCCGTTGTAGATAAGTCCGTTTCCGTCTGTACCGATCCGGTTTACTCCGCATGTGTAGCAGAGGTTTTCCTGGGCGCGTGCCTGAAGCAGGATATCCCAGGCATTGCGGCGGGAAGAGGGCCAGCTGGCTACATAAATTAGCAGATCGTATTCGTTGTCGACATTGCGGCTCCATACCGGGAAACGCAGGTCGTAACAAATTAGCAGTAGAATGTGCCAACCTTTGTAAGTGATGATTGGACGTTGGTTGCCAGCTGTGTATTGTTCGCCTTCCATGCCGATGCGAAACAGATGCCGCTTATCGTAAAAATGGCTTTCGCCTTCGGGGGTAAGAAAAAAGCCACGGTTGTAATAGTGTTGTACCGAAGCGGGGTCGGAATCGCTTGCAATGAAACTCCCGGTAATGGCCATTTGGTATTGTTTGGACCATTGCTGCAGGGTGGTAATGCTCTCTCCGGTCACAGGTTCAGCCAAGGCTGCGGGTGACATGCTGAAACCGGTCGAGAACATTTCGGGCAAAACAAGGATGTCCGTTTTGCCACAGAGGGATTGCAGCTTCTCGTGTACGCGGCGAAGGTTTTCTGTTTTGTTTTCCCAAATGATATCTGTTTGCAGAAGGCTGATGCGTAATGAGTCCATGGTAGGGGTGCGTGATAGAAGTTTGTTATACATCTCCAATCGTGAAATTGGCAGGATGTTTGCCCCGGAATGCCTTGAAGTAAAGCTTTATTTCGCGCATTTCCTTTTCGAAATCTCCTGTAGGGATGACTACTTTGGTGGCATAGATTGTTTTTGACGGATAGTCTACTCCGATGAGTACAATGGGTACCTGCGCTTTCAGGGCAATGTAGTAAAAACCTTTTTTCCATTCCGGATTGGCCTTGCGTGTACCTTCGGGCGTAATGGCCAAATGAAACTGGGTGCTGTTGGCAAATCGTTCAGCCATCTGGTCGACCATGGAAGTTCTTTTATCACGATTGACCGGGATGCCACCGATCGCTTTGAAAAATATGCCTAAAGGGAAGAAAAACCATTCTTTTTTCATCATGAAGCAGGCTTTCCGTCCAAGTGAACCGTAGAACAGCTTTCCGATGAAAAGATCCCAATTGGACGTATGAGGAGCGGCACAAATTACGCACTTGTCGTAATTGGGCACTTCCAGACGGGTTTTCCATCCCAATAGGCGGTAAAAGATGAAGCTATAAAAGGATTTCTTCATTTTTATCCTAATTTGCTCATGGCATCAATAATCTCGTTCACTTTAGCGTTGAAGTCTGAATGGAATTTTTTATAGAATCCTTTTACATTGCCCGGTTCGGTGTGGCTGATGCGACTGATGAACTCGTCTTGCATGTTCAGAATTTCGCCCATCAGTTCGTCAGCTTTCTGCTTGTCTGCTCCCGGAACAAATTTACTGATAACCAGACATTCGGTAAACAACTCTCCTGCAATATAGTTAACGCTCTTCTTCAAATTCTTTCTGCTTGCCATAAATTTCCGTTTTTTAAGTGAATAATTGGTTTTCCAAAAATATAGAAGGCTCGATTCTTTACAGGCCAGGACGAAATTGAATGATTCTTTCCTGCAAATAAAAAGCCTGCTAAAAAATCATTGCCTTTTATTTTCGGTAAAGATACTACTTTTTTATCAATAAAAGGAAAAAAGAAAATATTTTTAGAACAACGCTTGGGCATATTTGTGTTTGCCAGAGAATGGGGTGGTGTGGAAAAAGTCTACAGGCTGATGTGGAGTTTCTACACAATCCACATTGGCGGATTGGTTGGACGGAAGGATTTTAATATGGCTTTATTTGTTGAAAACGAGAGATTTGAAGATCTTTGTATTCCTTAAGCCGGTTTTGGCATCGGACTTGCATTCTTATATCAGAAAATAACAGGGTTAAATTTAATAAACAAACAAGCATGAAACTGTTTTTTACAAAAAAAGAATTGAAGCTGAAGAGAAAGAGAGTTATAGGCATGGTTGCCTGTATGGCTGTATTGGTGGGCGGATACATCATCTGGACATGGCCTGAAAAAGTTCAACCTCAAGTTCCTATTGTAATGGTAGAACCTGCTGCTACCGAGGATGTAGAAATTTACGGCGATTATGTGGGACGTATCAGAGCACAGCAATTTGTGGAAGTACGTGCACGTGTGGAGGGTTTCCTCGAAAGCATGGAGTTTGCCGAAGGTACTTATGTGACCAAAAATCAGGTTTTGTTTGTCATAGACCCCAAACAATATCGTGCCAAAGCTGATAAAGCGCGGGCACAGTTGCGTAAAGATTCGGCTTCGGTAAGAAAAACCAAGCGCGATTTGGAACGTATACGTCCTTTGTTCGAACAAAACGCTGCCAGTCAGCTCGATCTGGACAATGCTATTGCGGCTTATGAAACGGCCGTGGCCAGCATGGGTATGAGTCAGGCCGATCTGGATCAGGCAGAACAGGAATTGGGATATACGTGGGTGCGCTCGCCGATATCGGGACACATCAGTGAACGTTATGTCGATCTGGGTACGCTGGTGGGTACGGCTGGAAAATCATTACTGGCTACAGTGGTCAAGAGTGACACGGTGCTGGTAGACTTCAGTATGACAGCACTCGACTATCTGAAAAGTAAAGAACGTAACGTAACTTTGGGACAGAAAGATTCCACCCGTTCGTGGCAGCCTACTGTTACCATTACTTTGCCTGATAATAGTGTGTATCCTTATAAAGGTTTGGTGGACTTTGCCGAACCGCAGGTTGATCCTAAAACAGGTACTTTCTCGGTTCGTGCCGAGATGCCTAATCCTGATCGGGTGCTTCTGCCTGGACAGTTTACCAAGGTAAGATTGCTGCTCGACGTACGTGAGAATGCAACCGTCATTCCGCAAAAGTCGCTTATTATAGAAAAAGGTGGTGCGTATGTGTTCGTCATGCGTCGTGATTCGACAGTGGAACGCCGCTTTATCGAACTGGGACCTGAGTTCGGAAACAGTGTAGTTGTAGAGCGTGGATTGGCACATGGTGAAATGGTAGTGAGTGAAGGCTATCATAAACTCAGTCCGGGTATCAAGGTACGGGTAGGAGAAGCTGTGCCTTCTCAGGAAGAGGAAGAGAATAAGAAGTCATAACCTAAACGCAGAACCAGTAGCATGAAAGTAAGTTTTTTTATAGACAGGCCCGTTTTTTCGGCTGTCATATCTATATTGATTGTCATTGTGGGTATCATCGGTCTGACGATGCTCCCTATTGACCAGTATCCTCAGATTACTCCGCCGGTTGTGAAGATCAGCGCATCGTATCCGGGAGCCAGCGCACTGACCGTGTCGCAGGCTGTGGCTACTCCGATCGAACAGGAATTGAACGGTACGCCGGGTATGCTTTACATGGAGTCGAACAGTTCCAATTCAGGAGGTTTTTCGGCAACCGTTACATTTGATATTTCTGCCGATCCTGACTTGGCGGCTGTAGAAATTCAGAACCGTATCAAGCTGGCAGAATCGCGTTTGCCGGCCGAGGTGGTGCAGAACGGTATTGAAATAGAAAAGCAGGCAGCCAGTCAGTTGATGACGCTCTGCTTGACGTCGGATGATCCTAAATTTGACGAAATCTATTTAAGTAACTTTGCTACCATTAATGTGCTCGACCTGTTGCGCCGTATTCCCGGAGTAGGACGTGTGTCGAACATCGGAAGCCGTTATTATGCCATGCAGATCTGGGTGGATCCGGCTCGTCTGGCCAATTTTGGTCTGACAGTGCAGGATGTACAGAATGCATTGAAGGATCAGAACCGTGAATCGGCTGCCGGTGTATTGGGTCAACAACCTGTCACAGGACTTGATATTACAATTCCTATTACTGCTCAGGGACGTTTGTCCAGTGCGGCCGAGTTTGAAGAAATTGTGCTTCGTGCCAATGCTGACGGTTCACTGATACGTTTGCGCGATGTAGCACGTGTTTCGCTGGAAGCGCAGTCGTACAATACGGAGAGTGGTATCAACGGTGGAAATGCAGCAGTGTTGGGTATATACATGCTGCCGGGAGCCAATGCCATGGAAGTGGCCGAGAATGTGAAGAAAACAATGTTGGAAATCAGCAAGAGTTTTCCCGAAGGCCTGTCGTATGAGTTCCCCTTCGATATGACGACTTACATATCGGAATCTATCCACGAGGTGTATAAAACGCTGTTCGAAGCATTATTCTTGGTAATTGTGGTGGTATTCCTTTCGCTGCAGAGCTGGCGTGCTACCGTGATTCCGATTGTAGCTGTGCCTATCTCGCTGATCGGTACTTTCGGATTCATGCTTATCTTTGGATTTTCGCTCAATATATTGACTTTGTTGGGATTGGTGCTTGCCATCGGTCTGGTGGTGGATGATGCCATTGTGGTTGTGGAGAATGTAGAGCGTATTATGGAGGAGGAACATCTGAACGCTTACGAAGCCACCAAGAAAGCCATGGACGGACTGACCAGTGCTTTGATAGCCACTTCGCTTGTTCTTGCTGCTGTGTTTGTGCCGGTTAGCTTTTTGTCAGGTATTACAGGACAGTTGTATCGTCAGTTCAGTGTGACGATTGCTGTGTCGGTATTGCTTTCGACAGTAGTGGCATTGACGCTGAGCCCTGTGATGTGTTCGCTGATCCTGAAGCCGACTGATCCCAATAAGCCTAAAAACCGTGTGTTCCGTGCCATTAACCGCTGGCTCGACTTGGGCAATCACCGTTATGTGGCTATTATCAAGCGTGTCATTAAGAATCCGCGTAGAGTGATGGCTGGTTTTGGAATGGTGCTGGTGCTTATCTTTGTATTTTATCGACTGATACCGACCAGCTTCTTGCCTGTAGAAGATCAGGGGTATTTCACAGTAGAGCTGGAAATGCCGGAAGGTACTACTTTGGAACGTACACGTACTGTGACAGACCGCGCCATAGACTTCTTGATGAAGATGCCGGAAGTGGAGTATGTTCAAAGTGTTGCCGGAACCAGCCCGCGTGTGGGAACAAGTCAGGCGCGCAGTCAGCTGACAGTGATTCTGAAGGAATGGAAGGAGCGTGACGATACGACTATCGATAAGATTATGAACCGTGTGAGCCGTGAGTTCAATGAATATCCCGAGTGTAAGGTATATCTGTCGACTCCGCCTGTTATTCCGGGACTGGGTACATCGGGAGGTTTTGAAATGCAGCTCGAAGCTCGTGGTGATGCTACATATGAAAATCTGGTACAGGCAGCCGATACCTTGATGTACTATGCGTCGCAACGTAAGGAGCTGAGCAGTCTGTCCTCGTCATTGCAGGCCGAGATCCCACAGCTGTATTTCGATGTAGACCGCGACAAGGTGAAAATGGTGGGAGTACCTATGGCCGATGTATTTTCAACGGTGAAAGCCTATACGGGTTCGGTTTATGTGAACGACTTCAATATGTTCAACCGTATTTATCGTGTGTATTTGCAGGCAGAAGCATCTTATCGTGAGCATCGCGATAATATCAACCTTTTCTTCGTAAGAGGAAGCAATGGTGCCATGATTCCGCTTACTGCACTGGGTAATACAGAATATACGACGGGACCTGGAAGCATCAAACGTTTTAATATGTTCAATACGGCTGTTATCCGTGGTACGGCAGCTCAGGGCTATAGCTCGGGACAGGCAATGGAACTGATGGAACAGATTGCCCGTGAACATTTGCCGGATAATATCGGTATTGAATGGAGTGGATTGTCTTATCAGGAAAAGCAGGCTGGCGGACAGACGGGTTTGATTCTGACATTGGTATTCCTGTTCGTGTTCCTCTTCCTTGCTGCGCTTTACGAAAGTTGGAGCATCCCCATCGCTGTATTGCTTTCGTTGCCGGTGGCTGCGTTGGGAGCTTATATGGGTGTTGCGGCATGTGGACTTGAAAATGATACTTATTTCCAGATCGGTCTGGTAATGTTGGTGGGACTGGCTGCCAAGAATGCCATTCTTATCGTAGAGTTTGCTAAAGACGAAGCCGATGCCGGAAAGGATGTTGTACAGGCTGCCTTACATGCTTCACACTTGCGTTTCCGTCCTATTCTGATGACTTCATTGGCCTTTATCCTGGGTATGTTGCCTATGGTGATTGCCAGCGGACCGGGTTCTGCCAGCCGTCAGGCTATCGGTACGGGTGTTTTCTTCGGAATGATTGTGGCGGTTACGGTAGGAATTGTGCTGGTACCTTTCTTCTTTGTCATGATATACAAGGCGAAGAACAAGCTGAAAAAGGTGCGCTCGTAAAGGACCTGAGTTTTTATCTACAAACAATAAATAACAGATTATGATACATACCTTATATAATAGACTTTCGTTGTTTCTTGTTGCCCTTTTGTTGCTTTCGGGGTGTCAGCTGGGCAAACATTATACACGTCCGGAGCTCGAACTGCCAGCTTCGTTGCAGGATTCGGCTCACCGATCGGATGCCTTGTATACCGATACAACCAGTTTTGCCGATTATCCCTGGGAGTGGCTGTATGCGGATACTTTGTTGCAGGGACTGATTCGCAAGACACTGGTTTATAACAAAGACATGCAGATGGCTGCAGCCCGGGTGAAAGAACTGGCTGCTATGAAGCGCATTGACGTTGCCAACATGTTCCCTTCAGTCGGACTACGTGCTTATGCAGAGAAAGAAGCTGATGATTATGGTGGTGATCACTACAATCCGGATAATGAATTTGAACTGAAAGGAGTGATTTCATGGGAACTTGATCTTTGGGGAAAACTTCGCTGGGCGCGTGATACCAGCCTGGCAGAGTTTGTCGGTTCAATTGAAAGTCGGCGTGCTTTGCAGATGAGTCTTGTGGCACAGGTGGCTCAGGCTTATTTCGAACTGGTGGCACTGGATAACGAGTTGGCTATTGTACAACAAACGTTAGAGGCACGTCGGGAGAGTCTTCACCTGGTACGTTTGCGTTATGAAGGAGGACTTATTTCTGAAATTCCCTTCCGTCAGGCGCAGGTGGAATTGGCGAAAACTGAAACTTTGGTCCCGGATTTGGAACGAAAGATTACGCTGAAGGAGAATGAATTGTCTTTCCTGACCGGTGAGTATCCGCACAGCATACGGCGTACACCTATTACGGTAGATATCGTGTTGCCCGAGAATTTGCCTGTAGGTCTTCCTTCCACTTTGCTTGAACGTCGTCCGGACGTACGTCAGGCCGAGCAGGATTTGATAGCAGCCAATGCAGCGGTAGGTGTGGCTTTTACGAGCCTGTTCCCCAGTATTACGCTGACTGCAAACCTGGGTGCTGAGAGTGAAGAACTGTCGGACATTTTGAAGTCGCCTTATCACTTGCTGAGCGGTACACTGTTGCAACCTATCTTTGCCATGGGCAAGAATCGCGCCCGTCTTAAAGCCAAGAAGGCCGCTTGCGAACGTGCTGCTTATGCTTACGAGAAAGCTGTGCTCAGTGCATTCAAAGATGCCTATAATGCAATTACCGAGTTCAATAAGATTAAGGATATCTATGATACGCGTCAGCGTCTGGAACAGTCGGCCAAGTCCACGCTCGAACTGGCACAGTTACAGTATGTGAACGGAGCTATTGGTTACATGGATCTGCTCGATGCACAGCGTACCTACTTCGATGCCCAGCTTAGTTTGAGTTATGCCATCCGTGACAAGCGTATCACGATGGTTAACCTTTACAAGGCACTTGGCGGGGGATGGGAATAAGCTGAAAAACGCAACTCTACTACGGATAACTCCGATTTTTACAGGTTATATATCTTTTGCTTGTCAACAAGAGAAAATCCCTGTGAAAATCGGAGTTACTCGTGATAAGAGTTTGTTTGGGAACCAGGATTCTTTTTGAAAGTAGGAGGCATTCAGTACAAAGAAAACCTGCCGAATTAAGATGTTGCTTTCATTCCGTCATGTTGACTGGAACGAAGCGGAACCGAATCATCTCCATACTTATTTAGAATCATAATTCTCCTATCGCTTTTAATACAAGGAACAAAATCAGCATAGCGGCAAGGCTGAAGGCCAGGAGGTTGAATAAACCTGATGTAAGCAGACACTTTACAGCAGTCTTGCCCCATCCATCGCGGTAGACGGTGTGCATGGATACAAGCTGGTAGAACAGCAATACCACAGGTGAGAGGAAGATGATGGCATCTTGTACAGTACCAGTGTTGATATCGTTGTCACGTCCCAGGTTGAATTCCCAAAGTAAGATACTTGCAGGTACGGCCATCAGTACAAGCAGAAAACTGCTCAGATGTGTGGCATGGGCAAAGTGTTCCATGTATCGTCGGCGTGGATAGAAAGCCTTAAACAGTAATGCCTGTAGGGGCAGGAGGAACATCAGGAACATGGGGGTCCACTTGGACAACTGACCCAGTACGAACGATGCCGTGGCCTGATGGTGAAGCTGGTCTTTCTGATCAATACGCGTCATCCAGTCATACGTGTCAGCTGTAATACGTCCTGTTACCGAGTCGCTAGGCATGTTGTGGTAGAACAGTTCTTCCTCATCCATTTCGCCCAGTTTGGCAGTCTTGCGCAATATGTTGGCTTCAGTCTGATTCTCCTCGTGAAGGGCAGTACGTGTCAGGCAGGAGTCGAAGAGCAGGCGGGGGATCGTGACCAGATTCAGTTCGTCGCCGCGGTCCTCGTAATGCAGACGGACAAGGCTGTCGGCCTGTGTTGCTCCGCGTGCATCCAGCACCTTGCGCAGCGTTTCCATATTGTAGGCGTAGATGGTAGTGTCTGGCAGAGCTGTGGCATCTGCCCGTCTCAATGTGCTCATCACTGTATCGGGAATCTGTTCTCCTGCCATTGTCAGCAGTGCCCGTCCGGTAATCCGTTCGGTAGCCATGAAGAAGAAGGTGAAGAATACGACGGAAATGAACATGTATAGGCGGAAGGGGTGAACGTAGGAGTTGATTTTACCTTCGTTGAACTCGTTGGTCAGAAATCCCGGTCGGGTAAACATCAGCCGGAGCGTCATCCATACCTTACCGTCAAACTGATACATGTTTTCGAAGTACTGACGGATGTATTTCCACATGGGCTGATGGATATCGAGCGCATACTGTCCACACTGGTGGCAATACATACCTTTCAGTTTCGTTCCGCAATTCATGCAGTGCGTGTAATTGGGACGGGTGTTACGACGGATACGGCGCAGACGCATGGCTTCGATGTTGCGACGGATACGTCGGCGGCGTTGGTTGAGTATTTCAGTGATTCTCATTGTCCATTCTTTATTTTTCATTCTTTCGTTCTTCATTTTTCATTTATAAGGTATCTGCTTCCGTTGCCAGCAACCATACTAATAGGGCACAAGCCAGCAACGTGGCTATAAGGGTGAACAAGGTAAAAAACAGCAAGGCTTTCAAGCTTGTTTTCACCCACCCTTGGCGGTAGACTGTATGGAAAGACACCAGCATATAGATGAACATGACAAGGGGGAAACCGACAAGGGTGATGCGAAGGGAATTCAATTGTACTGTGTTGAGTGTCTGCTGGTTTGCCAACAGGTCATCGATGCCGTATGCGAAAAGCGGTACCAGCGGAACACAAAGCAGGATGAGAAAAACGGTGTTCAGGTGGATAGCATGAACAAAATGCCACATGTAAGGCATACGTTTGCTTTTGTAGAACAGTTTTAGCATGGCTGCAAAAAGAGGTAGGAGGAACATCATATAAAAAGGTGTCCATTTGGAAAGGCCCCCTACAACGTTGTTAGTAAACTGTTCCTTTTGCAGAGTATCTACTTCAGCGTCTTTTTCTACGTCATCGGTCCAAATGTAGACTTTTTGCGGTTGCAATACCAGGCTGTCGTTTTCTGTACGTATACTGTCAACCCGGAAAGCCCGAATGGCTGCTACGTTGTCGGGACCGTAATTCTTGCCGTCTATCCAATTCTCTATGTTCAGATTTTTTAGGGCACGTGATTGTTTGATGAAATCCCAGTCCTGTGGCGCGATGTTAGTCTGGTGGAAACAGGAATCGACCAGCAGGCAGGGAAGGGTAGTGCGCGAGAGACCATAAGGGTTGTCTATGGGCTGGAAGTGTATCAGGCTATCAGCATTTTCCACGTTGAAACGAAGCGATAGGGTCTTGACCAATCGGGGCACCTGATACAGGTAGATGGTAGTATCGGCCTTGGTCTCGGATTTCTTCATCTGCTCTACAATATTACGGCGGAGCAATCCGTCGTTCAGGGCGTTGAAATCGTTTGCCCGTTCACCTACCAGCATGAAGAACACGGCGAAGAATACCACCGAGATACACATATATAAACGGAAAGGGTGAACGTAGGAATTGATTTTGCCGGCATTGAATTCGGCGGTAAGAAAGCCTGGGCGCGTGAACATGTACCATAGGGTACGCCATATCTTGGTGTCGAATTGATAAACGTTTTCGAAGTATTGCCGGATGTATTTCCAAAATGGTTGTTCGGTGTCTAACGCGTACTGTCCGCATCGGTAGCAGTACATGCCTTCCAACGGTGTGCCACAGTTTTTACAATAGGAGTATTTTGGTATTTTCTTTTTACGTATTCGTTTCAGACGAATAAGTTCTATTTTGCGGTGTACACGTCGTGAACGTGCATCCCAGTATTCTTTCCACTTTTTTAGCATACGATGTAGTATTGATTTCCTTGCTTATCGGGCGGCAAAAATATAAAAAATGTGATAGATACTTACTTTTCGCTACCAAAAGTTATGTAATCTACCGAAAAAAGCCGAAATTTGCGAGGTTTTAAAAATGTATATACACCTTTAAATTGAATAAATATGACTAAAAGTGCATTGCAGATTGCAAGGGCTGCTTATCAGCCCAAACTTCCGAAAGCGTTGAAAGGAAATGTAAAGGCTGTGGCAGGTGCTGCTACTCAGTCTGTTGCTGACCAGGAAGAAATCAAGAAATTGTTCCCTAACACGTATGGAATGCCTTTGATTAAGTTCGAGGCTACCGATGAAGCTACCAGCTTCCCCGCTCTTAATGTGGGTGTGATTCTTTCAGGCGGACAGGCTCCTGGCGGACATAACGTGATTTCCGGTTTGTTCGACGGTATTAAGAAACTGAACAAAGACAGCCGTCTTTATGGCTTCATCCTTGGCCCCGGCGGTCTGGTAGACCATAATTATATGGAGTTGACAGCTGATATTATTGATGAATATCGTAACACCGGTGGTTTTGATATCATCGGATCGGGTCGTACCAAGCTGGAGAAGGAAGATCAGTTCGAAAAAGGATATGAGATCTTGAAAGAATTGAATATCAAAGCTCTGGTTATTATCGGTGGTGACGACTCTAATACCAATGCCTGCGTATTGGCCGAATATTATGCAGCCAAGAACTATGGCATACAGGTAATCGGTTGTCCTAAGACTATCGACGGTGACTTGAAGAATGAAATGATTGAAACCAGCTTCGGATTCGATACTGCCTGCAAGACTTATTCTGAAGTAATCGGTAACATCCAACGTGACTGTAACTCAGCACGCAAGTACTGGCACTTCATCAAGTTGATGGGCCGTTCGGCTTCTCACATCGCTTTGGAGTGTGCCCTGCAGGTACAGCCTAACATCTGTATCGTTTCAGAAGAGGTAGAGGCAAAGAACATGTCTTTGGACGATGTTGTAACTTACATTGCCAATGCTGTAGCTGCCCGTGCTGCCGAAGGTAATAACTTTGGTACGGTTCTTATCCCCGAAGGTCTGATCGAGTTCATTCCTGCCATGAAACGTCTGATTGCCGAACTGAATGACTTCCTGGCTGCCAATTCAGAAGAATTTGCACAGATCAAGAAGTCTGCTCAGCGCGACTATATCATCCGCAAGCTGTCTCCTGAAAATTCAGCTATTTATGCAAGCCTTCCCGAAGGTGTGGCACGCCAGCTGACTTTGGATCGTGACCCGCACGGAAATGTACAGGTATCTCTGATCGAGACTGAAAAACTGTTGTCTGAAATGGTTGCAACTAAGTTGTCTCAGTGGAAAGCCGAAGGCAAGTTTGTTGGCAAGTTTGCTGCTCAGCACCACTTCTTCGGTTACGAAGGCCGTTGCGCTGCTCCTTCTAACTTCGATGCAGACTATTGCTACTCATTAGGTTATACAGCAGCATCGCTGATTGCTAATGGTAAGACCGGTTACATGTCATCTGTACGCAATACTACAGCTCCTGCTGAAGAATGGATTGCCGGTGGTGTGCCCATCACTATGATGATGAACATGGAACGCCGTAACGGTGAGATGAAACCTGTGATCCAGAAAGCATTGGTTAAGCTGGATGGTGCTCCTTTCAAGGCTTTCGCCGCACAGCGTGACCGTTGGGCTAAAGAAACGGATTATGTATATCCGGGACCGATCCAGTACTTCGGACCTACAGAAGTATGCGATCAGCCTACTAAGACATTGCAACTGGAGCAAGGTAAGTAATGTATTATAAGTAAGGCTTGTCAGTCCTGGACTGACAGTTAGATAGGCTACAAGGCAAGTAAACCGGTATATGCCGTTTTACCTCCTTGTAGTCTTTCGCTTTATAGAGATTTTGGGCAATTCTTTTTTATTTTCAGGTTATTATTAAAGGTTTATATTTTGTCCACTAAAAAAAGAAACACAGCAAGCCGTAAGCCCTCTTCTTCTTCCCGTTCTTCGGGCGGACGCAGGGTAAAAAGACAGACTCAGACACGTACGATGCCTAAATGGTTGCGCAATGTGCTGGCTGTATGCATAGTTTTGTTTCTTTCGGCATCTTTTTATTGGTTTTTTGTCCGTCCTTATGCTTATCGTTGGAAGCCTTGTTATGGCAGGAAGGGGTATGGCGTATGTATACCTTGCAGTTACGAAGTGCATGGAATTGACATTTCTCATTATCAGGGAGATATTGACTGGCCGATGCTGGCACGTAACAGGCAGTCCGATTTCCCGATTCATTTTATTTTTATGAAGGCTACCGAGGGAGGAGATCATGGTGACTCTTGTTTTGCCAGAAACTTCAGTAAAGCACATGAATATGGTTTTGTTAGGGGAGCATATCATTATTTTATTCCCCAGACAGATCCAGTGAGACAGGCCGATTTTTTTATTCATACCGTACAATTGGACAGTGGAGACTTGCCACCGGTGCTTGATGTGGAAACTCTTGGCCGTAAGACTGTGGATGAATTGAAGGCCTCGGTGAAAATATGGCTCAACCGGGTGGAACAGCATTATGGCATTAAGCCTATTTTATATACTTCGTATAAATTCAAGCAACGCTATCTTAACGACTCAGTTTTTAATACCTATCCTTATTGGATTGCTCATTACTATGTGGACTCAGTTCGTTACAGGGGACGTTGGGACTTCTGGCAACATACAGATGTAGGGCGTGTGCCAGGCATTGAAGAAGAAGTGGATTTGAATGTTTTTAATGGAACATTGGAAGAGTTGACAGGGATGACACTGAAGTGATTGTGGCATTTTTATCTGTTTTGTTCACAGATGATTTGCGCCTTTTGATAAGATAAGATGCAGTTAGGCTTGGTCAAATTTGAAAACTTTGGTTTTCATTTGTCTCTGCGCTCACCTTTCATTATCTTTGCCGGCTCAGAAGTAGAAAGGTATAGTTTTACTTATTTAGGAAAAAGTATGGATAACGAACAGAAAAAGATTGCAGTTCTTTTCGATTTTGACGGAGTTGTCATGGATACAGAAAAGCAGTATAGCATATTCTGGCATAAGATTGGAGTAGACTATTTGTCCATGGACAATCTCGAACTTCTTATTAAAGGTCAGACGTTGACTTACATATATGATAATTTCTTTTCGGGAAAAGAACAGGAATTACAGAAAATAACAGAGCAGCTGGATAACTTCGAGCAACAAATGAAGTACGAATATATTCCGGGTGTGCTCGATTTTATTGCAGATTTACGGAAGCATGATGTAAAGATCGCAGTTGTAACAAGTTCGAATGATAAAAAAATGGGAGCTGTTTACCGTGCCTGTCCGGAAGTGAAGACACTTTTCGACCGGATTCTGACTGCGGAGATGTTTACCCGTTCGAAACCTGCTCCCGATTGCTTCCTGTTGGGTATGGAGGTGTTTGGCACTGAGCCCGAAAATACATATGTTTTTGAAGATTCATTCAATGGACTGAAAGCCGGTATGGCTTCTGGGGCGAATGTCGTCGGACTGGCTACAACCAACTCCCGTGAGAGTATCGCTCCGTTCTGCCATTATATTTTGAATGATTTCGAAGGTTTCACATACAAGAAAATGCTCGAAATCCGAAAATAGGAACCTATCGGGAAGAGACAGGAACTTATATTTATTTGGTACATGAAAAAGTAATAACTTAATATTTATAGAAATGGCTGGATATATTTCAGATGACACTCGTAAAGTGACTACACATCGCCTTGTAGAAATGAAACAGAGAGGCGAAAAAATTTCTATGCTGACTTCGTATGACTATACTATGGCACAGATTGTAGACGGTGCAGGTGTAGATGTGATACTGGTTGGCGATTCGGCATCGAATGTAATGGCTGGTAATGTGACTACATTGCCTATTACTCTTGATCAGATGATTTATCATGGAAAATCTGTAGTACGTGGCGTGAAACGTGCCATGGTAGTAGTCGACATGCCTTTCGGTTCTTATCAAGGTAATGAGATGGAAGGATTGGCATCGGCTATACGTATTATGAAAGAGAGCCATGCAGATGCGTTGAAGCTGGAAGGTGGAGAAGAAATCATCGGTACAGTGAAGCGTATACTTAGTGCAGGTATTCCCATTATGGGACATTTGGGACTGATGCCGCAATCCATCAATAAATATGGTACGTATACCGTACGTGCCAAAGATGAAGCTGAAGCCGAGAAGCTGGTGCGCGATGCTCATTTGCTTGAAGAAGCAGGTTGCTTTGCCATCGTATTGGAGAAGATTCCGGCAGTTTTGGCTGAGCGGGTGGCACGCGAGTTGACTATCCCTGTCATTGGTATAGGTGCTGGTGGCGGAGTAGACGGACAGGTCTTGGTCGTTCAGGATATGTTGGGTATGAACAATGGTTTCCGTCCACGTTTTCTGCGTCGTTATGCCGATTTGCATACAGTGATGACTGACGCTATTAGCCGTTATGTCTCTGATGTAAAGAATTTGGATTTCCCGAATGAAAAAGAACAATATTGAGCATACGCAACTCTCTCCAGGATTCAGGCGGATGTGCATGGCAGGATTTTTCCTCCATGCAGCCGCCTATATGCCGTTCCCGTTGTTGGCTGTCGGATTGGGCAGTGAGGGTGTGTATTTCTATTTGCTGATGCTGGCAGGCTTGTTTCTGTCCGGACCGTTCAATGCATATTTGGGAGATGCCTGCTATCGGAAAAGCGTGTTTGTATGGCCTGCTGCCATTTTGCTGGTTGCATTGTTTGGCTATATTTATGCAGACGGTTTGGCGGAATGGGGAGCATTGGCTCTGATAGAAGGTGCATGCTGGGGCCTGACTTCTGCTGCCGGGGTTACCTTGAGCATCGATGTGACCGAATCGGGGAATCGTACCCGGGCGAATGTCGCCTATGCACGTTGGAATTGCATAGGAATGGCTGTCGGTATGTTTTTGGGTTTCTGGCTATACTGGCAATATGCCATTACAGTGGTTCTGTATGTTGCAACAGTAGTGGGCGTATTGGGCATATTGGAAGCCAGCCGTATTCATGTACCGTTTCGGGCACCTATGGGAATGAGGCTCTGCAATCTTGACCGTTTCATATTGCCGCGTGCCTGGTTGCCGGCTTTGAATGTGTATTTGCTGACTCTGGCCTGTGGGGTATTTGCTTCACTAGTGGTATGGGAGGCTGATGCGTTTTGGCTGTATGGGCTGCTGTTGTTGGTTATGATTTTGTTGCTGTCCGCCGTCCCCTTGGTGCGTATGTTTGTCCGGCTTTCGCAGCATTGTCAACGTGGGACGAGCAATACTACCCTGAACCTGGCTATTGATGCCGGTATGATAAGTGGTTTTGCGATAGCAAGCTGGCAGCCCAATGAAACATCACTGTATATTGGAAGTGTTACTGCGGCTGTGTCAGTGCTGATGTTTATAGTGGCTACCTGTCCGTATTATAGAAATAAAAGAGTGAGATGATGTTATTTTCTCACTCTTTTTTATTTTGGGAATAAACCGGTTAAATAGGGGATAAAGATAATAAGCCCTATGATGACTGCTATGCATGCGCATACCAATACAGCACCTGCCGCAATATCTTTTACCTGTCCTGCTATGGGATGTCTTTGTGGAGAAACAAGATCTACCAATCTTTCGATGGCTGTATTAAAAAGCTCGGCACTGATAACCATGCCGATGCACAGCAGAATAACAAGCCATTCGGTTCGTGTGATATGGAACAGGAATCCGGCAATGATGACTAATACAGTGGCAATCAGGTGAAAGCTAAGGTTCTGCTCCTTCCCTATGCAACTGTATAAGCCATGCCATGCATATCCGAAACTTCTTATCTGCTTTTTGAAATCGTATTTCATATTCAGTTTCTTGATACCTGTTTTACTCCTTTTACGGTTCTCAGTTTTTTGATGAGAGCTTCCAGACGGCCCGTATCGCCAACCATTACGGTCAGTGTTCCCGAGAATAGTCCGTCGTGAGAATCAATACTGATACTACGCAGGGTAATTCCCATTTCTTTAGAGATAATAGAGGTAATATTGGTAACAATGCCAATATCATCATGCCCGACTACACGCAATGTGATAGGATATTGTGTGCCTTGTGATTTTCCGGCCCAACGTGCTTTCACAATACGGTAGCCAAAGCGTTCGCGTAAGTCGCTGGCGTTGGGACAGTCGGTGCGGTGGATTTTGATTCCGCCGGTAACACTGACGAAGCCAAATACGTCATCTCCATAAATAGGATTACAGCAACGTGCCAGTTTGAATTCCAGTCCCTTCAGGTTCTGGTCGATGACGAGCACATCTTCCTTGTTGCTTGTTTCTTCAAGCAAAGGAGATTGAAGGTTGTATCCTTCTGCGCTGCGGTACACAACCTCATCGTGCGCATCGTTTTCTTTTTTCTGCAGTTCGATGTATTTATCCAGTATGTCGTTGACGTCAATCGTTTCATTAGCAATCGCCTGATAGAAATCTGTCACCACTTTATAACCCATGCGTTTGATGAGACGCATCATGATGGCTTCATCGTATTCCAGCTTCCGGTTCTTGAATTTGCGCTCCAGTGTCTCTTTGGCAAAGTCATGCTGTCCGGCAGCCATTTCTTTCAGAGCTTGGCGTATTTTGGTACGGGCTTTCGACGTGGTTACAATGTTCAGCCAGTCTTGTTTGGGAGTCTGGGTATTCGATGTCATTATTTCTACCTGGTCGCCACTATGCAATACTTGCCTGAGTTGGGCGTTCTTGCCGTTTACTTTGGCACCGATGCATTTACAACCCAATTTGCTGTGAATGTGAAAAGCGAAATCGAGTACAGTAGCTCCTTTGCCCAGTTTGAACAGGTCGCCTTTGGGGGTGAAGACAAAGACTTCATCTTCATACAAGTCCAGTTTGAACTGATCCATTGTTTCCAGTCCGTTACTGTCCGAACTTTCCAATGCTTCGCGTACGGAAGTCAGCCATTCGTCCAGTCCGCTTTCGCCTTTTATTCCTTTATAGCGCCAGTGGGCAGCCAGACCACGTTCGGCGATTTCGTCCATTCTTTCGGTGCGGATCTGTACTTCCACCCACTTGCCTTCCGGTCCCATTACCGTGATGTGGAGCGATTCGTAACCGTTGCTCTTAGGCACAGACAGCCAGTCGCGCAAGCGTTTGGGATTGGGCTGATACATATCTGTTACGATAGAATATGCCTGCCAGCATTCCAGCTTTTCTTTGTCCCGTTCAGAGTCGAGGATTACCCGGATGGCAAACAAGTCGTACACACCCTCGAACGGACATTTCTGTTTTTTCATCTTCTGATAGATGGAATGTATTGATTTGGTCCGTCCTTTGATGTGGAACTTCAGTCCGGCCTCTTCCAGTTTCTTTTGTACCGGGGCAATGAAAGAGGCAATGTATTTGTCGCGCGAAGCTTTGGTTTCGTTCAGTTTATCCTTGATGTGATAATATACTTCTTTCTCCGTATATTTCAGTGAAAGGTCTTCCAGTTCCGATTTCAGTTTATACAGTCCCAGCTTGTGAGCGAGTGGGGCATAAAGGTATGCGGCTTCATTGGCAACCTGTCGGCGAGCCTCGTCGTTCTCGCTGTTCCTGATCTGTCGCATCACGTTTACACGGTCGGCTATCATAATCAGTATGACCCGCATGTCTTCGGCAAATGTAAGCAACAGGTTTCTGAAATTTTCCGATTCGATGGTAGGGCTTTTCGTGTACAGTTCCTGTATACGTATCAGTCCTTGTATGATTCTTGCAACATCTTCTCCATACTCGGCCTGTACCTGTTCGAGGCTATAGCTGCCGCACCGGACAGAGTCATGCAGCATCAGGGCCAGGATGGAGGCACGGCGCATACCGATTTCTTCGGCCGTTATAACCGCTGTCTGCATATCCTTGATGATAGGGTTCAAGCCGAATATATCCCGTTGGATAAAGTTCTGTTGTATGGCATTGATAAGGTGAGTTTTCAGCTTTTTACAGTCATCCTTTTGCAATGTGTCACCCGAAAGTTTCAGCAGTTTGCGGTAAAGTGAGAATAGTTCTTTTTTCTCATCTGTAGTGAAAAAAATCTCTGTTGCCATGGTCATTTGTATTTTATTTGCCAAAGGTAGTTTTTTTCTTGTTTTTTCTTATCACAGTTGCATTTTTTTTATACTTTTGGGGGGCAATTAATAAATTTAGATAAATATGATAACACCCCAGGACAAAGATTTGCTTGTAAAGAAAGGCATTTCGGAAGAACAGATTGCAGAACAGTTGGCATGTTTTGAGAAAGGTTTTCCTTTTTTGAAGTTATATGCAGCTGCTTCTGTTGAAAATGGTATATTGGCTCCCGATGCTGAGGTTCAGAAAACATATCTGGACGCATGGGAAGCTTATACACAGACTGATAAAACAGTGGTAAAATTTGTACCAGCTTCGGGTGCGGCCAGCCGCATGTTTAAGAATATGTTTGAGTTTTTGGGCGCTGATTATAATGTCCCTCAGACAGATTTTGAAAAGAAGTTCTTTGAGAAGATTGAGCATTTTGCTTTTTACGATGATTTGAATGCAGCATGTCTGAAGACCAAAGGCAAGGATATTCCTACTTTGCTGAACGAGGGCGACTATAAGGCTGTGGTGGCAGCTTTGCTGGAATCGGCAGGCTTGAATTACGGTTCTTTACCCAAAGGATTGCTGAAATTCCATAAATATGAAGACGGAAGCCGTACTCCGGTAGAGGAACATCTGGTAGAAGGTGCTTTGTATGCAGCCAACCGCAATGGCAAGGTTAATGTACATTTCACTGTATCTCCCGAACATCGTGCTTTCTTTAAGGCTCTGATCGAGGAAAAGGCTGCTCTTTATGCCAAGAAATATGGAGTGGATTATAATATTACATTCTCTGAGCAGAAACCGAGCACAGATACCATTGCTGCTGATATGAACAATCAGCCTTTCCGTGATAAGGGACAACTCCTGTTCCGTCCGGGTGGACATGGTGCTTTGATTGAGAACTTGAATGATCTGGATGCTGACGTTATTTTTATCAAGAACATCGATAACGTTGTACCTGACAAGCTGAAAGGCGACACCGTTTTATATAAAAAACTGATAGCAGGTGTGCTGATTACCTTGCAACAACAGGCTTTTGCATATCTGCAATTGCTGGACAGCGGAAAATATACTCATGAACAGATTCTGGACGTATTGCAGTTCTTGCAAAAGAAACTTTGCTGCAAGAATCCGGAAGTGAAGAATCTGGAGGATGCCGAACTGGTTATTTACCTGAAAAAGAAACTGAATCGTCCGATGCGTGTATGCGGTATGGTGAAGAATGTAGGCGAACCCGGTGGAGGTCCGTTCCTGGCCTATAACAGCGATGGCACTATTTCGTTGCAGATACTGGAAAGTTCGCAGATTGACATGAACGATCCGCAGAAGAAAGAAATGTTCGAAAAGGGAACTCATTTCAATCCGGTAGACCTGGTTTGTGCAGTGCGCGACTATAAGGGACATAAATTCGACCTTACGAAGTACGTAGACAAATCGACCGGATTCATATCCCATAAATCGAAAAACGGAAAGGAACTGAAAGCATTGGAACTTCCAGGACTGTGGAACGGAGCCATGAGCGACTGGAACACGATATTTGTAGAAGTGCCGTTAAGCACATTCAATCCGGTGAAGACCGTGAACGATTTGTTAAGAGAACAGCATCAATAACTGTTCGTTCGTTGGATTTGAAAAAGAATGGAGGGTGCAGCGTATTTTTGATGCACCCTCGCATATAAAATTAGTAGATAGATAATGAAAAAAATTTTGTTGTTAGGCTCTGGTGAATTAGGTAAAGAGTTTGTAATAGCCGCTCAACGTAAAGGACAATATGTGATAGCTTGCGATTCGTATGCCGGAGCACCGGCCATGCAGGTCGCCGATGAATGCGAAGTGTTCAGCATGCTCGACGGAGATGCTTTGGAGCGCGCAGTACGTAAGCACAATCCGGATATCATTGTGCCGGAAATCGAGGCTATCCGCACGGAACGTTTATACGATTTCGAGAAAGAAGGCATTCAGGTGGTACCCAGTGCACGAGCCGTGAACTATACGATGAACCGTAAGGCCATCCGCGATTTGGCTGCACAGGAATTGGGATTGAAGACTGCCAAGTATTATTATGCCAAATCGTTGGAAGAGTTGAAAACTGCTGCCGAAAAGATTGGTTTCCCTTGTGTGGTTAAACCCTTGATGTCTTCTTCGGGCAAGGGGCAGTCGCTGGTCAAGAGTGCCGACGAACTGGAACATGCCTGGGAGTATGGTTGCAGCGGAAGCCGCGGAGATATAAAGGAACTGATCATTGAGGAATTCATCCACTTCGATAGCGAAATTACGCTGTTGACCGTCACTCAGAAGAATGGTCCTACCTTGTTCTGTCCTCCCATCGGACATGTGCAGAAAGGCGGAGACTATCGTGAAAGTTTCCAGCCGGCTTACATTGATCCGGCACATTTGAAGGAGGCACAGGAAATGGCTGAAAAGGTGACCAGAGCTTTGACCGGTTACGGTATATGGGGAGTGGAATTCTTCTTGAGCCATGAAAATGGTGTGTATTTCTCGGAATTGTCTCCGCGTCCTCATGACACAGGCATGGTTACACTGGCCGGTACTCAAAACCTGAACGAGTTCGAACTGCACCTGCGTGCTGTTTTAGGTTTGCCCATTCCTGGCATCAAACTGGAACGTATGGGTGCCAGTGCAGTTATCCTTTCGCCGATAGCCAGCCAGGAGCAGCCTAATTATAGAGGACTGGAAGAAGTCACTAAAGAAGAGGATACCTATTTGCGGATTTTCGGAAAGCCTACTACACGCGTCAATCGCCGTATGGGAGTCGTATTGTGCTATGCGCCTCTTGGCAGCGATCTGGATGCTTTGCGTGACAAGACAAAGAGCATTGCAGCCAGGGTAGAGGTTTATTAATTGCTGCTCCATCCTGAATAAGCTATAAAGCCTTGAAAAGGGTTTTGTTATCAGCATGTCGGCAACAGGAAAGTGTGTCAGATTAAGGAAACGCTTTCCTTTAGGCACGTATTACACGGAATTTTGCGGATGATTATTCTTCTTTCTCTGCGTTCCTCCGTGTAATCCGTGCCTAAAAAATATAAAAATGTCAGTCACTTTTGGTTTTGACACCTCTTTTTCTGTATGTGTGAAAAGAGTCGTATTGCCTGAATTTGGCTGGGCTGACTGGCCCGATTTTTCCCCAGTTAGGAAAAAATATTTTCCCAGTTAGGAAAATAATTTTCTCTAGTTAGGAAAAAAATATTGGCTAACTGGAAAGAATTTCTCTTTGGGGCGGCATGGAGATACGGCTTTATCCCATCATATCCAATGTTAACTGATGTTGCAGTTCTTGCATTAAAATGTCCTTTTTCTACCTTTAATCATTCAAAAAAGTATTTTTTGTCCAAAAAATCCTATTGGGAAGAACAACCACATGCAATTTGTTCGTAAATTTGTGACGAAGTTAATTACGATAATAAAAAAAAGCTTATGTCACAGATTGTCGGACATATCTCGCAGGTGATTGGACCTGTTGTAGACGTCTATTTTGAAGGTACAGAGACTGAACTGGTGCTGCCAAGCATTCATGACGCATTGGAGATCAAGCGTCCGCATGGGAAACGACTGATAGTCGAAGTACAGCAACATATTGGTGAGAATACAGTACGAACTGTAGCCATGGACAGTACGGATGGCTTGCAACGTGGTATGAACGTATACCCGTTGGGAGGCCCGATTACCATGCCGGTAGGCGACCAGATTAAGGGCCGTCTGATGAATGTGGTGGGTGACTCTATCGATGGTATGAAGGAATTGGACCGTACGGGAGCTTATCCTATCCATCGCGAACCGCCCAAGTTTGAAGACTTGACAACTGTTCAGGAAGTTCTCTATACAGGTATTAAGGTGATCGACTTGCTCGAACCTTACAGTAAAGGTGGTAAGATCGGACTGTTTGGTGGTGCCGGTGTAGGAAAGACGGTGCTCATCCAGGAGCTGATTAACAACATCGCCAAGAAACAGCACGGTTTCTCCGTGTTTGCCGGAGTAGGTGAGCGTACCCGTGAAGGTAACGACTTGCTGAGGGAAATGATCGAATCCGGTGTTATCCGTTATGGTGAAGAATTCAAGAAGAGTATGGAAGAAGGCAACTGGGACTTGTCCAAGGTCGATTATAATGAAGTGGCCAAGTCGCAGGTATCGCTGATATTCGGTCAGATGAATGAACCCCCTGGAGCACGTCAGTCCGTAGCCCTGTCAGGACTTACGGTAGCTGAATCCTTCCGCGACCGTGGTGCTGAAACTGACGGACCGCGCGATATTCTGTTCTTTATCGACAATATCTTCCGTTTCACCCAGGCTGGTTCCGAAGTATCGGCTTTGTTGGGACGTATGCCTTCGGCTGTAGGATACCAACCGACACTGGCTACGGAAATGGGTGCCATGCAGGAACGTATCACGTCTACACGCAACGGCTCTATTACTTCCGTACAGGCTGTATATGTGCCGGCCGACGACTTGACCGACCCTGCACCTGCTACAACCTTTACCCACTTGGATGCAACAACCGTACTTAGCCGTAAGATTACGGAATTGGGCATTTATCCTGCCGTAGATCCGTTGGAGTCTACTTCGCGTATTCTTGATCCGCACATTGTAGGTCAGGAACACTACGACGTAGCACAACGTGTGAAGCAGATTCTGCAGCGCAACAAGGAATTGCAGGATATCATCTCCATCCTTGGTATGGAAGAGCTGTCGGATGCCGACCGTACGCTGGTGAACCGTGCCCGTCGCGTACAGCGTTTCCTTTCGCAGCCATTTGCTGTGGCCGAACAGTTTACCGGCGTTCCCGGTACGATGGTTTCTATCGAAGACACGATTAAGGGCTTCAAGATGATTCTTGACGGCGAAGTGGACTATTTGCCGGAACCGGCTTTCCTGAATGTCGGAACCATTGAAGAAGCAATCGAGAAAGGCAAGAAACTGTTGGAACAGGCTAAGAGATAACGGAAATGAAGGATTTGCATTTAAATATTGTTTCGCCCGAGAAGGAAATCTTTGACGGAGAAGTAGACAGCGTTACATTGCCGGGTGCGATGGGGTCGTTTACCATACTGCCGCAACATGCACCCATCGTTTCGTCACTGAAGGCCGGATTGGCCTCCTATGTGACGAAAGATGGTAAAGAGCATTCGCAGGAGATTCATGGAGGCTTTATCGAAATGAGCAATGACACCGTTTCCGTTTGCATCGAGTAAAAAAGATGCCGGATTAAGATAGTAAAAAAAGAGAGAGGACTTAAATCAAAATACAGGAAAAAGTGAGTATTAGTATAACTAAACGTAATTATTTGTTACAATCGGCTTTGCTGACATTGCTGATTGGTGTGTGTGGAGGCGGAATCTATTTTTCTTTCTTTCCTCATCACTATTTTGGAGGCTATCCCATTATTCCTGTATTCTTTTTTGTCTTCGGAGTGTTTACTATCAGCATGACGGAAATGTGCCGCAAGCACTCTCCCAAGTGGATGTTGCAGATATACTTGCTGCTGAAAGTGATGCGGATGCTGTTTGCCATCATTGTGATGGCTATTTATTGCGTTGCTGTCCGTGAGGAAATCCGGGCTTTTTTGCTGACGTTTATTGCAAATTATCTGATTTATTTGATATATGATTCATGGTTCTTCTTCACGTTCGAAATGAACCGTAAAGCGAAAAAAAGTAAGAAAGATGAAACGAAAGCATAATACGTGGTTCGTAATAATCCTGTTGATGGGATTCCTCTTTTCGGAAACGGTGTATGCCGACACTGTGGCTGCGGTGACTCCCGCCAGTCAGATGGCGGCCGACACGACTGTCGTACAAAAGAGCGAATCGGCAGAAAAGGAGCAGGAAGAAGGTACAGTTGATGTGAAAGAAATTGTTTTCGGGCACATCGGCGATGCCTATGAGTGGCACATCACTACGTGGGGAAAAACTCATGTCACTGTCCCTCTGCCTATTATTGTCTACAGCCAGACAACGGGATGGCATGTGTTCTCATCGGCCCGGCTCGAAGAGAATAACGGGTCATACGAAGGTCTTTCCATTGCTCCCGAAGGCAGCCGTTACGAAGGGAAGCTCGTAGAGTATGATGCCCAGGGCAATGAAGTACGCCCGTGGGATTTCTCGATTACCAAAGTAGCCTTTGCACTGATATTCAATAGCCTGCTGCTGATGATTATCATTCTGAGCGTGGCACGCTGGTACAAGAAACACCCGCAGGACAGTGAGGCTCCCGGAGGTTTTGTCGGCTTTATGGAGATGTTTATCATGATGGTCAACGATGATGTTATCAAGAGTTGTGTGGGACCCAAATACCATAAGTTTGCTCCCTATTTGCTCACAGCTTTCTTCTTTATATTCATCAACAACCTCATGGGACTGGTTCCTTTCTTCCCGGGCGGTGCCAATGTGACGGGCAACATAGCCGTTACGATGGTGTTGGCCGTATGTACCTTTATTGCGGTCAACCTGTTCGGCAACAAGGCATACTGGAAAGACATATTCTGGCCCGATGTTCCCTGGTGGCTGAAGGTACCTTTCCCGATGATGCCCCTGATTGAGTTTTTCGGTGTGTTTACCAAGCCGTTTGCCTTGATGATCCGTCTTTTTGCCAATATGCTGGCCGGACACATGGCCATGCTGGTACTGACAAGTCTGATATTCATATCGGCCAGCATGGGACCTGTACTGAACGGTTCGTTGACGTTTGCTTCGGTGCTGTTCAACATCTTTATGAACGCGTTGGAGCTGCTGGTAGCCTTTATCCAGGCTTATGTGTTTACCATGCTGTCGGCCGTGTTCATCGGATTGGCGCAGGCGGAACATGAAGAAAAGAAAGAGATAAAAACAGAAAAAGAAATACGAGAATTGAATAACTAAAAAATAACCATTTAAAAATTTAGAAAACTATGTTACTATCAGTATTATTACAAGCTGCTGCGGCAGGTGTGGGAATCAGCAAATTTGGTGCAGCTCTGGGTGCTGCTATTGCGGTAATTGGCGCAGGTCTTGGTATCGGTAGAATTGGTAGCTCTGCAATGGAAGCCATTGCCCGTCAGCCCGAGGCTTCTGGAGACATCCGTATGAACATGATTATTGCTGCCGCTCTGATCGAAGGTGTGGCTCTGTTGGCAGTCGTTGTGTGTCTGTTGGTATTCTTCCTGTAATGACCGGAGGGTACCTCCTGTTTCAATTGATAATTCTTAATTTGTAAGTTGCCGGGTTAACAGGTGCGTAAGTTCTTCCGTTATGGTGTTGAAACACCGAAGGACTGACAAGCTTATGAATCCGGAAACCGAAAAACTAAATAGTTAGAAATATGTCATTGTTATTACCCGATAGTGGTCTGCTGTTCTGGATGCTTCTTTCGTTCGGCATTGTGTTTGTAGTGTTGGCGAAGTATGGCTTTCCGGTGATAACCAAGATGGTTGAGAACCGCAAAACATACATCGACCAGTCTATGGCAGTAGCACGCGAGGCGAACGCTCAGCTTTCGAAACTGAAAGAAGAAAGTGAGCAACTGGTGGCTGCCGCCAATAAGGAACAAGGACGCATCCTTCGGGAAGCGATGCACGAGCGCGACAAAATCATTGTCGAAGCCCGTAAACAAGCAGAAGTCGCTGCGCAGAAGGAACTGGACGAGGTAAGAAGACAGATACAGCTTGAAAAAGAAGAAGCCATACGCGATATCCGCCGTCAGGTGGCCATGCTTTCTGTAGATATTGCAGAGAAGGTTATCCGCAAGAATCTGGATGATAAAGACGAACAGATGGGCATGATCGACCGTATGCTGGATGAAATTTTGGCTGCTTCGAGAAATAAACAGAATTAATGTTGAATTGTAATTCCTGATGAAAGGGATGCTTTCTCCGGAACTTCCGACTTATATCAGGAATTGCGATTCTGTAGTTGAATTTAGATAAGATGGATATAGGAATTGTTTCAGTGCGGTATGCCAAAGCACTTATGAAATACGCTCAGGATACGAAAACGGAAGATTCGGTCTACGCATGTGTGCGTATGCTCGAACATAGTTTTCAGAATCATGCGGATTTACATGCTGCGTTGGATAATCCCATTTTGACGATACGTGAGAAGTATTCGCTTATCAGTACGGCTGCTGCCGGAGATGCTCCTGTAAGTCATGAATTCAGCCGTTTTATAACATTGGTGCTGAAGAATGGCCGTGAAAGCATGCTCCGATACATCTGTTTGGCCTTTTTGGATTTATACCGGAAGAGCAAACACATTGGAGTAGCCAAGTTGATAACTGCTGTACCTGTAACTAAGGAAGAGGAAGAACGTATCAGAAACAGTGCCTCTACCTTGTTGCATGCCCGCATGGAGTTGCAGACCGAGGTAGATCCGTCAGTTTTGGGTGGATTTATCTTTGACGTTAACAATTTCCGTCTGGACGCGAGCATTGCGACCCAGTTGAAGAAAGTGAAAGAGCAGTTCATTGATAAGAATAGAAGAATCGTTTAATTGCGACTGGTGTTTGACTGACGATAATGCCGGTCTTTTTAAAAAGGAATAAAATGTTGTCTGAAAATATAAAAGTAAGCGAAGTTTCCGATATCCTCCGCAAGCAACTGGAAGGCATTGATACCCGGGTGCAGCTGGACGAGGTTGGTACGGTGTTGCAGGTCAGCGATGGCGTGGCACGTATCTACGGTCTGCGCAATGCCGAAGCCAACGAGTTGCTGGAGTTCGACAACGGTGTCAAGGCTATCGTGATGAACTTGGAAGAGGACAATGTGGGTGCCGTTTTGCTGGGTCCTACCGATAAGATAAAGGAAGGATTCATCGTGAAACGTACAAAGCGTATTGCCTCTATTATGGTAGGAGAGGGAATGTTAGGACGTGTGATAGACCCGTTGGGTGTTGCGCTCGATGGCAAAGGACCGATTGGAGGTGAACTTTGCGAAATGCCGTTGGAGCGTAAGGCACCGGGAGTTATTTTCCGTCAGCCGGTAAATCAGCCTTTGCAGACTGGTTTGAAGGCGGTGGATGCCATGATTCCTATCGGCCGCGGACAGCGTGAGCTGATCATTGGCGACCGTCAGACAGGTAAGACTGCCATTGCCATTGATACCATCATCAACCAGCGTGCCAATTACGAAGCCGGCGATCCGGTATATTGTATTTATGTAGCCATCGGCCAGAAAGGTTCGACTGTAGCCTCTATTGTCAACACCTTGCGTCAGCACGGAGCCATGGACTACACCATTGTGGTAGCCGCTACGGCCGGCGATCCTGCAGCCATGCAGTACTACGCCCCCTTTGCCGGTGCTGCTATCGGCGAGTATTTCCGCGATACCGGCCGTCATGCCTTGGTTGTCTATGACGACCTTTCCAAACAGGCGGTTGCCTATCGTGAGGTATCATTGATTTTGCGTCGTCCTTCCGGACGTGAGGCCTATCCGGGTGATATTTTCTACCTGCATTCACGTCTGTTGGAACGTGCGGCACGAATCATCAATCAGCAGGAAGTAGCATGCCAGATGAACGACTTGCCCGACAGTTTGCGCGGAAAAGTAAAAGGCGGCGGTTCACTGACAGCCTTGCCTATCATTGAAACGCAGGCCGGCGACGTATCGGCATATATCCCGACCAATGTGATATCCATCACCGACGGACAGATCTTCCTCGATACCAATCTGTTCAATCAGGGCAACCGTCCGGCTATCGATGTCGGTATTTCGGTGAGCCGTGTCGGTGGTAATGCACAGATCAAGGCGATGAAGAAAGTGGCCGGTACGTTGAAGATCGACCAGGCTCAGTATCGCGAACTCGAAGCATTTACCAAGTTCAGTGGCGATATGGACCCCGTTACCGCGCTGACTATCGATAAGGGACAGAAGAATACCCGTTTGCTGGTACAGCCTCAGTACAGCCCGATGCCTGTCGAAAAGCAGGTGGCTATTCTGTATTGCGGTACACACGGATTGCTGAAAGATGTGCCTCTGGACAAAGTGAAGGAGTTTGAGCGCAGTTTCCTTGAACAGCTCGAAATGAATCACCGGAACGATGTTCTCGATGTACTGAAGACAGGTGTCATCAATGACGAAGTAACTCAGAAGATCGAAGAGACGGCAGCAATGGTCGCAAAAATGTTCAGCTGACCGTAATAAGTTCAACATTCAAAACATCAAGAAATGGCTTCACTGAAAGAGGTAAAAAATAGAATAAGTTCGGTCAAAAGTACCCGCCAGATTACTTCGGCTATGAAGATGGTGGCTTCGGCCAAACTTCATAAAGCGCAGGGACGGATAGAGAATATGCTGCCTTATCAGCGGAAACTGAATGAGATTCTGACTAATTTTTTAAGTACAGATGTCTCGTTCGAATCGCTCTATACAGAAGTGCGCCCTGTAGCTCGGGTTGCCATTGTGGTATTTTCGTCCAATACTTCGCTGTGTGGTGCTTTCAACTCCAACGTCGTTAAGATGTTGGAACACCGGCTGGAGGAATACCAGGCATTGGGCAAGGAGAATATCCTGATTTACCCAGTAGGGAAGAAGGTGGAAGAAGCCGTAAAGAAGTTGGGATATGTACCACAAGGCACGTATCAGCCCATGTGCGACCGTCCTTCGTATGCCGATGCTTCGCAACTGGCGGCAACGCTGATGGAGCAGTTCATCCAGAAGGAGGTCGATCAGGTAGAACTGGTGTACCATCACTTCAAGTCGACCGGATCTCAGGTCTTGATGTACGAGAACTATCTGCCCATTGATCTGGAGAAAATCCGACAGGAAGCGGGTGGCGACAAGGTGAAGGAGAACCGGTTCAACAACGACTATATCGTAGAACCTTCGGTTGCCGAACTGGTAACCGACCTCTTGCCTAAGGTTTTAAGTCAGAAGATTTACACCGTTCTGCTCGACTCCAATGCTTCCGAACACGCGGCACGTATGTTGGCCATGCAGGCCGCAACAGACAATGCCAACGAGTTGATACAAGACCTGACGAAGCAGTATAACAAGAGCCGTCAACAGGCCATTACGAACGAGTTGCTGGACATCATTGGCGGTAGCTTGAAGTAAAAGACCGAAGGTTGAAGGACAGAAAAATAAATCGGGTGGGGATGTTCCGAATGAGACGTCTCCACCTGATTCTTTCTATGGGTTGCTATGTTGTGTCTGTAGGTGCGAAGTTTATTGAAAACCGTGTCATGGGGGAAACGGCGTCAGCTTCGTATATTGACAATTCTTATATTCTTATAAAGACGCAGTAAAGAGTCCTTTTCTGATACCTTAAACCCTCCTCGGTCACTTCATTACATTCTCGACCCAATTCTGAATGGCATTACGACTGGTACCGTTCAGCAGCTTGCCATTTTGCCAAAGCAAATCAGGATAGGCCTTCCTCAGCTCCTTTACGCTGTTGTTTATTCCGCTTCCTCCGGATGTGGCAAAGGGTATCAGTGTTTTGCCTTTCAATGAGTGGCTTTCGATAAAGGTATTGATGATTCGCGGCGCTTGATTCCACCAAATGGGATAGCCGATGAAGATGACATCATACTTGCTGACATCCGTCTGCGTTTCTTTCAATGCCGGGCGGGCTTTCGGGTTGTTCATCTCTACAGAGCTGCGCGACTGCTTGTTGTTCCAGTCAAGGTCGTCGGAGGTGTAAGCTTGTTGGGGAACAATCTCATGCAGTGTGCCGCCGGTGACATCCGCAATTGTGCGGGCAGCGTTGGCAGTGGTGCCGGTAGCAGAGAAATACACCACCAATGTTTTTCTTTCAGTTTGCATACGTTTTCCTCCTTTGTTTTGGGCGCAAGCGACAAGGCTCAGAGTCATGATCGCTGCCAATGCTAAGATAATCTTCCTCATAACTTGATTGTTTTTGAAATAATATTGTAGTATCACTTGATTTTTAAATCAGGTATCAGCGGTTCCACGTCTATCAGTTCCAGTTCTTTCACCATCGACAGTGTTCCTTGCTTGTATTTCTGGAAATGGGGCGTTTTCAGATGACTTTCGTATGCAGTCTGGTCGGCATAGATTTCCAAAATGGTCACTTGGTGTGGGGCTTCTTTCTCGGCTGTGGCGTAGAGCGTCAGTACGCCTGGTTCCAGACGCATCGAGGCTTCTATCTCTTCTTTCAGAAAAGCGTTATAAGCATCAATCTGTGCCGGGTCAACGGTTATTTTTGAAAGGCGCACCAACTTGTTTCCGGTAGAGACAGGTTGGCCATATTCCTGTTTAATGATGCGCAAAGCTTTGATAGCGGCAGGAAAACCGATGTATGGCAGACACTGAATGACTGTGGCAGTCAACGTTTCGGGTGTGTTGCCCACATTGATATTGCCGTGATAATGCGAATGTAACTGACTTTCAGCTTCGAGTGTGGTCAGAACGCAATAACCTAATAGTTCGCGTGTCTGCAAGTCGAGTGCACCACGGCTGTATATTTCGCCAAAGAAATAGTCTGTCAGAAACCGCTCCACGTGCTTGCCCATATCTGCGGGCAATCCTTCCATCACCGAGGCAATGCCGCCGGGATAAAGTCTGTTCTGAATCGTTTTGCCTCTTTCGTGTCGGTTGTTCTCCGTTACGGTTCCCTGTTTCTCTATCGGTAAGGAAATTTCGCGTTCCTTGAATACTTCGTTCACAGTACCCACTGCATTCAGCATCTTCGGGAAGCCGATAAAGGGAGCTGTGAGATACATTACTTCGCGAAGCTCTTCGGGAGTGACACCAACATTGAGAGCCGCTTCGGCATGTGCTTTTAGCTGAGGAAGGGTTTGCATAGTGGCAAGGGTGATGCAGGTGATCATCTCCCGCTGTTTCAATGTCAGGTTGCCTGTCTGGAATACTTCTCCAAAGATGAACTTTTGCAGAATATCCATCATTTCCGGGTCCGTGCCCTGTCCGGTCAGTGCTTCACCGCTGAACAGCGTGCGATAATTCTGTTTGCAAACTTCAATTCTGTCCATATGTCTGTCCGTTGTTTGTGCCATCGCAGGCAAACTGCCCGCCAATGCGAAGGCAATCATTCCTATTATCTTTTTCATCGCTTTTTCTCGTTTTTTATCCGATGCAAAGGTACATCGTGTGAAGCGTAGATTTTGTAATCATAAGTGGGGGAAAAGTACCTTTTTTACGGAATTTGGCGGGTGTATTAGGCTTTATTGGCTAATATTTTTATTGCTGCTTTCTTTGAGAATCGTATTAATGAAGATTTGCGGAAATATCAATTTTGCACACGACCAACGTTTTTCTTTCGGTTTTCATAACTATTTGATAATTAATTGTTTTTGTAGAACTATCGTTTGTTGGTAATGGCTTGTCAAACGTTCCAATTGCTGTGGCTGTCTCTCCTTATCTGGATAATTCTTTCTGCACAATATACGGCACTAACTGCATATTATATTTAAGTAAAAAAATATTAGCATAGTAATTTTTGTTATCGTTAAAATCATTATCTTTGTAATCAAAGAAAAAATGATGAAGACCTAAGAAAGTTTTGAATCAACTTAAAATAGTTTTAGTTAAAAAGAAATGTATAAAATGAATGGTTGATAAGAGACGAATCGGAGTAAGCCATATAACGGTATCCAAGTGTTGTGCAAATACTACACAGCCTGATTCACAAACATTGAAACGTATAATAGAACTGTTAAATGTTCATGTAGTGGCTTGATAAATTTTTCATGAAATAAAAAATAAAGTATAATGAATGAAATAACCATATCATCAATGTTGCCTGCGGTTAGGGATACCGCACTCATGCGTGGAAAAACTTACATCGGGATTGATTTTGGTACATCAACAACGGTGGTATCCATTGCTTCTTACGATGAATCAGACCATAAAATCCATACGAAGTCTTTACGGTTGCCGCAAATGCTTCCAGACGGAGCTTTATACAAGTCTGAAATTGTGCCTACGGTAATAGCATGGCTGAATGGGCGTATTTTTGTTGGAGAGGGCGCATCACAGATGAAGTACCAACTGAAAAAAGGAAAGAATATTTGGTATTCGTTTAAAATGGAGTTGGGCGAGGATTTAGGAGCAAAGTATTACGATAGTGAATTGCGTGAGGTTGATCCTTTCCGGATAAAGAATCCTGTGGATGCTACACGGGTATTTTTTTCTTATCTAAAATACCTAATTCTAAGATACTGCACTGAAAATAATATCAGTACAGACATTTTATATGCAGTAAGCATTCCTGCATCATTTGAAGCCAATCAACGTAAAGATTTACTTGACGCTTTAATGGCGAATGATATGAAAGTGTCAAAGCAAGCCCTCATAGACGAGCCGAATGCAGCTTTTATTAGCTATGCCGTATCACGGGCAGCAGAAGACCGTCCTATGTTCATAAGTCCGGATTATAACTCGAAAGTCTTGGTGTTTGATTTCGGCGGAGGTACGTGTGATATATCAATACTTGAGATAGGACAAAGTGCCAATGGATTCTTTTCTAAAAATATAGCCATTTCAAAGTTTACAAAGCTGGGCGGTGACGATATAGACAGATACATAACATATCATTACTTAATGCCACGCTTTTTGGAAGCTAATGGAAAGAAAAAAGAACAGTTTCGGACGAATGAGCGCAAACAAATAGCCTTTGCGCTTTATAAAGTTGCAGAACGACTGAAAATATTAGTGAACAAAACATTGGCAACGCTTGCTTCTGATTTTATAATGCCTGATGTAAAATCAAGCGATTCAAAGACTGAAATAGAGTCTGAGGTTGAAGTCACCACTAATAAAGGTACGCTCAAACAGAACAAGTTCTATCTGACAAATAAGGAGCTTACAGAAGCAATGTCAGTGTTCTTGAAATTAGGGGTCGGTAAGACTACCCGCATAAAAGGGGAAGATGAATACAATAGCATATTTTCGCCTATAGAGAGTGCCATCAAGAAGTCCAAGACTCCCAAAGAGGAAATTGATTATGTTTTGCTTATCGGAGGAAGTAGCAAAAGTCCGTACATCCAAGAAGCTCTGCATTCCTATTTTGAAGATTCGGAATTATTGGTTCCGATGGACTTGCAAACGCACGTTTCACAAGGAGCATCTATCCACAGCTTATTGTTCAATGGTATGAATAAATGCCTGATACAACCTATAACGAGCGAACCAATTTTAATCATTACAAAAGATGACCGACCTAAAATTATTCTCCCTGCAGGCGCACAAATACCCTGTAATGCCATAGAGATTGATGACTTGGTAACAAGCCGGAATGGGCAAAAAATAGTCGAGTTACCTATTTGTGTTGGTAATATAACAAAAATGCTTTTCAATTTGGAGATAGAATCTTCCATGCCTAATGGCTTTCCAATTAATACCCCAATCCATCTGGTAATGGAAGTCAATGCAGATAAGATGCTGATTATTCATGCTACTTGCATGGGTACGATATGCCATGTAGAGCCTCTTAGTCCATTTGCAAATAAAGAATTGACAACTGATGAAAGGGCTACCTTAAAAGCAGAAAGACAAGCTAACCTTGAAGCCGAACAAAATGGCGGTGTACCTTCGAAAGAAACACTGATTACCCTCAAACAGGCTTATCAAAAGATTGGGAATGATTTCAAGGCAGCAGAAACGCTTGAACTTCAAAACGAATTATATCCAGCTTCTACCAACTATAATAGTATAGGTGTCCTTTACAGCAATGCAGGGGCTACAGACAAAGCAGTTGAGTTTTATGAAAAAGCAATAGAAGAAAATCCTTATGACAAATATGCTTATGCAAACTTAGGTTCTACTTTACTTCACAAAAAGCCAAAACAGGCTAAAGAATATCTACAAAAGGCTTTTAATATAGATTCGGAACATGATATTGCTCTAATTGAATTAGGAAAAATTGATAAAAGTGAAGGGAACATAGCTGCCGCACAAGAAAAATTCAAGAAAGCATATGACTTGTATTTGAAGCAATGGAAAACAAATTCATTACCCAAATATGCTTATGGATGGTTTGCAACTGTAGCGGAAGAATTAGGGGAAAATAATTTTGCCAAGGAAATCAGGGCTTCTGCTCCAAAGACGGAAGGAGAAGCGTATTATAACAAAGAAAATTTGTCAATGACAAAGACTAAAGCATTAACGAATAACAATTAAATAATAATATGGCTTGGATTATAGAAGAGAATAAACTCGATGCCCAACAACGTGAATTTATAGACAGGATGAATTTTAGTCGTAAAAATATTTGGATTAAGGGCTTTGCAGGTTCAGGAAAATCCATTTTACTTGCATATACAGCTAAAAAAATTCTCACAATATCGCCATCTGCTAATATTGTATTGATTGTGTTTACGCAATCATTGGTCGAAATGTTCAAAGCTGCATTTAAGGAAAAAAAATTAAATGTTCCTGTAGAAACTTACTTTAGGTTTATGAAAGGTAATAGCCATTACGACTATATTCTGTGCGATGAGGTTCAAGATTTAACACCACGTATCCTTCAAGAGATGAAGAGGCGTGGTACACACGTTATTGTAGCAGGTGATTCCAATCAGTCGATTTATGACCGTGACCCTCAATGGAATGAAAAAACTGTGACCCCTTCAGAAATAGGACAATTAATTAACGGAGATGCTTTTGAATTAGGAATCATTCACCGCTTGTCACAGTCTATCATTAATGCTGTGCAACGCTTCCTTCCACGTCTGAATATATTTTCTGATAAAAAGGAAATGATGAGCAGTGATACAGAAATACGTTTGTGCGAGCTCCCTCTGAAGAAAAAGAAGTCGCCTACATAATGGAACAAGCAACGAAAGCAGTGAATGTAGGTGATACAGCTGCTATCTTGATACCATCAGCTCAAAAAATTATATATTTCGCGAATTTAGCTCTCCGTCATGCTGGTAAATCAGCATGGGAAGGAGCAATCAACCAGTACGGGAAAACAGATTTTGGTGCAATGAACGCATACCTCAAGGCAAATGGCGTAAAGATACAATATGTAGGAAATGGTTATGGCAATTTTTCTGAAAATGACCGTCGTATCATCCTAATGACATATCACAGTGCAAAGGGATTGGACTTTGATAATGTTTTTATTCCGTTCGCTAATAACAATTTATATATAAGCCCAGATGAAAGTATGGCTAAAACCTTGTTTATGGTGGCAATGACCAGAGCAAGAAAAAATTTGTATATTTCCTATTATGGTTATCCTAGTGATTATCTGGATGCTTTTAGGTCGAACTGTGCGCATATAGATATTTCGACATCAACAGTTGGCAAAATGTCAACTACTAACAATGATAACAACCCTTGGGGATTCTAAATTTATGGATACAATGGACTATTTAGCAATTATACGTAAAGCGGATTTCGTTGATTTATTCAAGTATGGCAGATTGAATGTTTATTCGGCAATCAATTTTGACGGAAATATTAAGGCTCATGCTAATGACAATTATCTGTTTGAGAAGCTGACAAAGAACATGAACTTATTCGAATACTCTTTTGAGTATATGATAATACACTTTATTAGCGATAATGGAAATGAACAACCCTGTTCTGTATGTATTGAAAATGTAAAAGGACTTTATACTTTCAATGAGGAAGCTAAAAAAGAAATGAGCATATCGTTTGATTCTCGAATTAAGCTTCATGTATCCCCTTGGGGTGAGAAATTCAAGGCATTACACAATAATCGATTAATAGCGCAATCAAAGAGAGGTATAGATAATTTATGGCTGATATTTGGTTTGTCCGAAACTGACAGAAAGAGATGTGAATCTATTATTGCTGATGATGTTATTTCCGAAGTTTTTGATGGATTGTTTTCTTATAAACGTCCTGTAGGAGAACAATCTATATGGACGTATCTTCTACGATATGAACGTCATAGTTTTTACCCTAAAGATACGAAAGGTTTTTTTTGTGACTATATCCATGTAGCTTGCAATTGGATGGCAAAAAAAGAAATAATGAATGATGTTGCAACCGAAACAGCATTGTATAATCAGATAAAAGAAAGTCCAGCAACAGACTTCAAGCCACTCTCACAAATAGCAATAAATTCTAATCTACCTTCTCGGACGGACGAGATTTCTAAATGCCAATTTGCAATAGCAGCTCCATTGTTCTTACTTATGAAAGACAAATTCAGTAATGGTTTTTATATTGATATGAGAATTATTAATTATGCCAAAACATTTGGATTTGAATGTTCTGTTGCTGTATATCTTTTGGGGATAACTCTTGGGTATGATAAAACTTATGATGCGTATTATGATTTTGTTAAATTGCCAATATTTGAATTGCAGGCTGAAAGTAAAGGAGCTAATAAATTGGATTATGTGCAAGAAACTAACGAAAAAGAAATCCATTTGGAAAATAGAAATGAAAATGTTGTAGAAGATTTGTTTTCTAAAGACACGATAGACAGTAAAGGCATATCCGAGGATACAAATTTTCAAACAATGGAACAAAAGAGTTCTCTCGTTCAGCAAAGGCAACTATTCATCAAGGAAAATGCTAATAAAAAGTTACCAATAGCTTGGCTTAGGCTAAAAAATAGAAACAACAATGATTTTAAGCCAGCATTTAGCGATGAGGAAGTTTCGATTTTGAAAAGTAATGGCTATAAAATTGCAAAAAGATTCAGCCAGGAAGAAAAGTCGTATATCATTTCACAAGGTTACGAAGTTTCATAATCCATTTTTTATTTAAGTTTCGCATGTAATATTTCCTTAGAAGTTATAGAAGTTATCACTTCGCTTTGCTCTGTTAGAAATTAAAGTCGATAGCCTTGCAAAAGGGATAATTGGCAGTAGCAGGTCAATCGACTTTTTACTCCTAAGCCCACCATAGTGGGCGATAACTTCTTCTAATTCCTTTAACTTCTTCAAGTTGAGCACTTGCGAAACTTGAGTTTTTTTTCAAGGTATGATGCTTTTATGTCACTGCATAAATAAGAAAATTATCCGACTTTTCATTCATTAAATAACGATTTTTTGTGAACAGCGTTAGTCAAGAGTCCCTCTTGGGTATCCCTAAACTCCCTCTTTACCCCCCTAAAGTCCCTCTTTACGATCGTAAAGTGCCTCTTTAGGTGTAGGAATATAGGCTTTTTTATTTATCTTTACCCCCAATTGAAAATACGCATACGGTCATGGAGCAGAATCAGGAATTGGCACTGGCATGGGAGTTTATTGAAAATACCGGTACTCATCTTTTTCTTACAGGAAAGGCGGGTACGGGGAAGACGACGTTTTTAAGGAAACTGAAGGAAGACAGCCCGAAGCGGATGATCGTGCTGGCTCCTACGGGGATAGCCGCCATCAATGCCGGAGGGGTGACCATCCATTCCTTTTTCCAGCTTCCGTTTGCACCTTACGTGCCCGAAACGTCTTTCAATGCCGACGGAAAGGCTTCGTACCGTTTTCGCTTTGGGAAAGAAAAGCTGAACATCATGCGCAGCATCGACTTACTGGTGATTGATGAAATCAGTATGGTACGTGCCGACCTGTTGGATGCCATTGACAATGTGCTGCGCCGTTTTCGCGACCGGACAAAACCGTTTGGTGGCGTACAGCTGCTGATGATAGGCGACTTGCAACAGTTGTCGCCGGTGGTGAAAGAGGACGAATGGCAACTACTGGGTAGGTTCTACGACACGCCTTACTTCTTTTCGAGCCATGCGCTGAAACAGACCGAATATTGTACCATCGAATTGCAGAAAGTATACCGTCAGAGCGACGGAGATTTTCTGGAACTGCTGAACCGCATTCGCGAGAACCGTTGCGACAAGGCTGTGCTCGATGCGTTGAACCGTCGGTATATTCCTGATTTTCATCCGCAGAAAGAGGACGGGTACATCCGACTGGTGACCCATAACTATCAGGCACAACGCATCAACGAGCACGAGCTGGAGCAACTGCCCGGGAGGGTATATACTTATCGTGCTACCATCGATGGCAAGTTTCCCGAATATTCTTATCCTACCGACGAACTGCTGGAACTGAAAAAGAATGCCCAGATCATGTTTGTGAAGAACGATACGTCGGGCGAACACCGTTATTACAACGGTATGATCGGCGAAGTGACGGATATTTCGCAACAGGGCATTGTTGTGCGTACGCTGGAGAATCCGCAACCATTTGTATTGCAGGAAGAAGAATGGGCGAATGCAAAATATGTGCTCGACGAAGAGACAAAAGAGATCACCGAGGACATTGAAGGAACGTTCAAGCAATATCCTGTAAAGCTGGCGTGGGCCATCACGATTCATAAGAGTCAGGGGTTGACTTTCGACCGTGCGGTGATTGATGCCAGTGCATCGTTTGCCCACGGACAGGCTTATGTGGCCTTGAGTCGTTGTCGCACGCTGGAAGGCGTGGTGCTGAGTGCTCCGTTGTCGGAACGGGCCATTATCAATGACGAGGCGGTAGAAGCCTTTACATTGAAAGCCCGTGACAGTCGTCCGGATGCGATGCGGGTACATACGCTGCAACAGGCTTATTTCCTGGAACTGCTGACGGGGTTGTTCGACTTCTTCCCGCTGGAGCAAAGCTTGCGCAAGTATGTGCGTCTGATAGACGAGCACTTGTATAAACTTTATCCCAAACAGCTTGCTTCCTATAAAGAGGTGGTGGAGCAGGTACATGAAAAAGTGGTGATGGTGGGGCAGAAGTTTAAGCAGCAGTACACGCGTCTGGTAGGTGCCTCCGTCGATTATATGACGGACCAGCATCTGCAGGAACGCATTCATCAGGCTGCCTTGTACTTTGGTGAGCAGCTTCAGCCGCTGGAGGAACTTCGGAAGAACCTGATACTGCAATCGGACAACAAAGAACTGAAGAAAAAACTGCGCGATGCAGCAGATGAACTGGTGGAGGGTATATTGCAAAAAACAGGATTGCTGAAGTTTGTCGTTCAGGAGGGTTTTCATACAGCACCGTATCTGAAGCAGAAAGCACTGTTGTCCATCACAGACCTTCAACAGGCAGCCGGCAAGCAGGCGGCTAAAGGCAGGCAGAAGACAGCTGCCGGAGGCGGAAAAGCCGATGTGCCTGCCGATATTCTTCATCCGGAGCTGTACAACCGCCTGGTGGCATGGCGCAATGCCGAAGCGGGCAAGCAGGGGATGCCGGTATATACGGTGCTGCAGCAGAAAGCAATATTGGGAATCAGTAACCTGCTGCCTACTGATGAAGCCTCGTTGCTGTGCATTCCGTACATGGGCAAGAAAGGGGTTGAAAAGCACGGAGATGCTATTCTGGAGATGGTGAAGGCTTATCGGAGAGAACAGGGAATGCCCGATGATGCGCTTTCGTTAGATTAAGCCTACAGCGTGATGGATGGCGTTTGTCTGCTCTTTTTCGTGCAGATATAGTTGGAAATATTCATTCCAGTTTTTTCCGGTTTCGAACTTCAGCAAGTCATTGAAATAGGCTGCTGACAGTTTCAGGGTGGCGGCGCAGGTGGTCGGAGGAGGGACCTGTATCTTGTCCGGATGACAGCCTTCGGTGTAGCGGTCAATCCATCTTTCGGTTTTGCAGACGATGGCTTTGTTCTGGTTGTCGCGGGTGATGAACTGACGTTCGTAATAGCGTGTGCAATATTCAAGCATCAACTCGATGTGGTACGATAGGATGACACTGCTATGAACGTCGGCCGGATAGCGCAGCTCGTTTTCGAGGTTTCTGAGGCAGCATACGATTTGTTCGGTTTCGCGTTGGGACAAGTGCAGGGCCTCGCTCTTGGCGTAGTCGAAGAACGAGTATTTTTTGATTCGTTTGGTCAGTGATGTGTCGAACTGGTCGGGCTGAAAAACGAGCAGATAACCTTTCGAGGGAAGCGAGTGTTCCTTGTCCATGCGGAAGGTCTGTTCGGGAGGCAAAAATATCATGGTGGCATACGAGTAGTCGCAGCTTCCTTTTCCGCAACAGCAATGGCTCTTTTCGCATTTCTCAGCCAGAATGATGGCATATACTCCAAACTTTATGCTTGTTTGCTGCATGCAGGAGTCCGACAGATTGATAATGCTTATTTCGGGATGCAAGGTCCGGCTTCCCAGGCATAGGTTACACTCATATATGTTTTTTAGCTTCAGCATGTGTCATTCTGTTGTCATATCTGCCGGCAAAAATAGTGACTTATGGCTGTATCCGGATAAACATTATTACGGATTCTGTTATCTTTGTTACGGTTGCAGAGGAGCTGATTGGGTCCGTAAATGCGAGCAATCCATGCCTAAGTATAACGGAAAGTCTGTCCCGCTAATTTTTGATAACCCCGCTTCTGTAATTTTGGTACTGAAATCAGTAAATAGTTTGTTGCGCTGACAGATTTTTCTTCCTTATTTTGCAAGGTGTTTTTCCGGTTGTTTGTGCATTGGAGGGAGGAGATAACAGATCTGTCTGATGCTGGTCGGATGGAAAAACGAATGTATCATAATCATTAAAATATAGAAGCAATGGCAAAAAAAGTGTTGATTTTATCATCCAGTCCTCGTCGGAGAGGAAATTCGGATACGCTTTGTGATGAGTTTATGCGTGGAGCCATCGAAGGCGGTAACGAGGTTGAAAAGGTGTTCTTGCGCGACAAGAATATTCATCCTTGTCTGGGATGCAGCGTGTGCAGTTACGAAAAGAAACCCTGCCCGCAGAAAGACGATGCGGCTGAAGTGATTCAGAAAATGCTGGAAGCCGACGTGATTGTAATGGGCACTCCTGTCTATTTTTATGCGATGAGTGCGCAGATGAAGACGCTGATAGACCGTTGTTGCGGTCCGTATACCGAAATGAAGAACAAAGAATTCTACTTTATCGCTACCGCGGCCGAAGACTATCCTTCGATTATGGAACGCATCGTTGACAGTTTCAGCGGATTCCTCGATTGTCTGGAAAATCCGATGCTGAAAGGTACCGTGTTCTGTGGCGGGGTATGGCATCCGGGCGAGATAAAAACAAAACCCGAAGCCATGCGCAATGCTTACGAGATGGGACTTCGGGTATCGCTTGATTGAGCAGTATCGGCAGAGGGTCAGTAAGGAGAGTTTCGTCCTTGCTGCACTTCTATACGGAAGCCGAACGAACCGTCCTGCGATTTCAGTTCGAAAGCACCTTTAAAATTATTTCTTTCCCAGGGAAGGGCAGAAGGATTGAATACCTTTCGTCCTTCCTTGTTGTATTCGCCGTAGGTGTTGATACGCATGCCGTTCTTCAGTTTAAAGCTGCCCATTTGCAGGTTGTCCATCAGGCTGCCTACAGAGTTCAGACCAAAAGGATTGAGATAGAAAGACGAACCGCTGCTGAACATGTTGCTAAGCCCCGACGAGTAGGTGACGTCCGGATTGAGCCTGAATAGCTGGCTATAGTCTTTGCTTGCGTTTGGAATGACAATCTTGAAAGACTTGCTCAGGTCGGGAGTCGGCATTTTGATCAGGCTGTTCATATCTATCAGGAAGCCTCCGTAGTTTCGGGTTCCGTCGGGTAGAAGTTGCTCTTCAGCAGGGGGAATGTTGCCTGTCTCCTGGCGCAACGTATCGGTTGCCACTTCGTTTTGGGCAAAGGCCATGCTGCTGTACAAGGCAATGATCGTGAATAGAAATAAAAAACGTTTCATTTTATCTACACATTTTGTCTGCTTCAAAGATAATGCTTTTCTGCCGACCCTTTCGCGTGTCTTAAGACTATTTATCTGTTTTTTCAATATTGCGTGAAAGATGACTTAGCGACATTTCTATTGGGTAATCAGTTTATATCCGATGCCGCGTACATTGATGATACGTATATTTTCGTCCTTGGCCAGTTTGTGGCGCAGTTTGGTGATGAAGACGTGCAGGCTTCGTTGATTGAAGAAGGAGTCATCGCCCCAGAGGTCGAGGAGGATGTCGCGCATGTTCACCACACAGTTGCGGTTCTGGCAGAGGCGGCGTAGTATTTCGGTTTCACGGTGCGACAGTTCCTGTTGGTTGCTTTCGTGAAGGAGGAGTTGGCGCCGGATGTCGAGCTGGTAACTGCCAATCGGGTAGAGGGAGGGGACTTCGACTTCGGTTGTTGTGTAGGTACAGGCACGGCCTACCAGTGCCTTGATGCGTATGATAAGTTCCTGCATGCCGAATGGTTTCTTTAAGTAGTCGTTGGCACCCAGTTCGAAGCCTTCGACAACATCGTTCACGGCCGAGCGGGCAGTGAGGAAAAGGACAGGCGTACGGCGGTCGCTTTGCCGGATACGGCGTACCATCTCGAAACCGTCCATGCGGGGCATCATGATGTCGGCTACTACTACGTCGGGGTGAATCTCGAAAAAGAGACGCAGGCCTTCTTCACCATCTGCAGCGGTATGAATGAGGAAGCCCTGACCTTCGAGGGTGTCCTTGATGATCATGGCAAGGGTCTGTTCGTCTTCGACGAGGAGGACGGATATAGAATCATCGGGCCTCACCCCCGGCCCCTCTCCCAAAAAGAGGGGGGAGGGGGTGTGTTTACTATCTTTGGTTATCATTTTTATTGTTTCTGTTTTTTGTATTAATCAATCGTTGGAGAACATTCATTATAAGTATTCATTTTCAGATACACCCACTTCCTCCCCTCTCCCTGGGAGAGGGGGCGGGGGTGAGGCCTTGTCTGCCCTCAATCTCACCTTAAACTCACTACCTTTCCCCGGTTCGCTTTTCACTTCCACCGTACCGCCATGCTTCTCTACCATTGTCTTCACATAGAACAGACCGAGGCCGTAGCCTTTCACTTCGTGCAGGTTGCCGGTGGGCACACGGTAGAACTTGTCGAACACATGGGGCAGGCGGTCGCGAGCGATGCCGATGCCGTGGTCGCTGACACAGATTTCTGTATATACTTGTCCGTCTGTGGCTGTATGATTGCTGCAACGGACGGTAATGTCGGCCTGGTTACGCGAATACTTCACGGCATTGTCCAGCAGATTGCTCACGATGTTGGACAGATGGGTACGGTCAGCAGGGACGGTCAGGTCTTCGGGAACGATGTCGAGCGTGATGTGGACAGGCTTGTCGGCTTTCAGCTTATGCAGTTCGACGAGGGAGGGCAGGAGGGTAGCTAAGTGTACTTCTTCCCAATGGAGGCGGAAGGTCTTGCGTCGTTCCATCGACATGGAAAGTATCTGCTCTACCAGCTCGCCGAGGCGTTGCAACTGCTCCTGGCAGATGCGCAGGTAACGTTCGCGCTTGTTGGGGTCGTCAGCTTGGTGGAAGTTGAGCAAGGCATCGGTGGCAGCATAGGCCACGGCAATGGGTGTCTTCAGCTCGTGGGTGATGTTGTTGGTAAAGTCGCTTTTCATTTCCTCCAGCGTCTTCTGCCGCAGGATGGTGTGGATGAGGTACCAGAAAGAAAAGCCGAGGATGAGGAGGATGACCGACGAAGTTATCAGTATGCCTGCCATCTGCCGTAACACGAGGCCGCCCACCGGTTCGGTGGTAAGACGATAGACGTCGTGTTCCGAAGAGGAGAAAGCGTATTGGTAGCTGACGGCATTGGGACCGGGCACATAGCCGGGAGTGCCGCCTGTGGCAAGGGTGTCGGTGTAGCGCCAGCGGTCTTGGGCGTCGTAGCCAGAGTACAGGTATTGCAGGCGATAGCGTATGGGGATGTTCATTTCCCTGAGGCGGGTGTTGAGCAGGCTGTCGTATACACTGAAATCGGGACTTCTCAATATGTCGAGCCCCGAGTGCAGTCCGCGTTGCAGGTAAATGGCCATGCCGGTCATGGTGCGTTGGTTGCGCAGCAGCATGTCGAGCCCCTCCTTTGCATGAAGCATGGCGTCGGGGCGCACGGTATCTGTCTCTATCCGCTGTAGCGTATCGTTACGGGCGGTGAAGCCCTCTATCACAGTGTCAGATACCTGATGCAGCACGGTGCTGCTCCGCACAAACTGCTTGCCCTCGTCGTCAAAACCAGTGGAGATGGAGACTTCGCCATGCTCTCTGTTCCTTTCCTGTAGGTGTTCGATACGCACCAGCATCTCGTTGTAGTCGCTGATGCGCATGGCTTCGGTGATGTTGCGTTCCAGGTCGGTACGCATGGTGCGGTAGAGGCCCGTCAGCCAGTAGGCCTGATAGGCAAAGATGCCCGTCAGCGAGAGGATGACGAGCAGGGCGATGTATTTCGAGGGCAGTTTCATGGGGATAAAGATACGCACTTCCTTTTTATCTCCCGATGTCCGGTAAGACTAAATAACACTTCTTTTTCAGTAGTCCGGTGGCTGGATTTCTTCTTATATTCAGCTGTATGTATTAATTTTGTGGCCCGAATTAAAATTGTTGGATATATGAAACATATTATTGATGTAGATACCTGGGTTCGTCGTGATAACTATCGTTTCTTCGAGACCTTTGTCAGTTCGTGGTATGCTGTGGCCACCGAAATCGACTGTACCGAAGCCCGTGCGGCAGCCAAACGCCGGGGGCAGTCGTTCTTTCTCTATTACCTGTATGCCGTGGTACGTGCTGCCAACGAAGTAGATGAGTTGCGTTACCGCATCGACAAGCAGAATCAGGTTGTCTTTCACGATCGGGTGGACATCATTACACCCATCGCCGTGCCCGGCCGTACGTTCTTCACCCTGCGCATTCCTTATCACGAAAGTTTTGCCGACTTTTACGCTGAAGCCCATCAACTGATTACCAATATCCCGCCCGACGGCGATCCTTATGGTGCCGAGAAGACGCTGATGGCTCAGGGCGATTACGACGTGGTGCATCTGAGTGCCGTGCCCGGCATGTACTTCACATCCATTACTTATACGCTGGCCGAAGCGGGCAATGCCTGCAACTATCCTTTGATGACTGCCGGCAAGGCCGTCATCCGCGAAGGCCGGTTGGTGATGCCGTTGTCCATTTATGTGAACCATGCTTTTGTCGATGGCTCTCACCTTTCGCTGTTCTTTCAGAAGATAGAGCAGCATCTGAAGGAGATTGCCGAGGACAAGGACGTTGAATAATACGGTCTGATAACACTTGATAAGACTTCATAAGCCTGCGATAACGCGGGCTTTATTTGTCTCTGTCTATCTTTGTGCCACCGAAAAGAACGGCAGAAGGATACAATCATCCCCGTTGATGGTAGGAATCATCCCGGTTGATTGGGGGAATCATCCCGGATGATTGTACCCTAAGGTCATGAGGAAGAAGGGCAGGGTGCAGGCATACACCGATCCTTGTCTGCGACACAGGCGGCCGGACTTCGGAGTGATGTATCATGCAGTACAATAATGAAGAAAAGAATGAAGAGACAAAACCTATTGGCATCGGCGGCCTACCTGCTGCTGGCTCTGCCGCTCTCCGCTCAGGAGAATCTGGAAAAAGAAAACACGTGTACGCTGTCGGCCGACAGCATCCTGACGGGCGATGCCCGCATGGACAGTCTTTACCGGCATTTGCCCGAGGTGATGGTGACCGGCGAACGTCCCGTCGTGAAGGCTTCGGCCGGTAAGCTGGAGTACGACCTGCCGCGGATGATCAAAGACCGTCCGGTGGATAACGTATACGAAGCCTTGAAAGAACTGCCCGGCGTGATGGAGCAGGACGGTGCGCTGACGTTGGGCATGCAGGCGGTCACCATCGTGCTGGATGGCAAGGTGACCAACATGAGCGGTGCGCAGCTGTACGCCTTGCTGAAATCGTTGCCTGCCGACCGCATCGAACGCGTCGAAGTGATGTACAACGCGCCTGCCCGCTATCAGGTACGCGGAGCGATGATCAACGTCCGCCTGCGCCACCGCATCGGCGACCCGGGCGTGATGCAGGGCGAAGTCTACGGAAAATACAATCAGGAGCATGAAGCCTCGTTCGAGGAACGTGCCTCCTTGTTATACAACGGGCATCGGTTTTCGGCCGACTTTCTTTACTCTCACACCCACGGCGAAAGTTTCAACACCACCGACAAGGAAGCCCGCCACTGGCAGCAGGCTGACGGTTCGACGCATCTCATCGACAACTACGAGAAGATGCGCGGCCGTAGCCATACCCACAGTTTCCGTCTGGGCACAGACTACACGTTGGCCGAAAACCATTCGCTGAGCTTTGTCTACAACGGTGCTTATGCGACGAGTCACACCCGGCAGAATTCTACGGGTACACAGACAGCCGAAAGCCTGAGTGAACAGACCTCGTGGCTACACAACGGCCGTCTGGACTATCAGGCACCCATCGGACTGAAGGCAGGCGTGGAGTTCACATGGTACAACGCACCGGGCAATCAGCTGCTGCACAGTCGCATGGGTGATGATGTCCTCGACTTCTATACCGAAGACGGACAGCGCATCAATGCCTGGAAGTTCTTCCTCGCACAGGAACATCAGCTGAAGAACGGCTGGGGGCTGAACTACGGTGCAGTCTACACCACGAGCGTGGACCATTCATACCAGACGTATGAGAATGAAGAATTACAAATGAAAAATGAAGAATCAGTTTTACCGAACGACGTCAAGTCACGCCGCCGCGAGCAGACGCTCAATCTGTATGCAGGCTTCAGCAAGTCCTTCGGACAGAAACTGATGACCGACTTCTCACTGGCCGTGGAACGCTACAAGACCCCCGTGTGGGACGAGTGGGACGTCTATCCCGTCCTAAATCTGACCTACCTGCCTGCCGACGGGCACATCCTCCAGCTCAACTTCAGCAGTGACAAGAGCTATCCCGGCTATTGGGCGGTGCAGGACGTCATCTCGTACTTGGGTGGCGGCTACAGCGAGATACACGGTAACCCGTTACTGAAGCCCGCCATCGACTATTCCACTTCGCTGACTTATATCCTGAAGTCGAAGTACGTCTTCCGTACCTGGTTCAACCATACTAAGGACCGTGCCGTGCAGACGCTCTACCAGTCGCCCGACGAACTGCTGGAACTATACAAGTACTTGAACTTCGATTTCGAGCAGCAGGCTGGTCTGCAGGCCTCCATACCCTTCAAAGCCGGACAGTGGCTCAATTCGCGCCTTACCCTTATAGGCCTTTGGATGCGCCAGAAAGACAGTGACTTCTACGACCTTCCCTTCGACCGCCATCGTCTGTTGGGCATCGCCGTACTGAACAACACTTTCACCCTGAGTCGCAAGCCCGACATTCGTCTGACCATCGATGGACGTCTGCAAGGGCGTGCCATACAGGGCATCTACGACATTCCCACGTGTGGCGACCTTTCGGCCACGCTGCGCTACACCTTCCTTGGCGGCAATGCCGTGCTTACTGCCTGGTGTCGTGACATTCTGCAGACCTCTATGCCCTGCCCGCAGATACGCTACGCCCGCCAGTGGGTGACAAACGAGTACTCCAGCTTCCGTAGCGTGGGCCTATCCTTTGCCTGGAAATTCGGTGGCTACAAGGAGAAGAAGCGCGAGGCGGTGGATACGTCGCGGTTCAAATAGGAAAGACGAGGAGGAGATAAAAGGGAGAAGATTGTACTCATGGAAGAATTTCAAATGAAAGAATAATATGAAGAAAACAACATTGTTAAGTTTATGCTTTGCCTGCCTGTTGGGTTTGCCGCTCCGGGCAGAAGTAATTCCGGTCGACACGATACCTTTCGAACTGGGTGCCGACAAACGTTTGTATGTGACAGTTTATATCAACGGACAGGATGACCGTCCCCTGCGCTTTCTGCTGGATACGGGGGCGACGGATGTGGTGCTCAATTCCAATTCGCTGCGCACCGAAGGGCTGGCTGCCTTTACGGAAAGTGTGGAGAACAGTGGCGCCAATTCGGTGGAAACCATTCCTTCCACAGAGTCCTCTCAGGTGGTGAGGATGGGCAGCCGGGCCATTTCCGGCTTGAAACTGATAGCTATTCCTTATCCGCCCGATGCCTGGGACGGTGTGCTGGGGCTGTCTTATCTGAGGAACTTTGATGTCTGTATTGATTATCGGCGGAAATCCATCTTCCTGTATGAATTGGGTGACGGGCAGAAAGCGGCATCGGACAAGGCTGTCAGGCTGAAGATGGATTATCGTTTGGGAGTGCCGGTCGTTCCGGTCGGTGTGCGTGTCGGCGGAGTGGATTATCAGATATCGGTAGAAGTCGATACTGGTTCCGACCGTGTGTTCGATCTCAATACACCTTTCGTCCGTCGCAACGGCCTGCTGGGCACACAGAAACCATTTGCCATCTCGCGCATAGCCGGTACGGTGAAGGACGGCGGTGAACTTCAGAATGTGTACTTCGATTCGGTAACACTGGGAGGAACATTGACTTTGCCTCGCATACCCGGTGCTTTTTCTACGGTGACAACGGGTGTACAGGCCAGTGACGTGATGGACGGGGTGTTGGGCAACAATTTCCTGCAACGCTTCAACCAGCTCTATGACTTCAAGAACGATTTCCTTTATTTGGAGGTGAACGACCGGCTTTACACTCCTTTCTATGACTTTCTGGTTCGTTGAACAGGAAGTTCATATCATTGTAACGCTTTGTACATACCCCTGACACATCTTGTGTTCATCTTTGTATCAAGAAAAACAACAAGCTGAACAATGATGCGTCTACGTACATTTTATTCGACCATTGTGTTGTCCGACATTCATCTGGGGACATCACATTCCAAAACAACCGAAGTGACTAACTTTCTGAAATCGGTGAACTGCCGCCGTCTGATATTGGATGGAGACATTATCGACGGATGGGCTTTACGCAAGGGAGGCACCCGTAAGTGGCAGGCACGCCATACGGAGTTCTTCAAAGTTATCATGAAGATGATGGAGAAACAGGGAACGGAGGTTATCTATGTGCGGGGCAACCACGATGACTTCCTGGACAGCCTCGTGCCCTTTACCTTCTACAACATCCGCATTGTAAAGGACTTCATTCACGAAAGTCACGGCAAGCGTTACTACGTGACGCATGGCGACATCTTCGATACCGTTACTACAAACATGAAGTGGCTGGCACAGTTGGGCGACTTGGGCTATACCTTCCTGCTGTGGCTGAATAAAATCTACAACAACTATCGTACGCGTCACGGTCAGCCTTATTATTCGCTCTCACAAGCCATCAAGCAGAAGGTAAAGACTGCCGTTTCCTACATTTCCGACTTCGAACAAGAGTTGGTGAAATTTGCCCGTGCCCGCAAGTGCGACGGAGTAATATGCGGACACATTCATCATCCGGCCGATACATGGTACGATGACATTCATTACCTCAACTCGGGCGACTGGGTAGAGACTATGTCTGCCTTGGCTGAAGACGAAGACGGCAACTGGACGGTCATCCGCTATGGAGAGTTGCAGATGGAACCAGCCGAAAATCCGGTGCATCAGATAGCTTCCTGATTCTTCAGTATCTTCATCGCTACATCCATATATCGTGTGATGTCGGTAGTAATCTCGCGGTCGTATACATCACAACGTTTGCGTCCCAGACGTACGACGATGGCATCCATCTCGGGGATGGCGATGATGTACTGTCCCAACATGCCGCGCAGGTAGGGGCAACGCATACCGTGATAATCCATGATCCACGTCTGGAAGCCATAATAGCTGAGCGTATCTTTACCCCATTGGTCTTTCAAGTACGAGGCAGGACGCATCAGTTCGTTCATGTAGGCTTCCGATACCAATTGGCGGCCTTGCCAGTTACCATGATGCAGTAACAGGCGGGCAAAGCGGGCTACATCGCGTGCCGTGGTGTGGAAGCAGCAGAAGGCTTTCTCGTCACCGTCTTTCTTGTCCAGCAGCCAGTAGGCATCCCGTTCGGCTTGCATGGGCTTCCAAAGTTTTTCTTCTGCATAGTCACTCAATGTCTGCCCAGTGGCGGCTTCGATAACGAAGGCCAACAGCTGTGTCTCCCCGCTACGGTAGGAGTATTGCACACCGGGTTTATCAATCACTTCCAGGCCGGTTACCAAGTCGTACAAGTCGTTGCCGTAGTAGCCGTGTGTGGTGACGGAGAAAAGCGAGGCATATGCTTCGTCCCACGCCATGCCGCCGCTCATGGTAAGCAGGTGGCGCAGAGTGACGTCGGCCTGCATTCCTTTCGTATAGGCAGGAATGTAGCGCGACACGGGATCATCCAGACTGTGTATCTTTCCTTCGTCAAGGGCAATACCGGTCAGCAGTCCTACGATGGTTTTCGTGGCAGAATAGATGTTCGAAGTCAGCGTGTCGTTCCAACCGTCGCGATAGCTTTCAAAGACGATGTTGTCGTGATGGATGACGAGGAAGGATACGGTATGCAGACTGTCCAGATAGTGTGCATCATTCTCCGTCAGCCGGTAGCGGTTATAGTCGGAAGAGAGGGGCCAGTGCCATACGTCATTGGGATTGTGGTGTACCGTGTGGCGGTGGAAGGTTTCCAGATCATCGATGACGGGCATCCAATGGATGAGTGCCTGACGGGCATAATAGGGCAGAGAGGCATAGACGATGGCGAGCACTGCTACCAAAGCGATGAGCACGCGGAGGATGGTTTTCTTCTTTGTTTTCATAGGTTTACTTTTTGTTCTGGATACTCAGGCAATATTCCGATGGCGTCATTCCTGTTTGTTTTTTGAACATCCGACTCAGATGCTGGGAATATTCAAATCCTAAACTGTATGCTACTTGGGTAACTCCTGTTCCACCAGCAAGCAGATTTTTCGCTTCTTGAATAATATACTGACGGATATGATTGCTTGCCGTATCTCCAGTTGTCTTTTTTATGAGATCGCCAAAATAGTTGGACGACATGCAAAGTTTGTCTGCAAAATACTGAACTGTGGGCAGTCCGAACGATAATTGTAAGTTCTCATCGAAATAATTCCGCAACAGATTCTCGAACTTGATGAGTATATCCGAATTTTCCAGTTTCCGTGTCATAAATTGTCGGTTATAGAACCGTTGGCAAAAATTCAATATCAGTTCAATGTATCCGACAATGATTGCATCTTGGACGGCATCATGCTTGCGTTCGATTTCCTTATGGGTCTGTTGCATTAGTGTGATGAATAAATCGTGTTCTTCGTCTGTCATGTGCAAGGCTTCGTTGACGCGATAGTCGAAAAACGAATATTCCTTGATTTTCTTTTCTAAATGCGTTCCGTGTAGCAGGTCTGGGTGAAATAGCAAGGCCCATCCTGTCAGATTGACTTCCTCACCGTTATCTTCTTTGCCACCTATCTGGCCGGGAGCTACACAAATGAGTGTCCCTTTATGGTAATCGTATTTCCCACGTCCGTATGCTAAGTCTATTTCTGATTCGTCGTGCAAAAATATTCCATAAACTCCATAGTTATTCAGGCAATGGCGTACAGGCGAAACTTCTGCAAAGTCTATAACGTTGACACATGGATGAAAGTCTGTAGCTCCGACATAGCGGCTGTAATCACTTACGTTTTTTACTTTCAGTATCTTACTCATGAAGTTTATACTAATTTGATGTTCAATCACAAAGATACGTCTTTCTTGTTAGAGAGAGAAGTAAAAAACGGGTTTATATCAGTGAAATGGATACAAACATCCCACTTATTGTCACTTTTGTCTTGTGAGTGCTTTCTAATTTTGCATTAAAATAATGATATACAATTATGAAAAGAAGAGATTTTTTGAAAATGACATCCATATCGACTCTGTTGGCAGCAGGAGAATGGATGGGACTGTCTAACGTATTTGCACAATTTCCATCGAAGTCGGTAAGCGGATATTCAAATGGTAGTTATCAGTCGGACAGTAGCATGGAGCATAGAAAGCTGAAAGGTTTGGATGTTTCTGCTATCGGGCTTGGTTGTTTGCCGATGGTAGGTTATTATGGTGGAAAGTTTGACAAGCGTGACATGATTGCCTTGATACGTCGGGCATATGATAAAGGAGTAACTTTTTTCGATACGGCAGAAGTGTATGGGCCTTATACCAGTGAGGAGTGGGTTGGTGAAGCACTGGCCCCGTTTCGGAAGGAGGTTAAGATCGCTACAAAGTTCGGATTCGGTGTTGAAGAAAGGCAACCGACTGCACTTAATAGTCATCCCGATCATATCCGCCGTGCAGTGGAGGGATCGTTAAAACGTTTGCGTACGGATCATGTTGACTTGTTGTACCAACATCGTGTCGATCCGAATGTGCCGATGGAAGAAGTTGCAGGTGTAGTAAAAGATTTGATACAGGAAGGAAAAGTGTTGCATTGGGGAATGTCCGAAGCGAGTGCTTCTTCTATTCGACGTGCTCATGCAATATGTCCTGTTTCGGTTGTGCAAAGTGAATATGCCATTTGGTGGCGCGAACCTGAAACAAAAATATTTCCTACACTCGAAGAGCTTGGCATCGGTTTTGTTCCCTATTGTCCGTTAGGACGTGCATTTCTTACTGGTACGATTGATGAAAACAGCCGTTTCAAACAGGGAGATCGGCGGTGGAATTTGCCACGATTTACTCCCGAGGCTTTGAAACATAATATGCCACTTGTGGCACTTGTCCGTAAATGGGCGCAACGTAAAGGATTGACACCTGCTCAGTTCGCACTTGTTTGGATACTTTCGCGTAAGCCATGGATTGTTCCGATACCGGGAACTACTCATCCCGGTCACTTGGATGACTTCCTTGGTGCAGGAATCATTCGTCTGTCGGCTTGGGAAATGGAGGAATTCGATAAGGAATATGCCCAAATTGATCTGATGGGGCATCGTGCCGATCCGTTTACTGAAAGTCAAATTGATAAATAAGAATAAGCAATGGATTATGTAACATTGAATAATGGTGTACAGATGCCGATGCAGGGATTCGGAGTTTTTCAGGTGTCAGATGCTTTTATGTGCGAACAGGCTGTTTCCGATGCCATTAAGGTCGGTTACCGGCTTATTGATACGGCATCTGTGTATGGGAACGAACGGGCTGTTGGTGCTGCTGTTCAAAAAAGTGGTATTCCGCGGCAGAATTTATTCATTACAACCAAAGCATGGATATCAGAAATGGGATACAAGCAAACCATGCAAGCTTTTAAAGATTCGCTTATCCGTTTAGGAATGGACTATATTGATCTTTATCTGATTCATATGCCTTTTAATGACTATTATGGAGCATGGAGGGCCATGGAGGAACTCTATGCGTCAGGACATGTACGTGCTATTGGAGTTTGTAATTTCGAGCCGGATCGCTTAATAGACTTATGTTTGAATGTAAAAACTGTTCCGGCCGTTAACCAGATTGAAGTACATCCTTATACCCAACAGATAGAAGCAATGAAAATTATGCAATCACTTGGCGTACAGATGGAGGCATGGGGCCCTTTGGCTGAGGGTATGAACGGATTGTTCACAAACCCTCTTTTAACCGCTATTGGGCACAAGTATGGCAAATCGGCAGCACAAGTTGTGTTGCGCTGGCATCAGCAGCGTGGGACAGTTGCTATTCCGAAGTCGGTTCACAAAGAACGCATAGAAGAGAATTTTGCCATCAATGATTTCGTATTGAGTCAGGAAGATATGGAGACCATTGCTACGATGGATACTGCTCATCCTACAATTCTTGATTTACATGCTCCGGCAGAAGTTGAACGTTTGTATCATATCAAACCTATAGGTTGAAAATGTTGGTATAATTATTATAAATGGTCTGTATTATAATCAATAGTTGTACGGAAACAGCAGCGTAAATACACTCCCTTCACCGGGACAGGAACGGACGTCGATGCTGCCACTGTGCTGGTGCATAATCTGCCGGGCCAGCGTGAGGCCGATGCCCGAACCGCCGGGCTTGGTAGTGAAGAAGGGCACGAAGATGCGTTCCTGCACTTCGGGTTCGATGCCTGTACCATCGTCTGTCACGCGAAGGAAGATACGGCCGGTAGGAGTGACACCTGCCGATAGGGTGATACATTTGGCATCGTTTTCGCGGGCATTTTTGATCAGATTGATAAGTACCTGTTCCACCTGTCCTTTGTCGGCCAAGAGGCGGAGTGAGGCAGGAGGTGGCATGAGACGCAAATCGTTCTTATCGGTCTGCATGAATCGGAGGACGTCTTCCAACAGTGTGGCAGCGTCAAGAGGTTGCAGCAGGGGCGAGGGCAGGTGTGATACTTCCCGATAACTGCCTACGAAGCGGGTCAACGCATTCCCTCGTCGGGCAATAGTGGCAAGCATCTGCCGCATGTCTTCCTTGTCTTGTTCGTTGCCTTCCAGTCCGTCTACTTGCTTGCCCAACAATTCGGCTAAGGAGACAATGGGGGTGACAGAGTTCATGATTTCATGAGTCAGTACCCGTATCAGTTTCTGCCAGGCCAATGTCTCTTGGGTGTCCAGTGCCGAATGGATATTCTTCAGGCTGGCAATGACCAGCTTTCGTCCTTGCAGGATGAATTCCATGCCCGACAAGGCCAGTTGCGTTCCCTCTTCCTGTTGGTGAACCTGTATTACGTGCAGTGAGCCGGGACGCAAGTCACGTAGCAGGCGGGGCAGATCGGGATGGAAAAGGCGTAAATCATCTACAGTCTTGGGGGCTTTCAATATCCAGGTTTCTGTTTGCAGCTCGTTTACGGCAGTGGCCAGCAGACGTGTAGCGGCCTCGTTCTTCCATTCGATGTTGCCCTGTGGTGTATAGACCAGTATGGCGGTGTCGATGTGGTTGGCCAGTGCCTGAAAGTAAAGCAGACGTCCTTCCTTGCGTTGCAGGTTGGTGCGATAGTGTTCCAGTGCATCCTGCATGCTGTCCAGTAGTTCGGGTGGCAGGCCGCGATGACCGCTTGTCTGGTTGCTGCCGAAGGCTTCGGGAAATTCGGAGTAGCGTACCGACTGAATGAACTGCTCCATGAGGCGTGACGTACGCTTCATATACCGGCAGACAGCCCAGGCAATGCCCAGTGTCAGCAGGGCGGCCAGACACATGTTGATATAGAAACCGTGTACTGCCATCCAGGTTGTAAGGAAGCACGAGGCCAGCAGGGCAGCGGTAAGCAGCAAGGGGGTACGGGTCCAGTGGGTTTTCATATTGTTGTTTTTTAGGAGTTGACAAGTTGACGAGTTGACAAGTAAACAAGACTACAAGGCGGTTTCTAAAGACTCGTCAACTTGTTCCCTTGTCAACTTGTTCCCTCGTCCTCTTGTCAACTACAATTTATACTTCTCAATCCTCCGGTACAGCGACGTCCGCGTGATGCCCAGCATCTCGGCGGCCAGAGTGATGTTGCCGTTGCACAGGCGGAGCACTTCGTCAATGCTTTCACGTTCGATGCGCTCCAGGTTGTATCGTTCCTTTTCGTCCAGCGGTTCGTGCGTCAGGCGGCTTTGCAAGTGGAAGTCGCGTGCGGCCAGCATCGGTCCGGAGGTCAGGATAACTGCCCGCTCCACGGCATGCTCCAGTTCGCGTACATTACCAGGCCAGCGGTATTGCTGTAGCTGACGGCGTGCTTCACGGCCGATGCCCTTTATCTCTTTGTGATATTTGCGGGCATAGCGCTGCACGAAGAAGTCGGCCAGCAGGAAGAGGTCGTCGCCCCGTTCGCGTAGGGGAGGCAGACGCAGTTCGATGGTATTGATACGATAGAGCAGATCCTGACGGAACTCGCGTCGGTCGATGGCGGCATACAGGTCGGTGTTGGTGGCGCATATCAGTCGTACGTCCACAGGATAAGTGGTTGTGGAACCCAGGCGCGAGGCACGCCGCTGCTCGATGACGGAGAGCAGTTTGGCCTGCATGGGCAGACTGAGGTTGCCTATCTCGTTCAGGAAGAGCGTGCCGCCCGTGGCTGCTTCCATGCGTCCCGGCTTGGGGCGGCGGGCATCGGTAAAGGCACCCTTTTCGTAACCGAACAGCTCACTTTCGAACAGCGGTTCGGGAATGCTGCCCAAGTCGATGGCTACGTAAGGTTTACTGCGGCGGGGCGACTGCTCGTAGATGTAGCGGGCCAGCAGGTCCTTGCCCGTACCGTTTTCGCCCAAGAGCAGAAGATTGGCATCGGTGTCCGAGCACTTGCGCACGGTCTGTAGCAGGGCTTGCATGGCGGCCGATTCGCCGATGATGCGTGTCGGTTCGGCAGGCGTGGCCAACGCTTCGGCACGTTGTTCAAGGGTCTTCTTTTGTTCTTTCAGCACTGTTACCTCGTGTCGGCTGAAGCTGAGTTGCAGGGCAGCAGATACGGTGGCCAGCAGTTTGTCGTTCTGCCAGGGCTTGGGGATGAAGTCTGTGGCTCCCTGCTTGATAGCCTGCACAGCTTTCTCCGTATCACTATAGGCGGTGATGAAGATGACCACTGCCTGTGGGTCGAGTTTCAATATCTCCTCCAGCCAGGCAAAGCCTTCGCGTCCGCTGACAGCATCGCGGCGGAAGTTCATGTCCAGCAGGATGACGTCGTGCCTGACGCGCGACAGCAGGGGTAGCATCTCGCGCGGGTCGTCGAGGGTAGTCACCTGTTCGGCCAGCGGGCGCAGCAGCATCTTCAGGGTGAAGAGGATGTCTTCGTTGTCGTCTACGATGAGTATTTTTCCTTTTTTCATGGGGTATGTTTTTCACCACAGAGGACACAGAGTGTCACAGAGTTTAATAGGAGTCATCAATAAAAAACTCCGTGTAACTCTGTGTCCTCTGTGGTGCCTACAAAGATACGTATTCTTTTCCGATAAACGCTGTACGGTAGCGTGCGATTGGTGTACGGATTCGGACGTTTTTTATCTTCCTTTTTGATGATAATGTTCTGATGGATAGTAACTTGATGGTTTGGCACAGATGTTGCCCTGTTTTCTTTGTAAATCGAATGTATATCGTGATGAACAGACTCTCTTTACTTTTACTAACATTGTTTCTGCTAACCGTGGGGACTTCGTGCCGACAACGTCGTCCGGGCATGAGCCGCGAGGAAGCGACAGCCGAACTGGAGGCGCAGGCTGCCGAACAGGCCGCCCGCCGCCAACAGGCTGCTGCTACTTTGGATACTTTTGCCGCCGACTATCGCCCAACCGCAGGCATCAAGTACCGGCCGACTGTTATCCGTACGGGTGCCAAGGTGCTCAACGTACCCGCTGCCCTGAAGAATGTACGTCCACTGGAGCCCAACGCATTGGGCACCCTTTCTTTCCATCCCACCGGTTACAAAGGATACGGCCTCGGTGCGGAGTTAAGTCCCGTGGACGACGGCTGGCTGTTGACGGATTACGAAGGCTTTTGCTTGCTGGACAAAGACATGAAACTGCGCAAAGTCCTCTTCAGGAATGACGTGGAAATCAGTGAAATGAAGATGGGTAACGGACAGACCGGATATAGCATGCGTATGAACCGCACCCTCCGCAGCGTGGGCTACGACCCTTCCGTCCGCCAGCTCCGTGGCCTCTATGGAGGAAAGACGATGCAGGAAGGACAGCATGGTTACGAATGTGCCATTGCCGCCCTGCCTTGGGACATACTGGTGGAAGCCGCCGAACCGTGGACACCCGACCAACTGCCCAGCAAGCTGCCCATCGCCAGGACGCAGGGCAATGCCTTTGCCGTTACGGAAGGCGGCTGGCTGATGACCGAGGCTTTCAGCTCGCGACTCTATACCTTCGGGCAGAAGGGCGACACGCTGTGCCGATTTACGGTGAACGATGCCGAGGACTACGTGCCCACCTCCACCTACCGCAGTGGCGAAAACACCGCCGTATATGAATATGACGGGAAGCTCCGCCTGCTTATGGCATACGACAATACCGTCTACGAGCTGGCGGATGCCTCCACGCTCAAGGCCGTCTGGCGGTTGGACTTCGGCACACTGAAGCGCCCCACGGGCAAGTACGTGACAGGCACTCTGAATAATAGCCTCGACGGCTATTACCTGGTCGACAGCTGGATAGAAACAACCCGACACCTGCTGATCCAGCTGTCGTATGGCTACGATTCGCCCAATGCCCGCAGTCAGGGGAAGGTGACGCTCTACACCTTAATCTATGACAAGCGTACGGGCGACTTCTTCAGCCTGCCCGGACAGACCGACAAAGAAGGCCGTTATACATACGCCAACCTGCCTTTCCGGGTAGAAGGGAAAGACATCTCCCTACTGCCTTCGCTGACGGCAGGCGACCGGGCCGCCATCCTCTTCAAAGGAAAGCGGCTGAAGGAGATGGTGCCCGACCTGCCCTTGTCGAAGCAGGTAAAGGAAGAGGAATTGGTCATTGTACGGATGGAGTGACACCAACGTATGAGTTTTGCCCGTCCGATATCCTTCCTTATCGGTACCAAGATATGGACAGAGTGGGGAATCATCCCCGTTGATTGTAGGAATCATCCGTATTGATTGTAGGAATCATCCGGGATGATTGTACCCTCAGTCCGTAGGGTAGTAGGGGAACGTCTGCGGAATAGGCCGGCCGATGCAGTAACCTTGCAGGGCTACTGACAGACAGGTGCGAGAGAATTACTATATTTGTAAAACCCGAATAACAACAGAATTATGCTAAGACATTACATCAAAGTGGCGCTTCGGCTCATCCGCCGGAGCCTACTGTTCTCCTCCATCAACCTGATGGGTTTTGTGCTGGGCCTGACGGCTGCCTTCCTCATCTACCTGTGGGTGGTGGACGAACTGACGCACGACGACTGCTTCCGCGACGGCAGCCGCATCTATCGTGTGACGGAGCTTCGCCGCGAAGCGGGCGGGGAGGTGAAGGAGTCGCCCCGCCTGCCACGCACGCTGGCCATGGACTTCCGGCAGAAGTTCCCGCAGGTGGAGGACGCGACGGCCATCAAGTACGGCGACCGGCACTCCTACGAGGCTGAGGACGGGAAGAAGATGGCGGTAACGGAAACTTACGTGGACAGCACCTTCTTCCGTTTCTTCACCTTCCCCGTGGTGGAAGGTACCCTTCAACGCATCAACGACAATCCGAACAACGTGGTTATCTCCTCCGAACTGGCCCGCAAGTTCTTCGGCCGGGGCACGGCCGTCGGGCAGAAGCTGACCTTTTCGTTCGGTAGCTTCACCAACGACGTCTATACAGTGGTGGCCGTGGTGGACATTCCCCGCAAGAGCCACATCCGCTTCGAGCTGGCCATGCCGATGGAGGCGTATGGCAGGAGAGCCATGAACATCGATTGGGATACCTTTACGGAATTTCTGCACGTCTATGTCAAGATGAAGAAAGGGTCGACCATGCTTCGCAGCGAGGCGCAGGCCATGAGCCGCCTGCTGGCCGACCGTGGTGAGAAAAACGTACGCCTCGGCTTCCAACCCCTGTACGATATCTATCTGCATACCCGCTTTGCCGACCCCGACGTGAAGAAGCACGGCAGCCAGGCCACTGTCTATCTGTTCATCGCCCTGGCGGTGCTTGTCATCTTCATGGGAGCGTTCAACTTCACCACCCTCTCCACCGCCCGTGCCTCGCTGCGCTACAAGGAGGTGGGCGTGCGCAAGGTGACGGGAGCCAAACGCCGCGTGCTCATCGGGCAGTTCCTCTCCGAGGGGATGGTGCAGGCATGCATCGCCCTGCTGCTGGCATTGGCGCTGACGGAGCTGACCCTGCCTCTGTTCAACCGGGTGATGGAGACCGACCTGCGACTGGAGGCGAGTTGGAGCGTGGTGCTTTATATACTCTTCGGCATTGTGGGTGTGGGTTGCCTGGCGGGTAGCTATCCGGCGTTCTATCTCTCGTCCGTCAACCCGTTGCTGGCCTTCAAGGGCGGGCGCAAGACGGGGCGCAAGGGCGGGCTGATACGCGGACTGGTGTGCGTGCAGTTTGTCATTGCCCTGGTGCTGATGTTACTGACGGGCATCGTCTTCAAGCAGCTGCACTACATGCAGAACAAGGACATGGGGTTGGACAAAGAAAACATCCTTTGTATTTATACCAGCCTGTGGTACAACGTAGGCGACTTCAAGCAGGAGCTCTTGCGCAATCCCGATATCAAAGGCGTCACCATGTCGTCGCCCATCGAGAGCTTCGGCGAAGGCACTAATTACAAGGACGGCAGCAAGGTGGAATGGACCGATGTGGACGGACGCACCGACTCTGTGCGCATGGTGCAGCTGTGGGCCGACGGTGACTTTGTGAAGACCTTCGGCATGCAGTTGGTGAAAGGCAAGCTGATGGATGCCGACTTCGCCCAATACTGGGACTTCAGCAAAACGAGGACCGCTGTCATCAACGAGACGGCCTGGCGTGCCATGAAGGTGGCCGACCCCATCGGATTGGAAATTCGTCCGGAGGGAGACAGACCGATACGTATCGTGGGCGTGGTGAAGGACTTCAACTTCCAGTCCATGCGCGAGCAGATCAAGCCCGCCTACATCTGGTACAACCCCGAGGCTTTGAGCTATCTTTACATCAAGATAGCCCCCGAGCGGCGGCAGCAGACACTGGCCTTCATCAAGGAGAAGTTCGAGGAGTTTGCCGCACGCGACAATGCCTACATCAAGGACTTCAGCTACCAGTTTTTCTCCGACAAACTGAACCAGAATTACGCCCGCGAGCATCAGCAGAGCCGCATGTTGCTGTTCTTCACCGTGCTGGCCATCCTCATTGCCATGATGGGTGTGTTCGGCCTCGTGGCACTCTCCACCGAGCAGCGCACCAAGGAGATTGGCATCCGCAAGGTGAATGGCGCACATTCCGACCGCATCGTACGCATGTTCTGCCGCGAGTACCTGGTGTGGGTGGGTATTGCCTTCATTGTGGCGTGCCCTGTGGGCTACTGGCTGATGCGCAGCTGGTTCAGTGAGTTTGCTTATCAGACATCCATCAGTTGGTGGCTCTTTCTGTTGGCCGGTCTGCTGACGGTGCTTATTACCTTGCTTACAGTCATAGGGCAGACGTGGCGTAAGGCGTCGCAGAATCCGGTGGAATCGCTGAGATACGAGTAAAGGGCCTCACCCCCCGACCCCCTCTCCCAAAGAGAGGGGGAGGAGGGTGGATGTAACATATAATATATTGGATAAATAAAATACTAACCCTTAAAAACAACGCTTTTACTCCATATGATCAAAGCCATTAATCTTACCAAAATATTCCGTACCGAAAGTGTGCAGACAACCGCATTGAACGAAGTGAACCTGGAGATACATCCGGGCGAGTTTGTAGCCATCATGGGCCCGTCGGGCTGTGGCAAGTCCACGTTGCTCAACATCATAGGCCTGCTGGATAATCCTACCTCGGGCGAACTGTGGTTCATGGGACAGGAAGTGTCCCAATGGAAGGAGAACGACCGCACCGACCTGCGCAATGGCAACCTAGGCTTCGTCTTCCAGAGCTTCAACCTGATAGACGAACTGACAGTGTTCGAAAATGTCGAACTGCCGCTGCTCTATGCCGGTGTGCCCGTCCGCGAACGGGTGGAGCGTGTGAACCGTGCCCTTGACCGCATGCAGATAGCCCATCGTTCGGAGCACTATCCGCAGCAGCTCAGCGGCGGTCAGCAACAGCGTGTGGCCATTGCCCGCGCCATCGTCACCAACCCCAAAATCATCCTGGCCGACGAGCCTACCGGTAACCTCGATTCCGCCAACGGTAACGAAGTGATGTCCCTGCTGAAGGAACTCAATGCCGACGGTGCCACGGTAGTCATGGTGACGCACTCCGAAGAGAATGCCCGCGAGGCCCGCCGCATCATCCGCATGATGGACGGGGTGATACTGACTGAAAGTTCGATGTAGGGCAATTAGCAAATATCGGGTTTATTTAAAAACTTTTGTGGGCAGAATGAATGCTGATCTGAGGAAAAGGCATAATTTTGCCCACAATTATTTTTTATTGCAGGCCGCATGGAAAGGGTCTTAGTCGTATCAAACTCGAACGAACTGGTCAGAATGAAGCCGGAGCGGATAGCTTACATCTCCTCGGATGGCAATTATGTGACGGTTGTACTCCACAACCGCACAGAGCACGTCTTTGCCTTCAACCTGCTGCGTATGCAGAAGCTGGTAGAGACGCAGCTGGGTGAAGCGGCGGCCTGTTTCATCCGCATCGGAAAGAGTCTGATCATCAATCGCAATTACATTTATAAAATCAATCTGACCAGGCAGGAGCTTGTTCTGGCAGATATGGATCTGGACGGTACTTTCAGACTGTCGGCTTCGCGGGAAGCGTTGCGGCAGCTGAAAGAACTGTTGGAAAAGGAGGCTGGATTATGACGAAACATGAAGAAGACGAAATACAGGTATTGGGCTCGCCGGCCGGTGGCAAAAGATCCGTGCGGAACAGATGGCTTTGGGGAATCGTCGGGCTGTTGTTGGTAGCCGTTGCCTGTATCGTATACTGGTGGTGTTTACCCGACAGAAATAATTGCCCAGTTGGGGAAAAAGTTTTTCCTAACTGGGAAAAAAATATTCTCCAGTTAGACAAAAAACAGCAGCCTTTGACGGACAGTGCGACACATGCCCGGGTCAGCCTGCTGGCCGATACGGTGAACGATGTCCCGATGCAACTGTTTGTACTGGAAGGAACCGATGTCCGGCTGTGTATCGGCTTGCCCTCTGTGCAGGACACAACGTTGCTGATGGCTCTGCCTGCTGCCGATGTACGCAAGGACAATCTGGGCATTGTGGGCGATTTTGTATTGGATGGTCGCCGTTACGGCAATGGCAAGCGGAAGGAAGGCTATGGTGCCTTGCTGCAAGGACAGTTGTTTCTGGGTGTTTCGGCCTCGGACACGGTGATGAACTACTGTGCCGAGCGTCAGGGTTCGTTTTTCAGGCAATATCCGCTGGTCATCGGTGGAAAGATCTGGCCGAACCGCCTGAAAGGAAAATCCCTGCGCAGAGCAGTGGCCCGCAAGAAGGACGATCCTCGTGTCTACGTCGTCTTGAGCCGTCAACGTGAGTCGCTCTACGATTTCTCGGAAGCCCTGGCCGATTATGGTATGCTCGACGCCCTTTACCTGCCCGGTGGTGATGCCTATGCATTTTGCCGTACACCCCAAGAAATCTTATGGCTGGGCACTTCGCAGGAGCATGTCTATCCGAATACCAGTTATCTGGTCTTCCATAAATGATATTTCGTATGCGCAGCGCACCATTTCATACATTATTTGTTATACTTCGTAACAGACGCTGCTTGATGGCTTTCCGCCCTGCCGGTTTTTGCTTACATTTGTGTGGACCGGACAAGTGGAAGTCTGCTTTTGGCTGATACTTGTGTTATGCAATTATTTTATAAACTAACAAACAACCATTATTTTATGAAAAGACACTATTTCTTTCTGGCTGCTTCACTCCTGCTGATTTCGTGTGGCAGCAAACAGGCGAAAAACACTGATACCGAAACAGCTCCCATCGGCGGAAGCGATGCGGCCATGGGGTACACATACTCCAAGGTACTCGACAAGAAAATCCGGATTTTCGAAGACGGGATGCGTATGCTGTCTGCTGTCGATCCGCAGGCTACGACGGCTGCCTTCGCGGTATTTCCGTCCGACTCATCCAAGGTCGAACTGTTCATGCCCGAAGAGACGGTCGTACTGGAAAAACGTGTCCGCCCCGACGGCACCGCAGTGTGGAATGTAGAAGACGATGATACATACATGTTCGAACGGTGCGCTGACGAGTGGCTGGTGTCACGAAGAGGAAAAGTGCTGTATGCTTCTACCGGATGCGAAAACAAACGTCAGGCCGAGTTTGTAGGCAAACAGGGTGAAGCTCTTTCTGCCATTTTCTTCACCACGGCAGGGCTGGCTCAGATCCGTTACGACGGTGTCGACTACCTGCTTCGCCAATATGTGACTGCTTCGGGCTACGGATACAAAAATCCGTTTGTCGACATTCGCGGTAAGGGACAGGATATGACGCTGACTTTCTCGGCAGAGGGCAAATCCATCGCTTTCACTGAAAAGAAATAAGCATACTGTTATCTATAAAACGTAAATCAACCATGAGAAAATCAATGATGCTGGTGGTGGCTGCCGGCTTACTGGCTTCGTGCCACACAGCCACTCAGAAAAACGAGAGAGATTTTACCGGAAACTGGATTGAAGTCATGCCTGCCAATCCTCAGATTGTGCAAGGAGTGACCCTGAATGCCGATGGCACTGCATCTTCCATCGGTATGGCTACGCTGAAGTATGAATCGTGGAGCCTGTCGGGCGACCGCCTGATACTCAACGGAAAGAGCATCGGAAACGGACAAACCATTGACTTCTCGGACACGCTGGACGTCGTGAAGCTGACTCCCGACTCCATGACGCTGGGACGCTCCGGATCGTATCGCATCGACTACTACCGTACAGCCGAAGTCATTGTCGCTCCTCAGGATAAGGCTTTGCTCGACTCCCTGAAGAAAGCCGAGGGCACCGGAGAATTGCAGACGCGTATCTATCGGGGCACCCTGCCAGCTGCCTCCTGTCCCGGCATTGTGTACGACATAACCCTTTACAACTACGAGCATAGTGGCGATGGCGTGTTCAGGGCACGGTTCACCTATCTGGAAGCCGAGAACGGACAGGACCGTACCTTCGAGTATTGCGGACGTCAGTATACCTTGCGCGGCAATGCGGTAGACAAGGATGCCACCGTCTTCCAGTTCGTTCCTTTCGACAAGGAGGAAGAGACGATGAACTTCCTTTTCCTTGGCGACAAACTGACGATGCTTGATCGCGAACTGAAGCCTATCGATTCAGAACTGAACTATACGCTACAGCAGCAACCGCAGTAATCCGTGCCATTCGTACCTTCCCAAAAGACGCTTTTACTTTTTACGTGCAGCGATGGCCAGTATCACCCCCAGCGCTACTCCCAGCAACGCAGCGAACAGCACCCGCATCTCGCCCGGCAGCAGGAAGGTGATGGTGTGTGCAGGAAACCAGAACAGGGGAATGGTCTTCTTGAACACGAATCCCCACTGTACCCGCCAGTTCAGGTTCTGCATGATCTCACCCATCGGAATGGGGGTGAACAGACCGCGCAGCGTACCGCCTGTAGCCAGGATGTGTGTGTCCGTTATCTTGTGGAAGGTCATGAATACAGGGGCAAAGATGCTGTTCAGGCAGACGGAGATGGCAAATGCCAGCCCAATCTTTTCCATACAGAGAGGCCCCGCCATGATGCCCGCCGGATTGTCCACTCCCAGGTAAGCGGCTGCGGCAGGCACACCTGTCGAGAACACGATAAAAGCCAGGTTGATGCCCATACCCAGCACACCCCATACTACGGCACGGGGGCATACGCCGAAGCCTTTGCGCAGGTATTTTCCTGTACTGATGCGCAGGCCCAGCAGCTCGCCCAGCGTAGAAAGAATGGCAAATTTCAGGAAGCTCATCACCATGCCGTGTGCGGCATTGAACGACTGATAGCCTGCATACAGGCTTTCGGATACGAAGAACGGCGCGAACAGAGCCGCGACAATCACGATGAAGTAGAGGTCGGTGCGTTTCATGATTATTAGGTTGTATTTGTACATTTTGTATTATGGCGGCACAATGTACTAATTTAAATGAATCCGGCAAACTTTTGTCTGGTGAAAATACGTTTATGAAAGAAAAATGTCTATCTTCGACACAGATTTATTACTTAATCAATAATAGAAGCATGAAAAAACAGGTATTCTTTTTCTTGATGGGGACAGCCTTGTGCTTGTTCTCCTGCCGTCCCTCTTCCCGAACGTCGGAGGCGACGGATGTGCATGAGGAAACGACGGTTTCCGATTCCGTACAGACCTGTAAGGGGCGACTCATTATGGGCCACGAAGCCTATTCCTTTACCCCCGAAGGCGATACCTTGTCCTATTGGGTAGTCGACCGTTCGGGCGAACTGAAGAAACGTTACGAGGCAGCTTTGCCTGCCGGTTCCCAACCCTATACCCCTGTTTCAGCCGAACTGAAGGTGAAGATGATGGGGCCTTCCTCCGAAGGCTTTGCTGCCGATTACGACGGAGTAGTCGAAGTGCAGCAGATCATTCGCGTGGGCGACTGATTTCGCTTCCGGCTTTTCGTGCCAGTTCGGCACGGATACGGCTCAGCGATTGAGGAGTGATGTACAGGTACGAAGCAATGTGCTTCAGCGGTACGTGTTGCAGCAGTTCGGGCCTCCGTTCCAGCAGCGACAGGTACCGTTCTTTGGCCTGTGTCGCTCCTTCGTTGATCAGCCTTTCTTCAAACATCAGAAACTCCCGTTCAAACATCCGCCTGCCCAGGTTGGCAGCTGCTGCCGACGAGTGGAAGAAGGCTTCCAGTTCCTGCCGCCCGATGCGGTATAGCAGACTGTCGCTCATGGCTTCGATCGAAGTCCCGGATGGTCTTCCGCCCATGTATCCCCGGGTCGAGAAGAGCGATTCGCGGTGGTGGCAAACCAGATACTTACGTCTACGCCATTGCGCAGGTAATAGCCGCGCCAGATGCCCTGGCCTATCAGGTAGAAAGAAGTGTTCAATTCTCCTTCGTGAACCAGTACTTCGCCCCGGCGGTAAGTCACCGGTTCCATCAGGGCCAGCAGGGCAGCTGCATCCTTGCTGTCCAGGTTGTATTTCTTGCTGAATATGTCAACGAATTTTTCCATATCTCTTTATCTTCTGTTTCCGTAGGAGGTAATTTCCAAGTTTCTCTTTCCTCTTTCTTCCCCGGCAGTAGATGGTCAGCACGAAGAGCAGCGTCAGTGTCTCGGCGGCAGGTACGGCCAGCCAGATGCCGGGTACCCCCATCATGATGGGCATCAGCCAGAAGCATAGCAACACCAGGATGAAGCCGCGCAGCAGGGTGACAGCCATGGCCGGACGGTCGCGTTCTACACTCTGGAAATAGCCGATCGATACAATGTTGATTCCGAAGCACACAAAGCCGGCTGCAAAGAGCGGAAGTCCGTGCAGGGCAATGTCGTATGCCGCACAGCCCCGATCGACGAACAACCCCACAATTCCTTCGGTAAACAGTTCCGTGATGATGAATACCACCACACCGCAGGTCACTGCCGTCCACAGTGCCAGGCGGAAGGCCGACCGTACCCGGTCGGGTTGCGAGGCTCCGTAGTTGTAGCTCAGTATCGGCTGGGCCGACTGGGCAATGGCGTTGTACACCATGAAGATGATGGGGAAGAAATAACAGGCTATGCTGAAGGCTGCCACTCCGTCTTCGCCCAGATAGCGGATAAAGACATAGTTGCCCACAAACATCATGGTAGCGATGGCCGCTTCACACAGGAAGGTCGAAAGTCCCAGCCGCATCATGTAACTCACGTTGCGCACGGTCAGCCGCAGGCTTTTCAAACTCAGCTTGATGCGCTCCAGCCGGATCACATGCTGCCGTTGCATCAGGTAGACCAGTATCATCAGTGCTCCTACAATATATCCCAGGCTGGTAGCCAGTGCTGCTCCGAACATACCCCACCGGAAGACGTAGATAAACAGCCAGTCGAGGAAGATGTTGATCAGTGCCGGGATGATGTTGCATGTCATGGCGTAGTTGGGCGAGCCGTCCAGTCTGACAAAAAACATGCCCGAGCTGAGCAGGGCGCTGAACACCAGGAACGGCACAAACCAGTGCATGTATTCCACAGCCAGCGGCAGCAACCGTTCGCTACTGCCCAGCAGGCGTGCCACCTGCTCCACGTTGCACAGGATGGCCACGGCATAGGCAATAAGCAGCAGGGACGAAACGATGATGGCCTGTGTCACGTTGATGCGTGCCACCTTCGGTTTGCCGTGCGACAGGTGGATAGATGCCACCACCGATGCTCCGATGCCGAACATCAGCGCCACTCCTGTGTTGATAAGGAACAACGGGGCTGTGATGTTGACCGCTGCCAGCGCATCGCTGCCAATACCTTTGCCCACAAAAATACCATCCGTGATGATGAAGATGGCCGAAAATACCATACCCAGTACGGTAGGAATCAGCAGCTTCCTGAACAGAGTAGGAATGTGCATGCTGCCAAAGTCGATACTGTCTTTCAATGTCTGCTTGTTGTTTTCCATTTCTGATCTTCTTTTTGAGCGCGCAAAGGTATAACAAATCCTGCCACCAGAAATTATCAAATGGTAAGAAATGGGAGAGGGCTCTTTTTTGTAGAAAGTGTGTCAAATTAAGGAATCGCTTTTTTTAGGCACGGATTACACGAAAAAACGCAGAGATAGAAGAATAATCATCCGCGAAATTCCGTGTAATCCGTGCCTGAAAACAACAAGATGTCAGTTACTTTTAGTTTTGACACACCCTTAAAAAAGTAACGGGAAGGTTTGCCCTTTCGAAGTCGGGTAGTTCCTCCTTCTTTGACATCCCTTCCCGTTGCCGGAAAATTCTAAAATCAGGTATATTTATTTAATTACCTCAGCCAGTTTTTCTTGCAATGCTTCGCCTGCCAGGCCACGGGCCAGAATCGTACCGTCCTTGTCGATGAGCACTGTGTGAGGAATGCTGCTTACGGCATACAGTTTGGCGCCTTCACAATCCCAGTATTTCAGGTCCGACATTTGCGGCCAGCTGATGTTCAGCTGTTTGATGGCGTTTTTCCAGGCTTCTCCGCTCTGATCCAGCGAAACACCTACAATCTCGAAGTTCTTGTTTTTGTATTTGGCATACAGGTCTACCAGGTTCGGCATTTCGCGACGGCATGGTCCGCACCAGCTTGCCCAGAAGTCTACAAGCACTACCTTACCTTTGCCTACATAGTCCGACAGTTTCACCTTCTCGCCTTCAGGAGTCTGCATTTCGAAGTCGGTGAATTTCTGTCCAACGGCAGTTGCTTTCATCTGCTTCACGTTAGCCTTGATCTGAACGATTCTTTCGTCCTGGTCGTACATGGCAGGAATCTGCGGCATCAGCGGATCCAGCTCGTTGACGTCCATGTAGTAGTAATTCTGCTTCAGCAGGTGAATACCTACCGGATTGGTGATGTTCTTGGCGATACCGTCTTTGGCCACACCTATCATTTTTTCCTGCAGACCTTCAATTTCCTTCCCTTTGGCCTCACGTTGTTCGTCAGTCAGGGTAGTGTCCGAAAGTGCGCTGTACAGTGTCTCCATCTGTTTCATCAGGCTATTTAGCTGTGTTCTGATTTCCTGATAAGCATCGTTGTTGGGCGTACCGGTAGCGGCGTCGCTGTCCTTTGTCAGTTGGATGGCGATTTTTCCGTTCTCCAGGAAGAAGTCCATGGCCATACCGTTGTCCTCATTGTTCTTGTACGTCAGGTAGCGGTTAACGGCTGTATCCTGCTTTCCGGTAAAGGTAAATGTTCCGTTCTTGATGACGGCCGAGTCAAGTTTAACCAGTTGGCGGCCTTCCACTCCCTGCAGGTACACCATGTCGCCGTCGTTGGCGCCTTCTACGGTTCCGGTGATGGTATAACCGTTGTTTCCACTGTTACAGGCAGCCAGCAGAGTCGCTGCCAATACATAAGTCAGTTTTTTCATCATTTGCTTATTTTAATGGTTAATAGTAAATGGATAATGATTAATAATGAATGGTAATGGTAAATAGTCAAAGAACTGCATAAATTCTTCATCCTCCCTCCATTCTTCACTTTTAATTATTAATTTTTAATTACTAATTTTTTTCGGGCGTTAAAGGTACGTATTTAATCACAATCTCCGATGCTTTTTACAAAGATTTGCTTATTGCCACTTCCGCGACCTCAGTATCAGGAACGAAGCCAGTCCGGCAGCCAGCATGATTCCCCATGCCATGAGGTAACCGTACTTCCAGTCCAGCTCGGGCATGAATTTGAAGTTCATTCCCCATACGCCTACCAGGAAGGTAAGTGGGATGAAGATGGTAGATACGATGGTAAGCCGTTTCATGATGTAGTTCATGCGCATGTCGCTGTTCGAAATATACAGGTCCATGAGCGATGACAAGGTTTCGCGGCATCCTTCGGTCAGCTGTACGGCATTCAGCAGATGGTCGTTGACGTCGTTGAAGAACGGCCGGTTCGTCTCGTTGATCAGTTCCGAGTCGGGATGCACGATACGTGAGTACTGGTCTTTCAGCGGCACGACGGTACGCTTTATTTCCATATAGCGTTTCCTGAGCAATTGCAGCTGCATGCGTATGTTGTAGCTGGTAGTGGCGGCTAGCAGTTCTGTTTCAAGATCGTCCAGCTGGTCGCCTATCTCAATGGCCTGCGAAACGTAGCTCGACACCACCTCGTTGAAGAGCACCGAAAACAGATAGTCCGACGAGCGTGTCCGTATCTTCAGCACATTGTTTTCCAGGGCCTTGGCTGCATCGTCGAAGAACCGGGCTTCTCCTTCGGTGAAGGTCAGCACCACGTTGTTGCCTTGTATCAGCCGGATGGCAATAGCTGTATCGTCATGGAAGATACGTGTCACGACAAAGTTAAAGTCACCGTTTTTCTCTATCTTGCTGGGATGGTCCACATTCAGAATATCCTGCATCATCAGGAAGTTGATGTTGAAGTAAGTACACAGGTTTCTGATGTACTCCGTGTCTTTCAGTCCGTGCACTCTTATCCACAGTTTGTCATCAGGAGCAGTCAGTGAAGCAATCTTGTCGAAGTCCTGACAGACAATCTCATCGCAGTGCTCCGCCGAATAGCAGATCAGGTGTACATGGGTATGCGTTCCGTTGTCACCGTTGTAGGTGAGCCGTTCGGACAACAGGTTATTTTTCATTCTCTGTTCCTCGTTCTTCATTCCTCATTCTTCACTTTTCATTCTTCATTCTTCACTTTTCATTCTTCATTCTTCACTTTTCATTCTTCACTTTTCATTCTTCATTTTCTATCCTATTCCCAACAGCTCTATTTCGAAAATCAGTGTCGAACCTCCTGGAATACCCGGTTGCGAAAACTTTCCGTAACCCATTTCGGCAGGGATGTAGATTTCCCATTTGTCGCCCACATGCATCTGTTGCATGGCTACAATCCATCCTTCTATCAGTTCGTTCAGTCGGAAAGCGATGGGCACACCGCCACGGCTGCTGTCAAACTTCTTACCGTTGATGGTCCATCCCGTATAGTGGGCCGTTACGATGCTTCTGGGAGTAGGGTGGGGACCGTCACTTTTTCCGGAAGCCAGCACCTTGTAGTAGATACCTTTCGGCAGTGGCATCACTCCTTCTTCGGCAGCCTTTGCCGCCAGCCAGTCTTTGTTGGCTTGTATATAATCTTTCTTTGCCATATTTTAGGGTTTATTGTTTAGGGTTTAGAGTTTAGGGTTTAAAGTTTAGGGTTTAAAGTTTAGGGTTATTTTTCATTTCCTTTCCCATTTCCTCCCCCCTCTCCTTGGGAGAGGGGTTGGGGGTGAGGCTTCTCATCACCCTGCACGGATTCCCCACCGCCACCGTATGAGCCGGGATATCCTTTGTCACCACACTGCCTGCTCCGATCACGGCACCGTCGCCGATGCTCACTCCCGGCAGGATGACTACGTTCCCTCCGATCCACACGTTGTTGCCGATGCGGATGGGGTAAGCATACTCCAGTCCGGCATTGCGTTGTTCCACGTCCAGCGGATGACCGGCGGTATAGATGCCCACATTGGGAGCGATGAATACATTGTCGCCGATGCTGACGTCCGCTCCGTCCAGAATCACCAGGTTGGTGTTTGCAAAGAAATTCTTTCCGATGTGGATGTGGTAACCATAGTCGCAGTAGAAAGGCGAAATGATGCATCCTCCTTCGCCCATGTTCACAATACGGCGTATCAGCCGGTCCCGTTCCTCGCCACGGTCGGGCGGCAGCAGATTGTATTCGTGCAGCAGGCAACGCGTCTTCAGCATTTCCTGTTGCAGCTGCGGGTCGTTATTGGCATCGTACAGCAGCCCTTCGGCCGCTTTCTGTTTTTCGGTTTTCATAAAACAAGGGGGGATTAAAAAAAATCCGTGCAATCCGCGTCTCCGATGGCTTTCACCACAGATCACACACAGATTACACGGATTTTTATGATACGTTATAAGCCTACTTCAATCAATAAGCAAAGATCGGATAATTCTTCATTGTCTCGTTTACGCGGGCACGAACCTTGGCGATTACCTCTTCGTTGTCCACGTTCGACAATACTGTTTCGATCATTTCTGCGATTTCCAGCATCAGGTCTTCCTTGGCACCGCGTGTAGTGATAGCCGGTGTACCCAGACGGATACCCGAAGTCTGGAAGGCCGAACGGCTGTCGAACGGCACCATGTTCTTGTTCACGGTGATGTCGGCCGAAACCAGTGCCTTTTCTGCTACCTTACCGGTCAGGTCAGGATATTTCGAACGCAGGTCTACCAGCATGGAGTGGTTGTCCGTACCGCCACTTACGATAGTAAATCCACGGTCGATCAAAGCCTGTGCCAGTACGGCGGCGTTCTTCTTCACCTGTGTAGCATATTCTTTCCATTCGGGTTGCAGAATCTCGCCGAAAGCTACAGCCTTGGCAGCGATGACATGCTCCAGCGGGCCTCCCTGAATACCGGGGAATACGGCTGAGTCAAGCAGCTGCGACATCATCTTGATTTCACCTTTCGGCGTTGTCTTGCCCCAAGGGTTGGGGAAGTCCTTACCCATCAGGATGATACCTCCACGCGGACCGCGCAGGGTCTTATGAGTTGTCGAAGTCACGATGTGTGCATACTTCACCGGGTTGTCCAGCAGTCCGGCAGCAATCAGACCGGCAGGGTGAGCCATGTCGATCATCAGGATAGCGCCTACCTTGTCGGCAATTTCACGCATGCGTTTGTAGTCCCATTCACGTGAGTAAGCCGAACCACCACCGATAATCATTTTCGGTTTTTCGCGCAGAGCCACTTCTTCCATCTGGTCGTAGTCTACACGTCCGGTTTCTTTATTCAGGTTGTATTCGCAGGGATGATAGATGATTCCCGAAGTATTCACCAGCGAACCGTGTGACAGGTGACCGCCGTGTGCCAGGTTCAGACCCATGAATTTGTCTCCCGGATTCAGTACGGCCAGGAAAACGGCAGCATTGGCCTGTGCGCCTGAGTGCGGTTGTACGTTGGCCCATTCCGCACCGAAGATCTTCTTGATACGGTCGATGGCAATCTGTTCGCTCTGGTCTACTACCTCGCAGCCTCCGTAGTAACGCTTACCGGGGTATCCTTCCGCATACTTGTTGGTCAGGCAGGATCCCATTGCCTGCATCACTTCGTCACTTACAAAGTTCTCTGATGCAATCAGTTCAATGCCTTTCAGCTGGCGTTGATGTTCTTTTTCGATAATGTCGAAAATCAAATCGTCTCTTTTCATTTCTTATAAGATAAATTGATAAATCCGCATTTGTTTGCTATAGGTTCGCAAAAGTAGGTAAATAAATTAAGTTTCGCAAAGCAGGACCCCGTTTTTTCGGTTGCAGAGAATATTTTTCAGACTGCTGCGAAATCCCATCCCCCTTCAGAAGAACACCCCCAGCGAGAAGCTCATCACGTTGTCTTTGCGGTGGAAGTAGATACCTTTGTCAGGCTCTACTGTTCCGGGCATTCCTTCAACGGGAGGGACGGTATATTCAATCTGCTTCGACATGTTGTGCAGTCCGACGTCGTACCGGAAGTCGAAGAAGATACGCGAGATGGTTACCGCCACACCCAGTGTGGCACAAAGGTTCAGTGGGCGCAAAGTCTCGTGTATGTCGGTCTGGTCAAAGTTCTCGAAAGTGATATCGCTCTGTTTCTGCAGCATGAAACGTATCTTGGGCCCTCCGAAAATGGCCAGGCTGTACGGCCCCTCCTTGATGATGTTGTAGCCGTATATCACCGGGACGTCCACACTGTGTATCGTCGATGCGATGGAGGCCTTTTCCGGGATGTCATTGGCATTGCTGCCTTCCGGCAACGGTTTGTCGAAACTGATGTCGCAGCTGTTCACCGTGTACGATACTTCCGGTTGCAGGAAATGCTTCCCGAAGTTGATGCGCATAAACAGCGACCCGAAGTAGCCTATCCGGTAATTGTTCTGTATCTCCTGGATGCTGACACCGTTCACGTTCAGGTGCGGCACCAGGAACAGGGAAGAAGTAAATCCGCCCTTCGCGCCAAAGTTCACCGTATGGTCGTGCTCGGGCTTTTCCTTCACCTCCTCCGTTTCCGGAGTTCCGGGCACAACCAGATCCTGTCCCCACATTCCTGCCGGGAACAGACATGCGCAGAGCAGCATACAGCAGTGCCAAAATCTTCGTTTCATTTTTTCTTCTTTTCTACCGACCAGCCGAATTTTCCTATCTTATCTCCCAGTTCATAGTATCCGCCATGCACATACACCAGCGGATTTGTCTCGGCCAGTTCCAGTTTTCCCGTTTCCGGGTTCAGGTGGCTTGTCTCCGCCCGTACGTTCACCACGTCTGCCACGAACATGTCGTGCGATCCCAGCGACACGATTTCTTTCACCCGGCATTCGATGCACAGCGGCGATTCTTCGATCAGGGGAGCCTTCACAACCGTACATTTTCCCGGTGTCAGGTGCATTTCCTCGAATTTGTTGTAATCCCTGCCCGAACGCACGCCACACCAGTCCGTAGCCCGTGCCATGTCCTTGGTGGTCAGGTTGATCACAAACTCCATGTTCCGCTTGATGATGTCGTACGAGTACCGTTCCGGCCGTACCGAAATGTAGCACATCGGCGGGTTCGAACAGATGGTCCCCGTCCATGCCACTGTCAGTATGTTGTATTCTTCGGGACAGCTTCCGCAGCTCACCAGCACAGCTGGCAGCGGATAGATCATCGTCCCCGGTTTCCAGTCTTCTTTCATTTTATTTAATTGATAATTGATAATGGAGAATTGATAATTGATAATTAGTGGTTGAGGTTATTTTTTGTTGTTTTTACGATACTGATTAACAATTTGAGGAGTTCTTCACAATCATTGTTTATGGATAAGAACTCATTATCTTTCAAGTAATTGGTATCGTGTAGCAATGAAAGCCAATAAATTGTTTCGTTTGCTTCTTTCAAGGCGACATTCATCTTGTTCAGGAAGTCAGCTTTACTTTGTGCGTGAACAGCTTCTTTGATGAGCGCACCGATGGCTGTACCGCTTCTCAACAACTGACGGGCAATGTCGTATATCCTCTTGTTTTCATCCAAATACTTGTATAAATTGATGATACGGATGGAGAATTGATAACTCCTTTTTTCGACAACGTTGATTCTTTGTCTTCTATCGTCATTATTCATTATCAATTCTCCATTATCAATTAATTATATAATCTCAATTTCCTCTCTCTTCTGTTCCTTCTCGCAATAGTGGCATTTGATGACGCAATGCTCCTTGTCTATCACGTGGAAGCGGGTAGGCATCGGCTCGTTGTTGGTGATGCACTTCGGATTGGCACATTTCACGATGCCGTGCAGTTCGTCGGGCAGGCATACTTCCCGTTTCTCCACCACTTCGTAGTTGCGGATGATGTTCAGTTTCACGTTCGGAGCCACTACGGCGATACGGTTTATCTCGTCGTCGCAGAAGAATTTGTCGGCAATCTTGATAATGCCTTTCTTACCCAGTTTCTTGCTGTTCAGGTTGAATCCGATGGTAATGTTGTTGTTCATGTGTTCCAGTCCCAGCAGCGACACTACGGTAAACAGCTTCTCGGAAGGAATATGGTCGATTACAGTGCCGTTCTCCAAAGCGGCCACCTGCAGTTCTTTCTTATCGTTCATTTTTTTAATTGAAAATTGATAATTGAAAATTGATAATTGGGGGATTGGCAATGGAAATGATTCACTGATTTCCCATTATTCATTCTCCATTTTCACCTCCTCCAGCGTGATGCCCAGCACGTCGCACAGGATCGCTTCACGGGCATACAGTCCGTTCTGTGCCTGCTGGAAGTAATAAGCCTTCGGATTGTCGTCCACGTCGTAGGCAATTTCGTTCACGCGGGGCAGGGGATGCAGGATGCGCAGGTTCGGACGCGTATGTTCCAGCATCTTGTTGCGCAGGATGTATACGTTCTTCACCCGTTCGTACTCCATCAGATCCGTGAAACGCTCCCGCTGTACGCGTGTCATGTACAGGATGTCGGCATCCGCTATCGTCTCTTCCGTGAAGTCGGTATGTTCCACATATTTTATACCGTGTTCGCGGCAGTATATTTTGTATTCTTCCGGCATCTTCAGCTCATCGGGTGCGATGAAGTGGAAAGTCGGGTTAAAGTGTCTCATGGCCATCAGCAGCGAGTGTACGGTACGTCCGTATTTCAGGTCACCCACCAGGAAGATGTTCAGGTTTTCCAGTGTTCCCTGCGTCTTGTAGATCGAGTACAGGTCGAGCATCGTCTGCGAAGGATGCTGGTTGGCACCGTCTCCTGCATTCACGATGGGCACGTTGGTCACCTCGCTGGCATATCGGGCAGCTCCTTCCAGATAATGTCTCATCACGATGATGTCTGCATAGTTGCTCACCATCTTGATGGTATCCTTCAGTGTTTCACCTTTCGATGAACTGGTCGCTTTCGGGTCGCTGAATCCGATGACGCGTGCTCCCAGCCGGTTGGCAGCCGTTTCAAAGCTGAGCCGTGTACGTGTAGAAGGCTCGAAAAATAGGGTTGCTACGACTTTTCCGTCCAGCAGGTGTCGGTTCGGACGTTCTTCAAACTGTTTTGCCATCTCAAGCATGTAGAGAATTTTCTCTCTGCTGTGTTCGGCAATGGTCACTAAACTTCTGTTTTCCATATTGTTGAATACTTTTTTTGATAGGTTCCGTACGGGTAAGTTACTTTACGGGACTCCAATTCTTATTTTCCGAGAGTGTAAAGGTAGATAAAAAATGCGGTAGCTGAAAACAATCGGCTCCATTTTTTTGCGGCAAAAAAACTACATATCGTCCATAGACAGCCCTTTGCAGGATATTTTATATCTTTGGATAAGATAGGATGCGGTTCGGCATATCCAAATTGAAAACTTTAGTTTTCATTTGTCTCTGCGCTCACCTTTTTCTATCTTTGCTCCTTTCTTTTTATGTTTCCGAAACGCCCATTTCGGAAATAGCTGTTTCGCTATTGCAAAGATAATGCGTTTTTTCTATAAAAAAACGAGGGTGTGTCAAACCTAAGTAATGGTATCTGACACACCCTCTAATAAATATGCAAAACTTTCATTACAATGCTTCAACTTCTTTTTCTGTAAGCCCTGTAATTTGAGCAATTGTTTTCGTCGGAATGCCTGCATGTTTCATGGCAGTGGCATTCCTTATGCGTTCCTTTTCTATGCCTTTCTCTATGCCTTTCTCTATGCCTTTCTCTATGCCTTTCTCTATGCCTTGTTCCATACCTTCCTTAAAACCTTTCTCTCTTCCTTCTCTTGTGGCACTACTGATGTGCATCTTCGCGGTGCTGATGATATCCCAAAATTTTTCATAACCAAGCAATTGTGCTTCTGAGAAAGCTGACTCTTCCAGTTGGCTGACAGCTTTGCATATTTCGGGGTTATTCATTAGTTCTTGCGGCACTTCACGTGTTTTCTCGTTAATTTCCGTCAAATAGCGCAACCAGAGAACCTGCATCTTCTTATCGCTATAACTGTGGGGTGTAAACTTAGGGAGTTCAATGAAGATGAAGCGCAACCCTTCAATCACCTCTTTGGTTTCGGCCGATTCTACAATTTGAAAATCATGATAAAATTCTTCACTTTCCGAAAAAGTGTCATTCACCAGATTAAGCGAATACACAGGCTGTAATATTTCGTAATCACCTCCCTTGTCCAACTGGCTGACGTAAGCTTTAGAAGCATTGAACAGTACGCGTTGCTTGTAAGCCGAAGTCCACATCATTTGCATTTCTACGATGAACTGACGGCCCATGTGATCACGGCAACGTACGTCAACAATACTATCTTTGCGAAGCGGGTTCAAAGGTACCAGCTCAGGATTAAGGTATTCTACCCAGGTGATTTCCTCGTCGGCATCTTTAAATGGTAACAGTGCATTCAGGAAGCTGATTACTAAGTCGGGGTGTTCGCCGAACACTTTCTTGAAAGTGAGGTCGGCTTTCGGATTGAGGTATTTCATAATTGACAGTATATGTTTTCTACATGCGAAGATACCACTAATTATCTCAATAACAATAGGCAGGGCATTTTTTTATCACTCAAGTTTCGATCTTACCGAACTGCATAGGCGATGATGTCGTAAGCTCAGGTTTCAGTTGACAAGCAACAAGTTGACGAGTTAACAAGGTGTTTGTAGCGAGCCGTTTCAAGAGGCACTTTATCAAACAGGGAGCTCCAGCTTAGTAGACTTGTTAACTGAAGCCTTGTCAACTAATAAGTTGAGTACTTGCGAATTGAAAATCAACGAAGTTAAACTTAAGTAAATTCGGTTGTTTGTGACAAAATGACACACTTACAATTCAGATAACGCCATACCGTTTCCCTGTTTCTGTCAATTCGTGTAATCCTTCTTGAAAATCAGTGTCTTCTGTGTTACTCCGTATTTTCTGTGGTGAATATTGCTCTTCTTCCTTTACCTTGTTAAGAAAAAATTCGAATTTACCTTTTGTTTTAGTTGTTCGTTAATAAAATAATGTGCATCTTTGCAACCCGTGAGAAGGGCTTCGGTAGTTCATATTGGTTCATTTCGAACGTACTCGGACGACATTGAAAAAAATAATTCTTTTTCTTGCCGGTTCATGCAGTATTTGAGCTTCCGTTGCGTTCTCTTACTGATAGACATTTGTAAATTGGGAAAGGTATAAAAACTGAAAATTCCAACATGGCTGTTTGTTCCGGTTGTGAAAGGATAGAAAAACTTGAAATTTTCAGCAATGTACGGATTTTAAATTGTAAACCATTGTGTATTAGCTTGTTATAACAATAGGCTGATATGGCCGAGATTTGACTATGAATGAAGTAAACGCTGGTACGGTCGATGCCGGAATGCTGGAGGGAGTCCGCAACGGTCATCAGGTTCGCTGGTACGTGCTTTCCTTGCCGTCCTGTCATCGGGGACCTGCGCAAGGGTTGCAGACCGAGCTGAATCGCCGTATTCGCGAAGGTGGTACTTTGTTCGACTTTTTTGCTCCTTCCTATGTCGAAGTGAAAGAGTCCGGAGGCAAGCTGGTCAACACCGAGCGTCCCCTGCTGTACAATTATGTGTTTGTTCATGCTTCCGAAGTCGAAATATTTCGTTTGAAACGTCAATTTCCCCTGTACAACTTCCTGCCCCGTGTTCGCGACCGTAAGGGAAGTCATTATCCCTACCTGTCCGACGCCGCCATGGCCAATCTGAAATGGGTGGCACGCTCCTATAGCGATGTGCTTCCCCTTTACGTCCCTCAGGCCGGGCAGTTGCGTAAGGGCGACCGCGTTCGCATCACCGAAGGACGTTTTCAGGGAGTAGAAGCCGAAGTCGTTATCCAGCCGGGCGCCGGACGTAAAGAGATTGTGGTCTGTGTCGACCAATGGATGTGGGTACCCCTGCTGCACGTGCAACCGGGCCAGTACGAAGTCATCGCGCTGAACACCGCTGGTAAGCACGTCTATACCCGCCTCGACAACGACCGCCTTTTTACAGGTCTGCACGATGCCGTGTGCCGCTATCACACTCCCGCCGGAGTGACCGATGCCGACCGTGCCCTGGCCGACGACGTATTACGTCAGTATGCCGAATTGCAGATGGATACCGACATACTGCGCAGCAAGCTCTACTGTTTGTTGTTGTGTGCACGCACCGTTTTGGGACAACGCGACGAGTGCCGTCAGCTGTTGGCTGCCGTTTCAGCCTTTCTGCCTTTGGTCAAGGCCGAGCAGTCGCAGGCACTGTTGCTTGTCACCCTTTACGGTTGCACCGACAGCAGTATCTATTACGACCGTGCCCACGCGCTGATTGACCCTTGGCGACGCGAGCCGCAGCTCAAGAAGAGCAAACAACGCCTTCTTCGTTTTCTCGACGATTACGACCGGGTGCTGGGACATGGTGTAGGGTGAGGGTGTAGGGTTGAGGGTTTAGCGTTTAGGGTTGAGGGTTTATGGTTTAGGGGAGTAGGAAAGTAGGGAAGGTTTATGGTTGAGCGTATACGGTTTATGGTTGAGGGTGATAATAGAGTAAGTGTATCAAATTAAGGAACTGCTTTCTTTTAGGCACGGATTACGCGGAAAAACGCAGAGATAGAAGAATAATCATCCGCGAAATTCCGTGTAATCCGTGCCTAAAAACAACAAGATACAAGATATCAGTTACTTTTAGTTCTGACACACCCTCTAAAGCTTTTGGAAATAGTCGACTTTAACCTTCGACTCTCAACCCTCAACCCTAAACCCTCAACCCTAAACCCTCAACCCTAAACCCTCAACCCTAAACCCTCATCCCTCATCCCTCAACCCTCAACCCTCAACCCTAAACCCTCAACCCTAAACCCACCTTCACCTGTATTCAGCAACGGCATCGAAGCATGGACAAGCTTTCATAGGGTTCAAATCTCGGTGTCCTACGACTAAAGCATTCGGAAACAGTTTTTTCAGTTCACGTATCAGCGCCAGCAGGCTGGCCTTCTGTTCCAGCGTACGGGTGTCACAAGGTTGCCGGTTGCGGTCCAGTCCGCCTTCGTAACAGATGCCGACACTGTGCCGGTTGTGATGCTGGCAGTGAGCCCCGATTTGTTCGATCGGTCTGCCCCGGTGAATCTCTCCGTCGCGGGTGATGTAGAAGTGATACCCGATGTCGCGGAAGCCCCGGTGTCGGATGTGATCTCGGCGACATTGCTCAAAGTCAAAGCTCTGCCCCTCGGGGGTGGCAGAGCAATGAACGATAATTAGCGTAACAGTTCTCATCGCCCCATGCACGATGTGATGCCAAACACTCCGGCCAGGGCGGTTGCCACAGCCACAATGGCCTTAAGCACAATGCCCCAGACCGACGACTTTTTCGAATTGGAATTGCTCATGATAATGATGAATGATTAATGATTAATGATTTAAGTTTTGCAAGTTTATTAATCGGTTGTAGTTGAGGAGTTAAGAAGTTAAGGAGTTAAGCCAATACCTTTGTGAAAAGGATACAGGCCATACACTTAATCTATTGGCTTTAACTCCTAGCCCACCTTGGCGGGCGATAACTCCTTCTAACTTCTTTAACTTCTTCAAGTTTGGCTTCGCCGATTTTCAATTCGGTAAATCCGAAACTTGAGTAAAATAAGTCAGTTACCCGTAGCAGTTTATCCTAACGGATCTTCGCCACCGCCTCCCTCATCCGGATCGGTCACGGTGCTTCCTCCGCCACCTCCGGAGGTTCCGCCACCTTCAATGGAGTAGGGAGTCAGTTCGCGCAGTGTGGCTTCCAGGTTGATGCGGGCATTGCTCAGCTCGCCGGTAGCGCGGGCACGCAGCTTCAGGCCCTTCACGTGGTCCGCCACCTTGAATTCCTGAGCCGAGGCGGCGCCGTGGTCACTGACGATGCCCACCGAGAAGATGGCAAGGTCGTCCAGTTTCACGTTTTTGCCGTCCAGAATCAGCTCCTTGATGCAAGTTACCATGTCGGCCAGTACCCCCTTGATCACACCGGGCGAAAATGGCGTGTTGTGCTTCGACATGTGTTTCGACAAGGCTTCAATGTCCAGCGTTTCGCTGATCACCGGGCGTGCGTACCACAATCCGTTACAAGGATGGTTCTCGCCCACGATTTGGATTTTTTTGTAGGTAATCATAGATAATTGAAAAATTAAAAGTTAATAAATAAGAGTTCCCTTGTGGTGAACACTACAAAGATACATCACCGCGATTGCTGAAAATCCGTAAATATCGGTTACAGTTGATTGTGGTTGATTATAGTTGATTAAAGTAAGGCACATGTATGGTATTCTCACTGATTTTCAGTATCTTTACGGACGAAAGATAGAAAAACCGAAAAGACTATGGAGAACTTTACCATCCGTTCATACGGCCGCACCGAATTGGCCCAATGCTATTTCCCCGATCTCAATCCGCAGGTAGCCCACCGCAAGCTGCAGGGCTGGATCAACTATTATCCCAACCTGCGTGAACGTCTCAATGCTGCCGGCATGCACCCTCGCAGCCGCGTCTATATGCCCGTCCACGTCCGCATGATCGTGGAGGCGATAGGGGAACCGTAAGGTTAAGGGTTTAAGGTTGAGGGTTTAGGGTTGAGGGTTTAGGGTTGAGAGATGCCGACTCTCGTAGAGACGCAAAATTTTGCGTCTCCATCCCCCACGCACCAATAATCTGGTCCGTGTTTCCCATATTATTCGTGACTGAAAATAATATTTTCGGTTTGAGAAACGGAAAACAGATTTTCTAATCCTTGCAAAATCGGGGAAATTCGGGTTAAAGCTTTAAAAACTAAAACTTTTTAAGTTTCGCAAGTTTGTTTATCGGTTGTAATTAAGGAGTTAAGAAGTTAAGGAGTTAAGCCAATACCTTTGTGGAAAAGAATACAGACCATACACTTAATCTATTGGCTTTAACTCCTAGCCCACCTTGGTGGGCGATAACTCCTTTTAACTTCTTTAATTCCTGAAAGTTTCGCACTTGCGAAACTTAAATAAAACTTTTGTATGATTGCAATTAAATGCTTAAATTTGCATGGGAAAACTTAAAAAATAAGCTAATCATGTGTTGTGTTGAAGAAATAAAAGATACTATTATTGCAGCTCAAGAGGAATTCGATAATAATAGTAAATTTATAAATCAGGAACAAGCTATCAATCAATATTTGGATATTATTATTAATATCAGAAAAAATCTTTGTGATTTGAATAAAGTGATATTAGAACTTTATGATATACTTCATTCTAATTTTACAGAATTGACAACTGATGATTATGACCAAATTAGTGGTATGTATAAGAATCTAGTTCGTAATTTGATAAAACTTTATGCCACTTATCGAAAGTCTGAGTTTTTTTCAGGTATTAAGACTGACTTAATGAATTTAAAAAGTAATATTCAGAATCTAGAGGAGATGAGTAACGATATAGAAGTCTTTATTGTTGAATTAGGTCGGAATAATGAATATAAGGCTCTGGCTGACCGGATAAATATTTTGTAACGTGCTAAAATTTTATTCTATCCAACGATTCAGAGATGCTGTTTCTAAGTTGTGTTCTAAGAGAAAGGAAGGTTATATAAGTGTTAAAAATGATATTTATAGCTCTTTCTGTGGAAAATCAGTCGATGAAATCCGTATCAATCGGGATATGGTACGGGATGAAAAGACTTTTTCAATCATAAAATTAAGAATGCCTAATAGTTATCAGAATTTGAGTAAAAAAGACGGTTATAGGCTTATTTATTTAGTACATAAACAAAGAGAAGAAGTGATTTTTCTATATGTGTATCCTAAACGTGGAGCACAAGGTCTAAATACCATTAGTGCAAAAGATATGATTACATTGCTTAATGATTATGTGAATGAAAAACAAACTTCAATGTTGAGACTTCATCAACTGGATGCTGATTTGAGTTTACAAATTTAATACTCCTAGTTTAATCCGTCCTGATCTGATCCGCGTATTTCGTAGTGAAATACCCTTGTGTCTTCCGTGGCGAACCCGATTTAAAAACGATACCCTCATTTGTCTTCATGACCTGCTTCATTATATTTGCGGAAAATAGCGAAAGGTATGGAAACAATTCAAATTAAGTTAGAAAAACAGCTTTTGGACAAAGCTCTTATATATGCCAGGCAACGTGGAATGGACCTGTCTGCTATACTATCCGATTATTTGTCCCGTTTGGTCAAGCAAGAGGATAAAAAGCAGGAAATACCTGATATTGTTCAAAGTCTGTTGGGTGCCGGTACGCCGGTAGCAGAAGATGATTTGAGAATGGTAAAGAGGCTTATCATCAATATTTGGAAGAAAAATACCGATGAAAAACTTCGACGATTTTTAATTCTCAAGTGCTCAACTTATTAGTTGACAAGGATTCAGTCAACAAGTTTGCAAGGCCTGAATGCGCTGTTTGATAAAGTGTCGTTTAAAGTAGCTCGGTACAAAGGCTTTATCAACTCGTCAACTTGTTACTCGTCAACTGCAACTTGAGCTTGCGAATTGAAAAATCAACGAAGCTAAACTATAACCTATATGTTAAGTGATATTTTAATGTGGAATAAAGTCGGGCGTGTGGTGACACTTATTGCCAAGCGACTGAATATTTCTCCAGAACGTGTATTAGATTTGTTCTATAATTCAGAAACAAGTCTCCGATTGCACAATGCTGATGATTATCTTTATATGATGGGTGATTTATATATTGTTGATGAATTGGTGTCAGAATTACGTGCCAGTGAATCTCATTCATGATAATGGTTGAGGGAGTAGCGTTGAGGGTTTAGGGTTTAAGGTTGAGAGTTTAGGGTTTAGGGTTTAGGGTTGAGGGTTGAGAGATGCCGACCCGTAGAGACGCAAAATTTTGCGTCTGCGTCCCCCACGCACCAATAATTTGGATCCGTGAATAATCCGTAGTGAAATACCCTTGTGTCTTCCGTGGTGATAAAAAGATAAAGCCGAGGGAACCCCTTGTTTATTAGTGAAAAAAATGTTTCTTTTGCATCATGCGATTACAAAGTAACCTGTATAAACACATTTACGTATAATATTATGGTCATTTCGTACATAAAACTACATAATTGGAAAAATTTTCAGAATTGTTCTGTTGCATTGGCGGAACGCTGTTTCATTGTTGGAGCAAATGCGACGGGCAAATCTAATTTTTTGGATGCACTTCGTTTTTTGCGGGATATTGTTAAAAAAGGAGGAGGATTACAAACTGCAGTAGAAAGCAGGGGTGGCATTACAAAAATAAGATGTTTGGCTGCACGGGTTCGGACAGATGTGGAAATAGAAGTTACACTGCGCGAGAAGTCGGATGCCCCTGATAAGTGGAAATATACATTGAATTTCAAACATACGGGAGGCGGAATTCGGAAGAATGAGGTTACAGTCAACAGAGAGAGTGTGTGGCTGCTGACAGAGAACCGATGCTTGTTGGACAGAACAGAAAATTCGGAGAATGAAACAGATGATACGCTGAAATATACACATCTGGAGCAAGCGGTAACCAGTCAGCAATTCCTGGAACTGAGGAATGCATTGGCAGACATTGAATATTTAAATATCGTTCCGCAAATGGTAAGGGAGTCGAGTTTGGCACCGGAGACAAAAGAAGATTATTATGGCAGGAATTTTTTGTCGGAACTGAGCAAGCTGAACGAAGCTACACGCAACAGTTATCTAAGAAAGGTGAACGAAGTGTTGAAATGTGCTGTTCCACAATTAGATAACCTGAGTTTTGTAAAAGATGAAAATGGGTTTTACCATTTGGAAGCCAAGTATTTACATTGGAGAGCTCAAGGAAGTAAGCAGACTGAAGCACAGTTCTCGGATGGTACATTGCGATTGATAGGACTTCTGTTCTCCATATTGGCAGGTAAGGGAATCGCTTTATTGGAGGAACCCGAAATCAATCTGCACCCCGGTGTGGTGGCTCAGTTGCCGGAATTCATAGCACGGATGCAGCGGCATAGGCCGAGACAGATAATTGTTACTACTCACAGTTATGATATTTTGTCCAATGAAGGCATTGATGAAACAGAAGTGGTTCTGCTGTTGAACAGCGATGAAGGAACATTGGCGAAAACGGTTGATAAGATAGACGAAGTCAAGGAAGTTCTGGATGCCGGATTGTCTATGGCCGATGCAGTGTTGCCTGTAACAAGGCCGGACAATTTACAAAATATTGGCAATGTTAGTTTGGACTGAATATGAGGGAAATATATCTGGTTGGTGAGGATGAAGTAACAAAGGCCATCATCCGGAAAATAATGGCTGTATATACTCCCGAATTGACAGTGAAAGGGGAACTTCCGGCCCGAGGGAGCGAAATTAAAAATAAAATTGCTAATTTCAATCGTCTGGCAGCGCATACGCCTGTTGTTTTGCTGACCGATTTGGATACGGAAGATTGTGCACCTGTAGCAAAGAGCAACTTGTTGGAGGGAATTGAACAAAATGAAAATTTCATTGTGAATGTGGCGGTCGATGAAGCTGAAGCCTGGCTTCTGGCAGATCAGGATTGCTTTTCCAACTTTTTGGGAGTCGATAAAGAACGTATGCCGACATCGGCCCTGCAAAAGCAGGGAGGAAGGGTAGAACGGAGAGAAATGCAGTTACCGCTGAAAGCTTCCTATTATCTGACGCACAACCTGGCATTACAGTCGTCTAAGGATGAAATAAAGGCACAGATTGGTTCGCAGGGCAGGCGGTGCAAAGGAAAAGAATATAATACGGCTTTAGTTCCTTTCATAGAAAATGAATGGGATGTAGAGAAAGCACGAGTTAATTCAGACAGCTTGGATAGGATGATCCGACGCTTGATCCGATTGAATGAAAAATAGTTGTCCGTGTAATCCCTGCCCAAAGACCCACTTTAGCCCCCCTAAACATCCACTTTAGCTCCGTAAAGAGGGACTTTAGCAAGCGAAAGTGTAAGGTTTAGGGTTTAGGGTTTAGTGTTTAAGGTTTAGGGTTTATAGTTAAGGGTGGTTGGAATTAAAAATTAAAAGTTGAAAATTAAAAGTGTTGAGCGTTTAGAGTAGCCTATCTATCGGCTTAACTCCTTAACCCATTCCCCCCTCTCTTTTGGAGAGGGGATGGGGGTGAGGCCCCCCCCTGTTACAAATACCTCCCCAACGCCTGCTGGTTCCTGTAGATCTCGTCTCCGGACAGCTCTATCACCAGATAGCCCCGTTTTCCTCCGGCACGTACGCTTTTGAAGCCTTCCTGCTTCATTACCATGCCGATTTTTACGGGATTCAGCTTATGCCGCAAGCCGGCATTGATGCGGGCCAGGATCTGGGCGTTGGTCACGAAGATGCACTCTTCTCCTTCCAGGGGGCGGCGGTAGTGCGTCAGTATCAGCTCCTGTTCCAAGCAGGGCACTTCAAACAGCTTGTTATGTTGATTCAGCGTCACCATCTCTTCAGTACTCAGCCAGTACTGGAAATCGCCGGTAGCCAGTGCGAAAGCCTGGGCATACACACCTTCGTAATCCACCGGATGGTCAAACGGGCTGTCGATGCTCTCTACCTCGAAAGGCATCCAGCGACGGTTTCCACTCAGGTCGGTCAGGAAGTGCGGGTTGTTGCTGGTGCCGCAGAAGCTGGCAATGTGCGGTCGCACCTCCTTGAAGTGAGCGTATGCCGCCCGTTCGTTCACGTGGCGCATGGTGGTAAGCGCCTTCAGCTGGTTCAGCTCCTTGTTCTCCATCTCGTCCAGCTCCTCCAGGCACACCATGGCAAACTCTGCCAGGGTCAGCATGTCGTCCTTCGAGATGTTCCGGCTGTTGCTCTTCAGGTAGAAGTAACGCCGCAGCTCGGGCGGAAGCAGGTTGTTCAGCCAGGTAGTCTTGTAAATGCCCTGCCGGCCGATGAGCACCAGAATTTCGTGGTTCACCACCTCCTCGTTCAGCAAGGAAGCGATCATCGCCACCAGCCATTTCTTGAAGAGAGTGGCAAACAACTGCTGATTGTCTTTCACATGCACCTGTGCGGCCAGCTTTCCGATGTAGTCCGTATGGCCGTCCCAGGCAGGCAGCTGACTCATGTAGTTCAGGAAAGGATTGAACAGCTCCACAAACTCCGACTGGAGCACAGACCGCAGGTCGGCGATGCGTACCGCCTTCTTCTCTTTGCACATGCGGCACCACAAGGTGTTCACATCGCGGTCCGTCAGGTCGGCAAACACCAGGTTTTCAGCAGGAGCGAACTCACATTTTCCGGTCACGGTGTTTTTACGGAACTTCCCCTGACCGGTCAGAAACTCCTCGATGTCTTTCACCGAGGCATAGTCGCGGTCGCTTTCACCTCCTTCCTTCTTCTTCGAAGGCAGACGCCGTGTTCCAAACTCGTCCGTCTGGCGGTAACACGAGTGAAAGATGCCCTCCACATCGCCGTCGTAGTCGGCGAAACGTTCCGTGGCCCACTGTGTGGCCATTGTCCGGTCCACGCCGTAGGCATTCAGCAGGTAGCCCATCCGCATGATGTACTCGTTGTGATGATGTTCCACGTAAGCGATGCCCTCTTCCGCCAGTTGTTTTTCGGCAGCCTTCACCGCCCGTTTCAGCCGGTTGTTTCCCGCCGTCAGCTTCGCCGAAGCCGTTTGCCGCACTTTCTGTATGCCGAAGGGGATTGCTTCCGGATTGAAGAACACCTCCGGGTCGTGAGCCAGTCCGCTCAGCCGGGTAAGGTTCCGGCATTTGGCGTCGGCCTCCAGCCCAGTCAGTTCGTGGTAGTGGCGGTTCATCGTCTCAAAAGCCAGGGTGTGCAGTTCCTCGTCCGATCTTGTAGCACAAGGCTCCTTCCTTTCGTAGCGGCTGATGACACGTATGCCCGTGCCGCTCATGGTGGTGTACGCCATCAGGGTATGCCCATCCTGCCGGATCAGTTGCAGGCATTCGGCCATCCGCTCTTCGGGCACATGGTCAAAGTCGGCCAGACACAGCAAGGTATATCCGGCGATGTGTTCTTTCCGCTTTCCGCCTTCGAAGCGCACAGCTACAGCGAAACACGGGCAGGCAGCCTTCTCGCGTGCGGCGGCAGTATTCATGTGTTGCTGCCGGTAGTAGCGGTGGCGTTCGGTGTGTTCCGCCGTGCTGGCGTCGTTACGGATCATTTCCACGATGGTTTCCAGGGTTGTCTCTGTCGGCTGAGTGCCGGAGTAGCCGTTAAACAGGCTGATGATCATGTTTTTCATAATCATTGTTGATTCTTGGTTAAACAAAATAATACGAAAGCCGTGTCCCGATAGTTCTTCGCACACTTCCGTTGGCGCAAAGGAGCACAAAGTTTTTGGAACTGCCAAACGCCCCAGTACTTACATGTCGGTACTGCAGGAGCATAAAAATAACAGATTTTAAACACTTTTTAGATATTGCTGTTACGCACTCGCTTAAAATAATTATTCACTCTAAAAAAATCAAGCATGAAGAAAGAGCAATCTTTCAATCCCAATCTGGGTGATTATATAACACAGTTACAAAGTGTTATCAAAGTAGATGGTCGTTTGCTGCGTGATGAAGACATAGTAGCCAGGGCTCAAATGTCGAAGTCTACCTATCAGCAGATAAAAAAGGGGTAAATTCGAAACTTTACGGATACTATGCCGTCCTTCGCATCTACCTGGAAGCTTGTCGCACAAGCAAGGTTCTCCCTTTGGAGCAGTTCCTCATCGAGTTGTTGCGCAGTCTGGAAGCTGATTACCAGGCACGTTTCAACAAGTGATGCCCATTTCGGTAGAGTGCGCTGGCGCCATAGATACCCCGGCGCACTCTCAACCTCAGCTTGACAGCTTGGTATCCCGAAAAACCAACTTTTTCTTCGCGCGCGTGTAGGTGAAGTTTAACACAAGTGTGAAGGAAAGTTAAGCTTCACCTGCACGCGCGTGAGGAAATGTTAGAATAATAAGGGGGCAGGGTGTCAAGCATTAAAGTGTAATGTAAAATTAAAAATACAAATATCGTGTCAGAATCATTAAAACAAAAAACAGTCAAAGGTGTTAGTTGGAGTTTTATTGATAATATTACTAATTATGGAATAGCATTTTTAGTTGGTATTGTTTTAGCTCGTATTCTTACACCTGAAGAATACGGCGTAATGGCCATGGTTACCATTTTTATAGCTGTCTCCAATTCTATAGTCGACAGTGGCTTTTCTAATGCCTTGATTCGAAAGACAAGCATTCGGTCCGTTGATTACAATACTGTATTTTATTTCAATCTAATCGTCAGTATTATTTTATACCTGATACTTTATGTATCGGCACCAGCCATCAGTGTGTTTTTCAAGGAACCGGTTTTGGTCGATGTCATGCGAGTGATTGGTTGGGTACTAATAATTAATGCTTTTGCTATCATTCCCCGTACTATTTTGGTTCGAAATATCAATTTCAAGACTCAGACCAAAGTCTCTTTGATAGCTTCTCTTAGTAGTGGAATTATCGGCATTGGCATGGCACTAACCGGGTGGGGAGTTTGGAGTTTGGTGGGACAGCAGTTGACCCGTCAGTTATTTAATACAGTGTTTCTATGGATTTTTTGTCGCTGGCGTCCTTTGTGGGAATTTTCTATCCAATCCTTTAAAGAATTGTTCGGATTCGGTTCAAAACTGTTGGCATCCGGATTGATCGATACCATATACAAAGATATTTACTCATTGATTATTGGCCGCTTCTATTCGGCTGCTGATTTGGGACAATATACCCGTGCTTCTCAATTTAGTACAATTTTTTCTAGTAATCTGACTTCAGTTGTTCAACGTGTCAGTTATCCCGTATTGAGTTCCATTCAAAACGAACCGGAACGCCTGTTAGGTGCTTATCGTCGGGTTATTAAGACAACGATGCTGGTTACTTTTGCTTGTATGCTGGGTTTAGGTGCTGTTGCCAAACCGCTTATACTCCTTTTAATCGGTGAAAAATGGCTGCCTGCAGTTTCTTTTTTACAAATTATCTGCTTTGCTGGCATGCTTTATCCACTTCATGCCATCAATCTGAATATTTTACAGGTGAAAGGTCGTTCCGACCTGTTTCTGAAATTGGAAATTATAAAAAAAGTTATAGCGGTTATTCCGATTGCGATTGGTATTTTTTATGGAATTGAATTTATGCTATGGGGGAGTGTCTGTACCTCTTTCGTAGCATTTTTCTTAAATAGTTATTATTCGGCTGCTCTCATCGACTACCCCACGCTTCGACAAATCAAAGATGTGTTACCAACTTTTCTTGTTTCGTTAATAGTCGCAGGCTGTATGTGGGGGCTTTCTTTTCTCTCCTTGTCCTATTATGCTATTCTGCCTTTGCAACTCCTAGTCGGGCTGGTGTTAGCGTTTCTCATTTACGAACGAATGCAATTACCCGAATATTTAGAGATACGGGGGGTGGTTTTGTCTATTCTTCATAAAATTAAAAATAAATTCTGATAGTTAGGAATTTTCAAAAGATAAGGCTATTTTTGCACCGATATTCGATGAAAATGTGGGGATGAGTGTGAAGGTTGAGGGATGAGTGTTGAGCGTTGAGGGTTGAGTGTTGAGGGTTGAGCGTTGAGGGATGAGGGTTGAGTGTTGAGGGTTGAGTGTTGAGCGTTGAGTGTTGAGGGTTGAGTGTTGAGGGATGAGTGTTGAGTGTTGAGGGATGAGTGTTGAGTGTTGAGGGATGAG